>ENA-ORCO01000014-ORCO01000014.1-marine-metagenome-genome-assembly--contig:-NODE-14-length-420602-cov-37.489386_pt1 | contig 420602 bp, 396 predicted proteins | sample MGYA00248633_ERZ508508 | MGnify/ENA primary metagenome ERZ508508 (study PRJEB26179, sample SAMN06268845) | marine metagenome | isolation source: A23 P1 aerobic enrichment on pine of planktonic cells...
TGCACACTCGCCTTTTCCCGCTTCACTTCCTAGTAAACCCGACACTTAGGCAATACTACTAGCGTCTAAACACGCCAGACTTTTTTATAGTCGGCGAATTCCGTGGGGGCCACCGGCTCGAACGTGTATTCGGTTGCTTCGGCCGTAGCCGGTGGCGTCGTTTGCTTGGGCACGCCGGCGTCATGTTATCCTGACAACCGCACCAACACCCCCGCCGAACTCGTATTCTGGACTGCTGCTTCTGTGCACACAGGTTCGTGGAATCGGGGCGTTCAGCCATCTTCAGGCCGAGTTTAGCGATGATTTGTGGCATTTCGAGCAGCATGTCCAAGCGTCGTTGATACGGGTGATCGAGGGCACTGTTGGGGCTCTTGGAGTGGGATGATTACCGGGTCTGCATGGCCGTGTTTCCCTCACTGGACGGCCGGTTTAGAATCTTCAACGACGGCCGTTGAGCGACCGAAGCACCGCGTTCTGTGAAGCGGGGGCACTCTGATTACTCACTCGAATCCTTCCAGAATAACTTACAGTAAAGAGATAGTTACACAAAATTACTATTATCTAAATATTTCCAACGCTCAAAATCAGCACGCCTGTTCTGAAAGATATCGAGCAGGTTTCATTGGCGCCGCTGCAAGCATGGTGCCTGTGCAGCGTGTGGCACCAGTGTGGCCGCTGGACGGACGCGGGTCATCGCTACAGTCGACGAAGTGGATACCGCTGCTGGACCGGCCATCTGAGAGTGGTCGCCCACGTAGTCGCATCCCGGGTAGCCGCCCATGAGGACGCTCCCCGGTGTATCTCCTTGCTGCAACCTGTTGTGGATACTCGGTTGCCAATGTTGGCGGCTGCACATCGATGGGGGCTTTTCTCTCGGGCACGTGCGGCTGACAGCTTGGCGCGCTAGCCGCGGCTGGGGTGGTATGGATTAGCCCGCGGTGCCGGTTAGCAGTCTGGGACCTGGTGGACCGTGCAGGGCATTCATGTTGGTTCATCGGGGCGGTTCAACTGATGCCAAGTCACCCACGGCATCCCCAAATCGGTATCCCGATGACACAGACGCCGCCCCCACGCGACTGTCCGTCCTCGGTAGCGTTGACGTCGCCTTCGGCCGTGTGCTCGCTGACTGTACCGCTGAAGCAGGAGAACAGCCCGCAGCGATGACGGTCATCGATGAAACAGCGAAGGTGCAGCCCGGCCAGTACGCGGCATTCGAGTTCGGGTCGGCTGACCCCGGTGGACGACGGTTCGGGCGAGTCTCTCAGACCGGTCCGTCGACTTCCAAACCGACGGGCCGGTTGTGGATATCGTCGTCATCACAGCCCAGTATAGACAGTACCAGACTCAGTAGCGCTTCGAGTATCTTGGCGGGGTGAGCATGCCCGATGTGGTCGATGGATCGGTTTCGGGCAGCTTAGCGCCCGGACCCTCTGTAGTTCTCGTGGATAACACCGCGAACGGGCAGGCGAAACCAGGGTCATCCGGTGGTAAAGGCGTCGTCGACCTTGTGATTACGGCATCGGAGCGCCGACCATAGCACCAGCTCGGGGATTCCACATAGGTGATTTCCCTGCGACTACCCGGCAGCGAGCACCTGTAATCGACAGCCAACACCAGGTCTTGGTGCGGCAGCCAGCGCGTAGCACCTATCGTCCTCCTCCCGATACTCGGACAGGATGCGGTATCTTGAGGTGTGTTTCCACCATCCGGCAACCGATCGGCATCCGATGCATCAATTCGTGGTTGACCATATGGGTTACGAGCTCGCCACACTTCTGTATCGATATCAGTATGCCGCGACCGAGCAGGCCGCCGTGTTCCACGTTACGGGGCCCGCAGAGCCGTACGAACGGGTACTGTCCGAACACGAGACGGTACAGGAACGCGAACTATTAGCCTGGTAGGAGGCGTCCTTCTACCTCTCCGTGCAAGAGACGATGGAACCGGACAGACAAGCGGTTCCGGCTGCCTTCGCCAACCAGGGTTGTTTGTGCTCATCCCGATCGTGTATCGGGCTGATGGGTCGGTTCGGCTGACCGCTGTCAGCCCGACCGACACCGTCCAGGCCGTGGTTAACGTGATTCCGGCGTCGATGGGGGTCGATGTCCGTACCGTTGGTGAGTTCGCGCTCGGACGCCTCGATCCCCGCCTGGAACTTACACAACGCCAGCTCAATGCTGTTTCGGCCGGCCGTCTCGTGTCACTGCTACAGCGAACCGCATCCGGCGACCCTCGCTGGTGTTGCAGCGGCGTTGGGGTGTTCGGCTGGTACTGCAGGGAACTCCTTCGGCGTGCCGAACGGACTGTCATGATCCTCCACGTTGAACGGGGCCATTCTAAGCACAACGCCGTCCATATCGGCTGGTGGCGGTCAGTTCCTAGCGGCTGGGGATCCCTGGTGAAGTTGGTTCGACGAGGCACAGTGCAGACAGGTTGCGTGTTGTTTGGTACACCAGCGCCCACAATCCCTACACTGGACCGTCTCGAGACGTCGGCTTGTCGTCTCCTCCGGACTGTCCGGCGTCGTCGGTGACTCGAAACCGAGCCACACCCGGACGCTGCACAAGACAGCTGCCATCACACAATGCTTGCGACTGGTCGGCCCTCTGGCTCACGCCGCCGCACTGAGTAGGGTTTAAGCCAACGGTCGCTGCCCGGCACCCGGGCGACACGTATGGACCGCCCAACAACTTGGTCCCGCTGGAACTCCGGAGACCGAACGCATCCCCCTACGGCCGGTATCTCAGATGACCACCGTAGCGTCCCAGCTGCTTGCTACCGGCCTTCGATAAGCAGTACGGAATCCGCCGATGCCCCAGGCGTCGACTTGTTGATTCAGTATTCGGGCCAAGCCACCGTTCGGCGTCACTGCCAGCACCGGCGCATACTGCTCTGGGCGCGTGGACGTCGCAGCCTACCGGACGTGCCTTGACGGCGATGCATCAGGTCCCCGGGGCTGTTGGGTGGCTACTGCAAGGCGTCGTAGGGGCGATCGTGCTTGGTCGGAAGGTGGATGCGCGCGGTGGTCCCGGTTGGCTGGCTATCGATGGCGAGGTGGCCGCCGGAGGCGGTGACGGCCCACCGGACGAGCCAGAGGCCGAGCCCGGTGCTGTGGGTGAGCTGTGTCTCGAGGTCTTGGTCGAGGATGTCGAGTTCGTGCTCGGGGATTCCGGGGCCGTTGTCCGTGATGGTGAGTTCGAAACTGTCGTCGGTAGACTGGGTGAGTACGGCGGTCACAGTTGGGGCTTTGTGTGGGGTGTGGGTGATGGCATTGTCGAGGAGTTCGGTGATGGCTTGCGTGAGGACTGGTGGGGCGGCTGCCATCGCGGTTTCTGGTGCGTGCACGGAGATGGTGTCTTGGGGTAGGTCGTGGGTCTGCTGGGTAGCGTCGACGGCCTCCTGGAGGGCCGTTGTGAGGTCGAGGCGGTGGTGGCTGTCGTCGTGCGTGGGGTCGGAGAGGAGCTTGGTGAACTGGTGGATGGTCTCGCTGATGTCCATGAGGGTGTGGCCAGAGTGCTGGATGGCGGCGATGGCGTGATGGTGTGTCGGATTTGTGGTCTCCTCTTGGAGGCGGTCGGCGTGGCCGACGATGACGTTCAGGTGGTTGCGAAGGTCGTGGCGCATGATGCGGGAGAGAACGCTGAGGCGCTGGGAGAGCGCGAGCGTGCGGTCGTATTCGGCGCGGAGGTCTCGGTAGAGGAGTCGCTGGTGGGCGTCGTACAGGCCGATGAGGAACCCGAGGACGGCGCCGCCGCCAGCGACATTGATGAGGAGGACGAGCGTTGGGAGCCGGGCTACTGGGGGTGGCGTGGCGTAGAGGAGTAACCCGCCGAGGATGCCGGTGAAGAGGAGAAGGCCGAGGACGGTCCAACCACAGATTCGGAGTGCAAGGTCGTCCAGATCGTAGACGTAGACGCCGACAGCACCCGTGCAAAGGACCAGAGTAAGCATTGCCGGGATGGCCAGCAGGACGATGAGTGAGACTGGGTCCGAGGGGGCATTCAGGAGCATCCCAATCGGGAGAGCGAGCAGCAAGACGGCGAGCCCACCGAGGATGAGCCCACCGGCGAGTGAGCGCCCCGAACTCGCGTGCAATCCCGTGCTGGCTCGCATACTACAGACTCCACCGCTGGATCGATGGTTAAACGTTCGCGCGAAATTATTGCCGTTGATAACGCCAGCCGACCGGGATACCGGTATTGCAGTGGATTACTCGGGGTCGATGTACTGGGCTTCCCAGCTGCGGCGTGCCGCCAGTTCGTCGCGACCGCGCCGGGTGAGGGTGTAGAGGTTGGTGCGGTCGTCTTTCGCGCGTTTCTCGACGAGGCCTTTGTTCACGAGGGTGTCGAGGTTCGGGTAGAGGCGGCCATGGTGGACCTCAGTCTCGTAGTACTCCTCGAGTTCGTCTTTGAGGGCGAGCCCGTGGGGTTCGTCGAGCCCCGCGATTGCGTAGAGGAGGTCGCGTTGGAAGCCGGTGAGGTCGTGCATTACCCCCGGATTACGAGTTCATGAACTTGATACTTCCGGGAGTTTCGCCGGATGCTGGCCGCTTGGCTGTTCTCCGCGTCTATGCGTGGGTCCCTGGTGCCGACGATAACGAGTGGAGGCGGCAAACCTGTGGGCCGAGTAGCGGCCTCTGGTCGTGTCATGTGCGCAGGATGTCCAGGTTGGGGATTAGCTGTTGCATTGCGGGTCCAACGGAGGCGGTGTCCGTGGAGTCGATTTCCCGTGCTGTTGGCGGGGTCGGGGTTTGGGTTGTCACTGCGGGGCGGTGTTCCGTAGGGTTTGTCTGTACCGGCTCGTCGCTGGCGCTGGTGTGCTTCGCTCCCACCCGATCAGGCCATGATATTGTTCTCATCCGGGTGAATCCACCTGAGTCTGAACGGTATCACCAATGCTCACCCGTTCGTACCACCAGCTGTCACGCCCATCCAGTTCCGGGGGGCTACGACGGAGCCAGCGGTTGTAGCGGTAGCGGATGGGTGTGGCGTATCGCGGTGGGCCCCACCCTTGGCCGCTATACGCGGTGTAGTGGCCCACCACCGCGTCTCCGCTCACTCGCTAGATGGGGCGGGCGAATACCACCGTGTTCACTAGCTTTATTGATGACACATTTGAGGTGTTGTTGTGGATGCCACTTGTTCATGTCTGTGAGTAGTGCGCGGCGACCCGAGAGTCGGCGTGATCGGTATCGGTTGATGGTTGCGGCTGCTTCGCGGCCGTTTGCGGTGGCTGCGGTGACGATTCCTCTACTCTTGCCCATTTTGGGGTATGTTTCGAATAATGTGCAGGTGCTGTTTACGATTCATCTGTTCTTGGGGGCGTTCTGGTTCGGGACGGGGGTGCTTGGGGCGGTGGTGATTGGGCCGGTGATGGGGAGTCTTTCGCAGGAGGCGAATGCGGAGTTTGCACAGGGGTTTGTGCCGAAGATGAACTTGTTGATGGAGCCGGTCTCGCTGGGTGTGATCGGCTCTGGCATCGGGCTGGCCGGCATGATGGGGCTGTGGGATGCGCCGACACCCGCGCTGTGGGCGGCGCTTGCGCTCGCCATTGCACTCCTCATCCTCGGATTCGGCCCCCTGCACCAGTTGACGGCGGGGATGTTCGATGAGATCGCCGCACCAAACACCGACCATGACCGTCTCGCTACCCTGAACAAGCAGTACGGCATACTGAGCTTGGTTGAGTTGGTGCTCATGATCGCGATCGTCGCCTCGATGTCCGGGCTCCGCTGGGGGTACTAACCCGTCACCAATCCCTCCGCAACCCGGTAACCGAGACGGTTTGTACACAGCGGCATCGAAGGCCTGCTCCGTTGGATCCTTTCAGTCCTTACGCAACCCCAGACTCAGGGAATATGGGTCGCTAGTCTGCGCAGGTTGTCTCCTTACGCTACTAATGCCAGGCACCAATGATTTACAGGCCATCTGGGCGATGGTTTCGGGAGTCCCCGCACTCAATTGTACTGATGTGTATGAGGGATACTGGCGAATAGCTATACGTGGCAACAACATTTCACACCAGTATAGTGACTAAGGGGGAGTCCGGGCAGGCAGCTGGGGTGGATCCGAAGGTGTTTGACGCGTTGCCCGTGGGGTGCTGGTAGAAGATAGTGCACGAAAAATCCTCTCTGTCAACGACCGGTTTCTCGATCTGTTCGAGTTCCAGGGGCCCCGGAGGCAGTGATTGGGCGAGACTGCGTCGAACTTGCCCACCAGGCCAGCACACTGCTTGTGGACGCCGCAGAATTTATCGAACACACCAAAAGACTCGTCAACTCAGAAGAGACGCAACAAACCGAGACGTGGCAGCTTGATGATGGTCGAACGGTCACCCGGATGTACCACCAAATCGGGCTGCCTGACGGTGATTGCCACCTCTGGGTCTACCACGAGCGCCCCGATATCCACCGGCGAGATAACGATCGTCGGGAAGCCAGCTCGCGGTTGGATGCCCTATATGAGCATTCGCCCGATATGATCGACGTCATCGATACACAGGGCACTATCCGCGATGTGAACGCGCGGTTCTGTGAGGAATTGGGGTACACTGAGGACGATGTACTCGGTCGCTCAATTTGGGAATTTGACCAGGAAGTGACTAAATCGGAGGTCCTGGAGCTTCTCGGTTCGTTTGCTGCAGACGAACGCCGGAAATTCGATGGCGAATATGCGCGTTGGGATGGATCATCGTTCCCCGTTGAAGTGCATCTTATCCGGCTTGATTTGGATGGCGAAGATCGGTTCATGGCGATCAGTCGAGATATCTCCGAGCGACAGGCCTACGAAGCGGGCTTGAACGCCCTCCACGGCACCGCGCAGGACCTGCTTCGCGCCGAGTCCGGGCAACAGGTTGCCGACATCATCACCGAGACCGTCACCGGCATCCTCTACATGCCGATCAATGGCGTGTTCTTCTTCGAACCAGCCGAGAATGAGCTGCAGCCCGCTGCGGTCACCACACGGGGGAAACAACTCATCACGGAGATCCCGTCGTTCGGGCCGGGGTCAAGCCTTGCCTGGACGGTCTACGAGACCGAGGAGTCACGCCGCTGCAGTGATGTGTCCACGGAACCCGGTCGCTACAACCCCGATACCGTATTTCGGAGTGAGCTGATTGTGCCGATCGAGGACCACGGCATCATTCTCATCGGGTCACCGGAACGGAACGCGTTCGGTGACCGGGACCAATCGCTTGTTGAGACGCTCGCCTCACATGCGGCAGCCGTGCTGGATCGACTCAGCCAGGAACAGGAACTCGAAGCCCAGAATGAGCGCCTCGATGAGTTCACCAGCGTCGTCTCCCATGATCTCAGAAACCCATTGAACGTAGCCGGCGGCCGACTTGCACTCGCCCGGGAAGAACACGATTCGGAGCACCTGGCGATTGTGGCGCGGGCCCTGGAGCGAAGCCAGAGCCTGATTACGGACTTGCGGACGCTAGCTCGCACCGGAAGTACAATCGGCACCACCGACCCCATCAATCTTACCGAGCTTAGCAAGGAGTGTTGGCAGACAATTGAATCACGAGATGCAACGCTCCGCTGTGACACCACGTTACGGTTCGAGGGAGACCGGAGTCGTGTGCGACAGGTCCTCGAGAATCTCTTCCAGAATGCCATCGAACACGGCGGCGACACCGTCACCGTTGGTGCCCTCGACGATGGGTTCTATATCCAGGACGATGGACCGGGCATTCCGAGTGATAAGCAGGATTCGGTGTTTGATGCGGGGTATACAACGACCAGTGAGGGCACCGGGTTCGGGTTGAATATCGTTGCGCAGGTTGCTGCGGCACACGACTGGACGATCCAGGTCTGCGACAACCCACTGGGTGGTGCTCGCTTTGAATTCATCAACGTCACCACGTCAGGGGCCAACTAACCACTGTCCTGCACACCACGGCTGCAGACCGACGCCGGTTGGACCGACCGCTTCACGGTAACTATCGGCGGCACCCGGCACGGCTATGTACTTCTCGGTGAGCTCGGTACCATGAACCGGATATTGCGCGCCTACAGTGCGGCGGCGACCTGCCGAACAACGTTCATCATTGGTGACTCGTCTGGTGTTCGTTGTAGTTTCAGGGGTAGTTTTCTTCCAAGTGGTGGCGTCTTGTGTAGTGTCCAGCCGGCGAGGAACCCGATGCTGGCGGCCGTGAGTAGCGTGCCGTGTGTTGCAAACAGTAGCGATAGGAGTAACATGCCGAACATCGCGGTGCTTACGGCTATGATGTCCGGGATGCTGTGGCTGACGAGGGCTCGCTGGACGGGGTAGCTTTGGTTTCGTTCCATACCTGATGTGTTGGGCCGCCACCCCATTAGTGTAATCTGAATAATAGTTCTTTAATCTGTGCTACTGAAACGTTGTTCACCACTGCCGGCAGTCCTGGCCGACGCCGTGCGTCAGCCGGGGTACTGTAAAGGGTGGGGAGGTACATGGCCGAGGCATGGGGCTGCGTCCGTCAGGTGGTGGGGATGCCATCGACGATCTGGAAGCAGCGTTCAGTCTCGTGGCGAACGATATCCGGTTCCAGATTGTGCACGCGCTGTGGGAGGCCCAGCAGACCGAGGCGTCGCCAGTGGCGTTCTCCGAGCTGTTCGACAGTGTGGATGTCAGGGATTCGGGGCAGTTCAACTATCATCTCGATAAGCTCGTTCCGCGGTTCGTGCGTGCCGCCGAGAACGGTTATGAACTCACATTTGCAGGCGAGCAGGTCATCGGCGCGGCCGTCTCAGGCGTCTACACTGAGACGGACGTCACCATCGACGCGATTGATGTCGGCGAGTGTCCAGACTGCACGAATGCCATTGCGGCTCGATACGAAGCCGGGCGGTTGGAGGTTGAGTGTACCACGTGTGAGTTGGTGATTACTGACGGGCTGCCGGCACCGCCGGTGTTGGCTGCGAGCCACGAACCGGACGCGCTCCCCCGGGTGTTCAGTCAGTTCCTGCTGACGCGCAGCCAGTCACTCGCGCGTGGCTTCTGCCAGCATTGTGGCGGCCGCGTCGAACCATCACTCGACACCGAGTCATGGGATGAACCACACGTCCAGCAGGCCTGCCAAGCTTGCGGCGTCGAGGTTGGGATGTCCGTCGAGGCCATTGTGCTTGACCACCCGGCTGTCGTCTCGTTTCTCTACGAGGACGGAATTGATCTCCGTGAGACCATGCTCTGGGAGCTCGACGTTTTATTCGACACGGAGCTCACGGTTGCGAGTGAGAACCCTGTCCGTGTCGAGCTCACCATGGCTCGTGGCGACGACCGGCTTACCCTCACTCTGGACGATTCACTGTCCGTGCTGGATGTCACGCATTTCTAACCCAGTGTGCTGCGCTAGATTCCCAACTCGGGACGATATGGGACACGGGCGTTCCCCGGTAACAAGGAGTTCTCAGCACGTGTGCAGCAATGCTGGCGCACATTCGAGCGTGGGATCGTTCCAACCACCGCACTCGTCTGGCGAGGGTGTGGCTAGGCCGCTGCGCACCGATCGACGGCGGTCGTCTGATTCCCGGCGAATTGAGAACCTCTCGGGTCCCCGACCGTCCGCGGAGCCTGCAGCACGCGGCGGTCGGAAGACCTCTCGAAGGTGCGTGTAGTCAGCCGTCAACAGCCCCTAACGGGCGCGGCGACGATACTTCGGCGCGGACCGTTACCTGTCGATATGCGATAATTAACAGACAGTAGATTCCGAGCAGCACGAGGTAATTCGGCCATATTCCACGGCCAACCCCCATCATTATCGGCCAGAAATTTCCGACGCCGTGCAGCAGCATGACGAGCCAGAGATTCTGTGTAAGCGCGTATATCGTCCCAAACAGCATCCCCGACAGCGCAAGCAACACCAGCGTCCCACTCAACTCCGAAACCCGGACGCCATCGACCAACAATCGGGCCGGGATATGCATCAGCGAGAACGAGAGTCCCGTCAGAATGATGCCAATGGCGGTTTGGAGGCGTAGTCCACCGACGCTAACCAGCGACACGAGCTTGTTCTGCAGATACCCGCGGAACGCCAGCTCCTCGACGGCCCCGGTGAAGACCAGATTCGTGACGATACTGATTGCAATCACGGTGTACGAGAGGTTGTACAGACCAGTCCGATAGAAGGCATAGACCCCGAACCGGATCTCGCTGCCATGAAGCGATGCGAGGCCGAGCACTGCGGCATTCACCGCGAGGATGACACCGAGCACAGCAACAGCTGCAGGCTTCACCAGGTCTCTGGAGAGGCCGAGTTCGGTGAGCTCGACGTCCTCATATCGATATACTATGGCAATGATCGCGAACTGGATGAGGCCGGAGGGAATGCTCCACAGCGCTTTATTGATAGGGGTGCCATCTGCGCCGAACAGATAGTTGAACGAGACCGCCGAGATCGTCACCCACGTGGTGAAGGCGAGAAGTAAGGCGGCTACTGGGAGGAGTCCGCCTCGGAAGGCGGGTGGCCACTCGCGTCTACTGGAGCGGGGCTGTCTCATGTGCCATCACCTGTGGAATCGGACTTGCCGGTGGGTTTGGATGCTGCGTACACGATTGTCGGGGGGACGTTCGCCATCAACTCTGGAACGAAGCTGCCGAATGCAGAGTCGTAGTCCTCGGGGTCCTGGTACCCTGGCTCTCGGATCGTTTCGATGGTGAACCCGACATCGGTGAGCAGCTGTACTGTCTCACTGACTGTTCGACGATGGATCACCATCTCAGCGTCGAGGGTCTCGCTGTATTCCCGTCTTGGTGCGTCGTCGAAGTAGCTGGCCGTGAACTCGTGTGTGTCTGGATCGAGGATCTTGTAGTAGGGATGGTCGACGCTGAATACGAGTCGTCCGCCCGGCTGCAGGATCCGGTACGTCTCCTTGAGACACGCCCGGAGGTCGCTGACCCATTGGAAGGCGAACGCGGAGAACGCGAGATCGTAGGTGGCATCGGCAAGCATCGGCATGTCCGTCACCGAGCTCTCGATGAATTCGAGGTCCTGGCCATGCTCGTCGGCGGTCGTTCGAGCGTGCGTTAGCTGGGCTTCGGAGAGGTCGATTCCCGTAACGTCTGCGCCCTGTTTCGAAACGGCCACCCCGAACTGTCCGCCACCGCACCCGAGTTCGACTGCCTGCGTTCCGTCGAGGTCACCAAGAAGCCCCAGATCGTCACCGTGGGGGGCGCCGGGGCCCCATGCGATACCGACCGGGATGTCGGCCCCTCCGTATTCGGTCTGGAACTGGTCAGCCCAGCTGTCCCACCATTCCTTCGCGGTTCGCGCTGTTTCGCCTAATGTCGATTCGCTATCAGACATCGTACGTCCATAATCTCCATTCGGCTTCCTATAGTAGTAATCTGCAGCGAATTTCTGTAACGACCTATACTGAACTGAGGTACAGTACCCACTGGTTCAGCACAGCGTTGCAACCGACTAGGTGCTGGTTGGGTTGCTTTCGTCGGCTCTTGTTCGCAACCGAGGCCAACTATTTTCGCGCACTTTGGTGAAACCCAACCAGGAGTAGGTTCGATGGCTGACAACACAGCTGGTGGTGACTCGATTTCGGTTGAGCGTCGAGCGCCGGATGAGATGTTCGGGCTTCTTGGAAACGACATCCGGGTCAGGATACTCGATGTTCTTGGTCGATCACCGGAGGCTGGGCTCTCGTTCTCGGAACTGTTTGACCGGATTGAGCTCGATGACAGCGGGAACTTCAACTACCATCTGGACAAGCTCTGTGGGTCGTTCATCCGGAAGGCTGACGGGTATGAACTGACGTATGCTGGAAAGCAGGTCGTTGGGGCGATTCACGCTGGCACCTATACTGCGAACGTGACTATTGATCCGGTACAGATCGGCTGGCCGTGTCTCCTCTGTGGGGGTGAGATGGTTGCCGAGTATCGTGACGGGACCGCACTCATTCGCTGTGCTGCGTGCGGGAAGGGGGCTGACTTTGCGTTCCCGCCCGGCAGTCTCGACCAGTTCACCCGTGCAGAGTTACCGCACGTCTTCTCCCGGTGGTGGCACCACAGTGTCAAACGGATCACCGATGGGTTCTGTCCGACCTGCGCGGGCCGGCTCGACGGCGCGCTTGTCCGGCCGCCCGGTGGTGACCCCGACGATCCCCAGCCGTCGATGACCGAGTTCACCTGTCGCCGGTGTGGCGGGCAACAGTACATCTCCGGGGCGACGCTTGCGACGTCACATCCGATTGTTGAGGGATTCTTGGCGGAACACGGGTTCGACACAGCGAACCATCACCCGTCACAGGTTTGGCAGGAGCTTGCTTCCTCTGCGGTACGCACGCTCTCCGAGGCGCCACTCCGGATCGAAGTCCGATTCACATACAATGACGAGATTGTAACTGCTGAAATCGGCCCGAATGCGACTGTAAGCGATGTCCATCGAGACACCGTGCCCGATGACGCATGACGCTACGGAGCTGCCGCTCCAGTTCTTGGAAGCAATTCATCTCGCAGCGGTCGTGTAATCGCTGACGTGGGACCGTCAGTGAACGCCCACCGGACCACATCCTTGAACTTGCAGGTCTCTAAACGATAGTTGACGAGTGGGTGCCTGGACACCTGCGTCCTACGAATGACGGCTGACATTGTAATTCACGACGCGCTCGTGCTCCCCGTTGACGAGACACATCGCCTCTACAAACAGGGGACAGTCCGCATCGAAGACGGACGAATCACGGAGGTTCGACCCTCACAGGCGGACGACGCTACCATCGCAGCCGACCGGGTCATCGACGGCGACGGACTGCTGGCCATGCCGGGACTGGTCAACGCACACACGCATCTCGAACTGACACCGCTGATCGGCGCGTTCAGCGAACTCGGGCTGGGAGAGCTGTTGGGAAGCATGACGGCCATCTACGGTCGGCTTGGCGAGGGGGAGTTCGACTACCTCGTCGAAGCAGGGTACGAACTGGCGGCCCTGAATTTTCTGCTGGGTGGTGTCACCACGGTCAACTCGATGGACGTCCGCCCCGCTGCGGGCGCTGAAACGTTCGGCGAGGCAGGGTTACGGGGGTTTTTCGGGTCCACGATCACTGATCTCTTCTGGGACGTTCCCGTCGACGAGCAGTTCGACCGCGCCCGTGCCTTCATCGAGGACTACCATGATGCATACGACGGCCGCATTCGGGCGACGATCTGTCCCCACGACGACTGGTCGTGTACCCGGGAGCTGTGGGAGCGAACCGCCGACCTTGCGGCCGAGTATCCCGATGTGCTCGTCCATACGCACCTGCTGGAACTCGACGAGAGCAACACGATGGCCAGGTCGAACGGTGCCGAAGATTCGCTGGCGCTCCTCAACGACATTGGCTTGTTGGATGAGCAGTTAGTCGCCGCGCACTTCCGCGTCGCCGACAATAACGATATCCAGCGCACCAGCGATGCGGGCGCGTCCGTCGCCCACTGTCCGTCGGTGTTCTGTTACTGGAACCCGGACGGTGAGATGCAGTGGACCCCGGTCCCCGAGCTACGGGACGCGGGTGTCGATGTCGGCCTCGGCATCGACGACCACTACTGGCACGACTCCTACAGTATGTTTGGTGAGGCACGGCAGGCACGGCTTGCAGCTAACCTCAAACGAGAGACTGGCCAGTACTCGTCGATGGAGCTGGTCAAAATGCTCACCATCGAGGGGGCGCGAGCGCTCGGCATCGACGATCATATCGGCAGTCTCGAACCGGGGAAGCGGGCCGACCTCATTCTTCTTGACGTAGACACACCGAAGTTCACGCCGTTGACCAACGTCCCTGCGCACGTCGTGAACAACGCCACGCCCGCAGATGTCGAGATAGTTATTGTCGATGGCAAGGTCGTCATGCAAGACGAAACACCAGAAACGATGGACGCCACCCTCGTGCAGGAACACGTGACCGACGCGGTTGACCGCTTTGCCGACGAGACCGGATGGCAACTCAACGTGGATGGCGCAACCCCACCGAGTGCACTCGACACTGCCAAAGAAGTCCCGAAACGTGGGCCAGCCCGGCTACTGTCTCGACTCGCCGCCCAGACGGGACGTGACACGCTCCCCTTCTGAGTCAGTTTGTGCGCTGCTTGGACGGAATAGAACCGACTGGCGCGGTTCGCCGCGGGGGTATCTAGCCCCCGCGGGGTCTGTCTTGTTCACCGGCCCTGGATCGATTGCCTCACCACTGACCATCGGAGCGATCAACTCAGTGGGGCCCAGTCGCTCCTCGTCTGGGATAGCTAACATCGATCACATTCAGTTCCTCGTCGGTCGTCAGACTGAATTCGTCCCCGTCCACAGTGGTTGTGAACCGAACTGTGAGTGGATCTGTGTTGAGTATCTCTTCGCTGTACTCTTCATGGACGCGATTCATCTCGTGTCGATCCGCTGTATCGGGTGAAATCGGGTTGATGCCGTGATCAAGTAGGAAGGAGAGTAGGGGGGTCATGGTGACGGTAGAGACGAAGGTCCCGCCTCCGGCCTCGTACTTGCAGTTCGTACACTCAGCCGTGGGAAACACAGCGTGCCGCCGCCCACAGCCCGCACAGAGACCCGTAGTCCGGTCGCGTCCTCACAGACATCAACGGTGCGGTCGATGTCCGCTGAACACCGTGGACCCATTGCTGGCCATGGCTAGACGTTCAAGGTTCGCCCACGTCCACGCGGCCTGATGGGTTTCTTCCGGCGTTCGCCCCTCGACGCCGGTCGGTGACAGCATCATGGTTCCAAGATACCCGTACTCCTCCGGTGGTCCTGCCGCCTCGGAGGGCGCTGTCGCGTTGTCCGCCCCAGTACCGTTCCAGCTCCGAAAACCATGATGCGCCCTCGGGGGAACTATCGATTATAGCTTCTGCCGCCAGAGAATTACCAGAAACGATTTTACTAAGACAGGGTAAGTGTTGGCCCCATGACGGATACTGGCGAGTCGAACATCCTGATTGTCGGTGGTGGGCTCGCCGGCCTCGCGCTGGCTACGTACTTGCGGCGGCACGGCCGCAAACCGCTACTCGTCGAGCAGGCTTCAGACTGGCGTGGCGAGGGCTACGGCATCGGACTCTGGTCGGATGGACTCGCCGTCCTCGACGAACTCGGCCAACTCAAAACCGCCCGCGATCACGCCGCGGATCCCGACGGGTTCGAGATCCGTGCCAGCGATGGCGGCCTGCTAACCCGAACGACGCTCCCGCCCGACCAGACGCTCCTGCTGGCTATTCATCGAGCGGAGTTACACGAGGTACTGCGAATGGACGTCCCGACCGACTGGATTCGGATGGACACGTCGCCCGAGCGAATCGACGAGCGCCCCGACGAGGTTGGCGTCACCTTCGACGACGGGACAACTGAGACATTCGACCTCGTCGTCGGGGCTGACGGCATCCATTCAACTGTCCGCGAGCAGTGTTTCACCGACTGGACGAAGCGGGAGTACGATACATACATCTGGTCGCTGTGGGCAGACCAGGATGTCGACGTCGGAAGCGACATGGTGAGTGTGTGGGGGCCGGGCAGCGAGGGGTTCGTCGCTCGCGTCGGCGACCGTGTCGGATTCAACCTCGCAGTACGCCTCGACACGCCGCCCGAACCCCCGGCCCGCGAGGCACTGCGCCGGCAGGCCGAGCGGATCGGCTGGCAGCTGCCAGCCCTCCTCAATGGAACCGACGACGACCCGTTTTTCGACCGAGTCCGAGACGTGACCTGCGAACGCTGGCACACCGACCGAGTCGTCTTGATCGGTGATGCCGCCCACGCTGTCCACCCCATCTCCGGAATGGGTGCCTCCCTCGCCCTGCAGGACGCCCGCGTGCTCGCACAGGAGCTCGCTACAGGGCTGCCCAACGACATTCACGGCGCACTCAGGCGATTCGAGGATCGTCGCCGCGGCGACGCCAGACGCGTCAGACGGGCGGCGCGCATCGAGGCGACGGTGACATTTCTCGAATCCGCAGGCTTGCGACGGGTGCGAAACGCTGTGGTTGCGCACACGCCCCTATTCGAGTTGTTCATCAGGCGACAGACGACCGAGTAAGCGTTTCCCGGCTCTGCTCGTGTCTCCGCGTCCCGGACTGATATCCGGCAGGGCTGGTCTCGCCGGTCACTGCCAGGACGTGCCTCGATTAACGACTGGTGTGTAGTAGCTCCTGTGTCCGCGGTTCGCTCGGCCCTTTCGGGAGACGGTCTGACAGTCGGGGCGGTGATCAACAGGAACAACCGCCGTCGGAGGGCTCTGGTGACACTGTGCTATCACCGCCGGATTCGGCTGCGCCTAGGAGGCGTGCCTGCAGGTCCAGCGACTCGTCGAGGGGCTGGACATCGGAGACGACCTCGGGGTTGGCTGCAGCCCACTGTTCGTATTCCGCACGAGACGCGAATGCCTTGCTGTACGGACAGAACCGTCCATACATGGTTTCAGGGGTGACGGGACCGTCGGGTGCCTCGACCGCCCGTTCGACGCCAAAGGAGAGCACAGCGCCCTCCGGGGCGGAGACGACGCCGTCTGCATCGAATTCGACGACGAGCTCCGTCTCAGACATGGGCGAGACGGTTCGCGTCGTCACCGCCTCGTCCAGCACTAGCCCGAGCAGGAACGCATCGGTGACACACTGGTAGTAGCGGGTCTCACCGTCCACAGTCGCCCAGTGTGGGGATTCGTCGGTCGTACAGAGGTCCTCGACCGTCACGCCACGGCCGAGCGCCTCGGCGAAGGTCCGCATCATCTGCTCCCAGAACGCTTCGAACGTCGCCGGTGGTTCGTCGAAGTTGAACGCTCGCGCGACGTGCGTCTGTAGTGCCTCGTCGACTCGGTGGGGCTGGCTGTCGGATTCGCTCATTGCATGCTATCATCGGACGGGAGCGCCGGTCGGTCTATCTCCCACGTTCGTGGGTGGGTTTATACGCGCCCCGAGGCTGGTCACCGAATCCCTGACACGACTGTTCGAAGAAGGGGTCATTACGTCGCTTCCAGGATATCCGTGAGAAGGTTCTTCTGTGCTCGCTGGAGGTGCTCCCGCACAGTCGACGGATCGAGATCGAGTGTCGTGGCAATCTGTTCAGTCGTCACGTCCCTCGGAACGTCGAAGTACCCCATCTCGAAGGCGGTTTCCAGCACCTCCTGCTGGCGTGGCGTCATCGCATCGAGCGGGTCGGTAGGCCCCTCGTAATCGGTCAATGTCCGGAGCAGCGGATTTGCGCCCGTCTCACCGTACTCGCGCACCCGTTCGGAAATCGCGTCCTGGGTCCCGACCATCGTCACGTCCACGCCGTTGCCGGCAACTTCGACAGCACTCTGAGAGGCCTCCGTCTCGTGGGACGGCGCAAAGCCCGCATCGAAGGCTGGCACCGCGAGCTTGCAGAGGTAGGTAACGCCGCCCGCACGGTCAAGTTGTTCCCACCACTCCAGGTTCTCCAGCGTCGAGAACTGGTCACCGGGAATCGCCTCCGTCACCTTGATCGCGAGGAGGCACCCGGGCCGCTGACACTGGAGTTCAGTGACCTGCTCCAGCCCGGCCCTCTGGAGTACCGAGACGAACTCCTCGATGCCGAACCCCGCCAACTCCTCTTTGGAGAGATGGATCGTCACTTCGCGCATCCCTACTCACCCGGTTCGGCGGTCGTGTTGGTCTCGTCGCTGGACGCGCTCGGTTCGTGTGACTGCGGCGTTCTCATCGAGGTATACTCTGAGTGTTTCGGTGTCGCGTCGCAACTCAACGCGGTACTCGTCCGGATCGGTTCCGACGCGGTCGGCGGTCCACTGGCCATCGTGGAGATAGTGGTGGAACTCCCACAAGCCGGTCCCCATGATGTCGACGCCGTGTTCCCAATGAAACGCGACCGATTCGGGGTGGTAGGCAGCCGCGTGTGTGAGGGGGAGACTCATGAATCGTAGGCATTGCTGACACTCGCTGGTCGTCGCAAACGACGCTGGAACGGTGTCGCCAACCGGCTGGTCGCTCGCAGCTACGATCGTGGTGTCGATACGACCAGTACAGTCCGGACAGACGCCCTGACGCATCTTTACTATGTCTCCAACTAACGCCCACGTGACGGCGTTGATCAGGGCCGCTCCATCGTGGGCCTGTACTTGCGCCGGCGTCACCGTGTATGAGAAGTTCGGTCGCTCACAGGCCGGACACTGCAGCAGGAAGTACTGGTCGTGAAGGGCTGCCCGGAGGCCAGACTCGCCACAGTGCAGGCAGGTACCGTCCGTCTCGATGGTTCCGATGTCCGAGGGGTGTCGGTAGTTTTCGGCGAGGATGAACCGGACCATCTGCTCGCCGGCGTGCGTGAACGCGTACCCATTCTCGTGTTTCCTGAGGAATGTGCCGGTAAGTTCCCCGAGGTGGTACGACAGTTTGGACGTGCCATCGACGGCAACGCGGTCGTAGATATCGGAAAATGACAGTTTGGCGACTCCTGTCGTTCGATTCTCGTGTTGTGCGCTGGCGACGGACCGGAGAATGTCGAGACGTATCTCGTCGCCCAATAACCCGAAGACATCTGCGGCCGAGCGCTCAGTCTCCATATTCGATACATTACGGGGGATAAGTATGAACGTAGGGCCGCGTGTGGGGCTGGAGATGCCGTCCGGGCCCCATCATTTGGGTGTTCTGTTCACGGCGGGTCGATTTCGAACGTGGTGATGATGCCGAACAGTCCGGTTGTCGTATCCTGCACTGACAGGCCTGCCTCCGCGACGACATCGCGTGGGTCTTGTGTCCAGCGACACCCGGTTTTCGCGTAGTGGGCGTCGGCCCGCCAGTCCTGGTACCGCGCGATGGGGCCGACGGTACTGCGCCCGTGTTCGACCAGCCGGATCGTCCCGTCCGGTTTACAGACGCGTTCCATCTCCTGCAGTGCAGCGACGGGATCGGGGAACGTACACGTTGAGAGCGCCGAGATGACCGTCTCGAAGCTGTCGTCGGGGAACGCAAGATTCTGTGCGTCCATCTGCTGGAGCGTTCCGTCTCGCCCGAGGTCGGCGAGTTGTTCGTTGGCGTTGGCCAGCATTTCCGGGCTGATGTCGATCCCGACGAGATCGACTGATTCGGGCAGATACCGGAAGTTCGTCCCCGTCCCACAGGCGACATCAAGGACTCGTCCTGAGACGTCGCCGAAGCGGGCGCGGCGATACCGGCCTGTAACGGCGCGGTCGATGACCTCGAAGCGGTGGAGCCAGTCGGCGTACTCGGCGTACGACGCCTGGATCTCAGCGATCGACATCGGCCGGTTCGATGCCCGGTCGCTCTGGACTGCCTGTTCGTCGTGGTGCGTGTGGTGGTGTTCTGAGTGGTTTGTGGACGGCATTGGATTGTAGTGGTGTTCGTGTCCTGGCTCAGAGGTGTGTTTCGAAGAATGCCACCGTCTGCGTGATGTAGTCGATGCGGTTTGGGGTTCGCACGACGCCGTGGCCCTCCTCGTCGAACAGCAGGTACTCGTGGTCGATGTCACGGTCGGTGAGTGATTCGACGAGTTGTTCGGCCTCGCTTTGCGGGACGCGGGGGTCGTTTGCGCCCTGCACGACCAGCAGGGGGACGTCGATATCATCGACGTACGTGATCGGCGAGCGTTTCTCGTAGAGGTCGGGCTTCTCGTCGGGTGTCCCGCCGAGCTTCCGCATGAGGACGGCGCCGAGGTACTCCCGGGCAGTCTCGGCGGTCGTCTGCCAGTTGACGACGCCACAGACGCTCGCGCCGGCGTCGAACGCGTCGGTCGCACCGACGCCCATCAGCGCCATATAGCCGCCATAGGAGGCGCCGAGCAGCCCGACGTTCGTGCGACCGCGGTCGCGGAGATACTCGGCCCCGGCGACGACATCCGTGAGGTCGTCGCCACCGAGGTCAGCGTCACTCGCTTTCCGGAATTCTCGCCCATAGCCGAGGCTCCCGCGGAAGTCGGGGGCCAGAACCTCGAACCCGGCGTGGACGAGTGTCTGCGTGAGCATGTCGAGGCGGTTGTAGTGTTGGGCTTCTGGTCCGCCGTGGGCCTTGACGAGGCCACCGATCGGGTCGCCGATGGGCCGGTAGAGCCGGGCCGCGATCTCCTGGCCGTCGAACGATTCGTACGTGACCGCCTCGGGGGCGACTGTCTGGACGTCAACCCAGCCTTCCTCGACGACGGTCGTCTCGTTCCGGCGGACGTCACCGGCGGTGGCCGGACTCCAGTGGTTGTAGTAGATGTCGCCATCGATGGCTTGGAGGTCCGTGTTCATCCCGGTTCGTTCGATCGTGGTGGCGTCGCCGTCGGTCAGCCGACGCACTTGGCGGTCGCCGCCGTGGGCTTCGAGGAAGACGATGTCGCCGTCGTCGGTCCACTGCGGGTCGTACTTGTCGCGGGTGTTGACGTACCGGAGGTCGTACTCGCCGTCGGCGTCGGCGACCGCGAGTTCCCGATAGCCGGTTTCGTGATTGGTCGTGAAGACGAGCCCTTGCTCCGACCACGCGCCAGCACCGTCGTCGGTGAACGCGAACGATTGCTCGGACGCGGGTTCATCGATGAAGCTGTCGTCCCGACCGAGCGTGAGGGAGACGACGCGGATTGTCGTGTCCTCGAAGGTACCGGCCTGGTACGCGAGGCGGTCACCCGTTGGAGACCATGCGTACCCCATGACCGGTGCGTCAGCCTCGGAGTGCTTGACGACGTCCCCGTCGTCGAGGTGGAGCGTGTAGAGGTCCAGCGACCGATTGCGGTTGGATACGAACGCGATCCGGTCCGGGTCTGTCGGATGTTGCCGAGCTTTGGCATTCATGAACTGGTCGTCGAGCACCGGCGTGATTGCCCCGGTGTCCGGATCGATTTCGAGCAGGTCATGCTGTTCGTTGCCTGCCGCGTCGCGGTAGGCGAGCAGCGTCTGGCGTTCCGCCAACCACGCTGGTTCGGTGACATCACTGTCGGTGTTGGTCAGTTGGCCGTCTGGGGTATGGAGGTCGTAGGAGCCGTCGTCGTAGGCTGCATAGACGATGGTGCCGTCGGACGTCGTGGTGTAGCCGGAGACGCCGTGGGTCTCGGCGAGGCGGGTCACGTAGTCGGCGAGCGGTTCCGAATCGGGCTCGATTGCTACCGTCATGGCATGTGGGCCATCCTACTCCCCACCCATAAATATATCGGAAATTTGATAAATTGTCGGGGTTGTTTCAAAATCACGTTTGAGTGGCTGAGAGGTAGATAGAACGTATTTCGCACTTATTCTAAAGCAGGAGTACTATCGGGGCTATTCACTCAAACCTCGTTTTGTAATATTTATTTTACAAACGGTGATCGAGGGGTGGATTTGCCGTGGGCGCGCTCAACTGGTGTCCGCCGCGGACTCACTGCGGCGTACGTACTGACCACACTACTCGGAGCGAACCCCCCGTGAATCCATCCGAGAAAATTGCTTCTGCCACACCATGCCACGGACGCAGGGCCCGCCATCCATCTCGACCACCTCGGAACTGTGAAGCGCTAAACCGACCGAGCGGAGTCATACCGTACGCCGACTACTCGCAGTTTGCTCTCACCGTCTGAGTGCTGCAACCACGCCCTACAATCAGCAAACCAGTTCTGACCGAAAAAGAGAGTCGGTCTCTTTGGCGGTGCTGGATAGCGTGCGCGACTCGGTCACGGTTAGAACACGCCGATGATGAACCCGAAACCCATGACGGTGAGGACAGTCGCGGAGAACGCGGGCAGATACGGTGTGTACTGCTCGACCGTCTGCTCGAAGTGTTCGTACCCTGCGATGAGCAGCATCGTCAGTCCCACAATACCGATGATGACCGTGAGCGCGTAGGCGCTCATCAACTCCAGACAGTAGCTCGACCCGGCACACAGCGCGATGATCTCGAACTCCTCCTCGTGGGCGAACCCGAGCAGGAACGCAAACCACGCGATGCCGAGGAGTCCACGGTCCGTCGCTTCATCGCGATTGCCATGTGCGTGTGCGTGTCCTCCGACGAACGGGACGTAGCCCTTCAGCCGCGCCAGGAGCTCACTTCGGTTATCGTGGCTCTGACCGTCGCCATGAGTATGGTCGTGGCCATCCCCGTGATTGTGGTAACCCGTGTTGGGTAGCACGCGCTCGTGGGGCGCTGTGTCACCGTTGCTGTCACTGTGGTCGTGGTCGTGACCGGCCTCGTGCTCGTATTCACCGTGCGAGTGGCCGTGGCGGTACTCACGGATGCCGAGGAGGATGAGCAGAACGCCGGCGACGATGCTGACCGGCCCGCCGAGGAACACGCCGCTGGCCAGTTCAATCGGCTCGTTGACCTGTGTGAGATTGAAATACCCCTTCGCGTAGAAGAACACCGCGACCATGGCGATACTGCTGACGAGATGGCCGACCCCGAGGATGAAACTCGCGGCGAAGCCGTAGAGCCACTTGTTCGTCTGATCAAGGGCGTACGACGCGGCGACCGGCCAGCCGTGTCCCGGCTCGATACCGTGGATAGCTCCGAGGGCGACCGCCCCGACGAGCACGCCCAATGCCTCTGTGTGTAACATCGACTGCCCGAATATCGACCAACGGCGTGGAAAACGGTTGTTAATACGTGATCCGGGGGAGCATCATACCCGGGGACTCTTGACCGGCCGCGCCGAGCGAGTGGGTATGCGCACGAGTTTCAACATCCCGGACGAAATCGTCGAGGAGTTCGACCAGGTCTGGCAAGACGAAGACCTCGCCAACCGCTCGCGGGCTGTCCGCGAGGCGATGCAAGAGTACATCGAAGCACACTCCCGACTCGAAGAGACGACGGGTGACGTGGTGGCACTGGTCGGATTCGACTATCGCCACCATGAGGTCATCAGGGAACTCCACGGCGTCCAGCACGAGCATCAGGACGTCATCCTCAATACAAGCCACACCCATCAGGGGGAGTGGTGTCTCGAATCGCTGTTCTGTCGTGGGCCCGTCGAGCGTGTCCGGACCCTCATATACGAACTCCGGGACTTCGATGGGGTGAACCGAGTCAAGTCGATGCTCATCCGGGATACCGACTGAGTTTGTGGGTACCGCGTAAAGTGCCATTCAAGCGTAAACTCGTGGGTGCGTCGGCAATGCTGAACTCGCCTCTACAGTCAGCATCCTCGATCTGGCGGGATACGAGTAGGCGTTGCTGGCGCCGCTGCATAGATACCGCATATGCAGCACGGGATGGGTATTGAAGATTAGGCGGCGGCTCGGTCGCCGCAGGGAACCCACCTACCGATCTGCCTCAGCGGGTCACTATTGCTCTCCGCGGTAGTTCTGTGCCCACTCCTGGCGCGCAATACTGTATCGGACGGAGTCGCGTGGTTCGCCGTCGATAACGAGGTCATTACGGATTCACCCCTCCATATGCCCCCGAATCGCTCAACATAGCTCTCGATGGCTTTCCGAGAGTTCGTGTTTTCAGGATCGTGTGTAACCGCCACAAGTTGGAGGTCAAGCCGGTCGAATGCGAGTGTGAGAAACCGAGCGGCTCGTTCCGCGGCGTACCCTCGTCCCCAGAAAGGTTCGGAGCCACGTCCTCAGGGTCGCAAGCTGCCGGTCCCACGCTGGATGTATTCCAGCGAGACCGGCGAATTCGTCAGCGTGTGTCCCCGCTTTCGGCCGAATCACGTAAGTAACGTTCTCTCCGTTCTCGAACGCCGTCCCACATCGCTCGACCCAGTCGAACGCCGCGTTGGGATGGGCGTATGGGTTCCACGTGACGTACTCGGTTATCTCGTCAATTCCGGGCGCTCCGGCCTGGACGCAAGTATAGAGTTCGTACGGGTCAAAGCCATCCTGATGGAGTCGCTCGCTCACCGATTTGCTCGCTGCTGATCAGCGTCGGTGACTGATACTGCCCCATCGTTGCCAATAGGACTGGCGCTTTTTCGGGTAACCGCCGATTAGAACCGCCCCTCGTGAGAACGGGTGCAGCAGCCACGATGCTTGCTGCCGCAGTTATTCCATCGATAGCTACCCCCTCAGATAATCGGCACGGATTGATAACATGTTCGATACCCATACTACTTTGAAGGTTCGGATTGAGTTTGATTGGTAGAGATGGACGAAAAGGACGTTCGGATCCTATGCGCAATCTCCAAAGAAAAGACAGCCAGTCCCGAGAAAATTGGGGATGAAACGGACATTCCAACGTCGACAGTCCATTACCGGATCTCCCAACTCCGGGAGCGTGGAATCATCAAGAACGAGCTCCTCGAGATCAACCTCGAAAAATGTGGTCTGGAACTCACCCTCATCTCAGAAATTTGGGCTCAGTATCAGGAGGAGTATCAAGAACGCGTCGGCGAAAAGCTCGCCGAACTCGAGGGGGTAAACCAGGTCTACTTCGCGATGGGCGACACTGATTTCATTGCCATCGCCCATCTGACGGACCGGGAGATGGTCGAACGGCTCCTCGAAGACTACGAGGCGATCGATGAGATCACGCGAACCTCGTCGAGATACATCATCTCGACCGTCAAAAACGAACCCAACGCGTTGCGCTCCTTCGAACCGTCGACACTCATCGACGCCCTCTGCGAATAACACCCCGACCTATCCAGATCCGGTCTAGCTCGCCTACTGCTGCCGCCCTGTGCTTCTGGCGGGTAGGGATTCTGTTTCCAGGACGTGGGCTCTGCAGATTCCGGAACTGCAACAGAATCGACCGGTTGAAGCTGATGACAACCCTGAATGGCTCGTTTCACTGCCCTGTCTGCCCCAGCATCATGCTCACAGCTGCGAGACCGCACCGCCCCGACGGCGGAACAGGATTGCCGAACCGGAACAGTGGCGAGACCTGCCTACCATTCAGCCAGGATCGTGTCGTTCAGCGTTAACCTCACAAACCGCTTCATCTCGTCTGGAACGTGTTCCTTAGTGGCCAGTCAGTGTAGTCGCAGGGGTCCTGCATATTGCACTTGGTATCCTCGAATACCGGCATCACCACGCACACGGCAACCATGATGGACCACAGCCACAGCCACGTCCAAGGCCGTTTACCTGGCCTTGAACAATCCTCCCACGACCATCAGGAACAGTCCCATGACACCTCACACGACCACAACGACGGACTTGTGTCCCCTTCAGGGGGCAATCCCGTTCGGTGGCGAACACTCGCATTTACACGATGATCTCGGTGATATCGCTGATCGTGGCCTCTTCGGAATCGTGTGGTTCGCGTTTCTGCTCGGATTCGCACACGATGCGGAGTCCGAAATTATCGGACTCTGTGCCGGGTCAACTCACTGCCTCGAACTGGTGGGCGTGTACGCCATCACCGGAATAACCGGTATTATCGAACTGTCGATGCTGTTGATAGCGGGTTACGGCCACTACGAGGAGCAATTTAAGCAGTACACGCCGTACCTGCCGGCCTTCTCCCTCGTCCTTCTCCTCATCACGGGGGCTGGTTTCATTATCGGCGTGTTCTAACTACCGTGGTTATTCGGCTGCCAATAGTGGTTGCTGTACACCGTGGTAGCGGTTCTCTCTGGCACGCGTATTCTGACACGCTTGGTGCGGTAATTCCGGCTGGTCGCTGGTGTTGAGCATTCCGATATGCCGGTCACCAATCAGGGTACATCTCGGATAGTTCAGGGCATTTATGTGGGTACATTGGGTCAGTTCAACTGATGTCAGGTCCCCATACGGCATCCCCAGACCGTTCTCCCAGTGACACCGCCGCCCTCTCGCGACGTGCCCTCCTCGGCAGCGTTGGCGTCGCCCTCGCCGGTGCGCTCGCTGGCTGTACCGCTGACGCCGACCAACAGCCCGAAACGAAGACCGTCGTGGATGAAACAGCGAGGGTGGAGCGCGGCCAGTACGCGACGTTCGAATTCCAGTTCGACGAACCGCAGTGGACGACCGTCCGGGCCAATCTCTCGGATCGGTCCGTCGACGTGAAAACCGACGGGCCTGCAGTGGACGTCGTCGTCATGACCGCGGCCCAGTATGAAAAACACCAGAACCATGGCGCATTCGAGTACGTCGGCGGGGTCAGTATGCCCGGTATGGTCAATGGCGAAGTATCGGCCACCCTGGAGGGCGGCTCCTATGTCGCGCTCGTGGATAACACCGCCAACGGAGACGCGAAACCAGGGACCGATGGTGGGACCAGCGTCGTCGACCTCCAGATCACAACATCGGATTCGCGGGACTAACCGCTCCAATTCGGGGACGAACAGGAGCCGACTCGACCCCTGTGTTTCAGCTGGAACCACGGTCGTCGACTAGCGCCCACCAGTCCGAACCCGCAACGATATATGAGCGACTAAATGATTGTGCCCGTGATGCAGTGGTAGGATGCGGTATCTTGAGGTGCGTGTGCAGCATGAGCCGGCTGCTCGGCATCCGATGCATCAGTTCGTGGTCGAGCACGAGGCCTACGAGGTCTCGCGGTTGCTGTATCGCTATCAGTACGCCGAGACCGAGCAGGCGGCGCTGTTCCACGTGTCGGGGCCGGTGGAGCCGTACGAACAGGCGCTCGCCGAGCACGCGATGGTCCAGGAGTTCGAGCTTAGCGCGTGTCAGGATGCGTCGTTCTATCTCTATGTGCGGGAGGCGATGGACCCGGACAGTCGTGACTTTGCGGCGGCGTTCGCCCAGCCGGGGTTGCTGGTGCTCACCCCGATCGAGTATCGGGCTGATGGCTCGGTGCGGCTGACCGCTGTCGGCCCGGCCGACACCGTCCAGGATGCGGTCGAGGCGATTCCGGCGTCGATGGGGGTCGATGTCCGTGCCGTCGGCGAGTTCGCACTCGGACGCCTCGACCCCCGGCTGGAGCTCACCCAACGACAGCTCGACGCTGTTTCGGCGGCGGTCTCGTGTGGCTACTACAGTGAACCTCGTTCGGCGACACTTGAGGATGTTGCGGCCGAGCTTTCGTGTGCCACGGGGACCGCGGGGGAACTCCTGCGGCGCGCCGAACGCACGGTGATGACGCACCTCGTCGATCGAGGGACCTACTGAACACGACACCAAACCAGTCGGCGCTGGTTGGGTTCAGTTTCTGGGAGCTGGGGGTCCCTTGGTGACTGTGTTCCCGGAGTCGCAGTGCGGGCAGGTTGCGTGTTGCTGGGTGTGCCAGCGCCCATAGTCTCGACACTGGACCTCCTCTCTCTGTTGGGTTGTCGGCTCGTCCAAGCGGTCGGCCGTTGACGGTGACTCGGGCTCAATCCAGGCGCGGACGGTCTGTAGGGCAGCTCCGATCACACACGACGCTTGTTGCTGGCTGACCCTTTGGCTCACGCCGCAGCACTGAGCGGGGTTTAAGACATGGGTTGTTGAGGTCGCCGGTCGGTAGTTTCACCCGACATTGGACGTGTGGCGCGCACTCCGCGCATTCCTCGCTGGCGCGATGACGTTCTTTGCGCCCTGTGCCTACCCGCTCTTTCCCGGCTACGTCTCGTACTATCTTGGCACGAACTCGATGCGGCCCCAGTCGGCGGCTGCGCGCGGTGACACCAGCCTGGCTGTCGGGACGGGGGTGGGTCAACGACTCCTCGATATGGCGGTCGTCGGCCTGCTCGTCAGTCTCGGCTTCGTGCTCGTGTACGGCGTCCTGGCGAGTATCGTGCTCACGTGGGGTCGCACCTCGTGCGCCGGATCAGCGTTCTGGAACTGGTGATCGGTGTCCTCACTCGCGACAAACGTTGCGCGTTCGTTCATATACTCGACGGAGAGATGATAGGTGACATCTCGCACCGGGCTTCTGACGGCTACTGGCGAGATCGAGACAGCGCTACTGCAACCATTGCACCAATATTTAATAGCAGAAATCTGATTTCATCTGTCAAGCAGCAGTTTGGCTGATTAAGAGGCGACGTGGTTGAGGCCTTCGATTGTGGGCGAAGCAAGGCGGAACGAGGTGGGCTCCAATTTGATATCACACAAATATAGGGGCCGGTCGTGACATCACTGGCATAGCATGGGGTTCTCAATCATTGACGAACGCAAGGTCGTGGTCGTGTGCTTGGTTATATTTGCACTCCCGGCAGGGGTGGCAGCAGCCAATACGCAGATTGCCATGCCAGATATCCTGCTGAAAGTGCTCTGGCCGCTCGTGCTTCTCGGGGCGGGGAGCTACTGGCATTTCACCCGGCAAGAAGGCCATGGCGCGCGGACAGGCGGCGAACAGGAAGCTGATAGCCTCCTCACCGACCCCGACCCCGAAGGCGAAACAGCACTGGTTGCGATGAACTACGAGATGTTGACCCAACAAGCAATCTACAGGGATAAGCTCCTCATCAACGCGAATTATTTCTCGCTTGCCGTGATCGCGCTGTTACTGAACATTGTTATCAATGTTGATACGGACTTGCAGCCGTTCATCGCGATGGTCGGCGCAGCGACTGCCTACGCGTTCTGGTTGGCTACTGAATCATACAAGGGAACCCGAGATAGTTTGAATAATCGCATCAACGAGATGGAAACGGTATACAATGAGTTGTCTGCTACCAACGCATACGACCTCCGCGAGCGAACGCCTGTCAGCAAGCGAAGTCTTTCGTCCTACTTGACCGGAATCCAGATTGTGGCCACCATGTTCTGGACGGCTCTTTACATTGTCACATTGCTCCAACTTGGATACTCATAAACCCCCGCGGCACGGACGCCATATAAATACAGCTTCATGAACGACGTTCTTGATACAGCGATCCAGGCAGCCCGGCGTGCTGGTGCGTACCAACGCGATAATTTCAACGAGCCGCAGCAATACCAGTACAAGTCCGAGGGCGACCCCGTCTCGGAGATTGACCGCGAATCCGAACGTCGTATCATTGAGTGCATCACCGACCGCCATCCATCACATGCGATTCTCTCTGAAGAAACGGGGGCCATCGGAAACGCATCCCATCGCTGGATTGTGGATCCACTTGACGGCACGTCAAATTACGTGAGAGGACTTCCTGACTTTGCTGTCTCCATCGCATTTGAGGTTGAGGGGACGCTCCAGATCGGCGTCGTCTACCGCCCGTTGACTGACGATCTCTACGCGGCCGCCAGAGACGGGACCACCCCCGATGATGGGGTCGCGCTGTCGACATCAGCCATCGACCGGCCGGAGAGCTCCCTTGCGGCAATCTCGTATTCCTCTTCTCGCACGGATCGCGAGGCGGTGTGGGAGACTCACCGTCGAGTGGGCTCAGTCGTCGAAGGGATACGCTCCAGCGGTTCTGGTGCGCTGGATTTAGCATACCTGGCAACGGGGAATATCGATGCTGTCTGCGGATTTGACCAGAGCCGGTGGGATAGTGCGGCTGGCCTGCTGCTCGTTGAGGCGGCAGACGGGCGTGTGACCCACGGCGTTGTCGGCCGTGAACGTGATGGGGACTTCGTCGCCTCGAACAGACATCTTCACTCGAACTTCATCGAATACGTCCGTGGCAACTGAGCCGTTCAGGCTGTGGATGATTCGAACGCGAGGCCTGTGTGTTGCGCCCATATTTCCTCAAACCACCCTGTTCCGAATCGGCGCCGGCCTAATAACAGCAAGAGAAGCAGTGTCTTGTGGGACATTCCAACCTCGTCCGTGCGTGGAAGATCGAGTGACAACGGTTCCAACGCGGACTCGTCTACGACATTCTGCACAAGCGTTTCGATGGTCTCCTCCGTTATCGGCAGCAGCGCCAGGTCGCGGAATTCGTCGGCGTCCTGGGCTTGCCGAGCACTCGCAACCACTTTCGATGCTGACTCGTCCGTGCGAATTAGTGAGAACAGTGCCGGGTTAAGATGTGAGTCAGTAGCTGTATCCTCAAAGATACCAAGACAGCGGATCTGGTCGGCACTGGCGGTGCGGCCAACCTCCTCCTGTAGTTCTCGATTCACCACCGCGGCCGTTGGCGCCACTGACTCGCCATACATATCCTGCTCCCGGTCAAGATAGCCACTGCCCGGTACCGAGAGAAATGGTGACCGCTCCGTCGTCCCCGGCTTGATACCAACTAACAACTGGCCGTCAGTAACGACGCCGACGAACGATGAGAGATAGTGAACCGCGTCGATCAACCGTTCCTTGATACTCGGGGGAATCTGTACGGCTTCAAGTCGTTCGTCCTCCGCCAACACCAATCGCCGCAGGAAGCAATGCTTGAAGCTTGCGGGCCCGAGCTGGACTCGGCTATCGGTCACTCCGACGAGATTGAACCCCGGCGCGTCGTGGAGACCGTCTTCTGTCTCGCTCACGGAGGTCCAAATATCATCAAGTACCGATTCTCCACCGTCCGACAGCTTATAGGCTTGTTGGGGGCTGTACGCGAACTGAACACGCTCTGGAGGGCGTCCAGCCGGGCCGAAGTCCACCCATCGGCGATATCGATACGACATGGCTGCCAATAGCAGCGAGCCCTGCATAAAGGATGGCTGCGGACAATTAGGGGTCAATCCGAACTGTTCTGAACTCCACAGCGGGTGCAGACATCATATTATATGAACCCTCAATGTTCAGCACCCCATCCGTATCAATTCTATCGGGTTTAGACAGAGCCTGATTAGGTCAACAAGGCCAGAGTACAGCTAATGATGAAGTTCACCATAGCACCGTAGCTTTGGGCTGGGATTTATTGTATACCTTACCCACGTAGCGGAAAATGACTAGTTCTGATCGGTGTACGTTTTCGCTTTCTCGTGCAGAGTGGAGAGAAGAGCAGGCTCCGTGCGACTACTATCCAAGCTGCGAATGCGACATTCGACCGTCCACTATCTCTCGATGACAGCCGCGTGGAACAGGATATGATCCTCACGGATGCCACCATCGACCGTGGCTTGACATTGGGTCGGGCCACCGTCGGAACCCGATTCCTCGGCCAGCCATCGGCCGACCAACCCACCTCACCCCATACAGTCGCAGCAATCCGTTCACGGCCAACCTGCATTTACGACCCGGCCTACGACAACGACTCCGGACAGGCGGACGTTGACACGGCGAAAAGCGTCTATCGCGCCCTAGAAGAACTCGGCGGCAAGCACGCTCGCCCACGGTTACAGGCCCGCTCGTTCGTCAGACGCCAAGACCTCCAGAAAGACGAGTACAAGCGAGACACACGGCAGACCGAATCATGGGAAGAACGACTCATCGCCGGGGCCCGATACAGCCGCGCGAAGGTGGCACGATCGACGCTGCTCTATGGTGAGAGTCCGTGGCGCGTGGTCGCATACAGCCTCGCGATCATCGCCGGATTTGCGTTGCTGTTCCCGCTTGGGGGCTGGATGAAGCCCGCCGGTGGCGACCCGGTCACCTACGCAGAGATCGCAACCACCCCAAGTGAACTACTGACCGCTGTCTACTACTCGACGCTGACCTTCACCGCACTCGGATTCGGGGATTTCAGGCCTGTCGGCTTCGGCCGTGCACTCACCACCATCGAGACGGGACTCGGTGCAGTACTCCTCGCCCTCCTCGTGTTTATCCTCGGCCGCCGAGCGGCGCGCTAGGACACCGTCCCCTGAACCCGGGTTCCCCGGGGCGATCTCAGTAATCTCGCCGCTGGCCACCCCTGCTGGCCTCCGGATCCCGGTAACCCCGATGGACAAATCAACGCAGCCGGATTCGTTGAATGTGGGCGAGTCAGCTAACGCGCGACCCGACGCCCCCTACTGTGGTCTGGTAGCCGGTCCACCCGCCCACGCGGCCGCTGGACCCGAATAGGACCCGTGACCGTTCCGGGGTACGTCACGCGCCTCCACGCCCGGGGCTATCTACCCGCCTTCGAGTAAGAACCTGGCTGTCGCCCAGCGCCACTTCCCAACGATTCGGATTCAATAGCCAGCGAATATGGGGATACGATAGCCGACGTATCGGATGCGTTGTTACGACGGCAACAACCCTGCTCGGGACTGTAGTCATCGAGCGTAATATTTGAATGCGCTGTCGAGCAGTCCAAACCCGAGGCAGAATATTGCAAGAATACCGACAATAAAGCTGTACCTTTGGGGGATGGCTGGATAACTGAGCAATGAGATACCACCGAGGGTGAGTAATAGTACGGACGAGACATATCTCCTGATACCTGCTTTCCCCTTCTCATATCGAGTGAGGACAGCATAGCCGAGCATACACCCAATCAAGACAGGTAGACCGAGTGGAACCACCAGCCTCGGTACCAGCGGCTGCGCTGTTGTAAGGTCGTTCACCGTCCGTGCAAGGTTTCCGGCGAGTCCGACGGCGAACAGTTGGGCCACAAGGCCGCCGGTTATCCAGAGATGTGTTCGTTGGACCGACTGTGGTGGGGCGCGCTGCGCCCGATATAGGGCCCAGGCACCCAGCGCGATGACGAGCGGCCAGATACTCCCGGCGGTGAGTAGCTCGGGATAGCTCAGCGTCGAGAGCTGATTCATCATAGTGAGCGCCAGCGGGTAAGTGAGAACAGCGAGTGCATTGAATCCGAGCGGTTGGGCAGTTACTACATCGGCCGTGACAGTGTCTCGGGCTTCCCAGCGGTCGAGGAAATGAGGGAGGCGGGATAGTGTGCGAATCCAGACCCAGATACCGTAGCTACCACCGAAGAACAGGAGCATCACGATTCCAAACCAGTTCCAGGTAAGCAGTCCGACAGTTGGCTGATATGTGTCGAGAAAGACGGTTCCCCCCTTGATGATCAGTTGGTGTGTCTGTCGAATCACCATGATGCCGATCAGCAGATAGAGCGACGAGATCGCTATTCCAACCACGATAAATAGGGTGAGGAATAATCCGAGAAGGCTCCTATTCGCGTGTTCGATACCGTCGAGGAGTTCTCTCTCGAAATCGAATTGGAGATCTAGCAATCGGTTTCGACTTGGGCCAACGTCTACCTCCGGAACCACTCGGACTGAGAGCACCCAGCCCAGGAAGAGCAGATCCGGAATCGGGTATGCGTAGATGAATACCAGGAGAGCGAGCCCCGCCAACAGTTGTGGCATGACCAACAAACCTCCCAAAGCCACCAGAGAGATCACTTTGGTTGCGCGCCCGAACAGTCCCTCGCGAGCGAGGTCCGACTGAATTTCGGCGGCTACGTCGTAGGTTGGGAAGATGGCTTCGAACACGGTGACCCATCGTCCGTCCGGTGTCAGGAGTTGCCACTCGTGCACCTCGACTAGGTACCAGAGAATGAGGGCGCCGTTGAGGATGCCAATGCCGAAGAGTGCCACGAGTAGGGTGCTGCTCGCTGTCTCTGCCAAGTAGTGGAGGCTCATCGCCACGGAGATTCCGCCAGTAGTAACGAGTACTCTGAAGCCAGCGGCGTGACGCGGGAGCACGTCGAGAAAACTGTAGCAGAGCGGTGCGAGATGATACAGGACGAGCGCTAACAGCAGCCAGGTCGTGACGAATACTGCTATCGGGGATCCGGAGAAACCACTGATGATGGAGAATGCGGGAATGATGAGATCTTCCGGCAGACGGAGCAGAAGGTCGAGCACAGCGGTGGCCCCGATGGCCATGTAGCGTGACCGTTTACTGAATCCAGCAACGGTGGCCATCCCGTGCTGGTACCAGGCTAACCGCAATGAATGTATTGGACAGTCAGCATTTTCGCGAATATCCCGCGACCGAGTTCGACGCAGCCTGCGCCGTCACGTAAGTGCTCCCTGCCGAACCCGCTTGATCGGTCACAGATCATCTGATAGCGCCGGGATGCCAGGATTTGTGAGGGGAGCAGCAACCCGCTTGGCGAGGCATCATCCGCGTGTGGTTGTGAACTCGTTCCCGCAGCGTGCGCAGTATGTCATGGTCGCGTGGGCTTGGGTTCCGCAGATATCGCAATGGACGATGAGCTTCGTGCCACACTCTGGACAGTGCTGTTGGCCGGGTGCGGCCGCGCCACAGATGTGGCACGTTCGGTCGACTGCGGTCCCACACGTCTCGCAGAACGCCGCATCAGGATTGAGACTGGTCTCACAAACCGGACAGTGCTCCGGCCGCCCCGCGGGTTCCGCTGTTGGTGGGTCTGGTCTGGGGTCGGTGGTGTCGTCTGTGGGTTCAGTTGTTGGTGGGTCGGTGGTGTCGTCTGTTGGCGGCGCTTCGGGCGGCTCAGTCGTGGGTTCCTCGGGGTTCGGTGATCCATCGGTGTTGTCGCAACCCGGGGCTGTGGGTGGCTGCTGTTGGATGCCGAAGGCGGCCGGATTGCTGGGTACCGGGGGGCTGTCCGGGCCATCGATGTACTGCGTACACCACTCGACGATGGGGTCGGCGTTCGGGATCGTTGTGCGGAGCGCCGCGAGGAACTCCTGGTAGCCGGCCGTCTCGCACGTGGCATTGAGGTGCGCCCACACAGTTCGGAGGTCGTCCTGGCCGTTGGTGTGCTGCCGGAGCTCGCAGTCGAGCGCGGCGACCACGCGTCGCCCCTTCGTGTACTTGGTCTGGGCGGACGGCCACGCCGTCGGCGTGCTCAGAATCGCCGTCCGGTCAGTGGTCGTTGCGAGGAACTGGTGGCCCGTGTCGAATGCAAGATCACCGCGAGCCATACTACAGTAGGTGGCGTAGTAACAGGCCGTGCCTTCGGTGAACCACTCCATCGTTGGCTCGAAGCTGGGGGCTTGTCTGGTGTGGACGTACTCGTGGAGCCACGTACTGTTCGGCTCATCGAGCCGGCAGCGATCGAGCGCCCAGAACCCGCTGTCACCAGTCTGGGTCCCCAATGGTCCCCATTGGGCCGCTGCGGAGGGGGCTGCGATCAATAGGACGTCCTCCTGGTAGCCGCCCACGTCCAGATAGCTGCTGAGGTCAGCGAGCGCGTTGAAGACGGCCGCAGGCGAGCACGCCATCGTTGCTGCGGCCGGGACGACGAGGGTGAACGGCTGACCTGCGTGACGTTCGATGACGTCATGGTCGCCGAGAAAGACAACCGCGCCGTCCGGGCTGGCAACCCCTGGCTCCGCAACCTGAACCGATCGCACGAACTCGATCTCATCAACACCCCGGTACTGCCAGCTGGCGGCGTGGCCGGGGGCTTTCAGGATCGCCCACTCGCCGGCATCCACATACATCGCGCCGGCCGCACGTTCGTCGTTCATCTCATAGCGCCCGGAGAGCCTGGGGGTGTGGGTGGCGCCATCCCAGCGCCACGTTGACCCGGACGCGGCGAAGCCATGTGCGTGCTCGATCTCGATCGAGGGTGGGAGGGTGATGTCGATGGCCGTGACGGGCTCGTCGATGTCGTACTCGAGGTCGATCTGGACACGGCCACTGCTGGTGGCGTCGCGTGACAGGCTGACCGCTTGGACGATCTTCGCACCCGGCGTCGTGTGCGTCATCAGGTGGCTGTGGTGTGTCGGGCTGGTGGCCGGCTTACTGCTCAGCGCTCGGGTGATTCGAACGTGAGCTGGATGCCCTCTCGGTCGAGGATGTTCTCACGGTACGCGTCAAGGATGTCCGCCCAGTCGGCTTGCCCAGCCATCCATTCGCTTTTGAGGTCAGCGTCAGGCGTCGCCTGCTGGAGCGCTCGCCACGTCAGCTGGGCGAGTTCTTGCTCCCAGCCCGTGAACGTGGTCTCGGCTGGCATCTCGTACTCCTCCCACATCGCGCCCTGCCAGACGTATGAGTCGAGCCCGCTCGTCTTGATATAGTTCCGTTTGGCGCCTTCATCCAGGTCTGGTTTGCGCACGTTGTCGACGTCGAGCTCCGGGGGTTCGGGCACGGTAACTTCGGTTTTGATGGTGAACGCCTTCTGGATATCGCGGTCGTACCATTCGGGGTACGCGAATGAGAGTCGGTGGTCCTCGAACGTTCCGGCCATGCTGTCGAGGGTGCCGTCGGTTGCCATCCGGTCGAGCTTCTGGTAGAGATCGAGGTCCTCGATGGGGTTGTCGTTGTAGTAGGAGACGAACGTGATGGTGTATGGGTCCTCGATGTAGCCGAGGTTCGACTCGCCCGCCCATCGCTGGTCGCCCTCGATGTCGTTGATGTACTCTTTCGGGTACTGTTTGTTCTCCTCCGCGCAGAGCACCCACAGCTCGTTGCGGGTGCGCTGGTTGCCGGGCGTCTCGGTGAACGCGGAGTCCATCGTGAACACCGGTTCGTTCCACGCGTAGGATTTATCGAGCCAGTTCGAGAGCCCGGTGCTCACCCGGTCCGTGCTGACGAAGCCCTGCTCGACATACGTGTGGAAGCTATCGAGTTCCTCAAGCCGGTCGGCGTCCAACTCCGACACCATATCCTCCTCAATCGGAAGGACGCCGATTCGTTTGGCCGTCTTCTCACGTGTCAGGTCCGCTTCTGCAGACTCGATGGAGCGCTCGAGCCGGTCGATTGCTTTCTGCGTCTCGTCGATGGTTTCCTGCTTCTCGGTGATCCGTGAGTCGATCGACGAGATCTGTTCGTCGAGCTGTTCTCGTGCGCGGCGACGGTACGTGGTTCGCGCGTCCCGCATCCCCTGGACGCGCTCGTACCGGCCCTGTGCCTCCAGGAGGTCGTCTCGTGCGTCCCGGACACGCTGCATCGAGGCTTCGACTCGCTGTTTGTGGCTCTGCAGGAAGCCGAGGCTCGCGGGAATCGAATCCTTCACATTCTCCCACGTGTCCATCCGGTCGTCGATATCTTCGAGCTCTGACTCGTACTCGTCGAGCTTGTCGCTGTAGAAATTCGAGAGCTGTTCGGCCTTCCCCTCGAGGGTCGAGATACTCTGCCCGCCGTATTTCGTTCGTTCGACCATCTCGTACGTGCTCCACTGGTCTGCGACGAGCTCGCTCCAGTGGTTCTCGATGCGGGGTGCGGCGCTCGGATCGTCGAGCAGGTCCTTGAACAGGTGGGTGGCGAGTAGGAGCGACGCCGTGTCGTAGTCCTGTTCGATCCGGTCGAACACGGCCTCGACGTCCTCGCCCGAGTTGGTCCCAACGAGTTGTTCCCCGCCACCGAGTTCGGCTTCGAGGAGGCCGCGCAGGTCGTTTCGGAGGTCGGTCCCGTCCTCGCGGAGTTCGATGGCGCGCTCCGGCCGGCGTTTGATCTCCGTGAGGCGCTCCTGTATCTCCTCCAGGTCTGTGATCTCCTCGTAGATCGACTGGTCGGACTCTGCTGGATCCTCTTCGACGAGCGCGCGCTTGGTTTCGAGCTCTGCTTGGAGCTCGCAGTATTCTTTGACCGCTTCGTGTGGGACGCGGACTTCGCTGTGACTGATGGTGCCGAGTTTGGGCAGCCCCTTCACGCCCGTCGCCCAGTTCTCGACCGAGATCTCCAGCCGGCAAAGCGAGTAGATCGACTCTGCCATCGTGCGGTTGATCTGTTCTCGGTAGGTTTCGTGCCGGGACGACGGATACTCACCCATGATCTGGGCTTCATCGACGCCGACGAGCCAGTAGTTATCGAATGGTGTTGCATCGACCGGCAAATCGTTTGCCTCGAACGCGGCCTGGGTGCGCTCCTCGATGTGGGTGGCCTGTCCGCCGGCTCCGAATGATTTCGAGTAGATCGGGATGCTCAGCGGGCCGGTGTCGTCAACGTTGAGGAGTTTCGAGAGATCGTTGAGCGAGGCATACGAGTTCGGATAGTAGATCGGGTCTCCGGGAGGGTCGATGGCGCTCTCGGTGAACTGCACCAACGGAACCACGCCCATGCCGGCGGCATAGATGTCGGTCCCGAGCATCCGTTCGAGCTCCTCGGTGATTCGCCCGACCGACGCGGCAAGGAGGGGGAAGGTGCCGGAGCCGGTGCCGCCACCCAACGAGTGGATGAGGAAGATGTTGTAGGAGTCGTCCTCGCGGTCGAAGCTGTAATCGACGTCGTTTGCGTGCGCCTCGATCGATCGGGCAAGATCCTGGAACACGGCGCTGAAATCCTCGACGCCGCGACTATCGAGCTTGTACCGGCCGACGGGACGCTGCCGCAGGGCGCCCTTCCCGGTGAGCTCCATCTCCGGGGTGAGATACGGGTAGCGGCCCTTGTCTTCGGTCTCGAACTTACGTCCGGCCTTGAGCTCTTTTCGAGTGCTTCCGTCCGGGGCGGTGTTCAGCATCGCGCCGTCGGTGTCGAGTGCGTAGAACCCGAACGCGTCCTGGTCGTTGTTCTCCGCAACGATGTCGTGAACAGCGTTCATGGCAGCGATCCCCGCCTGCCCTACCCCGATTACGAACGCCGGCAACGTCTCGGCCATACAACTGGATAACTGGTTACGTACTTAGTTGTTCGGGGGCCTGACATGGTATTGAAACGCTGTTTGCGGCAGCATCGTCCCGGTCCACACGGTATCCGGTGGGCTGGCTGCGTGGGGCGCTCAGGCAAGCCCGCCGGAGTTATCTCGCCGCATCAAGAGGAGGATGGCGAGGAGGATGAGTGCGACTGCCGGGCCAACGTAGGACGCGATCCGCTGATACTGCCCTAGGGTGTTCCCCTGCTCGAGGTCTTTGATGACGCGGTCGGGACTCTGCTGAAGCTCAACGGATGGGCTGTAGGATTTGCGTTCGCTGGCACCACTGGGGGTGTCGTACGTGATATCGATCTGGCCAGCCGTGATCTGTGCGGTGTCGGTCCCACCCACGAAGTACGTGTTGAACTGGATGCGGATGGTGGTGTCCGTAGGAATCTCGTCGGTGGTCAGGACGACTTGGCCGGCTTGGTAGTGCCGGGTGAATTCGAGGGAGCGATCGCCCTCGACGAAGACGGAGATCGAGTTGGTGTCGAGCACCGTGTGGTCTGCGCCTTTGATGTATATTTGTGGTTGAACGACGCTATCGCCCGTGACCTCGAGCTCGCCCGAGACCCCGATCTCGTGGCCGCGAGCGTCAGTTTGTTGGGTGTTATAACCGTCGTAGGTGGCCGTGAAACTGCCACTGACTGCGGCCGCTGCGATGCCGGCTGAGAGGAGGAGCATACCCAGCACCAGAAGGAGGCGACAGAGGAGCTGTCGCGACACGATGGCAGACATAGGGGAGAGATTGGACACCATAACTAAATAAGTTCCGTGTACCGACACCTCCGTGCTCAGGCCCATTCACACTGTCCGTGATCGGCGGCGTCGAGTCGAACGACTGTTGTAGCCGGTGAGCGGGTCGCGCTGGGAGGTCAACAACGCGTCGCCCGTTGACGCAAGGACCGGTTGTCGACACCGGAGGCGGGGATGGATTACGTTGGCGGTGGCCTGTTCGGGGGACCACGGCGGATGCGGGAGCCATCCTGGAGTTCGACCAGCACGAGATCACAGCCATCGTGTCGCTTGCGTTCGACGCGATTGGCGCCCCATCGACCATCGATGTCGTGGAGGCCCCGATGCTGGATGGCCCACAGAACAGCGTGGCTGCCTTCAGCGCCGTGGTTGCTGCAGTCATCGCCCGGTTGGCAGCCCCCGGCCGGGTGTTGGTGCACTGTTCGCCGTGGCATCTCGAAGCCCGGTGGTCGCCGCAACCGCGCTCGCCTCCACACAGGACATCGACCTCGCGACGGTATTCGAAACCGTCGCTCGACGCAGACCTGTGGCGGACCCACACCCCGTACTGAGTCAGCTGGCCGCCCGCTTCGTCAACGACCACCAACCCAACCACGAGTGGCTCCCCGACACCCCCACGCCGGGCCCACGAGGCGGAGTACAGCCATTTCCATGACGTGTTCCGAACGCCGGCCGCAGGTCCTCTACGCCGTTTCCACTACCACACCTTGTCGCCGTCTGTACCTGACGCGGTGTCGGGAACGCGTGCTGGTGGCAATCGCACCGCCCTCGACGAAGATACGGAATCCCGCGGGTTCGAAACGCTGGGTGAGTATCACACCGATGGGGCCGGTTGGCCGCTCACGAACCGCTCACGTCGACGGTGAACTCCGGCGGTCTCGCTCTGGTCACCACCCCGGATGGATAGGTTGACGTCGTGTCCGTTCGGTGGGGCGCGGCGAGCTATCTCCCGCGTCGAACCTTTTGGTGTACGGTTGCAGTACGCGTTGTGACTGCTGTTGCGGATGAGACTGCGACCACCCAGGTCGGGTGCCAACACAGAACCGGTGGCTCTGCGTCCCGATCATCCCCGCGGCCTGTGGCACGGCCAGCGGGGAGCCGCTGTCGCGGTGCCGAGACCCGTGTTGGAGACCGGGGTCGTCCGCTGGGCGAGCGGGCATCTGCAAGCCATAAATATCCCAGTGCCGTACGGAACGCCCAATCGTTCCTCGCAGGGACGGCACCGACACATATGGCCACGACCAACCGGAGTGATCACGTGCGATGAAGGTGGCTGTATTCACGGATACGTATCACGCCACCATCAATGGGGCTGCCAGTACCGTGTCGAGCTGGGCGAACCACTGGAATCGCTCACATGGAACGATGCAGGTGGTGTATCCCCGTCATCCGGACTATACGCCCGCTGCGCACGAGTATCCGGTGCCGAGCGTGCCGTTCCCCATGTACGAGTCCTACCGGATGGGTGTGCCGTGGGTGCCGGGACCGGTTCGAGATGCGGACGTCGTGCATCTGCATAGTCTGTACTCCGTCGGGATCGGTGGCGGGATATTCGCCACGTTGTCCGATCGGCCGCTGGTTGCAACCTACCACACCCCGATCAACGAGTACACAGACTACGTAATCGAGTCCGGGACTGGGTCGGGGCTGCTGGCGCGAGCACTCCGCGTCTACGAGCGATTCATGTTGAACCGGGTGGACCGCGTAATTGCGCCATCCGCACATACCGAGCGCTACCTCCGGGAGGTTATCGGGACAACGACCTCGATTTCCGTCATCTCGAACGGGATCGACACGGCCTTGTTCCACCCTGGGGATGGGGAGGCGTTCCGAGATCGCTATGATCTCTCCGGGCCTGTTATCGGGTACACCGGCCGACATGGCTACGAGAAGCACCTCGAGGATATCCTTCAGGTGGCTGAACGACTTGATGACTCGGTGACGATCGTGTTCGGCGGGGATGGCCCCGCCCGCGAGGAGCTGGAGACAGCAGCCAGTCAGACCGATGCGGAAATCCGGTTCCTCGGATTCCTCCCCCGCGAGCAGCTCCCCGGGTTCTATGCCGCGCTCGATGCGTTTGCGTTCCCGAGCCCGGTCGAGACTGAAGGCATTGTGGCGATGGAGTCGATCGCGTGCGGCACCCCGGTTGTCGGTGTCGAGGCGGGCGCCTTACAGGAGACCATCGCGCATGGGCAGACCGGGTATCTATACGACCCCGGGGGCCTGGACCAGTTCGCCCGGTATCTTGCCCGGGCGATCGAGAACTCGCAGGCGCTCCGGGCGCAGTGTCTGGAAGCCCGACCTGCGCTCAGCGTCACCCACTCGATAGAACGCATTGAAGAACTCTATCGAGACCTGCTCTCGGCGCAGGCGTGACCGTTCCCAGAAGTCGGTTGACACCATACGCTGTGTTGTCCGTCGCGGCGGCTGGTCATCTATTAGATGAGTGACGCCATGGAGAGGAGGACGGAGATCACGTCGAGTGAGATGACGGTGACGAGGACGCGGGTGTTGATCGGCCACTCTGGGGCGGCGCGCATCGTCTCGATCAACGAGATCTTGTTGAGGAGCGAGGACTGGTGTTCGCGTTCGCGCTGGATGGTGCGGGACTTCTCGCGGACCATTTTCCGGTGGATCTGCCAGAACGAGAAGTACAGCCAGATGACGATGACCGCCGCGTAGACCACGACCGGGACGACGTAGCTGAACACCCACAGCGTGGAGTCGATCACGGTGTCCCCGGCGCCTACGTAGGGGCCGAGGGGGTCGCGGGCGCCCTGGACGTGCAGTCGGAACGCGAGGTAGACGCCAGCCAGTATCAACAGTGAGTTGACTCGGGTGGAGAACCGGCCGAAGTCCCGGAAGCCGCCGGCATCGTCCGGATGGTCCGGGATATACTGCAACGACAGTTCGACGTTCACCGGATCGAGCACGCTTTGGTCCGCGGACTCCGTTGGCCCGGTGCCGAACGGCCGCATCTGCTCGGGTTGTTCGTCTTCGAGGAGTTTGTTCATGAAGTAGACGAGGATGAGGAACTGGACGGCGATCAGGACGATGAGGAGGTCGCCGCCGAGGGCCAACAGGAGGGTCGGCCAGAAGTCGAGGACGAATGGGCCGTCGCCGCGGAGCCAGGCGTACGCAAACTGGCTGACGAACAGGGGGCCGATGAGCAGTGCCGTTGGGATAACGTAGGGGGCGCTCGTTAGCGCGCGTTCGAGTCTGGTGGTGAACTCTTGGTAGGCGGCGTGGGCTCGTTCTGTGTCGTCGAGGAGGTTCGTTTGGTCGAGGTTCAGGAAGAGGGTTTCCGCCCGGAGCATCCCGTCGTAGACTAGGGGGCCGCCGATGAACAAGAGGAGGAGGTAGCCTGACGCGAAGACGATGTTTCGGCCCGGGTCGATGGTGTCGCTGATGACGGCGAACGTCGCGTACACGGTGCCGCCGAGGAGGAGGATGCCGGTGCCGTACACGAGGCCGGCATGGAGCAGCTGGATGACGGCTGCGCGTCGATTCGTGGTGGTCGGGCCGGCGGCATCGAAGAGGCTCGCCAGGAGGAAGACGATACAGAACCAGACGACGAGGAGGACGCTGAGGGTGCCGACGAGATCCGTAGATGAGTGGGGGAGGAGGACTTCGATGCCGGCGACGCTGGGTGAGAGTGCGGCAGCGATACTTACGCCGATACCGAGCACGAGGACGACGAGCGGGGCGTGTCGAAAGATGAACGTGAGGGCGATGCCGATGCGTTGCGTGAGCCGGGTGGGGTGGGTGGTGTCAGTCTCCGGGTAGCCGACGAGCAGTGGTCTGCGGCCAGTGTGGCGATCCCGTGGGTCGAGGGCGCAGTAGTGATGGAAGAACCGGGGCCCGGTCTGGTCAGGCGTCGTGCTGTCCCGGATCCAGAGCGTGTCGGTGTCATCCGTGGATGTCGGGGCGTCCGACGATGCTGTCGTATCACTGGGCTCAGGGTCCGACATGAGGCTAAAGGAATTCGTCCGTGACGGCGTAGTGGGCGATGACGTAGCCCCCAAGGAAGCAGGCGCCGCCGAGGTTGGTGGCGAGGTGGTTCTCTGCGCGGATGTAGAGCACGCCCAAGTACATCCCCGTGATGAGGAGGCTGATGCCGGCGATCGCGATGGGGTAGCGCCACCGGTCTTGGAGGCGGAGGGCGTCCGGATCGATGACGTGCTCGGAGTTTCGTGTGTCCGTGTCGATGACGCGACCCGTCACGGCGTAGTGGGCGATACTGTACCCGGCCCATGCGCCCGTGGCTGCGAGGAATACCAGGAGGGGTCGGCCCTGGTAGGCCCAGATGAACCCGGAGGAGAGCGAGATCGATGTCAGGGTGAGGCTGGCGAAGAACAGCGTGAACCGGCCGGGGTTGCGGACCGCGAACGTCGATTCGAGCTGCATCATAGTAAGCCGTGGTTGAGGACCGTGTGCGCCCAGATGTAGCCTCCGATGCTGTAGATGCCAGCGACCGCGGCGTCCAGGGCGCTCGGGTCGATAATCGTTTGCGCGAACTTGGTGACACCCAGGGCGATGATGGACACGCCAATAAGCATCAGGAACAGGCGTGTGGCTTCGCGGATGACTGCTTTCGTGGTGTTCGTTCCCCGGAGTGGTGCCCGCAGTGGGGTGAGCCAGTCGCGGCCGCGTTGGGCCGTCCGGTATCCCTCAAGAAAGCACGTGAATCCGAGAAACACGATCCAGACACGGTTCTGGAAGGAGAAGATGCCGGCGATCGTTGACCCGCCGATGATGAGTGCACTGCCGGTGAGGAATGACGGCCAGTGAACCACCTGGGTCGACATACCGAAGGGGAATCCGTAATGATAGTTAAATCTGCTGTCTCCTGCTAGCGGCCGACACGGCCTCTGTCTGTGTGCAACGTATCTGTGGTCGCTCATTCCCGGAGTAATGGTCGTGCGTCGCACGCCCCGCGAGACATCAACGAGATTCCGTTGGCGGCGCGATTGTTGGGGGTCCGTGGTGCTGCGGTGGGTCTGGCGCCAACCTGTCACAGCGCTCTGGTGAGGAGAACAGGTGGGGTGGGGTACGTTCGTGCCCCTGAGCCGCCGGGTTTGGACTACAGGAACCGGGGCCGCAGAATGCGGCCTATTCGACGGTGACGCTTTTGGCGAGGTTCCGGGGTTTGTCGATACTCCGTCCCTTTTTGTTGGCGACGTGGTAGGCGAAGAGCTGGAGGGCGACGTTTCCGACGAGGGCTGAGAGGGGGCCGAGGTCGGGGAGGTCGATGACGTCGGTGCAGTAGTGGTCGGCATCATCGATGGTGGAGAGCCCGAGTACGGGGGCGCCGCGTGCTTCGACTTCTTTGACGTTGTTGAGGGTTTGGCGGGGGTTGGCGCCGGCGGTGAGGAGGGCGATGACTGGGGTGTTGGGGGTGACGAGGGCGAGGGGGCCGTGTTTGAGTTCGCCGGCGGGGAAGCCTTCGGCGTGGTCGTAGGAGATCTCCTTGAGCTTGAGTGCGGACTCGAGGGCGACTGGGTAGCCGGTCTTTCGGCCGATGTAGAAGAACGCCTCCGAGTCGGCGACCGAGTGCGCGTAGCGCTTGATCTCGTGTTCGTCGTCGAGGACCGTCTGGATGGCACCGGGGAGGGCGCGGATGTTCTGGATGAGGTCGCTGGCCGTATTCGCGGTGATCGTGTTCCGGATCTGGGCGAGCTCGATGGCCAGCAAGGTGGTGGTGGCAACCTGGGAGACGAACGTCTTGGTCGCGGCGACACCGATTTCGGGGCCGGCGCGGATGTAGAGCGTATCATCAGCATCCCGGGTGACAGTGCTGCCGACTGTGTTGGTGACGGCGAGGGTGCGGGCGCCGGCACGGGAGGCGGTGCGGAGCGCACTGAGGGTGTCGGCGGTTTCGCCGGATTGGGTGATGGCGACGACGAGGGTGCGCCAGGGGTCGCGGCCGCCCCGGAACTCGTACTCGCTGGCGCGGATGACGCTGACGGGGATGTCGGCGTGGTCCTCGAGGAGCTCTTGCGCGTAGACGCCGGCGTGGTAGCTGGTGCCGCAGGCGATGATCTGGATCTCCTGGAGGGAGTTCACGTACTCGGCGGGGAGGTCGAGGTCGAGGTCGACTTCGGTGTCGAACTCGTCAACCCGGCCCGAGAGGGCCTGGCGGAGCGCCTGGGGTTGTTCGTGGATCTCCTTGAGCATGAAGTGCTCGTAGCCACCCTTCTCGGCGGCTTCGGCGTCCCAGTCGATCGTCTCGATCGGGCGCTCAACGATCTCGCCATCGTGGTAGATGGTGACGTCGTCGGGGGTGATGTGGGCGAGGTCGCCGTTCTCGAGATACGTGACCTGCTTGGTGTGATCGATGAACGCAGTGACGTCGCTGCCGATGAAGGTGGCGTCCTCGCCGTGCCCGAGGACGAGCGGGCTATCCTCGCGGGCGACGACGACGCCGTCGTGCCCCTGGGCGGAGACGGCGATCGCGTAGCTGCCTTCGAGGCGTTTGGTGACGCGCTGGACGGCGGTGACGAGATCGGTGCCCTTCTCGAGTTCGTCCTCGATGAGGTGGGGGACGACCTCGGTGTCGGTGTCGCTCTTGAAGACGTGGGTCGCCTGGAGCTCCTTGCGGAGGGTGTCGTAGTTCTCGATGATGCCATTATGCACGACCGCAACGCGGTCGGTGCAGTCCGTGTGGGGGTGGGCGTTCTCGTCCGTCGGCGGCCCATGCGTACTCCAGCGGGTGTGGCCGATACCAACGCTCGCGTCTTCGGTGGATGGGATGGTGAGGTCGTCGACCATCCCCGCGGTCTTGTAGACGTCGAGGTCCTCGCCGACGAGCGCGATGCCGACCGAGTCGTAGCCCCGGTACTCGAGCTTGCGGAGCCCATCGTGCACGATCTCCCTGCTATTGTCTTGGCCGACGTAGCCGACGATGCCACACATTAGCCTTGCACCACGTCCGTGTCGCTGGCGATGCGGTCGGTGATGGTGGCGCCGCTGCCCACGGTGACGTCGTTCCCGATGATGGCGCCGGGGGCGATGGTGACGTTCCCGCCGAGATGGGTGTTGTCGCCGACGAGGCCGCCGAACTGGACGTCGCGGTAGACGGCGTCCTCAAGGATGACGTCGGCAAGGCCGCCTTCGGCGACGGTGCCCGTGCCGACCACGGTGTTTGCGCCCACGATACAGTCCTTCAGCATGACACCAGGCTTTAACGTGACATCCGATAAAACTATCGTGTTCTCCAACACGACGTTCGGGCCGACGGAGACGTTCTCCCCGACCATCGTGCCGGGGAGGATGGTCGCGTTCGGGCGCACGATGCTGTTTGCGCCGATGACGGTGGCGTCGGCGACCACTGCGGTGTCGTCGATGCTGGCCGACGCGGCGTGGTCGTAGTCGTGATTCTCGATGATGCTGGCGTTCACGTGTACGAGGTCCCAGGGTGTCGTGACGTCCAGCCAGAGCCCACGGTACCGGACCGGGCGGATCGGGCGCTCCTCGAGGAGGTCGGTGAGCGTGGTGGTGAGCGCGAGTTCGCCGTGGACGTCGGTGTCGCGGAGCGCGGCGAAGATGTCGGGGCCGAAGCCGTAGACGCCCGCGTTGATGAGGTTCGATGTGACGAGGGCTTCTGGGGGTTGTTCTTCGAGGCGGGTGAGCTGGTCGTCGGCGAGTTCGACGACGCCGTAGTTGCTCGGCGTCTCGGCCTCCGTGACCGCCATCACGATGTCACCGGTCGCCGCGCGGCGGTCGCGGACGGCTTCGATGAGGCTCGGCTCGATGATGCGGTCGCCGTTGAGCGCGATGAAGTCGCTCCCGAGCTGTGATTCGGCCTGCAGGAGGGCGTGGCCGGTGCCAAGCTGGCTGGACTGCGTCACGTACGTGAGCTCGACATCCCAGTTCGCGCCGTTCCCGAAGTAGCTCTGGATGCGCTCCTTCCGATACCCGACCACCAGGACGATCTCCGTGACGTCGGCCTCCCGGAGCGCCGTAATGACGTGCTCGAGAATCGGCCGGTTTGCGACGGGGAGCATCGGCTTCGGTCGCGTCTCCGTCAACGGACGCAGCCGACTCCCCTCACCTGCAGCAAAGACGACAGCTTTCATTACCCTAGTTGAGGGGGTCCAGTGGCAAGGACCTTTCGAGGAACCGACCGGTGGTAGGTGTGTTCGCTAGCTAGCAGCATCTGGTGAGCGACTGATACCGCAGCCGCCTGCAAAAGCCCCCTTCGCGCTCGTGCGGTCTCGCCGGGATATCCTCGCTCGCTCTGCTCGCTCGGATAGGGCCCGCCGAGACGCACACGACCACTCGGCCCCCTTTTGAATCCCGCCCCTATCCAAGGGGGCGGGTGGTGATACTCGGTTGCTGGCCGGGTATTGCTACGTTCCGAGGTACGCCTCGAGCCCGTCCACGATCGAGTACTCGAGCTCGAACCCAAGAATGTCACGGGCCTTCGCGATCTCGGCCGGGCTGTGGTCGATGTCGCCCTCCCTGGGGTCGACGTGCACGATTTCACTCTCTGCGTCGGTGACGTCGCGGATGGTATCGGCGAGCCCTTGGATGGTGATGGTGGTGCCGGTACCGATGTTGAACGCCTCGCCGGTGGCGTCGGTCTGAGCTGCGAGGAGGTTCGCCTGCACGAGGTCGTCGACGTGGACGAAATCCCGGGTTTGGGTGCCGTCGCCCTCGACGGTGATCGGGTCGTTCGCTCGGGCCTGGTCGCGGAAGATACTGATAACCCCACTGTAGTCCCCGCCCTGCTGGCGCGGCCCGTAGGCGTTGAAGTACCGGAGCGCCACGGTGTCGACGCCGTAGAGGTCGTGGTAGAGCCGACAGTAGTGGTCCGCAGTGAGTTTTTCTAATCCGTATGGGGACGCGGGTTCCTTCGGGTGGGTTTCGTCGATCGGCGTGTACTCGGGGTGCCCATAGATGGCGGCGCTGGACGCCAGTACGACGCGCGTGTCCGTCTCGCGGGCGGCCTCGAGGATCGTGAGCACCGGGTCGATATTGATCTTGTGGGACGCCTCGGGGTCCTCGACAGACTGCGCGACACTCACCTGCGCGGCCTCGTGGAACACGATATCCGCATCGTCGACGGCTTCGGTGAGTCGCTCCTGGTTCCGGATGTCGGCCTCGACGAGTTTGGCGTCATTGGGGACGTGCTCGCGGGACCCACTGGAGAGGTTATCGTAGACCGTGACCGCGCAGTCCTCGACTAGTCGATCGGCGAGATGGCTGCCGATGAACCCCGCCCCGCCCGTGACGAGCGCCTTGCGCGAAGTGGACGCGTGGTCGGGGGTCATGAGTTGGTGGTGGCTATTGTGTGGGCTACGCCGTACAGGTAGCCGAACCCTACAGCGCCTGTGAGGAGGAGCAACATGGCTAGTTGGAGGGCGTTGTCGATGGCGTGGGTCGAAACGACGTCCCGGAGGCGTCGGGGGATCGATTGGACGAGGAGGTGGCGAAGGAATGCGCTCTCGGAGGATTCGGCGTCGGTGGCGGGCTGCTCCATTTTCTGTTTCGAGTAGCCCTGCCAGAAGGCACGCGAAAGGAGCCATGTCGGGTGGAGTCGGTAGGGGAAGATCTTGTGTCCGACTTCGGCGTCGGGGAGATACCACACGCGTTCGCCGTATTCCTCGTACAGTCGGTCTGCAAGTTCTGTTTCTTCGCCCTGGAGTTGTGCCGCGCCCGTGCGTCCGAGCTGTTCATCGAACCCACCGAGTTCCTCGAGGACCGTTCGGCGAAAGGAGATGTTCGACCCGAACGTGTTCCGGACCTCCTGTTCGGTCTCCGGGTGGCCCTCGTGGGTGACGCCGATGAGCCAGTAGAACTCCGACGGCAAGTAAGTTGGTTTGCCATCCAGCCAGATCGGCGTCATCCGGCCCCCGACCGCGAGCGCGTCGTGGCGCTCGTACCCACCGACGAGCGTCTCCACCCAGTCCGGCTCCGGCACCGCATCATCATCAAGAAACGCAACGACGTCGCCCGTCGCCACCTCGATCCCCCGATTCCGACTCGCCGACAACCCAATGTTCTCGTCGTTCAACAACAGTTGCACATCGTCCCGGTCACCGAAGTCCGCTTCCAGCTTCCGATAGAGTTTCTCGTCGCCGTCGACGATCAGAATCAGCTCGATATCGTCGTGGGTCTGCCCAAGTACGCCCTCCGCTGCCTCCCGCACATGTGGATACAGCTCCACATCGTACGCACAGATAATGACGGAGACACGCATTTGGTCCCGGTACATGGGGCGGCTGTAAATGGATTGCTACAACGCTTGCTCGGCCACTTCGAGGCCACCATTCCGGCTCTCGACCCGTTCAATATTCGCCTAAACTTGATTCCGATTATTGCGCCCGGGTTCACCAGAATCGTCTGTGGTCCCTCATCGCTGTTGCGTGGATTTTTCTTACAACTCGTATCGACTTTACGCGAGTAACGACTAGATTACGTACCGTATGCGGTCTTTGGGTCCTCGACAGATTTTGTGACACTTATATGCGCGGCTTCGTGGAAGACGGTATCTGCGTCCCGAACCCCTTCGGTGAGGCACTCCTGGTTCGTGACATCCGCTTCAATCAGCCTTGCGTCCGCCGGGATGTGCTTCCTATGGTCTGCCGAGAGATTATCACAGACGGTTACTGCAGAGCCATTGGTGAGTCGATCGGCGAGATAGCTGCTGATAAAGCCCCAACCCTTGAAAAGAGCAGTGTCGAACGGGAAATGATTGGTCATGACTGTACTCTTTTGACGGCGTACCAAACGATTTCTGAAAACAGGGCCGCTGGTATAGCGTTCATTTCGTGTGGCTTCTCGCGTTGCAATCGTTGGATTGTGGGGAGGTTGTCTGTGTTAGGTCAATGTGTTCCTGTTGAGGAGTCCGACTACGTTGGGGGAACCGGGGGATGGATGATTGTCGCGCTCATGAAGAGAATTGAGTGCTTCTGAGGGAGGCCGCCGATAGGGATATCGCGAGGAAGAGGAGCGTGCGAAATCCGATGACTAACACCGTGATGTTCTCAGTAAGGAGCAGGCTATCTGCTAGTTTCTCCGGATTTGCCATACTTCCAGGACCTAACCACCGAATATAATCATTACGTGGGATGTAAAACGAAAAATTCTAATTCTACAATAATGCGGCACAACCGCCTACGTCCACATTTGAGGCGATTACCAATCACCCACGATTGGTATCGAACTATCGGCAGACTGTAAAGATGGTAGCGGATGATGCCTCTGCATTAATCAGCCAAACTAGTGGGAAATTCGGCTGAGGTTGCCCTGCTATGCGGTGGTTCTATCTACATCAACACTCCCGTAGTTACCCGCTTGATTCCTTCAGAATTGGAAACATATATGGGGTGGTAGGAGCATCATTTGGTAGAATGACGAGGGCCCGGGCGGTATCCGGTGTGACCCGATTCATCCGACCGACCGGTGTAATCCCCGGTTGGTGTGGTGAGGGGGTTACTCCAGACCGCTGTGTCACCGGCGTGCTGTCCGGTACGGCGGATCGTCTAACGGATCGAGGGGTGAACACGAAACCGCGGTGATGGGGGATCTGCATGGATAAGAACCACGACGATACAGGGCGTACTGATGGGGGGCAATTCGAAGCCCGGAATCGACACGAAGTCGAACCGGCTCAGGAACAGCTCCCAGCTATCGGACTTATCGCACAGGACGATATTGTAGTCCTTGAAAATATCCTCGAAGCCCAAGATCTAGAGATTGAAACCTACATTATCACCACTCAAGATTCGGATTCAGTAGTGGGGCGGATTGCGCGCGAACTGGGCGCGAAGGTTTTCCAGACACCGATTGCTGAATCAAACGACGAAAACCTTCGCCAACTCCTTTCCACATATGCTAAAGTCGAGGGAGCCACTGGTATTATCATCCCAGAAGATGGTGCTGGTCGGATTGATATAGAACGCAGTATATCTTCCCACCAGGGCGAGGAATTCGTCTCGAAAGCCGTCCCGAAGAAAACCGGGTCAGAAGCGCCATCTACCAGTAACCAGACGGTATCTGGGGCTGAACAAGGAGTTCTAGCGATTATTCCTGCATATAATGAGGAAAAGAAGATTGCCGAAGTTGTTGAGCAGACACAACAATACGTTGACGAAGTCCTGGTTATCGATGATGCGAGTACGGATGAGACGGTCTCTGCGGCAGATAAGGTTGCAGATGGGGTGATTTCCCATCCTGAAAATATGGGGGTAGGCGGTGCTGTGCACACCGGATATCAGGCCAGCATCAAATACGATTATGACATCGTCATCCAAATTGATGCAGATGGACAGCACGACCCTGCTTATATCCCCGATCTTCTCAGAAAAATGGATTCTGAAGATGCCGATATGGTCATCGGAAGCAGATGGCTAAATAGCAGCTACGAGGATTACAGTTTTGTGCGCCGCGTTGGAATAAAATTCTTTACGGCCGAAACAAACATTCTCGGTGGTCTCGACATTACAGACGTTACAAGTGGGTTTCGAGCCTACCGTGTTGACATGCTAGATGACCTTGGCCGGACCGAAAATAGTCACTGGGCACTCGAACAGACACTTGAAGCCGCACGGAAAGGGTACAATATTACCGAGATATCTGTCCCAATGCCACCAGCACCAGATGGATCCCAATTCGATCTCGAGACTTTCCTCAGTTACCCCCCGCGGATGTTCCTGACGAGTCTTAAGGTCATACTCTTTCGATAACCATGCCAAATTTTGCTCCAATACACCTAATTGGAATACTTGTATCTATAGCGCTTTTCTATCAAAGCATTCGTCTTGTTCAAAATGGCAAGGAGAGCGTATTCGAGTTTCTATTATGGTCCGGGTTTGGTGCAGCGCTCCTTGTTCTTTCACTGGGTCGTAGCGTAACCGTCCTTGGTTTTCTTGACGCAATTGAGCTCATTCTCTCAATGCTAGGGTTCGATAGTGGGCGAGATGGCGTTTTTGTTTTAGGCTTCCTCAGTCTTCTGTTAATGCTCTTTTATACCTACATCAACGCGAAGACAAACCGCCAGAGGATCTCCGATCTCAACCAAGAGATTGCGTTGATACGCTTCGAACTGCGGGAGACTAGACAGAACGACGACTCGGATAACGATTATCGCCAGTAGATAGTAAATAAAATATGTCCTATTATTTGAAAATAAAAAAGTGGAAAAGGTCGCTGACTATTTCATGTTGCCGGGTTATAAATACCGATTACTAATTAAATCCTCCCCGTTTCCCTTCCATCGTTTCTTGTAATCCCTACTGCTGCGGTTCGCAGCAAAGTGATGTTTTATGTATCTAAAAATATGACTTACTCATACCGTGACGGATACATCTGAGGTAGTGTTCGTTGTTGGGACACGACCGGAAATAATCAAGACTGCTCCAGTTCTCCGAGTTGCACGGGAGTGTGACGGTATCTCTCCCTATATTGTGCATACTGAACAGCATTATGATAGTAATATGAGTGCAGACTTCTTCAAGGCCTTAGACCTAGAATCTCCCGATGAGTATTTAGGGGTTGGCAGTGGATCGCAGGCCGAACAGACTGCTGATGGACTAGTTGCTATCGAGCGACTACTTGAGGCTCGAGAACCGGAGGCCGTGATTGCACAAGGGGATACGAATGCTGTTCTTTCGACAGCAATTGGAGCTAGCAAACTTCCGGTTGAGTTCGGCCACATCGAAGCGGGAATTCGAAGTCACGACCGTTCGATGCCGGAGGAAATAAATCGCACACTGGCAGACCACGTGGCGGATCTATGTTTCGCCCCGACCACCGTGGCGGTGGAGCACCTCTCAGCGGAGGGTATTAATGATGGAGTTTATGAAACTGGAAACACAATTGTCGATGCCTGTTTAGAACATCACTCAATCGCAGAATCGGAGTCGGAAATCCTCTCGGAATTTCAACTTACCGCCGGCGAATATGCCGTCGCGACGATTCATCGAGCCCGTAACACGGATGACTGTACCCGTCTCCGGACAATTCTGAAGGCGTTTGACAGCCAGGAGTTTCCAGTTGTGTTCCCCTGCCATCCGCGCAGTAAGACGGTGATCGATGCGCTCGGGTTCCAGCCGTCCGGAAGTCTCATTTTAGTGGATCCTCTGGACTATCTCGATTTCCTTAAACTGGAGGCCAATGCCCGGCTTATAGTGACCGACTCGGGCGGCGTACAAGAGGAAGCTTCCATTCTCGGGATTCCCTGTTTAACGGTTCGACCGAACACAGAACGTCCGGAAACTATCCAAGCTGGTGTCAACCGGCTTATCGAACCAATGTCCGTTCGTGAAGCAATGGAGGAACTCTTCTTCGATGACGACCGACACCGCGAGATGCAAGGCGCGCAAACCCTTTATGGAGATGGCACAAGCGCCGAAAAGATTGTACGCATTATGGAAGAAAGATATATATAATAGTGCGTCCAGGGGGAATCACGCGTTGGTTTGCTCATCCACTCCGAACTGAATCAATTCGATTTCTAAATCAGAAAGCCATGAGTCCATGTCCTGAAGTTGTTTGACAGTGATCTCGTGTGGAACGAGTTGGACGACGATATCGGGGGCCTCCGATTTGATCATCTGCTGCAGATCACCGTAGCCCATACCCTCAACGTGCCTATCGTAATGAACAACCCGGTACCCGTCGAGTTGGAGATTTTCAACGATCTCGTTGGCCGGGCTGTTTCGTTGATCATGCGTGTTCGGTTTATATGCGGCACCAAGTGCAACAATTTTCGGATCGGTGTAATCGCTGACTGCTCGACGGATTTTTCGTGCTGTGTTCGCAGGCATCATGTCGTTGATACGGCGAGCAGTGGTGATCAAGTTCGTGTGTTCCGGGTCCACTTCGTTAAGGAACCACGGATCGACGGGGAGACAGTGTCCCCCGACACCAATACCGGGTTGCAGGAGGTCTACTCTAGGATGGTTGTTCGCGAGGTCAATGACGTTCCGAATATCGACATCCATTTGTTCTCCGATGAGCGCAAACTCGTTAGCAAGGGCGACATTGACGTCTCGGTAGGTGTTCTCCATTAGTTTGCAGAGTTCGGCCGAAACGAGATCGGTGTAGAAGATGTTACCGTCAAGAAACGGTTCATATAGTTTAGCTGCTCGCTTTGCGCTCTTTTTATTTATTCCGCCGATGATTCGGTCGTTGGTGACAATTTCTTCAAAAACATTTCCGGGAAGGATGCGTTCAGGGGAGTGGGCGAGCTGGACGTCTTCGCCGGGTGTAAAGCCAGCCGCTTCCAACTGCGGCGCAATCCGATCCTCACAGGTAAGCGGTGGGATAGTCGATTCGATGTTAATGAGGTCGCCCTCTTCGAGGTAGGGTATGATGGAGTCGATAGCTGCCTCGACATAGGTGAGGTCAGGGCTCTTTTCGGGCTCTGTCAATGGTGTCGGGACAGAGATTACAAACGCGTCCCCTGCGGTCGGTTGGGTCTGTGCTACCAGATTGGTCTGGACGGTGTCGTCATTGAGCCGGGATTGGAGTTCGGCTTCATCGAGGTTGAGCGTCCCGTTGTTAATTGCCTTTACAAGATTTTCGTCGATGTCGACACCATAGACCGTCTTACCCTCTCCGGCAAGCATGATTGCAAGCGGTAGTCCCACAAACCCGGTACCGATTACGACGACCTCGCATATCGCTTCAGATTCTGAACCGTGGGTACTGGGCTCTTTAGATGCCATAGTATTCTCGCATCCACTCTATCGTCTTCGGGACTCCTTCTTCCAAAGTTGTGGTAGGGGTATGCTCTAGATCCCGCTTCGCGTTCTCGATACTAGCTTTCTTATTGAGCGTATTGTGCTCCTCGACGCCCCGATATTCAACGTTATCATCGTCCTTGTCGAGGTAGTCAAGCACGACATCAGAAAGTTCCTTGACGCTTCGGTAGTCGGTACTGGAGATGTTGTAAACCTCCCCTGATTGGAAGTTGTCGACGATGTTTGCGAGTGTGTTCACTGTGTCTCCGATGTACGTGAACGATCGATGGTGGTCCTCGTAGACGTGGTATCCCATATCGTGCAGTGCTCGGTAACAAAACTTGCAGACCACGCTCCGGTACTCACTATACCTCTCACCTGGACCATACGTATTAAATAGTCGAACACGCACAGTTTCCAAGTCATGACGGTCCGCGGCGTTGAGAATCTGTTGCTCGTTTACCCACTTCGAAATAGCGTAGTCGTTCAGTTGGCGGACGTTGCCCTGTTCCAAGGGGACTGATTCTTCCATCACTTCGCCATAGTCGCCGTAGACCTCACTAGAGGAGGAGAAAACCATCCGAAAATCATGCTCTTTCTGGAGGCGAAGCATATTCTTGGTACCGATGGCGTTAGATTTCCACATGGTCTCGTAGAAGTCCTCGCCATTCTTGCGGCCGAATTCGGCAGCGAGGTGGTAGACATAGTCGAACTTTTGATCCTCGAAGATTCGAGCGAGTTGCCGGTATTCGGAGACGTCAACCCGGTAGTACTTCTCCTGTTCTGACCATGGAAGATCTGCGACCCAAACCTTGTGACCGCGGGATTCGAGTTCTGAGACAAGAGGCGACCCAACAGCCCCTAGCCCGCCAGTAACTAGTATCTTCGCCATACGCTATCCACTATCTGATGTTTCTTAACTGTTGGTTTTCCACTCGAATTACCATATCAATGAACTCGTCGACTGCGTTTGAGAACGGTTACGTTTGTAGGGGCGTTTCTCGGTCCCAATAAAAGACTGCGCAAGACATCGCAGAATGAACTCCTGCCGAGTAACTTGAATCCAATCCGCAACCAAGTTCGTCCCGAGAAAATTCCTTCAAGAAAGGTTAACTACCCGACCATCGAAGCGTGAATATGGAAGAGGAACGACCTTCGACAGTTGTCCTTGGTATCGATGGGGCTCACTTCGAACTTATCGAACCATGGATGGACGCCGGAGATCTTCCAAACCTCAAACGCGCAGTCGAGTCGGGGGTCACAGCGGACCTGCAATCAGTTCTTCCGCCTGTAACATCTCCAAACTGGAAAGCCTATCTGACCGGGAAAAACCCCGGAAAATTCGGCATATTTTGGTGGGAAAACATCGATACAGCCCGGGAGTCCGTTTACTACCCCCACGACCGGAAACAAGTTGAAACCGAATTTTGGGAACTCCTCGCTGAAGAGGACCGAACCGGTATCATCAACGTCCCGACAACCTACCCACCGAAAGAACATGGTAAATTCGCCATCGCTGGGGCACCCGACGGGAAAAATCACGACTATACGTATCCGAAATCACTTGAGGAGCACCTCGAAAGCGAACACGAATACGGCGTAACTCTCGAGAACAATGTGACGGTTTCTCCGGCCGAGGCTGCCCGTGAGATTCACGAGAAGATCGATAGTCGATTTACAGTTGCCCTGGAACTTATGAATGAACATTCTCTGTCCTTCCTCCAGGTGACGACGTTCTACATTAACACATTACATCACTACTTCTGGGACCACGACTATACCCGAAAAGGATGGAAGATTGTTGACGACCATCTCGGCAAGTTTCTTGACGAAGGATATAATGTGATACTGATGAGCGATCACGGATCGACGGAGATTCAAACTGTATTCCACGTCAACACATGGTTAGAAAGTCAAGGATATCTTGAACTCGACACCGGAGTGGCGGACCTCATTCATAATATGGGGATCAACCGGGAGCGAATTCTCAGAGTACTCTCTACGCTCAACATGGAACGAATTATCGACCATGTGCCGCAGAGAGTTCGGAATCTAGTACCAAACGAACAAGGAGAACTTCATCGTGTGAGCAAAGCATCGAACATCGATTGGGAGAAATCGGATGCGATTGCCAGCGGTCAGGGACCCATCTATCTCAACATCGAACCGGGAACCGAGAGATACGATCAGGTTCGAAAGGATCTAACAAAGGGCCTGGAATCGCTCACCGATCCGGACGGTCGACCCATTGCTAGAAAGGTACACAAGCGGGAGGATGTATACTCCGGACGTTTCAGAGACGAAGCACCCGATCTCGTCGTCGAACAGGCAGATGGTGTTCACATCCAGGGGAACATCGGTCGGGACGATGTATTTACCAATCCTCACGAGAATGGGTGGGTCGCGGAAAACAAACGGAACGGTTTGTTCGTCGCCACCGGCCCAAGCTTCGGTTCCGGGAAAGTGGCACCCTTAAGCATCCTGGACCTTGCACCGACAATACTTCACCTCCACTCCAAGTCGATCCCCTTGGACATGGACGGGGAACCGAGGACAGATGTCTTCCACACTGACAGCTTGCCGAGACAAAGAGAGCCACAATTCCGAGAGGAAGACGACAGAGACCGGGAAGAAGAACGGATTCGTACGATTGTCCGCGAAGCAATACTCAGTTGAGGTACCCTAGATCCTCGAGTCGTTGTTCGACCTCATCTTCGTCGCTGAAACGATCTTGTTCTAGTTCTTCAGAAAGTATTTCGAGAACTCGCTGACAATACTCACCCGTCGATTCGAAGTGGTTCTCTTCTGCTCGTCGCTCCAGTATTCGGTACGTCTCTTCATCCAGCTCTACTGAAATCTCCATGGGTAGAAAAGTTTCTCGCCCGAAATGAATCTTGCTCTGTGGTGAAGCATGCACACGATCTCGGACGCTGTGTATGATTCATTTGTACTTGGCCTCATTTAGAATATGCAGATAGGCTTCTCTGGCGCTCTTGAACGAAAAGTTTTCTTCGATCGTCTCTCGGGCCGCGTCGCTCATTTTCTGAAGGTCTTCTCGTTCGAGAGCGTCTTGAACTGATTCCACCAATGTGCCCTTTTGATTGTCCTGGATTAATATTCCATTCTGGCCGTCCCGAACCACGTCGCCCACTCCACCGACGTCTGACGCGACTGGGACCGTACCGCAGGCCATTCCCTCGAGCAGTACTTTTGGAACCCCTTCACTGAAAGATGGAATAACTAAGAGGCGGCCGTTCTTCAACCGCTTGTATACTTCTTCCTTCCCTTTCCAACCCGCGAACTCGACGTTATCCTGCAGTCCTTTCTCCGCGACGAATGCCGCCAGCTCATCCTTGAGAGGCCCGTCTCCCACAAGTTCTACTGCCAGGTCCGGATAACGCCTGACAAGGTCAGGCAGGGACTTGACGAATCGCTGAATTCCCTTCTCCGACGTGAACCTACCGACGAAGATGAGGTCGGTACTCCGCGAGTCGACGGCCGGAGATAGCCCTAATTCGTTAATATCGATGTAATTCAAGTTCCCCACGTGACGCCCAGTGGACGACCACTCGGGGACCAGCCCCTGACGCATAGTTTCCGAGAGCACGATGACCTCACTAGCTAACACGCATGTAGATTTTTCCACAACTTCAAGTAACGCCGACACGATGCGGGTGAGGAGAGTGTCATCATTTTGTGCGCGATAAGACTCCGGAGGATCTCCGGTAACAATTACGACCGAGTTCGCCGAACTGAGCCGGGTTGCAAGAACGGGAATAAACGATTGAGTTCCCCCAACATGGAAGAAGACGACATCAACCTCTCGGGTAATCGAGAGTACCGCACTCGCTAAACGAAATTGGTAAATTAGATGTCGCAGAACTTTCATCAATATATGCGAGCCAGAATCTCGAGCCACAGGTACGTGTTCCACAAACGGCTTATCTATATCAATCATTGAGGGGCCAATTACAGAAATGCTTTCTACATCGTCCTTTAGTAAACCCATTAAATTTTTAATTGCGTTATACGCTGCTGAAGACGAGTCTAATTCATCGACAGTTACCACAATTCCGATTGACGGATTATTCATACGATTAGGTGACTCCGTGATGCCAAAGACGTTTAACTCCCCATCAATCTATTCATTGGTCTTCATCGAGGAATGTTTGTTCAGAAGTAGCTTCCGAACCTCGGAGGGTGATATCCAGATGAAGTAAGTACCGGTCGGCGGACTGAATAGGACCTGGTGACGAATGCGGGAATACCGCCGACGGTCACGCCATCACTCCACGTCGTCCCGCGGAGTACGCAGCCGGACAAATACTACATCGGCTACCAGAACTGCGACACCCTCTATGCATACGATAGATCGGGGTCAACCGGCATCATCTACAAATCGACCGGCAGGGGGCAGACCTGGACCCAACAGGGCACTATCAATGCCAACATCTCCGATGCACACCTTACCCGAATCGAAGCCACCGGCACCCTCGTCCTCGTCCTGAACGGCGAACAGACAGGGAACGCCGACATAGATCGCTCCACCGACGACGGCACCAACTGGACCCTCGCCAGCACGGCCGTCACCCATCAGCCCCTCGGCCCACAAAGCTTCGCCGAAACGCCCTCCGGGGACTTTCCTCCTCGTCGAATACTCGACACCATCTGACAGCCACGGCGACCGCGTCTTCAAGTCCACCGCCGACGCCCAATCATTCAGTGCCGTCAAACAGTTCAGCGCGTCCAAAGGCCACGCACACAACATCCAGTTCGACCCCCACGACACCCAATCCCCAGCACGCTGCATCTGCCAGCTCCACACCGGCGTCACCACCGTCGAAGCCCGGCTATACGCATCCGCAGATGAAGGATCGACGTGGTCGCTGATCAGCGCGAACACAAACAAATGGGGTCCAATCATGGTCGCGGCAGCCGTCTTCAAGGACTACATCGCGTGGAGCTACGACAACTCGGGGAACGACCAGATGGGGTGGCTCTCCCGCCTCCCCCGTGATGATTTCTACGCCGGAAACTGGGGCGATACGGTCCAGAAAATCGGGCGGGTTGCGCCGCGGGCGGTCTGTTGGACACACCGAATTGCCCCCGATGTCTGGCTCATCTCGACGGGAGAGTCTGCGGCGGGCTACCAGTACGGGATGCCCCAGGAGGTCTATATCTTGTACGAGAACGCCAGCAAGATCGCGGGTGGCGTGCGATACATGCCATCGGATATTGATGTGGGACAGTCGGTTGGGAATGCGGTCCGGTTCCCCGCCATGCCGTATGATACGACTGCGAAGGGCGTCTCGATGATGAACGTCCGGCAACTGGGTGCGGGCGGGAACATGACGGGGCGTGGCGATCATCTTGGCCGCGGCCACCGCATGGAAACACATTTAGACCTCCAGTCGGGAGATACGATTCTGCCGCAGGGCGGGGAAATCCGACAGTTGCAGAGCGATGGCAGCGAAGAACCCGTGTTGGAGTTTGAGTCCACGAATAATCGTCAGCGACTCCGGAACGTGGGTGCGGAAGGGCTGCCGGAACTCCGGTTAGAGGATAATTATGCGAGACTCCGGGATAACGGGAGTCCTGCCCTGTCCGCGTCAAATAATGCGAGTCTGATGAACGTGCATGGCAATCGGCTGTTTGATGTTGAGTATTTCTTGCAGACTGCCGTGAAGTCGACACCGCCGTCGAATCCGTCCGCGGGGGATATGTATATCGACGATAGCATGAACACTGCCAGCGGGCATCTCGCGATCCGGATCTATGATGGGGCGGCGTGGGTCAATCAGAACTGACTCGAACCGTTCAATCAGACACAGAACGACCGAATCAACGTTGGCAGAGGTGGCCCACTTCTCGGGGTTATAAGTCGGTGTATGCCACTCTCGATATTTGTCATGGACGATCCGAATGTCGGCGATTAGTACTACTCGGTTAGACCTGTCGATAGTACGTCAGCAATGGTCGCGAGTGTAGTGGGTTGCGTCACCACTGGAATAAACTTTATTCAGACATTTATCCAGGAGTACTTCAGGATTCCAGGTTAGTTCCCAATATCCGCCCCACGGAAGATGCCCGTATATCTCTACATTCGTTCGATAGAGGACACGGTCCTGCCGTGGTACAAATGAGCCATTGAATACGGCTGGTTCGAAATACTGGAAGGCTCCTCTTTGCCGGCTCCAGTAACCTCGTGGAAGGTTGTTTGGATCGACTCCTGCTCGGACGAGGTATGCGTCAGTATAAGTGACGCTCGATGACGGGGTATAATGGAGTGTCCAGCCAAAGGCATCCTGTTCAGCGGACGTCAAGTGAGACCGGGGTGAATCGGGTTCATCAATCATCCCTCCTAAGGCCACAGTTTGGCTGATGATGACCAGCACGACGAGGGTAAACCCAAGTAACTGCAGACTAAATTCAGACTTGGCATCGACGAGACGGATTGTTAGTAGGGCGACGAAAGCGACTAATACCGGTTCTGCGAGCGCTATGATTCGAATTGGGTTTGCTACCGTCGACCCGGAGGCGATCGCAACGGCCGAAAGAACCATGAGAATGGCGGCACACGCGAGCACCGGAAGGAACTTGGAATGGCATCGGTTCTTCCGCCAATCCTGAATCAATATATATGTCCAGGAGATGCCAGCAAGGGTGGAGATAACTATCCAATTTACATGCCGACGAAATGTCGTTAGAGGCCTCGTTTCAACACGAACAGCTGCCGAAGGCTCATACAGTTCTCTCTGAATATTCAGGCCCTCAGCCAGGAATAAACCTCTATGAACGACATTTGCAATATACTCGGATGTAATCGCCCAGACTCCAATCAATAACATTGCTGAAATAAAGAATAATCGGTTCAGTTCCGGCGCTATTGATGATTTCGAACCCTCGATAACAAGCACGAAGAGTAAGATTGTCAGTGCAAATATTGGTAGTTTGTGAGAGAGAGCAAGGGCTACGATGCAAATGATTAGGAGTAGCGAGGATTTCCAGTGGGGAGTCATTCCAGATCCGGATCCGGGTACCGAAAGCGCACGATCACGATCATTGTTAGGGTAAAGATGATGACCGCATATGTTTGAGCGACAGGCCAGAAAGCGTACCTGACAGCGGTCCCGGAGACCAACAGTACCCCGGCTGATACGATCATTGCACGGTTCTGATGGTCACGTGGTGCAAGCCGATACGCAAGGATCGCTCCGAACAGAGGTAGACTGATCCCGGCGACGGCTGCCATGATGTATATTGCTTGCTCTGAGTCGAGCCCGGTAACTTCCGTAATTATTGAGAGGAAAACGATGTATAGTGATGCAACCCGGTAGTATGGGCTGTCGATACTCTCTGTATGGCCAATTCCTCTTACCTCCTCCACTTGAACTGCGTACCAGTGAGGGTCGATACCAATTAAACCCGCTGTCAGGATAAACGGGACAAGTCGATAGAGTACTGCGAAGCCGATTAGTATCGAGAGGTATCTAAGATAGATGCTTGTCAATGGATCGTCCCAGAGAACAGGCAGAACAACAAGTAGTGTGGCTATGGTAATTGAGATCGGGAGTGCGGGGTACGCGCTCCCTGTAGAGTGGGCGGCAAATATCCCTCCAGCGAAAACAAGGACTGCGGCAGATGCACTCACCCTGAATATCCGCCGCGATGAAGTCATTACCCGGGAAAAACCATCCATTGCTGATAGCCTTTTCGGAGGAATAACCGCTCAGTCCTCAAGATACAGAGAGCGACTATTTCACACACGATTGGACTGGAACTACTGTTTCGTTCGGCCATCTACGTTTCAGGTAGTTCACTCGCGTAACGGCTGGACGATAGACCGTCGAACTCACCGTCAACCAAAACACGAACACCGCAGGCTGTCGAGTCGTCGGAAACGGTGAAGAAAATGTCGCCCGCTCTACGAACGTCCCCGACTTCACGTACGGGCTCGCGGCGGCATCACACACCGAGACGCGCCAACCATCGACGTGCATAGCCTGAGCGTCGAATCTACCGCGGCCCGGACCCGCGCGATGGCGCACATCGACGCCCGCAAACTCCTCGTCCCCCACGACATCCCAAACCCACCCAGGCACCCCCTTCAGCCCGAAAGAGGTTGGTGGCATCATGATCGACGGAACGGTGTATCTCGCCGTCGAGAGTTCCGCTGGGCCGCGAGGAACCGTCCTGGTGAAAAGCGACAACCCCTTTGGCGGGTTCGAGCAGATTTCGACGGTCATGATCGGGGATGCGGGGACCGACTCGACCGCCCCCTTCCCGTTCTACGACCAATCGACTGGCGAGCTATGGATTCTGCTGAATCACGACAACTTCGAGAATGTTCAGGCGCGGCATGCGCCACTGAATAATCTCCCGAGTTCGTCGTCGGGCTGGACCGACGAGGGGATTGTTATCTCCGATGCGTCTGACCCGAAGACGGCACTTGTCGAGGATGGCACGCCCTACGTTGCGTTCCGAGACATCTCGGGGGCGAATCCGCGGTACTCGGTGATGTCTGGTAAGACGCCCGCCACGCACTAGAATCGCACGACTATCTTGCCGAACGACCCCGACCTGCTCACCTCGTGGTAGGTGCCACACATCCAGCCCGATGGGAACGAGGGGTATATCTTGTTTAGCTCAACGGTCTACGAAAAGGACAACAATGATGGGACGCGTGGCACCTTCATCTATCGGTCCGACACCATTGATGGGACGTACACGGCGCCTGCGAATCCGTTGGTTACACAGCCAGGGAACTATTTCGGGACGGATGTGCCGTTCGCGAAGAACTAGCTGTCGCACTTGACGTTCCTGGTGAACAAAGATAACACGGGGCCAGCGGTGTGGCGTGGCCGTCATGTCGCGTACTTCGAGGGGCGGGAGACGGCGAGTAGCACGGAGGCGATGCGGGTTGGCGTAGCCTCACATCCGAAGTTCCCCGAGGCCGAGATCGGGGAGCTGTTCGTGAACAATCCGAGGACGTAACCATGATTGGGCCGATTGAAGTAGGTATCATCGCCGCCCTGGGCTTGTTATTCGTGGGTCCTCGGGTTCTACCGAGATGGGGAGTGCACTTGGTGAGACAATCGGTGTCATCCGCAGTCGAACAAGAGATAAAGTCGACTAAACTTCGAACAGATTGGCGGTATAGACCACAGTTTTATACCCTCTTGTTAGAGTGTAAAGCCAATGACGAGTATTACAAGCCGGGTTGAACGAGTTATTGTAGAATTAGGTCTGTCTGAGCAGGCACGGCGTGTCTTCTGGGGTGTGAAACGCAGGCAGGTGAGAGGCGAAATGAACGTGTCAGTTGGCGATGCATCGGCGACGTTTCACGTGCCGACGTATTCGACCTATCGTGCTGTCAAAGGCGCACGAAACGATGAAAAAGCTGTAATTCGGGAATTACTCTCCCACATTCGGCCGAATGATACGGTTTGGGATGTCGGCGCAAATATCGGCACGCACACCTGTCTTGTCGGATCGATTTTGGAGGGCGGGGAGGTCCGTGCATTTGAGCCCTTTGAGCCAAATATCGACGTGCTACGGAAAAACATTGAGTTGAATAATACTCCAGCAACTATCTCGCCGTACGCTCTTTCTAATATGGACGGAACTGTCGATTTTACCCTCCCATATAGTCAGTCGGCGGGCAGTCAACAAGGCACTCTTAGTGGCGAGTACACGAACGAACACCATGTCGTGGAAACAGTCACCGTCCAGACGAGGCTTGGCGACGATGTTGTCGACGAAACGCAGCCTCCCGATGTTATCAAACTCGATGTTGAGGGTGCTGGTCCACAAGTTCTGGAAGGACTAACGGAGACAATACGGACACCGGGAACGCGCGCTCGTTTACTGGCTATAGAGCCGCACGAAAACTGGGCAGAAATCCGGGATATATTGGATGAGGCTGGATACGATGTTTTTGAACCAGTCTATAATACCGATTCTGAGCAAGTCCGAATGTGGTTCGTCAGTCTCTCTGAATAGTGCGGCCACCAACGAAACAGTTGTTTCACACCACACTTCGGCCTGGATGCGCTGTCTGATTGACGCGAAATTGGAAAACAGATGTTTAATGAGTCCGTCTAAGAAAACCGAATCTCGCCGACTCTAATTAGACCACTCATCGCCTCATTTGAAATTGTTCTCTGACGAAAGTGGAACTCTCTCCAAAATAGCCGACCGATTGTACCGACTTGGTCACCCAGCCGACTCCCACCGCGTCCGCCAGAGCTTCAAGGGGTTGTGCGTCGCCGAGAACAGCGACCACTCTGCTGCCGCACCATCCTCACTACGCAACATGAACCGATCCAACCCACGATTCACGTGCTGACCAAACACCGGCTCCACGCTCTGACCCCGTTTGCGGTAGATGTCTCTTCCTCGTTTCGTCCGCAATTTCCGTTCCATCAGCCCCTTCGGTCCTGCTGAATCAGGAATCGGCCCGCGTGGTGGCCCGTTCTCTCGCAGTGACTTGCGCCGTTTCCAGCCCTTCGTCGTGGCGATGAACAACTCCGTTTGCTCATCTTCGAGTTCGGCGTTTTCCTCACTCCAGTACTCCGCTTCCGCCAGCACATTCCACGGGAGCTGTCCGTTCACGTCTGCACACTCATCCAGCATCGGTTCGAGTTGCTGTGTGTCGTTGGCGTCGTTAGTGACCCCCTGAGCGACGATCATTTGGGAATCACAATCCACCATCGCCTGGCCATTATAGCCCTGCTTCCAGCCGTCGCGGCTCTTCATCGTTTGACTCTCCGGGTCGGTCGTGTTTGCTTTCGTGTCCTCGTCGAGTTCCACACCCTCCGGCGATTTCGGCTTCCGTCCTCGCATCTTCTCGCCCGATTCAGCTTCCTTTTCTTCCCGATCACGGATCTTCTCGGCCTGTTCTGCTTTTTGCGCTTGTTCTTGCTCGTCGAGCTTCGCCTTTGCTTCCCGCAGCCGTTGCAACCGACTCTCCTTGTTCTGGAGTTCCTCAGGCAGTTCGTCGCCGCGGTTTCCCGGGCCATACTCCTCGTCCTCTTCCTCGTCGATATCGGCTGCCTCATCGAGAATTTCCTGAATCTCTGCTTCGATCTGTTCCCGGATTTAATTCTGATCGAGTGCGGCATCGCCCTGGACACGCCGGCCGTCAAGTGCAACGTCGCCAATCTGGGCCATCCCGGCCTGCCGACATAACCGGAGAATCTCGACGAACAGATGCTGAAAGTCCTGGCGATGATCCTTGCGAAAGGTGCTGATTGTGCGGAAATCCGGCTGTTGATTCGCGGCGAGAAAACGGAAGGCGACATCACGTTCGAGGAGGCGGTCAATTTTCCTGGAGCTGCGGATGCCCTGAGCGTAAGCAAAGACGAGGATTTTGAGCAGCATCACCGGTTGAAACTGCGGTCTGCCCCGGTTTTCGTCGGTCTCCTCTGGGTAAAATGGCTCCAGTCGGTCCTGCTCGTCGAGATAATCGATAGTGTTGGAGACGAAGCGTTCGAGACTGTCCTCAGCGACCCACTCCGAAGGATCCTTCGGCAGCAAGTGTTGCTGGTCTTGATCGTATCGGATGAAGTTGGACGTCACGGGTAGAATCTTACGCAGTAGACGGATTCTGCCTAATTTATATTTAGGAGAGGTTTCAACTGGAGAGGCCTTCGAGCAGCATGGTAGTAGATGTTTTTCGGACAGGCTCCTATACGAGGGTAATATTCAGGGCGGGACTCATTCTTGTTACCCAACGCCGATTTGACGAGGCAGGGCAGGCAGACACATCAGAAAATTTAAATAATTGGAACAATTAAGATGATGGTTGAACCCAATACCTCCACTAAACATACGTAAACAAATATTCGCTACTGGTTGGTGCTAATAGGTGTCTGGATTCTATCCATTTTTAGCTGAGTAGGGGTTTAGAAACTCGTCGTCGTGGTCAATCCGTTACTCCTGGAAACATGATGTGTACTGCAAATGTGCGATAGTACGTTACTCAATTCTCCCACAAATACTAGACAAGTGATCGATAAATCTCTTCATGAGTAGTAACACACCGTTCAAGCGAGAACATCTTTTCTACCCGTTTGCGGGCGCACTGCGCCCTATCACGGCGCTTCGATGGGTGCATTAGTGCATCCGAAATTGCTTCCGCCAAGGAGCATGGGCTTTCTGAAGGTACAACCCACCCATAATTTTCATTGGGGATTTGCTCACGGACGCCCCCAACGTCTGTCGCCACGACTGGTGTCTTCATCGCCATAGCCTCTAGCGTCACCGTCGGGCACGCTTCACTGACTGATGGTAGCACCAGGATATCGAACAATGACAGTAGTGCAGGGATGTCAGAACGTCGACCGAGAAATCTTACCTGATCTTCGAGTCCCAGTTCAGACCGCAGGGCGAGCAACTCTTGGTGATAGGTGCGTTGGGTCTCGAGGGGTTTCCCAACTATAGGCACAATCACCTCAGTTTCATTAACCAATTTTGCGACAGCATACAAAAGTTCTCGATAACCCTTTGCGGGGTTGATGTTACCAACTGCGCCGACTACTGGGACATCAGTTGGTAATCCCAACTCGGTGTGAAGACGATTAGTTAGTGAGTCGGTTTTGTCTGGGTTAAACTCTTCCAAGTTTACGGGGGTATACACCGTTCTTGATCTGTGGCCACCCGAGAAATAATACTCACGAACAGCGTCAGCGACGACGATGATTTCGTCGGCTAGCTGATTTGCAGCCCGCGCTGAGAGCTGTCTAACGGGTGCCGGCATCGACGTGTCATTGAAGTGCCATACTAGGGGTACTCCAGACAAGGATGCTGCCAATCCGGCTTGATAGTCAACCGGTCTTGAGGCGTGAACGATATCGGCGTTCTCCCCGTATATGATATTCTTAATCCGACGTACTTCTCCGGGTATTGAACCAAGATAGCGGATATTTCCAGTAAGGTCAGTTGGGGGTCGAATTTGGTGGCTAGACAGCCTGTGAACTCTCAGCCCTTCAGCATTAACGGCATCGGCAAAATCATCAGTCGCGTCCGGAATCAGAAAGACCGTCTCGATTCCACGGGATTGCAGCTTTATCGCTACACTTAGCGCCCTTCGTTGTGGTCCACCGAAACGAGGATCCGTGAAACAGCTGATAACCGTTATCTGTTTCCCGTCGGACGTCCTGCTACTGGCGTGCGACATCAAGAATGAGGCCGATGGGAATGCGACGTGCAGCTTTCAAGACGTAACTCCTCCTTGATTAGGCTACAAATCCCTGAGTGGTAAACCAAGCACCTGTTCGTAATGCACTGTTCACGAGATAACACAGTCCCCCTCAAGTGCGAGCATGAATAAAACTTTTCAAAGAGACGAGCATATTCCAGATTCCAGAACCCGTATTCCGGGTTTATGTCGGCATAGAGCAGTTCCAACCCGGTCTCTCTAGAAAAATTGATTGGAGGAATCTTATGCTGTATTTGACTTTGGAGACCGGACTATATGAAAGGAAACACTAGTTGCAACTAAAGTAGAGTCGTGAAGAGATGACTGTCGAGAATCGAATTTCCCTATCTGGAGAAATATTCACTTTCGATTGGTAGGACGTTGCTAGGTGATGATTTGGTGTCCCCCCTGGATCGAGTCACTAGATTGGGGAATATTCGTTACATCACGCCGATCAAGCTCTCTCAAAAACAGGAAGAATAAGACTACTTCCCTCAAAACAAGTGGAGTCCCAGACCGAAAACACCAAGAATTACTTGCAGCCCAACGACAGAACCAGCAGTGTCGAGAATCGAAAATTCCTTGTATCGAAGTACATATGGAACTGTCATAGCTCCAGCCAGCGATTTTTTTACCCAAATTGAATTTATTGACTGCGCCAGTCGGTAATGTGATGGCTTAAAAAATGACAAAACATCCCAGGTTACCTTCTGTGGCCGATATGATTGGGGGGTCGAAATGTATTAGCTCCGAGAACTCCCGGTCCAGGCAGACGTCACGTCAAGAGCTGGTAGCAGGGTTCGCTGGACAAACCTATCGGGATAACCAACAAAGTTTATGTATATATGATTGACGCAACTGAAAGTCTCGGGAAGATTGCCCAAAGCACGTCCATCATATTCGCGGGGACGTTAGTCGCACAAATTCTGGGCTTGCTTGCGGAAATCATAATCGTACGGTCTTTACCACCCGAAATCTATGGAATGCTGGCATTGGCGTACACAATAGTTGTCCTAACCGGGAAATTGAGCGTCTTAGGAGTTGGAACGACCGTCACCAGATTATCATCGGCGCATGAGACATTCGAAGAGCAGAAGAAAATCATCCAGCACGGCTTTCTCATTGTACTCATTAGCGGGACGTTGTTCTCCGCTGTCCTCTTTGGTTTGAGATCAATCATCCCCAGTTTTCTGAATAAACCTAAACTATTCGGCTATCTTATTTTATTCCTGCCGGTTACCGTTCTCTACCCGATTAGCAGCGTCGCATATGGGGTGCTACGAGCGGAAGGCCGTTCCTTTGCGGCGACTATCTCGTACTACCTCGCCAGACGCTTGATACCACTACTGGCCTTGATCGGCGCAATTTTAATAGGCGCTCCACAGCTCGGGGCGGTCCTATACTGGGTTGGATTACCTTTAGTTATGATTATTTTTGCCATGTGGTTCCTCCGGACATCATTCGTCCCGTGGGACTTATTTCGTATTCCTGACAAAGATACCTTGCGAGAGTTACTGGCCTTTTCGCTACCATTAGCGCTGAGCTCGTTCATATTCATATTCCTGTCCAGACTCGACATATTGCTAATCGCGTACTTTATGGATGAGGCTGCAGTTGGATACTATCGCTCCATACAACCACTGCAGATGGCAGCGACCTTCCTGACGGGCGCCTTTTCGTTCTTCTACCTGCCGATGGCGACACGGCACTATGAAGAGGGAGATTTGGAGGGTCTGAAGACAATCTACCAGACTTCGACGAAGTGGCTCCTCTTCGGGACGTTTCCAGTCGTTCTGGTGTTAGGATTGTTCGCTTCCGACATTGTTCGGGTCTTCTTCGGGAATTCCTATGCACCCGCGGCACCTGCCCTTTCAATACTGATGTTCGGACTCCTGTTCAGGACTGTCGTCGGTCTAAATGGCGACATGATACGGGCAGTCGATCGTACGAATGTGGAGGCAGTAACCGCGTTCGCCGGATTAGTCGTTAACTTCTCGCTCAATGTCCTCTTAATTCCTCGATATGGTATAAGCGGGGCAGCGCTTGCCACTGTGGTTGCTTATTTTTCCTACAACGCCCTAGAAGTACTCTCGGTCTACAGGGCGTCCGGTGCGCATCCGTTCCATGCGAACAATTTCAAACCGCTGGTGGTGGCACTTGCTGTCGGTTTGGTGATTAAGGGGTTCACTACCGAAATAGTACTGAACCTGGAACATCTGGTCGGGATTGGACTCCTTGTACTCGTAGTACAGGTGTCGGCCGTATTTGTGACGAAGAGCTTCTCCTCTAATGACCTAGCCGTTGTCGAACAAGTAGAAGAGACCACGAATATCGAACTTGCGTGGATAAAATCACTCATAGGTGAATAATTGAGGTCTAGATGTGGTATTTTTTCATTAGCTGGAACCTCGATTCCGTTCAGAAAACTGCACTCCAGTACTCTGAATGTATAACCAGTAGGAGAAATTCCCCAATTCAGCTGCGCGTATCTACCGAGCGCATTTCTACGTTCTGTAGATCGACATAGGCTTGGAGTTCTATCGACCCACTTATGCCTGTATCGGAGTATCAAAATGTATGATATATGGGGAGCAGTTGTAGAGCTATGGCGGGTTTAGTAACACTTAGTGTGGAAGTTGAGTTGGGGTGGGGAACACACGACAAGAATGACTACGGCCATCTTTCTGCCGACGGGTCGGTGGAACGATCAGCACTCAAGGACCTATTGAATGTCTGTGATGGCCTTGAAATTCCGATTTCATTTGACATCGTCGGACACCTCTTCGAATCTGAATGTGAGGGGTGGCACGAGGGCGAGTATCCTCGTGGATGGTGGTCTGCTGATCCTGGAACGGGCGTTGAGTCGGACCCACTGTTCTACGCTCCTGAACTGGTTCAGATGATTCAAGACGCTGATGTCAACCACGAGATCTGCACTCACACGTACTCTCATATCCTTGGTGATGAAGTCCCCCCAGAAACACTTGAAGACGAACTGTCCAAAGTCGAGAATTTACATCGCGAGTTCGAAATCCCGGGGCCCTATTCGATAGTTTTCCCCCGTCACCAATCGGATCATTACGATATTCTGGAGGAGCACGACATTTGCGTCGTTCGGACTGCGTTTACGGACCACGAAAGGAACGACCGAAATGTCCTTTATAGGCTCTATTCGAGACTCTATCCCGATCATTCGCTGTCCGAGGTTCGTAGGGACGGGGGGATTGTCGAAACTTCATGTTCACCGACCGCATCGTTGACCGCGCGCAGTCTCCCTGTTGGCCAACTGAAGCCGCACTGGGGGATTAGGGCGATACCAAAAAGCGTTAGACAGCAGTTGCACCTGAGGTCGCTAAAGTCAGCAGTTGATAAAGCTATCGAATCGGACGGTCACTTACATCTCTGGTCGCACGTCTACAACATATCGGGTTCTGGTCAGTGGGCTCCGCTTAAATCCGGATTACGATATATGGCTAAAAACCGCCAAGTAGGAGCACTCGAGTTCAAGCGAATGGTTGATCTCGCCGAATGTAAAGGGAGATAGTGTTTTCGTTTTCCTCGTGAGAGTTCGCTATATAGTACCAATGGTGGCCAGATCCACGTATGGCCCGGCTGTGTTGGGTCGGTTGACCATCGAAGCAGCTCATTCGTAGCAGTCGAGAGTTACCTGAATGGGCCTTGTTTAGATGCGATTATTCACGCGTTTCAGCGTCTCACAGCTAGTTCGATATTTCTGACGGCGGCGATTAGGACGAGTTCTCTGAACTGGCCAAACCAGGTTCTAGCCCGTAATCTATCACGGTACCGACGTTTGATTGCGAAGAACGCCGACTCAATCCTTGATCGCTGATGATATACTGCGTCGTCCATTCGTGCGTTGTGTGCTTTATCAAGCGGCCAGAATACTTTGTGTCTGATTACTGGTCGAATATCGTGGTCGCGTAATAATTGGCGAAGCTCATCCCAGTCATACCCTTTGTCGGCGGTGATGGTGTGGAGCTGGTCGAGGTTTCTGGTGAGGACTTGCCGACCGATCTGGGTGTCGTGGGGCTGTTTCATTGAACAATGAATGTCGATGAAGACACCGGTCGAACAATCCACGAGGGCGGTGGTTTTGACTCGCTGGAAGTAGTAGCCAACGCGATTTCCGTAGTGGCGGCTCACCGCACGTCGCTCGAACGCCGTCGCATCAATCGCTTGAATCTCGCCGAGATCGTGGAGGGTGACTGAGAGCCGAAGGAGCACCCGCCAAATCCGCATCTTGAGTGCTTGTTTGCGGTGACACACCGTCGTAAAATCCGGCAATTCGCCAGCACTCAAGCCAAATATATCGAGTATCGTAGGCATCTCTTGTAAAACATCCATGAGTTGACGGTATGTGTGATCAAGATACTCGCGGAGACAATGCAGACCGACAATCACCCAGTCAGCATAGCCGCCATCACCCTTCTTGACGGGTGGATTGCGGTCGCTCCCGACAGCTTTTTGAGACAAAACGACACACCGTTCGGTGAAGCGGGCGAGTTCAGACATTCCACCTCGAACTAACCCGCTTCATTTCCTTGGAAACCCGTCAGACAGACGTTCTACGCCGCGTTTAAACAAGGCCACCTGAATGCACTCAAGTGGTTAGCGGTTAGCTTCAGGAATCGGGATTGTTCTGGAAGCTCAGTATCTGTTTTACGTCGCTTGTTAGCGACGCCCAATCATGATGTTGTTGGATGAACTCCACCGCGTGCTCACTCATCAGGTTACGGGTCTGTTTGTTTTCACAAATCTCAGCGATGGCATCTGCAACAGCTTTGGGTTCATTTTCAACCGCAAAACCAGCCCTGGACATTTCAGCAACCCGTTCAATCTCTTCCACGTTACTCGCGACAAAGGGCGTTCCAGCGGCCATGCTCTCAACCAATTTTGTTGGACGGGCGTAGTCGAGTTTGTATTCCTCCCCGGTCTTTAGAGGCACAATACTCAATAACGAGGTTGCGACAAGCGGCGACACCTCTTCCCTGGGAAGCATCCCCTCGAATGTAACCCTATCTCGTATTCCCAAGCGATTCGTCATCTTTTCTAGTTCCTCTCGACGCTCGCCGGAGCCCGCTATATGTAGCTGTAGATCCTCGTCGGTTCGTGCGAACCCCTTAATAAACGGAACGAACGCTTGCGCCTCTCCTAAATTTCCAAAGTAAACGATTCTGTTCTGAACTTCGGAACCGGCATCTGGTGAGAAGAGATCTCGGTCGACGCCGAACGGTACTGGGGTCAAGTCATCCATGTTAAGCTCGTGCTTTTCACCAAACTGCCTTGCCATAGTGGGTGTCAACACGATTGCGTGGTCAGATTGACGAAATGCTAATTCCTCCAAGCGGGCGACAATTCTGTGAGGAATTGATCCACGTTCTACGTACCCTAAGTCGACTGCATTGTCGAGCCAGAGGTCAAAGACATCGATAATCCAGATTCGGCCGAGCGCCTTCGCAACCACTCCAGGGAGGAACGTCGTATGGGGCCCAGCCATCGTCACTACTCGGTCATATCTCCAAAAGTTTAGTAAAACATAAATCGAGGCCATTAGAGCGAAGACGACATTGTTAAGAATCCGGCCGTATTTTGTCCACCGTCTTGTCGGCTGGTAGGTCCAGAGTCTCGTAACGGATACCCCATCTATAACTTCTCTCTTCCAGGGGCGATACGAAGGTTCAAAGCTGCCGAACGGGAACGATGGAGGGGGACAAATAACCCTGCAGTTGTAGGTTTCCGGCAAGTGTTCGACGAGCTTCTTCCACCGATGGGCGCCACCCATCGATTCTGGGGGGAATACCTGTGATATAATTAGTACCCCAGGATTCGAATCGTCGTCGCTACTTCTCCCAACACTCAACATTTTGCCATCGTTAGTCCTGAATTATCGGCTCCGTAAAATATTACGTGGGTTGATTCCTGCAGACACTCCTTTTTCTCTTCGTCGAGTTCTTGTTGCAACAATCATTATATAAGGTTCAGTTCGTATAGAAGTTTCCGGTTGATTTTCGCGTTGCGGCATATATGGGGCGGCATCCGGGGGTCCGAGACTTGCGAGTGTAATAATTTCTTCTCGACTATTTTGGAATCTGATGGTTCCGAAGAAGAAATCTCCATCAAGGAAACATAACCTTAACTGCACTTCTAACCGGGAGCATCAGCAGGATCACAGTGAACTCCGACCAGGTAGAAAATCAGATACGTTTCTTTCTATTGTGAACAACCCGGACTACCTCGACACCAACAATCGCGCAGGCACCGATGAATTACCTGATGGCTATCCGAGCGTGGAGCACAAGATTGAGAAAGCTATCGAGGTCACGAAGACCGGCCTCGAGCAGTACGAGAACCCCGCGATCATGTGGACGGGCGGCAAAGACTCGACCCTCACCCTCTACTTCGTGAAGGAGGTCGCGGAGCGCTTCGACGTCGAGGTGCCCCCCGCGATCTTCATCGACCACTTCCAGCACTTCCCGGAGCTCATCGACTTCGCCGAGCACTGGGCCGACGAGTGGGACGTCGAACTCGTCTACGCCCGCAACGACGACGTCGGGAACTACGTCGACGAACACGACATCGAACCCGGCGACGACATCGACATCAGCGAACTCAGCGAACACAACCAGCACCACGTCCGCAACATCCTCGAGTACGAGGAGGACACATTCCCCTTCCTCCTCGACACCTACGTCGGCAACCACCTGCTCAAGACCGTTGCCCTCAACGACGCCCTCGAACAGTACGACATCGACGGCATCCTCAGTGGGATTCGCTGGGACGAACAGGAAGCCCGCGCCGACGAGACCTTCTTCAGCCCACGCCACGACCCCGACATCTACCCACCACACGACCGAGGAACCCCTTTGAGGTATAGGCTCCCGACATCGTGGCCCGAGGACTCGAAGTTCGATGACGTGACTGACTGAGCTCCGAAATTGACTTCGATGCGGGCGGGTCTGGTCTGGGAGGAATACAAACCACGCGAACGCACGATGGAATGTCTATCCGGCGTTCGGCGGGAACAATACGCGTGGCATCGGATCACAATTTGGTGCCCGGATCTCTGACTTCCCGGCGCGGCCATTTCGCCAATTTGCCATAAATCCGAATAGTGATGGAGGTGTCCTCAGAAGACTCCAATAGGTCTCCAGAATGTACGCGTATCTCGATCCGCCGAGCGTAACCCGGCATCGTTCGGTGCGCGAGTTGCTCGGGGAGTATTATGCGGCATCGCGCGAGGCGTTCTACTCGGTTGATTTGGGGTCGGATCGGGGTCGGCTCCCGCTCGTGACGCGACCCGCATGGCTCCAGCCGACTCGGGACGTGGCTGGTGTTGTTGGTGGGTTCCGCCCGGTTGCGTCCAGTGCGGTCGACGAGTCGTTCCTGTCGGCGTACCGGCAGGCGATTCGGGTTGTGACCGGGGCGGAGCCGGAGCTCTGGAACGGGGCTGTCCTTCGAGTTGTATCCCTGGATCGGGACACGATCCGGTTGGGATTCGAGCTGACTGATTACTATTCGTATCTCTCGGATGGACTCTCGCTCGCCATCGAAGCGTATGAGGCGGTGGGGAGTGCCAGGCCCGCGTCGCTTCCGCGTCGACAGGCGGCCGCGTCGGATGTCGAGTCGGTGCTCGATGTTCGGGCTCGCCATACGAAACTCGGGGTCAACACGTTCTGTGTCCTGCAGCCGGGCGACCGTTCGCCGGTTGCGTTGGTCGGGCGGCGGTCGTCACGGGTCGCAGAACACCCCTCGCGGTACAGCGTCATGCCGGCCGGGACACTGGATTATCGACCTGATACCTCCGAGGGACTCGGCCAGGCACCGATAGAGGAGTTGGTGCTCCGGGAGTTCAGCGAGGAACTCCTTGATACGCCAACGGCAGAGGATTCCTCACAGGAGCATGCCCACCTTCGCAGGCTCAGGGCGCTCCTCGATGGGACCGGTGCTGATCTCTGGGTTTCGGGGTTCGGGGTCGAGTTGCTTCGTGGCCAACCCGAGCTGACGCTCCTCCTCTACATCGAGGACCCCGACTTTTCGGAGGCGGTTCTCGAAGACCTCTCGGTGACGTGGGAGTTCGATCAGGCACAGGGCTCGTCCGACCTCATCCACCCGGTGTCCGATTCCTCGTTCCTTGAGCTCGTGACTGATATCGAGACCGTTCCGTCGTCGACGATGGCCGCTTGTCAGGGGTTGCAGATTCTGCGAGCGCAGTACGGGCTTGACGTGCCCGACCCCATTGGTGACGGTGGCTAGCTGGGGAGGTCGTGTTTGTTCCAGTTCTCGTACGAGGTCGTGAAGTCGGTGGTGCGGGGGTCGGTCCAGATGTCCTCGAAGATGTCGGTGAAGATCTGGACTGTTTCGGGGTTTTCGGTCCAGAATTTCTGGGCTTCGCGGCCACCCTGGATGGTTGGGACGAAGATGATGCCCGCGAAGCGTTCGTCGATCATCGCGCAGCGGACCCAGGGGGTCGTTTCGTAGACTCGGACCTCGACGTTCTGCCAGTCATCGGTCTCGATCGCGTTGTAGATGTAGCTGAATGGCTGGTCGAATGCGTCCCGGTCAAGGATCGCATCCTCATCGTATGGCGAGAACAGATCGGTTTCGAAGCCCGTTCGCTTCCCCGTTTCCGCCTCGGTTGTGGGTTTCAATAGGAGGAGTCGATGGTGGACGTTCGGGTTTCGGAACTGTGCGGTCTCCTGTTTATCGACCGTGTACATGTGGACGGAGATTCGGTCGATTTTTCGTTTCGCGTCGTTTGCATGCGCCTTGATGCAGTCCTCGAACTCGGAATCCGAGACCGGGACGACGCCCGCTCCCGGTCCGAAGACTCCATCGAGTAGGTCCGGGGTCACCCACTCCCGAACGTGTCCCTTGATGGCGGCCGTTCGCTGGTAGGCGAACCAGAGCCCGGTGGCAGCACTCCCCAGGATCGAGATGACGACGATGATCTCCCAGTACACGACCATACACCCACACACCGCCATGGGTCCTCTTGAAGATTCGGACGCCGCTCTCCCCCGTGATAGCCGCGAGGTCCTGCCAGCGGCGTATCGACCGCAACACTTGCTACCTAGCTGGATCACGCCTGGGATGGCTGCCGAATCACCAGTTTGTCTGGTCTCCCGGGTATTTTTCCAATAACTATTTACGCATAGTGACTCACTATCTGAGTAACTATGTCCATCATCGTTACCGGTGCCGATGGTTACCTTGGGTGGCCAACGAGTCTCCGTATCGCGTCCCGTACCGAAGAGCGCGTTATTTTGGTCGACAACTTCGCACGACGTGACTGGGTGGGTGAGGTCGGTTCCGTCTCCGCCACCCCGGTGGCTGACATCGAAACCCGAATCGAGGCAGCCGAGGAGGTCCACGGGCTCACCAACCTCTCGTTCGTCGAGGGCGACCTCACGGATCGCTCCTTCGTCGACGAGCTGCTGCAGGTGCACGAACCGACCGCAATCGTTCACGCTGCAGCCCAGCCGTCCGCGCCGTACTCCCAGATCAATGGGGAGCGCGCGAACTACACGCAGCATAACAACATGCAGGCGACCCGGAACCTGGTCTGGGGGCTGCACGAGAACGACCTCGGCGACACCCACTTCATCGAAACCACAACCACAGGTGTCTACGGTGCGCCCGAGTTCCCGATTCCCGAGGGTGGTGCGACGATGGAGAACGAGGGCGAGCGTGACGAGGTGCCGTTCCCAGCCATGGCCGGTTCCTGGTACCACCTTACCAAGAGTCACGATGCGGCGAACCTGCGGCTTGCGCACAAGCAGTTCGATCTGCCGATCAGTGATGTCCGGACGGCCATCGTGTACGGTGCTGGCGTCGACGAAACGACTGCCGACGATCGGCTCGCGACGCGGTTCGACTTCGATTACTACTTCGGCGTCGTCGCGCACCGCTTCATCGCGCAGGCGATTGCCGGTTACCCGATCACCGTCTATGGGAAGGGCGAGCAGCGGAAACCCTTCGTCAGTCTCGACGACGCCGTCGAAGGGCTCGCCCGCCTCGCGCTCGGCGACCCAGACGACCGGCCCAGTGACCACGTGGTGTACAATCAGGTGACGCGGCCGATTAGTATCGTGGAGATGGGGAACACCATCGCGGATGTCGCGAACGAGTACGGGTACGGCACCGAGGTCGAGCACTTCGAGAACCCGCGCGACGAGAACGAGACGCACAAGATGGAGATGGCCAACGACAACTACATGGCGCTCATCGGTGAGCAGTCGACGACGTTCGAGGAGGGTGTGCACGAGATCTTCGAGGCGCTGGACGCCCACCAGGACCGTATCACCGCCCACGAGGACCGCTTCCTCCCGGGCGTGCTTGAGGACCGCCTTGAGGACGCGGGCAACTGATGGCTGACGCGCGGCACGTCCTCGTCACGGGCGGCTGCGGGTACATCGGGAGCGCCCTCCTTCCCGTCCTCCGGGACCGCGACGATGTCGAGACCGTCACCGTCTTGGATGATTTCTCGATCTCGTCCCCCCGCAACCTCATGGGGTCGGGGCTCCGCACTGACCCCGGGATTCGGTTCCGGCGTGGCGACGTCACCGAGTACGGGGACGTCGAATCAGCCGTCCGGGACGCAGACACCATCATCCATCTTGCCGCCATCACGGGTGCGGCGAGTACGCACGGGCGGCGAGAGGAAACGTTCCACGTCAACCACGACGGCACCGAGAACGTCCTCCGTGCCGCGGGGAAGTTCGACGTCACCAACTTCGTCTTCGCATCCTCCTGCAATCTCTACGGCCGCGCCGCGACCGAGGACATCGACGAGACGACCGAGCCCGACCCACTGAATCCCTACGCAGAATCAAAGTACGAGGCCGAGACCCTCGTCCGGGAGACTGCCGAGGAGCATGGGTTCGATGCGACTGCGCTCCGGCTGAGCACCGTCTACGGCGACGCCCCGGGCGTCCGCTTCAACCTCGTCGTGAATCACTTCGTGTTCCGTGCGCTCACGAACCGCCCGCTCACCGTGTACGGTGATGGGTCGAACTGGCGGCCGTTCATCCACGTGCAGGATGCCGCTCGCGCGTACGCGCACGCTGCCTGCAACCCGGACGAGTGGGGGCAGTTCATCTACAACGTTGGCGACAGCGCGGATAACTATCGGGTCGCGGAGATTGCGGAAGCCGTGCAGGCCGAGCTGGACCACGAACTCGACATCACCTACCTTGAGGATGAACACCCCGGGCCGTCCTACCATGTGAACTTCGACCGCCTCCAGCAGACGGGCTTCGAGCCCAGCCACGACCTCCCTGCGGGTATTCGGGAGCTTGCTGGGCGGTTCGAGCGGGCTTGAACCGGGAACTATTAGGTCGCCGACAGTGCTTAGCTGTCGTATGCAGGACTCGGTCTCCATCGGTATCACCGGGGCGGCTGGCTTCATCGGCAGCCGCGTCGTCGAACGCCTCCAGACCGCCCACCCCGACTGGGAGCTTACCGCCCTCGATAACTTCTATCTCGGCGACGTCCGCCAGATCGGCGACGTCGAGATCCAGCACGTGGATATCCGGCACCGCCACCAACTCGAAGAAACCCTAGATGGCGTTGATATCGTCCTCCATCTCGCCGCGATCAGCGGCGTTGATGACTGTGAATCGAACCCCGATCTCGCGTACGACGTGAACGTCACGGGGACCGGGAACGTGGGGTGGTTCTGTCGGAAGACCGGCGCCGGCCTCGTCTTCCCGTTCAGCATGGCCGTCCTCGGCGACCCCGACTCCTTCCCGATCACGGTCGATGCCGCCCGCGACCCCATGAACTGGTACGGGCGCACCAAACTCCTGGGCGAGCGCACCCTCGAGATGCTTGCCACGGATGCGTTCCCGGTCCACCTCTACCTCAAGTCGAATCTGTATGGGGAGCACGAGATCGATGGCCAGCGGGTCTCGAAGAACACGGTCATCAACTTCTTCGTCAACCGCGTGTTCAACGACGAGCCGCTCACCGTGTACGAGCCGGGGACCCAGGCCCGGAACTACATCCACGTTGATGACGTCGCCCGCGCGTACGTGAAGAGCGCCGAACGCATGACCGACCAACTGGAGGCCGGCGAGACCGGCGTCGAGAAGTACGAGATCGCGTCCAGTGAAGACCCAGGCGTCATGCAGGTCGCGGAACTCGTCCAACAACTCGCCCGCGAGGAACTCGACCGAGACGTCGATGTCGAACTGGTCGAGAATCCGCGTGGGTATGAGACGCTCGTCGAGGAGTTCGCGGTGGACACGTCGAAAGCCCGGGACCAGCTTGGCTGGACGCCCGAGCGCAGCGTGGAGGATTCGATACGGAAGCTCCTCCGCGAGAAGGCCGATCAGTAGGGGTCGGTGTCGAGGACGTCGTACTGCCAGGTGAGTTCGAAGAATCGGTTGAGGCCGGCGACGAAGGACGCGTTCTCGGTGACGGCGGCCTGGCGTTTATGCAGGGGAATTTCTGGCTCTTCGACGAGCATGATGGCTTCGCCGGAGTCGTAGTCCATGCTCGGGTCGACGATGGTCCCCCGCCAGGGGAGCCGGGTGGCGCTGAACCGAAGCCCGATCTCAGGATACGTGGTGCGGAGGTGGTCGACGACTTCGGCTTGGATGTCGCGGTTTGTGGGTTCGAGGAGTTCGGGGTCGAGGAGGAGGACGTCGATACTGATGCCGCGGTCGAGGGCGTCCTGGAGGGCGGGTTCGATGTCCTCGAGGTATTCGAAGCTCTTGGTGATGACGTGGATCTGGTCGGCCGCATTGTGGTAGAGGGCGCGGGTTTCGCGTTCGCTTGGGTCGCCGACGTCGACGACGTAGAACAGCTCCTCGGTGGGCGAGATCTCGTCTTCGCCGCGTTCGTAGAGCGGCCCATAGGTGTCGAGGAATGCGTCGCGGTTGGCGTCGACGGCGTGTTTGTAGGATTCGTAGGTCTGGCGTTCGTTCTCGACGGCGCGCTCGAGGATGGTCTCGGGGGGTTTTGGTTCGTACTCTTTGGGGCGGCCGGGGATGACCTTGATGTAGCCGGCGTCGGCGAGGCCGTCGAGGACGTCGTAGATGCGGGCTTTCGGGATGCCGGTGGCTTCGGCGAGGTCGGGGGCGGTGGTGCGGCCGAGCTCGATGAGCCGCCGGAGGGCGTCGGCCTCGTACTCCGTCAACTCGAGCACGGTGTCGAGGTCCGGGGCGTCGTCCATGGCTGTCCCTGGGACCGGGAGACGGTAAAACCACACCAAACACTGGTAGTTACTCAGAATCTGAGTCAGTCAAACCATAGCTTTATGCCCCAGCACGCTATAGTGACTCACAAGATGAGTAACGAACGCACGGCGCGGGACGACGCCCACCTCACGGACGTCGAGGACGGCGCCGGCTGCACCGAAATCTGGGAGACACTCAGCGAACGCCGCGACACCGACACCAACAACGCCGACTAACACTCGCTTCATCTTCCTGCCGCTACCCCTCAACGAACAACGCCAAGCTGGGCATCGACGACCCCTGGGGTTCTCCGAATACGGGCCGACTCCCGCAAGCTGTCAACGCAACTATTTTTGCTCGCGGGTCGAAACACCGGAGTCGTGCTCGGGGACCGACCACCACGACGAACCCGTGGGCTGTGGCAGCGCGTCCGGAGACACGCCCGCTACCGACGCCCCGACCTCACCCTCCTCCTGATCCCCGCCATCGCCGCCGTCGCCCTCGTGACCAGCCACGTCCACCCGACACACCGCATTCCGATTGTTGGCGTTGCAGCCATCCTCTGTCTTGGCGTCGTCTTCGACGCCCTCTTCCGGAATCCACCGCCGCGGTAGGACCGTGAGTTCCAGTCCGTCCACGTCGTGTCTCTCCCTTCCCTCTCCGTGGCTGGGGGGGCTTCGAAAGGGGCCGAGTTCTCGCGGTTCGCTTCGGCAGGCCCTATCGCGACCGGAGGGAGCGATATCCTGGCGAGCGGGCGCGAGAACGAGGGGGCTTTCGGGAGAAGCCATGTTTCCAGGTACTGCGAGACATCAGAACATTCATCCCGAATAACATATTCCGTTTAGGTAATGTCGCAGGAGTTCCCAGCGTATCTGGACGTCGAGTATAGTGCTGGCGAGAACGAGTCACCGGAGGACTACCCGAGTATTCAGCATAAGGTGGAGCAGGCGATCGAGGTGACGCGCCGCGGTCTTGAGCAGTACGAGACTCCGGCGATCATGTGGACGGGTGGGAAGGACTCCACGCTCACCCTGTATTTCGCCAAAGAAGTAGCCGACCAGTTCGGGTACGACCTCCCGCCCGCGATTTTCATCGATCATTACCAGCATTTCGACGAGCTCCACGAGTTCGTCGAGCACTGGGCCGACGAGTGGGACCTCGACGTGATCTACGCGCGGAACACGGACGTGGGCAACTACGTCCAAGAGCACGAGCTCGAACCCGGCGACGACATCCCGATCGACGAACTCTCTGAGCACAACCAGCACCACGTCCGCAACATCCTCGAGTACGAGGAGGATTCGTTCCCGTTCCTGCTGGACACGTATGTTGGCAACCACCTCTTGAAGACGGTCGCCCTCAATGACGCGCTCGAGGAACACGATGTGGACGGCATCCTCAGTGGGATTCGGTGGGATGAGCAGGAGGCGCGTGCTGGTGAGACGTTCTTCAGTCCGCGGCATGATCCCGATATCTATCCGCCCCACGACCGTATTCAGCCGATTCTCCAGTTCGACGAAGCTGCGGTGTGGGAGGCGTTCTGGCACTTCGTCGTCCCTGACACTGTCGCGGGGTTCCCTGAGGATGGCTACGTGCCACAGGACTATGCTGATCTCCCGAACGGCCTGGCGCACGAGGATATCCCCGTTTTACCGAAGTATTTCGCCGGGTTCCGCAGCCTCGGCAGCGAAGTCTCCACCACGAAAGCAGATAGCGAGCCGGCGTGGCGCCAGGATCTCGATAACACGACCGAACGTGCGGGTCGCGCGCAGGATAAGGAGGACCTGATGGAGCGCCTCAGGGATCTCGGCTACATGTAGTCTAGTCGTTCCGCCGGTCAAAATCTGTGCATAGGGTGGTTACGCGGGTGGTGTATTCAGTGAAACGACTATTAGCGTCCTCCGGCCAGTGGTTGTATGGTTGATTTCCGTTCAACGGTGGAGACTATTCGGACTGGCCGCATCGGGGCGGAGGAAGCGATCGTCCTCTTAGTCGCAGCTGCGATCATTGGAACTGGCACCATTCTTGCTGGTTTCCTGAGCGGTCCCCAAGCCACGTCTATCGCCACTATCTGGTTGGTTGTCTTAACGGGCGTCTACGCGTCAGTGACGTACCGGATGCTTCGCGAAACGAAGAAGAGTCGGGAGCAGGAGATTATGCCGGCGCTCGAATTCGAAGCTCGAGAAACCGGTTCAGCTCTTATCAACATCGGAAATGGGCCCGCCCGGAATCTCGATATCGTGCTCAGGCTCAATCCAGCGGGTGACAGGTATCGCATCAAACGGCAAAGCCTCCCATCGGCGGGCGATCTCTCGATTCCGGTGGAACCACTTTCGAGTCTCGGTGATCGCCGGTTCCTCGATGTCCAAATGGATGGGTTGGATATCGACTGGGCGGAGCATGAGGAAGTGGCCGATGACGACTTCTGGGAGAACACCGAATATCCTTACCAAGAACTAGTTATCGACGGGATGTGCGAGGATATCTGGGGCAACCGGATTAGAATCGAGCAGACCTACGACGTGTGGGATTTGACAGAAGGGTTTGGTGACGCAACACCCTCTTCGATGGCTGTTGATTCGTCACTTCAATTGCTAGCTATCGAACTATCGAGGATTCGGCGGGTTCTCGAACACGGGTCGTCAGAGTAAGCGGTACTGGGGTTGTGGCTTTGTTCCCACTAGTTTTTGCGTGTCGTGTGGATTCTGACGGCGGGAGTGCTGATTTCGTGGTGCTCGGTCGTGCAGCTCCAGAACCGCTAGCTAGCCGGTTTCCTGTGTGTCTTGTCGGGTCCCTCGAGCGCCGTGGTTCTGCTCGTCACGATTTGACGAAGCGATAGCTGACGCAGTGCAAACGGTGGAATAGTATTCCGGGGCCCGTCTACGAGGTGGGCCAGATGATACGCGGTCTGAGAGCGACAAAATCACGAACGGTGACCGTCCCAAAGCTTCGGCGATGGTCAGTGATATCGTCCGTGGCCTCGAGCTCGCGGCCGACAACGAGCTCTAGGGCAGCTATACGCTCGGGACGGGCGAGCGCTACGACTTCAACACGATGGTCGAGCGCAACGACGAGCTCGGCACCAGCGTCGAGCCGACGTATATTGAGAATCCTTCCGAGGTCTTTGTGTACGACACGATGGTTGACTACTCGGTGTTCCAGGAGGCCACCGGCAGAGAGCCCGAGAACGGCATCAAGGACGGCATCAGCTTAGTCTGTGAATACTCCTCGCAGACCGTTCCACGGAGCGGCGCTCCAGCGACCCACCAGCCACGAGCACGCGTCCGGGCTACGGCATCCTCGCATCGAGTGGGACGCCGGGTGCCGTTGGATGCGATTGCCTAAGACCCGTCGTCTCGATGTGGCGCATATAATGGCGCAGTATGATGTCGCAATCATCGGGGGTGGGTGTGTGGGCCTGTCTGTGGGGTATCATCTTGCAGCACGAACCGACCTCGATATCTGCATTGTCGAGAAGGAGTACCATCTCGCCGAACATCAGAGTGGCCGGAATTCGGGCGTCCTGCATCCGGGGTTCAACTACCCACCCGACTCGTTGCAGGCGGAGTTCGCGACGAGGGGGACGCGTCGCATGAAGGACTACTGTCAGGCGAGGGACGTACCTCTCGAGGAGTGTGGTGTGCTCGTGGTCGCGCAGACGCGTGGCGAGCGACTCGAGTTGCAGCGGCTGCAGCGACAGGCCACCGCGAACGGCGTCGAAACCCGGCTGCTTGAAAGCGAAGCCGCACTCTAGGCGCACGAACCAGCCGCGAGTGGGCACGCAGCCCTTCACTGTCCGGCGGCGGCCTCCATAGATTCCCAGCAGTATGTCTACGCGCTCGCCGGCGACACCCAGGATCGTGGCGTTGATCTGTACCTGGGCCACGAGGTCCAACACGTCCGCGACACCCCCAGTGGGCACGACCTCGAGACCTCGAACGGCACCCTCACAGCAGCCTATCTCGTGAACGCGGCGGGCCTGTATGCTGATACGATCGCCCACCAGCTGGGTGTCGGCACCCAGTACCAGATCGTCCCCTTCCGCGGCGAGTACTACGAACTCGTCCCCGACCGCCAGGCGCTCGTCCAGTCGATGCTCTACCCCACCCCAGATCCCGCCCTCCCGTTCCTCGGTGTGCACTTCACGCGCCGCACCGACGGCAAGGTCATAATCGGCCCGAACGCCGTGCTCGCGTTCGGCCGGGAAGCCTACCAGAACACCGATGTGGATCTCCGCGAACTCACCCAGACCCTCACCTATCGAGGGTTCTGGAACCTCATGCGCTCCCGGAAGATGCGCTCCGTCGCCGTCGACGAACTCCAGAAATCCTACCGCAAACAGGCCTTCGTCGCCGCAGCACAGGACCTCGTCCCCACCCTCGAGATAGAGGACGTCCGCCCGAGCTACGCCGGTATCCGCGCCCAGATCGTCCGCGAAGACGGCGCCCTTATCCAAGACCCCCTCATCGAACACGGCCCACAGTCCACTCACGTCCTCAACGCCGTCTCCCCCGGCCCCACCTCGTCGCTCCCACTCGGCAGCCACCTCACCACCAAGATTCTCAAGCGCATGGCGAACGCGTGAGCCGCTGCAGGCCACGCGCTGGTACTGTCTGCTTGCCATCCGGTGCTATCCCCGCTGGAACGAACGTCCACGGCTGCGCCATCGCGGGTGCCATCGACCCCGTAGGACAATTCTTAGTGCAGTGGCCAGCAACCGCACTCACCAAGAACGTCGAACTGACCCGCTATCGAAAACCCTGCCGCTCGCTACAAGCATCGGCACGGCTCCTACTCACGACGCTGATACCTGTGGGACAGATTGAGGCCACGCCGGGTCTGGTCACGCTCGGGGCGTCAGGACTCAAATCAGTTGCTGTACCTGTGGTCGACTCCACTCCCTCCGGCAGCGGCCGCCCGAGCCCGTCGCTGGGCCCACCGACAAAGATTCTGGGGGCTTGGGTGCGCGACACCAGCTACGTGGAGACCTAGACCAACCCCGGTGAACCGATAGCTCTGGATGTACCGGCAAGTTCCTTGACCTATTGCTTATGAGGTATCGGCCTGCAGGTACTGCCACACGGCGCTTCCCGACTGACGGGGGTGCGCGCAGGTCCAGCCATGCCATCAGATACCACAAGTGGAAACACTACGAGTCGGCTCCAATATGCAAAAGCACTTGCCGTGGTGGCGACCAGTGCGGTCGCGTTCGCGGTGACGGCTACGAGACTCCTCACGATGCAGCCCGCACAACTGGCGTTGGGACTCGTGCTGCTGGGGTGGTTCCTTGGAGCTGTGTGGGCGCTGAGCCGATAGTGGTCGTGATCCGGGTTCGGCGGAGGCAACCGCGTGCCTGTGTATGGGGACGCAGAAGCGCGCGAATCAGGCGTTGGAGCAGTATTCCCACGCCCGATACTTCTGAGTGTTCTCCGACTGGGTCGTGAACTCGCTGACGACGCCCTCGACGCAGCAATCACGGTTGTTTACTGATCTACGAGTGTAACTGATGCGTTATTCCGGCGTCTAGTACAGGCCTCCCGATGGATCGGATTCAGCCAATGGCATACTCCAAAGCGTGGTGCAGGGGGCTGGCTCTCGGAGGTACTCGATTCCGTGTCTTGGTCGCCTTATTGTGGATCGCCTTCGTCTTGGTCGTCGTCGGGGACTTTGTTGCCGCAGGCTGCGCAGCGGTCGGGCTGCCAGTCCACTGTTGACACCACCTCGCGTGTCGTCCCGCAGTTCGGACAGTAGGCACCCACAGTTACACGCACCAACAGTCTCCAGGACGAAAATGTTACCGCTGGTGAACGTCTGCGTATTCGGCCGGGCACTGCATTGACTGGATTGGCGAGCAACGGAGTCGTGCAGGTGGGACAGCGCGATAGTACGTTTCAGCGCGTGGATTTACCGTGCCGCGTAGGATGGTGTTTCGGGTTGCTGTTATCTGGATATCGCGTTCTGTAGGGGGTCACCGGAGATCGTCGTAGGTTCGGGTGGCCTGGACTCGGTTGTCGCTATCGGTGATGCGTGCCATCACGACGCAGCCGTTGGGGTGTGCTGTGTCGTCGGTGACACGATACGCAGTGCTGGAGCCATCCTGGTGGGCGACCAAACGGTATGTGCCGCCTTGAATGCCGGTGCCGTGGACGGTGATGGTGCCCTGCCCGCGGTCGATGCTGGTGATGGTGCTGGGGGCTGTGGGGTCGCCACTGTGCTCAATACGGCCGTCGTCGACCCGGGCGACACGGTCGCCGACTTCGAGGGTGGTCGCGAGTTCGTAGAGCGTCCGCTATTCGGTCCGGTTCTCCGTGTGGCTCCTGTTGGGATGGGTGACCGGTTCGAGGATTGCAGTGATAGGGTTGTGGTCGCTGAGTTCCGTCGGGACGTCGTGGTACTGACACTCGATGGGGGTGTAGGATTGGTGGGCGAACAGGTGGTCGATTCGGCGGCCGTCGTGGCTGATGTCGAGCTGGTCGGGCGGGCCGTAGCCATGGCGTGTTCGGAAGGTATCGAGCAGTCCGAAGTGGCCGAGTCCGTTGAGGAGTTGGAGCTCGGTGGCGACTGCCCGGGATTGTTCGTCTGGAGCGCGGCGGTAGCCGTAGGTCACCGGCTGGCCGTCCGGGAGCTCTTCCTGTAGGGTGTTCAGGTCGCCGGCGAGAAGTCGTGGGCGCTCACCACGCGCCTCGATCGCGCGGTAGATCGTTTCGAGCAGCTTCACCTTCTCCTCTGGGTACGACCCGCCTGATACCGCCCGGACGTTCCAGACTTCGATGGTGCCGTCCGCCCGCTCAATGTCGGACACCAGAATCTTTTCCGGAAACGCGAGCGCGTCACCAGCTGGCTTGCTAGCCTGTACCTCGTCGAACTTGTTGGGCGAGATGTCACCGTCCCGGACCGCGGTGAGGTGGCCGTTGCTGTTGACGAGTGCCTCGGCCTGGTCCAAGGTGTCGACGACGCCCTGGTAGCCCAACCGGTCGGCTAGGCGCTCCCGCCAGCGTGCCCGCTGGTTGGGATTCACTTCTTGCAGCAGAAGGACCTCCGGTGGCTGTCGGCGGTCGTCGCGCCACTGGATGATCGACCGAATCTGGTCCGGCGACCCCGCAGGGGGAACGTCCCGTTCACGCTCCACGACAGTACACGCATATCCCGCCCAATGCACGCTTGACATATTACTTCCCCAACTACTCGGTGGGTGGCTTCGGCGACCGGGGGTCCGGCGTCGTCATGGCGCCGGTCACCCACCAGTCACCCTAATCATCTCCAGGGGTGTGCGCGGCACGCCCCTGCCGCCAGCTGCCACTCCGGAGACGATCTCCCAGTTGCAGCGGGAACCACGGGGACGACTGTGGCCCCGCACCAACAGGTCCTGAATTTGGCGTCGGCCATCCATTCGGCCGCCTTGTCACGTGCGGGTTTGTGAACCCGGCCGGTTTAGGGGCTCGTCGACCAGCACCAGCTTCTTGCCAAAGCAACCGTTCCTGGGGGCTCGCCGAGCAATCTCGACGAATCAAGAGATCCACTGCAACCAATATATACAATATTACTTACTCAAATAGTGGTCTCAACCCTCAGCGGCGTCTGGCCTCGTCGTAGCAGATGCATATCCACATTCACTACTCCACTATAGTCCTCGTATGGGCATTCTATTGGCTGAATACGGGACTCCACGCGCCAACTTGTGTTGATCAATGCTTGTGTTCGGTACTCATCGCTCTAACGCATTCAGAATTCTGCCATCTTGATAGAAGAATGAATGAACCACCTGACTTGGGCAGAATCCGCCGTGATCGTCCAGTGGATGATTGACTGCTCATGTCCGGGATGTCTTTCGGACAAAAATGAGTAACTACTATTGTAAACTGGCAATGGCTCGATGCGTGAGCGTGCTTGGTGGCCTGCAGGCTCGCCCGCCCATCGCAGTATCTGGTTCCGAGAGTGTTGTATGGTCACGCGTCGTTCGCCTGACGTACAGACCATATACCTCTCCCATACCCGGTTGACTGGTAGTAGTGCTTGGCTCGTCTCGGCCCCTGGTGATGCCAAAAGGGGTGGTAGGGGGACTCGTCTCCGCGTAGGTGCTGTTCGAGTCGGCTAGTTGGCGCCGTCGAATGCCGCGGCCACCTCGCCGACAGTGGCAAACTCGAGGCGGTCGTCCGAATCGATCGATTCGAGGAACCGCTCGAGATGGGGGAGCATGAGGCCGCGGCCGCTGCAGAGTGGATGGAGTAAGAGGACGAAGACGCCGTCCTGGACGTGTTCGCACATCCATTCAAGCTCGTCGTTCCATCGTTCGAAGACCCGACGTTCGTCCAGATACGTGGTGGACGATCCGAGCGGCATCAGCTGCAGCCAATCATCACGATACCACTGCAGGGGGATTTCAACCAGGCTTGACTCGACCCCACGATGGTAGACGCCGTCTGCGTCGATCGTCCAATCCTTCTCCAGCCAATACGGGGAGTAATCGTCGGCGTAGTCACTGGCATCCCAGTCGAACCCGAGTTCTTCGAGCAGCTCGATGGTGTGTGGAGAGAAATCCCCACCGGAAGTTCGATAACCCGTTGGGGCGTCACCCGTGAGCGCTTCGATTGCCGCGATTCCTCGCTCGAGATCTTCACGTTCTGCCTCGCGTGACTCCCAGGACTGCGGCGGACGATGCGCCCACCCATGGTGCTGGACGGGGTGGCCTGCCGCGACGATCTCCTCGCATCGATCTGGAAAACTCTCGATGGTTTGCCCCGGGATGAACCACGTCGCATCGATATCCAAGACATCGTGCAGGTCAAGCAACCGCGGGACGGCGACGTTCGCGCTATACAGGCCATGTGAATGCTTACTGGGATTGTCGTACACGTTAAGCCAGGGTGCGACACCATCGAAATCGTATGTAATGCAGACGCTCGCCACCATGGCAGCTGCTACTCAACTGGCGCGCATAAATGTATGGTCCCAGGGGGACTTCGAGCACAACTGCTTTGCCAATCGGCATACATTACCGTGTATGGACGCGGATACTGTGCTATCCGGTGGTCGAGTCGTGACCCCGGGCGGAACCATTCACGCAGACGTCGTGCTTGCCGGGGAGCGGATCGAAGCTGTCACTACTGATAGCGACTCAATTGATGCAGCGACACGATTGGATGTGTCCGGGAAACTGATCTTCCCCGGTGTGGTGGACCCACACGTTCATATCGATGGCGAGAACGACCTGCTGCCGGCAGCCACAGAGCGCTATGACACGGGCACCCGTGCCGCAGCCCTCGGAGGTGTCACGACCATCATCGATTTCGGCTGGCAGGACCCAGATGCATCGGGGACAACCACCGTTGCGGATGGTATCAAACGGAAACAGTCACGCGCCGCGGGATCCGCGTTCGTGGATTACAGCTTCCACGGTGTCGTCACCACCGAGCAAACGCACCTCTCCGAGGAGCTAGAGCACCTTCAGGCGATGGGGATCCCCTCGGTGAAGCTGTTTACCGCATACGAGTTCGGGCTGTCGTACGGATTTCTCGACTCCGTGTTCGCAGAGCTCAGTGACCGCGGGATGGTTGCGCTGGTGCATGCGGAGGATGGGTCACTGTGTGACCGCCGGGCACAACTGAACCGCGAGCGCGGCCGGGGTGATATCGAGGGGTTTCTCGACTCACGGCCGTCTACTGCCGAGGCGATGGCGACCGACTGTGGGGCCCGGCTCGCAATCCGGAACGGCTGCAAGTACTATCAGATGCATCTCTCCTCGGCAGCCGCCGTGGCCGCGTTGCGTACCCATCAGTCGGCTGCCCCGGCGCTCATCCGCGGGGAAACCTGTAACCCCTACGTAGCTTGGACCGATTCACTTTTCGACGAGTTCGGCTTCCTGGCGCTACATGCACCCCCCGTACGCACCGACAATGACCGGCACGCCATCATCGAGGCACTCGATTCGGGGGTGCTCTCCGTGCTCTCCACAGATCATTCGGCGTACTCAACCGCTGCGAAAACCGGATCCAACTGGTGGGATATCCCACTCGGGAACAACACGCTCCAGTATGCGTTTCCAGTTCTCTACGACGAACTGGTCGAAACGCAGGGGCTTCCACCAGCGTCGCTGGCGGACCTCACGTCGCACACACCTGCGCGATTGTTTGGCCTCCCCTCGAAGGGTGGCATCGCCCCAGAGAATTCTGCCGATCTCTTCGTGTTCGATCCGACACAGACGCTCGAGATCACTGCTGCACAGAATGCCTCAACCGCTGACTACTCGATATACGACGGCCGAACGGTCACCGGCGCCATCACGGACACCTTCGTTCGAGGGCACCATGTCGTCGCCGATGGGCGGATGACGGACACCAATCCGGTCGGCGTGTTCGTCTCCCGGCGTCCCCCAAACTGGGCTGAATCCCCCTAGTCGATTGGGGGTGCGAGCACATCGTCGTAGGTATCGATCACTCGATACTCCGGAACGACGCGCCCGTCCTTCGCCACGATGTTCCCGGCTTTGAGTACGTACCGGGGCGTGGCCTGCGCGGCGATACACCACTCCGGCGATGGCCGATCGAGGATGATGAGGTCCGCGGCAGCCCCCTCCGCGATGCCATACTGCTGATCGCCGAGTAGCTCGGCACTCCCATCAGTGATCATCTCCCAGAGAAGCCGTAACCCGGGGTTCGACGCATACCATCGGTACTCCTGGGTGGATTCGCTATCTACCAGCAGTTTATTCGCCTGCACCATCGCGCCCTCAAGCTGGTTAGCCGTCCCATGCAGAATTACGAAATCACGATCGTTGTCCGTGCCCTGCCCCAGCGAGACTCCCGCTGCACGCAGCTCCCGGTACGGCATCGTGGTTCGAGAACTCGAATGACAGGTTGCGACACCCACACCGGCATCGGCGAGAATCGCGATCGTCTCTTCCTGTACCCATGATGGAAGATGTGCGAGACAGAATGCATGACTGGCCGTCACCCGGCCCGCAAGCCCGTACTGTGTTGTGAGGGCAGCCATCCGCTCAAGCGTAAACCGTCCAAGACTTCCCGGAGTCGGAATATGAGCGTCGACACCCACGTCCTTGGCAGCCGCGATTTCGAACCAGGCAGCAACCACGGAATCGAAGTCGTCCTGTCCGGACTGTGGGGCATCTCCCCCGACAAACACCGCGTGCCGATCAAGACCTGCTGAAAGCAGGTGATCGATTGCGTCGGCAAGGAACGCCTGCCCGGCAGCCGTCTCTTGGTGGCGCGCGGTCGGCCCGATCTGGAGGTCGACAAGGTCGCTGGTCTGCCGCCCTGCTTCAAGTACCGCTTCGAGGTTCTGCAGTCCGAACAACTCGTTATCGATGAGGACGTGGCTCCGGATCTGCGTCGTACCGTTCGCCACCGCTAACTGAATATTCTTGATCGCATTCCGCGTGATATCTGCAGTCGTGGCCGCTGAGAAGTACTCTGACTCGAGGCGCTCGAGCCGACGGTAATCAAACGTTTCGTCATGCCCGCGCGGGGTCCGGTGGCCACACGCAGCATGTGATTTGTCCAGGTGCATGTGGCAATCAACGAACGGTGGACTCACGAGATTTCCATCCGCATCAAGCGTCGTGGCACCGCCTGTGATCGGATCCGGTGAAATCGACGTGATACGACCCTCATCGATGGCGATATCCACGAGATCATCGTGCGCGGCAAGATACGCGTTCTTGACTACGAGACTATGGGACGGCATGTTTTCGTCTAACAGTTGACGCCACCCCAAATAAATGTGTCCAGGGTGTCGACGGCCTCGCCTTATTCGTTGATCTCACGCACACCAACGATGTCGCGAAGCCCGTCGCCGAGGAGGTTCAGCCCGACCACTGTTGTCGAGATGAACAAACACGGCCAGAACAAGAACCACGGTGACGAGCCGAGGTAGTTCCGGGCCGCTGAAATCATGTACCCCCAGTCGGGGGTCGGCGGCTGGGCACCGAACCCGAGGAACGACAACGCCGAGGTGATCAAGATCGCATACCCCAGTCGGATTGATGCCTCAACGATGATCGGGCTCGTGATGTTGGGGAGGATCTCCCGGGCGATGATGTATCGGTGGCTCTCTCCGCGTGCCTTTGCTGCGAGCACGAAATCCTGATTCCGGACCGAGAGCGTTCGGGCGCGAACCACCCGTGAGATACTCGGCGAATACACGAGGCCAACGACGAGTATCGTATTCCACCGATTCGACGAGATCATCGTCAGCACCAGCAATGCCATGATGAGCGTCGGGAAACTCAACATCACGTCCATCATGCGCATGAGAACCTCGTCGACTTTCCCACGGTAGTACCCGGCGGTGAGCCCAACGGGGATCCCAATGGAGAGGGCGAGGAGGATGGCGAGGCCACCGATGAGGAGACTGACACGGCCCCCGAGTATCACTCGAGAGAAGAGGTCTCGACCGAACTGGTCGGTGCCGAAGAGATGCGCTGCGCTCGGCCCCTGGAACCGTGCGGCTGCGTCGATCGCTGTCGGATCGTGGGTCGTCAGATAGGGGGCAAATACGGTGATCAGGATGACCGGGGTCAACAGTCCGCTGCCGATCAGTGCACTTCTGTTGTGGCGGATGCCAGACAACAGGCGCTTTGCGCGGTCGAGTCTGCTCGGCCGCTGTAGGGACGGTTGGTTCGTCGCCGATTGGTAGTTGGTGGTGTCACTCATAGTCAATTCGTGGGTCCATTACCGAGTACAGGATGTCTGCACAGAGGTTCCCGATCGAGTAGACGGTTGCGATGATCAGGATTCCGATCTGGACGACCGGGATATCCTGGGCGTTGATGGAGAGGATGATGAGGCGTCCGAGGCCCGGGTACGCAAACACCTCCTCGATGACGACGAGGCTCCCGATCAACCAGCCCATACTGAGGGCCAGAACGGTGATTGACTCGAGCAACCCGTTTCGGAGCGCGTGTTTCACGATGACTTTCGTTTCGCTCATCCCCTTCAGTCGCGCGGTTCTGACGTACTCTGATTGGAGCGCCTCCACCATCCCCGAACGAGTCTGTCGCATGACGTGTGAGATGCCGAGGAGTGCGGCCGCAATCGATGGCAGAATGAGGTGGCTTAGCCAGGGGATGAAGCCCTCACTCCGAGGGACGTACCCCGACTGGGGAAGAATTTCCCACTGGCCCTGCGCGAGGAGCGCGATGAGCACCAGACTCGTGACGAACTCTGGGACGCTCACCCCGATATAGGAGACCCCTCCGGCGAGCGAATCGATGAACGTGTTTCGTTTCACGGCTGCAATCGTCCCGAGAACGATTCCGAAGAACCCGATCTGGAGGAATGCGATAACCGCGAGTTCAGCCGATCGGACCAGTCGGGGAAGCACCATCGATGATACTTGCTGTCGGCTGGTGAAGCTTTGCCCCCAATCACCGGTTAACACGCCCCCGATCCAGTCCAGATACTGGATGTATAGCGGCCGGTTGAGGCCGAGCTGTTCGTTGATCGCCTTCACGGCCTCCTCGTTTGCGAGATTCCCGAGGATCGTATGGGCCACGGTGCCTGGCATCGCCTGTGTCACCCCAAAGACGATGAGTGACACGGCAAAGAGCACTCCGACCGTGTACGAGAACCGCTTGAATAGGTATAGTGCCAGGAATCGCATGGTCAGGGATTATTCGGCCGAGGATGATACATCTACCGACTGAATCGGGAGCGAGTTCCCGGTCGGTTCAACGTTGTAGTTCTCGACGCGATTCTGCGCGGCGGTCAGGCGTGCGGTGAAGAACGGGACGACGTACCCGCTCTGCTGATGGAGGATCTCCTGGCAGCGCGTGAGAAGTTCTTGGCGTTCGGCTTCATCGGTTGTGGAGGTCGCAGCCATCAGGGTGTCATCGAACTCAGGCTGGACCGATTCCGGAAGCATCTCCTTGTTGATGGAGCCCTCGCTGTGCCCGACGAAGTACAGCATCTGGTCGGTGATTGGGCGCATCGCGATCGAGTTCACGACGATCGGGGTATCCGATGAGTCCGTCCAGTACTCGCTGAGGAAGCGCCCCCACGTGGTCTCCTGAATCGACGTCTGGATACCGATCTGGGCGAGCTGCTCTTTCACCAGAACGGCGGTTTCACCGGTGGCTGGCGTGCCTTCAGCCGGACAGTAGATTGGTGTGTCAACGGTGAACCCGTCTGCCAGTCCGGCTTTCTCGAGTTCGGCGCGAGCCGCATCGATATCCGCGGTGGTGCCGAACTCATCCTCGATCTCGGCGAAATACGAGTGCGCAGGACCAATCCCGGTGTCCTGTCCGAGGGTCCCGAGACCGTTACCGACGATGGAGAGAATCTGCTCTTTGTCGATGGCGAACTTCACAGCGCGCCGGACGTGGATGTCGTCGAACGGCTCCTGGGTGACCCGCATCTCGAAGGGGTGGTAGTACCCACCCGTCATCTGCTGGGTTTCCACTCCGTCGTACGCCTTAAGTTCCTGCCAGTACGTCGGGTCAACGCGGTTCAGGATGTCAGTTGTGCCTTGTTTCAGCGCCGAGACTTCGGTGGAGACCTCCGGATACGTGCTGACCGTAACCGTATCGAGGTACGGCAGGGTGTTTCCGGCGTCGTCCGTCATGTAGTAGTCGTCCACGGCCGAGACGGTCGTGTGATCGCCGACGACGTACTCATCGAGTTTGAAGGCGCCACTCCCGAAGGTGCTGTTGTTCAGCTCCTCGAAGTTGTTCTCGAGGGCGGATTTGGCGACGATGTTCCCGGGTGGCGTGCCGAGTTTCCGTGGGAGGGATGCGTCGGGGGCGCTAAGGTTGATCTGGACGGCGTGATCGTTGATGATTTCGACCGAATCGATCGGGCCGAGCGCGTTCTTCCCCGAGTACTGTTGTCCTTCGGCGTAGATCGTATCGAGGGTTGCTTTCACGTCCTCGGCAAGGACGGCCGATCCGTCGTGGTTGAATGTGGCATCATCTCGAAGCTCGAACTCCCAGGCCGTAGCATCCTCGTTTGCACTCCAGGTTGTGGCGAGATCTGGATTGGGTTCCAGGTTGTGGTCAAGCCAGGTGAGTTTCGAGTACGTCCATTGTCGGACGAATGCGTCCGGGATTGTGGAGTTCCCGACGCGGATCGGATGGAGTGTGGTACTTGCCTCTGATGTGCTGACAGTGAGGTGTTTCTGGGTATCGCCAGCGTCGGTGTTTGTCCCGGTTCCATCTGTAGTTGATCCGGTCGTTGTCTGGTCTGCTGGTTGGTCGGAGGTGCTGTTGCAGCCGGCGAGCCCGATCAGGGTCCCGGCTGAGAGAGTCTTCAGTAGGCGTCTGCGGCTTGTTGTCATGGCTCTGTGGCCTCACCATCATAGTTCGTGGTACAGTATAAATATTTTTCCCGTCGCGTTGACGCTACTGGTGTTTTCACTCAGGACTAGTAAAATATTGGAGTGTACGTAGGTGGTTGTTTGCGGGGTGTCCACAAACCTCTTTACCGAGGACGCGAAGGGACGAGTAAGATGAGTGCTGAGCAAGCGGAGCACGTACTCGAGGTAGATTCACTCTCAGTCGAATTCTCCACGCCCGCCGGGCCACTGCAAGCGCTACGAGACGTCTCACTGTCGATCGCCGAAGGCGAAACCCTGGGGGTGGCTGGCGAGAGTGGCAGCGGGAAAAGCACGCTCGCCCTCGCCATTCTCCAATATCTGGACAGCAACGGACGCATCACCGCCGGCGACATCATGTTCGACGGCAGCTCCCTCCGATTCAGGTCGGCGCGAGAACTGCGCCAGATACGCGGGCAACGAATCGCCCATGTGCCACAGAACCCAGAGAAATCCCTCAACCCGAGTATCCGCGTTGGCGAGCAGATTGCCGAAACGATCCAACTCCACCAGGATCTCCCCAACCAGGAGGTATCGGAGAAGGTCACGGCGATCCTCGAGGAGGTCGGAATCACTGACCCCGAATACAACGCCGACCGGTACCCACACGAGCTATCAGGGGGGATGCAACAACGAATCCTCATCGCGATGGCGCTTTCCTGTAACCCAGACCTCCTCATCCTTGATGAACCAACGACCGGCCTAGACGTCACCACCCAGGCAAACATCATGGACCTCATCGCTGATCTCAAGGCTCGCCGGAACACGAGCATCCTCCTCATTACGCACGACCTTGGGGTGATCGCTGAAACCGCAGATCGTGTCTGTATCTTGTACGCCGGGGAAGTGATGGAGCGCGGGACCACCAGGACCGTGTTCGAAGCGCCGAGTAATCCCTATACGCGTGGCTTGCTGGCGGCACGCCCGTCGCTAGATGAGACGAGTATTACCGGCATCCCCGGTGGGTTGCCGGATCTCCACGACATCCCCTCGGGGTGTATCTTCGCGGACCGCTGTGAATTCTCGACGGATGCCTGTACTAAGGACCCGATTCCCGAGATGGAGGTTTCCAGCGACCAGTCCTCACGCTGTCTCCACTGGGAAACGGTCCGGGACACCCCCTTGGAGGCAACTACCACGGAACAGCGTGACTACGAACCCGGTGACACCCTGCTCGAGGTAAACGCGTTGAAGAAGTTCTTCGGTGATGAGTCGTTCCTCGATCGGATCTTCGGCAGTGAACCGCCGGTCAAAGCGGTCAATGGCATCGACCTCAAGATCCGGGAGTCGGAGACTCTCGGACTCGTCGGCGAGAGCGGCAGTGGGAAGAGCACGCTCGGCCGTACGATCATCAGACTCCTTGAACCGGAGTTCGGCGAAATCAAATTCCGGGGACGCGACATCACCGAAATCGACCAGGCGGCGCTCCGAGCGTTCCGCGCAGAATGCCAGGTGGTGTTCCAGAACCCAGATACATCACTGAATCCGCGAAAGACCGTGTACCAGATCCTTCACCGACCGATCGATCTCTTCACGGATCTCGAGGGTGATGCCATCGATCAGCGAATCATCGAACTCCTCGAGGACGTAAATCTGTCTCGCGAGTACGCGTTCCGGTATCCACATCAGCTGTCTGGTGGTGAGAAACAGCGGGTCTCAATCGCACGGGCGTTCGCGGCGAACCCGTCATTCGTGGTCCTCGATGAGCCGGTGACCGCCCTTGACGTTAGCGTTCAGGCAAGCATCTTGGAGTTACTTGCGCGCCTTCGGGACGAGTACGATGCGTCCTATCTGTTCATCAGCCACGATCTGAGTGTCGTGAACCACATCTGTGATCGAGTCGCGGTCATGTATCTTGGGAAGATCGTCGAGGTCGGGACGACTGCTGAAATCTTCAATCCGCCCCATCATCCATACACCCAGGCGCTGCTATCAAGTGTCCCCTCGATCGAGTCTTCAGAGACGGACGATCGGGTGCTCCTTGAGGGGAGTGTGCCGAGTGCGCGCGAGCCGCCAGCTGGCTGTCCGTTCCAGACACGTTGTCCGAAGAAGATCGGTGACGTCTGTGAAGAGGAGCATCCGCCGCTTGAGGCCGTGGGTGATGGAACTGGCAGCCACATGATTGCCTGCCATCTTTCTGAAGAGGAGATGCGGGACGCCGTTTCGTCTGCCCAGTCGCCAAACTAAGTCCGCCTTACGGGAGGGTTCCGTCGACGATTGGTTCCCAGCTGTCGACCATGATTCCATCGACGCCGATTGCTTCAAGTTTGCGGACGAGGAGTTCGTCGTGTATCCCGCATACATGGGGGTCGAGTCCGCCGCCGCCAGCGATTATCTCGATGTCGTTGTCGATGGCGGTCTCGACGAGGGATGTGCCCCAAGCATTGATGAAATGCATCTCGATGCTCTCGCAACCGTACTCAATCGCGGTCTGGACGTGAGCGTCGACCTGCTCGTAGTCGTAGAAGACGAATCCGGTGTTGACTGACCAGTCGGCGTCGTCGATGGCGTCAAGCACCGCAGTGTCGCCTGTGATAATCGTTACATCGACCGGGCTGGACTCGAGTTGTTTCTTTGCATCGGGGATGAGTGCTGGTGATTTCAGTTCGATGTGGGCGCCAACACCGTCGGGGATGTTCGAGAGTGCTTCCGAAAGAAGGGGGAGATGATCCTCACTGTCGTTGATGCGGAGTTCTCGGAGCTCGTCGTATGGGACCTCCGCTATCGGTCTGTCGACACCGAATAACCTGGTGAGGTGTTCGTCTCGGTGAAGGACGAGCTCACCGGAGCCACACCGACGCACGTCGAGTTCGAGCCGATCGACGAATCGACTCGCTCTGCGAATCGCAGTCAGTGAGTTTTCTGGTCCATCGTCCATGCACGCTCTGTGTCCTATGTAGAGCATACCTCTTTCATCGGGAAGAGCACGATAAACCTTTCTCTCGGTACGATTTGCCACCTGCAAACCAAAATATGGCGTTCGGCCGGGGAAATGGGCTGTGCGTTTGTGATAGCTGCGATATTTCCCACCAACAATTGTATTTGCGAAACACAAATACAATGTTTACAGACGTATGTCTGTAATGGAAAATGTGGTTTCGAACAGAGTGCCGTCCTGGGTCCATAGAGCCTCAACAACCCGGTGCGACGACACCCGATATGATTTGCAACTCACAAACTCACGTGAGTTCGGTGTTCACGTTTATCTCGACGATGTTTGCAGCCTCAGTGACGATCTCCGGCAGCTCCTCATAGAATACCTCGTCATGAATCCGACTCGTCGGCCCAGACACCGAGATCGCACCAAGAACCACCCCCTCGGAATCGATAACCGGCGCAGCAACCGCCCGAAGCCCGTAATCCTCCTCTTCATCGTTCAACGCAAACCCCTGCTCACGAATCGTGTCAAACTCCTCCAGCAACCCCGCCCGTGTGGTAATCGTATGCTCCGTCTCCTGCACCAACGTCATGTTCTCCAGTATCTGGTCGATCCGCTCCTGTGGCAAAAACGCAAATATCGCCTTTCCAGGGGCATTCACGTGCAACTGCGCCGGAATACCGATCTTCCTGGAGATGTAATCACTCGCTACGCCCCGTTCCCCGCCAACCTGGTAGATATCGATTCCTTTCCCGTACTCCTCGACCATCAACAACACATTCTCCTGGGTTTCCCGCGCCAATCGATTGACCTCCTCCTTCGCTGCCTGGTAGATCGGATACCGCCGTTGAACCGAGTTCCCCTTCTGGAGGAACCGATAGCTGAGCCGGTAGCTGGAATCGATCTTAACCACGTACTCACACCCGCGAAGCGTATTCAGATGCGTATGCACTGCCCCCGCATTCAGCCCAACCGCCTCTGCAATCTGCGTTACGCCTGCAGTACCGAACTCATCGAGCGCCTCAATGATTTTGACACTGTTCTGCACGGTGTCCAACTGTCGTCCAATCTCATCGGCCATACCACCGTCTACCACCCCCAACACAATAAATTTGCACCACGCAAACCACTGTCGAGCCACGGCCTCCCACACACATGCTAACTGTTAAGGCGACTCATTCGAAGTCAGTAATACAGATGGTACCAACAGAGCCTCTTCAAACGTGGAGTGCCGACCACCGGGACCGCTGTCTCGAATTCCTCCAGGACATCATCTCGATCCCCAGCGCCAGCACCGTCGGTGAAACCGAAGCCGCCGTCGCGAAACGCACCCTCACCGAATTCCAACAGCTCAACTACGACGACGCATTTATCGACGACAGCGGAAACGTCCATGGCTACATCGCCGGCGAGTCCTCGCAGGCCATCATGTTCAACGCCCATCTCGACACCGTCGGCGTCGGTAACTCCGACGATTGGACGCATGATCCCTACGGCGAACTTGCCGATGGCACGCTCTACGGCCGTGGCGCAAGCGACATGAAATCCGCACTCGCCGCCATGGTGTACGCAGGTGCCGCTCTCAAAGCCCTGGACATCACACCACCCTACAGCATCTACGTCTCCGGCGTGATCCAGGAAGAATCCCTCGGCTGGGCTGGCACCCAATATGCGATCGAAGACGGCATCGACGATGAAATCATCGCCGCTGTTATGGGTGAGGCCACCGAGATGGACCTCAAGATCGGGAACCGAGGCCGCATCGGGCTCGAAATCGAACTCGACGGAAAATCCTGCCACGCCAGCGCCCCGGAGCGCGGCATCAACCCCCTCCAACACGCCGCTACCATCATCAACACGCTCGAATCGCTCGCCGACGACACCGGCGACCACCCCTTCCTGGGGCCCGGCTCCCTCTCAATCACAAACGTTCGAACCGACACCCCTTCAAATGCCGCCATCCCGGACCGAGCTCGCATCAATATCGACCGTCGATTAACCCTCAACGAGGACGAAGCAACCGCCCACCAGGAGGCCGAGACCGCCATCGATGCCGCACGCGACGTCTACGGGGACGACGTTTCGGCAACGGTGACCACCGTCGAAGTGGAACGAGACTCCTACACCGGGCACCGGTTCGTAATCCCAAAGTACTCGGAACCCTGGCTGATTGAGGAAGACCACCCACTCGTTCAATCAGCACACGGACTCCTCGATGCGGTCGTATCCGACCCCGAAATCCGAAAATGGACGTTCTGCACCGACGGCAGCTACACGATGGGCACACGGTCAATCCCAACGATCGGCTTTGGCCCGATGGACGAAGCATACGCGCATACCCAACAAGACCAGGTTTCGGTCGACGATGTAATCGATGCAATCACCGTGTACGCACTCTTCGCAACCAACCTCGACGTGTCCGTAGAATAACAGCCTTGCTCGAAATACCGACTATCGCGACGCGATAACGTCGATCTCGACGTCGATCGGGGCCGGTAGATCACTCACTTCAACCGCCGTCCGGGCCGGAAACGGGCTACGCATGTAGTCGGCGTAGACTGAATTGATCGCCTCGTAATCATCCATATCTCTGACATAGACCGTCGCGCGGAGCACATCATCCAGCGAACGGTCCGCAGCGGCCAGAATCGCCTCGATGTTCTCCAGGGTTCGGGCGGTCATCGCCTCAATATCCCCGTCGATGACGTCGCCAGAGTCGGGGTCGATCGGCCCCTGCCCAGACACATAGATGGTTGACTCGTCCATCACGGCTTGCGAGAACGGGCCGATACTAGGCGGGGCTGCCTCTGTGGAAATCTCTTCCATACCAACGGTGTCACGATGGACTGTAAAGACACTTTCTACCCAGATGGCCGCCTCGCAGAAACCGCTACTTATACGTCCTCTCCGCAGTATCCAGTACGTATGTCTTGGATGTTCATCGTAGTCGCTGGACTCTTCGAAATCGCGTGGGCCATCGGATTGAAATATTCAAATGGATTCACGAAGCCGATCCCCTCCCTGTTCACCGTCGTCACCCTCGCTATCAGCATGGTCTTACTGGCGAAAGGTGCCAAGAACCTCCCCATCGGAACCGCCTACGCTGTCTGGACCGGAATTGGGGCCGTGGGGACCGCACTGCTCGGCGTTTACCTTTTCGAGGAGCCTATTACAAGCCTCCGCCTCCTCTTTATCACGCTCATCATCGCCGGAATCGTCGGACTCCACACTGTCTCTTCAGCATCCCACGTCTAGCTTCTGGTGGCAGACAACGGCCGCATAGCCAACGTTGGCCAGTCCCTCAAATAGCGGTACCGTTGCCCCGGATTCACCCGGCTCTCAACGAGTGGTACAATGACTCACCCCGGGGCGCACGCTATGGTACTGGATAGCACCAGTCGGAAGGATGACCGGGTGTGCCTTAACTATTTCTCCATTCCGACTCCTGGCCGATGCCCTTTTCTCGGTCCTGAACGTCGAACCGGCGTCGGCGCGGTGTACCAGCTGGCTGCACGTAATTTCGCCAAGCACCACGCGGTGACTCCCGCGCAGGGTGCCAATCAAAATGTGCGTGGCGTGAAAGACAGTGGATTTGGCTGCGGTAGCGTCGTCCACGCCACGATGTATCCACCTTCGGACGATGCATCGGGTCCTCCCCCGGATCGTTGGTGTGGGGGTGCTACTGTAGAATAGTCGTCAGTGTGATTGCGTAGATGGGGTCCGGGTCGGGTGGGCCAGGTCTCGTTTGTGCTGGGTGTTTCTGGAGGAGGGATCGTTGACGTTGAGGACCCTGCAGTTGGGGCGACTGCCGGGTGGGAGTTGTACACGCTGCCGCTGGATGTGGTGGTCAGCTATCATTGAGTGCTGGAAACCAGACCGTAGACTGGATTCTTTGGTTGGCACTACGATCGAGGAGGCGCCGTAGATGCACTCCCGGATGTGGACGACTCTTGCGGGCTGTGAGCTGGGCTGATGCGCCGTCCGGGTGTATGCTTGCTACGAGCCACGTAATCGCCGTTGAATGGCCGAAATATACATTGACTATAATATAGTTAATAAGGGGGATTAGTAATAGTAACATCTTACTGTTGTTTACTAACGTGGTGGCGTTGTAGTAGTGAGGCAATGCGCTGATGGTGCCGATATCACGGGCAATTGGGTTTGTATGGTGGACTCAGCCTTTTTGTATTGTGGTAGTTTGCCATGCATTCATCAAAAGTAAATCTCTACGGTAACTTCGCATATTTGCGTATTAGGTTTCTATATTGGGTATTCGGGGTGACGATGGCCAGATAGCAAATAACGCCAACTAATAGTCATATCAAATACTGATACAGTAAAGGGATTTGGGGAATATCGCAGGATAGTCGTATGGCTGGGGCTTGCCTGACCGATGGGCGGCTCGGTCTCTGATGTGCGGTTGAAACAAGGTTATTACAATGGTATGGGTGTAATGACTGGTTTGGTGGGTCGAGATTGTCAGGCCGGCGCGTGGGTGACTGCGTCCCGTTGTTGTCTCGGGTTCTGAAGGAGTTCGCTCCGCGATGGGTGGATGGTTACATATACTCGAGTTTCAGTTCGATTTCGTTTGTCACGCCCTTGACCAGGGCGGGGAGCTCCTGCTCGAAATATTCACCTTGGAGTTTGTGTTCCGGGCCACCGATACTTACGGCCCCGTGGACCTGACTCTCGGTTACAATTGGAGCACTGACGGAGCGAACACTCGGGATGAGTTCGCCGTCATTGCTCGCGTATCCCTGGTCTCGAATCTGGTCGAGTTCCGATAACAGCGTCTCCTTGTCCGTGATCGTCTTTGGCGTCATCGCGTCGAGGCGCCGAGTCGTGATGATCTCTGTGACACGTTCTGGTGGGAGGGCGGCCAGGATGGCTTTTCCGGCTGCATGACAGTGGAGTGGGGAGCGTTTGCCGACTCGGCCGAACGTCTGAACTGCGTTTGCCCCCATCATTTTGTCGATATTGATAGCGTACCCGTGCTCTTCGACCATCAGCCAAATGACCTCCCCTGTCTCTTCGGCGAGCTCCTTGAGCGGGTTCCGAGCGACGGAATACACCGCTCTGTTCTGTTGTGCATGGACGCCGTGGTCGAGAAACCGGAGGCCAATTTCGTAGACGCCCCCGTTATTGACGACATATTGCGCTGCGACAAGAGTCGTTAGATAATTGTGGACGGTACTCACCGAGATATCCATCGTGTCGGCGAGCTCCGTTGGGGTTGCGCCATCGAGTTCCTGGATCGTCTGAACAATGTGAAACAGCCGGTCGGCGGTCTTGATACGACGTCCGGGGGCCGTGGTGTCTGTCATTGATCAATATTCACACTGCATCGGTAAATATCTACATGCAGAAATAGCGGGTACCACTCCACCAAACGAACACTACAATTCGATATACGTGGAATCCAATTCATTTCAGATATTCTCTGACAAGCTGTTCCCTCAAGGCATGCTTTGGTACGGAACTCTAGGCGCTCCCCGCTGAAAACCAATATAATCACAGCAACACAAGCGGAAAATTCTCCCCGAATCTCTCTTCTTATTCGATAACTGTCCACGACTCTCTGGATTCGTCGCTGTTTCTTGACGTTCCTGGGTCGGAAGATTGAATAAGTCCGATAGACGTTACTCACGGCATGGCAAGCGCAGAGGGAACGCTCTATACCACCGAACCCTATCTCATGACGATCCTCTCGAAGAAGTTCGAGAACGCCACGAACGCGATGACCCAAACCCTCCTTCGATCGGCACGATCGGGCGTCATCAACTCTGCTCGAGACTTCTCCTCCGGAATCACCCTTGGAGACGGCCGCCAGTTCATGATCAACGACGGCCTGCCGATCCACCTTGGAAACATCAATCTCGCGCCCGAATACGCGCTCGAACACTTCAACGACATCTCACCAGGTGATTGCTTCCTCACAAACTCCCCGTACGCCGGCAACACGCACCACGCCGACTACACCATCTTCGCACCCGTCTTCGTCGACGACGAAATCCGATTCTGGGTCGTAAACCGCGCACACCAGGCCGACGTCGGCGCCCCGGAACCCACCACCTATCTCCCCGATGCGAAGACCGTCTACGAAGAGGGACCCCACTTTCCCGCCGTTCGAATCCAGGAAAACTACGAAGACCGCGAGGATATCGTCCGGCTCTGCACGATGAACATTCGGGCTGGCGCACAACAGTGGTACGGGGACTATCGAGCCCAAGTCGCCGCGGTGCGGGAAGGTGAACGTCGCCTCCAGGCGCTTTGCGACAACTACGGCGTCGACGCCGTTGCTACGTTCACCGACGACTGGCTCCAGTACAGCGAAGCACTGATGCGGGACGAAATCCGGTCGCTCGACGCCAAAACGCTCGAATACACCGCCCACCACGACCCGATACCCGGCGTCACAGAGGACCCCATCCCGATACGTGCCACCATTGACATCACCCCCTCCGAAGAACGAATCACCGTCGATCTCACGAACAACGTTGACAACCTCGCCTGTGGGCTGAACCTCTCACGCGCCACCACCCTCGCGTGCGGGTATGGCGGGGTGCTACAGAACCTCGACGCCGACATCCCCCCGAACTACGGGAGTTTCTCTCGCGTCACCGTTGAGATGTCCACCGGGTCAGCCGTCGGCGACCCTGCGTTCCCGGTCGGAACCTCTGCAGCCACGACGAACCTCTCCGCCGCTCTCTTCAATGCCGTCCAAGCAGCGTTCGGACAACTCGGCGAACCACACGGCGTCGCCGAAGGGAACTCCGGCGTCCAGGCCACCACCCCGAGCATCGCAGGGACCGACCCCCGCAACGATGACACCCAGTTCGTGAATCAACTCATCCTCGCGGCCGGTGGTGGGCCAGCAGCCTACGGCACCGATGGCTGGATGACCTACACCACGAGTGTTTCCTGTGGCGTGGTGAACCGAGACAGCGTGGAGATCAACGAACAGAAATTCCCGATCCTGATCAGACGCCACGAGTTCCAGCAAGACAGCGCCGGGGCCGGTCGATGGCGTGGTGCGCCAAGTTCAATCACTGAGTTCGAACCACGCGAAACCCCGATCACGTTCTCCTATGTGGGGAACGGCGAACAGTGTCCACCAGACGGCATCCGCGGCGGGAACGCAGGCAGCGCAGCCAAGGTCACACTCACGACTGGATCGGATGAACGCCCCCTCCCACACATAACCATGGACCCCTTGACAGTCGAACCCGGTGAGGTGCTCCGCGCAGAGAACGTCGGTGGTGGCGGGTATGGCGACCCCACAGACCGCGATCCAGACGCTGTGCTCGCCGACGTGCAAGCCGGATACGTCTCTGTCAGCCGCGCCCGCGAAATCTATGACGTCCCAATTAGTGAGACAGCGACCGGCTACGAACTCGAAGATAGTGGGGACCAAACCGAATCCCCGTCCCGGGAGGTGGCTGAGTAGATGTCCTACCAGATGAGCTGTGACATCGGCGGCACGTTCACCGACCTGATCGTACAGGCCCCGGATGGCACAACGCAAGCATTCAAAAGCTCGACAACGCCCGATGATCTATCGCGAGGCCTCTTCAACGCATTCGAGAAGGCCGCAGACGCGTACGACCTCCCTCTCGCGGCCCTCCTCGAGAACACGTCTCGGATCGTCCACGGCACGACTGTCGCCACGAACGCCATCCTTGAAGATGACCTCCCGAAGACCGCACTCGTAACCACCGAGGGCTTCAGAGACGTCCTGACGCTCAGAGAAGGCGGGAAAGAAAACCCATACGACCCCCACGTTTCCTATCCGGACCCCTATGTGCCGCGGAAACACACCTTTGGCGTGTCCGAACGGATCGATGAAACGGGCGCCATCGAGACCGAACTCGATGAAGCCCAGTGCCGGCGGATCCTCCAGGAAATCCGCGAACTGGATATCGACGCTATCGCGGTCTCCCTGCTCTGGAGTCACACAAACCCGGAACACGAACAGCGAATCGCGGACCTCCTTGAAGATGAACTCCCCGACATCCCCTACTCACTGAGTTCGGACGTCTGCCCCATCATCCGCGAGTACCGTCGGACCTCTGCCACAGCTATCAACGCTTCGTTACAGACGGTCGTCGATACGTATCTCGACAAGCTCAGCGAACGATTCGATACCTACGACTACGACGGCCAGCTGTTCGTGATGACGGCTAACGGGGGCGTGATGACCGTTGATGAAGTCCGACGATTCCCCATCTGGATCGTTGACGCAGGTCCCACGATGCTACCGACAGCTGCACGGACGGTTGTCGAGGCTGAACCGGCGCCATCGAACGTCCTGGCCCTGGATATGGGCGGTACGAGCTTGGATATGGGGCTGATCAACGAGGGCGATATTTCTCGATCACGGGAAGCAACCGTCGGGGACGACTACATGCTGGGCATCGAGAAGGTGGAAATCAGTAGCGTTGGCTCCGGTGGGGGGAGCATCGCCTGGGTCGATAACGGCGGGCTCCTCCACGTCGGCCCGGAGAGTGCCGGCGCTACTCCCGGCCCGGCGTGTTACGGTCGTGGGGGGTCGAAGCCGACGGTCACAGATGCCGCACTTGTGCTCGGCTACCTGAACGAAGCGTATTTCCTCGGGGGGACGATGGACCTTGATGCAGCGAAGGCACGAGACGCAATCGCCGAACACGTTGCCGGCCCGCTCGGCATCGATGTACCTGAAGCGGCCCACGCCATCTATGTCACCGCGAACCAGGATATGGTGAACGGCATCAAGCAGAACACCATCGAACACGGAATCGACCCCCGAAACTACGTCATCTGTGGGGGCGGTGGTGCGATTGGGACGCATATCGCGGCGATCGCTCGCGAACTCCGCATTGACGATATCTATCTCCCAGCCGACGCAGGCGTCATTAGCTCCTTTGGCGGCTTACATTCCGAGATTCGCCGCGATTTCTCGGAGAGCTACTATACGGACACCGAGAACTTCGATGCAGCCGGCGTCGAAGAGACGTTATCACATCTCGACCAACAGGCAGCCGCCTTCTTCGACCGCTCGGAGATCCCAGAAGCCGACCGGTCGGTCTCGTACGTCGCTGAGGCGCGATACCCGAACCAGATCTGGGAGCTCGAAATCCCGATTCACGAACGCGAAGCACTCGATGCCTCGACGCTCCTATCAACGTTCCATGCCACCCATGATGCGGTGTACGGGTACATGATGGACGACCAGCCGGTTGAGTTCCTCAACTGGCGCGCACAGGCAACTGTGACTGACGACGGCGACACGACTGCAGTCCCCCCCGCTCCCGATGGGTTGGGGCCGACTTCGGATGGCGTAACCTCTCCATCCTCGAGTCGGCAGGCGTTCTTCGGTGAGGCGTATCGGCGGACGCCGGCGTATCTCGCTGGGGAACTGAGCAACAGTGATCGGATCGATGGTCCGGCATTCATCGACGCACCGGAGACGACTATTGTGGTTCCGCCACGGAGCTCGCTCACAGTCACGGCAAACGGCAACTACCGGCTGTCACTTGAGAACGATCAGGCCGACTGAGCTCCCATCGGTTCGTCGATAGCGAACCCCGCAGGACGCGCGAGACGGGCATGTTGGGGGTCGAGTGTCGAGGCCTGCTGGGAGATATCGATGATACCCCGATAAACCCCTGCGACAGCGGAGGTTCTCCTGTGGTGAATAGGTATAAGGTTGCTCGCTCACATTCTCCGTGTATGTCCGACGCGTCAGGCTCGAAATCTGTCCAATCGGTGCAGCGAACGTTCCGCATCCTCGATTATCTTCGCCAACGTGACGGTGGTGGTGTGACGGAGGTAGCGAACGCCCTTGAGATTGCACAAAGTTCCGTCCATGCACACCTCACAACGCTCAAGCAGGCCGGGTTCGTCACCGAAGCAGACGGGGTGTACTACCCTGGAATGAAATTTTTGACGTTTGGCGGGTACGTCCGCAATCGGAAGGATGCGTATATGGTCGCCCGCCCCATCGTAGAGAAAGTCGCGGAACAGTCGAATGAGCGGGCTCAGTTCGTGGGATATGAGAACGGGCGGGCGTTTGTGTTGTTCAATCACGCCGGCTCGGACGGCGTCACACCCGAAATTACACCGCTTGGTCTTTCAACCCCAATGTACGCGAGTGCGGCCGGAAAGGCAATCCTCGCCCAGAAGAGCGAATCGGCTGTTGATTCCTACTTGACTCGCACCCGACTTCGGCCCTTGACGGACCAGACGATCACTGACCCCGAGACCTTTCGGCAGGAACTTGCGGCAGTCAACGAGGCCGGGTATGCAACCAACGTGGGGGAATCAACGGAGGGGGTCTATTCGATCGCGGTCGCCGTCAGCAACGCGGAGAATGAGGTCCTCGGCGCACTCGGCGTCTCCGGTCCAAGCCACCGGTTTCGGCGGGATGATGTCAGCGCAGAGCTCCCGGAGCTGTTACTGGGCTTTGCGAACGAGCTCGAAATCAACATCGCCCACTCCTAATTCAGGAAGAGAGAACGATGGGCCTGCTCTCGTGAATTGTTGCGTACACCCATAGGATTAGGTCCACGAGACCGGTCTCTCCTCGCATGGACAATCTCGATGGGAGCAATGAGTACCGACAATCGAGCTCTCCCGCTGTACACGAGGACTTGTTCGTCTTCGACGGCCTCATCCCGAACGAGGTGTATCTGGCAGACCCCGAGTACAACTCGACACTCACCGACGCCGGCATCACGGCTGCCAATTTTACCGTTGTAGCGAAAGGCGACTTCCACCACGCAGTCACCAGACTCCAGCGCTTCTGGACGCTTATCGATCAACACCCGGATGCCATCGCCGTCACCGAGCCAGCAGACCTCCGGGCTGCCCAACGCAACGCGACCCCTGGTGTCGTACTGGGCTTCCAGAACGCCCAACCGATCCAGATGGAGCTCGACAACATCCGAACCCTCCACCAGCTGGGCACTCGAATCATTCAGCTCACCTACAACTCACAGAACTACATCGGTACCGGCTGCTGGGAACGCCACGATGCTGGGCTCACCCACTTCGGTCGAAGTGTCGTCGATGAACTGAACGAATACGGCATCCTCATCGATCTCTCCCACTGCGGGGAAGCCACAACACTCGAGGCCGCAGCTCGATCAACGGATCCGGTTGCCTTCACACACGTCGGCATCCGCGAACTCGGAAACGCAGCAGGCCGCGGGAAAACAGATGAAGAACTCCAGGCGGTCGCAGCCACCGGCGGTATCATCGGTATCACTCCCTATCCACCGTATCTCAAACAGCACCCCGAAACGAACGAAGTGCTCGATGCCACCATCGATGATGTCATCGACCACATCGAGTACGCCGTGGATCTCGTCGGCATCGACCATGTCGGATTCGGTAGCGATCTCGACGACAAGAAGTACGATACCGGAACGTCGACCGTCGCCGAGTTCGACAGTTGGCATCAACGCGTGCGATCGGAGAACGAAGAAATATTTGGGTCCACGCCGCCCGACGAATACTCACCCCCCGAGGGATTAGACCGCCTCCGAAAGCTCCCGAACCTCACGGAACGACTCCTCGAACGCGGATTCTCGGAACAAGCGGTAGCAAAGATCATGGGCGAGAATTTCTACCGAGTTCTCGAGGAGGTCTGGGAATGAGCACGAAGCGATCGGTCTTGTGGCACACCCCGAACGCCCACCATCCAGACGCTTACCTGGAGGGCGGACGATGAGCGCCGACGAGCTATCGGGGCATCCAGTTCGCGTGGGTGTCGACATTGGCGGGACGTTCACGGACGTCATCGCAATCGACGAACAGACCGGAGCGGTCGCCACCACCAAGGTTCCGACCACACCGGATGACTTCGCTCAGGGCGCGCACAACGGTATCCAGACCCTGCTCGACGAGAACGACATCGACCCCGCCGACGTGACGGCACTCTCTCACGGCACAACCGTCGCAACCAACGCGCTTGTTGAACGGGCTGGCGTCCAGACCGGCCTCGTCACCACAGCGGGATTCACGGACGTTATCGCGATCGGTCGCGAGAAGCGAGAGGAACTGTACAATCTCTCCCCCGAGAAAGTGCCGACGTTCACCGAGCGACAGCACCGCTTCGGCCTCACGGAGCGCATCTCACACGATGGCGATGTGCTCACGTCCCTCGACGATGCGGAGGTCCATCGCATCGCGCGCTCGCTGGACCAATCGGATGTGGCGTCCGTGGCCATCACCCTCCTGCACTCCTATGTCAACAGCGACCACGAAGAGCGGGTTGCAGACATATTCGAGGCCTACGACGTCGATGCGTACGCGTCCTCCCGCCTGATGCCTGAAATCAATGAGTACGAACGAACCTTAACGACGGTCATCAACGCCTACGTGGCGCCCATTGTGGAGGCGTATATCGCACGGTTCGAGGACGGACTTACTGATCTCGGTGTCGAAGAACCACTTCAGTTAATGCAGGCAAACGGTGGCGTTGTGACTTCAGAAGCCGTCGATGGACAACAGATTCGATTGATCAACTCAGGTCCTGCTGCTGGTGTGCTCGGCGCAAAGAGCCTCGCCGAAGCGACTGGGTGTGCGGACATCATCACCCTCGATATGGGTGGCACGACGACGGACACCTGTATCGTGAAAGATGGCGACATCGAACGAACTGCCGAGGGGGAGATCGAGTCAATCCCACTCCCCTTCCAACAGATCGACATTCGGGCCGTCGGTGCTGGTGGGGGGAGTATCGCCTGGGTCGACGACGCCGGGGTTCTGAAAGTTGGTCCAAAAAGTGCCGGGGCCGATCCAGGCCCAGCCTGCTATGGGAACGGCGGTGAAGACCCGACGGTCACAGATGCAGCGCTCGTGCTTGGGTATCTCAACCCTGAGACCGTTGGTGATGGTCTGGGGCTCGATACGGACGCCGCGCGGGCAGCGCTTTCCAAGGTTGCGGACCAGCTCGGGCTTGGGGTCCTCGAACTCGCTGACGGAATTCTTGAAATCGTCTCCACGAACATGGCACAAGGAATTCGCATGGTGACTGTTGAGAAGGGGTACGATCCCCGCGAATTCTGTCTGACGTGTTATGGTGGCGCCGGCCCGCTGTTCGCGTCGAAGCTCGCTGACGACCTGGATATCGAACGAGTGCTCATCCCGGCGAATCCTGGGGTGTTGTCGGCATACGGACTCGTGACCGCGGATAATCGGTATGACTTCTCCCGTTCAAACCCGATGCCCCTGGAACACGAGTCGGCGCCGGAGATCAAGCAGGTGTTCTCGTTGCTCGAAGCGCAGGCGGCGAACACGCTGGAGGGCACCGGTGAGACTACGATGAACAGATCGGTCGATCTTCGATACACGGGCCAGACGTCGATACTGAACATCGAACTTCCGGGGGATGTCCAGCCGGCGGACGCAGTCGAGGCGCTCTTAGAGTCATTCCATTCGCGGTATGCAGAGGTGTACGGGCAGGCTGACCCCGGGAGACGTGTTGAAGCGCTCACGTGGCGACTTGAGTTCGTTGACGAGACATCGACCGTGCAGCCACCGACTCCGCAAGGTGAGCGATCACTCGAGGATGCGTTCCTGCGGACGCAGGAGGTGGTGACCGCCGATACGGTTACGACGTACGAGGTCTACCAACGCGAAGCACTTCCTCGAACAAGCCGGGTTTCGGGACCGGTGATCCTGGAATCGGGGCAATCGACAACGGTCGTCGAGTCTGGCTGGCTCGTTGAAATCGATAAACGGGGGAATGTGCTACTGACAGCAGAATAGGTCCGCTGCTCCAGCCGACCCGACGACCCAACCTACGCCCATAGCTGGGCATATGAACAAAAATATAGGAAATACGGAAACATTTAGTCACAATATTTTTGTATTATTGGGTGGAACTGGGTTCTATGGCTGAATCCATGCCCGACACGACCGTGGACCCCGTCACCCTCGAAGTTCTCTGGAGCCGGATTCAATCGATTCCGAACGAGATGGGTGAACGAATCAAGAACACCGCCTATTCCCCAGTGATCAAATATTCTCAGGACTTCTCTACAGCGCTCTTCACGTGGGATGGGCGGATGATCTCCCAGGGTGTGTACACCCCTGGCCACCTGGGTTCCATCCCGATTGCGATGCAGAAAATCCTCGACAACCACATCCAACCCGATGAGTGGAAACCGGGCGACGTCGTCCTTACCAACGATCCCTACATCAACTCCGGGCATCTCCCAGACTTCTCAACGTTCGAACCAGTGTTCGTAGACGGCGAACTCGGGGGGTTTTGCGCCACCATCGCCCATCACACCGACGTAGGCGGATCCGTTCCCGGCTCCTACACCATGGACGCACGGGACCGATACGCCGAGGGAATCCAGGTGCCGCCCACGCGCGTCGTCCGCGAAGCAACACCACGCACGGACCTCCTCGATCTGATCACCGATAACTCCCGCTCGCCACAACAGATGCGGGGCGATTTCGACGCCCAATTTGCAGCCAGCCGGTTTGGGGTCGAACTCTTCGAGGATCTCCTCAACGAGTACGGCATCGAAACCTTCCAGACGTATGCAGAGGAAATCATCGACCGGTCAGAACAAACAACACGAGCGGCGATCCGTGACCTACCTGATGGAACACGCACCAGCGAAGACTACGTGGACGGCTTTGACAATCAACTAAACATTCGTGTAACCGTGACCGTCGACGGAGACGCCCTCCACGTCGACTTCTCTGGGACCGCTGATCAGGCTCCAGAAACGGCGATTAACTCCGTGTGGAACTACACGTTTGCCTACACCATCTACGCGATCAAAGCCGCCATCGACTCGGAAACACCGCCAACACACGGGGTGTCCACTCCCATTTCGATGACCGCGCCGGACGACTCACTTGTGAATCCGTCACCACCGGTACCGGTTGGCTCCCGGCACGTACTCTCGGACCGTATCGTGAACGCGATCGCCGGCGCGCTTCACGAGTTTCGTGACGGACTCGTGCCGGCATCCGGTTCTCAAGATCACGTTCAGGTGATGGAGTTCCAACCGAGTCCCGAGAGCGAGGGCGATATCTTCCAGGACGTATTCTACGGCGGTGCCGGCGCCAGACCTGACCGTGATGGTGCACCCGCCGTCTCAGCGGTAAGCAACGTCAGCAACACCCCTGTAGAGGCAATCGAGACCTCGTTCCCGATTCGAATCGACGAGTATGGATTCGTGCAAGACTCATGTGGGCACGGACAGTTCCGCGGTGGCCCCGGAACCGTGCGTCGCTACGAATTCCTTGAGTCCACGAACCTCCAGAGCATAAACGAGCGATTCGATGCCGGGCCCAACGGGCGCAACGGCGGCCACAATGGAGTCCCCGGACGCGCGATTCTCGAATCGGATGGAACTACACACGCCCTTTCATCGAAGGACGAGCGTGTCGTCAAGGCCGGGGACACGTTGGCAATTTACACCTCCGGGGGTGGTGGATACGGTGATCCCAGCGACCGCCCGGCAAACCTCGTGACAGACGACCTAGAGAACGGGCTAATCTCGGCGGAAACAGCGAAAACAGTGTACGACCTCACGCTCGAACAATAGGACTCCCGGCCCACCGCCGGGTCGGTTCTGCCTCTCCCCGCCGGAACGCGCTCCTTCTAGTGGCATGACTCTCCGGCGTGGTCGGGTCCGTGTGATTCATAAGAATTAAGGTGACGAGTATGGTTGTCAGTTGCATGGTGAGAAGTGACTCCCCAATCGATAGGGTAGCGCGTCCAAGCACAGACGATTCAACGGTCTCCCGCCGTGCCCTACTCAAGGCCGGTGGTGTCCTGTCGGCAACCGCACTCGCGGGCTGCACCTCAGCGCTAACCGGTAACAACACTGGGTCGACAGAGGTCGTTGTGAGCGGCTACGGCGGCACCTGGGGTGAATGGGAACGTGAAGTATTCTGGAAGCCCTGGGAGGAAAAAACCGGGAACACGGTGACCAAGCAGAAGGTGTCCGGACTGAAGCTAATCACGCAGATCAAATCCAGCAAGGAGGAAACCTCAATCAACATGGGGCATATCTTCAACCCCCGGATCACCGCGCTCGGTGCCCAAGGCCACCTCATCTCGGTCGATGATAAACTGGACACCTTCGACCAGCTCTCAGAGGCCGGCAAGGGGACCTACTACGCCTCGACGAACTTATCGCCGTTCGGAATCGGCTACAACTCCGATGAAGTATCCACAGAAATCTCCTCGTGGAAGGACCTGCTGAACCCAGAGTTCAAAGGGAAAGTCGCCATCCCCGCGTGGGGCTGGATGGGATCGAACTGGTTCTATGCCGTGAACTCGGCACTCGGGGGGAGTGTGAGTGATACCTCCCGCGGCCTCGAGTTCGTGAAGCAGCTCGTGAACGACCAGAATGCGATCATCATGGAGAACACCGACCAAGGGATGAGCCTCTTCCAGAACGGCGAGATCGCCATTGCACCGTTCTGGTCCTCCCGAACGAATCTCCTCCAGGTGAACTACGATATGCAGACGAACTGGATCATCCCCGAAGAGGGATCCATCGGGAACAGCCAGGGCTTCGCGCTGCCGAAGGGCCAGGCAGAGGAGAACCTCCAAGCCGCCCTCGACCTCTACGACTTCACGATGAGCCCAGAAGTGCAGGGCGCCTGGGCCTCGAAGACCGGGTATCCGCCCGCAAACCCCGATGCCGTCGAATACGTCGATGATGCCACCCTTGAAAAGTATCCGACGATTAAGCTCTCTGATGAGCAGTACAACCGCCTCGCGAAGAACGATATCAACTGGGCAGCCGTTCCCCAGCATCGTGATGACGACGCGAGCAAGTGGCGTCGCATTATTCAGAACTAATGGCGGATGCCCGACTGTCCACCACACTCCGGGTAACGGACGAACACCGGACGACCAGGAGACTGATCTAGCATGTCATTTCTGAACCTGAATGGAATACGCAAGGAGTACGGAGACGTCACCGCGGTCGACGATATTTCGCTCGAAGTGACAGAAGGAGAGTTTCTCTCCATCCTTGGCCCCTCTGGCTCCGGAAAAACGACCACGCTGAACCTGATTGCCGGATTCGAGGAGGCGACAACAGGCGACATCACCGTCGATGGAACGTCAATTATCGGTCTCCCCCCCGAAGACCGAGATATGGGGATGATCTTCCAGGATCTTGCATTATTCCCCCATATGACCGTCGCGGAGAACGTCTCCTTTGGGTTACAGTACCAGCAGGGGCTCTCCGAGGCAGAGATCGAAACAAAGGTCGCGGACGCCCTGGATATGGTCGAACTCCCCGGCTATCAGGACCGGAATATCAACAACCTCAGCGGGGGTGAACAGCAGCGAGTGGCACTCGCGCGCGCTGTCGTTATCGAACCAGCTGTCTTGCTGTACGACGAACCGTTGTCTGACCTCGACAGGCAGCTCCGCGAGTCTATGCGCCGGGAGATCCAGGACTTGCATGACGAGCTGGAAATTACGTCTATCTACGTAACCCACAACCAGCGAGAAGCACTGACGCTCTCCGACCGCATTGCCGTCATGCGAGATGGCGAGATTGCCCAGGTTGCGACGCCAAACGAGCTCTACGAGGAGCCTGCAGACTCCTTCGTCGCGGATTTCGTCGGCGACGCAAACCTTCTTGAGGGGGCTGTCATCGCATCTGATGGGGAGACCTGGTTCGAGAGTGGTGCGCTCTCATTGAAACTGAACGGCGCCATCCCGGAAGCTGATCGCAACGACATGCTCCTCGTTCGGCCAGAGGACCTCCGACTCGCCCCGGCGAATGAGGGCGATGTCGTGAGCGACGTCCAGGGTCGGATAGCGAACATCGACCACCTCGAGTCGTTATCCCAGTACTCCATCCAGCTCGATGACGCCCCGGACCTCCTCGTCAGTGAACTGGGCTCACCCCGGTTCCAAACCGGGGACGCTGTCCAGATATCGTTCGTCGACTACGAGCTCATCGGGAGGGCAGACGAGTGAGCTGGGTTCCGCTCACGTCCACGCGTGCCTGGACGCCGCTCGCCCGCGTGACGAACCTCGAGCGCGGCCATCTACTCATCCTTGCGCCCATCTCGTTCGTGGCGCTCCTGTTGTTGTTACCGTTGGGCTATCTGGCTGTCATCAGCTTCAGGGAATTTAACCCTAACGTCATTCACGGGACCGGGGTCACGCTGAAAAACTACGGACAGCTCTTACTCGACCCGTTCTACCGGTCGTACATCCTGTACACGCTGAGGCTCGCCACAATCGTTTCGGTTCTTTGCCTTCTCCTGGGGTATCCGGTGGGGTTCCTCCTGGGACGAACATCCGCACGGAAACGTGCAGTTCTCCTGTTCCTCGTGGTACTGCCGTTGATGGCCGGACTCGTCATTCGGACCTTCGGCTGGCTTCGCATCTTCGGTGCAGAAGGCCTGCTGAATCAGCTCTGGCTGGTCCTCTTCGGGTCGAAACTCCAGATTTTGGGAACAACGAAGGCCGTTATCATCGGTATGGTTGGCGTCTACCTTCCGTTTGTCGTGATGCCGGTGTACTCGTCCGTCGAGAGCATTGACCGAACCCTCGAGTTTGCCGCGCGAAATCTGGGCGCTTCGAAAGTCCAGGCGTTCTACAAGATTACGCTTCCCCTCAGTATTCCTGGAATCGTCCTGGGAAGCATCTTTACATTCACGCTCTCGATGAGTTCCGTCATCACGCCGAAGCTCCTCGGTGGCCGAAATGACGTCACTATTGGGGCCCTGATCTATGACGTCGCCCTCGCCAACTCGAACTGGCCGTTTGCCAGCGCGATGGCCGTCACCGTCGTCGTCATCAACTTCCTCCTGATCTTCGGCTACCTCCACATCTCTCGTGGCGGCATGGAGGCAGAACAATGAGTACCACCCACAACCGCATCATGAAGCGGCTTGACTGGATGCTCGAGCATAGTGGTCGGGTGACCCTGTACGTATTGGTGAGCTTGGCGCTCTTGGTGCTGACCGCTCCGATACTTGTCGTCACGCTCATCTCGTTCAATCCGACCCGGACACAGTATTTTCCGCCATCGGGCATCTCCCTTCGATGGTACGCTGAGTTCTTCCAGACCGACTACTTCGTCCATAGTTTCTTCGTCGTCAGTCTTCCTATCGCGCTCGTTAGTGCGCTGATTGCGACAGTGCTTGGCGGTGCCGCTGCGTACGCAATCGTACGACAGGACATCCCGTATAAGAATCTCATCCAGTCGTTCCTCCTGATCCCGATCATGATTCCCGGCGTCATTATCGGATTCGCGCTCCTGTTGACGTACGGGAAGGTAAACCTGGATGCAGGCTATCCTCGCCTGATTCTCGCGCATTCCGTGCGGTTGATTCCCTACGCGTTGCTGACGACCATGGCGAGTTTGTACAGCTTTGACGACGATCTCATCCGTGCCGCACGTGGACTTGGCGCGAACCGGTACGAGGCCTTCTACAAGGTTACCTTCCCGATTATCAAGAGCGGCGTGATTGCCGGATTCCTGCTTTCGTTCATCATTTCGTTTGCGAACGTGAACATCTCGCTGTTCCTCGTTCGTCCCGGTGTCACCCCGCTCCCCGTTGAGATCTTCTCCTTCCTCAAATTCCGGACGTCGCCGATTATCGCGGCGATATCAACGATTCAGATTTTCTTGATTCTCGTCCTAGTGTTGATAATCCAGCGGCTGGCTGGCTTCGAGTCAGTCTATAACTGACTCCCGCTTCGCCGTTCTTCAACTGTGCGCATCTTGGGTGCAGGAGATTACGCGTATTTTAATAGCGTTCGCTATCTAGCTTCTGTATGGCTCGAGAGACGCCGGTATTCGACTATTTACCGCCAGGTGTCCTGCCCCTGGTAACCGACGACATCGCCGAACAGATCGAGGACCACCGAGAGTTCGGTAACGAGATAGCGACGTGGGATGTGATGCTCGATGGGCAGATCGAGGAATTCAGACGCGGCAGTGACCTTGCTGATAAACTGCACACGCTCTATCTTGAGGCTGGCGTCGATGTGATATCGCCCACCGTATGGTCGCCGGACCCGAAGGTCTCCTTCGTCGAAGGGGTCTACCGTGACCGTGCACGGTGGGAGGCCAGAATCAACGCGCTCGACTGGCTGACCAAGATTACCACGCCAGCTGATGTCGCCGCCGTTCACGACTCAGATAAGATTGGCGTGCTGCTGAATATACAAAATCTGGGTGCGTTCACCCAGGGGGAACTCCAGCGTGTTGATGATTTGTACAACACCGGGGTGCGGATCATGCAACTCACGTACAACAAACAGAACGCGATCGGAACGGGCTGCGTCGAGGACACCGACGGGGGCCTCACGTCCCACGGGCACGCAGTTGTAGATCGGCTCAACGAACTGAGCGCGATTGTCGATCTCTCCCACTGTAGTGAAGCAACCACGCTGGAGACGATCGGTGAGTCGAGTGACCCGGTTGCCGTGACCCACTCACACTGTGGCGCGTTGCACACCCATTCACGCGCCAAATCTGACGAAGAACTGGCGGCGCTTGCGGACGCTGATGGATTCTTTGGCGTCGTCGCGTATCCCCACCACTACGCTGAGCCAACGTTTGACACCTACTTCGCGCATCTCGACCATGCCATCTCTGTTGCAGGCCTCGAGAATGTCGGCATCACGACGGACTGGGGGATGATGACGCCCGACGTGCCAGAGCCGTTACAGCCCGGGCTTGTAGCGTTTCTCCGACAGGAGACCGGCATGCGAGAAGACACAGCGGACTTCAGCTCCATCACTGCCGATCGATTCAATACTGGAATCGAATCGTTCCAGACCTACGACCAGCGTTCCCGTATCGCCGCGGAGCTGACCGAACGGGGGTACACTCAGAAGGAGCAGGACGCGCTCCTTGGCGGGAACTTCTTTTCGTTCTGGCGACGAGTTGTTGCGTGACGACAGCTGGACCGAAACGGATGCAGTGAATCACCCTGTATCTGACGTGGCGCTGAACTACACAACAACATAAGTATAGTATCCATTAAACATTCAAAGAACACTCAACTAGATGATATACTTTGGGGTACTGGGATTCCTGTACTCGGCCTCCCCCGGAACCGTCAACCACGGGGGAGTCGTATATCCGGAACGCGCCCCGTCAGCGGCACCCGGCCGACACTAGCGACGGCGGCTGAGATGTCTCTAATCGCCCGGCACGAGCCGAACTGCCGTCCACTGACTGCCACTTAGGAGGGCCAACCACACGATACGGCAGGTAGCGCGTAGAACACCAGAATGGGACGCTAAACACACAGATATAGCACATCCCCCGGATCGCCGAACTCCTGACCCCGTGATCAACCTCGTGGCTAGCTATCTCCTGTGGACCAACCACGGACCAGGATACCCTTGTGGTCTCCGATGAATAACTCGACCAATACCCGAATAACTACCAACAAAACATAATATAGACTCAATTGATATCTTCTCGAAGATATTCGTAGTGAACCGTCGAACCTCTATCCGAACCAAACACTCTACCGAAGCAATTATCTACACCCAACGTCCCTCCCGGGTACCCACGCAGCCCAAACAGTCATTCCGGATCACAGCTACACCAACCACGCGGCCCGCATACCCATACAGACAGCTGACGCCCCAGAAGCGCTGAACCCGAATCTTTGAATTCAAACAGCTTCAGATTGATGTAGTCGTAGCCGAGCAAAGTCTCTCTGCGTTGTAATCGCCGTTGCCGAATCAGGCCACCGTTTCGCTGACAGCAACCCATATACTGGTGAAAAAAAAAATCAATCGGGGGACCGAACGGAAATTTACGAGGCCGAACCGTACGAGTGTGACACCACCCTAACAATATCGCCCCCGCCCATACGATCGACAGCTTCACCAGCTACCCCCGCAACCGCAAACCAGCAATACTACCTGGCCGGGTCTCAGTACGGGGTTGTTGGCGCGTCGAAATTGGTTTGTGACTGGCACACATACTGCATGTGTCGGGTTCGGTGTACTGCCCGCGTGCAGTGCTCCGCCATCCGACGCTGACATAACAGCGTCCACCCCGCTGTGGGTGGACGCCCTCTTCATCGCGAGCGACTGCCAACTCGACCTGGTTCCTCGGACTTGGGGTGCTACCCGGGTCGAGGAGGTGACCCCCGGGTGGTTGCGTGCTGGGTTTCCTGTGGTGGGACGCCAGAATTGCTTTCACTGGCCGCGTCCTACGCCCGGGTACCGAATGGACGATCTCGCAACGCGATGGCATGCCCTCGATACCCAGACGCGTCGACTCTTGATTGGGCTGGTGGTCTTGATTCTCGGCGTCGCTGGTCTCGCCGTCGCCCTGATTAGCGTGCTCACCTAACGACAGCCGGGCGCTTGTTGCCGTCGAGTCATCGAAACGCACGCGATTTCGACCCACTAGCCGACGCCTGGCTCTCCGGTGGTGTCACGAGCAGGGTGATTGCCGTATGTGTCTGCGTTCGCCGCGGCGGCCGAAGGCGTGCCGTGGGCGGCCACGCCCGGTGGTTCGCGTGGTCGCTACGTCCGGTAGCGGATGACGCCGGCCCCCACCAGTAGCGCGAGGAGCGCGATCACGGGCCCAAAGCCGGGTGTGGTCGTGCTCGTACTCGCTGGTTCGACGGTGACCGTCCCTGCGGTCTGGTTGTTGATGGCGAGCTCGTAGGTGCCGCTGCTGGTGAACGGCCGGTCGAAGGTGACGGTGGTTGTCGCGTCGGGGTCGAGACTGACGGGTTTGGTCGCCACCGGCGAGCCGTCCACGGTGAGAGTGATGTTCCCGCTGGCCGGCTCCGTCCCGGTGTTTGCCACCACGGCCTCCACGGTTACTGACTCACCGGTCGAAATCGTGGTCTCGGAGAGCGACACGGACTGCAGGCTGAGGTTGGTGCTGGTGAAGCTCACGGTCTGGGTGGAGAAGTGGGGGATGTTGAACGCCACCCACTGGCTCCCGCCGGGCCCCGCGGATTCGGCCACGGTGTAGGTGTGGCGGCTGTCGTTCAGATACATCGTGAGATTCGAGATGTTCGCGGACGCGGAGATCGCTTGCGTCTGGAGATAGATGGTCGTGTTCGTCGCGGTGTCGGGGCCGGTGATGGCGAGCGAGTAGTTCCAGGTGGTGCTGCGCACGAGTTCGATCGAGAGGTTCGCCGCCGTCCCGGTCTCGCCACGCACCACACCGGCGAGCGAGCTCGGTGTCGCCTGCGGTGGCTGGAGTGCCGTGGTGTTCTCGAAGCTGGCGATTCCGGGCGTGCCGCTGCCTGGGCCGCTGGGGCCACCGCCACCAGCAGTCGCGGTGACCGAGACCGTCCGGGTCGTGGTTGCGGTGTTGCCGGCGGTGTCGGTCACCGTGAGGGTGATGGTGTAGTCGCCAGCCGAACTGTATGCGTGGGACGCGGTCTCGCCGTACGCGGTGGTGCCGTCACCGAACGTCCACGTGTAGCTGGTGATCCCGCGGTCGTCGCTGCTCCCCGAAGCATCGACCTGCACTGGTTCGCCGACCCTCAGCGAGTGGTCGGCAATACTGACGCTCGCGGTGGGTGGCGCATCAGTCCCCGTCCCTGGTGGTGTCGAGAGCGGCTGCTCGCACGTGACGTTCCCGACGCAGTCCGCCCCGCTTGTGCCCCAGTAGTTGTGGGTGGCGGTACCCCGTGTTTCGGCGTCGGTCGCGTTGATATCTGCGGCATCGTTCTGGGTGAGACTCGAGTTGTGAATGGTCCAGTGGTCTTTGGTAGCGACGGCGTAGACGCCGGTGCCCGCCACGCCGTGGTGGGGCGTGAAGTTCACGTGCGGGGTGGTGTTGGTGATGGTGGTGTTCGTGATCGTCCAGTTCCCCGAGCTCCAGTAGGCGTTGACGCCCACGGCGTTCCCGGTGAGGGTGGTGTTGTGGATGGTCCAGTTGCCGCGCGAGAAGGGGGTGCGCACGCCGAACCCGTTGTCCTGGAGCGTGGTGTCTTGGACGCGCCAATCGGAGCCGTATTCGGCGCCGCCGATGCCGGTGGGGTAGTGCGTGATTGTGAACCCGCTGACCACTGCTGGGGCCTGCAGTCGGAGTGCGGCCACGTAGTACTCGTTGCCGAGGGTCGAGCCGTTGAGGACGGCACCCTGTGGGGCCACGAGGCTGATGGGCGTCTCGACGGTCACCTGTTCGCGGTAGGTTCCGGGCCGCACTTCGATTGTATCACCCGCCGACGCGTTGTCGACCGCTGCCTGGATGGTGGCGTACTCCCTATCCCCGTCCTGGTCGCCGTCCACCACCGAGGTGGTTGTGGGCTCGATGAGGACGGTCGCGGTCGTGGGTGCGGTGAGGTTCGCGGTGACCGTGCTGGGGGTCGTGGTGGCGGCCGGGTGTTGGGTCCAGCTGCCTGCCGTCACCGTCCAGAGCCCGACGGTGGCCGTGGCGTCTGTTGGTGGCTCGTAGGCGATGGAGGCGTTCAGGGACCCCACGCCGGTCGTGTTGGTGAGGTTGAGGATGCCAGTGGCGCGGCGGGTGGCGTCAGGGAGGCGCGGGGCGTCACGTGGCGAGATCACGCCCGCGTCGACGTTCTGAGCGACACCCGACTGGATGGTGGTCGTGATCGCTCCGGAGACCAGGTGGACGTCCTGGAGTGCGAGGCGGGCGCCGTCCTCGGTCCGGACGGCGGCACCGGTGGTCGTGTTGATGGTTGTGTTCAGGACCCGGGTGGCGGTCGCTGGTCGCGTGTCCCCACGCGACCAGAGATCGACACCGGTCTCGCTACGGGTGATCGTCGTGTTCGCGATGGTGGTCTCCGTGGGCGGTTCGCCGGCGTACGGCAGGATGCTGATGCCCGTCGTGCTGTCGGTGATGGTGGTGTTCGTGATGTGTGTCTGTGTGGTGCGTCCCCAGAGTTCGACGCCTGCGTCCGTCTCGGTGACGTGGGTGTCGGTGATCGACACCTGGCTGCTACCGAGGACGGAGACACCAACGGTGGTGTCGGCGAATCGACTATCGGTGACGGTTACGTTCGCCGTGGACTGCAGGTAGATCCCGTTGTCCGTGGTGCCGAAGCCGGAGACGTTCCGTAGGGTGGCGTTCGTCACGCCGACGAGTCGGATGCCGTAATCGTTGTTCGTCACCCGGAGATTCCGGATGGTGATGTTCGAGACGCCGGTGGCGTACACCGCCGTATCCGTGTTGTGGACGGCCCGCCCGTCGATCAGGTGGCCCTGGCCATCGAGCACGACGTTGCTCGCTGTGATGTTGAGACAGTGGTCCGTGACGTCGCGCGCGATATCGGCTGTGAGCGTGTACACGCCGGGTTGGTCGATGACACCACACGTTGAGATTGACGTCTCAGGTGTCGTGGCTGCGTCCCGGGCCGCGGTTGGGTAGAAGGGTTCGATGGACACGTTCCCGACGACGGGGTCGCCCGACCCGCTGTAGTCGCCGCTCGGGCCATCCGGGGCGCCCCAGTAGTTGTACGTTGCATTCCCGGCGTGCGTGGCGCCGGTGGCGTTCACGCCGGTCTCGGTGTGGCCGGTGATGATCGACTCCTGTACCTGCCAATGCCCGCTGGTGTTGGTTGCACGGATGCCGGTCTGGTCGTTGTCCGCGATGGTGGCGTTCCAGACTGTCCAGTTCCCGCGTGCCTGGTCGGCGGTGAGGCCAACGCCGGCCGTCTGCCAGTCGCCGTCGTTTGTCGTGATGGTTGTCTTGGCGATCGTCCAGTCACCGGTCGTCTGCATCGCTTTGACGCCGACTTCGTTTCCGGTGACGGCTGCGTTGACGAGCAGCCAGTCGCTGGTGGCGGCCGTCGCGTCGAGGCCGACCTCGTTGGACGAGAGCTGGGTGTCGCCGACCGTCCAGTTGCCATCACTCGAGCCCGCCGCCACGCCGACACTGCTCGTGGTAATCGCGCTGTCAACGATGGTCCAGGCGCCACTGGCGTTGGTCGCGTCGACACCCGGCCCGGCACCGATGCCGGAGATTGACGCATACCTGAGCGTCCAGTTCCCGGTGGTGTCCACGGCTGCTACGCCGGCCCGCAAGCTCCCAGTCAGGGTGAGATTCTCGGCCGTCCAGTTACCGGTGGACCCGGTCGCTTTGAGCGCGCGTGGCCCCGCATCCTCGAGGGCGACGTTCTCGAGTCGCCAGTCACCGCTCGTTTCGGCGGCGTAGATGCCGTTACTCGTCGTGTGTGTGATCGTCGAGTTCCGAACCACCCAGTCGCCGGCCGTGAATCCGGCGTCGATCCCCTGATCGCTGTAGTTCGTGATGGTGAACCCACTGATCGTGGGGGCGGCATGGCTGTCGCGCTGGATCGTGATGCCCGACCCAGAGATCGTGGACCCGTTCAGGGTGGCGCCCTGCGGGGCCGCGAGCGTGATGTTCGCGCTAATGGTGACGGCTTCCCGGTAGGTGCCGGGTGCCACCGACACTACACTTCCTTCGGAGGCGTTCTCGATCGCCGACTGGATGGTGGCGTACTCGCTATCGCCGTCCGCCTCGCCGTCGACGAGCACGGTCGGCTGTGGCGTGGCGGGGTCGTCGGATCGAAGCTGGTGTTCCCAGACGAGCCCGGGGTAGGCCGTCTCGCGTGCCGACCAGACGTCGCCGAATGCCAGCCGCGACAGATTCTGGGGGGCGTCCACGCCGGTCATCGCTCCGGTGGTCCGCCCGGTGAGTCGTTCCTGGGTGACGCGTTCCGGGCGGCCGCCGGTGGTGCCGATTGGCGCCTGCACGCCCGTCGTGTCGGTATCCCAGTATGCGTCCCCAACGGTCCCTGCTTCGTGCCAGCCGACGAGCCCGCCAACATCGGCGGTACCGGAGATGGTGCCGGCAGCGTACGCGTGGGTGAGACTGCCACCTGTGTGGAGGCCGATCAGGCCGCCGACTTCACTGCCGGCGGTGCGCGACCCTCGCGCATACACGTTGGTCACCGAACCGGAGTTATGGCCGATAAGCCCCCCGACCTCGATAGAACCCGTGACCGTCGCGACGGCCCCTGCCTCCTGGACGGTGCCGAAGCTACGCCCGACAAGCCCCCCAACGGGAGTGTTCCCGGCCACGCGGCCCGTCGCCCGACTTTGGGCGATAGTGCCGCCGTTGTGCCCGGCGACACTCCCGACAAAGACATCGCCCCGGATAGACACGTTCTCGAGACTCACGTTCGAGACACGGCCCTCCATCGAGCCGAACAGGCCCACATAGTATCGATTCGAGCGATTGATATGCAGCCCCCGGACGGTGTGGAACTGTCCGTCGAACGACCCGGTGAACGGCGCACTCGAGGAGAACCCGCTCCCGATCGGCCGGAACCCACTCCCGTTGTTCCAGTGCTGGGTCCCCGACGCGTCGATATCACTCACCAAAACGTAGTGCGCGTCGAGGTCGTCCTGCATCGCCTGTAGCTCACTGGCGTTCGAGATCCTGTAGGGGTCGTTCGCCGTCCCGGCGCCAGGGAGCGCACTAGGAGACAGATCGCTCACGTGGTCGGCCGGCGCATTCGCTACCGACTGAACACGGTTCGGCCCGGTCGCGGTCGACTGCGTCGCGACCCCCATCGCCGACGCCACCGGCGACACGACCAGTACACCAACCAGCAGTGCGACTAGCAGTCGCCGAATCCAGTTTGCATTCACCCGACGCAACCGACCACCAACAGCGACAGCCATGTTACCAAACCACTCGAATATGTCTCCTCAAAAGTCTTTATACATATCTGAACTAACAACCAGACAGACATAACCTCCAGCGGGTGCTGCGAACCGCTGGGTCGCACTGCGACGTGGTCCCAGTAGGTTTATTTTGGCCGGGTCGGTATGACTCGTACTAATCAGCGTGAATATGGCGACAGAGAACTCCGGGGACCCGTTTCTATCAGTGGTGATTCCCGCATACAACGAAGAGGAGATCATCGAGGAGTGTCTTGACAGCGTTCTCAACCAGATCGAGCCGCCCACCTATGAGGTGGTCGTGGTTGATGACGGGAGCGCCGACCGGACCCCAACCATTCTTGACACATACTCGGACCGCCACGAAAACGTACGCGTCCTCCACAACGAAACCAACCGGGGGATTGTCCCAACCTTTAATCGTGGCTGTGAAGCTGCAAGAGGTGAGTTTCTGTGCTTCACTGGCGCAGACACGCTCCTCGACGAGCACTACCTACAGCGAGTCACCGAGTATGCAACTAACGGCTATGATCTGATACTGGGGTACGTGAAGGTCCGCAACACCGACCACTTCCATCCCCTGGCATCCCAGCTAGCCAAGGAGTACGACGAAGAATACAAATACGGTGGTGCAGCGATGAGCGTTCGGCGAGACCTATTCTTAGAGACCGGCGCGTTCAAGGGAGCGGAAGGAACGGTACATCAGGGTGAAGGCCAAGAACTCATCCAACGCGCAGAAGACCGCGACTGGACTATTGTCCGGGACGACGACATCGTGGTATACAGTGAGTTCCCCACCAGTCTGCACGAAGTGTTACAACGGAAGGCCTGGGCCGGCTACATGTACATCACCTACACCTACGAACACCCGGATGAGATCTCGCTCCTCCGGCGTCTGGCGGGCGCGGGATACTTCGGGGTGACGACAATACTGGCGCTCGCCACCCTGCTCGTACCGATCCTTGCGGTGCTCTCGGTCCCCCTGTTGGGCGTCTTCCTCTACTATACGTATCCGCGAGCCGTCGACATGTACGAACGCTCTGGGAAACCCTCCTACTTCTTCCTCCGATTCGGCTATGACTATCTCGCCGGGTGCCTCCGCCTTGCGGGGTATGCGATGGCCTGGCGGAAAGTCCTCGGAATCGGGATGAAGAAGGTTCGAAAAGCCACAACGGGCTCCTATGCGTAAGCCGTCGCGTACGAAGCTTTTTACTCAGAACCCCGCAATCATCACCCAATGAACTCGGGTGACTCGAACGCCATCCAGGACGGGGTGACGCTGGGTGTCGACTACACGGGGGATTCGAGCCCGCCAGCGCTCGGCGACGACTGTATCCTCCGAGCGGGAACCATCATCTATAACGATGTGTCTATTGGTGACGGATTCTCGACGGGACATCATGCAACGGTGCGTGAGCACACGCATATCGGTGACGGGGTCCTCGTCGGAACCCAATCCGTCATTGATGGCGAAACGATCATCGGGGACCAGACGAGTATTCAGACGGGCGTCTATATTCCAAGCGGAACCGAGATCGGCGACCGTGTCTTCATCGGGCCGAACGCCGTGCTCCTCAATGACCCCTATCCAGTGCGCGTCGACGTCGACCTCACGGGCCCGACGATCGAGGACGACGCGACGATCGGCGGGAACGCCACACTCCTCCCCGACGTGACCATCGGAGAGCAAGCCTTCGTGGCAGCCGGTGCCGTCGTCACTGAGGATGTCCCTCCAAAGACGCTCGCGATGGGCGTGCCCGCCACACACCACGCCCTGCCGGCGGACCTCCAACAGCGAAACGAGCTATGACAATCCCAATCGCCAACCCACAGATCTCGGACGCGGCGACCGAAGCAGTAACCGCCGTGCTTGAGTCCGGTGACCTCGCTGACGGTGAGGTTGTTCGGGAGTTCGAACGAACGTTCGCGGACTATATCGGCGTCGACCACGCCATCGCAACCTCATCTGGCACCACCGCACTACACGCCATGTTCGTCGCAAGCGGAATTGGCGACGGCGACACCGTCCTCACCACGCCGTTTTCGTTCATCGCCACCGCGAACACAATCCATCACGCCGGTGCGGAGCCAGTCTTCGCCGATGTGGACCCAGACACGTACAACCTCGACCCTGCGCGCGTCCGGGCGGTGCTCCAGGACCGTGACGTCGACGCCATCATGCCCGTCCATCTCTACGGACTGCCTGCCGATATGGCAGCGTTTCGGGATATTGCGGACGAGCATGACTGCTTGCTCTTCGAAGATGCCGCGCAGGCACACGGTGCCACCGTCGAGGGGGCCAAGGTGGGGTCGCTCAGCAACGCTGCAGCCTTCTCATTCTACCCCACGAAGAACATGACCACCGGCGAAGGCGGCATGATCGTCACCGACGATGACGAGATCGCGGCGGAAGCGCGTTCGTTCATCAACCATGGTCGTTCAGGCACCGAGAAATACAGCCATTCCTCGATCGGCCATAATTTCCGGATGACGAACCTGCAGGCCGCAATCGGCCAGGATCAACTGGACCGACTGGACGACTGGAATCAGGAACGCCGGCGTCACGCAGAGGCCTACACTGACGCGTTCGAATCCCTCGAGTCTCTCAACGTTCCTGTTGTCCCTGGCGACCGAACACATGTCTATCACCAGTATACACTCAGGACGGAGCAGCGGGACGCAATCTGCGCAGCACTCGAGCAACACGAGATCGGGTACGGGATCTACTATCCAACCACCATTCCAGACCAACCAGCATACAACACGCGGACCGATTTCCCGGTGGCCAGCGCGGTAGCCGATGCGGTGCTTTCGATCCCGGTCCATCAACATCTGACGGCAGCGGACCGCAACACGATTATCGAGGTCTTGACGAATATGCAGATAGAGAACGATGAGTGAGGAACCAATCCCGGTCGCGGTGATAGGGGCCGGCAACATGGGGCGCAACCACATCAGGGTCTTCACGCAGGTGCCTGCTGCCGAGCTGGTGGCGGTCGTTGAACCGGACCCGAGCCGGGCGGCCGATGTGGCCGACACATACGATATCCCCGTCGTCGATTCGGTCTCGGAGCTCTCGGGGGTTGCGGCGGCCTCAATCGCCGTTCCCAACGAACTCCACCAACAGATCGCACTGGAGTGTATCGACCAGGGCCTTGATATCCTCGTCGAGAAGCCACTGGCGCCGACAGTTGCGGCTGCCGAAGCGATTGTGGCGGCCGCACGCGCAAACGACTGCCTGCTCCAAGTTGGCCACATCGAACGCTTTAATCCCGCGATCGACGTGCTGACGGAAGTCCTGTCAAACCAGACGATTATCGCCCTTGAGGCGCATCGACTCGGCCCCTTCGAGGACCATCTCTCGGGTGAGAACGTCGTCCTTGATCTCATGATTCACGACCTCGACGTCGTGCAAGCGCTCGTGGACTCGCCCGTCGACGAGATCCAGGCGATGGGTGTAAAACAGCATTCCTCCACGTACGATTACGTCGTCGCGATTATTTCGTTTGCGAATGGAGCGATTGCAACGCTGACGGCGAGCCACATCACCCACGGAAAGATCCGGAATTTAAGCGTGACAACAGCTGATGCGTACACGACCGTCGACTACCAGCAACAGGACGTTGAGATTCAGCAGAAAGGCATGAGTCAGGAAACCCAGGAGTTCTCGCTTGGTGGGATGCGGAAAAGCACTGCCACTGTGCAACCCTACGTGCAAACGCAGGAACCGCTCCAACTGGAACTCGAGCATTTCCTCTCGTGCGTCCGAACCCGAGACGAGCCACGAGTTACCGGCGACGATGGAGTGCGAGCCGTCAAACATACCCAACGGATAATCGACCAACTCGAGCGGTAACGGGACTCGAAGACGCCTCCGGCCGAGTGGGCGGACCGCAGGGCGTCCCTGCAAGCAAAGTCCGGGTTGGACGCTAGCGGCCGATGAGGCCCAGGCTGCGTCCCGGCGGACCCCTTTTGCCAGACAGCTGGCACACCCGATAAACTCGTCTGGGGTCGCCCCTGTCCTGACAGAGGACGCTGCTGACGCATCGCGACGTATGCTGGGTCACTAGCTGTCGAGAAAATGAGGCCGTCGAGTTGTTCGCTCCTAGAGGTACCCGAGGTCTGCGAGTCGGTCTTCGACGTCACTTCGGTCGCCGGTTGCGGCGACCGTCTCTGGGCCGGGGCGAATCGGGTCGCGCGTGGCAACCGCGCGCTGAGCCGCCGACCCTGTGAGCGCATCATCGAGCACGGTCCCGTCGTAGTTCGTGGGCACCGGGGCGTCACACAGGTGGAGGAGGGTCGGCGGGAGATCGAGGAGGGACGCCGTGCGCCGCTCCGCGTCGTTTGTGACGTCCGGTCCCGCCATCATGAGGATGCCCTCTCGGGCGGCGTCGTGCATCCCTTCGTTCTCCGAGCCGGGGAACGTCCCGAACGCCTGATAGTTCGGGTTGGTGTTGACGTTGTAGTTCGGGTTCGGCAGGAGGATGATCTCCGGGAGGTCCGCCACATATGGCCCCTGGTAGAGGTCTTCGCATCGGTAGACGCCCTGGAACACCTGCGTGCCCGTGGCCGGGTCGGTGAGCGCCCGGAGCTCGGTGATGAGATCCTCGATCACCGCCTCGCTCTCCGGGACGTCCACGTGGATCCCGTCGATGTTCCGGGTCGCGGCGCGAATCGGCGGCTGGGATTCGTCACCGCTGTCGGTCACCCAGGCTTCGAGGCGGTCGGGGGCGAGATCGCGGAAGTTGATCCCGAGGGAGCGACGGACGGTGGAGTACCCCCATTTCGCGATGCTGTACTTCAGCGAGGGCGCCGGCCCGTCGGCGTCGGCGTCGGTCCGGGACGAGAGCCACGCGTTAAGGAAGAAGTCCCGCTCGGGCGGCGCCGTGAACCCGTGATCGGAGAACAGGACGATGTTCGCATCGGGGTAGCGCTCGCGAACCTCCCCGATGAAGTCGTCTATCGCCTGGTACACGGGCAGGATCTCCTCGGGGGTGTCCCAGAGCTTGTGCTGTGCCCGGTCGGTCGCGATGAACAGCCCGAAGAAGAACTGCCAGTCGTGGCCCGCCATCAGATCCAATGCGACCGTCGAACGCTGTTCCACTGCCTCGAGACAGGCGTCCCTGACCGCGTCGCGGGACCCCGCAAGCGACGGGCCGAACTCGTAGCCGGGCACGAGCTCGCGGATCCGCTCGGAGACGGCCGCCGGCGTCGTGAACACCTCAGCCGAGTCGGGGGTCATCGGGCCAGACACCTCGATCCCACCCGCGACATCGCGTGGCGGATACGTCAACAGCCCACCCAGGATGATCGGGGGGACGCCAGCCTCAGCCAGCACGTCCCAGAACCGGGCGCTCCGGAGGTTCGTCTGGTCGACGAGCGTCTCGCCCTCGGTGCCAAGATCACAGTTGAAATCCAGCAGCCCGTGCGCGCCCAGATTGGTTCCGGCGTTGAACGAGGGCCACGCCGGGATCGATCGCGTCGGGATGGTTGTTTCGAGCGTCCAGTCCAACCCCTCGTCCGCGACCGCTACGAAATTGGGGAGCTCGCCGGCCGCCAGCCACTCATCGAGGCGGTCGTAGACCGCGCCATCAACCCCCAGCGCAATCGTCCGTGAACCCATCGCTAAAAGGGAACCGACTCGCGAGTAATAGGGCTATCGGTCGGGCCTCCGGCACGCCGCTTGGCACGCCACACGGCGTTCGGGGACTCCCCGCTGCCTGGTATCCGGGGAGCGTTCAGCGTGTGAGGCGGACGTAGATGGCGCGCACGAGGAGTCGGGTGTAGAACGAGAGGCGGTCTCGGGGGCTGGGGTTTGTTTTCTCGAAGAGGATCGGCCAGTTCGTGAGCCGGTAGTGATGGTAGGCCGCAAGGTCTCGTTCCGAGTCCGGGTGGTAGTGTTCGAGGGCCGCCTCGGGGGTGTAGACGACGTCATAGCCGGCTCGATGCACCTTGTAGGTGGCGTCGGTGTCTTCGTAGTGGGCGGTGCCGGCGTAGGCGGGGTCGAAGCCGCCGAGTTCGCGGAGCACGTCGACGTCGAAGGACATGTTCGTGCCGCGGAGGTGCTGGACCACGCAGCGTTCGTCCGCGTCGAAGTTTGAGACAATCTCCCCGTTCGGGCGGATGCGGCCCACGGTCTCGCGGGGCTGGCGGGTGTCGCCGGGTTCGAGGACGGGGCCGCCGACGGCCCCGACCCCATCGGTGTACTCCGCGTCCAGAGCTGCGAGCCACCCGGGGACCGGCCGTGCATCGGGGTCACAGAACGCGACGATGTCGGCCCCGTCGAGCTGGCTGAGGGCGATGTTTCGCGCTCGGGGGAGGCCGTGCTTGGGCTCGGACCGCATCGCGACCGTGAGGCGGTCCGAGAACTCGTCGACGACCTCCTGGTTGACCCCCGTGCCCGAGTCGATGACGAGGACGTCGAAGGGCTCGTACTGCTGGTCGTCGAGACACGATAGGCACAGGCGGAGCTCCTCGGGTTCGTCGATGGTGGGGATGACGACGGTGATGTGTCGACTCATTTGGCTAGTGTTTCGTAGTACTCGCTCATTCGTGTTGCCTGTTCGTCCCAGCCGAACGCCGTTGCGCGCTCGAGGCCGTTCGCGGCGAGGCGGTCTCGGAGGTCGGCGTCGTGGACGACGCGCTGCAGGGCGGCCGCCAGGCCGTCTACGTCGCCGGGGTCGACCAGTAGTGCGTGTTCGCCGTCGGTTACCTGCTCCTCGACGGCGTCGAGCCGGGTGGTGACCAGCGCGCAGCCGCTGGCCAGCGCTTCCATGTTCACCACGGGGAACCCCTCGTGGTAGGATGGCAGACAGAAGACGTCCGCGGCCGCGTAGTAGCGGTGGATCTCGTCGTGGGGGACCGCGCCGACGAACGTCACGTCATCCGCGATGCCCAGCTCGCTGGCGCTCGCGCGGAGGTCGGCCTCGAGGGTGCCGCTGCCGACGAGGTGGAGCGTGGCGTCGTCGGCGATCCGGGCGTACGCCTCAAGGAGGTCGTGGAGGCCCTTGCCATCGTCGAGGCGGCCGACGAACAGGATGGCGACGCGGTCGGTGGTGAACGCGGGCTCGGTGTCGGGGCTGAACTGGTCGAGGTCGACCCCCGCGTACACCGTGCCGTCGACGTCCAGGTCGAGCCACTCGCGCAGCCGGGCGGCCGTTGCCTGGCTGTTGGAGAGATAGCAGTCCGGCGTGGCGAACCGCGCCATGACTCGCCACCGAACGGACGGCTGCATGATGCCCGGGAACCGGAATAGCGTCGGGACGGGCGCCTGGCGGGAGACGAGGAGGTTATCCAGATAGTAGTGTGTCGAGAGGACGTCCACCTCGTCGGCCAGCCGCTCAAAGACCCCGCTACGTCTTGCGTGCCAGTACATGGAGAGGGATTCGACCTCCGCGGGCAACAACGGGGTGTACGCTGTGAGGTGTTCGTTTCGGCGGGATTCCTTTGCCCAGAGGGGGATCGTGGTGATCTCCACATCCAGGTCCTGGACTTCGGTGAGGAGGTCGCCCGCCCCACAGTAGAGATGGATCTCGTGGTCGGCCGTGAGCCGCCGCATCATCTCCCTGAGGAACGTCTCCGTGCCGCCGGCCCGCGAGAACCCGACTCGGGGGTTGTAGATACCAATCCTCATAGGGTCACCGTAATCGATGCGTCGTATGCCTCGCGGAGCGAGCGTCGCAGCTGATCGCGAAACCGCTGTTTCGAGAACTGGGCCACGGCTGCGTCCGACGGCACAACCGGGTTCGTCTGGCATCGCTGGACTGCCGTTCGAATCCCGTCGGGGGTTCCATCGTGGTGGTAGCCAGTCGCGCCGTCCCGAACAAAGAGTCCGGGGAAGCCGTCGTTTCGTGCGAGGACGGGTTTGCCGCTGGCGGCGGCCTCGATGGGGACGATGCCGAAGTCCTCGTTCACGCCATTGAACACGAGCGCGGTACAGCCCGCCAGCAGCTCCCGCTTCGCTGCCTCGCTCACGAACCCCCGGTAGTCGATGTTGCTCGCCCGCTCAATTTGGTCCAGGACGGCCGCACTGACGTCGCCGCGGCCGCCGGCGAGGATGAGCGATTCCTCACGGCCGTCGAACGCCTCGACGACCGCGTCGATCCCTTTCTCGGTGTCGAGGCGGCCGAGATGGAGGTAGTAGCCCTGGTCGCCCGCGTTCCGGTAGTGCTCGAGCTCGACCGGGGGATACAGCACCTCCGACTCGCGTTTGTAGTACTTCCAGAGGCGACGCTCGATGATCGGGCTGTTCACGAAGTAGTGATCAACACGGGGGTCGATCGTCTGGTCGCGCAGGCGGAGATACCGGAGGAGGGGGCGCGCCAGAACACCGGTCCAGGAGTCTTTTCGATCGTGGTAGCGGTCGTAGAACCACCGCGGCGGCGAGTGACAGTAGTTGACGTGCAGGGTGTCGTCGGGCGTGATGACGGCCCGGGTGGTCGCGCCAGACGTCACAATGATGTCGGGGTCGCCGAGGTCGCGCCAGTCCACATCCTCCCAGAGCCCATACTCGAAGACCCGGCCCACCCGGCACTGCAATCCTCGGAGCCCCGACAGACGAAGCGTCGAGAGCACGTCCACGAACTCCACGTCACCGTAGGGGTTGTCCTCGGCCGGGTCGGGCGGCCCCATGGTGTAGACCGCATCCACCCCAAGGGCTTCGGCCAGCTGCGTCGTGAGATACTCCGCCCCGCCCCAGGCGTCGACGTGCCAGTGCGCAACGGCAACGTCCAGGCCGTCCAGTGACGGGGCCGGTTCACTCATGCCGAGTGGAACCCATTTCAGCCCCAAAAGGATATCGGGATTCCAAGGACGAGATAACCGCTCCTGGGAGGGCAAGTCCAATGCCCCCGATATGGTGGCCGCGACTGCTGACTAGCTGGGCTAGTGGGTGGGCAGTTTCGGCAGTGCACCGGCTTCGTATGTGGTCGCCCCCCAGCCCTCCATTGCTTCCCAATCATTATTATCACTGAGGAGATACCAGAGAGGGAATGAATCTCGCACTGGTCGTGGAAGACCCTTCTTCCACGAAGGGGCCTGACATTCAGGCCAACAATCTGCTGAAGGCGCTCGATACCCACGCCGACCACGTTGACACCATTACGGTTGTCTGTAAGCGTGGGACGAGTCCCAACTATCGGTCGCCGAGTATCGAGACGGCCGACATTCTGGACGCGGCCCGGCCCGTCGCCTCGCTTAGAGCGTTGCTCGAGACGTGTCGGAGGGTGGATCTGGTGCACCTGTTCGCTGCTGACTGGCGCATTGTCCTGCCGGTGCTGGGGCTGTCCAGGACGCCGATTCTGCTGGGTACATCCACCTCGTTTCGAGCGCTTCCACAGCGACTCGCGTTGCGCGTTTCCAAACCGACCGCTGTCTTCTCGAGTGTCACGCCGTTCGAGATCGCCATCAATGAGATGGGGTTTCGGCGTGATCGCACGTTCTTCGTCCCGAATGGGATCGATACGGACGTCTTCACCCCGCCAACCCCGGCCGAGCAGGACGCGTTGCAACGCACGCTCAGAGACCGGCACGGGCTCACGCTGGCGGCGCACGTCGCCATCTGGGTAAACCACCTCAACGACCACAAACGACCCCGCTTGGCGCTCCGCGCGTTCCAGCAGCTCAAACGCGACCGGGATGACGTCTCACTGCTTGTGATCGGTGACGGCCCCAATCGACCAGCGGTCGAGGATCTCGTCGCGGAGACGCCGGGCGCCCACGTGCTGGGGTTCGTCGACCACGAAGAGATCCACGAGTACTACCGTGCCGCCGACCTCAATCTCGTCACCTCCCGGTCGGAGGGGATCTCGAACGTCATCTACGAGGGGATGGCCTGTGGCCTCCCCGCGGTCACGGCGACAGCGTTCGACCAGGTCGGCACCGGGGAATACGGCCGATACCTCCCGCCCGACGCGTCCCCGACGGCGATCGCCGACGGTATGGATGCCGTCTTGGAGCGCCGAGCTGAGTTGGGTCGGGACGCACGCGCCCACGTCGTCCGCCACCATGGCCTTGAGACGTTCGCCGACCGGTACGAACAGCTGTATGCGTGGTGCGTCGGCCGGGGGCCCAGACCGGCGCTCGACGAGACCTGGAAAGCCGACACCCTGACGCGGATCCAGCGCGCATAGACAGGGTGGTCCAGGACGCTCTCGGGGTTGATGGCCCCGATCGCCAGAATCGACCACCGGGTCGTAGGTAGTGGGGTGCCAGCCTCCGGCGATCAAGAGACCACTGGGGCGTGGGCGTCGCCGGGCCGGATAGCGGGGACGGACGTGTCTCGAACGGGGGTATCGATCGCGAGGATTCCTCGAGCAGGCGGGACCGAGGATGCGAACGGTGTGGCGCTCGCCCGCTGCGACGGTCGCCACGATGTCGTGCTCCCTGTCGGTGACTGCCGCCACGGCTCGCGGTCCCCCTAGGACGCTTGGCGGATCCTCGCGGAATGCGTCTCGTGGCCAGTGATCGCCCCGGGCAGCTGGGGCTGTTCGCGACGATCGCTGGCCATTCCTGTCGTCGTTGCGCGTGCGTCGCTGACGCCCGCTGACTGCTGGCGGACCTGCGGAATCGATAAACCCATACCCATCGGTACAGTATGGCGATTCATGACTGGCGAACGTCGCGAATCGTTACGCTCAAAGCTGCGATCGGGACGATTCCGCATCGGGGTCTGGGGGCTCGGATTTATCGGGTACTCGACCATCGCTCACTTTGCGAACGAAGGAACCAGATGCATCGGGTACGACGTCGACCCAGATGTCGTGCAGCAGACCCAGAACGGAGAGATACCGGTTAGCGACCTCGAATACTGGCTCGGATTCGACACCCGGTCCCTGGTTGAGGATGGCCTGATCGAGGCGACAACTGATGCTGATGAGATTCTCTCGGACGATGTGCTCGTTCATTTTCTAGCCATCCCGACGGAGCGAGATGGCGAGCCGTGGGAGGGTGCGCTCCGGGAGACCGCGGAGCGCTTGGCCGCGTACGCCGAGATCGACACCGAGGAGCCGGTGCTCGTGATCGTTGAATCGACGCTGACACCCGGGATGTCCGACGACGTCATCTTCGACGCCTTCGAATCCTCCGGGCTCGAAATCGGTACAGACATCCTGGTGGGGGTGGCTCCACGCCGGGACTGGTTCATCTCGCCCGATAAGAATCTCCGGTCACTCCCGCGAGTCTACGGCGGCCAGGACGCGCGAACGAACGAGCGCATGGAATCGGTGCTGGGCATTGTCTGCAACAATCTCGTCGAGGCGCCCGACCACCACCACGCCGAACTCGTCAAGAGCATCGAGAACGCGTATCGCCACGTTGGAATCACGCTCGCGAACCAGCTCTCCCGGGCGTACACCGACATCGACATGCGCGAGGTGCTGCAGCTCGTCGGGACCAAATGGAATATTCCAACGTACTATCCGAGTATCGGCACGGGCGGATACTGTATCCCGCTCTCCAGCCAGTACGTGCTAGCCGGGACAGACAACCCGGATGAGCTGTCAATTCTGCACGATACCATCGAGACGGATCGAGACCAGCCCCGACTCACTGCAGACGCATTGGCGGCCCACGGCGCCGAGTCCGTCGCCGTGTTAGGATTTGCGTACAAGGGCGACGTGAAGGTGGATATCCTCAGTCCAACGAAACCGATCGTTGACCGACTGCAAGAACACGGCGTCTCCGTTGCGGTCAACGACCCATACTACGACGACGAGTACATCGAGGCGGAAACCGGCGCGGAGAGCATCACCTTCCCGGCGGGCCTGCGGGGCCGGGACGCAGTGCTCATCGTCGCCGACCACCAGAAGTACAAATCGATTCCACACGACCGCATCCTCGACGCCGCCGAGACGACAACACTCGTCGTCGACAACCAACGAACCTGGGAGGACCTGCCACTCGAGGACCACGGGATCGAGTACTACTACACCGGCGCGAAAGGCTGGCTAGGCCCGGCTATGAAAGATAGGCCCGCAGCTCGCCCCGAATAATGGGGACACACCACCAGCTCACGGGCCAGCGGGTGGCCATCACGGGGGGTGCCGGGTTCATCGGCTCTACCCTCGCCACCCACCTCGCGCCCGCCAACGACGTCCTCGTCATCGATACCCTCTCAACGGGGTATCGCGAAAACATCCCCGACAGCGCAACGTTCCTGGAGCAAGATATCCGCAAACTCGAACCGGCCGACCTCAAGGACGTAGATGTGCTCTTTCACGAGGCCGCAAATATCTCGGTCCCACGGTCAGTCGAAGACCCCATCTTCGACGCAGAACACAACGTGAAGGGACTGATTCAGACCCTTGAAGCCGCCGTCGAAGCCGGCGTCGATCGAGTGGTGTTTGCCTCCTCGTCAGCCGTCTACGGGACACCAGACTCCGTCCCGGTTTCGGAAACCGCGCAGATAGCACCACAGTCCCCCTACGCCGCCAGCAAGTACGCCGGCGAACAGTACTGCTGCATGTACGGCGACCTCTACGACATCGAAACGGTCCGCCTCCGGTACTTCAACGTCTACGGGCCACGGCAGCGCGCAGACAGCGGCTATGCCGGCGTGGTCTCGATATTCACCGACCAACTGCTGTCAGGTGACCCACTCACGATCCAGGGCGGGGGCAGCCAGACCCGCGACTTCGTCTACGTCGACGACGTCGTCCAAGCCAACATCGCAGCGGCAACCGCCGACGCCGCCCCAGGAAACGTCTACAACATCGGGACCGGGACGGCCATCTCGATCGCTGGCCTCGCCGACGAACTCGAAGCCATCGTCGACGAAGACGTCGACCGCGTGTACAATGACGGGCGGACCGGAGACGTCCAGCGGAGCCGAGCCGACATCTCACGAGCGGCCAGCGAACTAGCGTTCGAACCAGAAACCGAGCTGCGGGAGGGGCTGGCAGCGACGGTCGAATGGCGGCGAACGAACGCCGACTAAGTCCACCCGCTCTATCTAGCCCCCTCGGAACGCGACTCCCACAAGTATCCGAGCCGGGATTGACCCCCTGAAATCCGCCGTATCACGGGTCTTGGCCACCGGACCCCGAATGAAGGCATGGTGGCACCGACACTACTGTTCCGTGTGTGGTAACTAGCCCGATGCTGTTCGTAGCGCAGCGAGGGTCACCGACCAGCGAACGCGCCAGCCACCGCCGCTTCGAACCCCGGAACGTGCCACACCAACCACCCGTCGAACCGGACTACTCCCGACGGCCAGCCCCCATGCTCAGCCGCTGTCGGCCCCAGGTGTCGCGACGACAAACATCAGGGGCGCGAGTGTCGCCGGCCGACGCATCCGAAGCATCACGTACCCAAGCCACAGCACCAGCCGCGGAATCGCTTCCATCGCCTGCCCCGCAAGATACCGAAGCATCCCCCCATACTTCGCGTGCTCAAACCCCGACACAGCCGCCACCGAATACCCATAATCCGCAAGCAGCGCCGAGAGCCCCGCCGGCGTATACCCAAACTCGTGGTCGAAATCACCGAACATAATCGAGTTCGCAAACGGGTTCGCCAAATTCCCGGTCAGAATCACGAGCACCCCATCATCACTCAGCTTCTCCCGCGCCGTCTCCAACAACCGCTCCACGTACTCCTTCTCCAAATGCTCGATAACCGCATGCAGCAGAATACACTCATAGACCCCATCCTCGCAGTCTTCGAGATGCGCGAGCCCATCCACATTGAACACCGTCGCCTGCCCATCCAACCGCGCACGGGCCTGAGAAACCCGACGCTCAGAAACCTCACAGCCATCCACCTCCGTATACCCCTTCGACCGAACCCACTCCAGAAACTTCCCATCCCCACACCCCACATCCAGCACACGACCATCAGAATCCTCTGGAAGAAACTCCCCATAGTTCCGCTCGAACCGCGCATACGTTCCAACACTCATTGCCCCAACCATCACCCAACGAACGCATAAACCCGATGGAACCACCCGCCCCTAGAACTCCTCCCCCATCACCCGCCGAGCAACACGCTTCACCACCCCCAACTCAACCCCAAACCGCTCCTCGAACATCAACACCAACCGCACCTCCGCCGCCTCAACCCCACCCAGACGCAACACAACAACACCGAACAACGGCGCATACACCACACACGCCACAACCACCCCAAGCACTGTTTTCCCAAACACCGCAACGACCCCCAGATACACCGCCCCAGCAACCACAGCCGCGGCCCCAGCCGGCTTCACAAAACTCCACGAAAGCGGCACCACATCGATCTCACTCCAAATCTGGTAGCCATACAACCCCCCAAGCACCAGATACGACGCCGTCGTCGCCATCGCCGCCCCCAACGCCCCAAACCTCGGAATCAACACCACATTCAGCACCACATTGAACACCGCCACAAAGACATTATCAATCATGATGAGCCGCGTCCGCCCAATCGACGTCAACGTATTCCCACTCAACGCCGCCGCCGTATGCACAAAGAACCCAACCGCCAACACCGCAAGCACCGGCGCCGCATCCACATACGCCGCCCCAAACGTCACCCCAATAATCACCTCCGGGAACAGCACAAACAAGACCGCCAACGGCAGATTCGCCAACAACGCCCACTTCGTCACCGTCCGAATCAACCCCCCAAGCGCACCATGATTACCCTCAGCATGCACCTCCGAGATCACCGGCACAAACAAAAACCCAAACGCCGACACCGACATCGTCAAAAACTGCGCCAACGGATACACCGCATTATACGCCCCCACCGACCCCGCCCCAGCCAACCCCCCAAGCAGAAAAATATCAATATCAGACAACACCGCACTCATCGCCGCCGTCACCACCAACGGCGCCGAAAACGCCACCAACCGCCGCCGCATCGGCGAATACTCCACCGACCACTCGAACAACGGCGTCCGCGAATACAAAAACCACACCCCCACACACGCAGTCACCACATACGACACCAAATACGCCCACGCCACCGACACACTATCCAACCCCAACCCAACCACCACCCCAATCCCCACAATCCGCGTCACCGGCAACGACACATTCTGCAACACCGTCCGCGGCACCGGCAACTGCAACCCCTGCATACTCCCATTCACCAACCGAACAAACACCGCAAACGGAACCACCACACTAAACACCCGCAACACCACCACCCCACGCCCACCCGCACCAATCACCCCACCCACCCACGGCGCCACCACAAACAACACCCCCGCAGCAACAACCGACACCGGCACCGCAACCTGAAACCCAGACACCAACACACCCCGAACACGACCCACAGCATCAAACCGCGGCACAAACCGCCCAATCCCACTATTCAACCCCAACACCAACACAATCCCCGAAAACGTCAACAACGTCGCCCCAATCGAAATCACCCCATACTCAACCGGCCCAAACACCCGCGCCACAACCAACTTCCCCACAAACGCAACCCCCACCTCGAAAAGCATCCCGATGAAAACCACCCCACTCCCCTTCAACAACCCACTCAACCGATGCGCATCCTCATCCTCCATACACCACCCACCCCCCGGAACCACCTGTGAATTACGATTCCCACCACCCCAACCAACACCCACCCAACAACCCCGACCATGGCCCCACAACCCTCAACACCACAACGTCCCACACCCAACCCACCGCCACACAACCACCTGAACACCCACCAACGCCCCGATCCACGGCGCTCCACCCCGCCACACCCACACCACACCTCCGCAACAACCACCCAGGCAAGCGCCCACAACCGGGGGCTTGGGATGCCGACACGGTGTGGCTCCTACTGCAGTGGCAAATACGAACACCCTGTGTGCGCGCAACTGTCGTTCTTGAGTTCGGTGCGCCGTGTGTGGGCGAAAGCAGTGTTGGGCAGGCGCTCACACACCGGTGTCTGCACCCGTTGCAATCCGGTTCACACCGGGCTGGTTTCACACCTAGAACCGGCAGTACAGGCGCTCTTGCTCGGGTGTGAAGGGGGGTTAGCGTAGAATAGGCGTGTTAGCCGGGTGCCAGGGCTGCAACCCGCCGAGGGGACGTTTCGTTTGGTTCTGCAGTAGCGGGCTAGTACGCTGCATTTTCGGCTGTTTCGTGGGGTTCACACCTAGTGGTTGTGTTCGTCACACCCAGCGATTTTGGGGGTGTGACTGCTGGGGGAGTGTTGGGTATTGCGGATGTGGTGGCTGGGTGTGGGCTGTCCTAGTTCGTGCTAGCGGGGTGGTGCGTGGTGCTGGACTAGTCTGCGGTGGGTTGGGTGGGTGTGTTAGTTGAGTTGGTTGTGGATGGTGGTGATGGTGTACATTTGGGTGAGGCCTGGTTGGGTGATGTTGAATTGGCGTGGTGGGGTGGAGGTGGCGTAGGTTTTCTGGATGCGGGGGTCGCCGTCTTTTGGGTTGTTGAGGGCGTCGATGATTTTGTGGGCGCCGTCGCGGCCCATGGCGATCCAGATGGCTTCGTCGGGGTCACACTGCGCCATCTTATCGTAGTCGGCGGGGGTGGCGTCGCGGAGGTCGTTGTTGATGCGTTCGGCTTCGAGGGCGACCACGACCTCGCTGTTGTCGTTGAGTGCGGCGGCGTCGAGGCGTTTGCCGTCGTGGATGGGGTGGTAGCTGGTGGCGCGGGTGGCGGGGTGGTTGGGGTCGTGGACGTATTCTTGTTCGAGGTATTGGGTGCCGAGGGTGACGGCGCGGCGGTGCTGGCTTGTTTCGCCGAGGTCGCCGTGGCCGTCGCCGTGGTCGAGGCCTTCGCGTGGGGTGTCGTTGATTGTTTGGCGGCCTTTCTGGGTGACGCTGTAGAGGGTGTGTGGGTAGTCGGTGTCTTTGCGGAGGAGGCCGTCGTCGATGAGGGCCTGGGTTTGGTGGGTGTCGAGGTTGACGTATTCGCGGAGGCGGACCATCGAGTCTTGGGTGAGGTCGTATTCGAGGGTGGTGTAGCGTTGGTGTTGGGCGTTGTGGACGACTTGGAGGAAGCCGAGCTGTTTGGGTGTGTAGTCGGAGGCCTGGATTTCTTGGGGGCTGAGTTTGAGGTTGATGGCGATGGTGGGGATGTCGTCGCGGTCAACGTTGGTGAGGGTGTGGCAGCATTGGATGGTGCGTTTGAGGCCTTGGATGGTGGGTGCGTAGTGGTTGTCGCAGTGGGTGCAGCGGATGGTGTGGCGGTGTGGGTCGTAGTCGGTGCATTGTGGGAGGCGTTGGGTGTGTGGGAGGGTGGTGGAGACGATTTCGACTGGCGTTTCGTTTTCGTGGTCGGTGTCGGGTGTGGGGGTGGTGTTGGGGGTGGTGAAGTCGAGGGCGAGTTGGTCGGTGAGTTGTTGTTGGTGGGTGTCGAGTTCGGCGTGGAATTCGTCGCGTTCGAGTGCGGTGAGTGGCTGGGTGCTTTCGGGGTGGCCTGGGGGGATGGGGGTGGATTGGAGGTGGAAGGGTTGGGGTTTGTCTTCGAGGAATGGGGCGGGGAGGGTGGCGAGCCATTCGCCGCGGTTGAGGGCGCGGAGGCGGGCGGCGATGTCTTTGGGTGGGTGGGTGGTGGTGGCGAAGCGGTGGGCGAGGTCGGGGTCGTTGGGGACGTTGCCGGTGACGATGGTGGCGATGTTGTTGAGGACTTCGTCGAGGGTGCCTTGTGCGTCTTTGAGTTGGGTGGGGAATTGGGTGGCGAGGGTGAGGGAGATGTTGAAGCCGCGGCCTTGGGAGAGGAGGTCGCGGAGGATTTGGCTGGCGGCGACCTGGGCGGCTTCTTCGATGTAGAGATTCACTAGGGGTGGGTTGGTCTGGGTTTGTGTGCGGCGGCGGAGGGCGGCCCAGAGGTCGGCGAGGAGGACGAGGGTGAGGACGCGTTGGCTTTGGTTGCGGAGGCCGCCGGTGTCGAGGATGATGAGGCAGTTTTCGTTGAGGAGGTGGTCGAATTGGAAGTGGGGGTCATCACCCGTGGGGGTGTGGTTGAAGATTTGGGTGAGGCGTTGGTCGGTGACGATTTCTTCGACGCGGGTTGTGACGCCGTGCATGACGTGCTGGAAGCTGTCGCGGTGGGTTGCGGTGACGCCTTGGAGGGCGGTGGCGAGGTCGTCGTCGCTGACGGCGGGGGCTTCTTGGGTGGTTTGCATGCGGGTGATGGTTTTGAGGAAGTCGTGGTGGCTGAAGGTGTCGTCGCCGTGGACGGGGTCGAAGCAGGCGCGGAGGAGGTAGCGGACGAGGTCGGTGGAGCGGATGGCGTCTTGGTATTGGTCTTTGCCGATGAGTTGTTCGAGGATGTCGACGTAGTGGTCGACGGTGTCGATGACGGCGGTGGTGCGGTCGATGCCCGCTTGGATGTCGTGGCGGATGTCGAAGACGGAGAGGGCGGGGAGGTGTTGTTGGCAGTCGAAGTAGTAGATGTTCTCGAGGGTGCCGTGTTTGTGGTAGTGGGCTTGGAGGAGTTCGAGTGGGAAGCCGTCGCCTTTTGGGTCGATGAGGATGTCGGCGCCTTGGGTTGCTTGGTGGTTGTCGAGGATGCTGCGGCCGATGACGGTGGATTTGCCGGCGCCGGTTTGGCCGACGATGAGTGCGTGGAGGGTCTGGAGGCCGGGTGGGAGTGCGATGGGGGTGTCGTCGACCGTTCCGTCCACCGTTTGTGGGCGGCCGAGTGTGAGGCCGTCGGTTTGGTAGGTGGTGAGGGTTTGGGGGTTGGGGCGGGTGGTGGCGGTGTGTTCTGGGGGTTGGTGGGTGGTGTGGCGGGTGTCGTGTTGGGTGAGGCTTTGGGGGTCGAGGAGGCAGAAGTGTGGGGCGGTCTTGGGGTCGGTGATGAGGCGGGGTTGGCGGTGGGAGGTGTAGGGGATGTGGCGTTTCCAGCGGGCGAGCCTGGGTGGGGTGTGTGGGGTTTCGGTGGTGAGTTGTGTGTGGAGGTCGGTGACGGTGTCGGGTTGGGTGTGGTGGGTGGTGGTGACGGTGTAGTGGTCGCCGCTGATTGGGTGGAGGATGCCGTCGAGGCCGTTGAGTGCTTGGTGGGCGGTGGGGCCGGTGGCGAGGAGGCGGGCGGTGATGGCGATCGGGTGGCGGGCATCCTTCTGGTCGAGGTGGTCGAGGCGCCGTTGGTTGCTTTCGAGGGTGGGTGGGTTGTCGGGGATGCCGAGGAGGAGGTTGGTGAGTTTCTGGCCGAGGGTGTCGTCGTTGAGTCGGAGGTCGTGTTTGCGGTCCGGGATGAGATACTCCCAGGAGTCGAGTGGGTGGAGGATGGCTTGGTAGATTATGGTGGCGTCGGTGCTGGTGAGGCGGTCGACGAGCTGGCCGAGGGGGCTTTCGGTGCCGTTGTCGGTGGTGGCGTGGTGGGGTTTGAGGTGGGTTTGCCAGTCGTTGTGGCGGTGGGGGTCGCCTTGGATGGTGGCGGCGACGGTGGTGTCGTCGTGGGGGATGGTTGGTTGGGTGGTCGGGTGGCGGCTGTAGGTGTCGGGGAGGAGGCGGCGGCAGTAGCGTTCGAGGGTGTCTTGGTCGGCGCCGGGGGCGCCGAGGATGTAGCGGACCGTGTCGTCCTCGCTGATGAGGTAGGCGACGAGGGGTTGGTCGTCGGCGGCGAGCTGGCGGAACACCGTCGTGATCCTGGGGAGGTCGCCGTCGGCCGGCGCAATCTCGAGGTATGCGGCTGTGTCGTCGGGGGTGGCGTCGGGTGTCATTGGTCGCGGAGGTTGGTTCGTGCGGTATCCGTGGTTGTTCGATATGAGTATTCGGTGTGCGGTGAATGTTTCGCGACGCCACATGGGGCTGGGGGTATGGTGGTTGGGCGTTCCGGGAGGGTTGCTGGTGAACGGGCTGGGTGCTGTGTCGGGGGGTTGCTGCTGTCGAGGGTGGCTGGTTCGTGGGTAGTGTTGTGGTGGTGGCGTACTGTTCAGTGGTTGGTAGTAGGTCGCCCGCCCTGTCTGTCGAAGCGTCTGCGTGTGTCCGGGTTTGTTGCGTTGACGGTGCAGAGGCTGTGGGGGTTGTACAACACGTTCCTGTTGATGCCGGGCGGTGGGGATATCTCGGGGCCGTTGATTGGTGGGGATGCGCATTTTGGGGTGCTTGGGATCCTCGCCGTCGTCACCGGGCTCGCCATCGAGCGGACGGATTTGTCGGGGCTCCGCCGAGGTGTGGCGGTGACTGGGTTCATCGTTGGGTAGTGGCTGGTGCCCGCGACGGTGTTGATGGAGCTGGTGGCGCCGCCACTTCTCCTGACGGCGTTTCTCTGGGGCGCGCTCCTCGTTGTGTCGATGGCGTTGGTCGCGTGGGGGACGATTCGGGCGGACTGACTGGTGGTCGGTCCGTCGTTGCAGAGCAGGGTTGAGCGGGTTGTGTTGGGTGGCTTGGGGTCGCGACATTCTGTTGGTTCCCTGGGGACCCGGGGGTATTGGTTCAGGGGTCCAGGAGGCGGTTTGTTGTGCCTGTCGCGGGTTCCGTTTCAGGGGTGGTTGGGTGCAGGGCGTTCGCTATTGTGGGGGTTCGGGGTGGGTCTTCTGTGTTCGATGGTGTGTTAGTCGGTGCTGTGTGCTGGGTGGGGGTGGTGGCTGGGGTGGGTGTCGCCGTCGAGGATGACGATGGCGTGGGGTTCGTCGAACAGGTCTGCGAGTTCGTCGGCTGTGATGGGGTCGGGGAGGTGTGGGTTGGTGCCGTCGAGATGGTAGCCGTCTTCGTCGTACAGCGTCCAGTGGAAGGTTGTGCCGAGGTCTTTCTGTGCGGTGGGTCGGATTTCGGCGGACACCTGGTAGCCGTGGTCGGTGGTGGTGACTCGGTAGACGCCTGGTCGGGTGCCGTTTGGTGGGGTGATGAGTTCGGCCATGGGGGCGCCGGTGATCATGTATGGGGTGTCGTCGAGGGTGAGTGCTGCCGCGGTCTCGAGGGGGTGGCCACAGAGTAGACAGCCGAGGAGTGGGAGGCAGGTGTCGACGGCGAGGAGCTCCGGTGTTGCGAGGACGGAGACTGCGCCGGCGTCCACCGCGGCGTGCCGTGTTTTGGTGTCGACGTGGGTGGCGTCGAACAGGACGCCTTTCGGGTGGCGTGGGTTGTGGGTGTCGAGGGGGAGCCAGCCGTCCGAACAGCGGATTCGGTCGTGTGTGCTGGGGAGGTCGCTGAGGAGGAGGTCGGTGCTGGCCCACAGCTCGCGGAGGTGTGTGCGTGTCGGGTTCGTGGTGATGTCGAGTGTGGCGGGGATGGCGGCGAGGGGGTTGGTGTCGAGTACCTGCCGGAGTCGGTGTGTTCGCTCGGGGTCGGTGGTGAGGATGGCGACCGATGCGTCGGTAGTTCGTGGTGGGGCTGTTTGGAGGCGGTTCGTGAAGCCGGCTGGGTGGAGGGCGACGCCGGTGTTTGGGACGTTGGGATGGGTGTAGGCGACGGCGTATGGGGTGGAGGGGTCGCGGTTCGTGAGTTCGGTGACGGATGGGGGGTGGGTGGCGACGCGGATTCTGGCGAGGGCGTCGAGGAGGTATGGGAGGTACTGGATGTCGCCGGGGGACGGGCGGAGGACGGCGGTCGTGGTCCACCTGGGAAGGGCGTTGAGGATGGGGGTGGTTGGGGCTTCCAGGTATTCCATGAGCTGGGTGTGGAGGGGTTCGGTGGCGAGCTGTTCGGGGATGAATGAGAGGTGGGGGGCGACCTGGGGGTACGTGTAGGTTTCGGCGGGGATGTAGCCGTCCTGGCGTGCGAGGACGTCGAGCAGGAAGCATTTTCCGACGAGTTCGGTGATGGTGTCCTCGAGTGAGTGGTGTCGTGTCTCGAGGGGTTCTGTGTAGCCGTTCGGGAGGTGCATGGCGGGTGGGTCGCCTAGTTCGATGGTCGCGCCGAAGTAGAACGCCAGTGGCGCGACCCGGTAGAGGTTGGCGTGTGATGGGGGGACCGTAACGCGGATGCCGGTGTCCGGTGGCTCGAGGTCGGCTGGGATGTGGAGGGCGTCGCCCGGGATGATGCGTGGGGGGTGGCCGCGGAGTGTCGGCCAGCTGCGTTCCGGGGAGAACTCCTTGATGGCGGACCCGAGATGTGAGATCGCTGCCGCCCGTTCGTCGAGGGTGTCAGGGACGACGATTGTTGCTGCTGGTCGTGGGTGGAGTGACCGGGCGCCGATCGAGACCGTGGTTGGGTCCGGGAACGAGACGACGATCGCGCTCTCTTCGTATGGGTCGCTCTGGTAGGTGAGTGTCGGTACGGTGTCCGGCAGCCGGAGATAGGTTTTCACGCGACCCGTGATATCCAGGAAGTAGGTGCCGGGTTGGAGTGGGGTGGGGAGGTCGCCTGGTTCGCCCAGGACGGTGCCGGTCTCGTCTCGGAGTACGGTGAAGAAGTTTGGGCTGAGGACGAGTTCGGTGCAGGTCACTGCGATGGCGGCGTCGACCGGGAAATGAAACTGTGCGGTCAGGGTTGTCTCGATCTGGGGGTCGGTGGGGAACTCGATGTCGTAGTCGACGTCCGCCAGCTCGTCCCGGATACTGAGTATGGGTTCGTCGTGGTGGAACGAAATGAGTGGCTGGGACGAAGCCTCCCCGTTCATTGGTGGTGGTATTCCGTCTGACTTGATAGGTCGATCGGTGCGTCTTCCGGTGCGCGGTTGTGGCAGTGTGATTATTGTGCGGTTCGCGCCGCTCGATGCTGTCGCCCGTCGCGTGCGAACGGTTCCCCCGCTCGCGGTGGGTGGCTGTGTTCGGCGCGCGAACTGGTGGCGGTCTTGCAGGGTCGGTCGCTCGGTCGTCGTTTACTGTCGTGGCTTCGTGTTGGCGACTCGTGCATGTCGTGGCACGGCGTCGCTTGACGGCCCTTGGTCCGGGGTGTCTGTCGTGGCCGGGTGTAGACACGCCAGCACTTCAGTGGCGGCCGTGTCGACGGTGGCTTGTCAGCTGGCGTCGAATGCGTGGTGGTGCCGGTTCGCTCTCTCGGTCTCTTGAACGCCCGGAGAGTTGTTTACGTGTCCGGATCGTGGTAGGTTTTGGCTGCTTCGGCGATCCGGTTGCTGGCGCTAGAGAGCAGGTGGAATAGCACGACAAGCAGGAGCAGTAGCGGGGCCTCCGGGACCTGCATTCGATAGTGGTGGGTGTAGTAGATGGTGGCCAGTGTCGTGGTCGACCACGTCAGTGCCGCCAGTTTCGCTGGGATGGTGTGGACCGAGAGATACCGATTTCCGTGCAAGTCGATGACGTCGGTGAATGCCTTGTCCGGGAATACGGTGTGATACTCGCGGAGGACTGCGGCCGCAGCCCCTGCCAGAATGGCGGTTGCCAGGAGCTCCGGGTCGCCGAAGTGCTGGCCTGGTGGTATCGTGTGCGTGTAGAGGAACGTGTAGAACGCGGACGGCAGGAACTTGTTGAGTCCGCTCGATGACGTTTTCACGGCACTTGCAAACATCGTCTCTGTGGCTCCTCGTGTCGGCGTTGTTGTAATGTCCCCGTTTGGCCCACCGGTTGCTCCGGGGTCCGCGGTTGTCGTGCCACTCCAGCCCACCGATTGGCGTGGGGGCGTACAGGGTGGCTGTTGGTATGCTGCAGACACGGCGGTGCGCCCCGCTCGCCGCTGCCGCCCTCTGCTTGCTCGCGGGTCGCGTCGCTCGCGTGCGGCTCACTGGTGTTCGCCGCGCGAGCAGCCGGCGGTCTCACGGGTGTTCGACCGCCCGCTCCCCGCTCGCTGTCGAGCTACTCACTAGGTTCGTAGCTCGCGTCGCTCGCGACCGACCAGTCCGGGCTGCCTGCCTGCGGTGGCGGGCGGGCTGCCGGGCTGAAGTGCATGTGCCTTCGGCGCCAGCACCAAGCGCGCGTTCGGTTGCGTCGCCCTCGCTCCCGGGTGGTCGCTCGGTCGACGGACGCGAAACCGGCTTGTGTGCTGGTCGCTCGCTTCGGGCGGCAGGCTGGCGCGCGGCTGCTGGCTAGTTGTTCTGTCTCTGGGGTGCGCGCTCGCTCGCGCCCGGTGGTTGCTCGCGAAGGCGCGAGCGAGCGCGCACAGCTGACTCTCGTCGAGTTGTGTAGAAGCTGCCGCGATGTGGGGTCGCGGCGGGTTGGGCGCACGAGGGCGCCTGCAGGAATCAGTGGTTCCAATGGCTAGTAATCGCGTTATCACGGAAGACGTCCGGGTCGACGAACAGGCACTCGAAGATCCCACTGCGGAACGAGCAGATGCGGAAGTCCGGGTTGTTGATGAGGCGGTGCAGTTCCGGCCGGGGGTCCAGCAGGAGATAGCGGCGACGGTGGATGCCAACCATCCAGAAGGTATTCGCGAGAAGTTTTCGCATTTGACGTTGGTCGAAGAGGAACGAATCAAGGGCCGGGAACGGGAGTTGGAACGGATCAGTGAGCGTGCGCGGATGGGTCGGCAGGCCGGTCGCGAGGAGCGAACACGACGGGTGGTGTGTGAGCAGCGGCGGCGGCATCGAGCGGAGTACGAGGCGCGTGATCCGCGGCGTGGGTTGTCCCGGGATGTGTTGGCGCGGGTGAATCAGGAAGCTGATCGGCTCGTGGAGCGGTTAGAGGGGCCGACGCGGGCGGCGATCTCGAAATCACTTGCACGGCGGGTGCGGGCTGGACAAGACATGTTGGAGGCGGTGTTCGCGACGCTCGAAGCCTGGAAGGCCGAGCCGGGCGTGCCATGTGCGATTGACGAGGTGGGTGAGTTGCCGGGTGATGCGGTCACGATCGAGGGTGAGATACTCGAGTTGTGGGATGGGGAGTCTGGGGCGGTGTCGCAGGTGGGGTTGATCGCGGATGACACGGACAAGATCAAGTTCACGGTCTGGGAGAAATCCCGGTGTGTGCCTGTTGCGGTGGGTGAGCGGGTGCGGTTGCGGTCTGTGAAGGTGAATCGGTATCGTGGCCGGTGGTCGGTGGCCCTGACCAGTGATAGTCGGGTGGTGTTCCCGGAGCGCGACGCGCGGTGGGACGGTCGGTAAGCAGACACGAGCCTCATTTTTGGTGGGTGCCGGTCCTCGCCTGTCCCCGCCGCCCCGCCCTCCGCTCCGTGCTCACCTGGTGGGTTGCGCGCGCAGCCACGACCGGGGTAGTCGATGAACCGGTACTCACCCGACTAACTCGCACATATTTGCTCGGTCGGAAGATATAATGAGGCTTGCTGTGTATGGTTGGGTATGACTGCGTTCGATCCGGCACCGGAGTCCGGTGCATCCCGGCGACGGTGGCAGGCGGGAACAGATACGTTTGGTCGTGTGTACGATGTCGTTCTGGGAATCACGTCACCGACTCCGTACACTGAGATTGCGGAGCGTGCGGAGTGTTCGCCGAACGCGGCGAAGAAGCACTGTGACCGCCTGGCTGGGATGGGTATCGCGCGTGCTGTGCGGGACAGTCGGCCGGTGGCGTTCGAGCGAAACGAGGGGTATCTTGAGTGGCAGGATGCCAGTCGGATCGCCGCCGAACTTTCGGTGGACGAGATGATCGACCGCGTTGGGGCGCTTGAATCGGAGCGGCAGGAGTACGAAGCACGCTTCGAGACGACTGACCCAGCGGCGGTCTCCGTGTTTGCGGACAGTGACCATGCGTCGATTCACGAGCGGATGACTGCTGTCAGCGAGTGGCAGGGCGTGATTCGGGAGCTGCGGCTGTACGAGCTTGCTCGGCAGCTCGCGCAGAACGACGGGCATCTGATTCCGACGTAGATGAGCCCGCCAGCAGGGGATTCATCGCCGAGCGCGACCGGGCCACCGGATCGACAGACGCTGCGTCTGTTGGAGCGACAGCTGGCGTCCGATGCACTCGTCGCGGAGACCGCGTTTGCGCCGGATCCCTACGAACTTCGACTGTTGCATGGACGGCTTGACGCTGCCCGTTACCCGGACTTGGTGACCGCGGCCAGGCTTGACATCCGGTGGGTTTCGACTGGTGACTTCTCATTCCATTACGTCGAAGAACACGCAGCAGGGGACCGCTGGGAGTGTCGCTGGGATCGCCACCCGAATCCCCACAATTCCCGCCTACACTTTCATGAACCACCGGCTGCCACCGACGTCACGGATCTTGCTCTGTCGTCGCTCCATCCACTCGACGTATACGCCACCGTCCTCACGGCTATCGAGCAACGTATTGAGACCCTGTGGGCCGAGCGGTAACCGTCATCCAGCCGTGAACGCGGGGTTCCGTTCCACCACAGTGTCTCTACGTCGATGGCCGAGGCGATGACCACACGCGCTTCGGGGCGCTCCTGGTTCTCCGACAGGAGCGGTCTCGCTTAGTCACGGTTCGTCGGGCGTCGTAACTCCGTAGAACCATCCTGGTCGTCAGTTGTGACCTCGCTCGACGGTCGCTTGTGTAGTGGTTGTGGGCGCGCCCGATGGGTGGCCGCGCCCGATTCGGGCGGGGTCGTGATTCCAGATGCCTGGACAACAATCCTTCGAGGATAGTGATTCGCGTCGCGACCGGATGCAAAACTCAATCGATGAATGGCTCGAGGAGTTGACCGAGGACGTCAGTGCTGCGGAGGCCAGTGCGGCGTTCCAGGAGTGGTTGGACGTGCAGTCGCGGTTCCACGACTACTCCGCTCGGAACACGCTCTTGATCCAACTGCAGTGTCCGGGGGCGACGAAGGTTGCCGGATATCGGGCGTGGCAGTCGGAGTTCGATCGGCACGTGTGTGAGGGTGAGTCGGCGATCTGGATCTGGGCGCCCATCATCACGCGGAAGTGTCCTGGGTGTGGGAATTCGCCAAGCTATCACGAGTCGAGTGAGTGCGAGCACGACGAGACGGAGCCGGCGGAGTGGGCTGAGGGGTTGGTTGGGTTTCGGCCGGCGCCGGTGTTCGACGTCTCCCAGACGGAAGGTGAACCGCTGCCAGAGCTTGAGACGGCGGCGGTAGGTGAGGCGGATGGGCTCGTCGCAGAGCTCCTCGATGCGGGTGCGCAACTTGGGTTCGACGTCGCGGTGGTAGCTGACGATGAATGGTCACATGGTGACGCTCGTGGGGTGTGTCGGTACGAGGATGCGCAGCCCGTGGTCGAAGTAGTCGAACGGGAGAACGAGGCGGATCTGGCGATGACGCTGGTGCACGAGTACGCGCATGCACTGCTCCACGACGGCGGGTTCGATGATCCAGAGCAGGCGGCGCGGGAGGTGGAGGCCGAAGCGGTGGCGTACGTTGTTGGGCGGGCGTGTGGGTTGGATATGTCGGGGTCGGCGTTCTATCTGGCGGCGTGGCGTGACGATGATGCTGGTGTGCTTCGTGAGCGGGTGGATCGGATTGGTCGGACGGCCGACCGCATCCTTGCGGCAGTCGATGCCACACGGTGAGGTCGTCACCTGCGTGCGTTTCCCTGCTGCACGAATGCAGTGGGCGGAGTCGATGATGTGGGTAAATGGGGGTCGCGATGTTATGGTGTTGACTGGGGCAGTGGCGTCGTACGGGTGTGGTGCGTGCGACGATTGCTATTGGTATAAAGACCAATAGGCTTATTGCATTGGTTTGTGTACCAATGGATGAGGATGGTCTCGTTGAGCGACGACGACCTTGATGGCGTAAGCGTGGGGCGGAAGTACCCTGACGGGACCGTCGTCCGCGTGTTCTCCATGCGGACAGACCGTGACGCGTACCCGTCTGGGTGGGCCTACAAACTCCACTACGGCTCGACGGAGCCGGATCCACCTCGAACGCTTGCTGATGGGACGATTCGTCGGTATGATAATTCGCACGAGGACACGAAAGGACACGAACTGCACGTCGCACCGGATCCGGACCCAGCCCGCATCACGTTTCCCGGGATGGTCGAACTCTGGGAGCGGTTCTGGGGGGGAGATCCCGAAATCCGAGCTCGAGGTCGTGTGAGACCAGCATCCCACGGTGATACCCATGAACGATACTACGACGCCGCTGCATCCGGTGGAGCGCGAACAGCTTCGGGCCGAATCAACCCTTGTCGTGACCGTCACGTCGTCCAGGGAGTTTCACGACGATGTCACAGACGGGATTACGGCGCTCGAACGTGGCGATGCGGTGGATTCCACGCCGACGCTCTCGTTCACCAGCTACGACGAGCTGATGGAGACGTTGACGCCGCGCGTCCTCGATCTCATCGAGGCCATTCGCCGCGACGAGCCAGCTAGTATCAACGAGGCCGCGCGGGTCGTTGACCGGGACGTGAAGAACGTCCACGAGGAACTCAGCCGGCTCGCCCAGCTGGGCATCATCCTCTTCGAGGAAGACGGCCAGCGGAAACGCCCGGTCGTCTGGTTCGACGAACTCGTCATCAACCTCCCGTTCGATCCTGCGGCTGGCGACACGGCGTCTGCCGCGCCGTGACCATAGCCGGTGCCGTCACCGTTGCTGTCGAAGTACACACTCGTGTCGCCACTGGGTATCACCCAATGGCCGGTTGGCCGTGCTCATGGCTGTGCTCGATCGGGCGCCCGGTATGTGGCGTTGAGGTCGAGGTCTTCGTACATTCGGTCGAGCATCGCCAGTGCTGACTGGAACTGGGTGTAGTGCTTGTGCATATACTTGATTGTCTCGGGTCTCGGGATCACCGGGTACCCTTCGATGTGTTCGATATCGAGTGTGGGGCGTGGCTCGAGGACGATCTGCAGGGGGCCGTCCAGGACGTCTCGGGGCTGTCGCTCGAATGCGGTGGGGAGGCCGAACGACTCGAAAAACGCCGCCCAGGCGTCGACGTCCTGTTCGCGCACAGCGAGGAACAATGGATAGTCGTCGGGCTCGCGACCGACCTGATAGCCGCCGTGGGTCCACACGTAGACGGCGTCGATTCGCGTGAACGCGAACGGCCAGTCACCATACTGGGGGATGACGTAGGCCTCTTCGATAGTGGGTGGACTGACGCTGGCGCTGGCTGCGACGAGCTCGTGTGCTGCGTCGCGTACGCGCTCGTCGACGACTGAGAGGCCGTCGTCATAGGACACGTAGCCTGCGTCTTCCAGCCGGTTGACGGCCTGCCGTACTGTCTCGTAGGGGGTGTGGAGGTGGTGGGCGACACGGCGGATGGAGTCTCCACGCTCGATGGCGAGGAGGGCCTGTGCCGCTGTGTCGTCGAACACCTCGTACATCTGGTGGTTACCAATAATCCGGTAATAGTTAAAAATCTTACTAGTGGTCGGGGTAGCGGTCTTCCGACTGACTTCGACGAACGTGTCAGCGTGCCGTGTTTCCGATGGCACGTGGACTCTGGGGCCGTCCGAGGCGTTCGTCGAGAAGCGGTCGGTCGTATTCTTCAGAACCGTGCAGCAGCGCGTGTATTCCTGGTTCCAAACTGTCGAAGCGTTGCGAACGACCGTTCGTCAAGCTACGTGGGTTGTCTGCGCAGCAGCTCGGCATAGTCGCGACATCGGTCGGACGTGCAGCCGGTCACGCTACCTGCGAACCTGTGTCGTCCTGCGGTTTTCAACAGCGTCGGTCAGTACTGCGTTCGGTGCCGGTGGTTGTGTGGGGGCGCCCGAGGGGCGGGCGCCCCCGAGTGGGGTGTCTGGAGCAATGAATTTCTGATGCGAGAACACGTGTACGAGTCGCGATTCGACGAGGACGTCCAGAGCAACGACCAATGTCCGGAGTGCAGTGGGACGGTGCGAACGAATACGCATGAGACGTGCTGTGAGGCGTGTGGGCTCGTGATTTCAGAAGACGAGTTGGATCGGGGGCCTGAGTGGCGGTCGTTCGAGATAGATGAAAAGCGTCGGACGGGGGCGCCGCGGTCGGAGCGGTTCCATGATCGTGGGTTGTCGACGGAGATCGGGTACGCAACGGACGGCGGTTGTTCACCGGAGAAGCGGCGTCGGTTGGGTCGGTTGCGGATGCGGCATAAGCGGAGTCGGTACGAGTCGAAGCGGGATCGGAATCTCGCTCATGGGCTGGGGGAGATCGATCGGATCACGAGTGCGCTCGGACTATCGGATTCGCTTCGGGACCAGGCGTCGCGGTTGTTCCGGAGTGCACAGAACGCAGACCTCCTGCCTGGGCGGTCGATCGAGTCGATGGCGGCCGCAGCGGTGTTCGGGGCGTGTCGGTGTAATGGCTTAGCGCGAACGTTGGATGAGATCGCCCAGTATGCGCGTGGTGGGTATTCGGGGTTGGTGAATGCGTACAAGGTCCTGAATCGGGAGTTAGGGTTGCCGACGCAGCCGATGACGCCACTCGAGTATCTGCCGCGGGTGGCCGCTGCGGTGGCTGCACCTGACCGGGTGCGGCGGCGGGCGCGGGAATTGGCGGAGTGGGCGGAGGTTTCGGGGGTGGTGTCGGGGAAGCATCCGGCCGGGTTCGCGGGTGCGTGTCTGTACGTGGCGGCGAACGAGCGGGCGTGGGATGTGACGAATAGGGAGATTGCGGAGGCGGCGGATGCGTGTGTGGCGACGGTGCGGGCGCATCGCGAGCGAGTACGGGAGCTCGAGAACGTGTGAAAAGCGGCAGTGAGTGAGGGGGTCGGCCGGCGAATCGCAGGGGTGTCCGAAGCCACTCGGACGGGCCGGCCGCCATTTTACCGTTCCCGGGTCGGCCATTTTTGGGTGGTTGGCTGTTTCATGCGGGGTGGTGCGGTGGTGGTTTTCGGGGGCGCCCCATGGGTGGGGCGCCCCATTCGGGTGTCTCGTGAGTTAGGTATGAGTCATGTTTTGGAGCGGCTTGCGGTGGAGTCGCGGATGTTGAAGCGTGCACAGTACGAGGCGTTCAGCTTCGAAGTCGAGCCGGGTCGCGTCACGGTACGGAATCAGTCGTATGCTGACCCGATCGAGCACGAGTATTCGGTTCGTGTAATCGATGGGGTGCCGACGGCGTGTACGTGCCCGGCTGATGAGTTCCAGGAGGTGGCGTGTAAGCATCGGTTGGCGGTGGCGATTCGGAGTCCGGTGCAGGATGCGGCGGCCGCGGAGGCGGTCGCGGATGGTGGGGTGGACGAGGTTGTGGTCGGGGCGGAGCAGGCGTCTGGTTCGAGTCCAACTGCGTCCGAGACCGTCCCCGATGATTGTGCCTGTGAGGGGATGCCGGACGATCTGCCGTGCTGGCCGTGTTACCGGGATGGGGTGAAGCAGCTGCCCTCGGAGCGTACCTAGCCGGTCGAGGGCGGCTGGCTGGGTCTCGGTTTGGCATCGCGGTGGGCGTGTGCCTGGCAAGTGGGCGGCTGAGTCGGGTGGGCGGCTGGTGTGGTGGCCGCCGCCCGGCGGTCCCGCCGCCCCACCCTCCGCTCCGTGCTCACGCCGTGAGACTCGCGTCGCTCGTCTCACGTGCCCTCGTTCGCGATGCTCGCGAGGAATGCGTTGCGCGCGCAGCCACGACCTCGGCGTATGGTCGCTCTGGAATTCTTGGGGCCGATGCTGTGGTACGTTGCTGTGAAGCCACCACGAGCACAGATACCCTGGTGTGGTGCCGCTGCGCTGGGCACCGTGGCGGGCTCGAATCTTCGAACCGACTGCGACTACGCCACGCGACCATGCAGTGTACTGGATGCTGCCCTCGCTGGACGAGACCTCGAACAGGATGCTGCGACCGAGATGGTGTACGTGGCCGTGTACCCGACCCGTTTCAGCGCGTAGGTCAACTGGGGAGACGGGGCCATCAAATGACCCTCGTTCATCTTCCCCGAAACCGCCGTCAGCGACCGGGGAACCGCATCCCCCGGTAGTACTCGATACCGCTAGGATTGACGGTGCGAACGCAAGCCCATGATAGTATCGACGCCAGATATAGTGGTGCCAGATTACGTGAACTGCGGATGGGGTGGTTTCCTGGGGCGTGCGGGCTCGCTACCCGCTGTGCGGCGGAACCTGACCAACTAGTTTGCGTGTCGTCTTGGTTCGTGTCTTGTGTATTGGCGGCCCGCTCTCAGCGTTGACTTCCTGGGTGAATGCCGGGGTTTACCCGTTCGGACACGAACACGTATGGTATGCCCGCGTGTGGGAACTGTGGCTCGTTCATAACGGAGCAGTACGTTCGAGTCTTCGCGCCACCAGAGGAACCGACGGTTCGTGTCTGCCCGAACTGTGAGGATCTTATCCGGGATGGTAACGACGTTCGGGAAGCTCGGTCAACGCGCAACTAGGCCTGAGTGGCGTCCGTCGTCGATCCGTCAACCCGGTTAGGTTGCGAAATTGTAGGAGTTGTACTTTGTTGCGGATGGGCAACCGACGTTCGAACGCTCTGCTCACCACCCGAGTGCTCTTTCGAAGCTGTCCGCGGTGCTGTCTCTGTGTGCCAATTGTTATGGTACTCGTCTGGAAATACTGGGGGAGAACGGTATTATGGAATCGTCCAACCAGTCGACGGTGTTACTCATTGAAGATGAGGCTGACCTCGCGGAGCTGTATGCGGGGTGGCTGCGGGATGCGTATCAGGTACGGGTGGCGACGACTGGCGAGGCAGCCCTGGAGCTCGTTGATTCCTCAGTCGATGTCGCATTGGTGGATCGACGCCTGCCGGGCATGTCTGGGGATGCGGTGGTGGCAGAGTTCGAGCGGCGGAGCTACGCGATCCAGGTTGCAATGGTGTCTGCTGTTGAGCCCGCCTTCGACATCATGGAGCTGGGATTCGATGACTATCTCGAAAAACCCGCCTCCCGAGACAGCCTGCACACCCTCGTGGAAACATTACTCAACAGATCGGCGTATGATTCTGACAGTCAAGAGTATTTTCAGCTGTTGTCGAAGCGCGCGGTCCTTGAAGCGGAGTACACGGACCACGAGTTGCGCGAGCACCAGGACTACCAAGAACTTGAAGCACGACTCACCGAGCTCGAAGCGCAACTCGATATGGCTACGCAGGACTTTTCGAACGCTGATTACACGGCGCTGTTCCACAACTTTTCCGCACCAGACTAGGCACGTGGTGGTCCGGTTCGCGAAGGTATCCCGCAGGGAGCCACTTCCCGGTGTTGTTCCTTGTCGAAACTACTGGGCTGGACGCCTCGGCGGGTCCGCGCGTTCATTTGCGTCCCGCGCCACCGTTGACCGTCCCGCGCGTTCAAGGCGAGACTTCTGTCGATTACGGCGGGCCTGACGTCGACAACTCCGATACAATCACCGTTGGTTGGCGGCCGAATCCCAGACAGCCACAAACATCGGTTCCCGGTGTGAATTCACGCCGTGGCACCCTCAATCGAGGTAACCTCACGGGGCACGACCATCACGACCACCACAGCGGGTCACATCATCGTGCTGGAGGCGAATGCGTACCCGGGCGAGCCCGCTACCCACTGTAAACCTCTCCGCCTACCACGCGGTCCCTCGCATGACACTATCGGCACCGTCCTCAGTGCAGTGAACACATCCAGGGCACACCCGCCATCAACCTGTGCCACTACTGCTTGACCGTCGCCCTTTCTCCCAACGACTGTAGGCCCCGTCCTCAGTGGACTCACCTAATTCGCTCTAGTACCGACGCCTCGGCAGCTAGTCGGACAGCGCCATGCCCCTCGTGAATTTTCACCGGATGCCAGTCAGCGGTGGCGAATGTGTCTGGGCATCGCCCCTGTCAGTGTGGTCGTTGAAGAGTATGCCCGTGCGTGCGGGTTCGATTATCTGTACTGGTTTGGGGAGAGAATACGTCCAGCGGGCCCGCTTCCAACGACGCAGTCACGCTTGAGGGGGACCTCCTGCGATCCGGAGCATCGAGTGACGCGCACCGTCAACATGGCTCGCCGCCCAGGCCACGGATCGGTGCACAGGCCGCGTAGTCTCGTTTATCACTGGGTTTTCCTCCGGCAAAACGCCATGTCTCCACGGTTCGGCTGGCGGTGTGCGTATCGAGGTATCGGGGTGGCAGAGAATATATGTTGGCGGCGGGCGTGGTTCGGTGGTCGTTGTTGCCGCTCCAAGTTGGGGTGCCCGGTTGGGATCGAGCTACTCATCATCCTCTTCGTGTTCCTGTTCTCGATGCTGATTCCGCTCGTCATCTCGTTCCTCATCTACCGTGATTCGAAAACCCGCGGGAGCCAGCATGCGCTCGCCTGGGGGTTCGGATCAGTCTTTTGATCCCTTGTCGTCTGGATTCTCTACCTCGTTGTCCGAGACGAAGTCGGGCCAGGCGCAATGAACTGAGTCTGGGGCCCGCGATTCATCGACCGACAATGGTGGGTGCATGAGCGTGGTGCAGGGTTCCGAACACGTGTTGCCGCGACCAGCAGTTTGGTTTCATGGTCGATGCAGCTACGGGCACAACTGACGCTTCCGCAGGAACCCAGTTGGTGTCAGTGGACTCTGGTTTGGGTCCTTGTTGGTCCGGTCAGTGGTCCTATGGGAGCTACTGGTCGCGTGTTTGATTACATGTTGAGGGGGGTTCTTCCCCGGGGCATCAGGGCTGCGTGGGTCACCGGGTGCGAGGTGGCTGAAGACGCCGTCGACTGTGACGGTACCGGCGGCGAGGGCGTCCCAGACGGCATCGGTCTCAGACAGCCCGCGGGCCGATCGCAGTTGTGCCCGAGGATTCGCATCCCGTCTGACTGGTCCGCAAGGCGGATACTCAACTCGCTGTTGATACGGAGTCTATACAACCCGTTGACGCGCCTCTCAACCTCCGCAATCACGTTCGAAGACCGAACCCATCCCATGGTTTCACATGGCGTCTGACACGCGGTTCCGCCGAGTTTCGGTACTGAACATCCGTTGTTCGGGGTCGGTTGGTTGTTCGGTGGTGTTGGTGTTCCAGATGTGGTTTAAGGGATTGGTGGTATAATGCGGGTGTAATGAGTGTACCTGTGGAGTCGATTGCGATTGAGAATGTGGTGGCCTCTACTGGGATTGGGCAGGAGCTTGATCTGGAAACGCTCGCCGATGACCTAGTGGGGACAGAATATAATCCGGAGAATTTTCCGGGGGTCGTCTATCGGCTCCAGGAGCCGAAGGCGGCAACGTTGATTTTTCGCTCCGGGAAAATCGTCTGCACGGGGGCGAACTCCATTGAGAATGCAACCGACGCGCTAGCCCAGGTTTTCGATGCGCTTCGAGGGCTTGGTATTGACGTCCCTGCTGATCCGGAGATTGTCGTGCAGAACATTGTCTCCAGTGCGGATCTCGGTGTGCCGTTGAATCTGAATGCGATTGCGATCGGGCTTGGGTTGGAGCATATCGAGTATGAGCCTGAGCAGTTCCCAGGCCTCGTCTACCGGCTGGATGATCCCGATGTTGTTGCGCTCCTGTTTGGGAGCGGGAAACTCGTCATCACTGGCGGCAAACAACCCGACGACGCAGCGGAAGCCCTCGACGGTATCGAATCCCGTCTCACTGACCTTGGGCTTCTCGAGTAATCCCGTATTTGGCGGAACCACCGAACGTGTGGACGCCGTCGAATCAACATATTTGAAGGCTGGATGTCGGTAGTGTTGAACTCCGCAATGGCTAACAGATGCTGCCATCGGTCGTTCAGGGCAACGGGCCCGTTTGTCCCCGGGGTGCTTCCAGTACGCGGGTTCATTGGTTGCGTTCTCGCCATTCTCGAACTCTATCCCAGACTGCCCTAATTCATACGAACGATCGCGTTTGGGTGCGCGTATGGGGTCAACGTGCCGTACTCGGGTATTTCGTCAGTTCCGGGTGCTCCGTCTTGGACGTGCGTATCGGGTTCGTTTGGTCTCCGTGATCCTGATGGAGTCGCTCGGAGCGGCGCCGCTTGCCTTCCATCGCCACTTGAAGCACTGGCAGTATTACTCTGATCAAGCGGGGGTCGTCAACATTCGCTGTGTCATCCCAGTGCGAGTAGGTTCCCGTGAGTGTCTGTTTTAGCCCGCCGTTGGGCAGGAGTTCTGTCTCGGGTTGGTGGGTCCCCATGCAGGATATGTATGTGTGTATTCGTATGTTATGGGTGGGCTGTCGGTGTGAAGCCATTGCATGGCGTCGTTGCTGTTGTCTCGGTGGACGTATCGCATCTGGTCAGGGGCCATTGGCCAGACGGGCCGGATGGCTCGCCACTGGTGGAAGCGTACGTTTGCCCAGCGTGCGTCGCTGACCATGCATCGGCACGGATGTCGGACTCGGGGCCCTGGGAAGTTGGACTGGGCTACCTGTTCACAAACTACCTGAGAATGAATCTCCAAACTCGGCTAGTATGTCAATTTGCTTTCTATGTGCTCTATCTGTTATTTGATTTGGTGATATATGTTTGTTAGTTGGTGGTTTCGTCTTATCGGGGTGGGAGAATGAAATCGGCGATTGCGGGGGTGGTGGTCTCGGATGCGCCTCGTGGCTCCGCTGGGTTGTCGATCGCTGTGCCGTTGTAGAACTATGCGCGGCGTCTGCACCTGGCCATGTATGCAGAACAGCCGCGTGGTGGCTCGGTGCGTGTTGCTACAGTTGCTTGCGAGTATGGTGGGTTCGATTCCGGTGGGGGATTTTGAGACGGCTAACTGCGTGCCTTGTCGGTGGTCGGGGGTTTGGGGTCGATGGGGTCAACTTGTCAGGACAAATATTGGAAAACTATATTAATATTCTGATAGCATTATAACTCGAGTTATGATATATTGGTGGTTGTATATCAATACATATACTTAGTATGGGGGCTTGTCTCCGATGGGCCGTCGGGGACTGGGAGGGGTGTCAGTCGGAGATGGTGATGAATCGGCCTTCGTAGTCGTCCAGCGTTGTTGCTTTCCAGCCACCGATCCGAACAGTTTCACTCTCGCCTTGGCCGTCGTCACGGCTCACTCGGAGGAAGGTGACGATGTCCTCCCCGGAGTAATAATCAATCAGCGTGCCCTCGATCTTCACTCGTTCTCGGGTCGTCGTGCTGAACCCATCGACAGTGACCGTGAGATTCTGGGGGTCTCGAAGTCGGAGATCCTCGATACAGTCCTCGATGCGGACATACCTAGCCGGGAACTCTCGGGGGCCGGGCTTCGTGTACACCGTGCGTGCTCTCGGGAGCAATGAGTGGTCGATATAGCGGTCGAAGAGCAGGGCGAACTCTTGATTGGTGACGTAGAACCCCTGCATCTCTTGTCGCTGGAAGGCCGTTTCGAACCCGGTCCAGAAGAACCCCTGTGACCGGTCTGCGCTCACGACGACAGGCTCGTGGCTTTTGATCCCGTGCACCTCGTCCGCTAGCTCCTTCGTGTGCTCCAGATTGATGCTGCCGTTCGAAATGTATCGTTCAGGGATATCTGAGACGACGAGCTTCACGTACACGCCGGAGTTCAGATTGGTGAGATACTCCCGATAGGACTCCATGACCTCGTAGGGGAGTGTCAGGGCGATATCGACGTCCGCTGACTTGATTGCCTTCTTGATGAACTTCTGGATGGTGCTCTCGCTTTTCATCATGGCGATCCCGCCGCCGATATCGTTTACGGGCTCGTACGTCCGTTCGAGGTCCTCTTTCGCTTTCTCGATCCGGTCTTTGACGGGCTGCAGCACCTCGTCTGGTGGGACCGCGTATGCTTCTTTCGGGTAGGAGTCAACGATTTCGACGTACCCCTCCGAGCGGAGTTTCTCTGCCACATCGTAGACTCGGTGTTTCGGGACGCCGCTCACCTCGGCGATCTTCGACATCGTGGACTTCCCGTTCCGCACTAGCGCTAGATACACATCGCACTCATACTCAGAGAGATCGAGGTTATTGAGAAATACATCACGCACCTCGTCCAGACGTGATTCATCACGGTTCTCCATACGAGGGGGACGTCGGACCCCAGCATTAGTGTTTTGATTACTCCTCGATGCCTGTCGGAACCTGTGGGCGACCGACTCGGTCTGTTGGGGGTCGGGCGTTAGTCCATGCGGACGCCGCCGCCGGTGTTGATTGCTTGGCCGGTGAGGAAATCTGAATAGCTCGAGGCGAGGAAGACGACGACGTCCGCCACGTCTTCGGGGGTTTCGAGTCGTCCAAGGGGTGTTTCCTCAATGTAGCCTTCTCTGACCTCTGCTGGTGTTTGGTCCGTGAGATCGGCTTCCCATTCGAGTTCTCGGTCCTGCATACTCGTCTTGACGTATCCCGGACAGACAGAATTCACGGTGATTCCGTGTTCGGCGAGTTCGAGCGCGATGCTCTGGGCGAATCCGAGGACCGCCCACTTGGAGGCGACATAGTGTGAGAGATTGGCCGCACCGGTCCGCCCAGCGAGCGAGGAGATGTTGATAATCTTCCCGATGACTTCGGAGTCGTTTTGCTCGCCGTGATCGATCATGTGCTCGGCGAAGGTCTTCGAACACAGGAACACGCCTTTCGCGTTTACGGCCATATTGTGCTCCCAGTCCGCCTCGGAGAGTTCGAACAGCGGCTCCATTGAGGAGACGCCGGCGTTGTTCACCAGTGCGTCGATCGCAACATCCTGGTCCCGGAGCGCTGTTTCGACGCGCTGAATCGACGCTTCGTCGGTCACATCCATCTCGTAGGCCAATGCCTCCCCACCTGCGTCCTGGATTGAATCACGGGTCGATTCGGCGTTGTGGAGTTTGTGGCCGGTCACGACGACGGTCGCCCCCTCGTCGGCCAAGCGCTCTGCGATGGCGGCGCCTATCCCTTTTCCAGCACCGGTAACAAGCACGGTCGTGGTATCACGCAGCATAGCGGTGTGTCGGGTATCATCCATCTATAATCCACCGATTCTACGTTGTTACCGCTGTGTGTTTCGGGCGGTGGCGAGGTCCGTTCCGGGCTTGGTACGCCACTGCTGGTGTGGTCGAAGGAGGGGTGGATCGGCGGCCCGCGGCGCGTATGAGGTTTAACGGGGCTGGTATGTCGTTGCGTCTGGCCTGGGTTGGGAATGCGTTAGAGGGGTTGCTTGCAGTAGTAACCATACAACAATGATATGGGAAGTTTTTTCACGATAGGAGTTAACACTCCGTGTATGTGAAGCCCTGCGTATACCGTTACGGACATACCACTGTAATTGCGGTACTATTCAGCCAGGGGACTATGAGACGGAAAGTGACGCGCAGAACACGTTGAAATCCTCCAGGGGCGGACTACGGGTACCATCGATGGAGACACAACCACATATGGCTGGAGACGAGTTCACGGTGCCACCCACCAAAACCTACACTGTTATCGCGCACGACGTGGTGGACTACCTGCGTCCAACCGGCGTCATCGCAGCCACCGTGGCCGCACGCCGAACCCAGCTCCCTGTTCATCGACTGCCATCAGCCCAGTCGAGACCACCGGTAGCCCCAAACAGGACCCCCCATTTTCTCCAGCACAACGTGTATACGACTGATACACATCACTTCCGGTTGAACACACCTGATCGGTCGCCCTGTCTGGCGCCACCTACCTGACTGTAACCCACGACACCGCGGGAGCCCGGAGGTGGCAGCCGATGCTACAGTGGGAACCAGTTACCGGTTCAAGGCCCCACGCACTGCCACGCAGCTTCCGTGGTCTCACGTCTGCCCTCTGCGTGCAACCTCGATAGCCCTTGCCCGTACGCGCGCCGGTTCGAAACCCAGACTCGCGGCATCGTATCATTCACCGCCCCAGAACGCCCTCCTCGGGCGTTCTATAGTTGGTGTCAAACGGTCGCGCAGTCCGCGATTCCGTCCTGGGCGACCCGGCGGAGCGCGTCGGTTATTTGCGTGGTCTGCTCGGCCCCCTGGGGTGCCCGAATCCAGTACGCGGTTTCCCCAGCGGCTGTCTGAATGCGGATCTCGGGCCCATGCGGACCCGGCTGGGTTGCGATGTCAGTGATCGACCGGACGGGCACACTCCAACGTATACTCCCGGGTGGCTTCGTGCTTCTGGGTGCCGCTCCGAGCTCGGTCACTGGGAGCACTCGCCTGAGCTGTTTCCATACCGCAGTAAGCCCTTCGAACGCTGGGCTGTGTCGTGGGGCTCGCGCGAACATGACTCGGTCAGCCGTGATGGACACGCCCCCATCTTGATACTGCGTATCGCTGTATACCCGTGGCGTTGCACCCCACGCTTCCGCTCTGGCTACACGCGGGGTGCCTTCCACCGCGGAGGCCTCGAACTTCCCCTGCACTGCATGATACCACATTACATGACTCATTGATCGGTGGGTAGTTAGCTCTTGGGCTGCCCGGCCCCTGAATCGAATCGAACCCGGGGGGCTCTACGGTGTCTCTTGGACGGATGCGCAAAAATCGGAACGGGTATTGGTATCCTTCTGTCGGCGGCGTGCCGGGGACGGGGTAGCCTGTTCGGCGCTGCTTTATTCGACGGCCTGGATGGCGGTCTTGGCGGCTTCCAGGGTCTCGGTGACGTGTTCGTCGGTGTGGGCGTGCGTCATGTTGATGCGGCCGAACTTCGGGAGGAAATACACGCCTTCACCGATCATGGCTCTGGAGAACTGCTTGATCTTATCCTGCTGGACGTGCTGATCGACATCTCGCCATTCGGTCCATTGGGTGGGGTCTGTCTCGCCGTCGGTGAAGTGCATGAAGAAGTACCCCGCGAAGTCCGGGATGAAGATGTCGTGTCCGGCATCGGTTGCGATCTCGCGAAGTCCGTCGACGAGCCGCTGGCCACGTGCGAGGAACTCGTCGTAGCCGGCGTCGCCGATCTCGGAGAGGGCTTCCAGGTTTACTTTCGCCCCGGCGAGGGCGAGCGGGTTCCCGGTGTAGGTGCCATAGAAGGGGGCGCCACTTGGTTCTTCGTTCAGATGCCGCATCACTTCTTCGCGACCGGTAAGCGCTGCTGTCGGGTAGCCGTTCGCGAGTGCTTTTCCGAAGACGGCGAGATCCGGCTCGATATCGAAGTAGCCCTGCGCGCCATCAAGCCCCATCCGGAACCCGGTCACGACCTCGTCGAGAATCATCAGCGAGTTGTGTTCCCTAGTGAGATCACGGATATCCTGGAGGAAGCCATCTGTCGGTCGAAGTGCCCCGCCGTTGCTCATGAGGCCCTCGGTGATGACGGCGGCGATCTCATCGCCCTCCCGTTCGAGTTTCTGCGCAAGGAGTTCAGTGTCGTTCCAGGGGAGTACCTCGACGGAGTCTAGGGTCTGCTCGGGGATTCCTGTGCCGGATGGAATCTTATTGGGGCTCTGGCGGGAGCCGGTATCCCCGGTCGCGGGGTGGTGGCTTACCATGACGTAGTCGTGGTGTCCATGGTAGAATCCTTCGAACTTGATGATCTTGTCCTTCCCCGTGAACGAGCGGGCGAGCCGGATGGCGTTCATCGTGCCTTCTGTGCCACTGCAGGTGAACTTGGTCAGATCGCTGGCGGGGACGAGGTCGTTGACGAGTTTCGCCGTTTCGTACTCCAGCTCGTTGGCCGCTCCGAAGAGGGCGCCCTTGTTGATCTGTTCGGTTGCGGCCTCGATCTCGTCCGCTGGGGTGTGCCCGCGGATGATCGAAGAGAACCCACAGAGATAGTCGATGTACTCATTTCCGTCGACGTCAGTGACGATTGCGCCGTCCCCTTCGTCTAAATAGATGACGGGGTAGGGGGCGTAGGCAGATTCGCCGCGTGCGTTTGTGGAGGTTCCTTCCGGAAGTTCTTCGGTCGCTGCGTCCTGGAGTCGTTTGGATTCGGCGAATGTAGTGTCTGGCTGTTCGCCGTAACTATCGCTTACGCTTTGGCGCATGCATCTACCTGTTACTCCACCCGTCCCACATAGTTCTTTTCACGTTTTCGGGAGGGTGATTGCCCGGTCTCCAGGCTGTCTGCATGAGAGGAACATTACGAATCTATGGCTGTAATGATTTGGATGCCACTGCCCACGAACGAATATTAACTCTGCCCGTTAATAATCCTTTCCACTCCTCGAGAGTCCGGCAGTCCGCACCTCCTTCTCCTCTAGGAATTAGGTCACCTCGCCCCCGTCTACGCAGATCACTCCTCTAACGCCGTGGGTAACCAATACATTTAAGTATATAGTTTGATAGCGTGGTAATGTCTATGTCACGGAGAATCAGCTCCCGATCACGGCGGAGCTACCTCAAGAACGTTGCGGGTACCAGTATCCTGGCCGGTGGATTGGCCGGCTGTCTCGGAATCGGCGGCCAGAACGCAAGCTCAACCTCCAATGAGCTACACATCCTCACCTGGGGCGGACAGAACTGGGATGATACCTGGATCGGAGGGTTCGAAGAGAAACACGATGTGACCCTCACCAAGGAAGTCATCTCAGCGAACGCCGACGCAGTCAACAAGATCAAACGAAACCCCCCAGGGACCTACGACATCGTCCGCCCCACGCAGTACGTCATCCAACGCGGCGTCCAGGAGGACTTCCTCGAACCACTGAACCTCCAGAACATCCCCGCGTACGAGGACCAGGTGTACGATAACCTGAAGCTGGACTACTTTGAGAAGGACGGCGATACGTACGCCGTCCCCTTCCTTTTCGGCGCAACCGGCGTACTCTGGAACAAAGACGCCGTCTCCCTGGACAACCTCCCCAGTCTCGACGTCCTCTGGTCCGACGACCACGCAGGCCGTGTCTCCATCCGGGACCACGGCCCCGACAACACCATCTTCACCGCACTGAAGAACGGCCAAGATCCAATGAATCCCTCTGACTTCGAGAAAATCCAGTCGCTTCTCGGCACCCTAACTGATAACGTGCGGACCTACTGGGGCTCCGGGTCTGAGATTGAGCAGATCGTGAAGAGCGGCGAAGTCGATCTCATGACCTGCTGGGACGGTGCCTACCGCCGGCTCGAGTCAAGCGGCCACAACGTCGGCTTCTCTGGCTTCCAGGAAGGCACCCAGGGCTGGGTTGACTCCTGGGCGATTCCCAAAGGCTCCGAGAATCAGGAACTCGCGGAGAAATACATTAACTACAACCTCACCGAGATGGCTCGCGAATGGTTCGAGAAGATTAACTACCCGATCGCCTCGACGGCCACGAACTACACTGACGAAGAGATCAAACGCTTCAACCTCGACGAGAAGACCCTCGAGAGTTACTTCTTCCGGGGCACCCTCAGTGATGATTATCTCGAACAGATCAACAAGATGTGGACTGAGGTCAAGTCGTCCTAATGCCAGCCAGCGTGGCGCTTGAGGACGTTCGAAAGGAGTTCGGGGACGTCGTCGCCGTCGACGATATCTCCATGGAGATCGAGGAGGGCCAGTTCCTGACCCTTCTCGGGCCATCCGGCTGTGGGAAGACGACCACCCTCCGTTTGATGGCGGGCTTCGAAACGCCAACGAGTGGCACCGTCAAATTCGAAGGGGAGGACGTCACCGACGCGCCCGCCTATTCCCGCCCCTCAAACCTCGTGTTTCAGAGCTACGCCCTGTTCCCCCACAAGACCGTCGGGGAGAATATCGGCTTCGGGCTGAAGATGCGGGGCGTCGACAAAGCCAAACGCGAAGAGCAGGTCTTAGAGATGCTTGACCTTGTCGAGCTCCCCCGGATGCAGGACCGTTCTATCGACGAGCTCTCCGGCGGCCAACAACAGCGCGTCGCTCTCGCTCGTGCCCTGATCAACGAACCAACTGTCCTGCTCCTCGACGAACCACTGGGTGCCTTAGATCTCAAGTTGCGTCGGAACATGCAGCTCGAGCTGAAGAACATCCAGGAAGAGCTCGGCATTACCTTCATCTACGTCACCCACGATCAGGAAGAGGCGTTACGGATGAGCGATAAGATCGCCATCCTCAACGACGGCCGGGTCGAACAGGTTGGTGCACCCAACGAGATCTATGAGGAACCCGCGACACGGTTCGTCGCCGATTTCATCGGTGAGACTAACCTCCTCGATGGAACGTATGACGCTGACGCTGGCGTCGTCTCCACTGGCGCACTCCGGATTCCGGTCGAATCGAATCACGATGACGGAGCCGCGGTATCGGTCTCGATCCGCCCGGAAAAGATTCGCATTCACCCCGGAGACGAGACAAGCTACACGCTGGAGTGCACCGTCGACGATATTGTCTACCAGGGGAACCTGGTGAAGATACACGTTAGCGTCGACGACACCGAACTGGTGGTCGAGGATCACGCTGAGGGCCTTGATACCATTCCCGACGTCTCGGATCACATCCGGATCGGGTGGGAGACGACGCAGGCCACGGTTCTTCAAAACCAATGACGACCGTGACCCCCTCGTTGGACGACATCGAAGCCCGGCTCGCCACCCTCCGGGCAACCCTGATGTCCTTCATCGGGTCAGACCGGATCAAGGGACTGCTCAGCCTCGGTCCGTCGATCTCCGTTCTGGGGATCATCTACTTTCTCCCGATCCTCGCGCTCTTCATCTTGAGCTTCGGGACCGAGAGCAGTTTCACTGGGTTCGAGTTCACGCTCGAACACTACGGGGATATCTTCCCCCTTGACCCGCTGCTGTCGTTCAATTTTGCTGACCTGCTCTATCTTGGGCTGCTAGCGAAGTCCCTGAAGGTTTCCCTCTACGTGACGATTGTCTCGCTGGTCCTGTCGTACCCGATCACGTACTATATCGGGAATCGTGTGCAGGAAGCGTATCGGTTGCCGTTGATGATGCTCATCATGGTCCCCTTCTGGACCTCGTATCTCGTCCGGACGTACTCATGGATCCCGATCCTCTCCGAGAACGGCCTCATCAACGGGCTGCTGACCACGATTGGGCTCCAGCCCCTGCAACTGCTGTACACCCCGTTGGCCACGAACATCGGGCTTGTGTACCTCCATCTGCCGTTCATGATCCTCCCACTGTACGCCAGTATGGCCGGGCTCGACGCCGCCCATATCGAGGCGGCACAGGATCTTGGGGCCACCCGGCTCCGTGTCTTCCGGGAGATTGTGCTCCCCCTCACGATGCCAGGTGCAGCCGCGGGTGTGATCTTCGTCTTCATCAAGTCCACCGCCGCCTACGTCGTCCCAACCCTTCTCGGCGGGCCGAACGGCATCCTCTACATGAACGTCGTCGTCTCCCAGTTCCGCCAGACCTACAACTGGAACTTCGGAGCAGCACTGTCCTTCATCCTGCTCGCCATCGTCCTGGCGATCCTGTATGCCGCACAAAAAATGGGTGCGTCCCTTGGCAGCGCCCAGATGAGGTAACACCAATGACGAACAACACCTACGTCGACTGGGGGCTTCGGGCTGCAACCGCGGGCACGTTCGTCTTCCTGTACGCCCCACTGTTCATCATCGTCCTGTTGTCCTTCCAGACCGGAGACACTCCCCTGGGGTTCTCCCTTGACTACTACCAGCAGCTGCTGGACGCCACATCGCTGCTTGATGCGCTCTACTTGAGCTTCCGTATCGCCATCGTGGTCATGGTAATCTCCACCACGCTCGGTATCCTTGCGGGACTCGGCATCGTCCGGTACGCCTGGCCACGGAACACGAAAGCGGTGCTCGCGTTCTTCTCCATCCCGCTCACCCTCCCGATTATCGTGTACGCGTTCGGGTTATTCGTCGTCACCACCTACTTCGCGATACCACGTGGCGCCATCGCCATCGTGTTGGGGCATATCGTCTACGTTCTGCCTTTCGCGGCACTGGTGATGGTCTCTGGCCTCCAGGACTTCGATTCCGAACTTGAGGAAGCCGCCATGGACCTCGGTGCTGATGAGTTCACCACGGCCCGGGAGGTCACCCTCCCGTTACTGAAACCGAGCATCCTCGCGGCTGCACTGTTCAGCTTCACGCTCTCCTTCGACGAGTTCCTGATCGCGTACTTCGTCGGTGGCAAAGGCGATATCACTCTCCCGATGCAGATCTTCACCATGGTCCGCCGCGGCATCTCGCCAACTATCTACTCGATCAGCACCCTCATCCTCGTGCTCAGCGCTGGACTCGCCTGGATCGCACTCCAGCTGGAGCGGTCCTAATCCCTAACGGACCTACCTCGTCGATTTTCTGCAGCACTGCTCGATCCCCAGGCGCGTTCGGAGTCTCCACCCCGTCACGCCCCACCGACTATCGTCTCCTGAAGCGGGTGGTGTGATGTGACCCACGAATAACGCGCCACCACAACAGTGCGCACCGACAACCGCTCGAAACTCACTCCCGACGCGGTCGCTTTCGCCCTGTCCCCAGGCGCGCCACGCCTCTTCTGCCACTGCCAACCTGCCACCCGGGTCGCCACACTGCCCGGCGACCCCCTGGTGTCGCTCCGTGGTATGGGGCCAGCCCCTCACCCGCGTGAGACGATACCAACTGTATTAAACAGGGGCGGCCCCTAGCAGTAGCTATGGTTGAGACTGATCTTGAGGACCTGCGGCGTGGGACGGAGCTTGTGAAGCGTGGGTTTGCGCGGATGCAGAAGGGTGGTGTTATCATGGATGTTGTGAATGCGGAGCAGGCGAGGATTGCGGAGGAAGCGGGCGCGGTTGCGGTGATGGCGCTCGAAGCTGTCCCTGCGGATATTCGGAAGCGTGGCGGTGTGGCGCGGATGGCGGACCCGGCGGACGTCTCCGAGATCATCGATAGTGTCTCCATTCCGGTGATGGGGAAGGCGCGTATCGGGCACACGAAGGAGGCCCAGATCCTCGAAGCGATCGGGGTGGACATGGTCGACGAGAGCGAGGTCTTGACGCCTGCGGACGACACGTACCATATCGACAAGCGCGACTTCACCGCACCGTTCGTCTGTGGGGCGCGCAACCTCGGTGAAGCCCTGCGCCGTATCGACGAGGGCGCGGCGATGATCCGGACGAAGGGAGAGGCCGGCACTGGCGACGTGAACCAGGCCGTCCACCACCAGCGCACGATCAAGGGTGCAATCCGCGAACTCATCGGGATGACGTATGAGGAGCGCGAGCACTACGCCCGCGATATCGAGGCCCCTGCCGAACTCGTCCACGAGACCGCGGAGATGGGGCGCCTCCCTGTCGTCAATTTCGCCGCCGGCGGCATCGCGACGCCCGCTGACGCCGCGCTCATGATGCACCATGAATGCGACGGCATCTTCGTCGGCAGCGGTATCTTCGGCGCCGAGGACCCCGAGAAGATGGGACGCGCGATCGTCGACGCCGTCAATAACTGGGACGACCCCGCCAAACTCGCGGACATCTCCAGCAACATCGGCTCCGGCATGAAGGGCGAGGCCAACGTCGACCTTCCCGAGGAAGAGCAGTTCCAGGGCCGCGGAAACTAACGACCCCGCGGTCTATCGGGTTGTGTGGTACGAGCGATACGAGTCGGTGCTGGTGCCCACGAGCGTCTAATCGCGCATGAACTCGCTTGCCTGGGGTTCCGTTGGGTCAACCTGAATCTCGACGAGGGTTGGCGCCGCCGTGTCGAGGGCTGTCTCAATGGCCGCGCTGATCTCGGGTGGGGTGTCTGGGCGGTGTGTCGCGATCCCCATCCCGTCAGCAACTGTCGTAAAGTCGATCGCGGCGTCCGACCAGCCGTATTCGTTATGGCTCAGGTCGTAGCTTTGGCCAGCCGCATCGCTGATGATGGCGTAGTCGTCGTTGTTCAGGACGACAACTGTCAGGGGGAGGTCCTCCACCACAGCGGTATGGAGTTCGTGGATGCACATCAGTAACCCACCATCGCCGGTCAGGGCGACGACCGGTGTGTCAGGGTTCGCAGCCTGGGCGCCGATCGCCGATGGAAGCCCGGTCCCCATGGTCGCCCACGATCCCGGATTCACGTACCGGCGCGGCCCGTATGCATCGAAGACGGTGAGCCCCCAGACCCGGAATCCGCCCGCATCAACGGTGATGATCGCCTCCCGGGGCAGGGTTTCGCGAATCGTCTCTAGGGCTTGGACGGTCGTGATCGGGGGTTCGGAACCGAGCAGCGGGGTGATCCGACTGTGGGCCGCGGCCCGTACGGCCGCCGCAGCACTGGTCCCGGTGCTGTCGGAGATATCCCTGGCCGCCAACCGCTGCTTGAGCGCGCCGAGTGTCGCTTTCGCATCAGCCACGATTCCGACGGTTGGCTCGTACCCCGTGCCGATATCGTCCGCGTTAAGGGTGACGTGAATCAGCATTCCGGGGAGGTCAACGCTCCACCCGCGGGTCGCGTGCGCATCGAGGTCGGACCCGACCGCCAGGACCACATCGGCTCCTGCGAGCAGGTCCAGTAGCTCCGGTGGGGCCCCAGCTGATAAGACACCGGTGCTCAGGTCGTGATCCTCTGGGATGACGCCTTTCCCCTTGTACGTGGTCACCACGGGGGCATCGAGTTGTTCTGCGGTGGCGATAAGTTCAGTCGTGGCGTTCGCGCTTCGGACCCCGCCACCGGCGATGATAACCGGTGCTGCCGTGGTCGCGAGCAGATCTGCTGCGTCCGCAAGTTCTGTCTCCGGGAGGTTGGACGTATCGGGCCCCATAGCCGCTTCTGCCCCTGCGAGCACCGTCTCTGCGGCGAGGTAGCGCTTGGGGATCCCGACTCGAACCGGCCCCTGCGGCGGTTCCCGTGCGATACTGATCGCACGGTCGATGGTCGCGACAGTGCCCTCTGGATTTTTGACAAGGAGGTTCGCTTTCACTACGTTGTCGTAGGTGTCTGGTGGTGTCTCGTGGATTGCGTCACCGCCACGGAGTTCGGGGTCGGTTTCGATGGCGAAATGAATCAGTGGCGTACAGTCATTCAGCGCATTCTTCAGTCCGTTCATTGCATTCATGTCTCCAGGCCCCGGCACGACGACGGTAGCCGCCATCTCGCTGCTCGTCTCGGCATACCCCCACGCCTGGTGGCTGACTGCGGTTTCGTGGCGTGCGACGATGAACTGGACGTCGTCTCGTCGACCGATCGCCTCATTCAGCGGGAGTGATTGTTTGCCTGGAATCCCGAACACAGTCGTGATTCCGTGGTCGACCAGCTGCTCGATAACCGCTCGACTAACGCGCATACCCGGTATCTCGAACTGCGGTATTATAATCTATGCGTCGTGCGGAGCGCACCGCTGGGTCCCCGGCGATGTCGATACTGTCTGTGCTGCCGCCAGCTTGGCCCCCTCTGCGGACTGGCAACCGGGGTGGTGCAGCCGAAGTACGCTCGGCTGCGTGCGACGAGCCGCGCGTTCGGCACCTGTAGGAACGAGTTCATCCGCGTCGTGCTACTCCTGGTCCCGAAACTACTAAGGCGAACTCTCCGGTCCAACCCAATAGGATGGACGTAGACTCCATCTGTAGGTGATTTAGCATGCCAACGCAATGTACAGGGACCAGCAACGTCCTGGTCGCCGGCAGGTACGATGAGGTGTTGCCCCATCTAACACCCCGAAACGCCCTGCTACCTGTGCCTCGAACCGGCCAGGTACCGACGTCGAGCGCACCGATAGTCCCTGCTGCCGTCTTGGTGGGTTCGATAACAACTGCCGGAGACCGCGGCAGAGACTCCGTGAATAGTATCGCTGTGTGCGGTTACCATGAGACTGGAGGGACCGTCCAGTTACACCTGCCCAACGACCGGGGCCGGCACGCTCACTCGGACGACACGACCGAGGATGCAGGTGCAGAGGTGGCGGCATGACCGAACAGAGTTCTCTTGGGCAGCAGTATGGGGCGGGGTAGAACTTCCGTATGCCGGCATCAAGACGTTCCTGAACGGCGATCAGCTCGATGTCAACGAACTCACCGAGTACGATGTCGGGGTGCTTGGTGTCCCCTATGATGGTGCGGTGAGCAACCGGCCGGGCGCCAGATATGGCCCCCAGGCCATTCGTCGGGCAAGCGGTTGGTGGGCGTACCGTTCCGGATACAAGGGTGGCTTGACCAATATGCGGACCGAGCGCCAGGTTGACTTCTCGGCGTTGTCCGTCGCCGACTGTGGGGATGTCCCGGTGTTTCCGATGGATAGAGAACGGACCGCCGAGAGCATTGAGGCGCACGTTGCGGCCGTGGCCGAACGTGCGTTCCCGGTCGTCCTCGATGGGGACCATTACTGTACGGCGCCGTCATTTCGGGGGTTCGCCCAGGGGTCGAACTACGAGTCGGTCGGACTCGTCCAGATCGACGCGCACACTGACACCAGCACCGGTAGCCCGGTGTACGGGGATGCGTTTCACGGCTCCAGCACGGCACTGATTGCTGACTCGCCGTACACCGACTACACGAACATTAGTCAGGTCGGCATCCGTGGCTACGAGGGCCCGGGGTTCTTTGAGTTCGCTAAGAAGCAGGGGCTGAACCTCTACACGATGCGGGACGTTGAGGACCGCGGCATTGAGTCCGTCGTAGACGACGCCATCGCCGCTGTGGCTGCGGAGACCGACGCCGTCTACGTCACCGTCGATATTGATGCCGTTGACCCCAGCATCGCCCCGGGAACCGGTACTCCAGAACCCGGTGGCCTTTCCGCAACCGAGGCGCTGACCGTTATGGAGACGCTGGGTGCCCACGACGCCGTTGCGGGCGCCGACCTGATGGAAGTGGCACCGGGCTACGACGACAGCGATGGTACGCAGCGCCTGGCGGCAATCCTCCTTGTCACCCTCCTGGAACGCCGGTTCGCAGAATAACCGCCAACCAGTATCGGGACACGCGCCGCGGTTTCCCGTTTCGGGGGTGCTGGGTTCCGGGTACTCAGGGGATGTCGGTTTCGATCTGGTCGGGGGTTTCGGGAATATGTGGCGACGTGAAGTCTGGTGATCGGGACTCGAATCGGGTCACTCGAAACGGGTCCCGGGAGAATGGGGGTTCGGTGTCGGAGATGATGGCGCGAACGGCAGCTGCGGCCATCGGCGCGGCCATGATGCCCTGCCCATTACTGCCGGTTGCCACGATCAATCCCTCGGGACCATCTTCGGGTTCGTCATATATCGGGTCACCGTCCGGGGTGCCGGCCATCCCGGTTGGACAGATATCATCACTCGCAATCCGGGCTCGCTCCATCCCTGGAACGAACCGGTGGATCCCTTCCGCGACGAAATTCCTGAACTCTTCTGTGATATTGGAGCGTACCGGTGGTGGGTCTGCAGAGAAGAAGGCACCCCCGCCAACGTGCAGCTCATCGCTGTGCTCTGGCACCCAGTACAGATGGGTGCTCGTTTCCAGGGCAATGGGGTAGTCATCTCCGAACTCTCGTTCTGTCTCGAGATTGATCGTTTGGGCGCGATACGGCCGTATCGGGAGCTCCATGTACGGCCGAACTAGCTCTCGCGTATGCCAGCCAGCGGCTCCGATCACCGTTGGCGCATGGACCGCGCCGTCGGTCGTCTGCACGCCGGTAACGGCACCGTCATCGACGAGGATGTCCTCGACGGTCACTCCGGTCTCGAACGTTGCACCCCGGTCTTCGGCATCCTCTTTCAACGTCATCGCAAAGGTGTACGGATCAACCCGCCCACCTTCACGGTATTCGATAGCGCCGGCGATCGTGTCAAGGATGAACGCGTCGGGATACTGTTCTTCCACTTCCTCCACCGTCAGGTACGAAACTTCGAACCCGGCGTCGCTGTACTCCTGTGCGGTCTCCCGTCGCTCGTCGACCACATCCGGGTCCAACAGCTCAACAAAATTCTTCTGTGTATACGAGAAGTGCCCGGTCCCGTCGTAGTCGTTGAAGAAATCGAGCGCATACCGGGTTGCCTCCGTATACTCCCCGTAGTCGTAGAGGTTTGTGATCAACCCAGACGCTTTCGCTGTCGTCTTACTTGCAATCTGTCCTTGCTCCAAGACGAGGACGTCGTGGTCCGACGCGAGCTCACGCGCAACTGCACACCCATTCACCCCTCCGCCGACGATAACGACGTCATGGCTCTCCTTCTCGAACATTCGAACACCTCTACCACGGATGCGAACCACCTTGAATCATTGGATTACAGCCACCTCCATCCTGGCACGAAAACTACACCAATCCGTCCCCGCATCTCTTTTCGAGTGTGTGTCGAACCACGCTTCGCAGACAGCGTTCCGCCTGAGCAGCACGATCGTGGGCGTGTCCCTAGCGTTATTGCTGGGTTTCTGGGTCTTTCAGGCTGTGCAGGTTAGCGTGTGTCTGTTCGAACCCGTGTGTATGGATTTCGAGGACATTCCCGAAGGGGTCCTTACAGTACGTCATCTTGTATGGCTTCTCCGGAAGAATCTGCCAGACTTCCTCGATGTGTTCGCCACCGTTAGCCTCAATATCGGCCGCAAGCTGCTCGATATTTGGGTCCTGGATACAGAAATGACTCAGCCCCGGCCGCCGGCCGTCATCCGCTTTCTGGTCTTGCTGATCGAATTCGTAGAACTCGACGCCGACGTGATCCCCCGTCGACAACAGGGCGAGCTTTATCCACTCGAAGTCAGGCGGCTGATCAACCGCCGCAAGCAGCGTTCCGATATGTTCCTCTCCCGCCTTAATCTTCTCAGGGCCCAACACCCGATTTAGCCCAAGGACCTCCTCATACCATTCCACGGTAGACTCGATGTCATCGACACCAATACCAATATGACTCAAACTCCGTGGGTATCGTCCAGCATCCACCATAGCCATGAATATCGCTAACTTCGCATAAACCTAGCGGAGAACGCTACCAGCCGACGGTTGGCCCGCTGTGTCCGACCCCCACCCAGTCGTTCCGGGTGCCCATAGGGACGCCACCGACGTTGGGTTTGTTGTCACAGCTCTGCCCTGAGTATCGATTCATCGACGTATCCCTGGTCGTTCGACACCCGCATTCTTCTCCGGGTATGGACCCGCCACCACCGGCTGGCGACCTCTCGATTGGAACGTGTCTCCAGCATCCACTATGGCGCCCTTTGATGACGGCACGGACAGTGAATCGCCACCTTTGCTTGCGTCGTCTCACCACTGGGATCCTGCTCTCGGTCCGATTCGGCGGTGCTGTTCACCTCGTGTTGCAGCGCCCTGGATCGTTCGTGACAGTTGTAGAACTTTTTCGGCATATGCGAGCTGTTTCTCCGGCGTAGTTGCTGGACTGGAGTTGTCGTGTGGGTTGGACTGGCGGCTGTATTGTAGGTCTGTATTTGCTCCTGGCGCTCGATTTGGCGGCCTCATCGGTGTTGGATGGTGGCGGCATTGTCGCTCGTCGTTTCGTTGCGTGAGCGTATTCGTCTCGGCTCCGGGCTGGTTTTGGTATGGGATGGTATGAGCGGCGGTGCGGGAGGTGCGCTCAATGTCTTCGTAGTGTGCACACAGCGTCGCAGTTTGACGGTGTCTACCCGGGGCAACGTTTGGCGTGTGTCATAGGCATACCGCGTTCTTTTGTTGCTGTTCGCCGAGCGTGGGTTTGGGTACCACTGCGGGACTCTCATCACTGGACGTCGGTATACGGTGCCTGGCACCCGATCAGAGGTGGACGAGACACTCCGGCACTCCAGTAGGGGCCTCCTCTTCCTGTATCGTTGGGCGATCAATCGTGGGCCGCAACAAGTCGTTTTACTGTGACGTGACAGGATAGTGGCACCGGACGTCAGTGGCTTGTCTCGGATCCGAACGACCTCCTCGGGTGCTGATTGTATGTTGTACACCCCTCCTGTCCGTCGGCGGGTCTTCGCAGTGTGTTGAGTACCGATACTTGGTATCTGCAGTCCACTCGGGTCGATGGTTGGTCGGTTTGACTGGCGGCGATTGGCTTCCTTTACTCGTCCTGGGATGGTTTTCCGGGGCGGTTCTTCGGTGGGTGCAGTGTAGATTAACTACACCATTTGACTATCATGCTGGCATACACCTTTGCAGCTTCTATGAGTTGGGTACGGGGGATGTATTCATCAGCGCCATGTGCACCCATGTATGTGTCTCCGGGTCCGAAGCTGATCGTATCGAGACCGAATGTTGATTGAATGAACCCGCCGTCGTTGACTGCTTTGAATCCTGAATAGACGGGTTCTTCTCCAGTTGCGGCAGCCACGGCGTTTCCCATCACCTGGCAGCCCGGGTTCTCGACGGGTGTCTCGAATCCGGGCCAATACGAGTGCTGTCGATACTCGTCGATTAGCTCGCCCTCTTCCAGAACGGGTGGGTGGTCGTTGAGCCAGTCATAGTCGGACTGTAGCGACATTACGGCCGATTCGAGTTCTCCCCACAGCTCTGTTCGACTTACCGATGGCGGGATGTATAGCTGCCCCTGTATGCGAGCGGAGTTCGCCACGGATGCGATGAAGTCACCAGCGTCGACGAGGGTGGGGACAATCGTAACAGCACCGACGCCTTGCATGTCTTCTGCAATTGGATGCCCGCCACTTCCCCAAATCTGGTCGCTGTAGCGCATATTCCATTCGTGCTCGAGTCGCTCTAATTTGTCGAGCATTTCTCTCAGAATCGGGATTGCGTCGACGCCGACATCTGTTCCGTTGGGGATGCCGGTGCGTTGTGGGTACTGAACTAAGTTATGTTGGGAAGCATGGACCGCCTTTCCAGGGATGGTGATATCGAAATGGAGCAGAGATGCGCTTTTCGTGTGTATTTGATTATTTGTTGGCTCGGTGTTGATGCAGAATGGAGGTTCGATGTCCTTCGAGAGGATTGCGTTTGTTGCGGGGAGTGTCCCGACGTCTTGCTGGACCGCCTCTTCTCCCACGACGATACTCATTAGGATGTCGCCGCGGAGATCGATATCGGTGTTCATGATGGCCTTCACCGCCCAAATCATGGCTGTGTTAGGCCCTTTCATATCGGTTGTCCCGCGCCCGTACAGGCGGTCCTCTTCTCGGGTTAGTTGCCAGGGGTCATGCTCCCATAGCGTTTCGCGATCCTGCTCAGAGACGTCTACTATATCTGAATGTCCGTTGAAGAGGAGATTTCGACCTGATCCGGATCCTTGCAGGTGTGCGTTCACGTTCGGACGATTTCCCTCCTCTGAAACATCTACGATGGAGACGTCATCCCATTCCATGTCGTCGAATGACGGTTTGATGAGCTCGCGTTGGACTGGGGCTTCCTCTTCGGGGGTGGACCGGTATTGGATGTAGTCGTCCAGAAACTCCAGCATGTTTTCTTCGTTGTCGTCGATCCAGTCGAAGGCGGGTTCTAGATTAGTCATGGGTCTTGGAATCGTGTGTCGTACGTTCAGTAACTGGCAAGGTCTTATAAATATTCACCCTTGGTGGTTCTGGTCTGAGCGGCCTTCTGTCTGTAGGGATTGTCGTGATGTTGGTCGGGGGTCCGCGTAATTGTGTGGGGTCTGGTCTGAGTACGGCTTCTCAGATGGCACAAACATTACAAGAAACTTTTTCACGGTGGGAGTTAATCTATTGCCAACAACAGCCACTCGCTTATCGTTACACGCATATGGATGTAATGTTTTCTACGGTGGGCGTGCGCGGGCTCGCGCAGACGTCAGACTCTCGGGTCCTTTTCCGAAATCGGATACCTCCCCAGGATTATGCACGACCCTCGCCGTATACCTGGCAAAGATATTTATATTATACTCCATATTGGGACTGTGTATGGCAAACGATAACAGGCGATCAGTGCTTAGAGGGATTGGTGCACTCGGTGTCGGCGGATTGGCCGGCTGCCTCGGTGACAACGGGCAAAGCAATCAAACGACGACGGACACCAACGATGAGGGGAATACCTCGGAAGACACTACAACGACCACCGAATCGTCGCCACCAAAGGTCGGACTCTCGATGACCTTCGGCGGGGGCTCTTGGATCACCGCCTTCCGAGACGGTGTTGAACTCTACGCGGATGACCAGAATTTCAACTATAATTTCTACGGGAGCGAGCGAGACGCCCAGCAAGAAGTTCAAGACTTCCGGACCATGGTCAACCAAGAATTCGACGGAATCCTCTCCAAACCCTGGGACTCCCGAGCCATTAGTCAGGCCGTCGAAGATGCCAAAGAGGCAGGGGTCCCAACCTTCACGGTCGACACGGATGCGACAACGCCCGATGTAGCGATGTTCACGGCGTTCAGTAACCGTCAGGCCGCAACTACAGCCGGCGAAACCCTCCTTTCACGGACAAAAGAAGCCAATCCAGACCAAGACTCGTTCAAGGTCCTGGACATTATGGGCACCCAAGGCGCCCAAATTACCACCGATCGCGATGAACCCTTCGTCACGCTCATGGAGAACACCGACGGGTTTGAAATCGCTGCCAAACTCCGCGGCAAATACCGGGTGGAACCCTCTCGTCAAGCAACCCAAGAGTGGGTCAACGCAAACGGCGTTCCGGATGCCATCTACACCGCTAACCTTACGATGGCCATCGGCGCGCTGAACGCACTTGACAACCTCGGCCACGCCCACCCGCGCGGACACGACGACCACGTGGTAATCGTAACCATCGACGCAGGGCCACAAGTCATCTCAAAGATCAACGAAGGCCTCGTGGATGCGGCAATCGACCAGCCCAATTATTTCTATGGCCCAATTGCACTTCACTACCTCGAAAAGTATCTTGAGGGCGACGGCGAAGCAGAACTCCCGGAGATCGGGGAGACCATTACCGAAGACGACCTCACAATAGAATCTGCCGAACACGAAATCAACGGGGAGACCGTAGAGCTCTGGGCCGATCCAATCTGGGCTCCAGCAGAGATCAAGGAGAAGAACGGGCATCGGTACTTTGAAACAAACAACATCGTCGTCACCGAAGAGAATGCTGACGCGGAGTATCTCTGGGGCAACATCTGGGGATAGCGCGAGCATTGAACGCTGACGACCAGCCGCCACACAACCCCCCATAGGGCCCTGCCAGAGACTGAATATTATGGAACCGGTACCGGGTCGTCGATATCCGGCACCCGGATTCGCATTGTTACCAATCGGCGGAAGGACCTATCGGGGGAGAACTTCCAGGCAGACACCCGTTTCGTCAGTCCAGCAAGCCCGACGAGGTTCGGTCCCGAGTTCGCTACGCGACCAGTCCCGTCTCGGGGGCGAAATATTATGTGGGTAGACACCAAGGAGCAGATGTGTTCCGAATGACAACGAGTTCAACCTCCAATACCCAGTTCCAGCTCGCTACGCGACTCGGGCAGGTATCGAGAACTGATTCCACCCAAACGCATCGAGAAGCATGCACGGGGCAGAGTGCTCTCCTCCGACGCGGCACGTCTCGCTGACACCCACATACCAATGTCACTTACCACGCTTCACAAGACGTTCTGGGATAACATCACGGCGTCTAGCACACGAACTAATGCAATTCTGAAATCGCTCGACCACATGGTCTGGCTCATTCTTGGACTCCTCATCGTAGGCATTTTCGTGCTCATACCACAGGTGTTCCGGAACGTCACCTCACTCCAGATCATTCTCCATGGCTCTGTGGCGCTTGGCTTCCTCGTTCTGGCGGAAAGCCTTTGCCTGCTTTCGGGCCACTTCGATCTATCGATCGGTTCAATCGCTGGATTTTCGGCGATATTCACAGCAATGGCGTTCTCTGGATCCCACTGGGGAGTCATCTCCCACCCGGTCGTCGGGGTTCTCCTCATACTCACCATCGGAACCATCATTGGCACGCTCAACGGACTCTCAGTTGCAAAGCTTGGCGTGAATCCGTTCCTCCAAACACTGGCCTTCCTCATCATCTTCCGAGGAGCGATGCTAACCCTCACAACCAGCCCCATCTATCAGCTTCCAGCGGCATACTTCGCCATCGGAAATACGCCCGCTATCGCAATCGGGCTCCTGATATTCTCCTATCTGGCATTCGCGTATATTCTTCGATACACCTCCTTCGGAATGGGCGTCTATGCATTAGGCAGTAATGAGAAATCGGCCCGGTCAGTCGGAATCAATACCGACCGATTAGTCATCCTCGTGTATGCGGTAAGCGGCTTTCTTGCGGCGATCGCCGGGCTAATACTGTCCGGTTATGCCCAATCCGTCTCAGTGAATACTGGTGATGGCATGGTATTCCCCGCGTTCGCAGCCGCAGTGATCGGGGGGATCAGCCTCTTCGGCGGGCGGGGGAAGATCACCGGCGCACTCGGTGGCGTTCTCCTGCTTGGATTGGTCCAGTCAGCACTGAATATCAGTGGCGTGGGTGCCTCAGAGGTACAGATGATAAATGGCCTCGTGTTGTTATTCGCCATCCTTCTGTACAATTCGAAATCCAAACTCAGGGAGAAAGTCCTCCAGGGGAGTGTGTAACCATGCCTGCTAACCCGACACCGACTACGACCGCCGCTTCCGAAGATGCATCACAGTCAGACCTGATTCGGTTCGACCATATTTCAAAGCAGTTCGGCAATATCATCGCAGTCGAGGACATCTCCCTGTCTGTGAAACGGGGGGAGATTCTGGCCTTAGTTGGTGACAACGGTGCTGGAAAATCAACGCTGATGAATATTCTTGCTGGTGTTTACCCACAAACCTCTGGTGAACTGTATTACGACGGTGAACCTGTCTCGTTCTCGAATCCTGGGGCGGCCCGATCGTTCGGTATCGAGACCATCTATCAGGACCTCGCGTTGATGGATGACCTCGATATCGCGACCAATATCCACCTTCAACAGTTCCCTAAACGGTTCAGTCTCGGTCCAATCGAGATGATCGATTGGCAGGAAGCCAACGAAGCCACTCGGGAGGTACTGGAGTTCCTCAATCTCGACCTAGATCCTGGCTTGGAAGTCGAGTGGCTTTCCGGGGGTGAGCGTCAACTCGTGGCGATTGCGCGGTCGATTCTCTCCGACCCAGATATGATAATCCTTGATGAGCCAACGAGTGCACTCTCTGTTGCTGGGACCGACCTAGTGAAAGAGACGATGCTCCAGTTGAAGGAGGACGGACACACGCAGATTATCGTCACACACAACTTCGAAGAAGTGCTGAACGTTGCCGACCGGATCGCCGTGCTCTACCAGGGCGAACTGGTTGAGATCGTCGATCCACAGACCGTAGATCGGGAGTCGCTCTCGAATCTGATTACGACCGGACAACGAACCCCATAACCTCCGCCCCCTTTGAAGCGGGTTAACTGGCTCACGGGAGTGTGGTTCCCAACCTGTGCCGGATACCTGGGCTGTGATTCATCGTGCGTATCCGGGGGGCCGTCATCAGGTATCATGCCGATTCGATTTCGCCTCTCCCGACCGTATACTACCCCGGATTAACTCGTCGAGCTCGAAATCTTTCCCAGTGGTCTCGTTGGGGCTGTTACCAGCTGGAATTTGGGGAACAGTCTGGATATGCGTCTTGCACAGCTGCTCAGTGCCCAACGATTCCATAGGACGTCGGTTATCTCCCGAAGAGCTGTTGGTCATCGTCGTTCATCGCCGCGCAATGCGCCGATAGGTCGCGGACGCACGCTAGTGTCAATGGGCCCTCCTTAGCCGGAGCTTGCTGGTTGGATTATTTGGATCGCGGAGGGTCAACTACTGGCCAGCTGTCGTTGAACTATCGCGCCAACGGTGCTGGCGGACAGGTAACTCACCAAAACTACTATAGTAGTCAACAGCCCATATTGATTCACCTATGTTCAAGGTATCCGTTGACGTGGGGGGAACCCACACAGATCTGTATGGGTGGGATTCCTCCAACGGTAACAGCTACATGACCAAAGTCCCGACGACACCTGAAGATTTGACAGCCGGGGTGCTAAATGCCATCGACCGTGCAGGCGTACCCCTGCAAGACGTAGATAAGTTCATGCACAGCAGCACCACTTCCACGAATGCAGTAATCGAAGGCACCTACCCAACGACACCGTTCATCACCACGGACGGGTTCCGGGATCAGATCGAGATTGGCCGTTACCACCGGGAACATCTCTATGATCCGTACCAGCAAAAACCGGATCCGTTAACGAGTCGCCAGTACCGATATACTGTCCCTGAGCGGTTGGATGAAACGGGGGATGTGCTCACGGAACTTGATGAGAGCGCCGTCAGAGAGGTTGCTGCAGAACTTGCTGCCTTAGATATTCGGAGTCTCGCGATCGGGTTCATCAATTCGTATGTGGATCCTCGGCATGAACAACGAGCGAAAGCGATTTTGAACGAGGAATTGGATGATGTCTATATCGCCATCTCGTCGGATATCACTCGGACGTTAGGTACGATTCCCCGGTTCAACACAGCGATAATGAATGCCGCCCTCGAACCAATAATTAGTGATTATCTCGACTCCTTATACGAGAAGCTGGAGGCAAACGGCTTCTCGGGGGTGTTCAATATTATTCGCTCTGACGGCGGCGTCGCCACAGCCGAGAAGATCAAGGAGCAAGCAGAATCGACGATTCTTTCAGGTCCATCCGCAGGCGTGAAAGGCTGCGAGGCAGTTGGGGACACAGTGAATGAACAGAACGTAATCGGGATGGACATGGGCGGGACATCAACGGACGTTTCGCTGATTGACGCGGGGGAACCACTCATTACCACAGAGTATGAGGTGAAATTCGACATCCCTCTGGCTAAGCCGATGCTTGATGTCACCACGATCGGTTCCGGTGGGGGGAGTATCGCCTGGATCGATGACGGGGGGTCACTTCGAGTTGGGCCGCGGAGTGCGGGCGCCGACCCCGGTCCGGTTTGTTATGGCTATGGTGGCACGGCACCCACAGTCACGGACGCGAATCTTGTCTTGGGCCGGCTCGACCCAGCGACATTCCTTGGAGGCACTCAAGAGCTGGATGTTGATGCGGCCCACAGGGAGATCGAGAACCTTGCCAACCGACTTGGGCTGGACCCCATCGAAACTGCCGAAGGTATCATCAAAATCGCGAATGAGAACATGGCTGCCGCAGTCAGGGAGACCTCGATTGGCCGCGGCCGAGACCCGCGAGAGTATTATCTCATCGGATTCGGCGGCTGTGGCCCGATGCACGCCTCAGCAGTTGGGGGGACGCTAGGTATTCAGACTGTCATCATCCCGCCCGCGTCAGGCGTCCTCTCTGCAACAGGCGCCACGACCATGAACACGAAACATAGCGAGGATCGGACGTTCTTCGAGCATACCGACGCAACGACTGTCGCCTCACTTCAGTCCGAACTAGACTCGTTGACCAGCTCTGTGATAGAGACGTTCGAAGAGCAAGGCATCTCCTCGGAGTCGGTGGTGCTGCAACGGATCGCTGAAATGCGGTACGTTGGACAGACCTATGAGGTTGATGTACCGATTCCCCCCGGTGATCTCACCGACGCAGTGATCGACGAGCTCATCGAACGCTTCCATAACACCCACGAAACAGAATACGGTGTTTCGACGGATGATTTCGACGTGACGTTCGTCAATTTACGGGTGACCGGAATTGAAGAAGACACCGGGTCCACTCTTCCGAAACCAGACGACACGACGGATACCGCCGAAAAGCACGGCACGCGTGAGGTTCGTTTCAATGGCGAGTGGGTTGACACCGACATATACTACCGCGACGATGTCCCGGCCGGAACAACGATTTCGGGGCCAGCAATGATTGAACACGGCGAATCAACGATCACACTGAATCCAACAATGACCGCAACAATCGATGACTACCATAACGTCGTTATCAACACGAACAACCAGTCCAGCTTCGAGGTGAGCTAATAATGTCCACCCAAATCGAGTCAGTAAGTGAACTAGACCCGATCACCTTCGAGGTTCTCCGCAACCTTTTCGAACACACCGCCGACCGGATGAGCACCGTCTTACGCCGGACGTCATTCTCCCCAGTGATGTATGATCTCGTAGATTTCTCGAACGCGATTTTCACCCCTGATCTCGAGCTCGTGGGACAAGCTGCAAACTGTCCCGCCCATTTGGCGGCGATGCATTTCAGTGCACAGGCGTCAGTTGACAAATTTGGTATTGAGGATCTCGGGGAGGACGACATCGTATTCCTGAACGACCCATTCAATGGCGGGACACACAACAATGACGTCACGTGGACAATGCCCGTCTATGCTGACGATGGTGACCTCCTGGGCTTTTGCGTCAGCCGCGGGCACTGGACTGACATGGGTGGGGGTGGCCCGGGGAGTCAATCCTGGGGGACGCATATTGCCGAGGAAGGTCTCCGGGTCCCGCCCACAAAAATCGTCGAGGACGGCGAACTCAACGAGACACTTGTCACGCTCCTGAAAAAGAACACTCGTGTCCCTCACTTCATTGAAGGCGACATCCAGGCCCACCGGGCGGCGTTATCGGCCGGGAAAAAGGAACTCCACCGGATGGAGCAAAAATACGGTGCCGACACCGTCCGCCAGGGAATGGACGACGTGATCGCGTATACCGAAAACCGGACCCGTACTGCGATTGCTGATATTCCGGACGGCGAGTACACCGCGCAGGATTATGGGGATTGTGACGGGATTAGCAAAGACTCGATATATATCACCGTTACACTCACCATCGATGGTGATGACATCCATGTTGATTTCGAAGGGACGGATGATCTTGTCCTTGGCTCAGTGAACTCACCGAAGTCTAACACGTACTCTGCGGTGTACTACGCGCTGAAGTTCTTCACCGACCCCGATGCGCCACCAAACGGCGGTATGTATCGACCGATTGATATCAGTATTCCTGATGGGTCTTGGTTGAAGGCAGAGTGGCCTCGTCCAGTCTACGGCTGTACCACGTTCACCGGATCGAAAATCTGTGCAACAATCTGGCAAGCCCTGGCGAAAGCCATCCCCGAAGAAATCGCTGCACCCACATATTCCGAGTGTAACGGCTTTGCAATCCGCCAAGAGGATCCCGACGCTCTAGAGGGACATGTCTGGCCAGGACTACCGCCTGGGGGATGGGGCGGCACCCCGTATGGCGACGGGATGGATACCACAATCGACCCACTTGGAAACTGTGAACCCCTCCCCGTGGAACGCACAGAGTTACTGTACCCCGTTACGGTTGACCATAGGGAGTTTATTCCGGATTCCGGTGGGCCCGGGGAGCATCGAGGCGGCCTCGGAATGCGCCTGACGTACACTTTCGATAGCTACACCGAAGTTAGTATCGAGACCAGTCGGACAAAAGAAGGCACGCCCGGTGTGAATGGCGGTGAGCGCGGCTCACTTGGACTCATGGTCAAGGATTACGATACAGCAGAGGAGGAAGTAATCGGTGGCTGGACGCGGGATGGTGAGGAGTGGAAAATGTCGATTCTCGGTAGTGAACCATTCCAATCTGGTGAATCATTCACGTTAAAAACTCAGGGCGGTGGTGGTTGGGGGGATCCCACCGACCGTAACCCCAACAAAATCCGTGAGGACGTCCTCAACGAAAAAGTCACCCCAGAAGCCGCACGAGACATCTACGATCTTGATCCCGAGGAGCTCCCTGCACACGCCCAGGACCCTACTTCCTAACAACACACCAACACCGATTCGCCCCTCCTACTATCTCTCCCATCTACCGGCGCTCGATTGCTCCGCCCCGTGGGTCGTCGCCAGAAGCATCCCCTAGAACGATCGATAGAATGGCGACGGACACCGACGCCCTCGCCGAAAACACTCGCGCGCACCAGCTTCTGCCGCGGACCTACGAGACCAACGCACTCGGCACATTACCCTCTTTTTCGCCCCACTCCCAATTTTCGGAAGCCACAATGGGGAGCCGTGCTTGTCAACACCCCCTCGCAGCCGAAACCCAACCACCATCGTTGAACAATTCAGACGAACTGTTTGGTGAGGGCTGGGACGATGTCGAAGTGGTCGCCGACGATACGCGTGCACCTTTTTCGGGTTCGGGTCCGCGAGGCGGGCGGCTCTGCGTAAGTATCTGCACCAAAATACTCGCCGTTTGGGTGAGAACGCGGCGCCGCTGCACGACCCGTCAGGTGAACTGTTCGGTGAGGGCTGGGACGACGTCGAAGAGGTCGCCGATGATGCCGTAGTCGGCGATGTCGAATATGGGGGCGTTGGGGTCGGTGTTGATTGCGATGATGGTGTCGGCGTTTTTCATGCCGGCGACGTGTTGGACGGCGCCGGAGATGCCGATGGCGAGGTAGACTTTGGGTGCGACCTGCTTGCCGGACTGGCCTACTTGTCTGTTTTTGGGGAGCCAGCCGTTGTCGACGATGGGGCGACTGGATGAGAGGGTTGCGCCGGTGGCTTCGACGAGTGCTTCGATGATGGGGAGGTTGTCTTCCTCCTCGATGCCGCGGCCGATGCTGATGAGGAAGTCGGCCTCAGAGATGTCGACGTCGCCGCCCGCGACCTCTTCGAAGCCCGTTATGGTGGAGCGGATGGCGTCTTCGTCGGGGGTGAAGTCGAATGCTTCGATGGCGGCGTCCCCTGTGCCTTCGGCCGCTCCCCACTCACCGCCTCGGAGGGTGATGACGAAGGGGCCGTTTGTGACTTCGATGGTGGTTTCGACCTTGCTGCCGTACATTTCGCGATGTGTGGAGAGGGTGTCGTCTTCGTATTCGAGTGCGATGGCGTCGGAGACGTAGGGGAGGTCGAGGCCTTGTGCGATGGCGGGGGCGTAGTCGAGGCCGTTGACGCTGTTCGGGAGGATGAGGAACTCGGGGTTGAGGTCCTGGTAGAGCGCGTCCGTCGCCTGGACGTAGACGTCGTGGTTGAACTCCTCACCGTACTCGATGGTGTGGACGGTGTCGACGCCCTCGCGGTTCAGTTCGTCCGCGAAGGTTTCGGTGTTCCCGGACACTATGGCGAGGTGGAGGTCGCCACCCGACGCGTTTGCGAGCTGGCGGCCGGCGGTGACGAGTTCGAAACTGATGTCGCGGAGGTCGCCGCGGCGGTGGTCGGCGACGACGAGAACGGAGCTCATTCAGAGATCACCCCCAGTTCGCGGAGCGTGTCAGCGAGCTGTGTAGCCTGCTCAGCTGGGTCGCCTTCGATGAACTGGGCGTCGCTCTCGCTTTCGGGTTCGTACATCTCGGTCAGGGCGAGGTCGCTGTCGAGGACGTTTGGGTCGAGGCTGAGGTCGCCGAGTGTCTTCGGCGCGATCTCCTTCTGCTGGGCCTGGCGGATCCCCCGGAGACTCGCGTAGCGCGGGTCGTTGATACCGGTTTGGATGGTGAGCACGGCGGGGATTTCGACGTCGGTGAGTTCTTCGACGCCGCCTTCGAGTTCACGACGCACGTGCGCGACCCTGCGTTCTGTGTCGAGGTCGAGGGCGTTGACGACGGCGGCCCATTCGAAGCCGAGATGTTGGGCGAGTGCGACGCCGGTGGCGCCGAAGGAGTCGTCGTTGGCCTGGACGCCCGTGAGCACGAGGTCGGGGTCCTCGTCTGAGATGACGGCGCCCAGGAGCTGGGCCTTGGCGTCCACGTCGAGCAGGTCGACGTCCTCGAAGGCGTCGTCCCACACGCGGACGGCGCGGTCTGCGCCCTTTGCGAGCGCCATCCGGATCGTCTCCTCGCTTCGCTCCGGGCCGATGGTCACGGCGACGACCTCGTCCGCGACGCCCTCCTCCTGGAGCTGGACCGCCTCTTCGATGGCGTAGTCGTCCCACTCGTTGAGGTCGTACTCGAGGTACGTCTCCGAGATTCCGTTCGCCTCGATCTCGAAGTCGTCCTCGACCTCCGCAACCTCCTTGACGGTAACTAGGACCTTCATCAAGTTACAGCTCAATCAGGGAAGTTATTTGATTCTATTGCATTTGCGTTACAGTCGACTGTGCTGTAGAGGCGTTCTCAACAGTTGCGTGTCGCTGAACCTGTTCACCGACCCACCTCCGTTCGAGCATTTGGGCCTGTTCTCGTCGTTGGCCCTGTTCTCCGCTGGTAGCCTGTTCGAAAACTGTAGTATGGATACCTTTTTATGTACCCCACCGAATTAATCGACTGGTGCATGCTATCGATGTGCACCGTGGTATGCGATACGAGCCATCACCCCGATGAGGAAGCGTCTTCCTCGTTGCCCGCTGGTTACTAGCTCCTGGCCGGCATGGCCGGGGTGATTGGTTTTCGGACCGTCGGTGTACCGACTCGGTGTTTCGTACGCAGCATCAGCTCGCCGTTTCCTCTATGGGATCCATGAGTGAGTCTACGAGTCGAACATCGAACTGCACGAAACTGGTGGTGAGCGGTATCTGTTGATGGGTCGCGATACTGGTCCACTCCCGGTTCTCTCGCCATGGGGGTTTCAGCAACTTGAATACGGGCTTGGGAGTGACTGTGCTGCTGCAGTGGTTGGCCTACTCAGATCGCCCACCACTACCGACAGAAAACTTTTTCACGGTGGGAGTTAATCTATAGAACGAGCCAGCTGTGCGTCGATCATTACGGGCATACAGTTGTAACTGTACTGTTGTCCGGCGAGTCGAATAGGAAAAAATTACTCACATGGGAGGAGTCGTTACCCTGGTTCGGGGACAGCCAGGGGATTCAAGTATGTGCCGAGGGGTCGGCGGGGGTATGGGGTCACGCGTCGTGGGTTGACGGTCGCTTGGTTTGTCTGTCGTTTCGGGCTGTCTTCCTGAGTAGTGCTTGGACAGTTGTGGTGCCGGTTCGCTATAGCCCGAACGGATGTTGCCGCTGACGGGTGGAAGCCGGCTGCCGTGCCTGGTATCGAAGAGCTACGCGGGGCACTTTCCGTGTCTGGGATTGTAGTCGGCCGTTCAGCCAATGCTTGTTTGGGCTGTTTCGGTGGCAACGCGTCTGTTGGCGTGATTCCTGATCGTTGCTGCTGGGGGGTCCGGACAGTTTGGTGTCGGTGACTTACCATTCTCACGTTATCGGTCTCGTCACCGATTATCGGCTGGTGCAGGGCCGGACTCCGAATACTCCGTTGTGGTGCCGACTGTTTGTGGCGGCTGAGAGGGGCCTCTCCCAGGGATCCCCCTCTTGCTGTCCAACGGATCGTGGATACGCCCGTTTGTGTGGGTTGCCGCACGTTTTTCATCGCCGTATCCTTCCAATTCGGTCGTATAATTGGGTAATTTGATATGAATATGTGGCTGTGGGGGTCTTCTGTGAGCAATATGCATCGGTCGGGCCGTTGGGACTCGGCCATCGGCCGCGGGCTGATTTTTGGTATTGATAATTTGACCCGAATGGTTTTACGGGGATGGGCGAAGGTTCGGGTTGCAAATCATGACTGTAGCGTCGGACGGGTCGCTGCTCGCTGCGTACCTGCGGGATAGTCGGCACGGTGGGTCGACCGTTCTCGGGGCTGTCCGAGCGGGTGCCTGGCGTCGATGGCTACACCTCCTCTTTGTGATGATCAAGGCTTCAATTCGGTTCCTGGCGTTGCTGTGTACTGTATCCGACCGCGCTCGGTCGAGTCAGACCGCTGGCGTGGTGTTCGCGCTGCTGGTGGCTGTGGTGGTTGCTGTGGAGCCAGCGCTGGCTGCAGCGGAGAGCCCGTTGTGCACCACTGCGAAGCTCCCGGGGATGATAGAGGGGTTCTTCCAGCTCTCGATCGGGATCGGGTTAGTTGGACTCGCGGTGGTCTGGCAGGCCGACTCCCTGATCGAGCTGTTCACGCTGAACCAGGACCAGAAGACGCGGCTCAAGCAGCATAAGCGCTCCGCGCTCAAATCCGCGGTTGTCCTGGTGGCCCTCGGGCCGCTGTACACGGTTGCGGGCTCGACGATGGGGCTTCCGCTCGCCGATTGCGTGGACCTCGTCCCCTGGTAGCTTATGGCTCGCTACGTCCTCGCCGTGCTTGCGATTCTCGTCGCCAGCTTTGCCACCACGATCACTGCGGCCAGTCCGCCGCGGCCAGGCAGTGAGTTGAACGGGCTGACGCCGAACGAGTCGGCGACGCTCTGGTCGCGGGACAGCGACGACACCACCCAGGCCGCGTTCCAGCAGCGGGGCGGTGGGTCGGGGTCGTCGATGGCGCAGCTCGCGAACCAGACCGACATCACCTTCACACAACCCCCTGCGACTGCCGCTATCTGGACGCGGCACGACTTCCAGGACCTCCGACCGGGTGGCCCCCGGACGGCAGTGGCTCCGACTGATGCCGACCGCACGGGTGGCGCCTACATCGCTGATGCGCATGCGTCGATCTTCACGGTCCAGCCGTCGACCCGCGCCCACCAGGCACCTGGTGACGCGCCGCTCTACGTGGCGCCATCGGGCGTGGTTCGTGGCCTCGTTGACTATCGCGTTCGCACTCCGAACAACACCAGTCTCGTCTCGCATGCGGTCGAGGCTGTTCGACTCCGCGCCGATGGTCGGGTGGTGAATTCGACGGCCGGGACGCAGATGCCGGTGCTCGGGTATCGCCTCAATGACGATGGCCGGGTGACGCTGACGCTGGAGGCGGAGATCACGGCCGAGGTGCGGGTGCCAGTCGGCAATGGGCGGACGGCGACGACCGTGACGGAGTCGGTGGTCGTTCGTGACTCGGTCGATGTCCGGGTGTACGACCTGACGGTACGGACCCACTTCGCCGAGTATCCGGACGGAGACACCGGTGTGGCTGTCTTCCAGTCGGTGCCGTGGCAGGGCTACACCCTCTCAGAGAACGGGTCGCGGCGGGTGCGTGGGGTGTGGCGATTCTACACCGCCCGCGACACCGACTGGGGCACGCTCGTTCACAGTACCAGTCGGGGCGAGCGCCGGGTTCAGTCGCCGGCGCTCCCGGTGTATGTGCATGCGTATCCGTCGCGGATCGGGCCGCGCGAAGCGCCGGTTCGCGGCGGTCCGATGCTCGTTGACGTCTGGGGGCCAGCGAAACCCAGTCCAGGCGCACCAGGCGAGAACGTTCACGTCGACGTCGTCGACGGCCGGTATACGGCCTCGTATGGGCTTGCTGTTCGGACCGCGACGGACGTTCGACAGGGGCTGAACATCGCCGGTATCGTTCGCGGTGTGGCGGCGAGGAGCAGTCCGCCGCAGGCGCGCTCGGAACGCCGCCTCCGGAACAGCACGCTCACCACCAGGTTCGTTTCGCAGTCAGGGGACCAGGCCACGATCCGGCTGGAGCTCCGGGATGGTGTGACCGGAGCGCCGATCCACCTCGAGGGGAGCCCACGCCTGGACGCGCTCGACGCCCACGGCCGTGATGGGTATCTCGTGGTTGCTAATCAGCGGGTGCAGACGAATGCGAGCGGGGTGGCGGTCGTCACGCTCGACGAGCCGGGGGTGTACTCGGTTCGGTACGAGCCTGGCTCATGGGTCGACCACGACCCCGCGTATGTCCGCGACACTGCGACTGTTCGCTGGCACCCCCTCACCACACTCGAGGGCTGGCGGTCGCTCGCCACGACCAGTCTCTGGCAGCTGGCACCGTTCCTGGTCGTCCTCTACGCCGGGTATCGCCTCCAAACACTTCTCAGCCCACGGAGGCAGCGATGATATCGCTACCAACGTTCACGCGGCGTCCCGCCCGCCCGACCCGTGCCGGTGCTGGCTTCGCCGCCATCGCTGGCTGCCTCGAGGACTCCCCCACCAACCAGCCACTGGAGCCCTCGACGACGCAGCGTACTGTGGCGGTTACGGCGCGGCTGCTGACCGATGGCCGCCTGGTCGTGAACGTCCGCTTCGCCCGCGCCGACGATCCCACTGCCGCTTCACCCACGCTCACCGTAGGGCCTCTGGCTGTCGGTGGCCGGCAGTTACTCACCGGATCGTTCCGTGGTGGCTACTCCGGGTCGGCGGAGACGACCACCGGCAATCGGCAGATTTCTGGGGGCTACTGATGCCGGATCTAATTGATATTGTCCTCGAGGGGTTCAAGCAGGTCGTTGGCTGGGTAATCGACTTGTTCATGCGGGGGTTGCGGGAGGGCTATCGAACGCTCGTCGCGGAGCTGTTTGGGACGCCGACGCCGACTACGGATGGCGCGCTGTTCTTCGGGGAGCCGAGTCGCGAGCCATGGACGACCATTCGAGACGGGTTGGTCGGTGGCGAGATCATGCTCACCGCACTCCTGCTTCTCGTCATCTGTATCCAGGCCCGACATACACTCCGAATCTTCAACGTCGGTGGGGCCGCTGCGGCGCGGAAGGCAAAGAAGACGGCCTGGATTGGGGTCTTTCTCATCGTGACGTGGTACTGGCTTGCGGTCCTCACGCTCTATCTCGTCGACGGCTTCACCATCGCCCTGGTACCCACACTCGACGCCGTCTCCAGTGCGATGCTGCGCTTCCTGGAAGTCTCGATCGTGAATCCGGGGTTGGCGTTGTTGTTCGCGATGGTTGGTGGGGTGGCGATGTGGGTGGTGCGGGCGTTGTTCTTCGTGCGGGAGGTTCTGCTGTATGTGTATCTGTATGGGATGCCGATTGCGTTCGCGGTTGCGTTCGGGAACGTTCCCGTGTTGTCGGGTATTGCGATGGGGTTCGCGAAGCGATTCGTCCCCCTGGCGGTGTTGCCGTTGCCGGCGGCAGTCCTCCTGCAGGGCTACGATCTCCTGTTTGGGGGTGGCGTGGTGTCGCTGGGAACGGCGTTCCTGCAGTACGTGGTGGCGGTGTCGTTGCCGGTGGTGGTGTTGGTGGTGACGTGGCAGACGTTCCGGTATGCGACGCCGCTGACGGCTCGTGTCCTGGGTGGGGCAGCGAAGGGTGTGACGGTGGTTGGGGCGGTTGGTGCCGGGGCGGCGGTTGCGGGGCCGAGTGTGGCGACCACGGGTGCCCGCTGGGGGTCGACGGCGGCGGCGAGTCAACTGGTCGCAGAGCGGGTGGCGAGTCGCGGTGACGACTCGGAGTCAGCCTCGGAGGATGGGTCAGCGTCGTATCGGCGGACGGAGAACGACCCGGTCGACACGCAGCGGGATGCGCGGCAGACCGGGATGGCGTTCGATAGAGGGATTCACTGATGATGCGTGATAGCGCAGCTGCACGACGGGTTATGGAATCGTTCGGCGAGGAGAGCCACGTCCCCTATCTCAACATGACGGAGGGCGATGTCGGCGTCCTCCTTGTGTTCCCGATCGCTGGGCTCCTCGGTGCGAGCCTGTTCGGCATTGGGTCGCTCGCACTGCCCCTGGCGATGACCGGGCTCGGTGTCGGGGCGGTGGTCGTGTATGTAGCGCCGCGCCACGTGACGGCGTGGACGTGGCTCCGGGACGTCGCCCGCTACGTATATCGGCCGAAGACGATCCGCAATGCAGGCACAGCTGCGTCCGGTGCAGCCGAGGCTGGATTGGGGGCGTATGTGCCGTTCCGGCCGGATGAGCGGACGCAGGACGTAACGAACATCGCGCGGGCGTGGCCTGGGGCTGGCGCCGTCGAGCGGGCGGATGGGGCGATGGAAGGCTTTCTGGAAATCCAGCCGGGGAATATGGATTTCGCGATGAGCGACGACTGGGCGGCGCTCCAGGCGGCCGGTGCGGAGTTCGCGAACAAAGAGCTCACCTACCCACTGAAGGTCCATGCTACCACCCGTGCGTTTCCAGTGGAGCAGTTGACAGCAACGATCGAGTCTCGTCTCGAGGACCCGGACGTTGACGCCAACCCGGTGTTTCGGGACCTTCTCGAGGAGTATCGGGAGACGCGGCCCGCGGAGATGCGGGAGCGTGGCCTCCAGGAGGTCCGCTACTGTCTGGGGGTTACCGTCGAGCCGATCGAGGTCTATGATCGGCATCAGGAGGAAGCGACACCGGCGGAGCAGCTCACCCAGCTGCCCGTCCTCGGCGTGTTGTTCCGGCCGTTCGTTACGCGGCGCGCGGACCTGAGTGCGGCAGAGCGTAGGGCGAAGCTGTTCGAGCTACTGGAGACGCGGCTCGCCGGGGTGGAGTCCGAGTTCGTGCAGTCGGCGGCTGGGTGGACGGCGCGCCGACTCACGACAGTGGAGTTGTTTACGCTTGCCGTGGAGTTCTGGAACGGCCATGAGGACGCCCACGGCGACCCTGGTCGCGTGCTCCGCGACCGGCGTGCGATGGGTCGCTCGACGCGGGAGGGTGCCGATGAGTAATCTCGTCGGCGGACTCGCTATGGTCGGCGACCTCCTCCTGTCGTCCGTTACGGGCCTGGGTCTGCTGGGGTACGTCGTCCTTGGGTTCGGACTTGGTGCGGTACTGACGCGAGCGGTGGCGGCGTCTCGGGCTGACGATGACGTGGTTGCGTTCGCGGATGTGTTGGACGAGGCGACCAGAGACGCGGGTGTTCGGGAGCAGGCGGTGTTGGCGGCGGTTGGTGAGCTGCAGCGGTCGGTGGTGGCGCCGGCGGCGATCGAGTGGGAGACCCGTGCGGCACGGGTTGGGGAGCAGTGGACGTCGACGCTCTACGTCGCGGGCTACCCGGACCATCCGAGTGATGGCTACCTAAGTGAGCTGTTCGAGCTCACGGCTGTCGAGTTCGACGTGACGGCCCACATCGAGCCTCGGCAGCAGGAGCGGGCGCGGAGTGAGTTGCAGGATATTGCGGATGACCTCCAGGTAGATGCGGACCTCGAACACAGTGTGCGGAGTGCCTATCTGCAGGAGCGCGCAGCCGAAGCGGCGGCGACGTACAAGGCCGTGGAGGCTGGGACGCGGGTGTTCGACCAGGGGCTGTTCGTGACGGTTCGGGCCGAGTCGAAACGGGAGCTCGAGCAGTCGGTGCAGCAGGTGAAGCGCGTGCTCCGGGAGGATCCCGGGAACCTGTCGCCGAAGACTGCGGTGTGTCGTCAGGACCTCGCGTTGCAATCTGCCGCGCCGATCGGGGCGAACGAGTTCGGTCGCGAGTCGATCGCGTTGGGTGGCGCGGTCGGTGCGTTGCTGGCGTCGCCGCATACGCCGACGATTCTAGAGGAAGGGGGTGTGGAGGTCGGCATCCATAAGGATACGCAGAGTCCGGTGGTGATCGATCCGTTCGGTCGCGAGAATGGGTATGCGATGTTCACGGTGGGGGATCCGGGGTCGGGGAAGTCGTTCAGTTCGAAACAGAACTTCATCCGCTCGATGGAACAATCCCCGGACCGAATCGGCGTCATCTTAGAGCCGCTGAACAACTGGGCGGGTGTCGCTGACGCGCTGGACGCCCAGCGCATCACCATCGGTGGCACCCTCGGACTGAACCCGCTTGAGATTCGGGAGACGCCCGAACGCGTCCAGCGGGTGCTGGGTGAGGATGCGTCACCGTTCAATGAGAAGCTCGACGATGCGATGAGCTTCCTCACGAACTACTTCGCGCTACGTGGCATCGACCTCGGTGATCGTCGCACCACCCTCGAGCTTGGGCTGCGGGAGGCGTACGCGGACGCCGGGATTACGGACGATATCGCGACGCATGGGAATCCGAGTCCGACGATCCGCGACATGCTTGATGTGTTCGAGGCGATGGTCGAGGACCCTGAAGCGTTTGTGGTGCGGAGTACGGCGGAGGCCGGGAAGTTACAAGCGGACGCCACCTGGTTGCTCGATCAGCTTCGGCCCTTCGATGCGGATGGCCGGTATGCGAATCTGGGTCGTGACTCCGAGTTCGATATCCGGGATGAGAAGGTGATCTACCTCGATCTGGCACAGCAGGAGGGGAGCGTGAATTCGAGTACGGCGTTGACGATGCAGCTGTTGATTTCGTTGGTGTATGAGCGGGCGAAGGAGACCGATCAGGAGGTCGTTTTCTATATCGATGAAGCCCGCTATCTGATGCAGGATGCCGCCTCGCTGGCGTTCCTCGAGACAGTGTTCCGGCATCACCGCCACCACGACCTCTCTATCCGGCTCGTTACGCAGACCGTCGATGAGTTCTTCGAGCATCCCGAATCGGAGGCGATTCTGGATCAGTGTGCGGTGAAGCAGTTCCACCGCCTCGATGGGATGGACGAACAGTGGGCGAATGAGTTCGGGCTCAATTACGCGCAGATGCGGTACGTGCAGGACGCCCTCCCCGGGAACGAGGATGCCGGGTATGCGGAGGCGCTGGTTGGGGTGGATGGGGAGTGGCGTGGAATCAATATCGAGGCGATGTCACGCGAACGTGCGGTTATCGAGTCCGAACCGGGCATTCACGGAGACCACGGAGATTCGGATAGGGTGTCGCGCTGATGGATTCTCAACGGATAGCGTAGCGCGCGTGGTGTGGGTCGTGGGGTCGGACAGAACCGGGCTCGGGGCGGGCGCCATTCGGGACGCCACCGGTGAGGGCGATGTCCGGCTTCCGATGGTGACCGGGAGTAACAACGTTGGGCACCTCGGTGAGGCGAATGCGCTCGGAACGCTCACCTCGAGTGGCCCTGCAGCGAAGACTCCTGTTGTGCTCGCCGACGTGACCGGCAGCCCTACGCCCGAGCTGGTGGTCGTTGCTGCGGCCAGTGACACCCGATACTACGGGTCGCTGGGTAGCTGGCTAGGAACGGTGACCGATGCGGATGCGGGTTTCGATTGGGTCGGTGCCGGAACCGGGTGTCGCCTCCTGTGGATGCCGTCTACTGCGCTGTGGGCCGAACTATCGTGAGCCGTTCGGGGGGCAGCCGGTTTGCGGGCCTGGAGCGACCGGTATGGGGGCTGCGTAGTCGAGGTGAGGCTAGAGACTGGCCTGGTTCGTGACGACAGTTGAAACGGGGCCCGTTCCGACAACGGAAGGATATTGATAGAATATATTTACTCAATAGTTGACCGTATCGGCTTGGGGATATGTGTTGGTTCGGACGGTGTATCTCCGAGTTCGAAGACTCGTGCTTCCTCGATTTCGGTCCGTACCCGCGCTAGGCTCGCTATCCCTGGGGATTATTGGTTCTCTGTGCGTGCGGATGGTATGTCGCATGCGTTGCTATCGGGCTGCAGCTACACTGACCTTCGTGGGCACTGAAAACCGGAATACTGGAAATTTGGGGGCTCCCTGGGCTATTTGGCCTTCTATGCCCTGGGTATCTGTGGGGGCTACGCTGTTGTGGGGGAACGCATCTGATCGGCTCGCGAATACGGGGTTCAACGCGGTATTTCACTACCTTTGAATCCAGATTATTGTGTAGAAACTATCGAACGATATTGGTGGGTGGGGTCGAGGTTTATTCATCGAGTGGCCGGGCTCCGGTGCGACTCGATGGCGGATACGGCTGAGCTGTTTCAGGGGAGTCCGTGGGGTTACGCTTGGACGGCTGTTGGTTCGGGTTCGGGCAGGCGTTCTTCGACGAGTGTGAATCCTCGGTCTGCCATCTCGTCGAAGAAGCGTTCGGTGTCGAGCCCGCTGGTTTCGGTGATGAAAATGCCGTCCTCGTCGACAGCGCCGTCGGCCAGAAGCTGGAGGGTGACTGATATTGGCACACCGACGTAGCAGCCGTATTCGCGCATCAGCGTGCTGTCGTGGCCGTCGAAGAACGGATAGGGCTGGGTGAAGTGGAGGACTGCTTCCTCGTCCTGTCCCTGGTGTTCGCCGGTGACCTCGGCGGACAGGATTGTCTGTGGCGTCCACTCCGTCTCAGGCGACAGTTCCGCTGGGGACTGCCACTCCGATTCGAGCGACTGCCCCTCGCGTTTGATCTGTGCCTGCATCACGTCGACGGGGTTGACGCCGCTGTCGCCGATCTCGACACCGTCCGAGTCGAAGGCGCCTGACGCGTGGAGGGTTCGTTCGTACTCCTCCCATTCTGGATGCCAGACACCCCGGGTGATGATCTGATCCACCGCTGTCTCCTGCGCGACCGGCGCTTCGAGGAAACTGGACGGCGTGGTTGTGTGGCTTACTGGTTCGGGGCGTCTTCGAACAGGGTGTTGGTGGTGTCGGGGTACTGTTCGAGATTGTGTTCTGGCGCGCGGATGTAGGCGGATTTGGCGTGGCCTTCGAGTTGTTCGATCTGGGACTGTTTGGTGGCCCAGGGTTCGAGGGTGGCGGCTGCGTCGTCCGTGACGTGTTGGTGGGTGACGATCTTGAGGAACATGTGGACGGAGAGGCCGCCGGTGTAGCGGGCGGCGCGCTGGGTGGGGAGGATGTGGTTGGTGCCGATGAGTTTATCAGAGAAGACGTTGGCGCTGTGCTCGCCGAGGAAGAGCGTCCCGTAGTTCACGAGGTCGTGGAGGAGGGCGTCGGGGTTTTCGGTCTGTACTTCGAGGTGTTCGGGGGCGAGGTCGTTCGAGATCGCGGTGGCTTCGGCGAGGGAGTCGGCGACGATGACAGCGCCCTTCTCGGCCCAGGATTGCTCGGCGATGTCGGCGGTGCTGAGTTCCTCGAGCTGGGCGTGGAGTTCGTCGATGATGGTTTGGCCGAGGGTTTCGTCGGTGGTGACGAGGAGGGGTCGTGCCTGTTCGTCGTGTTCGGCCTGGGCGAGGAGGTCGGCGGCGATGATGGTTGGGTCGGCGGTCTCGTCGGCGATGACGAGGATCTCGCTGGGGCCGGCGAGGAGGTCGATGCCGATGGTGCCGTAGAGCTGTTTCTTCGCTTCGGTGACGAAGACGTTACCAGGGCCGACGATCTTGTCGACCGGGTCGACTGATTCCGTGCCGAGAGCCATGCCGGCGATCGCCTGTGCGCCGCCGGCGACGCAGATGCGGTCGGCGCCGGATTCCAGGGCGCCGTAGACGATGGCGGGGTGTGGGAGGCCGTCTGCCTGGGGTGGTGTCGCGACGGTGATGTCGTCGACGCCGGCGACGGCGGCGGGGATGACCGACATCAGTGCGGAGGAGAGGAGTGGGTAGCCGCCGCCGGGGACGTATGCGCCGACGCGCTCGATGGGGACGATGCGTTGGCCGAGAGTGATGCCGGTGTCGACTTCGGTCTCGAACTCGGTGATGTGGTCGCGCTGGGCCTGTGCGAACTGCCGGATGTTCTCGATGCTGTTATCGATGATCTGTTTCTCGGTCTCGGAGACGGCGTCGAGGGCCTCAGCCTGCTCGGCGTCGGTGAGGGTGATGGTGTCGCGGTCGACGTCGTCGAATCGTTCGGTGTACTCGTGGATCGCTGCGTCGCCGCGGTGGTCGACGGTGTCGATGATCTCGGTGACGGTGTCCTGGACGCTCTGCGGGACGCTGTAGCCCGCGAATGGATCTGCTGCTGGCTCCTTTAGATAACGCATCTGGTAGGGAGTCGCGGGGCGAACTATTTGAATTTTTGGACCCCAACACCCCCACAATGGGTTTGGTATATACAAAACGATAGCAGATTGTTACGGGCGTATGCCTGTAACGCCCGGGGCTGGCTTGCCGTCACGGACCCGGGCCCGATTTCCTGGATAGCACTCTCGCGCCGTCTACACCTGCATGGGCCCGAATGCAGCGGATTTCGCATATAACAAACTTAATGGTGGTGTGTGACACGTAGCACGTATGGACACCGGGAGCAACGGACGCCAGATCCAATCCCTCGTTCGGGCCCAGGAGATCCTCGAGTTCGTCCGCCACGAGAACGGCGCGCGCCTCTCCGACATCGCCACCCACACCGGGCTCTCACCGGGGAACGTCCACACCTACCTCGCCACACTCCGCCGGTTCGGGTACATCGCCAAGAGCGACGACCAGTACGAGATCGGGCCACGCTTCGTCCCGCTCGGCGAGTTCTATCGCAACCAATCCGTGCTGTACACGGCCGGCCGGGACGTCGCCGACGACCTCGCAGAACGCACCGAGCAAGCCGTCCACCTCATCGTCGAGAACAACGGCCGCGGCATCGCACTCTACGAACGCCTCGGCGAGACCGCTATCGGTGCCGACTACCATCGACGGCTCAGACAGCAGGCCCACCAGCACCTCCACTGCACCGCCTCCGGCAAAGCCATCCTCGCCCACCTGCCCCAATCCAGGGTCGACACCATCCTCGAGGAACACGGGCTCGCGGCCCAGACACCGAACACCATCACGTCGAGTGGCGCCCTGCTCGACGAACTCGCCCAGATCCAACAACAGGGGTTCGCACGGAACGACGAAGAGGAGGTGCTCGGCATCTACGCCATCGGGGCGGCCGTCCGGAACCCGGCCGGTGCCGTCGAGGGCGCCATCTCCATCTCGATGCCGAAATCACGTGCGAACAACGAGGCGTTCAGTGCAGAGATCCGGGAGCTCGTCCTGGAGGCCGCGAACAAGATCGAGGTCAACATCCAGACCGGCGACGACGTTCCGAACGCTGGTTAGTCCAGCGAGTAGGTCTCCGGGCGTCGGTCCTCGAGGTAGGCGTGTGCTTTCTCGAACTCGACCCCCGTCGGGATCTCGATCGTCGTGGTGACGGCCTGATCCTCGCCCACGGAGAGTACGCGGCGGCCACGCGCGTTCACGACGCCGCTGGCCCCGAAGTAGTCCTCCCCACGCTCCGTGCCGACGCGGTTACAGAGAATGTGGGGGATGGCGTTCTCGAGGGCGCGAGCGCGATGGTAGGTGTCCTGGTCGAGCTCGCAGGGCCGCATGTTCGCGGAGATCGTCACGAGCAGGTCAGCGCCGTTCATCGCGAGCTGCCTGGCGACCTCGGGGAACTCGAGGTCGTAACAGATCTCGACGCCGATCGTCCCGATGCTCGTCTCGAACGTCGGATACGTACTCCCGCTGGCGAAGGTCGGCTGCTCCACCCCGTACAGATGGGTTTTCTCGTACGCGCCGACCCGTTCTTCGTCCTCGAGTACCACCGCTGCATTGTATGGTGCGGCTGGGCCCGTTGTGGGGGTGCCGAGCACGACGACCATGTCGGTCGTGTGCGGCAGGATCTCCGCAAGGGCCTGCTCGGCGCGGTCCGTGAGTGCGTCCACGTCGTTCTGGATGTGGTAGCCGGTGAGGGCGAGCTCCGGAAAGACCACGATATCGGTGTCGACGGCGGCCGCCGCAGCGAGGGTGTCACAGATGGTCTTACAGTTCGCGGCGACGTTCCCGCGTTCGGGATCGAGCTGCGCGATGGTCGCCCGAATCGGAGCGGGCTCGCTCGCTGTCATCGGCTGCCTCCGGGTACGTGGTGCATACCCGGGGTACGAAGATTGCGGTTGAAACGGTGTCCGGTACCAGCCGTATTTACCGGAATATGGCTGGGGTGTCCTCTCGGATTGACTGGACTAGATTTATGTACCGGCTTCTATATGGTCACTGGTATGGGGGACAATCCCAATTCGAGCAGTGGAGCACGTAGCATCAGCAGGCGGAAATGGCTCGCCGCGAGCTCGTCCGCGCTCGTCGCCGGACTCGCCGGCTGTGCGAACTCCGGTGGCAACAACGACAGCAGTGGGGGCGATGGCGGCACGTCGACCGGGACGACGGTCGGCGACAGCGGCGGCATGGAGTACGCCGACACCCTGAAGATCCTGATGTGGCCGTATTACGACCTCGATGCGATGAATCAGCCCTTCGAGGAGGAGTACGGTATCACCATCGAGACCGCGTACTTCAACGGGAACTCGCAGGCGTACAACCAGCTGCGGACCGGGGGCACTGACGAGTTCGACATCGTCATGGGGGACTCGTTCTGGCCGGTCCACTACTACGAGGAGGGACTCATCCAGCCCGTCGATCGCTCCCGGCTGAGCAACCTTGGGAACGTCTTCCCGGCGTTCCACCCGGACTCCCAGAAGCTCCACGTCAGCGAGGACGGCGAATACCTCGGGCCGCCGAACGCCTGGGGTGGCTACGGGATCTCCTACAACCCGGACCAGGTCCCCGAGAGCGACATCAATAGCTTCATGTCCTCGATCTATAACGAGAAGTACGCGAACCACATCGCGACGAGTTCGCGGCAGACGATGAACATCGCGAACACCGCCCTCGCGCTCGGCTACAACGAGCCGAAGGGCAACATCTGGCAGGTCTGTGACGACGCGAAACTCCAGAAGATCGAGGACTTGCTCGTCAAGCAGAAGGACTGGCTCATCACCCGGTACAGCGACTCCCGGAACCTCGACCGGCTGTACAACAACGGCGACCTCTGGCTGTTCCCCGAGTTCTCGGACACGTTCCGCCGGCTCGCCCTCCAGGGGAAGAACATCCGCCACAACCTCCGCACGGACGAAGGCGGGATGGGCTGGCTTGAGGCCTGGATGATGACCTCCGGCGTGGAGTCGGAACCGAAGAAGAATGCCGTCCACGCCTTCATGGACTGGCGACTCCGGAAGGACTACATGAAGATGCTCGCGACGGAGGTCGGCGGCGCACCGACGGTCGACATCCGTGATCAGCTCAGCGACCGCGAACAGCGTGTGTACTTCCAGGACCGCACCGACGTGTTCAGTGAGCTCACGCAGTTCGACGTTCCGGAATGCCCCCAGAAGTGGCAGCAGCACTGGACCAACGTGAAGTCCGCCTAACCCCACCGGCATCTTCTAACAACTAAGTACATGCAGGAAGAACCGGTTGCAACGACCGTGAAACGGGACTCGACTATGCCAGACCACACCACCACACCGCCTGATTCGCTACTGACCATCGACGACGTCACGAAGTACTTCGGGGATCTCTGCGCCGTCGACGTCCCGGAGCTCGCCCTCAACGACGGCGAGTTCTTCACGCTCCTGGGGCCGTCCGGCAGCGGGAAATCGACGCTCCTCCGGATGATCGCCGGCCTGGAGACGCCGACCGCGGGCACCATCACGCTCGATGGGGCCGACATCACGCCCCTCTCGCCCGACGAGCGCCCGACTGCGCTCATCTTCCAGAGTTTCCAGCTCTTCCCCCACAAGACGGTGGGGGAGAATATCGAGTTCCCCCTCAAGATGCGGGGCGTCTCCAAGGAGGAACGCCGCGCCGAGTGCAAGGAGCTCCTCGAATTCATCGACCTCGAGGGGTACTACGACCGATACCCCGAGCAGCTCTCCGGTGGCGAGCAACAGCGCGTCTCTCTGGCGCGTGGCCTGATCTACGAACCGGACGTCCTCCTGTTGGACGAACCGCTCGCGAGCCTGGACCGGAACCTCCGGGAGAAGCTCCAAGTCGAACTCCGGAAGTACCAGCGGCGGCTCGACATCACGTTCGTCTACGTCACCCACGACCAGGAGGTCGCGCTCACGATGAGTGACCGCATCGCCGTGATGAACGAGGGGAACATCGTCCAGGTCGGCGAGCCGATGGACGTCTACAACAAGCCGGCCTCCGAGTTCGTGGCGACCTTCCTCGGCGAAGTGAACTCGATTACGGGCCGCGTCGAACAGGCCGAGGATGACTCCGCCGTGCTATCCGCGAACGACGTCTCGCTCCCGGCGCGACGCGGCGATGGCGTCAAGGCGGGCGCCGGTGGTGTGTTCTGCATCAAGTCGGAGAACTTCCGGTTCGTCGACGACGCCGCCACCGAATCCCACGTGATCGAGGGGACCGTCCGCGACAAGATCTTCACCGGGAAACTCATCAACTACCTCATCACGCCCGAGACGGTCGACGTCGAGGGCGAGGATCTCGTGGTGAGCGTTACCCGGCAGGAGATGCGTGACATCGACGTGGGCGACCACGCCGCAGTCACGTGGACCCCGACGGACGCGCACATCTACGGGGAGGCCGAATAGATGAGCCACCAGCAGTCGGAGTCGTCGGCGACCGCCACCCTCGGCCGGTACAAGGCCCGCCTCAGCTCGTGGAAGGTGGTCGTCATGGGTGTGCCGACACTCTATCTATCCTTCCTGTTTGCGTTCGCCATCGGCCTGATGTTCATCATCAGCCTCTGGCAGACCGACCAGTTCAAACTCGTCGCCGACTGGACGATCCAGAACTACGTCTACATCCTGACGTCCTCAGCGTACCATACCCTGCTGTTTCGGTCGGTCGCAATGGCGGTCGCGGTGACCGCCGCCAGCATCATGCTTGGGTATCCCGTGGCGTACTATATCGCTCGCGGCCTCGACGACCAGCAGCTCCCGGTGCTCCTGTTGTTCGCCGCGCCGTTCTTCGTCGGCGCGATGCTCCGGGAATCCGCCCACCAGGCGATGGTCGGCCCGAGCGGCCTCCTGAACCAGGCGGTGAACGCGCTGGGCTTCGGGAGTCTGGGCTTCCTGAACTACGGGCTCTTCCAGGTGTTCTTGGGGGAGCTCTACCTCTGGTACCCCTTCATGATGCTCTCGATCTACCTCTCGCTCGAGCTCGTTGACTTCACGCTCCTCGAGGCGGCGATCGACTCCGGTGCGAGCTCGGCCGTGGCCTTCAAGGAGGTCACGTGGCCGCTGAGTCTGCCCGGTGTCGCCGTCGGCTCGATCCTCGTCTTCGTCTCGACACTCGTCAGCCACATCCCGTCGCGGTTCATCGGGGGGACCTCCGGCACCATGATCGGGAACATCCTGAAGGAGCTCTTCGGCGCCTCGGGCGCGTGGCCACGTGGCGCCGCCCTCGGGACCATCCTCATCGTCATCGCGTTGCTCTTCGTGGGGTTGATCGTCGGGTACACGCTTCGGAACGTCCCGACTATCATGGGGGGTGGCGACGAATGATCAACCAGTTCACCCGGAACTTCCGCATCCACAAGGCGTTGCTCGTCGGGATGCTGCTGTTCATGTACTTCCCGATCATGATCCTGGTGCTGGTCTCGTTCAACGTTGATCCGTACGCGCTCTTCCCGTACGAGTTCACGATCCAGAACTACGGTGAAGTGGTCGCCGGGAAGTACAACGCGGAGCTCTGGAACAGCATCAAGATCGGGTTCGGGAGCGGCTTCATCTCGATGCTGCTCGGGGCGGCCGGCGCCTGGGGTGTCACGCGGTACCGGTTCCGCCTCCGGTACGCCGTGGCGGCGCTCTTCGTCCTCCCGCTCATCGTCCCGACACTGATCACCGGGATCGGGTCTTCGCTCCTTCACTTCCGGGTCACGGGGTTCTCGAACGGTGTCCCGCTCGCGACGATCACGCAGTCACTCCGCGGGACCGCGTTCGCGTTCCTCATCATGATGGCACAGCTGAACCAGTATCCGGTGGAGCTCGACCGGGTCGCGAAAGTCTACGGCGCGAGCGACCTCCAGCGATTCAGGGAAGTGACGCTCCCGCTCATCTGGGGGGCGCTCCTCGGCGCCTTCCTGATCTCGACGATCATCGCGTTCAACGACTACAACCTGACGTTCTTCACCATCGGCGCGTCCGGGTCGATCCCGACCCTGACGTTCTCCCAGCTGAAGTACGGCCTCGACGCCTCGCTGTTCGCGCTCTCCGCGATCATCGCCATCGGCTCCCTCCTGATCGTCTTCAGCCTCTCCGTCCTCCTCTCCTTCACCGGGATCGACAGCGCGAACACCGAGTAACCTCGGCCACCACCGGTTTATCGAGAACCCGCCGCACGGGGACGCCCGGTTGTGCCCTAAACGTCTCCGTGATTCGGTCTGCGACTTCGCCCGCAAGAGCTGTAGGCTCCGTGCCACTCTTCGGTAGGCGGTGCCGAGTCGAGACTCGTCGATTACCAGGTGAACATCGGGTTGTAGGCGGCGCTTGCGGCGTTCACCATCGCCATCGCCTGATCGTACGCCTCCGGGTAGTCGTCGCCGGTGACGCGTGTCGTCCGACCACCGGTTCGTTCAACCGCTGTGAGTCCCTCGGCGCGATACGCGTGGTTCGTGGCCGCCCACTCGATCTCGATATCGACCGGCGTACTAATCGTTCGCTGCTCGAACCCGTCACGGTTGGCGCGGTGCACTGCAGCTTCCGCACCCGCAGTAATCTTGTCGCGGGCCTCCGGGAGTGGCAGGCTGTTGGCGGTGAACCGATCGATGCCGTCCTTGACGGCGACGGTCTCGACTTCGTCGTCGCCGAACACCGCCCGGGCTTCGGCCGCCGTCTTGTCGTCGCCGGTCACCAGTCCGACGGGGACATCGTGGTGTTTCGGGAGGCCCGCGTTGATCCCCATCTCCCCGACCTCCTCGCCGTTGATCTCGATCTTGATCAGCATCTGGGGGAACATCGTGTGGTTCAGGACCGCGTGCGGGGTGCCGGCCTTGGCGTGGTAGCCGACGAAGCAAACCACGTCACAGTCCGGGGTGAACCCCTCCATCATCAGTCGGCGCTTGCTCGACCCCCGGATGAGGCGGGCTGCTTCGTGGAGCTCCTCCTGGGGGATGTTCGTCATCGTCCAGTGCGAGTCGTTCACGATAACGTCGTCGGCACCGGCCGAGAGCGCGCCCTGCACCGCTGCGTTCACGTCTCCGACCATGAGCTGTTGGCCGCGCTCGTAGGCGCGCTCATCCTCGAGGATGTCGCGGGGATCTGCGATACCGGTGACGCCCTCCATGTCTGCGGAAATGAATACACGCATGTCCACGACAACGGGTACCACACGTAAAAAGATGGTACGTCCTCTAGATGGGTCCCGGCCCACACCCGTCAGAACGCCATACCGTCGTACTCCGGTTAACGGCCGAGGAGTTTCGCTTCGGCTTTCCGGAGGTGCTCGAGCAGGGTGGGTTTCGAGATGTCGTGGGCGGCGGCGAGCTCCTCGAGTGATGTCTCCCGCGGCCACGTGTAGTAGCCGTTGTTCCGTGCATATTCGAAGATCTCTCGCTGTCGGACCGAGAGCTGGTGGCCCGCGTCTCGGTCGGGATCGCTCGATGGTTTGCTGCTCATGATCTTCTCGACGGTGACGTCGGCGCGCATCCGGTCTTGTACGGTGTCGAGCCGTGACTGGAGTGCTGACCGGTCGGCCAGGGTTACGACCCGCCACCGTTCCCGCCCGTCGGTGATGACGTTCGGCTCATCGCGTAGGAACCCCTCCGCGGCAAGCATCGAGTCGATACTGTTTGATGACTCGTACTCCACGAAGATCTCCCGGGTCTGCGTCCCCGGCGGCACCGGTTGTGCCATCGTGAACTCGTGATGCAGCTCATGCACTGAGTTCGTCAACGGACTCGCCCGCGCAGCCGCGATCAGGTCATGCACCGTCTCACCGGATTTTCCGGACACGGTGAATCGGCCTGCAACCGTGCCATCTGGCCGACTGACCGTTCCCCGGCAGAGCAGGCTCCCTGGATGGTCGGCGGTGACCTGCAGCGTCCAGCAGTCTTCATGCCAGATGGCTAGCTGCAGCCGTAACAGCTCCTCGTGGCTTGAGGCCTGCGCCATGAGCTATCCCAGGCGGTAGCGACCAATAACTCTTCTCGTCGTCAAGCTCGACGCGGCACCATCTTTGCACTCCACCCTGTGGTTGACTTCCACTATGACTATGGCTCCAGCTCGTGCCACCGCCGTCGTCGGCTTGGACACGTCCTCCTTGAATCGCTGTCCTTCTCGTTGACCGCACCTGATTCCGTCCGTGGCGCAGCCGACGACGTAGTGGGTGTACGGGCCCGATGAATTCTCCCGGTGGTGTCCGGACGGGGTGCCGCCAGCATCGTCCACGCAGGAGAACAGCGGAACGAAGGCGCCGATGTGTCTGTCCGTTCCACTGGATGGCGAGTCCGGCGATACTGGCGGCTGTCTCAGCATCCCGGTCGTCCTTTCAAGGGCGGGGTGGGAGTCGATCGAAGACTGGTCGCTATCGTAGTGGGAGCAGTCCCGACTCGATGCGGTGTACGATTACTTCGCTTCGCCAGTCGAGTGAAGTCTAGGAATCTTTGCGACGCATCTTTCCCGCCAATTCGATAGCACCGATAAATACCAATACTATTGATAGATAACAAGATATATTGGAATATTTAATCAAAATATTCTGGTTGCGGTGCGGTATGTTGTTAATTGCCCGTGGCTCAGGGGACGTTACATATGGAAGAGAAAAACACTGATTTAGAGCTTGAAACCATTATTTACGTACGAATTGTATGTATGGGTGGCTCGAGCGTTCGATATGGCAGTCTTCATTCCCGCCCGCGTCACGTCATTCGGCTATTCTGCTGTATAATCCAAAAAGAGGGCGTTTAACGGTGGATTTGTGTGAACCGATGGTCTGGATCGGTCACTCATTCCAGAATGCGTTGGTCATCGAGAATCTGCGCCTAACCAGTAGAATTACCAGAATAAAATACTATATTGATTATTGGTAATATCGGGGTAGAGTTGTCGAATCGCGGTGCCAGTTGGCGGTGTCGGCTGTCCAATCCGTGGCGGGTTTGCCGGCGGTGTGCGGCCAAGGCCACTCCCAGTTTGGCGCCACTGCGGACGGTCCCGGGATGGAACCGTCCTTGGCGGGGCTGGATTCCCTCGGGCCCCGATTCGCTGTGGGGTCACTGTGCCCGGCGACCGGGGTACACTAAGGTGCTGTCGGGCCGTGGATGGTGGTATGGCGAGGTACGATATCGCGATTATCGGTGGTGGGTGTGTGGGGTGTTCTATCGGGTATCATCTGGCCGAGAAGACCACACAAGACATCTGTATTCTGGAGAAGGAGCACCATCTGGCCGAGCACCAGAGCGGCCGGAACTCTGGGGTGCTGCATCCGGGGTTCAACTATCCACCGGGGTCGATGAAGGCGGACTTCGCGACCGAGGGGACTCGGCGAATGAAGACGTATTGCCGGGAGAACCAGATTCCGTTGGCGGAACACGGGGTCTTGGTTGTGGCGCGGTCAGATGCTGAGGAACAGCGGCTGCACGACCTCCAGGCGCAAGCAACGGAAAACGGGGTCGAAACTGAGCTCCTGCACGATACTGCTGCGATCCAGGCACACGAGCCGCATGCGGCGGGTCAAGCGGCGTTGTACTGTCCCGAGGCGGCGTCGGTCGATGCTCAGAAGTACGTGTACTCGCTCGCGGGGGACGCCGAGAATCGCGGGGTAGACTTCTTCATGGGCGCCGAGGTTACGGACGTGGCGCGTTCCGCTGACGGCTTCCAGCTGTCGACCACAAGCGGCCCACTCGAGGCCGAGTATCTGGTGAATGCGGCCGGCCTCTATGCGGATACGATTGCGCACCAGCTGGGGGTCGGCGAACAGTACCAGATCGTGCCATTCCGGGGTGAGTACTACGAGGTCGTCCCGGACCGACGCGACCTCGTGAACACGATGATCTATCCGACCCCGGACCCCGAACTCCCCTTCCTGGGGGTGCATTTTACACGGCGGACCGACGACAAGGTCATCATCGGGCCGAACGCCGTGCTGGCCTTCGGCCGTGAGGCGTACCGGAACACCGACGTTGACATCCACGAACTCGGGGCTGCGCTTGGCTACGAGGGGTTCTGGAAGCTCATGGCCGCCCCCAAGATGCTCTCGGTTGCGATGTCAGAACTCTCCAAATCCTACCGAACGACTGCCTTCGTCGATGCAGCGCAACGACTGGTGCCATCGATCACTGCCGATGACGTCAGGCAGAGCTATGCGGGGATTCGCGCCCAGATCGTGCGGAACGATGGCACGCTTATCAAGGAGCCACTCTTCGAACACGACTCCAGGTCAACTCATGTCCTCAATGCGGTCTCACCGGGACTTACGTCCTCGCTTCCGTTTGGTGACCACCTGAGCGACGAGATCATCCGTCAACGAGACACTGTGTAGCTCCAACTGCCCTTGTTTGATGCAGCGGGGTTACCTGATCGGAGTTCCCTGATTGGGGTCCATATTTGGGTTAGCATCGGGCCGAATGGCGGGTACGTTGGGCGATAGGATGCGATTGTGGATCAGGGTGCGGTGCAGCAAGTCCCCCCGGTCAGACGGGATGAAGGGAGATGGGCGAACGAGTTTGGATTGAACGAGTAGCCCTGTTGCGGTACGTCCCGGATCCTCGTCCCGAAACGGAGCTGTCAGGGATGCGGAGGCTCTCGTAGGCGTGGCTATTGTTTGATGAGTGAGAGTGAAGGCGCGTAGGCGCGCGCCTTCGTGGTGGTACTCATCCCAAATATGAGTACCAGTTGTGTATAGTGGGTTGTTCGACAAGAACGTAGTGCTGTGTGGCCGACGACACATTGGGCGGTGTGGTGGGGTGTCCCTGGGGCTGGACCTGGTGCCGGCCGCAAGAGGTGGGTTGGGTATTATGAACGCGTCGCTGGTGGGTGGTGTGGTCGTTGGTGAGGTTCCGGGTGGCGCATGGGCGCCAGCCCGGGGCACTCGCATGAAATCCAAGGCGCCACCGGAGCGTGTTGGCCGGGGTCAGTGACACCCACAGGGGTATTGGGTTTGGGTTTCGTAATAGTACTGGATCTGTCCAGTTGCAGGTGTCCTAAAAGTAACCCTGGAGGGTAAGCGAAGTACTGTTTGGTTCGCTCCGCTGTGGGGGTGGCGTCTGTTACAGTCGTGGTGGCTCTTGCTGGTCGGACTGTCTGTGGCGCTTGTAGCTGGCGGTGATGGTGCTGGGGAGCGCGAGCAAGAACAAGGAGGGAAGGCCGCTGCCAACCACGGGTACCACGTGGTCGACTGAACTGCTGGCCGATCCGGGGTTTGGCTGGGTCTTGGTTGCGTTCTCCGGCGTTGTGCTGGTTGCGGGCTGTTCGGCACGCGGTGGCTGGCCATCGCCGCGGTCAGCCCCGCTGTCGGTGGGTGGGGTGGTTGGCCCTCCGTCGGTGCCTGCGTCAGTGGTGCCAGGAGTCGGTGTCGCGGTCGTGGTGGTTCTCGTGTTCCGTGCCGGTGGCTGTGGCCGTAGTTGAGTCTGCGCATGCAGCGGGGGCGCTCACGGCAGTTGCTGTGCCGGAGCTGAGGCTCTCGTACTCGTGCAGATCGTCGATCAGCTGTGTCGATCATATGGGGCTGGCTGTCCAACGCTGCAAGTACACGGACGTGCAGTCACTGCCTGTTCGGGCGATTGTGGGGCATCCGAACTGCTGGCAAACCGCTGCATAAAGGTTCTCCCCAACGTGGTTTCGCTCCGGATTTGGATTCGGGCGTCTGACGCTCGCAATCCACGAAATCCGTGTGAATCCCTCACACAATTTCATGCCAAGAAGGGGCGTAAAGAACACAAAGTATTTACGGGTAACTCGTGTTGGATTGTCTTGTACCCCTACCCAGGTGCGAGCGTGCAGTAATGTCGACCGACGACGTGATCCATGTTCAAACCAGATCGAAACAAACTATGACAGGAAATAACAACACGTTCCGCGCGGTCACCCTCGCGGCGCTGATGGTCCTCTCCGTTGCAGTAGGATCCATCGCGTTCACCGGCGGTGCCGCCGCGGCCGTTACCGGCATGTCGTCCGCTGCAGCCACTGACGTGGCTACCGGACAGAGTAGTACAAACCAAACAGTGACGCTGACAAGCGTTGTTGAAGATACAGGCGACGCAACCAGCGACACCCTAACGCTCGCCTATTCGAGCGTTAGCCCCGCACCCTCGGTTACCGCAGCGACGGTGACTGGTACTAACTCGCACGGCGCGAGTGCCTCCGTCTCCGGGGGTAACGTCCTCGTCAGTGTCCCGGACACCAACACCACGGCAGACATCGTGGTGGAAGTTCAGTTAGACACAACCTCGGTTACGACTGCATCGACAGGGAAATCGCTCTCGGTTTCCGCTACTAATGGCTCTGGCAGTGGCACGGCGTCCTTCGCTTACACCGCCACTGCGAGTGCTAGTTTCAATTCGCTGTACTGGGCTGGTGAGACTATCGAGCTCGATAGTCTGAACCCGCACTCCACGTACGAGCTTCGGAAGGTTCAGAGCTACGACAGCTCTGGTGACGTCTCCCAGACGACGCTCGTCCGTTCGCGCACCGCGAACGCATCGGGCTACCTCGCTCTTGACACCGCGGGTCTCAACGGCGAGTACATCGTCCTTGGCCCCGGCCTCCAGAACAAGACGAGCGCTACGGTTTGGGAAGTCGCTTCCCAGGATCTGAATATCACGGCTGACGATGGCCAGATTCAGATCGGTGAGACTGAAGAGATCGACATCGACTCCAAGCGCGGCACCTTCACCATGACGGTGACCGCGAGCGGTCTGTCGGAGGACGAACTCGAAGCCCTCTTCGATGACGACTTTACGGTCACTGACGCTAGCGACGACGATGGTGAAATCACCGTCGACGCGACCGCTGGCACCCACAACCTGAACCTCAGTGGTGACGATGTGGATACGGGCGACTACACGATCGAGTTCGAAGTGACCGACACGGAGGTCACGGACTCCATGGATCTGACCGTCACTGAATCCGCTGAAGGTGAGCTTTCGATGTCGTCGGGCATCATCACCGAGCAGCGCGGTGACGTCGTCGAGTACACCGTTGACCTCTCTGAGACGGACAACGGCTACATCCAGATTGGGTCTGACAGCGTTGGGTACAACGTCACCCTCCAGCTGGAGGACGACACGACTGCTGCGGGCGGTGACGGTACGGTGTCCTTCACGATGAACACCTACCTCGCTGGCAGCCAGGACGGTAACTGGTCCACGGCCGGTACGGGCCAGCTCAGCAGCACCTACGAGGAGAACAACGTCTACTCGCTGACCGAGGCGAGCTCAGACGATGATGACGCCATCTCTGTGGTGAACACCAGCTCGATGGCACTCAGTTCGCCGCTCGAGGCTGGTGAGTACGAGGTTACCGTTGGTACGGACCAGGCCGCTGACGGCTCGCTCGAAGTTGAGCAGGACGTTGCGACGCTCGACCTTCGGGAGCGCGGCACCACCGGTGTCTCGATCCACACCGCACCCGCGAACCTCGACTACGACAACGTTGACGAGCTCGTGAGCGGGCTCACCGCGACTGAAGAAGTGGCTGACGGCCAGTGGGCCGTTGTCAAGCTTCAGGCGTCCGGTATCTACGGCCAGCTTGAGGGTCTGAACGACTCGGAGATGGCCAGCCTCTTCGTCGGCGGTGACGAGAGCTCGCTTAGCGGTTCCAGCGCTGACGGGATCGAGCTTTCCATCGAGGAAGCCAACCCCGGCGCGAACCAGCAGGCTCAGCGCATCAGCGCGAATGATGTTGACGACGTTGTTGTCGACGCCGAGAACAACTCCGTCTACATGATTGTTGGCACGGACGCCAGCATCCTCGTTGAGGACGAATCCTTCGCTACGCAGTGGCGGATTGACGAGGACAACGCGATGGTCGCTGCTGACGACGAGACGAGCGGTGTCGAGAAGGAGGAAGCCTCCGCAACCTTCGATGTTGTTGCGCAGGACGCCTCCTTTGACAACGTGCAGGAGGATGTCCTGCAGGTTGCCGCGACCGCTGACTCAACCGTGAGCGGGACGACGAACCTCGCGCCCGGTACCGAGGTCCGTGTGCGCCTGCAGTCCAGCAGCGCACCGTTCCTCGAGACCCAGACGGTTGAGGTCGCATCCGACGGGACGTTCTCGACGACGTTCGACATGTCGAGCTACTCCGTCGACACGGAATTCGTGGCCACTGTCCGCAACAACGCGGGTACGGTCATCTCCGATGAGGTCGACGGTGTCCTCGTCGAGTCCGTGAGCACGACGACGTCCACGACGTCCACGACGTCCACGACGACGTCCACGACGACGTCCACGACGACGTCCACGACGACTCAGCCGCCGACGACGACTACGACGTCGCCGCCTGAGACGACTGAGACCACCACGCCGAGCTCCACGCCCGGCTTCGGTGTCGCAGTCGGTCTCGTCGCGCTCCTCGGTGCCGCACTCCTCGCACTCCGCCGCGAGAACTAAGCACTGAGTAATCCCTCACGGGATTCCAACTGAATACCGCATTTCTTTCGGACGCAACACTCGGGAGCGACAGCTACGTTCTACCCGCACCCGAGGACTACGCACTGCAGTGCTGGCCACTGTTGGTTGACTCAGGGCCTGATTTTTCGGCCGTAGTGAGACCGGGGGTTGAACCCGGCACGAACGGGTTCGTCGAGTTGGCGTCAACCAGTGAGTTGACGGACACCAACTTCTAATAGGGCGCACCCGTATGTCGTATGTATGTCGAGCACATCACCGAGTGGCGAGGATCCGGAGGTCGAACAGATCACCCTGAAACTCACGCGGACGCTCCTCGAACAGGTTGACGACCAGTGGCGCGAGCAAGGGTTTCCGAACCGTTCGGAGTACATCCGCCACGTGCTTCACGATGCCGTGACGACACCCGCGCTGGATCGCGATGAACTCCTCGCGATTGCGCTTGGCGAACGGGAACTGCGACAGGATTCGGACGCTGCAATGTCTCGGTCGGAGGCACGTGAACTGGCGGACGAAGATGCGTGAGGGCTGGTCGTGGCGGCTCGTCGGAAAAGCCAAGGAGGACTACCGTGCGATGGAGCCAGCCGCACGATCGCGCCTTGTTGACAAACTGGACGAAGTTACCGAGAACCCGTGGCGAGAGCCTTCGGAGTGGGCTGAATCGCTGACTGGCGGCCCCTACGATCGACTTCGCGTGGGGGCTGGCGTTGTGCGGTTTCATTCGACCACGACGAACAGCTGATGACCGTCCATCCATCAAACCGCGACGCGATGCCTACTCGGCTGACGACTAACCTCCTCGATGACTACGATTGGCACCACGGCGTCCGTGGAGCGCCCTGAAGCGTCGACGCTGAGTCGAGTAGCTGCGTGACCCGTCAGTGCGTCTGTGCTATCGTCCGTGGTCTTGGGATTGGACGTTGCGTCGGTCGTATAGTCGTTTCCCGACGCGCAGCAGGACGAACAGCACGACGGCGAGGACGATCAAACTGCCCTGCGGGTGGGTGTTCATCTGCTGGTAGTAGCGCAGCATCCGGGTCCAGGGTGCGACGTTGTCGGCTGCTCCCCCGGGGAGGCGGTAGAGTGGCCAGAGGACGAACTTGATGTCGTGGAGGCGGCCGGCGGCGATCGCGTTCCAGGCGTCGCCGAGGAGGTGGGTTGCGTACCCGACGGCGAACGCGGTGGGGGTTCGGGCGCGCAACGTGTCCTGCCAGCTGTCGGAATCCCATCTAGCAGCGAGCGTGCGACTGAGCCACCAGACGATGACGCAGCAGCTGGTGAATGTCAGGATGGAGTGGGCGAACGATCGGCCATATGCGAGAATCTCGTAGTAGGCGAGTGGTTTGTCGATGAGGTCTGGGAACTGGCTGCCGACTGCGAGTGGTAGGAGCGCCCATCTGGTGGGGAGGAGTCGTCGGCGGTCGTGGATATATCGGGCCCCTGCGACTACCGCGTAGGTGAGGTAGGCGAGTGCGAGGTGGCCGAGGGGTAGCACGATTGGGAAGAACAGATGGAGGGGGTAAACGGCTGTGGTTCCCGTCGACTTCAGGCGACGTGTTCGTCGAAGAGTGGTGCGAGCGTGGGTAGGACGCCGTCGTGGTGGGTGTTGGGGTCGAGATAGTAGGTGGCGTGGGCATTGTACCGGTCGGCCATCGCGGTGAGTGCGACCAGAAGGATGAATGCGGAGCGAAGCGGCACTGCCTTGAGGATGTCGTCGAGTGCCTGGACGTGGAGGTGGACGGGGGTGCCGTCTGTGCGTTCGAGTGCGTCGTAGATGGCCTTGCAGATCGGGGCGAGTTCGTCTGATTGGGCGGTCGTGACCACGGGGACTGTGTCGGCGTCGGTATCGGACTGTCGCTTGCCGTCAGTTTGGGTGTCTACGCTGTCTCCCGGGGCAGTCTCGCCGGCCGGTTCGCTATCTGCTTTGGGGTCGTCGTGTCCGCCGACGGAGATTACGGTTCGGGTGTCGTGACCAAGGTGGTCGGCGTTTGCGTCGATCCAATCGCCGACCTCGTCGCTCGGCACAACGGCGATGGTGTGGCGATCGGTCTGTTCGGCGTCTGTTGGTGGGTTGAGCGCTCTTCTGTCGATATCGGCCGTGACGAGGATGTTCCTGCCGGCCCCCGATTCGGCCGTCTCCCGCACCCCTTTATTCATACGGCTGACATCATTACGCGAGGGGGTTAACTCTTCGGGTGTCGATGGTAGCGTGCTGGTCACTCTCGGAGGATGGTGAGGGGGTCCATCGACGCGATGCGGGCCCCGGCGACGACCGCGCTTACGGCGCCGATGGCGATGGCGGTGACAATGCCTGCGACGTACACCTGGTAGGGTGCGCGGGCGAGCCCCTCGAAGCCGACGACGAGTTCGGCAACGGTGTCCACGACAGCAACCAGTGGCGGGGTGAGCGCAAGCCCGAGGGCGCCGCCAGCGAGTCCGAGGACGAGCGCCTGGCAGACGGCCATCCAGACAACGACGAAGCGCGACACGCCGAGTGCGCGGACGGCGGCGATGGCGCGGCGCTGCTGGTAGATGAGGAGCGAGAGCAGGTTCACGGTGAGTGCGAGCCCGGCGACAAGCGCGGCGAACACGAGGCTGATGCCGCTGGCGATGACGACGGCCTTCTTCGCGAGGACGGCCTGGAGCTGTTCCTGGTTCGTGCGGACGTCGTACTCGGGGTAGGCGGCTTCGAGCTCTGACTCGACCTGCTGGGCGCTCGCATCATCGGCGAGCTTCACGGTGATCATGGTCGCCTGATCTGCTTGGGCTTTCCCGGTCATCGACTGGAGCTCCGCGAGGGGAACCACCACGACCGGTGTGCCGAGGAACGTCGACATCGTCGGGGAGACGCCGACGACCTCGTACGTAGTTCGGCGGGCGTCCACGAGGGTGCCCCCGACGTGGAGGGTGTCGCCGACGGAGAGATTGTACTGGCTCGCCGTCCGTGGGTCGACGACGACCTCCCGGATGCGGTCACCGTCGTAGCGCCCGTTCGCGTAGTGTGGGCTATCTGGGTAGCCACGTCCCGCGGTGATGCTGACGCCGCCTTGGGTACTTGGCAGCCCGACGGCGACGTGCGTGCCGAGCGAGGAGTTGTTCGGCCCGACGTACACCGTTTGGAAGAGCATCGGGACGGCTGTGGAGACATCTTTGCGATCTGCGATCTGTTCGGCGACGGTGTGGGCGTCGTAGAGGGTGGTTTGGAAGCCGCCGAGGGTGCCGGGGGCGAGGCGGACGGGGCCGCCGGAGACCCAGAGGTCGCGGCCGGCAGTATCAAACTTCTCCTCCCCGGTTTGCACGACGCCAAAGCCGATGCTCGCGAGGAGGGTCGCCGAGAGGACGGCGAACGCGATGCCCAGCACGGCGAGCACGGTTCGGGCGCGGTCGTAGCGGAGCTGGGCGAGGGCGAGTCCGACGCCGGTGCGGAGTCTCGTGAGCATGCTAGACGGTGAGGTGTTCGGTGGTCGTGGTCCGTCGGGCGAGCCACGCCAGATACGGGGTGGCGATGAGCCCGATGGCGACGGCGACAGCGAGCCCGTACGGCGCGAGGAGTGGGTGTGCGACGGCGATGGTGCCGGTGCCGAGTGTATCCGCCGCCACGCGGTTCACGAGGGCGATGCCGCCGGCCCCGAGGGCGAGGCCGAGGATGCCGCCGATGGTGGTGATGGTGAGCGTCTGGGTGGCGATGAGGAGGCTCATGCTGCGGCCGGGGAAGCCGAGTGCGGTGAGGGTGGCGAGCTGTGCGCGGTCGGCCGTGACCTCGAGGCCGAGCGCTGTCGCAACGAAGAGGGTACCGAGGACGAGTGCGACGAGGAACGCGGTGAGGGCGATCGCCAGGGAGAGGTCCGAGGAGACGACGGACTGGGTGGAGAGCCCGCTCCGCTCGACGATTGTCGACTCGGGGTAGACGCTGGCGAGCGTGTCGCGCACGCCGGGGCTGCTGGTGTGGACGAGGAACTGGTCGGCAGTATCGCGGGGCGGCGACCCCTCTAGTGCCTGGAGTTCGCTCAGGTGGACGAGCGCGACCGGTAGTTCGCCCGCGCCGGTCTGCACGCTCTCGCTGGCGACGTGGCTCACCGTGAAGGACTGATTTCCAGCTGTCCCCACCGGCTGCAGGGTGTCGCCCTCGCTGACGTTCAGGATCGAGGCCGTGGCGGGCGCGGCGACGAGGTCGCCAGTCCAGCGCCCATCGTAGCTCCCGTTTGCATAATACGGGTCGCCGGGCGCGAGCGCGCCCGCGGGGAGGCCCGCGACCGAGAGGCCGTCGTGGCTGACGGCGCCCACCAGCAGTACGTACTCCGGTTCGCTGAGCCCACTCGAATTCATGCGGACGACGCGCATGGAGACCGGGGAGGCGTACTGGACGTCCTCCAGGTCGGTGAGATACTGACTCGTCTCGTGAGCGGCCCCGAACTGGGGGCCGCCGACGGAGACCGCCATGGTGGAGACGGAGCCCTGTTCGGGGACGATCCAGTAGTCGACGTTCGCGCTGTAGATGGTGGTCTGGGTGGCGAGCCCGAGGCTCGTGCTGGTGACGACGACCATGAGGCCGATGGCGACGGCGACGCCGGTGGCGCTGAGGACGAGGCGGTTGCGGTTGCCGTGGCGGAACTGGCCGATGGTCCGGGCGATGCCGAGTCCGATGCGCCCGCGGAGTCGGGTGAGCCTACGCATCGGTGCGGCGGCCGTCCCGGAGGGTGATGCTGCGGTCGGCGATGGCGAGCGTCGGCTGGTCGTGGGAGGCGACGACCACGGCGCGCCCGTCGTCGGCGACATCGCGAAGCAGTTCGAGCACGGTCGCCCCGGTCTCGGAGTCGAGTTCCCCGGTCGGCTCGTCCGCGAGCAGCAATGGTGGATCGGTCGCGAGTGCTCGCGCGATTGCGACGCGCTGTTGTTCACCGCCGCTCAGCTGGCCGGGGTGATGGGTGACGCGGTCGCCGAGGTCCACACGCTGGAGGAGTTCGGTCGCCCGCTCGCGTCGTTCGGCTTTCGAGACGCCGGCTTCGACGAGCGGGAGGGCGACGTTCGCGCGAGCGGAGAGGCTCGGCAGAAGGTGGAAGCGCTGGAACACGATTCCGACCGTGTCGAGGCGGATTCGGGCGCGGGCGCGTTCGCCGAGGTCGGCGATGTTCTGGCCGGCGAGCTGGATGTGGCCGCTCGTGGGTGTGTCGAGGGCGCCGAGGAGGTGGAGGAGGGTCGACTTCCCGCTCCCGCTGGGCCCTTGGAGTCCCACGATCTCGCTCGACTGCACGCTGAGCGAGACCCCATCGAGGGCGGTCACCGTCGGCGCGGACTCCCGACGCCACCACCGCAGCCCCGACTCCGAGCGCGAATAGGAGCGTCGGAGCTCCTGGCAAGCGACGACAGCATCGGCGTCTGGGGACGCAGTGGACAACATACCTGTTCGTGTACGTGAAGGAGAGGGCACGACGGCATAATGAATGCCGTGGTTCTAACGACCGACGGGAGCCGTCGCTATCCGGTGTGCGGGCGTCGAGACGGTACACTTATCCTCGAAACACGGCAGACTACTGTACATGTACCGTCGCGCCCGCTTCGTCCGGGCGAACGTCGCGTGGTTGAGCGCCACCCTCCTCGTGCTGGTCCTCCTTGAGGCCTTCAGCTTCGAGCTCTTCTTCGTCGTCTCCCTCATCGGCTTCCTCGTCGTAACCGAACTCACGGCACCGTTCTCCATCACACCCGCGTGGCGCAAGCGCCTCCGCTGGCTCATCCTCGCCGGCCTCCTCGTCTTCGCCTACGTGGTTGTTAAACGCATCCTCGCCATCCTCCCACCGGGGGTGCTCTGATCGCTGTGGCGACAGACGACCCAACACCGTCCACGCTGCCGTCCCTCGCCGACCTTGGCTACCACCGCGTCCTCCTCGCCGTGCTCGTCGTCGCGCTTGTTGTGACGTCGCTCTACGCCGGTGCGACCACCACGACCGCCTTTGGGGTCTACACGCAGTCCTGGGATGGTGCGAGCGAACTCCGACAGCTCGGCGACCAGACGGACACCCCAACACGCATACTCCGCGACACAACTGGCTATCCCGCAGACGGCACCAGCACGCTCGCTGTCGTCCTCTCGCCCGCGGAACCCTACACGCCGACCGAACGCCAGCGACTCGCCGAGTTCGTGGAATCTGGGGGCACCCTCGTCATCGCCGAGGACTTCCGCCCGCACTCCAACGGCCTCCTCGCCGCCATTGACGCCCAGAGCCGCTTCGACGGCCATATCGTTCGCGACGAACGCTACTACGCGTCGAGCCCAGCGTTCCCCGTCGCGACCAACCTCTCCGACCACCCGCTCACCGCCGGCAGCGACCAGCTCACACTGAACCATGGCACCGTCCTCGACCCCGCCGCGAACGCGACTGTACTCGCAAACACGTCCGAGTACGCCTACCTCGATACCAATCGGAACGCCGAACTCGACCAGAACGAATCGCTCGCGACCCACGCCATCGTTGCCACAGAATCTGTCGGCGACGGCCGTGTCGTGCTCGTGAGCGACCCGAGTATGTTCATCAACGCCATGCTCGACGAACCCGGGAACCGGGCGTTCGCCCGGAACCTCGTCACGAGCGCCGACCGCGTCCTCGTCGACACCACCCACACCGCCGGCCAGCTCCCACCGCTCCGCTACGCCCTCCTCACCCTCCGCGACTCGTCCATTCTCGCCTTCCTCGTCGGGGGCCTCGCCGTGTTCACCATTGCTTTCTGGCAGCGAGACGTCCTGCCGATGCCGTTGCGGCGGTCGAGCGAGCCTCGGTCCCTCTCACCCGAACTGTCCCCGGACCGGTTCGCCGACGCAGTCGCTGAGCGCCACCCCGACTGGGACAGGACCCGGATCGAGCGCGTGGTCCAAGCGCTTATGTCCGAGAATGAACCAGAGGAGAGTAATGACTGACCCGGCCGCCCTCTACGACGACCTGCAGGCCGAGATCGAGACGGTGCTCGTCGGCAAACCAGACCTCGTCGAGTCACTCACCATCTCACTCCTCACCGGCGGGCACGTCCTCCTGGAGGGCGTCCCCGGCGTCGCAAAGACGACGGTCGCGAACCTCTTCGCTCGCGCGACGGGCCTCGATCACAACCGGATCCAGATGACGCCGGACATCCTCCCCGCGGACATCACCGGCACGCACGTCTACCGGGAACCGACAGGCGAGTTCGACCTCCAGCACGGCCCGGTCTTCTCCAACATCGTCGTCGCTGACGAGATCAACCGCGCCACCCCGAAGACCCAGAGCGCGCTCCTCGAGGCGATGCAGGAACAACACGTCACGGTCGAGGGCGATACCCTCGCGCTCCCCGACCCATTCATGGTCATCGCCACCCAGAACCCCATCGAGATGGAGGGCACGTTCGAGCTACCGGAAGCACAGCGTGACCGCTTCCAGTTCAAGCTCACCGTTGCGATCCCCAACCGAGCGGAGGAGCGCACCCTGATCGACCGATTCGACGACACCCCCAATCTCGGCCCCGAAGACATCGACCAGGTCGTGACCCGCTCGGAGATTCATGCAGCTCGCGATGCCGTCACGAATGTCCACGTTGCGGACCCCGTGAAGGAGTACATCCTCGACCTCGTCGCTGCCACCCGTGGAACCGACGACCTCGAACATGGCGCATCCCCGCGGGCGTCTCTCACCTTCTTGAACGCGGGGAAGGCCCGCGCCGCCATCCACGGCCGCGAGTACGTAATCCCGGAGGACGTCAAATCGTTGGCTGACATCGTGCTCCGACACCGCCTCATCCTGAGTACGGACGCCGAACTCGGCGATAGCACCCCCCGGGAGATCATCCACAAAATCGTCGATACGGTCGCGCCGCCAAGCGCAACCGAACCGCTCGAATCATAGCCCCGAGCGTCGGTGGGGCGTGGCTGGCTGCGGGCAGCCACCCGACCGCTCTGTCTTCTCCGTGAGTCCCGGCCTACGGATCCGGGAGTTCGCCGCTGACACTGCGTGCACCACTCTTGGCATCATGGTCTTGTCGCGGCTATGCGCGCTCAATAGTCGCCTACAGGTGTGGCCGGACGTTCAACGTAGCCCTGAATCGAAAGACAGCGAAACGCCGTCGTCGGAACCGGAACGGTCCGGTGGCTAGTTCTGGAAGTACCCCTGGCGGTAGAGGTAGCCGACCGCGGCGGCCATGATGGCGAGCAGGATGAAGATCCAGACGACGACCGGGCCCGTCACGGGACCGCCAACGGGCGGCTGGGTCGTCGTAGTCGTAGACGTGGTTGTGGTCGTCGTTGTGGTCGTCGTGCCCGCGCTTTCGACCGTGAGGTCACCAGCGGTGACGTCGCCAGCGGTGATCGTCCACGTGCCGGGCTGATCCCAGGTCGCGTCGACGGTGACCTGCCTGGATTCACCGGCGGCCAGCTGGACATCCTGCTGTGTGATGAGCGAGTCGTCAGCCCGAATCTCGAGGGTGTAGGTGCCGGAGCCGGAGCCAGTGTTCTCGACTGTTGCGGTGACGGTGAACGTCTCACCGGCGGTGACCGTGTCGGTGTTGAGGCTGGCGTCGGTCACCTGGAAGGCCGGCTGCTGGGCCTGCCGTGTGCTCACGGCGAACACCGAGAGGCCGGGCGAGGTCGCCTCGAAGGTGTGGACGCCACCAGACGTCCCGACGTGCCGGGTTTCGAGCGCCTGCCAGCTCCCATCGTGGTAGCGGTAGAGGACGACGTCACCGGGGTCGACCCCACGGTCGGTGAGCCGTTGGGTGTTCACGGTGAAGTCGAACGTCACCGAGCTGATGGCGCTATCCGAGACCTCGTGGTCGATGGTGAAGTACCCGAGGTCCTGGGATGCGCTGACCGGTGGGGCGTTCCCCTGCCCGCCGGACACCGAGACCGAGCCACTGGACTCCTCGGCGAACGTCACTGCGAGCTGGTTCAGCTGCGGGCTCGCAGTCCCGGTGCCGGTCACGGACGTGTCGACGCGGACGGTTCGTCCGGCGCCGGCGTTCTGCACGGAGACCGTGACGCGGCCATTCTGGCGGTCGATGGAGACCTGGGATGGCGCCCCAGTGCCACCGCCGGTGCCGCCACCGACGTTGTTATCGGTGCCCCTATTGACCGCATTCACTCGGAGCGTCCCGAGGGTGACACCGTTCACCGTGATGGTGTAGGTGCCCGCGCTCGAGAACGTCTTCGTGAAGTCGACCGTGCGCGTGGTGCTCTGTGCAATCGTGATGGTCTTGCTGTCCGTGATTGCCGAGCCGCCCCCAACCGGGGTTGCGGTGAAGGACACGGATTCGGTGCCATCCCGGTTGCCGGTGTTCGCGATGTCGACGCTAATGGTCGCCGACTCGCCGGCCGTGATCGGGCCGGGGATGGACGCGGATCCCTGCTGCACCGCGAAGGTCGATCCGAGCACGGTCACGTCGACCGGATGCTGGCCGTTCACCGTGAACGTGTGGTTGCCAACCGTGGAGAGCGTCCGGGTGAACGTCACACTCGACGTGCTCTCATCGGGCACAGTCACCGTCTTCGTGTCAACGGTCGTCCCGCCGTTCTCGAGGGTGACCGTCACGTCGACAGCGGACGTGTTGAAGTTCTGGACCGTGGCCGTGAAGTTCACGGCGCTGCCCTGTTGGACGCTGGTCGTGTTCGCGGAGAGACTGGTGAACTCAATGTCGTTCGTCACCGCGACAGTGCCAACGCTCGTCCCGTTCACGGTGAGGTTGTACTTGCCGGGGGCTCCGAAGCTCGTCGTGAACTTGACGTTGGCTGTGCTACCGTCAGTGACGCTGGTGGTGTTGGTTGCGGTGAGGTTGCCGTCCGAGAACAGACCGGCTGTCATCGTTCCGGATTCGTCACCGTAGTTCTCGAGCGTGGCGTTCACGGTGATCTGCTGCCCGGCAGTCACGATGTTGTCCGAGAGATTGGTGCCGTTCACCTGGATGTCCGGGCCGTTGTTGACGGTGAACGTCGTGGTGTTTGTGACGCTGTTCCCGGCCTGGTCGCGCACTGCAACGATGATGCCGTGCGAGGAGCCGGGTGTTAGGTTCCCGATGGTGAACGTTGCGTTCGACTGCGTGATCGCGACGTTCGAGACGTTCTGGTTGCTTCCGACGTCGGTGCCGTCGACCGAGATGGCGATCGCGTTCGTGTCCACGCCCGTAAGCGTGTCCGTGTAGTTGATTGTGACGGGGACACTCGTCGTGGTGCTCGAGAGATTCGTGTTGTCGGCGGGGGTGACGTTCGTCACTGTGGGCGCTGCCGTGTCCGGTGCGACGTCGAACAGTGTCGTGTTGTTCGCCGTGTTGCCGGCGGCGTCGGTTGCGACCACGGTGACGTTCCCGTCGTAGCCGGGCACCGTCGAGATGGTGTGCGTGACGTTCGTGAGGTCGGTCACGTTCGCCGTGACCGCCTGCCCATTGACGAGGACGCTGACGTTGCTTGCATCCACGCCAAGACCACTGTCAGTGATGTTCGCCTTGACGGGCACACTCGTCGTGGTGTTCTCGTACGTCTGGTTCTGTGGCTCGATGCGTTCGATGGTCGGGGCCGTGTCGTCTGCCTTGATGGTGACGTTCACCATGTCGGTTGCGGTGTTCCCGGCCTCGTCTGCGACCGTGACGGTCACGTTGTGGCTGCCCGCGGCGAGGCCGCTGGCGGTGACGTTCACGTGGTCACTGGTGAGCTCGGTCGCGCCGGACGCGAGGTTCGCACCGTCGTCCAAGCTCACGGCCACTGCGCTCCTGTTGATGCCGGTTTCGGCGTCACCGTACGAGGCGTTGATCGACAGCGTGTCAGTTCCGATCGGGAACGCTTGGTTCTCGGCCGGGGCGTCGATAGTGACGGTCGGCTCCGTCGTATCAGCCTCAATCGTGACGTTCGTCGTGGAGACGTTGACGTTCCCGTTCGCATCGTCGGCTTCGACGGTGATGTTGTACGTCTCACCCGAGACGAGTTCGGTTGCGTTGTATGTGACCGACGCGTTCTGCCCGTCGATCAGTGATACCGAGGTGTTCTCGGTCACGTCGGTGCCGTTACGGTAGACCGTGACGTTGTTGGCGTCGATCTGGTTCAGCGTGTCGTTGATAGTGGCGTTCACCCAGACGCTCTCGGTCCCTGCCGCGTATGCGGCCGAGTCCTCCTGCTCGAACGTGATCGTCGGTGGCGTCGAGTCGCTCGTGTTCACCGCGAAGTCCGAGAAGTGCGGTGGGTGGGCAGTCCAGTAGGGGCCGCTCACCACGGTGCCGCCACTCTGGTTCTTCAACTCGTAGTTGGTGTTGTACGTGGTCTCGAGTGCGACCCAGCGAGGCGGTGACATCGTCGTGTTGTACAGACTGATCGTCACCTGGTCGCGGAGTGCGGGCGGGATGGGTGAGCCAGATGCCGGGAACCCGATTGTCGTGTTCTCGGTGTCGAGGTTCGCACTGATCTTCTCACCAACCTGGCCGCTAAGGCCCTGGAGGCCGGTCTGCCCTGGGGCGAACGGATATGGCGGTGTCTCACTGCCGGAGAGTGTGACGAACGTTTGGTTCACCGCTTCGTTCGTCTCGAACTGGACGAAGATACCAGACTGCTCGAGGTATGCGGTGATAGTCGTCGTGTTCGTGTCGACGGTGGTGTACTGGCCGGTGGCAGTGGCTTGTTGGCTGTTACCAACGGCGTCCTCGCCAGTTACGGTGGCCGTGTACGTTCCCGAGCCGTTCAGCGGGAAGGTTCCAGACCAGATACCGTCGTTCTTTGTAGCTGTCACGGAGACGTTCGAGCCCGTCGGACGGTCAACGGAAATCGCCGGGGAACCACTCAGGGATTCGCCCGGTGTCGTGACGTTCACGCGGCCGGTGTCGCTGTCGACTCGTGTGATGGATGCGCTGAGCTTCGGCGGCGTGGAGTCGACGGTAACTTCTGCGTCTGCGGTGGTGAAGTTGCGATTACCGGCCGCGTCGGTGACGATAGCGCTCACAGCGTACGTGTCATCGACTCTGAGGTTTGTGGTGTCGATGGCTGCCGACCAGGTACCGCTGCTCTCCGTGGCGGCGACCGTGTGCTGGATGCCGGTGCCCGGAATCCAGAGCCGGTACCGGACGGACGAGACTGCGCCGTGCACGTCGTCCGCGGTGCCAGAGACGGTCAGCGTTTGACTACCATTAACTGTGACGCCGGTCGATGGCTGCTGGAATTCGTGAGTCGGGTTGGTTGTGTCGACTGTGATCGTCGTGTTCGTACTGTTCGCGTTCGCGTATGCGTCACGTGCGCGAACGGTGGCTGTGTACTCACCGGATTCAGCGCCGAAGTCCGGGCTCCAGGTGAACGTGATGCGACCGGCGGTCGCTTTCACAGTCTGGGAGACGTCACGCGTGAAGACCACGTTACCGGACGGGTCCTCGATGGTGACGTTCGCGTTCTCGAGGTTCGCGTCGTTCGCGAGCAGCGTTACTCGCGTCGGGTTCTGGAAGCTGATGTTCCCGTCGGGCGCTGCGGCCACGCTCACGGTCGGTGCGGTGTCGTCGACCGAGAATGTCCACGTGCGCGAGGCCGTGTGACCTGCCTGGTCGGTCACGACAACCCGTGCCGAGTTCGACCCCGTGGATACGTTCGTGTTCGAGAGCGTCTCACTGAACCCGATCTGGCTTGGGTTGACGTCGATCTCGTTGCCGTTCACGTAGAGCGTCGTTGCCGAGGTGTTGATGCCGGCGTCACCTTGGCCGTTGTCACTGTACGCGACGTCGATGGTCGGCTGCGCGCCGACGGTGCCGCGTGGGCTCACTGAGCTGATCTTCGGCTGGGAGACGAGGTCGAACGTGTACGACGACGTGATCGTGTTCCCGTGCTCGTCCGTTGCAGTGACGAGGACATCCGTCGAGCCCTCTGGGAGCCCGTTCGTGTCGATGTCGAACGTGGTGCTGGTCCCGCTTGGGGACGCGCTTCCGGTTCTCGTGGTGGAGCCGTCGCGGCTCTGCACCTCGTAGCTGACCGTATCGATGTTCGAGGCGTCGGTGACCTGGAAGGAGAGCGTTCGACCATATGTCACGTCACCCTGGCTTGGGTTGGTGAGCGTGATCGATGGTGATGTAATGTCGCTCGCCTCGACGGTCACCTGCTGCGAGGGCAGGTCGTTCACCGAGATCTGGTGGGTGCCCGCCGTTGTCAGGACGCGGGAGAGCGTGATGGTTCGGACGGTGTTGCCGGCGATGACGCCGGTGCGGTACGCGATCGGTGTACCGTCATCCTTGAGGACGACCGTGAATCGACCGGCGGCGTCTCCGGTGTTGTTTACGTCGACGCGTGCGGCGACGGTCTCACCGGTCGTGAGGTCGGTCGGGGTGACCTGGAGATTCTCGTAGCTTACGTCTGCTGGCTCTAGGACCGTCACGGACTCCCCTGGGAGGCCCTCGATGGAGACGGTGTAGGTACCCGCGGACTGGAAGTCCGTGGTGAACACGACGCGCTCTGCGGCGCCCCCGGTGAGCTCGCTACTTACATTGTCAACCGCGGTGCCGTCGTGGGTGAGCGTGGCGTTGTACGTGCCGTTCAGGTCGCCGGTGTTGCTAACGAGTGCAGACACTGTCACAGGCGCCCCGGGGAGGGTCTGGGATGGGCTGACGATGAGGTCAGCGTACTGGAATGACGCGGGGGCGTTGACCTGGACCTGCTTGGCGGGGAGGTCGTTCACCCAGACGTCAACCTGGCCGCGAACGGTAGCGAAGCCGTGCTCAACTGTCACGGTCTTCGACGTATTTCCGGCGATCGTATCCGAGGTCGCGTTGACGGGGATGCCGTTGACGTAGAGGACGACGCTGTAGTTCCCCTCGACATCGCCGGTGTTGGTCACGTTCACGGTGATCGGTGCGGGGGTGCCCTTCACGGTGGACGCGGGAACGGAGAGGTTCCCGTACGTGATGTTCGCGGGCTGCTTCATCCGGACGGTCTGGTTCGCGAGTCCACCGATACTGAAGGTGTGGACGCCGGGCGTCGAGACCGTCGGGGTGAACGTCACCCGCTGTGTCTGCCCTGGCGCAATCGTCACTGGTTGCGAGTCAACCACGGTGCCGTCCCGGGTCAGGTTCACCGTTTGCGTGCCCTGGATGTTCCCGTCGTTGGAGACGTTCGCGGACACCGAGACCTGGCCGGGGCCGACCAGCTCAGTCGGATTCACGGCGGGGTCTGCATACGTGAAGACCGCATTCGTCGCCGTGATGATTCGGTTGACCTTGCCATCGACACTGACGTTGTACGGACCGAACGGCTTGAGTTTCGTCTGGAAGGACACCTTTGCAGTACTGTGTCCGGACACCTCGACGTTCGAGGTATTCACGTTGGTGCCGTTCACATACAGGTCAACGGTGCGTGAGCCGTTGAACCCGCCAGTGTTCGCCAGCGTAACGTTCACGGAGAGGGTGTCGTTCACCGGAACCGTCGTGTCGGGATCGTAGGAAACGTCCGTGATTGCGACGTCAGCCGGATACTTCGCCTCGACCGTGATTGGGTCGCTCGGCGGTGTTTCTCCCTGCTCGTGCATCGACACCTCGTAGGTTCCGTTCTCGGTGAACGCGTGCGTGAGCACAACCTCGGTCGTGCTCCCGGCGTCGACGTTTACCGGCGTGGAGTTGACCGTACTGGATCCATCGTCAAGGACGATGGTTGTGCTACCTCCGATGTCGCCAGTGTTTACGACTGTGGCATTCGCCGTGATGGTTTGCCCGGTTTCGACGAGACGTGGCGTGACGTTGAACGCCGTGACGTCGAGTGTTGCGGGTTTCTGAACCGTCGTCGTGTCCGAGAGTTCGCCGACTGACACGGTAGTGTCGCCGCGCTGGGTCGGGAAGTCGTAGGTGAATTCGACGGTCCGCGTCTCTCCGCCTGCGAGTGGCGTCGCGGACGCGTTCTGTGCGACGACGGTGCCGTTCACGGTGAGGTTCAGCGTGTAGTCGCCTGGCAGGTCGCCGTTGTTTGTGGCGTCCACGGTGATCGTCGTGGACTCGTTCTGTGTGACCGTCGCTGGGACGACGAGGTTAGTGACTTCGATATCCGTGGGCGCATTCACTCTGACCTGTTCGGTGTGCCCGTCGATACTGAAGTTGTACTGTCCTGGCTGGTCGAGGTAGTGGCTGAGTTCGACGCTCGCCTGGTCACCAGGCTCGAGTTCGACGATGGTCTGGTTCCGGGTGACGCCGTCGATCTTCAGTGTCGGGGTCGAATTGCCGGAGAGACTTCCGATGTTCTCAACGTCGACGCTTGCGGTGAACGTCCCATTTTGGGTGACGCTGTCTGGGGTGACGCTGAAGTTCGAGTACTCGAATTCAGCGTCGGTCACCTCGATGGTCTGGTTCGAATCGGGGATGCCGTTCACGCTAAGGTCGTAGGTTCCAGCTTGCGTGAAGGAGAACTCCAGCGGCAGCTGGATCGTCGATTGTGCGGGAATACTGAAGTTCCCCCACACCTTCCGGCGGTCGTTGGCGTAAATCGTAATGTTCTGTTCACCAGCCTCACCTCCGGTGTTCTTGATGGTGATGTTCGCCGTGATGGTCTGGTTCACGGCGACGGTTGTTTCGGGCTCGTAGGAGACGTTCGTGATGGAGATTTCAGCTGGGGGACGTTCTGTTACCTCGATGTCCGTGGCTGGTTCGTTGTTGACCGTAAGATTGTGCGTGCCGGTCGTGTCGAAGTCGTGCTGGAAGGAGACCGTTGTCGCGTTGTTCGGCCCAACCTCCACGGTGGTGGTGTTGACGGCGACACCGTCTGCATAGAGCGTGACGTCCATCGTTCCGGCCCAGTCGCCGGTGTTCTGGACGCCAGCCCCGATGAAGATCGTCTCGTTCGTCCACACCGAGTCGTTCGAAACGCTGTAGTCGGCGATACTGAGATTCGCGGGCGCAAGCACGTCGACGGTCGTGCTGTCTGGCACGTACGTTGCCGTCGAGGTGTCTTCCTTGTCCGCAGTGACGGTGTAGCTCCCACTCGAATCGAAGGTGTAGTTCAGCACACCATCCGCACCCGTCGACACGGTCGTATTCCACGTGGAGTTCTCGATTGTGATGTTTGCATTGACCGGCCCGCCGGTGTTGTTCGTAACCGAGAACCGGACGGTATCACTCGCGTTGATCGTCGATTGGTTCGCGTTGAGCGAGAGCCGGGTGCCCTCGGAGAGCTGCATCACGCCGGAATTCGTGACCATGGTGGGGCTACCGTCTGCGGATGCGACATGGATCCACCGGTACGACCCAGGTGTCCAGTTCGCGGGCACTCCTACCGAGACCTCGCCGTCAGCGTCCGTTTTGACGACTGTGACGGATGCGTTCAGTATCGTGTTGCCAACTGTACCTTCTTTGAGGCGGTCGCTTGCGACTACGTCTAGAAGTCCGGCTGCATCGAATGGTCGCGTAATCTCGCGATCAGATAAATCCACGCCAAACGCAGAGGGGTTATTCTGAATCCGTGTCTCACCATTTACAGTTTTAATATCTGTGTTGTATGTGATATTTGGTGTGCCTGAGAGGCCAGTGATGGTGAACGTTTGAGCTGCATTCTCGAATGTCTGGTTATCATACAGAATGAGTGTGTGACTGACATTTGAAGCTGAACCAAGCCCGGTTGCGTCAACGCCAAACGTTGCATTCCCACCGGGGGCCGAGAATGATGGTGGTGTAACTTGTGAGGTGGATTGCTGAACCATCAGGGTCTCCATTCCAAATAACGTCACGTTCCCTGACTGCGTGAGTTCGTTATCACTGCTCACGCTGAATCCGGTGGAGCCGTTCTGCGGGGCGGCCATAAAGACGACGTACTGGCCGGACTGGTCTGGAGTGACGCTGAAGGTGTATTCGGCTCCGAAACCGTCAGGGATCGGAAGCGGGCCATTGTGAACTATCTCGTATTCTGCAGAATCGTTGTTTCGAATGAATGAGCTGAGTCCGTTTAGTGATCGTGGGACTGACGCACCGGATTCGACCTGGGCAACGACAATTTGGGCCTGTCTGTCATCGAAACCGCTAGACGGTGATACTGGTGCCCGGGAAGGGGTAAAACCGAGTGTCACTGGCTCGTTGACCGGGTAGATACCAAATTCGCTTTTGTAAAGTGGTCGCTCGCCTACACCCTCAATGTTGACGACGGTGTCGATGTTCCCGACGGTATGCGTAGCTCCTGTGGTTTTTGCTCGCAGTGGCCAGATACCTGGTGCCCAGAATGACACATTGTTTCCGACCGAGAGGGTGTTACTATCTGAGAAATTGATACTCGGTGCTGTACTGGATTGCGTTAGCGTCGGTTGCACACCCGCTTCATCGAGTGCTTGTGTCTGTTCAGGCGAACTATGTGCTGAAGCTGACACGGAGAAAGATGCAGCCCCCGCTATCGGGGAGAAGAACACGAGAAAGGCTAGCCATAGCCCCACGTATCTCCCTCCCCCGATGGACGTTAGACTCATGGTACTCTCGTCTCATAGACATCTAATAATACTTGGCAATTTGTTCCAGAGTTCACCCGATTGAACAGACCAGATTTTTTTGATTTCACTGGTTCCCGCCAGGATTTACCCTGGAAGTATCGGGGTGGTGCGAAAAAGATATCTGGGAAAGCGTTTCAGTTAACTCCATGTTTCGCCCGGTTAGTTCCACTATACTTTGTTTCGTTCTCCTCACCTCACTAACACTCTTTGTACCGGCGTCCGCTGGGGCACAAGCAGAGTACACAATTACGACGATGGACTCGATCGATACTCCGACTCGAACTGTATCGGTTGGCGGACAATCTTACACGGTCTCCGCACTCGGCTCCGCGGACGCTGGCTCCACTATCACCTACCAGATCTCTGGCGGGGACCCGGATCGGTATTATGTTACCTTATACAATTCAGAGAATATGATCGAGCAGTCATGGGAACACACTGACGCTGGAAGCTATTCGTTCGATACGGCCGGGCTCAGTCCCGGGACCTACGTCTTGACACTTACTGTGGACGGAGTAACGTATGACTTATTCCCGGTCGTCGTCTCGGGCTACGAATTCCAGGTCGACGCCCCCGCCCAAAAGTCCGCATCTGAATCGGTCTCGATCGATGTCACATTAACCAGTGCGAGTGGCACGCCAAGTCGCGTCGAGATTGCGGTGATGAACGAGGACACCCAGGAGAACTACGTCATGACAAAGGTGGGCGACCAGTCATACAACGTCCTAATCTCTGATCTGGCGCCGGACGAGTACCGTATCTTCGCTGGGACGCGAGGCACCCAGGAGATCAACGGGGAAGACGAACTCACCGGCATCAGCAGCGTACAGTCCCTTTCCATCACTGCGTCCCAGACAACTACAACGACCACGACAACGTCACCGACGGGTTCGACGACCACGACCTCGAGCACAAATGGCGGGGTGGCCACCTCAACCAGTCCGACTACGACGACGCCACCAACCACAACAGTTCCGAATGGAACCACGACCACGGTCACCTCCTCAACCACGTCCACTATTGGCGGGACAAGTCAGGCCGGTCCCTCGACCACGACCGCAACATCGACAACTACTGCAATACAGCCCGCAAGTTCCACCACCTCTTCCACCGGTGTCGACACGCCTGGCTTCACAACCGTGCTGACCACAGTTGCCCTACTCGGCGCCCTGGCGTTCGGTACCCGCCGACGAAATTAACACCACTCGAACGACTATCGCTCGACCGAATAGGACGCGCCCGTGACACATTGATTGCGGACAAGTACCCCATCGTTGTCCTCCAACTAACGGAACTGGCTGTTCAGGGTGGACACTCAATCCCGCTTTCTGCGGCGAAAGCAGAACTGTTGGGAAGGAACGGGACTGGCCGACTCGTCAGTGCCGTCGAAGGACCACCAAAGCGCCGCCGAGGAGCGCGACGATGGCGGCCCCTGGACCGAAGCCGGGCGTGCTCGTGGAGGTATTATCTGCGGATACATGCAGTGTGTCCGCGACAACACGCCGGCCGCTCGAAGTGTTCTCGACTGCGATGTCGAACCGGCCTGTTTCGACGAAGTCCCGGGAAAGCGACACCGTTCGTTCGGAGTTCCCCGCGACCTCGTACTCCTTCTTTACCGCTGTGCCATCACCCCAATCGAATCGAACCGTAATGTTCCCGGCCACATCCCCGGTGTTGTTCAGCCGCACGTCCACCGTGGCGCTCTCACCGGTGGAGATGTCGGTCGGGGAGAGCGAGGCGTTCGCGATGGTGACGTTCGCCGACTCCGGCTCACTGACGTCGACGGTACCAACTGATGCGCTGTCACCAGCGGCTGTTGCACCAAGCTGGTAGGACCCCGCACTCTGGAAGGTGTGGGATAGCGTCACGGTCGCCGTACCACCGGCGGTCACTGAGACGGGCTGTGAGTCGACGACCGTGGAACCGACTGTGAGGTAGACCGTGGCGTCCCCATTGGCACTCCCGGTGTTCTCGAGTGTGACATCGACATAGACGCTCTCGCCGGTGTCGATCGACGTGTCTGAGGTGGTTGTGTTCGCGATACTGATGGCGGCGGACGAACCGCCTCCACCCGTCCCATCGTCAGTCGTGGTGTTCAGCACGAATTCGACGGTGGTCGAGCTATTGATGTTCTCGATTGTCTTCGTGTCCCGCTCGATGCTGTAGCCGTCTGGCGGGTGGACCTTGAAGACGCCCGTAGCGTTCATCTCGACGCCGGGTTTCGTGGTGTTTGGAAGGTACAACAGGCCATCTTGAGCGACCGAGAGGTTCGACCATTCTGCGAACGCGTTGTCGTCCTCACTGGGGGTCTTGCTGGCGAGTGTGACGTTCGCGTCGGGGACCGGATCGTCGTTCTCGTCTACGACGCTGACATTCACGACGTGCCCTATCGGGAGCTGTGCGCTTCCGGCATCGAGATGCTCGATACGGTCGAGCTGTCCCCCCGCGATGAAGTCAACGGTGCCGTCTCGGTTCGGAATCGGTGGTGCGTTCATCTGGGAGTGGTCGCCTTGGAAAACGGCGATGTTCGCCGTTGCACCGGCGTCGAGGGTGAGACTGAATGCGCCGTTTTGGTCGGTGACATCGCCGACCATGAATTCCCCTTCGGGTGAGATCGCAATCACGCTTGTTGGCGTGCTGGCGCTCCCATCCGCGTTCTCGAGGGTTCCCGAGAACTCGTACGTGGGTCCGTGGATCGTCGACTGCCCGATTGTCTCGTTCCGGTTCGCGTCAGTGAATGCGGTGCCGTTATCGATGTACTGGCCCTCGAAGACGATGGCGTTCCCGACATCCCCTTCGGGTTCAGCACGATAGCGGATGTCTTCGACGTCGCCCGTGACGAGTAGGTAGAGGGTGTCACTCGTCAGGTTGTAGTCCCAGCGGACTTCCCCACTTCCGTCCCATGTCACGTTGTACGTGGTGTTCAACGTGTACCCCTCTGGCAGTTCTTCACGGACTGCCGTATCGTTCTGTGTTGCGTTCAGGACGTTCAGTCGGACATTGACGCCCCTGTTGATGAGTTCCTCCTTCGATTGACCGACTGGGGATTCGAGGTCGCGAACGACCGTGAGCCCGTTTGCGTTCTCGAGGTCGAGGTCCGCGAACTGGTCGACGGTGTAGTTCACGGTTTGGTCGGCGCCGTCGACTGTGATGGTCGACTTGTTCAGTTCGTCGTGCGTCCAGGCGTCGAGGACGGTGGCGTTGTGGGTGCCGTTTGCGAGTTCCCGAGTTGGCCCGGTGGGACCGTCTCGGACGGGATCGAGGCTGCGGCCGGTGGTGAACTGGTAGATCCAGTCGGTCGTACTTTCCACGGCAACGATGGTGTCGGCGGGCGTGTCGTCTCGCTCGGTCGCATTGACCGTCACGTTGAAGCCGCGCTCGAGGGGGATGTCGCCAAGGGTTGTGTCGCCCTCGATGGTGCGTTCGACGGTCCAGGCGTCGACGACACCATCATCCGCTGGGAGTCCGATGACGCCGAAGGTGAACGTTCCGTTCGGAACCGTCGTGGTGAAGTTCCCACGATCGACCGGTATTGACGTGTCGGCGTAGTCCCGGCTGATGTTGAAGACCCCCATCTCATCGGCGGTCGTGAGGGGTGTACCGTCGGGGGTCACCCAGCGCCCGGTGACGATCGGCTGGGCGTTCTCGACGGTGATTGTCACGTTTTGGTCGTGGGTGACCGTGACATTCTCGTAGTACGTCTCTTGGACGTACTTGTCACCGGCTGGCGGTTCGACGCCGATGGAATTGTTCCCGGTGGCCTCGATGCCGTAGTAGCCCTCGGTGGTCCACCAGCCATCGTCGTTGGTGTCGTCGACCCACCCGACCGCCTGCTTACTGCCCTGCTGGTTCGCGATTACGGTGACATCCGCATCCTCGACTGGCTGTCCCGTCTCGTCGATGACGCGGATATTCAGGATACCGGCGGCATCCGGGACCGTCCGCTGGCCAAGGTCGCGGTCCTGGTCGATCATTGAAACGACGTCGACCTCATAGAGGTCGGTGACGTTGTTTCGCGGGATCGGCGTTCTACTTGCAGGGTCGCGCTCGACGAATCCGACGCTGTAGGTCTGGTTCGTACCCACGGGGAGTGTGACGTTCCCCGTGTCGTTAGTACGTCGGATGACGAACGTATCGCGTTCGTGGCGGGCGATTGCGAAGGATCCCGCGAGCGAGTCCCCGTTCGCGTCAACTAGTTGGGTGGTGATGTTCACGCGGTCCTTCAGGACGAGCGTGATGTCTCGGTCGCTTTCAATGTCGAATCGCGTTCCGTTCTGCGCGTATTCGCTGGTGGCTCGCGCTCGGACGCGGATGGTGCCGTTGACCTCGAGGCCGGGCGTACTCGCGCCCTGGAGCACGACCTTGCCATACTTGTTCGTGGTTGCGGGGTGGTGGGCGGCTGCTTTCCCGTTGATCGAGTTCAGGTCAACGGTCACGCCTTCGATTGGATCATTGCTCGAGTTGACGACAGTGATGTTGACGTGGTGGGCGGTCGGGAGGGTCCGGGTTCCGACGTCGGCGCCGTCACCGTCCACGCGGATGTGTTCGAAGGCGTGGAGGTCTGGCCGGCCGTCCATCGGGAAGTTCGGCTGCCCGTCCTGCCGGAAGTCAGTCTGCTTGAATCCAAGGGAGTAGGAACGGTTTGGCAGCACTCTGAGCTGGTAGTTCCCGTCGGTATTCGTAAGCCGGTTATCACCGTTCTCACCGAAGAGCTCGGCGGTGTATCCGGCGACTGGCGTCCCGTCTGCGTACTTGAACTGGCCGGTCACCGGGACCCCCTTCGAGAGCGTGATGGTGATATTCTTGTCCTGCGTGACCGCCATCTGGGTTCCGTTATCGATGTACTGTGACCCGGCCGGCGGCTGCACGAGAACCTGGATATCGTCACTGCCGGTGCCATTGACCTCGACGCCGTAGTGTCCGTTCACGACCAGCATGCCGGTGCTGTCGGTCCGCGAGTCGATCCCGACCTGGTGGGGTCCGATATCGTGTTCGACGTGGACGGGCGCGTTCGGTATCGGGGCGCCGGACGCATTGCGGACAGTTACGTTGAGTCGGTGCCCCTCGGGCAGTGAAACTTTACCGAGGTCTAGTCGGTCCTTCGTGGTCGTCACTTCGCCGAACGTGTAGATGTCGGGCCGACCGTTCAGCTCGAAGTCCGCCCGATTATAGTCGGTCTCGCCGCGGAAGATGAGGCCGTACGTCTCGTTCGTGGCGACGGCCATGGTGAAGTTCCCGGTATCGTCGGTGAACACACCGGTGCTCCCTGGCGCCCCCCAGAGAGCGACGTGACGATTGGCGACGCCCGTGCCGTTGTGGTCTCGGACCTGGCCGGAGACGCTGGTGGCGTTCTGGAGCGTGATTGTGACTTCCGTATCGTTGGACACGGTGAGGTCCATGCCGTTCTCCGTGAGGGCGTCGGTCGGCGGGTCGACGTGAATCCGCATGGGGCCAGCGACCTCTGCAGTAGCAGTCCCGTTCTGTCCGGTCGACTGGCGCGCCCAGTGCCAGTTTTCGCTTGTCCCGCTCCCGAAGTTCACGTCGGCGTCACTGACGTTCGCACCGGTGGCGGTGACGACGCGGACGGTGAGATTGTGCGGGTCAGGCAGCGTCCGGGTTCCGAGCGCTGCCTCACTCGGGTCGGTGACCGTACCGACTGCGTGGACGTCCGGCACACCGTCCTGTGGGAACGTTGCCTCGAAGCTGTCGGCCCCAGCGACCTGCGTGAACCCGACTATGTAGTCGTCCTGCTTCGCGACATTCACGCTGAACATCCCGTTATCGTCGGTATGTGTTGATTGACCGCCTTCTTCCCCGATACTATCAACCTCTATCCGCTGGTCGGTTGCCGGGGTCGTCCCGTCTGGCTGGAGCACGGTGCCGTTGACGTTCATCGCCCGCTCAAGCTGGATGGTCGCGTTCCCATCGCTCGACACGGTGAAGGTCCGATCCGTATTCGCATACGGTGCGCTCGCGGGGACGTCGACACCGACGTGGAGTGTGCCGTTCACTTCGACGCCTGGAGATTTGGCGTCTTCGAGGATGAGCCGCCCCGCCGAGTCTGTCGTCGCGCTCGTGCCGACCGCACGTTCACCCTCTTGGTCCACGAGCACGGCGTCGACATCCAGGTTTGTCGCAGGGTCTCCGTCCGGTTCCTGGACGGTGACGTTGAATCGGTGCGCCGTCGGCAGAGTACGGGGCCCGGCGTTGAAATCGGTAGTCCCGGACTGTGTCCAGCCAAGGAATGCGAGGTCGGGGACGCCATCCTTTGGGAACCTGCTCGGAGCTGTTTCGTTAACCTGGCGGTAGGTCAGTGAGTATACGGCACTCTCGCTGACCTGGAGGGTGAAGCTCCCGTCGTCGGCGACTTGGTCGCTTTCACCGTTCCCGTCCTCTGTCTGGGGGTCGGCGGAGACTCGGCCGTCGGAGACAGTGGCTCCGGTCGCGGTCTGGACGCTCCCGGTCACATTTACGGCCGGATGGAGGACGATTCGCTTCGTCGTGTCTCCTGAGAGGGTGAATTCTGTCTCGTTCTGGGCCAGATTCGCCCCGGTTGGTGGGTCAACGTGCACCTCTGTTTCACCGTCAGCGAGGTCGAGTCGAACGAGTCCCTTGGGGCCTGACGTCCGCTGGGTGCTGATCCCGTTATCGTGGTGCGTCTGGTGGATGTGCACGTCCGCGTTTTCGACGGCAGCGCCGGATTCGTTGACCACTTCGATGGTTAGGTCACGTGCTGGTGGGAGCTGTTCGTTGCGCACGGTGGTCCCGCTTGCCGGCGTGAAGGTGCCGAATGTGTAGAAGTCCGGGATGTTGTCGTTTGGTGCCGGCTCGTCGGAGCTGTCCTGATAGTAGTGGAACTGGTAGCTGTCGCCTGCTGGCACTTGGATCGAGTAGTTGCCCCCGGACGTTGTCGTGTCGCCTTGCCATTCGGTGTCGCTCTCCAGGATGACCTCGTCACCGCCGACCGTGCTTCCGCTTGCGTCCGAGAGGGTTCCCTTGACCGTGGCGGTCTTGTGGAGGACGATGGTTTCGTTCCGATCACTCGTGACTGTGTACTCTCGGTCGGTATCCTGGTACTCCCTCGGCGCCTCGATATCGATTTCGATGGTTCCCGTGACCTCGACGCCGGTCTGCTGGACGTCGCTCCCGTTGAGCTTTAAGCGACCGTTGGTCGTCGTGTGGGCGTCGTTCGAGGCCTCGGCATTGTCGGTTATGTGCCGCAGATGGATCGTTGTGTCTGGGATAGGGTGACCGGAGGCATTTACGACCGTGACATTGAGCACGTGTGCGGCAGGGAGGGAGATGGATCCAAGGGGCACGTCGGATGCGCCAGTGTCGACGTCGCCGACTGCGTATAGGTCTGGGTTACCGTCACGTGGGAAGTCCTCGGTCCCGTCCGCGGTGTATTGTTCGAACACGAGGTCGTAGTTCGACGTATTTGCGGGGGCTGTAATGGAGAACTTCCCGCTCTGGTCGGTGTGGTTTGATTTGTAGATTCCGTCCTTGGTGAGCGCGACTTTCCGATTGTCGACGTCGGTTCCGTTGTGGTACGTGAGTGTGCCTCGTACCTCGACAGTGTCCGTTGCTGTGTTTGTTGTCGCTGCTCCGTACGTTGGAATCGTGCCGACGCCGACGATGGCTGTCGAGAATAGCACGATTGCGGTGAGTACAATCGCTCGCTCCCCTGCTGATGACATGCGGGAACGGTCAACGAATATGTACTTATTTCTATCCGATATGTTGATTACAAGCTAAATTAATATTACTGCGAGGCAATTCTCAAAAATGATAGTCGGGTGGACAGTTTTATATACTGGTAGAATAATCGCGAGAGATTCTTTCGGAACGCGTCGGGCATCGGATCACCCATTCTCGACGCGTCTGTGTTCAGCAGCGTCGGTGTGACGCGTTCACAGTCCTCCGTAAGCGCTTTCTTCCCTGCATCGAGAATTTCGTGTGTATGCCCGGCCCTGTGTTCGAATCCGGGGACCGCGTGGCCCTCCACACGATCGGTGAGGACGACCTCGACGTGTTCGCCCGCGCCCGGAACGACCCCGACGTTCGTCGCCCACTGACCATCGACCAGCCGCAGAACCGGGAGGCCCTCGAGGACTTCTACGAGGACACTATCTCGGGGAAAGAGGGCACCCACCTGCTCGCGTGCGTGGACGAGGAACCGATCGGTGCGGTGATGCTCGTCAACGTGGACAACGCGGCTGGCACCGGCGACCTCGCGTACTGGCTCCTCCCCGAGTTCCAGGGGGACGGCCTCGGGTCGGAGGCGCTCGACCTCCTGCTCCGGACGGCGTTCCGCGACCAGCGCCTCCACCGCGTGCAGGCCGAGGTGCTCGCGACGAACGAGTCCTCCAGGGGCCTCCTCGAATCCCTCGGGTTCACGGAAGAAGGCCGCTTCCGTGACGCCCAGTTCCAGCAGGGGACCTACGTCGACGTGCTCCGCTATGGTCTGCTTGCGGACGAGTGGGGTGAGGCCTGATGCCGGGGCCGGCGTTCCTGCGCGGCGACCGCGTGAGCTTCCATCCGATCGAGGAGTCCGATCTGGACTTCCTGGAGACGTACCGGAACCGGAAGGACGTCCGGCAGCCGCTCACGGACTCCTACCCGCGGAACGAGCACCGCATGCAGGCGGAGTTCGAGGAGGGCAGCGGGAGCGGCGATGGCGTCCGCCTCCTCATCTGCGTCGGCGACGAGGACGCCGTCCGGACGGGTGACGAGGACGGCCTGACGCGGGTGGGCGAGATCGGCGTCCCGTGGGTGCGGCAGCCCCACGGCACGGGGATGCTGATGTACTGGGTCGCCTCCGAGCACCAGGGCCACGGCTACGTCACGGAGGCGACCGAGCGCATCCTCGACCACGTCTTCGAGGACCTTCGCCTGAACAAGGTGTGGGCGGCGGTCATCGACCCGAACGAGGCGAGCCAGCACGTCCTCCAGAAGGTCGGCTTCGAGCACGAGGGCGTCGACCGGCAGGCGACCTTCATCGACGGCGAGTACACCGACAACCACCGCTTCGGCCTCCTCGCCGAGGAATGGCTCGACGACGGGGACGAGTAGCCCGGCTGCTGCTCAATTACCGGTCATCGACGCCGGCGGATCGTGGACTGCGAGCAGTCCGTTCTCGAACTGCGTGAGCTCGACAGCGCCCGCTCGGTCCGGATCGAACGCCGCGTACACGAAGGCTTCCCATACCACTCGCTCTGGATACGGCCGCCCCGACAGGGCGGCACCCAGCGAGTCAGCGATGGCGTCGAGGTCACGCTCGACACTGTCCGGGTCGCCCGGAACGCGCCCGCTGTCGGTGGGGAGGTCGATGCCGAACGACGGGAACAGCAGATAGTCACTCCCGGGTGCTGGATGGTAGAGTCGCCGCGTCCCGGGATGCCGGGCGCACAGAACTGGCGTCGTCTCCACCCTGTCGCCCACGTCGTGGTTCACTTCAGACGCGGGGTTGGTCGGCGAATCGAGCAGTGTCACCGTCTGGGCGGGGAGTTCGATTTGTTCGCTATTGCCAGCCGAAACACGGGTTATGTGGCCGTTACCTGCAACGGTGACCGAGTCAGCGGTTTGCTCGCGAATCACGATTCTTGGTGGCTGATAGCCGTCGACGTGTGTGCTCGTGGAGTCGCCCGCGATGGTCGCGTCGACGACGACCTCGTGCCCACCAGCGTCGGTGTCGGCGGCGAGCCCGACGAATTCCTGTCCCCGTTTCTGGCCGGGAATCAGCGTATCGGGGGTTGCGACCCAGCCACGAGCATCGGCCAGGACGGCGTCGGCGGTTGGTTCGGGCGTGCCTGCGTCGAGTTCGTCGCGCCAGTAGAACACGCGGTGTTCACCGTCGAACTCGTAGGGGACTGCGGCTGGCCAGAACGCGCCGCCCATGCGCGTCGCCGGCAGGTCCGGGTGCTCCAGGGCGAGTTCGACGTACGGCGACTCGACCACGATCGGCGTCGTCACTGTCGACGCCGGCACGTGCGTCCAGTGCCCCGTGGACTCCCGGGCTCCGTCGTGGTTGGGTGGCTGTGCCATCGATGGTCGCCTGTTGCTCGATGATAGGACGGGAGTCGGGGTGAGCGTCGCGCCAAACATGTTCTGGAGGGCGGGGCAGACATGCCCTGTCGGTCCGTGTGGGTGGGTGGCATCGCGAACATATCCGGAACCAGGGCTTAGTTTAGGGCAACCTAACATCGGGGCGAGACAGCATGGGCGACCACGCACGCGACCGGGTGACAGCGGCCGCAGACGACCTCTTCGACAAGTACCTGCTCCCGAAGGCGGCGCTCGCCATCATCCTGACCGCCTCACTGGTCGGGACGGGTGTGTCGCTCTCGATGTCGTCGGGCTGGGACCTCCAGCTCGTGCTCGCGAAGTGGGGGTTCTTCGTCGCGCTCGCCGTCCTGACCGGGGGCCTCTGCTGGAAGCACGCGTTCGTCCGGCCCGGTGACGTCACCGGTGCCGCTGCCGACTACACGGGTCGGATGTTCGCGCGCTTCGACCGCATCGCGCTCGGCGCGACCGTGCTCCTCTTCTTCGTCACCCCGGTCGTCATGCGGAGCTACAGCCCGGCGCTCGTGGGTATCGACGCCCGGCTCCAGGTCGGCGTCGTCGTGCTCGCGTTCGCCATGCTCGCCGGCTGGACGGCCGTCCGGGACCGACCGACAGCGAGCGAGTTCCGGAGTCCCGCAGGACTCGCGGCACTCACGATTGGGGTCGTCGCCGTCGTCGGCACCGCACTCCTCGAGGTTCGCACTGGGGGTGGTGGCGGACTGGTCGCCGTCGGCAGTCGGTCGCTCCACCTGCTCGCGTTCAGCGCGTGGCTCGGCGGCGCCGTCTGGAACATCTTCGCCGCCGTCCCCAGCGGCCAGACGACACCGACGGTGCCCGTCATCCAGGCGGCGGGCGAGCAGCTCGAACGCTTCCGGTGGGCGGTTCGACTGATCATCCCGACCATCCTCCTCACCGGGCTCCTGCAGGCGTTCCTCCAGTACGGCCACTCGCTCGCCCCCTACACGAGCAGCGTCGTCGGCGTCGCCATCGCCGCGAAGCTCGGGCTCATCGGCGTCCTCGTCGCCATCTTCCTCACGTGCCCGATGTGGCGCGCCTGCTCGCCCATCGACGGTGTCTGCGACCTCACCGACCTCGACGGCGGACCCAGTTCAGGGGCCGCCGACACGAGCGGGGGTGTCGCAGATGACTGAGCTCGCCATCCCGGAGACGGCGCCCGACCGGGAGCCCGACCACGTCGTCGACAACCGCGGCCGGGGCTGCGCGAACGGCATCGTCCAGGTCCAGCGCGCCCTCGAGGACCTGGCGGACGGGGCGCTCCTCGCGATCCGGAGCACGGACCGCCGCGCGAAGACCGAGTACCCCGAACTCGCCGCCCGCACCAGCCACGACCTCCTCGCCATCGAATCCACAAGGACCGGCCTCCTCCGCACCGAGTACACTAGCTACCTCGAGATCCACCATGACTGACACACCGAACCCGACGACGAGCAGCACCGCCCGACCAACCGATAGTGACGCCACTGACGCCGGGATCACAAACCCGAGCAGTCGGTCGCTGTCGCGCCTCGACGAGAGGCCGTGGGAGCGTCTCGCCACTGCCGACCCGATCGCCGTCCGCGACCCCCTCGCGGAGGTGCTCGGCATGGTCCCCGAAGGAGACCCGCTCACGGTGACGTTCGCCGAGGTTGCGAAGGCGGCGGGCCACGCCTGTCCCGCGGTCTCTGGCGCCTACCGCGCCACCCAGATTGGGCTCGACGCGCTCTATCCGGACGCGCTTCCGGTCCGGAGCGAGATCGCGGTCACCGTCTACGGCAGCCCTGACGAGCCCGGGCTTGGGCCGATGGCGTCGGTCGTCACCCAGATCACGGGCGCCGCCGACGAGACCGGCTTTGGTGGGTTCGGCGGGTACGGTGGCCGGACGAACCTTCGCGAGTTCGACCCCGATACCGACACCGGCCCCGGGCGCACCTTCGAGTTCCGGCGGACCGACACCGACGACGCCGTCCGCGTGACGTTCGACCCGAGCGCGGTCGGCATGCACCCGGACAAGCACGGCGACGGCCCAGGATCGAACGACGGCACCGACGCCGGCGGGTCGGGTGGGTCTGGCGGGAGTGCGGGCCCGATGGCGATGCTCCCGAAGCTCGTCGCCGGTGACGCGACCGACGCGGAGCGCGAGCGATTCCTCGACACGTGGCACGGCCGCGTCCAGCGGATCCTGGAGAGCGAGCCCGGCGAGCAGTCGCCGTTCACGCTGGAACGCCGCTGACGCAGATTCGAGAATCAGTTTTTCGGCCAGCCGGTTCGCTGCTAGGCTTCGTGTTCGATGACGATGTGCCATTCGTCGGCGTCGACCTGTTCGGTCTCGTGGGTGTAGCCTCGCTGTTCGATGACGCTGTAGAGGGGGACGGGTTCGAAGCTGTTCACGAGCAGGAGCTGTTCGTCGGCGGCGAGGTCGTCGAGGGCGTCCATGATGCTGCCGAAGGGTTCGCCGTCGATCTCGCGGGCGTCGAGGACGTGGCCGGGATCGGGGCGGGTCGTCTCACTCATACGACTGGGTAGGTGGTGACCGGGGCTCAAGCTTCGCCCGATAATGTTCGCCCCTGGCAGTCGGTTCAGGCGCTAGCGTCGCCGAGTAGCCGGCGTCCGACGAGCCAGAGATAGCCGATGGCGCCCCCGATGCCGAGCACACCGCCGATGGCTGAGAGCGCTGCGAGTACCGGAGTCACTGCCACGATGCGGAGTCCGAGGCCGGTTGCGATGAGTGCGACGACCGTCAGTGCGCCCCGCCGGCTGGCGCCCCTGAATCGCCCGGTGGTGACGGGAAAGAACTGGAACGCGTACCCGACGATGGTCAATCCGAAGAACCCCTGGAGGACGAGCACGGCGTGCAGGTCGAGCAGGCCCACGACGGACACGATTCCAGTGACAGCACCGAGCGCGATCATGGTGGCGAGCGCTCCGGACACGGCGCCCAGCCAGATGCCGGCGAGGCCGACGCGACGAGCGTCCGTTCGCCATGCGACGACCGAGACCAGCGCGAGGTAGGCGAGCATCGCCACCGTCTCCAGTGCGCCGCCAGCGACGAATCCAGGGGCGCCGGGTGGCTGGCTCGCGAGCAGAAGCGGCCCGAGTGCGCCCGGGAGGAGGACCGCCCATTCGAGCCAGCGCGGCGGGTCGACGTGGAAGAACCCCCGCAGGAGTCGGACGCCGAGCGCGAACACGAGGAGCGCGGCGAAGCCCGCGGCCATCCCGTGCACTGCAGCGGGGAACGCAAGTCTGAATCCCGTCGGTGACGACGCGCGTCCCGCGAGCCACAGGGTCGCCCCGAGCAGGGCGCTGAGTCCCACCGGCAGCAGGGCGGTGGCGAGCCGGGTCGACCGCTGTGGGTTGTCGCCGTCCCGGAACCGGATCTGTGCACGTTCGCGGACGGCTGGCACGGCGAGGCGGCCGAGCCCCACACTGAAACACAGGACGCCGATGGTCCACGCGAACAGTCCGAAGCGGCCCGCCCACCACGCCCCATCGAACACCCCCCACCACACGAGCCCACCGGTCCCAGCCAGTGCCGCCGCGACGTGCAGTCCGGGGAGCCAGGCAGGGCGGAAGGTTCGGCCGACGTACGGCGGCAGGAGGACGTACGCCATGCCGAACACCATCGGCAGCAGGAACCAGCAGACGCCCACGAGCGCGAGTTCGAACCGGCTGGCGTCGACCGCGACGAGGGCGGCGAGCGCCACGAACCCCAGCGCACTGTCGACCGTGAACACCCGCGTCCACCGGCCCACGGCACCCGACCCAACGCCCATACCAGCGGCCACGCCCAACACCACCTTACGAATTCCGTCATCCCGGCGGCGCATCCATGGTTTCAGGCGGGCTGTCGAACGCGATTACAGCAACCACCGAACGCTCCGAATGGACGCCGTTGGGGGATGCCAGGCCCGCGATTCGTCCGCGACTGGCTCGCGGACTAGTCGGCTGCCTCGACCCGTTCGACGCCACCGGTGCCGTCGTGTTTCGCGGTGATGGCGTCGGCGACGAGTTCGGAGATGTCGACGATCTCGATGTCGTCCTCGTAGCCGCCGGTCTTGCGGCCGTCCTCGTACATGGTCATGCACATCGGGCACGCGACGACGAACTTGTCGACCTGGGGGCCGGCGTCGGTGTCCTCGAGGGCTTCGCGGATGCGTTCCTCGCTCGGCTTCGAATCCTCCTCGAAGTCCATCCAGAGGCCGCCGCCACCGCCCCCGCAACAGAATGAATCCGAACGGTTGCGGGGCATCTCGTCGAGGGTCGCGCCGGTCGCCGTGATGACCTCACGGGGCGCCTCGTACTCGCCATTGTAGCGGCCGAGGTGGCAGGGGTCGTGGTAGGTGACGGTCTCGGTGACCTCGGTGCCCTGGAGGCCGAGGGCGTTCGTGGTGACGAGTTCCTCGACGACCTGGGTGTAGTGGTACACGTCGTCCTCCGTCCAGCCGCAGGTCTCGAACTCGGGGTACTCGTTGCGGAACGTGTTGTAGGCGTGCGGGTCGGTGCAGAGGAGCTTCTCGAACTCGACGTCGCCCAGGATCTCGGTGTGGTGTTCGACGAGCTCCTCGAAGAGCCCTTCCTCGCCGACGCGACGGACGTCGTTTCCATCAGTTTTCTCGTCGTCGTAGAGGATGCCGTAGTTGACGTCGGCCTCGTGGAGGATGGTGGCGAGGCTCTTCGCGACCTGCTTGTTTCTATCGTCGAAGCTGGGGTAGTCGCCGACGTACCAGACGTACTCCACTGCCTGCTCGCGGGCGTCCGGGATCTCGAAGTCGAGGTCGTCGGTCCAGTCGGCGCGCTTGCGCTGGGGTTCGCCGAAGGAGTTGCCCTTCATGAAGACGTCCATCATAACGTCCTGGACGTTCGGGTCCATCTCGCCCATCTCGGTGAGGCGGCGGTTCATCTCGGTGAACTGGGGGACGTGCTCGATGTCGACGGGGCAGGCGTCCATGCACGCCATGCAGCTCATGCAGGACTCCATCGTCGACGAATCGATGACCGAGGTGCCGCCGTCGGCGACGATGTCGACCTCCTCGTGGGTGCCGGCCGCGAGTCCTTCGCGGTAGGATTTCAGGTCGAGGATGACGTCCCGGGGGTCGAGTGGCCGACCACTGGCCTTCGCGGGACAGACGGAGGAGCAGCGGCCGCATTTCGTGCAGGCGTCGTGGTCGAGGAGCTGTTTCCAGGAGAAGTCCTCGATGCTGCTCGCGCCGATCTCCTCGGGGCTGGCGTCCGGGGGGACCTGGGGGAGGCGTTTCCCGGCTTTCTCGTCGCGGGCGACGACGTTCGCGAAGCTGGAGAGCATGTGGAAGGGTTTCGCGTACGGGACGGCGGCGACGAACACGAGCGCGAGGAGGGCGTGGCTCCACCAGAGCGGCGCGTAGAGGGCGGTCGCCATCGCCTCGGTCACGCCGACGAACTCGAGGACGTCGGCGACCCACCAGCCGACGAAGCTCACGGTCTCGAAGGGCGGTCGGCCGGTGCCGACGATGCGGATGCCCTCCTGGAGATACCCACCGACGCCGAGGAGGAAGAGCGACCAGATGAAGAGGTCGTCCTCGCGGCCGGTGTGTTTCCCCCAGAGGCGTTCGTTCCGGACGCCGTAGCGGCGGTAGATGGCCATGCCGATGCCGACGACGAACAGCAGGCCCATGGCGTCCATGACGAGGGAGTAGGAGAGGTAGAACGCGCCGTTGAAGAAGTGGGGCTGGCCGAGGGCTTTCGTCCAGATGTCCATCTCGAAGGCGAGGATGCTCGTCCCGATGAAGAGCGTCAGGAAGCCCCAGAAGATGAACGTGTGCATGATTCCCGCATAGGCGTCGCGGTTGAACTGGCCGCGATTCGACGCGACGAACGTCGCGGCGCGCACGACCCGCTTCGGGAGGTCGTTCAGCCGTTCCGTGGGGTCGTCGGTGGCGCGGGCGTACGTCGCGAAGCGGTCGTAGAGCCCGTAGGCGAAGATGAGGACGGAGACGGCGGCGAGGTAGTAGAAGACGGCCTCGCCGACGTGCCCGATCTGCCAGAACGTCGGCCGGGTCACGTCCGACCCTGCGGCGAGCACGAGGGATAGCATACCGTAACCCGCGTCCACGAACCACATAACGTTTGCCGAACCCGGAGTGCGTTCACGCGAGTGCACCTACAGCAGGTCAGGCATCGAGACGTGCACCGTTTTTGCAGCCTCCTGGCTGTAGACGGGGGCGTTTGGGGTTCGTCTACACGCAGTCCGCGGGCGTCATCCATGAGTGACGAGCCACCTGAAGCGTATGGTACACCGACTTCGGGCAGGTCCGTCGATCACGTCTGCGTTAGAATGGGCTATGAAGAGCTAACGCAAACATAGTGGGGTGATATTTTGGGTAACGGGTATGGGGGCAGCAGGATTTATAAACGATACGCTAGTCCCGGCGCCGCTAACCAAAATCAGGGTACCGACTTCGCGAAGCAGACGACGGGGAAGGTACTGGACCAAGACAGCGTCGCACTGGGCCGGCAAGCCCGGTGGCCAGCCAGGGGCTCGAAGTGGGCAGGAACCCCTACAGCCAACAGACCTATACACCCCCGCGGCTTCAACGCGCACATCATGGACGAGAAGACCCAGGAGCTCCGGGACATCTTCCTCGACGTCTCAGAGGACGAGACCGTCACGGAGTCCCAACAGGACACCCACGGGTCGCTCGCGTCGGACGACGAGATCGACGACCGGCTCGGCACCATACTCGACCGCATGCGGGACGACTTCGACTTCGAGACGGACCTCGAGGGCGACGACTACGTCTCGCTGGTGCGCGCGTTCTACCGTGGCGACAGTGACGCCGAGATCGCCGACGTCCTCGATGCCGACGTCGACGCCGAGACGGTGCACCGCGCGCGCCTCGACCTCCACCTCCTCCGACCCGAGGACACCGAGCCCGACTTCGACCTCGCGACGCTCCGCGACCACCTCGACAACGACACACCCACGGCCGAGATCGCCGACGACCTCGACATCACCGAAGAACAGGTCGAAACGTACCGCGACGTGCTCGACGTCCGCGACCACCTCCAGCGCACCAACGCCCGCTACCCCATCGAGTTCGAGGACGCCCTCCAGGACACCCAGATCGCCGAGAATCTCACGCACGACGCCCGCGAGGACGGTCTCGACGAAGCCACCGAGGGCCAGGAAGTCGACGTCAGCTTCTAACTCTTCACTGTTCTCCCAACTGCCTGCGTAGCTTCAAGTACGATACCGGGACCAAGTGGGCTCGTGCCCACTGCCCAGTCCCACGTCACGTTCAGCGACCTCGCGACCGCCACCTACTGTCCGCGGAAGCTGTACTACGCGCGACGCGAGGACGACCGTTCTCCGCCAGAACGAGCGGCGACTGCCCAGCGGCTCGCCACCCGGTACCCGGATCTCCTCGTCGCCAGCGACACCGCGCTCGGGACCTTCGACCTCGCGGTCCCCCCGGACGAGTTCCGCGCGAACCTCGAACGGGCTACCCGACGTTACGAGGATCGCTGGCCAGAACTCGCCGCTCCGAGCGAGACCGACGTACTCCTGACCGGGAAGGACTGCCGAGGCAAGGCGGGCAAGATCCTGGCCGGAACAACGTCGCCATCGGACCCGGAGGCCGACTCGGCAGGTGGACCAGTTCCGACGCTCGTCTCCCCCGGCGAGCCTCCGGAGGAGGGCGTCTGGGCGCCACAGGGTGTTCGGGCTGTGGCGGCGGCGAAGGCGCTCTCGTGGCGGGAGCAGACGCCCGTCGAGGCCGCGTTCGTCGAGTACCCGTTCCACGGCGTCATCCGGCGCGTCCGGATGACGACTCGACGCCGGGCCGTCTACCGGCGGACGCTCCGCACCGTCCGCAGTTTGGACGGGCCGCCGCCCCGTATCCACGACGAGGCGAAGTGTGGGGCTTGCGAGTACCGGGCGACGTGTGGGGTGAAGACGCGGTCGCTCCGCTCGATGCTGCCCTGAGGGCTCACGAACGAGGCGAGAACCAGACTACTCGGGGATCTGCTGGAGCCACTGCTCGATCTCGGTCGCCTGCGCGCCGCGTCGGATGATGGTGCGCTGGCCGACGTCGACGACGGTGCTCTCCGTGCCTGGGGCTTCGCCGGCGTCGATGACGACTGCGGCGCGGTCGCGGAGCGCTTCGTCGAGGTCGCGGGGGTGGCGGACGCTCGGGTGGCCGGTGAGGTTCGCGCTCGTCGCCGTGATCGGGTGGGTGCGTTCGAGGAGCTGTCGGGCGACGTCGTGGTCGGGGACGCGGATGCCGACGCGGTCGCGGCCCGCAGTGAGCTCGTCGGGGACGACCGGGCGTTTCTCGCAGACGACCGTGACGGGGCCGGGGAGGAACTGGCGCATGAACGAGACCTCCCAGTCGTCGGCAGTGACGTACTCGAGTGCGGTGGAGACGGAGGGCGTCGCGAGCGAGAGTGGGTTGTCGCGGGGGCGGCCCTTCGCGGCGTACACCTCGCCGACCGCCTGCGGGTCGAGGGCGTCGGCGCCGAGCCCGTAGACGGTTTCGGTCGGGTACACCACGAGTTTCCCGGCGTCGATGGCGTCCGCGGCGGCGTCCAGGACCGCGTCCGTGGTCATACGTCAGTCTACGTCGCCGACGGAAAAAGCGATTCGATGCTGGCGGCGGCGCTCGAAGGAGCGATTCAGAAGGCGTCGAGGGCGTCCTCGACCTCGTCGTAATCCGGGAAATCCGGCCACTGTTCGGCGACCCACACATATTCGACGGTCTGGTCCTCGTCGATGAGGAAGATGGCGGGTCGGGGTTCCTCGATGCCGGTCATGCCGTCGAGGGCGTGGTCGACGCCGTACTTCTCGGCGACGTGGTTCGCGGGGTCGCTGAAGAGCCCGGCGAAGTGCTCGATGCCGCGCTCGGCGATGGTGGTCTTGTGCTCGTAGGGTGAGGAGATGGAGACGCCGGCGACCTGGACGCCGTAGTCCTGGACGTCGCGGTCCCGGAGCTCGTTGAGGACGTACGTCGTCGGGAACGCGCCGTCCATCGGGTGGAAGACGAGGAGGACGGGGTCGTCGGCGAGGAGGTCGATGAGCGAGGCGTCCTCCCAGAACTCACTGTTGGTGAGGGGGCGCGTGAAGTTCGGTGCCGTCTCGCCCGGCTCGACGTGGTCCGCGGGCGGGAGGTCGACGACGTCGAAGTCCACCATTACTCGTGCACCCCCGTCTCGCTGTCGCCGTAGGTCTGCTCGAGGTACTCGACGATGTTCGCGCTCTCCGCCATCGCGACGCCGGTGGTGTCGTCGACGATCGCGGGGACGGTGCGGGCGCCGACGACGGCCTTGACGGCGTTCCGTTCGGAGTGGAGCGGTTCGATGAACCGCGAGTGGTAGTCGAGGCCGAGCTCGTCCAGGACGTTCACGACGCGCTCGCAGTACGGGCACGCCTGGAGCCGGTACAGGGTGATGTCCGCGTCCGAGTGGCCGGGTCGCGGCGGGGCGTTTCGCGCACTCATATGCCGGGATTCGGCCCTACGACCGGTAAACGTTTGCCCCGCGGCGGGACTCGGGGAGAAAACCTTAATCCCCCGGCCCGGATAGGACACGCTACTGAATGGGCAATCCGTGGTTCCTCGCGGCCGTCGAGGTGTTCGGCGTACCGATGGATCAGGGCACGGTCACCCTGCTCGGAGCGGTGGCTATCGTCGTCCTGATGGCGCTCTCCGCGTTCTTCTCCTCCTCCGAGATCGCGATGTTCTCGCTCGCGATGCACCGGGTCGACGCCCTCATCGAGGACAACGTCCCGAACGCTGATCGCCTCAAACACCTGAAATCGGACCCGCACCGCCTTCTCGTCACGATCCTGGTCGGGAACAATCTCGTGAACATCGCGATGTCGTCCATCGCGACCGGCCTCCTCGGCTACTACATGAGCCGGGGCCAGTCGGTCATCGCCGCGACCTTCGGCGTCACCGCGCTCGTCCTGCTGTTCGGGGAGAGCGCGCCGAAGTCGTACGCGGTCGAGAACACCGAGAGCTGGGCGCTCCGCATCTCCCGCCCGCTCCAGTACTCCGAGTACCTCCTCCTGCCACTGGTTGTGACGTTCGACCGCCTCACGCGCCTCGTGAATCGCGTCACGGGCGGTCGGAGCGCCATCGAGACGAGCTACGTCACGCGCTCCGAGATCCAGGACATGATCAAGACCGGGGAGCGCGAGGGCGTCATCGAGGAGGACGAACGGGAGATGCTCCAGCGCATCTTCCGGTTCAACAACACCATCGCGAAGGAGGTCATGACGCCCAGACTCGACATGGTCGCCGTCGAGAAGGATGCCTCCATCGAGGAGGCCATCGAGACCTGCACGCAGGCCGGCCACGAACGCATCCCGGTCTACGAGGGCGGCCTCGACAACGTCATCGGCGTCGTGAGCCTGGAGGACCTCGTCCGCGAGTACCTCTACGGCGAGGGGAACGGCCTCGAGCTCCAGGACCTCATCGAGCCCACACTGCACGTGCCCGAGTCGAAGAACGTCGACGAACTCCTCCAGGAGATGCAGGACGAGCGCGTGCAGCTCGTCGTCGTCATCGACGAGTTCGGGACCACCGAGGGCCTCATCACGACCGAGGACATCACGGAGGAGATCGTCGGCGAGATCCTCGAGGGCGAGGAGGAGCTCCCCCTCAACTTCGTGGACGACGACACCATCGTCGCCCGCGGCGAGGTGAACATCGACGAGGTCAACGAGGCGCTCGACATCGAGCTCCCGGAGGGCGAGGAGTTCGAGACCATCGCCGGCTTCATCTTCAACCGCGCCGGCCGGCTTGTCGAGCAGGGCGAGGTGTTCAGCTTCGAGAACGTCGAGCTCCGCGTGGAGCAGGTGGAGAACACCCGCATCATGAAGGCGCGCGTCACGAAGCTGCCGCCCGAGGAGGTCGACGCCGACGAGTCCCTCGAACAGGAACCGGCGGAGACCGAACCCTAACGACCCCGTTTTTCAGCCCCCGGTTCAGGTGAGGAGTGCGTCGACGCCGAGGAAGAGCCCGTAGCTCGCGCCGAGCGCGATGGCGAGCGACCCGATCCAGGCGAGGACGGTGAACACCATCTTCCGGCGGCTGACGCCCCCGCCGGTGGAGGCGGCGAAACCGCTGCCGACGATGGCGGACACGATGATCTCGTTGAAGGAGACGGGGATGCCGAAGAACACGGCGGTCTGGGCGATGGCGAAACTCGGGATGAGCGCCGCGATGGAGCGCCGGGGGCCGAGCGCGCTGTAGTCCTGGGCGAGCGCCTTGATCATCCGGGGGGCGCCGGTCCAGGAGCCGACGAGGAGGCCGAACCCGCCCCCCGCGAGGACGTACGTGATCGGGACCTCGTCCCCGATGAGCGGGAGGAGCGGCCCGACGGCGAGGCCGACCTGACTCCCGCCGGCACTGAACGCGACGAGCGCGCCGAGCGCGAGGAGGAAGTGGCGCTGGCCCCGGGCGGGGTCGCCGGTGACGTCGAGGTAGACGACGCCGGCGGCGGCGACGGCGAGGCCGAGCGTGATGGCGGCCTGGCCTGCGAACGGGTTGAGCGGGAGGTGGGCGAGGACGACGGCGTCGGTCAGGGCGAGTGCGAGCGACTTGCTCATTCCCTCGGGGCCGAGGAGGACGAACTCGACGTTGGCGAGGATGGCGCCCACGACGGCCGCGAGCAGGGGCGTGAGGAGGTCGTCGCGGTCGAAGCGGCGGAGGCCCATGGCGGTGGCGTACGCGATCCCGCCGCCGACGAAGGGGACGAGCACCCAGAGCGTCGCGATCTGTTCGTACTTCGCCCACGCCGGCATCCCACCCATCGCGAGCCCCGTGCCGACGACGGCGCCCGTGACCGTGAACGCGGTCGCTATCGGGTAGCCGGTGAAGACGCCGATGGCGACGAGCACGGCGGCGGTGGTGAGGGCGGTCGTCGCGGCGACCGGGGAGAGCGTCACGCCGACGACGAGCTCCTCGCCGACAGCCTGGCTGACGTTCGCCCCTTGAAGAACTGCGCCGGCGAACCCGAGGATGCCGACGAAGAATCCGGCGCGCATGACGGCGATGGCGTTCGCCCCGACGGCGGGCGCGAAGGGCGTCGACCCACTCGACCCGGCGCCGATCGCCCAGGCCATGAAGAGACTCGCGAGGGCGGCAACGACGAAGGTCGCGGCGCCGGCGGCAGACATACTCCAAGTGGTTGCGATGGACGTAGTTAGATGTAGCGACTGCAGCGACTGAGGGAGCGAGACCACGATAGCTGCAGGAGTAGTCGGGCTAGTTCGTCGTGGGTTTCGACTTCGTGTCCTGCTCGGGTGGTTCGACGCCCTCGACGAGCTGGGCGTTCTCCACGTCGCGCTCGGTGTCGACGTGCCAGCGGTTGATGTCCTCGTACGCGAGCAGGTGGTCGCGGACCTCGTCGCGGAGCTCGTCGTCGTTCACGTTCACCTCGAACTCGAACTCGTCCTGGCTGCGGACGTGCTGGATGTTCGCCGACACGAGTGCGTTGTCGAAGTAGTACGGCGCCACCGCGGTCATCACGTTCTTGTAGACGGCGCCCTCGACCTTCCGGAGTGCCTTCCGACCGGCCGTATCCGCCGCTCTCGCGACGTGTTCGATGGAGTCCTTCCAGTTCTCCATCGCGCCCGACGTGTCGTCGGACTCGAGGCGCTCGTAGGACTCCGAGAGGTGTTCGCCGGCGGTCTGCAGGTCGTCCTCGGGCTCCTTTCCGGCCTTCTCGCCGGCGCCCTCGCCGACGCTCGCCTGATCTGCGGTCTTCTCGCTGACCTCGTCCTCAATCGATTCGTGGGCCTTCGGCCGCCACTCGTCCCAGGCGTCGAACACGTCCGGGTACTCGTCGTCGGCGCCCACCTCGCGGAGGGCTGCGGTCACTCGTTCACCGTGCTCCACGATGTCGCCCCAGTCGCCTCGGCGCTTGAACCCCGAGAGAGACTCCTCCATCTTGCAGGGCCGTACAGCGCCACCGAATAAACGTCTTGTCGCTCCCGGGCGCCCCTGAATACACGAGCGAGGTTACGGAGAAGTTTTCCAGACGTATCATGCGCGGGCTGACGGCGAGAACGCTGCCCGAGTCGGGTGCCCGAGAGAACTGCCAGTGCGGAGGGTGTTGCCGGTCCGGTTACCGCCCGTACGTGACCTTCCGCGCCCACGCGTTGAGGCGGTGTTTGAGCTTCGAGGCGTAGACGACGTGTTTGCTCACGGCGGCGAGTTCGCGTTCGTCGAGCTCGATGCGGTCGCCGTCGAACGGGTTGCTGGCGTTCCCGTCGCCGGCGGCCATCGCGCTGCTCATCGCACAGCGCCCGCACGCCTCGACCTCGTCGTTCGTGCCCATGGTTGGCATATGGTTGTGGCGCGAGCCACGTAACGCTTTCGTGGCGTGCCAACAGCCAGCAATGGGTTTATTCGCGGCCACTGCATTCGACTCACCATGGGTTACCACGTCATCGACGTCGCGGCCCTCCCCGTGACGCCGGACCGACCGAGCGACCGCCGGTCGATCAGTGAGGCCGCGGGACTCGAGAACCTCGGGCTCCACGAGTTCCAGGTGGCGCCGGGCGAGATGATCCCGCTCGCGATGCACTACCACGACGAACAGGAGGAGGTGCTCTACGTCGTCGCGGGCTCTGTCTCGGTCGAGACGCCCGACGACGAGTTCACCGTCCCTGCGGGGGACGCGTTCGTCGCCGAACCCGAGAGCCCACACAACGCGTTCGTCCCCGAGGATGCCGACGAGACCGCGCGCGTGCTCGCCATCGGCGCCCCGAAGGTCGACGACGTCCACGCCTACGACCCGGAGGCAGACCGATGAGTGAGCAGGCCGCACGCGAGTTCGACACGAGCCACCCGGACCCCGAACCAGAGCAGCACGAGGTCCCGGACTGGGATGACGACTACCTCGACCGCGTCAGTGATCGCCTCCTCTCGAACTTCGACATGTCGAAGGACGCCACCGTCGGGGACTACACGTTCGACCTCTACGGCCGGATGCTCATCAAGAACCAGAAGGAGTTCTTCCACCCCGCGCTCCGGTACGGCTACCACGAGTCCACAGAACACCTCATGGTCCAGCGCCGAGACGCCGTGACCCTCGACGACGTCGAGACGTTCGAAGCCTTCGCGCACGCGCTCGCGGACGACTGGATCGAGAACACCGAGGACCACTTCGAGACCATCTTCACGTTCGTGCTCGTCGTCCCCGAACTCCCCGAGGACGTCCGGAACACGGTTGCGGGCTACCGCGAACGCCCACTGCTCAAGTACGGCTTCAACGGGCACTACGAGATCAACTTCGTCGTCGTCTCACCGGACGAGGAGGACCTCGTGGCGAGCGAGCAGGCGGACGTCTGGCGGGCGTTCCAGCTCTGGTCGAACGTCGACGACGGCGTCCCACCGGGCGTCTTCGGCCGCCTCAAGGCGAAACTCCTCGGCTAACGGCTGCGTCTCTCCGTTCTCGGGCTACTCGGGATAGCTGTCGCTGCGATACGATGTTGAGGGACCAGAGAAATGTGTAGGGCGGCTGGTCGAGCCGCGGGTTAGTCGTCCGCCGATTCGGTGCCGCCGTCCGCGACCGCGGCGCCGGTGCCACGGGCCTGCTGGATGTTCGAGTACCCCATCTTGAGGAGGCTCAACGCGAGGTACACGAGCACCAGCGCGATCACGATCTGGACCGCTGCGGACGCCTGGGCCAGGAGGGTGGCTTCACCACCCCACTGGCCGAGGATGAACTTCTGGTAGAAGTTCTGGTACAGCCCGAGGTACAGCAGGGCGAGGGTCGTCACGGTGAACATGATGGCCATCGGCACGCCCGTGCTGATGAGCTGCTTCTGTTCGTCCCAGTTCGCCAGCCAGATGGTGGCGATGAGGAGTGCGAGTGCGGCGAGCGTCTGGTTCGCGCCGCCGAAGAGCGGCCAGAGGTCCGCCCAGCGGCCGGACGCGACCAGGACGTACGCGGGAACGACCTGCACGCCCGCGTTCACGTACTTGTTCGCGGCGAGGCGCTGGACGTCCGTCTCCGGCGTCCCAACGAGCTCCTCGACCATGTATCGGCCGAGCCGGACGGCCGTGTCGGTGCTGGTGAGCAGGAAGCACACCAGGACGAGCGCCATGAACGTCGCGGCGAACGTCTCCGTGATCGGGTAGACGGTGCTGAGGATGAGGCCACCGCCAGCGGCGAAGTTCGGGAGTGCGAGCCCGATACCGCCACCGGCCGGCGTCTGGTAGGCGACGCCCACTGCGACGATCGCCACTGCGGCGAGGAGTCCCTCGCCGAGCATCCCGCCGTAGCCGATGAGGCGGGCGTCGCTCTCCTTGTTCAGCTGCTTCGCCGTGGTGCCGGAGGACACCAGCGAGTGGAATCCGCTGATGGTCCCGCACGCGATGGTGACGAAGAGCACGGGGAACAGTGGCGCGGCCGTGAACTCGGGGTTCCCGAAGAACCCGTGGTAGGCCGTCGCCTGGATCTCGAACGTCGACCCGACGCCCATGGCGGTGCCCAGGAGCACGGCGAGGATGGTCCCGCCGACGCCCACGTAGAGGACGTTCGACGTCAGGAAGTCACGCGGCTGGAGGAGCATCCAGACCGGGAGGATGCTCGCGACGAACCCGTAGATGATGACCACGGGGATCCAGGTCGCGATGTTGACGCTGCCGAGTACCGGCGGGAGGAACCCGCCGCTCAGCAGGACGGTGGTGCCCGCCACGTAGTCGCCCGGCACGAGCGCGATCGGGTACTGCGTGCCGAGCCACACGGACACGAAGATCGCGGCGATGAACGCCACGGCGCCCGGGATGAACGGCAGGTTGAGCTGGTACAGGTACACGCCGAAGGCGAGGGCGAGCCCGATGAACAGCAGGCTCGCGGTCGCCGACGACGGGTACGCGTTGAAGACCAGTGCCACGACGAGCGCGAACACGGCGACGACGAGGATGATGGTCAGGAACGCGAACCAGAGGACCATGTCCTTGCCGCGTTCGCCGACGTACTCGCCCATGATGTACCCGATGGACTTCCCCTCGTGTCGAACACTCGTCGACAGCGCCATGAAGTCGTGGACCGCCCCGAAGAGGGGGTTCCCGATCCCGACCCACAGCAGTGCGGGCACCCAGCCCCACCAGACCGTCGCGGTGATCGGTCCGACGATGGGTGCGCCGCCCGCGATGCTCGAATAGTGATGCCCCAGGAGGACCGGCTTCTTCGCCGGTACGTACTCCTGTCCGTCCTCGTATTTGTGCGCTGGTGTCTCCCGTTCGTCGTCCAGGTCGACGAACCGCGAGAGGTACTTGCTGTACGCCATGTACCCCGCGGTGAACGTGACCAACACGAACGCGACCAGCCAGATTGCTTGCACCATGTTGTACTACCTCACGCAAGACCATGAAAAACAGTGACTTAAAGCTTGCCACGTCCAATCAGGGTTGGATATGAAGGTATCGGCCGTCCCTGCCGGGAGTTTCTGTCGTTCCGACGTTCCAGCGGCCGGACGAGACCTGTCTTCCTGGCTTGAGTATCTTCTGGCAGGTGTCGTGTCGGTAGTGTGTCGGTAGTGCGTCGGTGGGGTGTCCTGGTGCCGTGGCGGGGGGTGTCGGTGGCGGGGGTGTCGATGGCGGGATGGCTGCCCGGTGGCGTCGATGCGCTCCTGTCGTCGCGGTCAGGCCGGGGCCGGCTGCTCAGTGCCGATCTCGAGTTCGGTCGCGACGTCCTCGAGCAGGTCGCCCTTGACCTCGGCGACGCGGGATTCGATCTTCGCGACCACGGGGACGGTGAACTCCGTCTCGACCGTCTTGATGCGTTCGCGCTCGGTCTCGACGCGGTCCCGGAGGAACTGGGCGCCCCGCCCGGTCTCGTCCTCGTCGGGGCCGGGTGTGATCTTGTTGATGACGAGGCCGGCGACGTCGAGGTCGTAGTCGTGGAGCTGGTCGATGGCGCGCCGCGTCTCGTTCACGGAGAGCTCGTCGGGGTTCAGGACGAGGAAGAACGCCGCGTCGTTCCGCAGGGTCTCGCCGGCGAACTCGAACTTCTCTTTCCGCTCCCGGAGGCGGTCGATGATGGGGTCGTCCTTCGCCTTCTGTTTCGCGCGCTCCTCGCCGATAGCCGCCTTCTCGAAGAGGTCGATGCTCTTCTGTCGCTTCTCGACGAGGCGGTCGATCCAGTCCCCGAGATACGCCGGGAGTGAGAGGAGGCGGAGGGTGCCGCCGGTGGGGCTGGTGTCGAAGACGACGCGGTCGAACTCCTCGGAGTGCTGCATGACGTGGATGAACCGGTCGAACAGCGCGGCCTCGTAGGCGCCGGGGGTCTCGTGGGCGAGCTGGATGTGGCGGTCGATCTCGTTCACGATCGCTGGACTGACCTGGTCACCCATCTGTCGGCGGACGTTCTGGAGGTGGCGCTGCACCTCGTCCTCGGGGTCGATCTCCATCGCGTGGAGGTTCTCGATGCCGTCGACCGGCTGTGGGTCGTCGTCGAACTGCTGGTCGAACACGTCGCTCGTCGAGTGTGCGGGGTCGGTCGACACGACGAGCGTCTCGAGGCCGGCGTTCGCGCATTTCAGGGCGTAGGCGGACGAGACGGTGGTCTTTCCGACCCCGCCCTTTCCGCCGAAGAAGACGAACTTCTCCATCAGTGGAAGTGGTACTGTTCGCCCTTGCGTTCGAGGAGCGTCTCGCGGTCCCACATCCGGCGCTCCCACGCCTCGAAGTCCTCGGCGAGATAGGGCAAGAGCTCGCTCGTGTAGTACGAGATGGGGCTCGGGATGCCGAAGGCGTCGGAGAAGCACGCGAAGTAGAAGGCGTCGCGCTGGTCCTCCGCCTCGATCTCGATCTTCTCGAACGCGGGATGCTCGATCATGCCGTGGTAGAGGCCGTGCCCCACCTCGTGCAGCCACTCGCGCATCTTCGCGAACTGTTCGTGTATGGTCATGGGTATCACTCACCCATCAGCGCGTATAAGCAGTATGGTCCCCGGGAGGGACTGCCGGGGGTCCACCGATAGCTGTTCAGCAGGCACAGTCTCCGGAGTCGGGCGAGCGCTCGAACCGCATATCGCTGCCGCAGTCCGGACAGGCCTGCATCTCGTCGCTGTCGGGGGCGACGTCGGCGTCGGCGGGGAGGAGGCGTTCGTCACAGCTGGTGCACCAGAACGCCCCGGATGGCCCGGCTGATTTCGACGACGTCCCGGGCTTCTCGCGCGTCGCGGTGAGCGCGTCCCTCAGCGTGCTAACGAGACTCATGGGCGGGTGTTGTGGCTGGCTCGCCATAGTTCTCCGGTTACTGCGTGGTAACTGCAGTCTGCGGGTCCAGGCGGCCGAACCGTGTCAGGAGACGTCGTCGACGAGGGCGTCGATGGCGCGGTCGAGCTCTCGCTTGCGTTTCCAGGCGGCGATACGGTCCGTGAGCGACCGGAGCGGGAGGCCGAGGCTGACCGTGGAGCGGGCGACGACGCGGACGCCCTGGTCCTCGGGGTGGTACGTCCACTCGGTCTCCATGACGTCGAAGGGGCCCTGGTCGCCCTCCTGCATGTACCGGAGGCCGTCGGGCGTCGGCTCGAAGACGAACATCGCCTGGAGGCCGCCCGCGACCGCCGTGACGCGCGTGCTGCCGTCCGCCTGTTCCTCGATGTCGACGGGCTCGAACGTCCCCTCGTACTCGACGACGGTCGCGGGCGTGAGCGCCCGCTCGACGACGTCGGGCTGGATGGCGACGAAGCGTGACACCTCCACCGTGCGCATACACGTAGAGACGGGATGACCGCCCGATAAACGTGTGGGGTGGCCGAGTGCGCCTGTTTGTCGGGTCTCCCACCGCCTCGTCAGGTATGCCAGCCGGCGTAGAGCGGGAGGGCGAGCAGGACGAGGAGGAGTGCGCCGGCGAGCGCGAGGTACGCGAGGTGGCGGAGCCGATCACCTGGTTCGACGAGTTTCCTGAGTTCGGGGCGGCGCGTCCAGACGAGGCGGTAGTACGAGCCGACGGTGACGACCGCGACGCCGGCGAGGCAGATGCCGACGGCGGTCGGGAGGGGAACGCCGAACGCGAGGAGGTAGCCCGGCCCCCAGGAGAGCAGGATGAGGGCGAGGACCAGCGTCGTCACGGCGAAGGGGACGGGGTCGACGCTGGTTCCGTCGCGATTGCGGAAGACCATACACATAGATACGGGCGGATATGGTTTGTAAGTTATTGCTCGTTCCAATCGGTAGGACTTAGCCCCACGGCGCCAGTCGTTCGTATATGCCCATCGAGGACCGCGACGACGCCTACGTCATCACGCACGCCCTGGCGAAGGACACGCTCTCCAGACTCCGGAGCGTGGAGACCGAGCAGGTGGCCTTCCGGAAGGGACTGGTGAAGCTCGGCCGCATCTGTGGCTACGAGATCATCGACGGCGCGATGGAGACCGAGTTCGTCGAGATCCAGACGCCCCTGGAGGCGACGATGGGGGAGCGCGTGAAGGGCCTGGACAACGTCGTCATCGTGAACGTCCTGCGCGCCGCGACGCCGTTCGTGGAGGGCCTCCTGAAGGCGTTCCCACGTGCGAAGCAGGGTGTCATCAGCGCCGGTCGCGACGAGGCAGCCGGGATGAACGAGGACGGCGAGTTCCCCATCACCATCGACTACATGAAGCTCCCCGAGATCACCGAGGCGGACACCGTCATCGTCGCGGACCCGATGCTCGCCACGGGCTCCACGATGTGCACCGTCCTCGACTACGTCCTCGAGGACGCCCCCGAGCCCGAGAACCTCTTCGTCCTCTCCGCCGTCTCCGCCCCGGACGGCCTCCTGCGCGTCGCCGACCACACCCCAGAGGCCGACCTCCTCACCGTCGCCATCGACGACCACCTCAACGAGGAGGGCTTCATCGTCCCCGGGCTCGGCGACGCCGGCGACCGCGCATTCCGGACGACGTAACCGTAGTCGGTGCGATAGCTAGCGACTCCCGGCCCGGTTCGCCCGGGCCACAACACCGAAACCGTCGCGTCGCCCTTTTCGACTATGCCACCCGAGACGACCGGCCTCCACCACGTCACCGCCATCGTGGGCGACGCCCAGCAGAACGTGGACTTCTACGCCGGCGTCCTCGGACTCCGCCTCGTCAAGCAGACCATCAACTTCGAGGACCTCCTCCAGCACCACCTCTACTACGGGAATCGAACCGGCGACCCCGGCACCGTCATCACCGCCTTCCCCTCGCCCGAGGCCGACCCCGGACGGATCGGGAAACCACAGGTCAGCACCGCCGCGTTCGCCATCCCACCCGATTCCATCGACTACTGGGTCGACCATCTCGAGGCCGAGGGCGTCGACGTCTTCGCGGGCGAGCGATTCGGCGAGTCGATACTAGCGTTCTCGGACCCTGACGGTACCCCGCTCGAACTCGTCGCGACCGACACATTCGTCGAGCCGTGGACCGACGGCCCGATTCCCCGTGAGCACGCGATCCGGGGGCTCCACGGCGTCACCGTCCTCCCGGCGAACCCGTACGGCACGGCGACCGTGCTCGAGACGCTCGGATTCGACCTCGTCGAAGAGAGTGAGGACGTGGTCCGGTACGCCGTCGAAGATAGCTCATCGCCCGACTCGCGGCGGTCCGTCGTCGACATCGACCTCTCGGCTGCCGAGTTCGGCCGCGAAGGCACCGGCACCCATCATCACGTCGCCGTCAGGATGCCCGACGAGGACGCGCTCCACGCGTGGCGCGCGGTCTTCGCCGACCGCGATTACGACGTCTCCCGGGTCAAGGACCGCCACTACTTCCACTCGCTCTACGTTCGGGGGCCGGGGGGCGTGCTCGTCGAACTCGCCACCACCAGCCCCGGCCTCACCGCCGGTGAGGACCTCGCCCACCTCGGCGAATCCCTCTCGCTACCCGACTGGTTCGAGGACGACCGCGACCTCATCGAACAACAGCTCCCGACCCTCGAACTCCCCCGAAACCAGTAGTGTCACTCTCGATGACCACCTCTCGATGACCACCTCTCGATGACTAACTCCAGCCATCCGTCCTTCGAGGATCCTCGCCCACACCAGGATCAGCAGCTCCACACCGCCGGCGCACCCCGCGGTGCCGCTGACGCAGCCATCGTCCTCGTCCACGGTCGCGGCGCGAAAGCCACGGGCATGCTCCAGACCGCCCAGGAGTTCTATCGCCATGGCGTCATGCTGCTCGCGCCACAGGCCGCCCGCTATACGTGGTTCCCGAACCGGGCCAGCGCCCCCATCGAGGCGAACGAGGCCTGGCTCACGTCGGCCGTCGACGCCGTCCAGAATGCCGTGGACGCCGCAACGGACGCCGGTGTTCCACCGGAGCGGACCATCCTCTTCGGGTTCTCTCAGGGCGCCGCCGTTGCCGGCGAGTTCGCCATCCGCCATCCCCGACGATACGGCGGTATTGTCCTCGCGGCTGGAACGATTCCCGGCCTCCCGGAGCGCGAGCCGGTCGTCCATGGCACCCTCGACGGAACGCCCGTCACGCTCGCCGGGAGCGAGGACGACCCGAACCTCGACACGGCTGCAGTTCAGCGAACCGCGGATGTCGTCGAACGTGGCGACGCCCGTGTTATGCAGGCCATAACACGCGATTCGGGACACACAATCACCGACGACGCCATCGACGCCGTCGAGTCACTCCTCGACGATGTCCTCGAGTGACGGGCCGTTGGCGCGACCCCCGCGCTACCGGCGCGCGGGGCACGACTTTATAGGGCCGGGTTCGTTCTCCCTACACATGAGCGAGCGCACACCCTGCGACGACTGCGGTGAGCCGGTGACGAACGCACTGGCGCGCACCGTCCGGCTGACCGTGGACCGCAGCCAGGTCGACAGCCAGCGACTCTGCCCGAACTGCTTCGCCGACTGGATCAACCGCTACGAGGAGGAGATGCGGCCCGCCGACCCCACCGTTGTCGTGGACGACGACGAGAACATCATCGTCGACTAACTCCCGAATCTTCCCACCGGCCGCCACAGACTGCCGCCCGCGTGCGGTTTCGGTCTGATATATCGGCGTCCGAAACGTTCCCCGGCCGACTAGACGTTCCACGAGACCTGGCCGCCTGGTATCGATTCTAGCGCGCTGACGTACCTGACACGATCCGCCGATGGCGCGACCCCTTCGTTTCCGCTCCAGAACCGCACGACAGCGACGACCTGGGGCGAGCATTCGAAGCTAGTGAAACGATGCCTCCCCACGCAATTGTCAGACAGTCGTCTGCTGTCGCTGGTTACTCGATGTCGACGCGGCCACTCGTCGCGGACCGGAGGCGGTCCCGGAGCGCGTCGGCACCGGTCTTCGGAACGTCGACTGCGAATGTGGCGGCCTCACCGTAGTCGGCGTCGAACTCACAGTCGGCGGATTCGAGGATCCCCCGGACGGTGCCGGAATCGTCGTACGCCGCGGTGACCGTGAGTCGCTCTCGGGGGCGGCGTTCGACGACGCCAGCGGCCTCGATGGCGTCCTTCGCGGCGCTGGAGTACGCCCGGACGAGGCCGCCGACGCCGAGGTTCGTGCCGCCGTAGTATCGGGTGACGACGACCGCGACGTTCTGGAGGTCCTGGCCCTGGAGCACGTTCAGGATGGGTTTCCCGGCGCTCCCGCTGGGTTCGCCATCGTCGCTCGAGTACTCGCGGAGCATGAACCCGCCGCTCGGTCCCGCGGACTCGACGCGGACGCGGTACGCAGGGACGTTGTGCGTCGCGTCTGCGTACTCGGCTTCGACCTCGTCGACGAATGCTTCGGCGTCGGCCTGGGTCGAGACGGGGGCGACGTGGCCGATGAACTCCGAGCCCTGCACGGTGAACGACGCCGACGCGGGTTCGGCGACGGTTTCGAACGTCTCGCCGTCCGAACCGGCGGTGTCGTCACCCGTGCCTCCGTTCATGGTGGTCGGTGGGTGCTGGGGGCAGTAAGCCCTCCCGATTCTCGCGACCAGGCTGGCGACGAACCGGGTCGCTGGCCACACATACGTCGCCTTCCAGGGGTCGGATTCGACCGCAGGAAGTCCCAAAGGGTTATCTTCCCGTCCGCGAACATCTATTGCAATGGTTGCAGCGCAGACGCTCGAACTCGTCTACGGGCTCTTCAGCGTCACCCTGGTCGTCGCCGGACTCTCCATGGTTGGACTCGCCGTCCACGCGTACCTGAAGACCGAGCGTCAGGAGATGCTCTACCTCTCCATCGGGTTCTCGGTCGTCGTCGCCGCCGCGATCGCGACGACGTTCAGCGCGTTCCTCGCCGGGTTCGAGAACGGCCTCGTCCTCCTCACCGTCAACTACGCTATCACGACCGTCGGCTACCTCTTCATCATCTACAGCGTCGTCGGCGACTGACGGCTCGATTCTCGTTCGGCTGGACCGCTGTGACGTGCGTTCGTCAGGAGAGTTCGACGGACCGCACGAAGGGCTGCTGCATCAGCTCCGTGATGAGGTCGCCCGGAAGCTCCTGGTCCGTCACGAGGTGGAGTCGGGGTTCGTCCGTGAACTCGGGGTCCTCGCTGATGGTCTGCCGGATGCTGATGCCGCGGTCGGCGAGCATCCCCGTCACTTTCGCGACGATGCCGGGTTCGTCGGCGTCCGCCACCTCGACCGTGATGACGGTGAGGTCGAGGACCGGCGCGAGGTCCATCAGGCTCGGAATCTGGCTGATGTTCTGGAAGATCCGCCGTAGCTCCTCGTCCTCCAGGATGGCGTCCGTCGTCGTGTCCACCACGCGGCGGTCGACGCCCGCCTCGCGGGCGACCTGCGTGTTCGGGATCTCGATGGTGCCGGAGACCACGCGTCCCTCGTCGCTCACCGAGAACCCGCGCTCGAGCAGGAGCCGGATGACGGCCTGCTGGCCCGGACTCCCCTCGAACTTCTGCATGATCTCCTCGAACATCTACTGATGGCTTCGTTGGCGGGCGCCGGTGAAAACGATGTGGGTCTCCATGGTGCAAATCTGCCGTCCCGAGCTTCGATTACGTCCGTCAGCCGTCGATGACGGCCTGGATGAGCGTCGACTCGGCCTTCCGGAGGTGTTCGGCGGCGGTGCTCGGGGCGCACCCCATCTCGTCGGCGACGTCCTCGTGACTTGCCGTTCTGGGGATTTCGTAGTAGCCGCGTGCGAGCGCGGTCTCAATCGCCTCCCGTTGCCGGTCGGTGAGGAGCGGTTCGACGACGCCCGGGAGTGCCGCCATCCCCGAGACCTCCGCGACCTCGACCGACATCGGGGCGGGGACGTGGTCGATGACGACCTGGACGTCTGCAGCCCGCCCGAACACCGAGCAGGACGCCCCATCGTCCCGGTACTCGATCGGCGGGACGACGACCATCGGCTGCTGCATGAACGCCGAGAAGATGGCCTGAGTCTCCGGCGTCGCGTCGTCACGGATGTAGGCATAGAACACATCAGATCCGGCCGATAGCACGTCGTATCCGTCGACTTCGGGGATAGCCTCGACCTGTTCGACGAACGCCTCCCGGTCGCCTTCGACGTAGTGCAGGATGCCGAACTGGCTCCCGGTGAAGTTCCACTGGAGCGCGCTCGCCCGGTCCACGCACGCCCCGTTCGTGAGCAGGCCGTACATGGGGTGGACGTCCGCCTCTCGGCCGCCCGCACTGAACGTCAACCGCACGTGCTGCATGTCCTCAACCGCCCACGCTATCTACTTAACTCACCCGGGCCAATCCGGCTCAACTGACTCGGTGTTCGCCCCCAGAGCCCTAGCTATGTCCACCAGCCCATCCCGACCGACCACTCGCCTGGAACTGTGTGACGCGCCATGACTCGGGTCCTGGTCACCGGCGCCACCGGCCATCTCGGGAGTCTGGTCACTGACCGTCTCTCGACACGCGGGTTCACCGTTCGCCGCATGAGTAGCCAGCCATCGCAGCTTCCACCCGAGAGCGACCGCGAGTGGGTGCAGGCCGATCTGACGGAGGGCACCGGCCTCGCGGCAGCCGTCGACGACGTCGACACGATCGTCCACGCGGCGACAGACCCTCGGAACTCGAAACCGGTCGACGTCGGTGGAACCCGACGACTCCTCGCCGCGGCCGAGGACGCCGATGTCGACTACCTGGTCTACGTCTCCATCGTCGGCATCGACGCGTGGGCGGACGGCTGGAACCCGTACTACCGCCACAAGCTCGCCGCCGAGGACGTTGTCGACGCCCACGACCTCCCGACCACCATCCAACGAGCGACCCAGTTCCACGCCTTCTTCGACGGGGCCTTCCAGACACTCCGCTGGGCGCCGATCTGGCCGCTCCCCACGCGGTGGCGCCTCCAGCCCGTCGCCGCGCGGGAGGTCGCGGATCGGCTCGTCGAACTCGTCGACGACCCGCCGCAGGACCGCGCTCCAGACCTCGGCGGCCCCGAGACGCTCGAACTCGCCGAACTCGCCGCTCAATGGCAATCCGTCCGCGGAGTCCGGCGACCGACGTTCCGACTCCCCGTTCCCGGGGTCGTCGCCGGCCGAGTGCGAGACGGCGCGATGACGACCGACGGTCGACGGGGCACCGAAACGTGGCGCGAGTGGCTCGACCGGACTGCCGATTCTGGATAACGATTTCGCCCCCTCCCTGGCGTAGTCCGTGTCCGAAAGCATACGTCGCCCCCACTCCACGGTCGAGGTATGCGCGAACTCAGTACGTGTGATTTCTGTGGCGGGGAGGCCGCCGGTGTCTACGAGGTCGTGCCGGGCGACCTGCCGGGCGTCTCGTCGCGCCGGATGGTCCTCTGTGATGGCTGCCGAGACACGCTCGCCTCAGTGGTCGACCCGCTACTCGATGCGATTCCGGGCGGTTCGGGGGGTTCGGCCGGAGCGGGGCAGACGGGCGGTGCGACCGCCGACGGCATCGAGTCAGCCGCGCCGGATCCCGAACGAGAGCCGTCGGCCGAGCCGTCCCCAGAGCCGGCCGCCGAACCATCGCCGGAACCGGAGCCATCTCCGGAGCCCGAACCGACGCCATCGGCGGAACCATCACCGGAGCCGGAGCCCACCCCGGAGCCCGACCTGACGGAGGAGACGAAGGCGGCGACCGAGGGCACGACCGCGGAACCGGCCGAGAAACCCGAACGGATCGAGCGACCCGAGGGCTACGGGAAGGTCGTGCGGCTCGTCGAGAACCGCGAGTCGGGCATCGTGCGGCGGGACCTGGAGGAGCTCGCGACGAGCGCGTACGGTCTCGGGGCGTCGGAGGTTGAGGCCGCCATCGATTTCGCCATAAAGGAGGGACGGTTCGTGGAGACGGAGAGCGGGCTGCAGACGGCGTAAGCGGGTAGTTTCGGCTCTGCGGCTAGAGCTGTCCTTTCGTGCTCGCGACGTCGCTTCGCCGGTCGTCGATGCGGGTGGCGTCGTCGAGGGCTCGGGCGTTCGCCTTGAACAGCGCCTCGATCTCGTGGTGCGCGTTCTCGCCCGTGACCTCGCAGTGGAGCGTGAGGCCCGCGTTGTGGGCGAAGCTCCGGAAGAAGTGTTTCGCCATGACGCTCGTGAACTCGCCGACGCGGTCCTGACTGAACTCCCCCGAGAATCGGTAGAGTGGGCGGCCGGAGACGTCGACGACGACGCTCGCGACGGCCTCATCGAGGGGGACGCGGCGGTCGGCGTACCGGACGATGCCACGCTTGTCGCCGAGAGCCTCGTCGAACGCCTCGCCGAGCACGATGGCGACGTCCTCGATGGTGTGGTGGTCGTCGATCTCGAGGTCGCCGTCGCACTGCACGGTCACGTCGAAGAGCCCGTGCTTCGCGAACGAGGTCAGCATGTGGTCTAGAAATCCGATGCCGGTGTCGACGGTGCTCTCGCCATCCCCGTCGAGGTCGAGGGTCACGTCGATGCTCGTCTCGGCCGTCTCCCGGGAGACGGCGCTGGTGCGGTCCGCGTCGCTCATACTCTCGGGGTCGGCGTCCGCGTACAAGGTCGTTCGGGTCTCGTGGCAGCGGTTCGCACGACCACGACTACGCGTTCGGTCCCTTCCGGTTCATCGCGCCTTCGAGCCGGATGATGGCCTCGCTGACCTCGCTCTTGTGGTCGAAGCGGTAGCGCTGGGGGCTGGTTTCGGGGACGGCTTCGAGGATGTCGAGGTAGACCAGCTTGTCGATGTGGTTGTAGACGGATTGGCGGCTCACGTCGGCCCGTTCGGCGAGTTCGGTTTTTGTGAACTCGCGTGTCGGATTGTACATGATGGCGTCTATCATCTCGACGACGCTCTGGTTCCCCGTGAGGACACTCCAACCGGTGTCGTGTGGCTCGTCGCGTGCAGGGTCGTAGTCGGTTTCGTCAGCCGTTTCGCTCATAGCAGCGACTACGGCGCCATCAGTGTAAAACCTATTGGACAGAAATGTCTAATTAGATTTTTGGTCGAGTTTATCCGGGATAGCGCGGCGAAGTGGGGTATGTCCGCGTGTCGGCTGAAGTGCAATCTGCTCTGGGCGATCTGTCGCCAACACGGCTGGGGAGACCCCGTTCCGACGGAGCGAGTATTGCGGTACGGACTCGACTCCTCGAAGCGGGGGCGAGGACGGCGGCTGCTGCACAAACTGGTTCGTGAATCCTACGTCGAATACTACCCGAGACGTGGGTACAGGATCAAGAACGACCCGGATTCACAGGCCTTGCTGGCGAGTCGACTCATGGTGACGTGTGGCGTTCCGGCCATCAGCGTCGAGGCGACACTCTCTCGGTTCGAACAGGCGGGTGGCTTCGATGCGTACGACGTCCAGGAACTCGCGTCGAGACTGGACGACTGGTAACCGACGACTCAGAACGCGACGTCCACGACGACCGGCCAGTGGTCGCTCGGATACGGGGCGTCGGCGTCGATGGTTCGGTAGGCGAGGACGTCGGCGCTGTCGGGGAGGAAGATGTAGTCGATGCGTTCGTGGGCGTCCCCCGTCCACTCGTGGAAGGTCTCGGCGGGTCCGTCGGGGTCGGGTGCGTGGCGGCGGGCGTCGCGGAGGCCACCGTTCTCCCGGATCTCGGTGACGGGTGCGTCGTCGGGGCCGCAGTTGAGGTCGCCGGCGACGATGAGGGGGATGTCGGCGTCGCGGGCGCGTTCGGCGACGAGTGCGGCGGCCTGTTCGCGGGCTTCGGCGCTCTGGTGGTCGAAGTGCACGGCGAGGACGCGGAATCGGTCGCCGGTCTCGCGGTCTTCAACGTCGACGCTGGTCGCGATCCGGGGGTATTCGGCGTCCCAGGACGTGCTGCCGGGTTCGTCGGGGGTCTCGGAGAGCCAGTAGGTGTCCCAGTCCTCGACCTCGAGGCGCCGGGTGTCGACGCCGATGGGGACGTACTCGCCCTCGCTGTCGCCGTCCTCGCGGCCGACACCGTAGAACTCGTGGTCGGGGAGGGCGTCGGCGAGGTCGGCGAGCTGGTGTTCGAGGGGTTCCTGGAGTGCGACGACGTGCGGTGCGAGGTCCCGGAGGGTCGAGATGACGCGGTCGCGGCGGTCGGACCAGCGCGCGTCGTCCTTCGGGGTGTCGTAGCGGACGTTGTAGGTGGCGAGCGTCAGTGGCGTCGTCACGTCGTGTCGTACCCGGGCGGTCTACCGGCATATCCCTTGCGCACCGGGAAGCGAAACGGTGGTGACACGATAGGGGTCAGTCGACGGCGTGCTGGGCGTCACGGAGCGTGAACGCGCCCTCGTAGAGCGCGGTGCCGACGACGACGCCCGCTGCGCCCGCGTCGGCGAGTGCGACGACGTCGTCGACGTCGGCCACACCGCCGCTGGCGACGACCGGGATGCTGGTACCGTCGACGACCCGAGAGACGACGTCCGAACGGACGCCGGTCTTCTGGCCCTCGACGTCGACGTCGGTGAAGAGGATGGAGCCAGCGCCGAGGTCCTCGTAGCGGGCGGCGGCCTCGGCGGGGTCGAGGCCCGTGCCCTCGGTCCAGCCGGAGACGACGACCTCGCCGCCCTTCGTGTCGAGGCTTACCATGACGCCCTCGGGGTATTCGGCGCTCACGGTCTCGACGATGTCGGGGTTCTCGACGGCGGCGGTCCCGAGGATGACGCGGTCCACGCCCCGGTCGAGCAGGTCGAGGGCGTCGTCGGCGGTGCGGATGCCGCCGCCGTACTGGACCTCGACGTCGACGGCCGCCAGGATAGATTCGATGGCGGGGGCGTTGACTCGTTCGCCCTCGAACGCACCGTCGAGGTCGACGAGATGGAGCGTGCTGGCGCCGGCGTCGACCCAGCGTTCCGCCGCTTCCACCGGGTCGCCGTAGCGCGTCCCGGTGCCGCGCTCGCCCTGGACAAGCTGGACGACCTCGCCGTCCTGCACGTCGACGGCGGGGACGACTTCGAAGGACTCGTAGCTCATGCTCGTGGCTTCGGGGACGGCGGGGAAAGCGATGACGCATCGGGCAGGACCGTCGCGGGGCGTCCGCGAAGGGATACACACAAACCGGCGGCGTACAACATGATGGACGTGGTCGAGATCCTCCTCGTCGCCGGGTTGGCTGTCGCCGCGTTCGTCGGGTTCAACATCGGTGGGTCGTCCACCGGCGTCGCGTTCGGCCCGGCGGTCGGGAGCAACGTCCTGACCAAGCTCGGCGCCGGGGTGCTGATGACCGGGTTCGCCGTGCTCGGCGGGTGGACGTTCGGCCGGAACGTCGTGAAGACGATGGGCGGCAAGATCGTGCCCGAGGCGATGTTCACGCTGGAGGCGAGCGTCGCCGTGCTGTTCTTCGTCGGCGGCGCACTCCTCGTGTCCAATCTGTCCGGCGTCCCCGCCTCCACCTCCATGACGGCGGTGGGCGCCATCGCCGGCCTCGGTGCCGCGAGCAACACCCTCATCTGGGGGACGATGGGCCGCATCGTCATCTGGTGGCTCGTCGCCCCCGTCGCCGCCTTCTGGGTGTGTGCGGTCATCGGCCGCTACCTCTACCCATACCTCGACGCGTGGTTCGCGCTCGACCAGAGCGAGGGGTCGCTCCTGGAGCGTGATGGGTATTCGGTGACGCTCGCACCTGGGGCGACCCGACGCGAACTCGTCGGGAGCGTCCTCGTCGTCGTCATCGGGTGTTACATGGCGTTCTCGGCGGGGGCGTCGAACGTGGCGAACGCCGTCGCGCCCCTCGTCGGGAGCGGCTACCTCTCGATGAACGCCGGCATCCTCCTCGCCGGCGGCGCCATCGGCGTGGGCGCGTTCACGATCGCCCGCCGGACGCTGGACACCGTCGGCAGCGGCCTCACGGACCTCCCGCTGCTCGCCGCGCTCATCGTCGAGGTCGTCTCCGCGAGCCTCATCACGTTCCTCTCCTACCTCGGCATCCCCGCCAGCCTCGCCGTCTCCGCGACGATGTGTATCGTCGGCCTCGGCTGGGGGCGGGCGACGCGCACCGTTCGTGCGAGCGACATGGTTCGTGGGGAGGGCGAGACCCAGGTGTCCGTGAACGCGCTCGCCGCCGAACGCCCCGAGAAGGTCCCCGAGATGGGGGAGGAGCGCCCCGAAGAGCTCACCGCCGCCGACCTCTTCGACCCCTCGACGACCGGCCGCGTCGTCATCCTCTGGGTGCTCACACCGTCGATCGCGGCCGTCGCGTCCTACCTCCTGTTCAGCTTCGTCCCGCTCTTCACGTAGCGTGATGCCGTTCGACACTCTTGCCTCGCAGAGCTAGGCGCCCCGAAATCGTTGTGATGCCGAACGACAAGTAATAAGCCGGCGGGATTCGAATCGCCGAGGTGATGCCGACCGTAGAATACCTCAACTACGAAGTACTGGACGACCACGGGTGGGACATGGACGACGACGACCTCTTCGACAACGCGGCGGACGCCGGCCTCGGCGACGAGGATTACGGCACGCTCGACGTTGCGGAGGGCGAGTACATCCTCGAGGCCGCCGAGGCCCAGGGCTACGACTGGCCGTTCTCCTGCCGCGCTGGCGCGTGTGCGAACTGCGCCGCCATCGTGAAGGAGGGCGACATCGACATGGACATGCAGCAGATCCTCAGCGACGAGGAGGTCGAAGACAAGAACGTCCGCCTCACGTGCATCGGCAGCCCCGCCGCCGACACCGTGAAGATCGTCTACAACGCGAAGCACCTGGACTACCTCCAGAACCGCGTCATCTAAACGGGTCTCTTCCGTTTCTCACGCGCGAGACTGCAAGGGCAACACCTAAGCAACATCGCCTATCCTTCTTCGCATAGTGCCGACGCCGCTGGTCGACATCGTCCGACTCGTCGCCGTCCCCGCGCTGGGCTGGGCGGCGTACCGCGACATCGAGACGCGCCGCGTACCCAACGACCTCTGGTACCCGTTGCTGGTGCTGGCGGTCGCGCTGCTCGGGTACGAGGCGTTCCAGCTCGCCGCAGGCGGCGGTGGCGTCGCGTTCCGCCTCTTCCTCGTTCGGGTGGCGTTGAGCGTCTTCCTCGTCATCCCCCTGACGTACGCGTTCTGGTACTTCGGTGGGTTCGGCGGGGCGGACGCGAAGGCGTTCATGATGCTCGCCGTCCTCCTCCCCACCTATCCGACCTACATCGTCGGGCGCACGGTCTTCCCGTTCTTCCACAGCGACATCGGCGTGTTCAGCCTCACCGTCCTGACGAACACCGTCATCCTCGCGCTCGGCTACCCGCTCGTGCTCGCCGTCCGGAACCTCTCGATGGGCGAGGTCTCCCCACTGATCTTCATCGGCCGCGCCGTCCCCGTCGACCAGCTCCCCGAGACCCACGGCAGCCTCCTGGAGGACCCGGACGGCTTCACGCGGAACGGCCTCGACCTCGACGCCCTCCGCATGTACCTCCGCTGGCGGGGGCTCACACTCACCGACCTCCGGGCGCACGAGGCGCTCCGCAACCCGGAGACGCTCCCGGACGAGCCGAACGACCCCGGCGACGGCCGCATCGAGCCCGAGATCGATATGCGGGAACCCCCGGTGACGCCCGAGCCAGCCGCCGAACCCGACGGCGGCCCGGACCCATGGGGCGCCTCGGCGTTCCTCGGGAGCATCGAGGGCTCCGCCTACGGAACCACCCCGGAGAAGCTCCGGGGCGGCATCGAGGCCGTACGCGAACAGGACGAGGTCTGGGTGACGCCCGGCGTCCCGTTCATCGTCCCGACGTTCGTCGGCCTCGTCGTCGCGCTCACGTTCGGCGACATCCTCTACGCGCTCCTGCTCACCCTCGGTATCGCCTGACTCGCGTCCTCCGGCGCGTTCTCGACCCAGGCACGCTGCCGCAGGAGTAACCCCTAACCCGTCGCTGCCCGAAGCACGACCATGGATCTCGGTGTGGACCTGGATTTCGGCGAGGATGGACTCGTGCCGGTGGTCGCACAGGACGCCGACGACGGCACCGTCCTGATGCTCGCGTACGCGACCCGCGAGGCGGTCGAGCAGACGGTGGAGACCGGTCGCGCGCACTACTACTCGCGCTCCCGCGACGAACTCTGGGAGAAGGGCGGGTCGAGCGGGCACACCCAGGCGGTCGAGGAGGTGCGCGTCGACTGCGACGGGGACGCCCTCCTCTACGTCGTCGACCAGTCGGTCGGCGCCTGCCACACCGGCTACTACTCGTGCTTCCACCGCACCATCGACGGCGAGGTCGTCGGCGAACGCGCCTTCGATTCTGACGAGGTCTACGACTGACAGCACGCAGGTCGTCCGGCTGACCGTGCGGCGAGCACAAGACCTACAGCGCGCGTCGCCGTAGCCCGGGCCATGTCTGACTACGTCGGTCGCACCGCTACCGACGACCCCGCAGTCGTGAATCGGCTCCGGGACACCCGGGCCGCCCGCGAGGACGCCCGGGACGCCGTCGAGGACGTCGGCCGCGACCGACTCGTCGCCCTCCGTGACGCACTCGACGAGACCCACCGGCTCTTCGACCAGTACGAGGAGCGCGCGACCGGCACCGGCGACTTCGAGTCCTACCTCGCCTTCCAGGACGACCTCGTCGCGTTCGTCGAGAACCTCCCGGAGGACCTTCCCGAGCGCGACGTTTTCGAGGGCTGGCTCGAGGACTTCAAGAAGCGCCGGCTCTCCACGAGCGACTTCGAGCGTGCCCGCGACGACCTCACTGCGGCCCGCGACCTCGTCGACCGCCTCGACCAGCTCGAGACCGCCCGGAACGACCACCGACAGGCCGTCTCCGACGCGAAGGAACGACGCAGCGACCTCCGCGACCGCATCCAGCACCTCGAACGCGTCCGGGAGCTCGGTGACGCAGACCTCGACGCCCCCGTCGACGACCTCCGCGACCCGATCGACGCCTACAACGACGCCGTCCAGTCCGACTTCCAGCAGTACCTCGACGACGCCCCGGTTCGGGCCGTCCTCGACATCTTCGACCGGGCGACGGCGTTCCCACTCGTCGACGTCGCCTCGCCGCCCGAGGATCTCGCGCACTACGTCGAATCCCACGCCGTCGGGACGGACCCCGTCCCCCGCCTCCTCGAACTCGCCGGCTTCTCGCGGTCGAAGCTCCAGCACTTCGTCGACGACCCCGCCTCCTTCAAACGCGTCGTCGGCGGGAACCGCACCTACCTCGACGGCCTCTCGGCCGACCCGTTCACGCTCGACTGGCCACCAGGTGAGGCGTCGCTCGTCGCCCGCCGTGTCGACGAACTGATCTCGCTCGTCGGCCGGTTCGCCGACGAGGACGCGGTCGCGCGGCTCCGCGACGTCCAGCAGCTCGCGCGAACCGACCGGTTCGACGACATCCGACGAGCAGCTATCGCCCGCGACGAACTCACCGCGGAGGACCGCGACCGCCTGCGCTCCGGCGCCGTCGAGGACGACCTCGCCGACGCGAAGCGCGAGCTCCAGGCGGTCCGGGACGCGCTCGACGAGTACGCATAACCGCTTTCTGAAAACGGGTTAGACGCTCGCTTTTGCGGCGCGGAGGTCGGCGGCGAAGCCGTTCGCGAGGTCCTCGGCTCGTTCGTGGGTGGTGGCTTCGGCGTAGATGCGGACGACGGGTTCCGTGCCGGATGGTCGGGCGAGCACCCAGGCGTCGCCGTAGTCGAGCCGGTAGCCGTCGATGGTGGTGCGCTGGGCGTCGGCGTCGAGGGCGTGTTCTTCGGCGGCGGCGAGGAGGGCGTCGCGTTCGGCGTCGGAGTCGTAGTCGATGTTCACGCGGACGTTGTAGTACTCGTCGTAGGGGTCGACGAGGTCGCTGACGGTGGTGTCGGCGAGGCGTTCGAGGAAGCGGGCACCGGTGTAGGCGCCGTCGCGGGCCAGGGCGAACGGCGGGAAGATGACGCCGCCGTTGCCCTCGCCGGCGACGGGGACGTGTTTGTCCTCGTTCTCGAGCTGGCGGATGCGGGTCATGATGCGGGTGCTCCCGATGGGGGTGAGTTCGAGGTCGGCGTCGACGCGGTCGGCGACGTCGACGAGGCGTTGGCTGACGTTCACCGCGCTGACGGTGACGTCGCCCTGTTCGAGGTCGGCTTCGGCGAGCGCGGCGAGGGTGGCGTCGCCTTCGACGTACTCGCCGGTCTCGTCGAAGAAGATGGCGCGGTCGGCGTCGCCGTCGTGGGCGATACCGACGTCCGCGTCGGCGGACCGGACGAGGCGGCCGAGGTCGGCGAGGTTCTCCGCGACCGGTTCCGGGTTCCGCCCGGGGAAGTGCCCATCGGGCTGGGCGTTCACGGTGACGACCTCGCAGCCGAGTCGGCGGTAGAACTCGGGGCTCGTCAGGCAACCGGCGCCGTGCCCGGGGTCGAGCGCGACGGTGAGGTCGGCGTCGGCGATGGCGTCCCGGTCGACGTTCGCCAGGAGCTCCTCGACGTACTCGTCGCGGGCGGATTCGACCCAGTGGTCGTCCCCGACCTCGTTCCATGGCGCCGGCTCGTAGTCGTCCGTGAGGACCTTCTGCTCGACGCGCTCCAGGTCGCTCACCGAGAGCTCCACGCCGTCGTCGCCGACGAGCTTCACGCCGTTGTACTCGGGCGGGTTGTGGCTCGCGGTGATCATCACGCCCGGGATCCCCTCGCGGGCGCAGTACGCCTGCAGGCCCGGGGTCGGGATGATGCCGAGTCGGTCGACGCTCGACCCCGTGCTCGCGAGCCCGGACGCCGCCGCGTTTGCGAGCATCCGACCCGTCACCCGCGTGTCCCGGCCGACGGCGACGCGGTCCGCACGCCACACCGTCCCCGCCCCACGCGCCACGTCGAGCACGAACGACGGCGTGAGCTGTACGTTCGCCACGCCCCGCGTCCCACTCGACCCGAACACCTTCATACTCGAGGAGTCGGGAGCCCCCGACAAAGGAATGTCGAACGGGAAGCTGACAAGGCGAGGACGTGTCCCTCACCGATGCGCATTTCCGGTACCGGACTACGGACGCGGTTTTATGACCGATGCCGGCTAACTAGGATCCATGGCCGCCGAGATTTCCGAGCGTGTTCGCCAAATCGCGGAGGCAGGCGACCTCACTGAGTCCGCGGTGTTCGAACGCGCCCTCGAACGTGGCATCGAGGACCTGTGGGTGGATGTTGTACTTTCACGGTACTTCGAGGGGGAACTCGACCGCGAGGACGCGATCGAACGTGTCGGGCGCACGAAGGTGGAGCGCGCAGAGCGGGAGCGTTCGGTCGTCGAGGAGGACGTCGACTGGGGCCTGAACGCGTGACGCTGGCTGCCGTCTCGGACGCTGTGTAACCTTCTTCTCTCACTGGTCAGTGGCTGTGGCTGTCGCCGCCCTCGCCGCTGTGGCCGTGGGCTTCACCGGAGATGCTGATGAAGAACCACTCGCCCTGGATGTCGTAGAGGCCGCCGGTGGTCTCGCAGTTCGATTCGAGGTCGCTGAGGATGGCGGCGGCGCGGTCCCGGGAGATGCCGCGGGCTGCCGGCTCGGTGGCGGAGTTGTCGCGGGCGTCGTCGACGAGCTCCGAGAGCACTGGTTTGTCGGCGAGGAAGTCGTCGGGGAGGTCGCAGGTGACGTCCGTCTCGTCACCATCTGCGTTGTAGACCTTCAGCGTGAACGGTGGGTCGTCGAAGACTCCGAGGCCGTACGCGCCGAGCGTCCCGATGCCGGCGAGCCCCGAGACGCCGGCGAGCACCTCCCGTCGTTGCATACCCGGTCTCGGGGGTTCAGGGCCGTATGGGTTTCGATGCGACGGGCGGGGGCTCCGCCGACAGGGCTCGCCGCGTGACCGGAACGTTTTCCGCGTTCGCGGTCCCGACGTGGGGCAATGAGCGACGACGACATCTCCATCGACGAGAAGCGCGTGTACGGCGACAAGTCGGGTGCCGTGGACCTCGCCGTCGCGACGGGGATGGGCGTCGCGCGCGTCTCGGTGAGCGGCGAGCAGGTCGGTGAGTTCGGGCTCGCGGTGCAGGTCGAGGCGCGGGACGTGGCACCGATTCCGCCGGCGGTGGGCGGTGGCGTCGCGGTCGCGACCGACGAGGATGTGCTACTCGGCGGCCTCGACACCCTCACCGCCAGTGGCTTCGGATCGGCCGTTGCCGTTGGACGCAACGACGACCTCATCGCCGCCGACGCCGATGGCCGCATCGCGCGATGGGCTGGCGCTGTCGACCAGAACGGTGAGCCCGTGGGCGAGTGGGAGGCCCTCGCGACGGTCGACGCCGAGATACGGGCGCTCGACGGCGACCTCGTCGCAGCACGCGACGGCGTCCACCGCTTCACCACGGACGGTCTCCAGCCCGCTGGCCTCGACGACGCCCACGACGTCGCCGCCGGCAGCGTTCCGCACGCCGCGACCGCAGACGGGCTCTATCGCCTTGGAAACGGCTGGCTGGACGTCCTCGACGGCGACTTCCGGGCTGTCGAGATCACGCCGAACCGGGGCCGGGTCGGTCGCGGCCACACCGCCACGGACGAGGTATTCTACGAACATCGGGGTGGCGAGTGGGTCGAACACGACGTCCCCGGAACGGTCACGGACGTCGCCCACGGCCCCCGGGACTACGCCATCACACGTGATGGCACATTCCTCCTTCGTCGGGACGACGGCTGGTACAGTCGAACGCTCGGGCTCCCGGACGCCGTCGCGATCGCGGTCGTGACCGAGACGGACTGAGGAGTCGATCAGTGGTGGCAGAACCCCCTGGCTATCGGGATGCGTATCGGGGACTCGGCCCCGGTTGTGGGTTACCGATTTTGGGGTGTTCGGTCGAGCGCGTCGGCGACGACGGACCGATAGGTTCGCTCCGGGAGCCGGCCGAGGTAGTCTGCGAACTCGTCGTGGCCGCGTTCACGCAGGTCGCGACACACCGCCTCGCGGTCCGAAACCGGATCGAGGCTCGTCTCCCCGAGCTCCCGGAGGAGCTGGACGCGGTGGGGGTGCTCCCGTTCGGTTGGGGTCGCCATCGATGGGCGATACTCCACGCCTGCCGAAAAGTACCTTACGACCGACAGGACTGCCGGGCGCCGGGCCCCAGAACGGCGGAGCCGACGACCGTCTGCCGGCCGTCAGACGCTGGTGGGGAAGGTTGATTGGTCGCTGTCCCGGACCCATTGGGTATGAAGCGACGCGCGGTACTCGGCGGCCTCGCGACGGTGGCGACGGCCGGGTGCATCTCGAACCCCGCGAGCTCGGGCGGCAGCGGCGGCGGGTCGAACGTCCGGCTCGCCCGGCTGTCCGTGAAGAACGAGGACGACCGCGACCACGTCGTTCACGTCATCGTGAAGCGTGGCGGCGACATCGTACACTGGTCGAGCCACACGCTCGCGTCCGCACCCTCCGCCCGCACCAGTCGAGCGAACCTCTCGTGTACGTGGGGCGACGACACCGGGGAGTTCCGGATTCTCGCACGCCTCGACGACGCGACGAAGTGGCGCTCCACCGTCGTGGGCGGCGACCAGGCCGACTGCTACCAGGCGAGCGTCGAGGTCGATTCCGGCGGCTCGCTCGGCGTCTGGTTCACGGGCGACTGCGACCTCCCCGAGTCGGAGACCTGCGACGAGCCGACGACCACGACGACGAGCGAGTAACCGGCCTCCTGTGGCGACGGCAGAGAACAATAGCTAAACCACCGGCACCCGACCCTTCTCCCATGATAGTCAGTGGGTCCGAGAGCCAGGGTCTCGCCGCGTCGCTCGCGGCGGAACTCGGCGAGGACCTCGCACGCGTCGAGTTCGAGCGGTTCCCGGACGGCGAACAGCTCGTAACCGTGCCGCCCGTCGAGGGGCGCGCCATCGTCGTCGCGAGCACCGTCGACGACGCGAGCCACGTCGAACTCCTCTTGCTCCAGGACGCCGTCCGGGAGGCGGGCGCGGACCACGTCGTCACCGTCCTCCCCTACATGGGGTACGCCCGCCAGGACGAGGCGTTCGAGCCCGGCCATCCCGTCTCGGCCCGCGCGATGGCGCGCGCCATCTCGTCGGGGACGGACGAGGTCATCACGGTGAACCCACACGAGCGCGGCATCCTCGAGTACTTCGACGTCGACGCCGCCGCAGCCGTCGACGCCGCACCCGCACTCGCGGCTCCTCTCCCGGACGACCTCGCCGACCCCGTGTTCCTGGCGCCCGACGCCAGCGCCCAGCACCTCACCCAGAGCGTCCGAGACGCCTACGGTGTGGGCGCTGTCGACTACTTCGAGAAGACCCGCCACTCGGGAAGCGAGGTCGAGGTCGCACCGAGCGACGTCCAGGTCGCGGGCCGTGACGTCGTCGTCGTGGACGACATCGTCGCCACCGGTTCGACCATGAGCGAGGCCATCGGCTGCCTCGATGCCCCCGCGTCCGTCCGGGTCGCGTGCGTCCATCCCCTTCTTGCCGCGAACGCCCGACTGAAGCTCGCGAACGCCGGCGTCTCCGAGATCATCGGCACCGACACCATCGAACGGCCCGTCAGCCGCGTTTCCGCCGCCCCGACCCTCGCGGGCTGGCTCGACTGACTCCCTCGTTCTGTTTCACTGTCGCTGGTTCTCTCCCCGTCCGGCCGGCAAACGCGTCGCCGAGCGACGCCGTTTTACTGTCGTCCGGTGACCACCCTGTATGGCACGAGTCAGGTTCCGGGACCCCGCGGGCCGCACCCGCTCGGGGACCGTGACGGACGACGACCGCATCGAGGCCGCCGGCCAGACGTACGACTGGGACGACGTCGACGTGCTCGCGCCGAGCGAGCCGACGAAGATCATCTGCATCGGGCGGAACTACGCCGAGCACGCCGCCGAGATGGGCGGCGAGGTGCCCGACCGACCACTCCTCTTCATGAAGGGCCCGAACGCCGTTGCCAGCCACGGCGACGCGATTCCCCTCCCCGAAGGGAAGGAGCGCGTCGACCACGAGGCCGAGCTCGCCGTCGCCATCGGCGAGCAAGCCCGGAACGTCGCCGCCGAGGATGCGATGGCGTACGTCGCGGGCTACACGTGTTTCGACGACGTCTCGAACCGCGACGACCAGCGCGAGGAGCAGAACTGGATCCGCGGGAAGGCGTTCGACAGCGCGGCCCCGATGGGCCCGGTGCTGGCGGACCCCGCGGACGTTCCGGACGACGCCAGCATCCAGCTCCGCGTGAACGGCGAGCCCCGCCAGGACTCCAGTCTCGAACATCTCATCTTCTCCATCCCCGAACTCATCGAGGAGATCACGACCTACCTCACGCTCGAACCCGGCGACGTCATCGCCACCGGCACCCCGGAGGGCGTCGGCCCGCTCGAGGACGGGGACAGGGTCGAGGTCGAGATCGAGGGCATCGGCACCCTCGAACACACCGCCGTCCGCCAGTAGTCGCAACCGCCACCCACCTATTTCCGGCCCGGGCGCGTCCACGCGGTATGCTCACACGCCTGACCCACGTGACGCTCCCCGTCCACGACCTCGACGAGGCCCGCGACTGGTACACCGAGACCCTGGATATGGTCGTCCGCGACGACGCAGAGTTCGACGAGGGGTTCCGCTGGCTCACCATCTCCCCGCCAGACCAGGACGACGTCCGCATCGTCCTCCAGGAGCCCAACGAGACCATCCACGGCGACGACCACGCCGCCGACCTCCGCGACCAGATCGGGAACTCACCGACGATCGTCTTCCAGGTCGACGACTGCGAGGCGACGGTCGAAACGCTCCGCGACCGCGACGTCGAAATTCTCAGCGACCCCGAGGACGTCGAATGGGGTACCAGCGCGATGATCGCCGACCTCTACGGGAACCCGATCAACCTCGTCGAACCTGGCGAATCCACCAGTTGATTGCGTTCGTTCCCGTTGGCTCAACGTAGCGTTGCTTCAGTTACGGTTCCGCCGAGTGGCGGTAACATGTGTCGATTCGGTACATACTACTGTACGAACCGCGACACGAGCATCCTACCGGCTGATACATTCTGATACAAAATGATGTACGTCGATACAGATTTATACGAGCCGGCGCTACTAGGAGGTGAGTGGCCCAATGCCGATTACGAAAGACCGATTCGAGGTGTTGGACGATAGTGGCGTGAGCCCCGGCACCAACGCCGAGACCATCGTTGACTTCCTGCTCCAGCACCAGGACCACGCCTTCCGACAGAAGGAGATCGCCGAAGAAACCGGCATTCCCCGGGGGAGCATCGGGCCGACCCTCAACCGACTTGAGGCGAGAGGGGTGGTGGTGCATCGGAACACGTACTGGGCCATCGACGACGCATATGTGGCGAATCGGAGTGGTGTGGTGTTGACGGACGCTGCAGCGGCCGACTACGACGGGAAAGAGTTCGACGTCGAGGCGTGGGAGTCTGTCGCAGAAGACCGCTGATGCGTCGGGTCACGCGTTGCGATCTCGTCTTTGCGCCGGACCCGTTCAAGAACGGTGGCACTCCCCGTCCGTGGCTCGTCATCTCGGATAGCTGCATGCCGTTCCCTGGTGACCTCCTCACCGTCGCCTGCACGTGATCCGACTATCCCGACAACCACCAGATTACGCCATCGACCTTCGAATCCGGCTCGATGCCAGATCAGACGACCTACTGCTCTCCATGGTTGCTTGCGACCCTGAAGACAACCGACGTGGGCCACAAACAGGGCACGCTGACGAACTCCTTCACTGACAGGATTGCGACACAGGCGAAGGGGTACGTCGACACCGGGTGAGTGGTCTTCCACCCGGCACGGTCTCCCGCTGGTCGTCGACGAGCAATCCGTTTGACTACGGAGTAGCGGGGGCTTCTACAGTTTCTTCACGCCGAGCCGCATCGTCACGCCCTCGACGTCGTACTCCTCGCGGACGTCGGGGTCGTCGAGCTCCGTGAGCTCCGTCGCACGGGTCTCCTCGGTGACGAGGGCCTCGTGCTGGCTCACGAGCTTCGCGACGCGGTCGTCGAACACCTCGACGTCCAGCCGGATCTCGGCGTCCATGTCGAGGTCGAGGTCCTTCCGCAACTCCTGGACGCGCCGGATGACCTCGCGTGCGTACCCCTCGCTCTCGACGTCCTCGTCGAGTTCGGTGTCGACGTAGACGGTGCCGCCATCGAATGCGGCGGCGGCGATGTCGTCGGGGACATCCTCGACGAACTCCACCATCTCGGGGGTGAGCTGGACGTCGAGCCCGGTCTGGGCTTCCACGCTCTCTTCGAGGGCGTCGAGGTCGGGGGAGTCGACGCTCGCCTCGTTGAGGGCGTTCATGATCTGGCCGGCGTCGCCGCCGAAGGCGGGGCCGAGCACGCTCATGTCCGCGTTCGCGGAGTAGTCGAGCTCGCCCCACGCCTCGTCGGGGTCGACGAGTTCGACCTCGCGGGCGTTCAGGCGCTCGGCGACGAGGTCCGAGTGCTCACGCACCGCGTTCACGACGCGGTCCTCCTTCGCCGCGACGACCACTCGCGTGACCGGCCAGCGGAGCTTTCTTCCTGCTTGCTGGCGGGCGTTGCTCCCGGCTTCCTCGATCTCGCGGACGACGGCGATCTGGTCCTCGAGGGCGGGCTGACGGTAGCGCTCCTCGACGTCCGGCCAGTCAGCCATGTGCACCGTATCGTGCTCGTCGTCCCCGGTGAGGTGGTTGTAGATCTCCTCGGTGACGAAGGGCGCGTACGGCGCGAGCATCCGAACTATCTCGTGCAGGACCTTGTACAGGGTGGCGTAGGCAGCCGTCTTCGACTCGCTGTCCTCCTCGGCCCACATGCGCTCGCGGACCTGCTGGACGTAGTAGCGTGAGACGTCCTCGACGAGGAAGTCGATGACGTCGTTGAGGGCGCGATGGATCTGGTAGTCGTCCCAGTGCTCGTCGGCGTCGTGCTTGACCTTCTGGAGGCGGGAGAGCACCCACTGGTCCTCGCGCTCGAGGCTGACGTCCTCGACCGAGACGCCTGCCTCGGCGGTTTCACCGCCTCGGTCTCGTGCCGACGTTGTCGGCACGCTTGGCGAGAAGTCGTCCATCCGCATGTAGGGGAGCGGGAAGCGGAAGACGTTCCAGAGGATATTGAGGTCTCGTTTGACGTTCGCCATCTCCTCCCAGGAGAACCGCATGTCGTCGCCCTGCGGGGTCTGGGAGAGGAGGAAGGCGCGCATCGCGTCGGCGCCATGGCGCTCGATGGCCTCCCCGGGCTGCACGATGTTCCCGACGCTCTTCGACATCTTTCGCCCATTCTCGTCGAGGGCGTGGCCGTGCATGAGGACCTCCTGGTAGGGGACCTCGCCCATCGCGGTGGTGCCCATGCCGAGCTGGCTCCAGAACCAGCCCCGGGTCTGGTCGTGCGCCTCGACGATGAGGTCGGCGGGCCAGAGCTCCTCGAAGTCCGCCTCGACTTCGGGGTAGTTCAGGGTGCCCCAGGTCGCGACGGAGGAGTCGAGCCACACGTCGAACACGTCGGGGACGCGCTCGTAGGTCACGCCATCCTGGGTGATGGTGACGTCGTCGACGGTGGGTTTGTGGATGTCGACGGTCTCGGGGTCGAGGTCCTGGTCTGCGAGGTCCGCGAGCTCCTCGCGGGTGCCGACGACGAGCACGTCCGCCATGTCACCATCCCAGCCCTCGGGAACCCAAATCGGCAAGGGGATGCCCCAGTAGCGTTGCCGGCTGACGTTCCAGTCGGGGGCGTTCTCGATGAAGTCCCGGAAGCGGTTGTCGCGGGCCCACTGGGGGTGCCACTCCGAGTCCTCCATGTTCTCGAGGAGCTCGTCCTTCACGTCCGTGATCGTGATGAACCACTGGTCGGTGACGATCTGGATGATGCCCGTGTCGCAGCGCCAGCAGTGTCCATAACTATGTTCGATGGTGTCCTTCGCGAGCAGGTTGCCCTTCCGTGAGAGGTCCTCGATGATGGCATCGTTCGCCTCGCGGACGAACTCGCCCTCGTACTTGCCCGCCTCGGCGGTGAACACGCCGTTCTTCCCGACGGGACAGAAGATCGGGAGGTCGAGTTCCTGGCCGCGCTCGAAGTCCTCCTCCCCGTGCCCGGGCGCACTGTGCACGAGCCCGGTCTGGTCGGCCTCCACCCAGTCGCCGTGATAGACCTCGCCCGTCCCAGCCTCGCCGGTCGGGTTGTCGGGGACTTCCTCGGCGAGCGGGTGTTCGTACGTCCAGCCGAGCATCTTCGCGCCCGGGAAGGAGTCGAGGACCTCGTAGTCGTCGTACCGACCGGCCGTCAGCACGTCCTCGACGCACTCCTCGGCGACGTAGAGGACGTCTTCGGTGCCGTCCTTGCTCGCTCGGACCTTCTGGTACGTGAGCGCCTCGTCCACTGCGACGTACTCGTTCGCGGGAATCGTCCAGGGGGTCGTCGTCCACACGACGAGGCTGCCCTCCTGGTCGTCGAGGTCGAACGTCACGAAGATCGCGGGGTCCTCGACGTCCTCGTACTCGACCTCGTTGTTCGCGAGCCCGGTCTCACACCGCGGACACTGACTGATGGAGCGCTTCCCGCGCTCGACGAGGCCGCGTTCGTGCGCCCGGTTGAACCCCCACCACGCCGCCTCCATATACGTGGGGTCGACGGTCTTGTAGGGGTCGTCCCAGTCCATCCACACCCCGAAGGACTTGAAGTCCTCGTCCATCGCGTCGAGGTTCCGGTTCGCGAACGCCTTGCACTTCTCGATGAAGTTTTCAACTCCATAATCCTCGATGTCCTTCTTGGACTCGAACCCGAGCTCCTCCTCGACCTTCGTCTCGATCGGGAGGCCGTGCATGTCGTAGCCCGGCCGGTCCGTCACGTCGTAGCCCTGCATCCGCTTGTACCGGATGATGGCGTCCTTCACGGACTTGTTCCACGTCGTCCCCATGTGCGCCGCACCAGACGTGTAGGGTGGGCCGTCCACGAAGAAGAAATCCTCCCCGTCCTCGCGATGCTGCTTCGTCTGCTCGTAGGCGTCCACCTCGTCCCAGTAGTCGAACACCCGCGACTCCACCGCATCGGGGTCGTACTGGTCAGGGACGTCCGAGAATCTGCTCATAGAGTGGGTGTGACACTCGCCGCTAAAAGGCGAATCGGTCTTACAGTCAGCGAGATCCGGGTTCGCGCTCTCGCTCGCGTTGTGTTCGAATAGCGTCGACCGAGTCCACACGCACCTCGTAGAATCGACCGAACAGGGTGTCGCCAGGTGTCTCTGCAACAGACGACCGGGTATCTGTCGTCACTGAGATGCGAGTTGCCATGGGCTGAGTTCGGTCTCGGCCAATATCGCGCTTCGTCCGATTCGAGCCCCGTGCTCAGGCGAGTTCGAGTTCGAGGCCGCCGATCAGGCTGGCCGCGGCGTTGTAGACGATGGCCGTGATCGCGCCGGTGACGACGCCGTAGATTGGGGCCCCGACGAGCCACACGAGGATCTCGACGCCGCCCATCATCCCGACGCCACCCATCATGCCGCCCATCACGCCGATGAACAGCGAGAGGATGGTCATGATGACGCCCCAGAGGAGGCCCATGACGCCGAGGATCTTCGCGAGCGACCAGACGCCGATGGATTCGACCTCGTACTCGGTCATGACTGTGCGTTCTCCGGCCGGCGGCAAGGGTCTTTGCCTGGGTCTCGCCAAGTTTGAAGAGCGCTCGCCGCAACCATTCCCCCATGAGCGAGGACTGCATCTTCTGTTCGATCGTCGACGGCGACATCCCGGCGCGCACCGTGTACGAGGACGCGGACGTACTGGCGTTCCTGGACGCGAACCCGCTCGCGCCCGGGCACACGCTCGTCATCCCGAAGGACCACCACGCGAAACTCGCGGACGTCCCGCCCGAGCCTGGCGAGATGCTGTTCGCGGCCATCCACTACCTCACGCCCCACGTCGAGGCCGTCGTGGACGCCGACGCGACGACCGTCGGGTTCAACAACGGCGAGGCCGCCGGCCAGGAGGTCCCGCACGTCCACGGCCACATCATCCCCCGCTTCGAGGGCGATGGTGGGTCGCCCATTCACGCCGTCGCCGGCGACCGCCCCGACCTCAGCGACGACGAACTCGACGACATCGCGACCGAGATCTCCGAGGCAGCCGGAACCCAATAGACGTAGCGCGCCGACAGCTGTCTGCCGTACGTATTTAGCGCCACACGCCCAGCGTACGGTATGACTTCCGCCGGCGACCGCCCCGACCCGGCCAGCCAGCTCGACGACCTCGTCGCCCGGTTCGGCGCGATGACGGCGAACGCCGAAGGGCTCGCCGCCAACCCGCCTGGCTCGCTCGAATCCCTCTTCCCGGACGCGTTCATGGCCCAGCACACCGCGCACGACTCCTTCCGGGCGTTCCTCGCCGCCAGCCCCTGGCGCATCGAATCGCAGTCGGACTTCGACGATATCCCGGAGACGGACTTCGATACGTACGTCGAGCGCGAGACCGTGTTCCCCACCTGGGACGCGATGCTCGACACCGCGTCCCGCCAGTGGTTCTTCACGCAGGTCCAGGACTAGGAAATTTTTAATACGAATAGGAGTAGAAGTAACGCGATGACAGTCACCTCTGCCGCACTCGTCGGCACGGTCGGCGGCGGCGGTACCACCCGCCTCGCCGTCGAACTCGGCGCCGCGTTCGCCCGCGCCGGCCGACGCGCACTCGTCCTCGACCTCGATTTCGACACCCAGGGCCTCGCAAGCCGGGTCCCGGGACGCCTCAGCCCCGACAGCACCCAGCTCCTCACCGACCCGAGCATCGACCTCGACGCCGCCACCCACGACGTCCCACTCGATGCACCTGGCACCCTCGCGCTCTGCCCCGCACACGCGCCGTTCACGCGGGTCGCGGACGCCAAAGCCCCGGACGCTGCCCAGCGACTCGACGACCGACTCACCGAAGCGGCAGTCGCGGGCTACGACGCCGTCCTCGTCGACACGCCACCGATCGCGAGCAACCCGGCCGTCGCCGCCGTCACCGCGACCGACCGCACCGCGCTCGTCGCATCCCCGGACGAACGGGGTGTCGACGCCATCCAGCGCGCCCGCGGCCGCCTCGCCGACGTCGGCGCGAACGAGGACCTCGTCGTGACGACCGCCGCGTCGGCACCCACACCGGAGGCGGACCTGCCGGACGCAGACCACGCGATACCAGTCGCGCCGACGACCAGTCCCGAAACCAACCAGGCGGATCCCGACGCACTCGGCGACGGTCCGTTCCCGCGTGCCGTCGTCGAAACTACGGAGTCGCTCTTCGAGACCGATCTCGGCATCGAGTTCGAACCCGCGAGCCGGATCGACGCCGTTCGCGAGAAACTCTCCTGAGGGCGGCTCGCTGACTGCCTGGGCGGAATCTGGACAGCCATCCGCCTTATCGCAGTGTGTCCGGTGTTTCCAGCGCACCGCCGAGTTCCGCCTGCTTCGCGAGTGCCGCACTCTCCCCCGGCGAGAGCGCGGATTCTACTACCTCGCGTGCACCGGGGAGCGGGTCGTGCGTCGCCACGTACGCGCCGAGCGCGAACGCCGTCGGACTCACGCCGGCGAGCGAGATCGCATCCGAGCGCGTGAGCTCGCCGGAGAGGTAGTCCTCGAGGATGTCGACACCGAGCGGGGAGAGCGGCGTCAATCCGGGGGTGCCGAGGAGGTGGAGCGTCTTCGCGGCGGTCGTCGGGACGGTCTCGGCGACCGCGGCGGCACCACCGACGCTCGCGCCGCCCGCGTACGCGTCGACGACCCTGGCAGCGGTTGCGGGCTCGCACGGGAGGTCGTCCGCGTACACTGCGAGTCGGTCGGTGAGCGAGTCGCTGGTGTCGTCGACGGTCGCCACGCCGCGCTCGCGCTGGCGTTCCGTCACCGTCAACCCGGCCGCGATGTCCGAGAGCCCCATTCGTTTGCTATTCGCGCGTGCTATGGCTTAAACATTCACCAGTTAATCGTGGGAATAACGCGACTGCGACGGGGTACCGACCGGTGACCGGTCGGTGGGGTTGGTCGGTTTCCGGCGATAATTCCCGTTCCAGCACACCGTTAAATAGGGGTTCCGAGCCAATCTCGAAGTGTGATGACTGCAGCAAGCTGTCCCGAATGTGATGGTGCGGTCCGGTCGGCGAACACCGAGCACGTCTGTGCGGACTGCGGGCTCGTCGTCGGCGAGCACGCGATCGACCACGGCCCCGAGTGGCGGCAGTTCCCGGACGATAGGACCGACCGCCGCCGCACCGGCGCCCCCTTGACGAAGAGCCGGCACGACAACGGTCTCTCGACCGAGATCGGGCGCTCGACGCGCGTGAAGGGCCGGAAGCGCCGCCAGCTCTCCCGGCTGCGCCGCGAGCACGGCCGCGCCCAGATCGCGACGAAGGCCGAACGCAACAAGGTCTACGCGTTCACGGAGATCCGGCGGCTCGTCTCCCAGCTCTCCCTCCCGCAGAGCATCCGCGACCAGGCGTGCACGCTCTTCACGAGCGCGCAGACCGAGGACCTCCTCCGCGGTCGCAGCCTCGAAGGCTTCGCCGCAGCGACGATCTACGCCGTCTGCCGCGTGAACGGCGTCTCCCGCACCATCCACGAGGTCCTGGACGCCGCCCGCGCGACCGAGGGCGAGCTCCGGGCGGCCTACGACGCGATGAATCGCGAACTCGGCCTCCCCACCGGGCCCGTCGACCCCCGCGAGTACCTCCCGCGATTCGCGACCCGCCTCGACCTCTCGACGAGCGTCGAAGCCCGCGCCCGAGAGTTCGTCTCGTTCGCCGAAGAGACCAACCTCGTGTCCGGCCGTAACCCGAGCGGCGTCGCCGCAGCCTGCCTCTACGCCGCCGCGAAACAGGCGAACGCCCCCGTCACGCAGGTCGAAGCCGCCGACGTCGCCGACGTCACGCCCGTCACGCTCCGCGCCACGTACCGCGAACTCGAGGACTAGTTCTTCGTCCCGCTCCGGTTCACCGTCTCGACATTGTAGCAGACACCAGCCGGAATCCGGGGCCTGTCGCGCCAGGGGTCAGGCCAGGCACGTCTCGACCTGCAGCGCCACCCGGCCCAACGCCGACGAAACGCCTGATTCGGGCGCAACGGCCGCGACCGGACGTGCTCGCTCCCTGGCCGTTCCGACGACCTCGCTCTCCGGAATCGCGACCGTGGGCGCGCCGAACACCGCCTCCACCGCCCGCCCCGCCGCGGGGGCTCGGTTGTACGCGACGCCAGCGATGCCCGCATCGAGTTCGACTGCGAGCGATTTCGTCCGGAGGGCGTCCCCGACGGCGGCCCGAGACGGCGTCGCCACCAGCAGGCACGCGTCGGCGACGGCGAGTGGCAGCCCCGCGTCCGCCCGAAGCCCGGCCGGACAGTCGACGACGACCCACGTTCGGTCGGCGGCCGCTGTTTCGAGAACTTCCGGGAGGCGGGTCGGGTCCGCCGCCCGGGCGCCGGCGAGGGTGCGGCCGCAGGCGAGCACCGGGACGCCGCCCACCACCCGGACCGCTTCGTTCGGCTCGGCACGACCCGCGAGCACGTCGTGGAGGTCCGGCTCCCGACCACCCGAACCCCCGATACTCGTTCCGGGGAGGTCAGCCATGCCGAGGTCGCCATCGACCGCCAGCCCGCCGAGCTCCGCCGCGAGATTGTACGCGACCGTCGTCTTCCCCACGCCGCCCTTCCCACCCGCAACCGCGAGTATCATCGCCACATCCTCGCCGCGGTAACTCGCATCGCTGTCGAGTTCATCGCGACCACCCGGTGCGTCGGAGTTCGGTCGCGCGGGCGACGACTCGGTCCAGGGTCTCGCGGTCCGCCGGCGTCGCGGCGTCCTCTCTCACTCTCTCCTCGACGCGGTCGAGCCAGTCGGTCACGGCGGGCGGGATCTCGGTGATGCCGGAGGGTTCGGGAAGCGCGTCCCGTGGCGGTCGGGGGTCGCCGAGCCGGGAGACGAGGACGCCCGGGGTCGGGGGCTCGTCGGGTGGGCCGCCGGGCGCGTCCTCGGCCCAGGCGACCTCGACCGCCGCTGTCGCCCTTTCGTCCGCGTCATCCGTCGGTGGTGGCGCTGGCGTTGCATAGCCCAGCGCCCGGGTCTCACCCGCGTCGAAGACACCCTCGTAGCCGCCGTCGTCCCAGCCCGGGGCCGGGCGACCGCCCGTTCGCGGTGGCCAGACGGGGCCGTCGAGACAGTTCGCGACGCGGACGCGCTGCGGGCGGCCGGCGGTGTTGGTCGCGCGGACGGCGACGAGCGTGACGCCGCCGGTTCGCTCCAGCGAGGTGTGCAGACGCATACCCCTCTTCGCCGCCCTATCCGACATAAACTCACGCCAGCGAGACGGCTGGAGTCAGACGAGGATGACGGGCGCGGCGAGACACGCCCGCGCCTGAACGGCGGTTCTGAACGGGTCGTCGGTGACGACGACCGGTGCCCGGCAGTGGGCGTTCCGGGCGAGCGCGAGCGCATACCGGGCGTCCGCTGACGCTTCCGGCCAGTCGGGAATCGCGTCCAGTGCTCGCTCCGTTCGGGCCGCCTCGTCCACGGCGAGTGTTCGTCTGGCGTCCCGCCGCAGGTTCTCCAGCCGGTCCTGGAGACGGAGACGACGTTCACGGGCATCGTTCGCGGCTCGCTGGCGGTCTCGTTCCAGTGCGAGTTCTTCGCGGGCGGTCTGCAGGGCCGTCTCTGCTTCTGCGAGTGCTGCGGCCTCGGTTCGTAACTTGGCTTGCGCATCACCGACTGTGTCGGCCGATGAATCGGCCTCCGCGTTAGGGCCGTCGGTCGCCGCGACGATGCCACCGAGTCGGGCGACCTCGTCCCGGCGCGAATCGACGTCCGCGCTGGCTGCTGCAACCGCCTCCATGGCGGCCGACACGTCCGCTGTCGGAAGCTCCATGGTGGCGAGTTCTCGCCTGGTTCGTCGAATTTCGTGGTCGAACTCGGTCGTGAATCCCCGAGTCCGGGCGACGGCCGCCTGAGCGGACCGCCGCGAAAGAGTGGTTTCCGGATGGACGAAGCCGATATGGGTATGGGCGTGGCTCGGTGGGGGACAGCTGACGGTATCGTCGCTCGTGGTGCGGATCGACTCGACGAGGGCGTCGGCGTCGACGGCGAGGGCTCGCGCGTCGATGGCCGGCCCCGGCCGTTCCTCGCCGTCGACCAGCAGGATCACGGCTGCAAGGAGTCACCGGTCCCCGGACTGAGGTCGGTCGCGTGGAGGTCGTCGGTGCTCGGGAGGTCGTCGCGCTCGGCGACCGTGGCGTAGGGGGTGTTCGGGTGCTGGCGGTTCGCGTAGGCGTCGACGGCGTCGTGAACTCTCGCTGGAATCGTTCGGTCGACGTCGAGCGGTTGGGTTCGTTCGAGCTGGACGTCGGGGCCGTGGCGGTCGTGGAGGTGGAGTGCGAGGAACGCCCCGAGCTCCGTCTCGGCGAGGAGGACGGCGCGACCGAACCGGCGGACGACGGCCTCGGGGTTCCGGGTGCAGGCGTTCCGGAGGTCCTGTCGGGCGTCCGTCGCGTGGGCGACGACCAGCAACACGTTCTCCCCAACACCAGAGGGGATAAAAACAATTCCGGTCGGGGATTAATCGATGCGTTCGACGTCGAAACCGTCGACTGCAGCGGTCTCACCGGCGAGGTCCCGGATCCGCGTCCGGGCCGCCGACTCCGAGGACGCGAGGACGACGAGACCGTCGACTGCCTCGGGGCCGGCGGCTCGGTAGGCGGCGAGGTCGCCATCGTAGTCGGTGGCGAACGTCCGGACGATGCCCTGGATGCGCTCCTCGACGCTCGCCAGGTCGGTGTCACCCGATTCCAGGTCGCTGAGCGCGTCCTCGACGTTCCGGAGGGCGCTGATACGGTCCATCTGTTGGCGAATCGACTCGCGACTCCGGCAAGAGGGTATCGGTCCAGCCGTACGCTGCCGCTCCGCCAACGGTCGGCCGCCTCGGTTGCCTACCGTTCGACCGGCCGGAGGAAGGCGAGGGAGAGGCCGGCGGCGACGAGGAGGACGGCGCCGAGTCCGAAGGACTCCGACCAGCCCAACGTCAGGACGAGCCCACTCGCGACCGTGCCGCCGATGACGCCGCCGAAGAGTTTCGCCGAATAGAGGACGGCGTACACCTCGGAGGAGTACGCGCGGCCGTAGTACGAGCCGACGAGCCCCGGGAAGATGGCGAACGGCGGACTCCGGAAGAACGCCGCGATGGCGGCGAACGCGACGAATCCGAGTGCGAGGCCTCGCTGGCCGGCGACGACGGCGGCGACGAGTGCGAGGCCGGCGAGTACGATGGACGCCGCGGCGCTCCGTTTCCGGCCGAGGCGGTCGGAGAGGCTGCCGACGACGAGCAGACCACCCGCGTCGGCGAGCGCGACGAACGAGGCTGCCGCGGTGCCCGCGGAGGCGGAGAGGTCGAGTGCGGCTGCATACGAGACGACCTTCCCGATGAGCATCAGGCCGACCCCGTTGATGACGATGAACGCGACGTACAGCAGCCAGAACTGCCACGTCCGGACGGCGTCGCGCCACGTGTATGCGTCGTCGGGGTCGATGGCGTCTGTGGCCTGCTCGTCGTCGGGGGGCTGGTCGTCCTGGGTTGTGTCGTTATCGGGGTCCCGGATGACGGCGGCCGCGACGAGTCCCAGTACGCCCACGAGGCCGGCGAGCAGGAGGAGCGTGGTCCGGAAGTCGGTCGCGACGCCGCCCCGGATGCCGGGGATGAGCACGAAGCTCAACGCGCTGTAGGTCATCGTGACGATCCCCGTCGCCAGCCCGCGCTTCGCGACGAACCACTTCACGGGCGTGTTCACGGCGACGGTGTACGCGCTGCCCGCGCCGATTCCCCCGATGGCGTAGGCCGCGTAGGCTGTGAGGAGCGAGTCGGCGACGGCGACGCCGGCGAACCCCGCGACCATCAGCGCGCTCCCGACGAGCAGGGGGACGCGGGGGCCATAGCGGTCTCGTACCCAGCCGGCGGGGAACTGGCTGAGCGTCTGGAACGTGATGAAGAGCGTGAACACGGTGCCGAGCGCGGTCTCCGGCGCCCCGAGTCGGCTGCCGAGCGGAAGCCGGATCGACGACCACGTGAACTGGAACGCGCCACAGGCACCCATCGCGAGTGCCGCCGCGGCGACGAGCCCCCAGCCAGCGAGCCGCCGGTCGAACCGCCGTAGCTGGGAGCCCACCGCGTCCGTGTCGGCCATTACCCGGGCGTTCCACGGCCGGGTGTTTCAGTGTGCAGGATGCGGCAGAACGGTGCGGAATCAGGTTGTGCGGAGGTGGCCCTGGCTCGGCTCGTAGAGCTCGCCCTTCTGCTTGAGGTTCTCGATCTGGTGTTCGGCCTTCGAGCGTTCGGTCCCGTGCTCCTCGGCGGTGTCGAGGACCTCCTCGATGGGGGCGCCCTCCTGGAACTCGTCCTCCAGGGACTCGACGATTGAGAGGATGTCCTTCACCCGATCGCGCTGGGTCTTCGAGCGCCCGGTCTCGATGACGTCCGCGTCGAACTCCCCGGTCTCGGGGTCGATCCCGATGTCGGAGAGGCAGTCGCGGACGATGGTGATGACGCGGTCGGCGTCCTCCTGCTCCACGGTATCGGAGAGCCGGACGCGAGCCGATGCCTCCGCCAGGCGAACGATCGCCTCCAGCTGCCGGGCGGTGACGGGCACCGGGGCGTCCTCGTCGGCGCCCTTCGACCGGAGGTCGACGTAGAAGTCCTCGATGGCCTGCTTCGCCTCCGGCGACATCGTCGGATAGCAGTTCCGGCGCGAGTACGCGATGTACTTCCGGAGGATGTCGGACTCGATGTCCGGCTTGACCTCCTCCGTCTGGTCCGAGATCTCCTGCTCGCTCACCTTCGAGGACTTCACCATGTCCCGCTGGGTGTTCAGCTCACCCGCGTAGTTCGTCTGGAGGATGTGCTTCGCGAGCCGCGAGTCCTCCTCCTCGTTCGGCTTGTCCGTCACCGTGAAGATGAGGTCGAACCGCGAGATGAGCGCGGGCTCGAGGTCGATCTGCTCCCCGATCGGCTCGTACTGGTCGAACCGCCCGTACTTCGGGTTCGCCGCCCCGAGCAGCGAACAGCGCGACTTGAGGGTCGCGTTGATGCCGGCCTTCGAGATACTGATCTGCTGTTGCTCCAGCGCCTCGTGCATCGCGGACCGGTCGTCTGAGTTGTGGACTACCATTCCGTTCGCGATGAAGTTATGCGTGTCCTCGACGGTGAGATCGTAGACCTTCGGTCTGCGACGGTCTCGAATTTCCTCGAGGATGTCCTGGATTTGGGCGACCGTCTCGTCAACACGGCGTTCAACAGCGTCTGTAACATCTGGCAACCGATCTGTCGAGGTGGTTCCATTCACCCATCGGGTGACCGTCGACTGATTCACACCGACGTCAGTCGCGAGTTCGCTGTGAGTGATTCCGAAGCGTTCGATTGCCTGCTGGACGTCCTCCCACGAATCGATCGAAACCTCCGCCTGTACTATCGAGTTCGCGACTGTGATGCACTCCTCAGCTGGGCAGTCGAGGAGCTCCGCCAGGTCGACCTTCAGGAGCGCGATCTTGTCGTCGGTCGCCTTCGACGGGACTGGTTCGACGGCATCGACGCGCCGCCACTTCACGTCACCATGGACGAGCGTGCGAAGATGCGTGAGCTCGGTTGCCGAAATGGACGCCAGGATCTCCGTGAAGCGTTCCACGAGTCGCGCCTTCAGTTCGGAGTCCTCACCCCACAGGGCAGAGATCTGCGATTGGCTGTCGGGAACGCCGTCAGCGAGTTCGGCCTGGGAGACGTGATACCGGGATTTCAGTTCCGCCAGGTCCTCCCAGGTTGGCTGAGAGAGCGACTCGAGATCGGTTTGGGCCGTCGCTCTCCGGTCCTCGAATCGTTCCAGGACGGTCCGAGCAGCGCGAATCGAGATGTTCGCATCGCCGTTCTCGAAGTTACAATAGGTCGCTCCAGGCAGGCCACACTCGGACTGATGGAGACGCAACGCCGTCCGAGCCTCCTGGAGGAGCGGGCCGACATCCGGGATGACGTCGATGATCGTTCGGTCACCCGTTACGGTGTCCAGAACCGACGTGAGCGCAGCCTGTTTCCGCTCGAGTGTGAACCCGATGTGGCGGTCGAATCGCTCGAGTGATCGTGCAGCGGTGATACAGAGGACGTAGATGTCTCGTTTATCTGTCTGATTTCGCACCTGGATCTGGCTCGAGATACCGAACTCCAGGAGGAGCTGTTTGGTCCCGAGGAGGAGTTCATAGCTGGCCGAAAACAGCGACACCGTCCGGCTATCGACGTGCCCCTCGCTGTCTGCGAGCGCTCGAACGAATGCGGCTTTCGCGGTTCGCGATGATGCAGTTACGGATTCGGGTAGCGTCTTGCCATCGTACGTCTCGCGATTCATTCCCGCGTCGATAACGCGGTCCGCATATCTTTTTCCAGGAATTCGGACGACCTGAACGCCGTCATCGCGTTGTTCGCTTGGTGGGCGAATCGGATCAACGCTGAACGCCTTGGCCGCTGCCTGTTCGAAATCCTCCAGCAACTCCGGCTCCTTGTTCGTGAATCGGATTCCGTAAACGCCGGCATCACGGTCGTAGTAGAGGTTGCCGTCGCCAGCCAGATAGCCCAGCACGGCTGCAAACGACGGCGACACGCCGGACGAATCGTACCCGGTTGAATCACTCCCTGACTCTACCGTAAGAACACCACCATCAGTCGCGACCGAGGAAACCGACCGTGGAACGAACACCCACTCCCCTGGGGTAAGTTCCGCCGCGGGTTTCTCCACGCGTTCTCCATCTTCCATCACGAAGAACGGGTGGTCAGCGGTTCCGGTCAACCGCTCACCGCTCGTGAGCGTCACCCGGGTGAGCTCGGCTGGTGCATCGTACTCGTGGATCGCCGTCACCGGGCGCGTTTCAAGACGACCATCGTCGGTCATCGTCCACGCCGTCGCATCGATATCGCGAATCTTCCGGCCGTTCGGCAATGCTTCTACCTCGCCGTCCGCAGCGGCCTCGATTGCGAAATCACGGATACGCGTCGTCCGGTCACCCAGTCGGACCCGGGAGTCCCCCGTGATGCAATCCATCTTGTCCAGCTCGTCGACAGCCGCGATACCCATGTCGGCGAGCACGAGCGCACCCGCCTCGAGCGTCCACTGGTTCCCATCGCCGAAATCATCCCTGACCGCTGCAGCCGTCAAACCTGCTGAGGACGTACCCTTCCCTGACGTGTACACAGAGCGCGGCGCGATGTTTTTTACATATGAAAGCAGCTGAGATTTACCAGTACCAGGGTCCCCTATCAGGAGCATGTGGAGGTCGCCCCGGATGCGGCTCCCGTCCGGGAGGTGTTTGGTGACGCCCGAGAAAAGCTGGAGCGCCATCGCGAGCTTGGCCTGGTCGTGGCCGTAGATCGCGGGGGCGATGGAGCCGACCATCTTCTCGTAGATGTCGGGGTCGTTCGAGATCTCGTGGATGCGCTCCTCGTCCTCCTCCGTGATGTTCATCTCCTCGAACTGCTCGTCCTCCACGACGATCTGGGAGCCCTCCATGTAGATGTCGAAGATGGGGCTCTCCTTCCCGGACTCGCTCTGGTCGAGGCGAAGGATACCTGTGGCGGTGATGTGGTCGCCGGGGCTCACGCGGCCCGTGATGTCGTCCTCGATGTGGATGTCGACGGCCTGCGGTGTCTCGCCGCCGTCGAGGCCCTCGGGGGACTCCTGGATGCGGAGCTTCTGGGCGTCGATGAAGTCGCTGCGTTCGGCGTTGAGCTTGAAGGGGCCCTGTCGCTCGCAGGATTCGCACTGGTAGGGCTCCTGGAAACCCCCCTCGCTCTGGGGGACGACGGTCTCGGCGCCACAGCGCTGGCAGACGAAGACGGCCTCCCGGATCTTGGGGCGGACGTCGGTCGCCTTCCGGACGATGCCCTGCACGGAGACGAGTGTGTTCAGGTGTTCCGCGCGGACCTGCCGGATCTCGGTCTGCTCGCTGAGGCCCTTGACGCGCACGTGGGCCTTCCCGAGCTTGACGTCGACCGGGAGGTCGTAGAGCCGGAGCGCCTCTTTCGCGGCCTCCCGGATCTCGTCGGGGTGGCGGATGAAGTCGTCGGCGAGGTCCGGGTCGAAGCGGTAGACGTCACGCCAGTCCAGCGTGAGGGACTTCTGCTCGCGCGGGTACTTGCGGGCGAGCTCACCGACCTCGTCGGCGTAGTACTGGCGGTAGAACTCCTCGAAGCGGTCGACGAGTTCCTGGTTCGCGGCCTGCGCCATCTATCGTCACTCTTTGGTCGTTCCCGCATTTGAACTTACTGTCTCCCCCGTTCCAGTGGCAACGAAGGGGGGTTGCACGGCTGGCGTCGTGGATGCCGTTCCCCTGGGATGGGGCCGCCGAAACCCCGTATGGCACATCACCTAAGGGTCTGTACTGTCGACACATCGGCAGTGATCGTCGCCTCTCTCATCGCGGCCCTCGGGTTCTTCGGGGCCGCGTACGTCACCCAGACCCGGGGTCTCCGCCTCGGGGGGACTATCGTGGTCCCGACACTCGCGGTGTACGCACTCTGGGATTTCCTCGCCATCCCGATCTTCGTCGGGAGTGCCGTGCTCGGGTACTACCTTCTCGGGCTCGCGAAGGAACGCACCCTCATCTACGGCCGGGACGAGTTCGTCGTCGGGCTGCTTGCCGGCACACTCGTCCCGCTCGCGTTCTACCTCGGCCTCGAACTGCTCCTCCCGGGGTTCCTGGCGGCCCACCCGGTCGTCTTCGTGGGCAGCATCCTCCCGGGGCTCGCGGCGTTCAACTTCCAGCAGGTGAAACCCGAGTACCGCCGCGTCGACGTCCTCTACACGGCGGGCGCCATCCTCGCGCTCGTCGCCCTGGGTGCGCTGCTCGTGAACCCGTGGACGGCGCGGACCATCGGCCACCTGACGCCAGCGGTGCTGTTCTCCGCGACGGCCGACATCGCCGTCCTCCGGAGTGCCGTCGTCGACGGGCCGCTGGCGCCGAACGTCGACGTCCGCCCGGTCATCGTCGGCGTCCTCACCATCGGCTTCGTCGTCGGGGAGCTCACGCGCCGCCGCTACGGCGTCCGTCTCGGCCTCGTGTCGCTCGCGCTGCTCGCCATCTTCGCGCTCGCGAGTCGCTGGCTCGTCGTCCTCTTCATCCCCGCGCTCGTCGTCTCGTATGCGGTCGTCTGGGTCGTCCACCGGCGCGCGCTGCTCTACGGGCGCGTCCTGATCGGTGTCGGCTGCGGCGCGGGCGTCCTCACCGTCCTCCTGCTCGCCGGCCCGCTCCCCATCGTCCGCGGGTTCTCCGCGTTCTTCGTCGGCGTGATCGCCGGCGTCGACGCCTACAACCTCCACGCGACCCCGCCCGTCGAACGCCGCCAGGCCGTCCCGCTCGCCCTCGCCATCGTGACGCTCATGCTGTTCCTCGCGCGCGCCGTCTCCGAACCTACGGCGCTGGGCGTCCTGCAGACCGTCACGCCCCTCCACCTCGTCGGCGGCGCCCTCGTCGTCATCGCGGGATTCCTGCTCGCGGAACGCGTCCGCGTCGCCCAGCCGAGCGACGAGGCCGTCCTCTCCGCCTCCGTCCTGTCGGGGGGTGATGGCGCGTGACGGACGGCGCGGAGTACGGCGGTGAGGGGCTCGACCACGAACCGGGCGTGCTCGACCGCGTTCGGTCGTTCTTCGACCGGGGGCTCGAGCACGACGCCCACCTCGCGGGCGCTGACATCCGGGTGTCGGTCTCGGGCATCCGTGGGAAGTCGAGTACGGCGAAACAGCTCGGCGCCATCCTCCACGAGCGCGGGTACGATACCTACACGAAGATCACGGGCGACCACCCGACGAGCATCCACAACGGCGTCACCTCGCCGATCCAGCGCGTCGGGCCGCGCGTCACGCTCTACGAGAACATCCACCTCGTGAAGGAGTTCGTCCCCCAGCTCGCCGCCGAGGACGGCCTCGACGCCGTCGTGATGGAGAACCAGGCCATCACGGAGTACACGATGCGCATGGTGAACGAGCGCTTCCTCCAGCCCGACGTCGTCGTGTGGTGTAACGTCCGCCAGGACCACAACGACACCCTCGGGAAGGACCGCCAGACCATCGCGCAGTCCTTCGCCCGGTCGATCCCGGCGGGCACGCACGTCATCAACGGCGAGCAGCACGACGCCATCCACGACTACATGGCGCGCGAGGTCGCGAAGCGCGACGGTACCATCGAGCAGGTCGAGCTCCCCGACGAGCACCGCGACCGCATCGGCGCCGAGACCGTCCACGCCCTCAACCACGTCCTCGCGTACTACGACGAACCCCCACTCTCGGACGTTCGGGTGCAGTCGATGCTCGACGCCATCCAGCCCGAGTGGACTCGCCTGCCGGGGGGTCGCGTGTTCAACGGGGCGAAGGTGAACGAGATAGAGAGCACGGAGCTCTTCCGCCGGGAGCTCGCCGGCACGGGCGACGACGCGGAGACGGTGCTCCCGTTCGTCTTCCTCCGACGCGACCGCCGCGGCCGCACCGCGTCCTTCGTCGAGTACGTGAACCTCCTCGCCGATCGCGGCCTCATCGACGCCTGCCACGTCGGCGGCGCCTACACGGGCGTGTTCGCGGGGAACGTCGACTGTCCCGCCGTCGAGCACGACACCGCCGACCCCGACGATGCACCCGTCGTCCTCGACGCCCTCCTCGACGTCGGCCAGCCCGTCGTCTTCATGGCGAACACCGTCGACCCCTTCATGCGGACGCTCGTGGCCGAGGTCGACCGTCGCGCCGCCGGTGGCGAGCTGTCGCTCCCGGAATACTGATTCGATAGTGTGCGAGGCCGGTGAGCCGCTCCCGGGCTGCAGAAGAATCCGAGTGACGGGTGTCGAGTTAGTCGTTCAGTTGGGGGGATTCACCGTTTCCCGCGAACGCCGAGGGGCCGCTGACGGTGGACTGGAGGATGGTCGCGCCCTCGTCGAGAAGCGCCTCGATGAACTCGTCGACGGCCTCGCTCGCGGTGTACTCGAGGCTGAGGAGGTAGCCGGTGCCGTCGTCGCCCGGCGCGGGCATGCCGACGACGATGGCGTCCGGCGTGTAGCGGATGGACGCCGTGCCGCCGGGCGACAGCATGGCGGATGCGATGTCCCGGAGGTGGGTCTGGTGGGCGCCCTGGGTGGTCGCGCCCTCGAGGGCCCGGTCGATGTCCGTCCGGACGTACGTCACGTCGACCTCGTCCTCGCGAACCACGGCGAAGACTCTGAGGTCACCGGCCAGGTCGGCATGGATGCGGTCGAGGGCGCGCCCGGGGTTCATTGATTCGAACGAACGGCAAGGATGCTCCTAAGCTTTCTGGCCGTTTCACCCAGAACCCTGACATAGATTCTGGGCGGCGTTCCCCTCGTTCGGCCGTCTCCGGCGTTCACGCCTGGATTTCGCCGATACTGGGTGCTATAGACACGAATTCGTCTGACGGGTGTGGGCTGTCCGTCGGTCTCGACGCTCCAGAACTGTCTGCCGGCGTACGGTTCTCACACGCGTCGTGTCCGGCCGCCTGCTGTCGGCCGGTTTCACCACCCGCCAGACGGGGTCGCGAGGTCACGTCCCGAACTCGTCGAGGCCCGACTGCGTCCCGATGTCGATGGCGTCGAGGAGTGACTCGTCGTCGTTCGAAGGGTCGTTGACGCGAGCGCTCACGGGGTAGGCTTCGAGGGGGTCCGGTGGGTGTGGGTCGAGTACCGCGGCCGCGTCCGCTGGCGACCCGTCCAGCCAGGCGTCCTCCTCGTCTGGTTCGAGGATGACGGGCATCCGGTCGTGGATGGGTTCGACGACGGCGTTCGCGCTCGTCGTGAGGATGGTCGTCGTCCAGCGCTCCGCCGTACCGCCGTCGGTGCGGGCGCGGTCCTCCGCTGTCGACGTCGTCCTCGTCGCAGTCGCGTCCGTGACGCCGCCGTCGGTCGCGGCGTCCCCGTCCGGCCGCCAGTGGCTCCAGAGCCCGGCGAACGCGAACGGCTCGCGGTCCTCGCGACAGACCCGGTACGGCTGCTTGCGCCCTCGGCTCCCCTGCCACTCGTAGAAGCCGTCGGCGAGCACGAGGCAGCGCCGGTGCGCGAAGGCGTCGCGGAACATCGGGTTCTCGCTCGCGGTCTCGCTCCGGGCGTTGATCGGCGTCGGCACGTCGTCGGGGTCGTCCGCCCACTCCGGGAGGAACCCCCACTCGTAGACGTTCATCGTCTCCGGTTCCGCGTTCGTCACGACGACGAGGCCCTCGCTGGGCGCGATGTTGTACTGGGGGACGTAGTCCTCGGCGACCCGGGTGGGGTCCGCGCCGAACCGCTGCCTGAGCCGGTCGATGTTCGCCGCGAGCGTCGCACGTCCACACATACCCGGCGGTTGGGCGCAGGCGGGCAAATAGGTTCAGGCACCGGGGACCCGTGGAGTACTCCAGTCGCCACGACTCCGGATTCGTATGATCGACGCCGACGACCTCGTTGCGTCCTGCCAGGCCGCCGCCGGTGACGCACTCCGCACGGTCGCCCTCGCCGACTTCCGGTCGAACGACTACGACCTGCTGTACATGCGGCCGGACATCGGCGAGCAGTACAGCGTGGCAGATATCGTCCAGATCTATCAGGACGTCGGGCTCGGCGGGCTCGCCAAGTCGATGCAGTCGGCGCTCTTCGAGCCACTGGGCGAACTCGAGACCGTCGTCTACCGGTTCGAGAACGGGGTCAACCTCGTCGGGTACAACGAGGACGGGACGCGAGCGGTGTTCGTCGGACTGGGCCGCGACGACTCGGTCGTGGACGACGTGCGCGAGGCCGTGGCGGACGCTCGACTGCGCCTGGACGACACCCGAACCGAATCGGTCGACGCGTAGCCTAGGTGTCCGGCTCCTCGTTCGGGGCGCTCGGGAGCCTGATCTCCATCTCGGTCCCGCGGGGCGTCCGGTCCCTGATGTCGAGCGTCCCGTCGTAGCGTTCGACCATCGTCTTCACGAAGTAGAGGCCGAAACTACCGACGGTCGTCCAGGTCTGTTCCGCGCCGCCCTGTCCGGATATCGCCGTCAGCACCGTCTCCGGGATGCCCGGACCGTTGTCCGCGACCACGAACACGGTCTCTGCGACGCCGGCACGCACGGTGACGTCGATCTCGGGTGTGTCCCGGTCGTTGTGCTGGATGGCGTTACTCACGACGTTGTACACGACGTCTCCGAGCAGGCTGTCGGCGTACACCGGGGCGTGCTCGGGGATCTCGGTCTGGACCTCGGCGTGTGGGTAGTCCGACCGGACCTGTTTCACGCGGTCCCTGACGACGTCGGCGAGGTCGTGGACCGTCACCTCGGGTTCGGTGACGGTGAGCTTCGCCAGGACCGTCCGGATGCGGCGAACGGTCTCCGCGATGTCCTTGCTCCGCGAGTCGATCCGGTCGACGTTGGGTGCGAGTTCGTGGTCGTCCGGGAGTTCCTCCACGAGGACACTGATATTCCCCAGGACGACGGCGAGCCCGTTCAGGGCCTCGTGGCGGAGGAGGCTGTTGAAGAACGCGATCTGGTCCTGGCGGGCGCGGGCCTCGGCTTCGGCGGCCCTCGTCAGGGTGACGTCCATCGCGACACCGATGACGGCGGGCTGTCCGGGTTCGGGGTCGCCGTCCGTCACGGTCGGTCGCGCCCAGACCTCGAAGTCGCGGCCGCCAAGCCGCACGCTCCCGTGGACCTCCTCGCCGCCGAGGGCTCGCTCCATCATCGATATCGCGTCCGACTGGTCGCCCATCGCGGTCCGGAACGTCTCCCCCACCAGCTCGTCCGCCGCGACCCCGGTCTTCGACAGCCCCTGGCCCGCGACGAACGTGTAGCGACCGTCGGAATCGAACGCGAACAGGACGACTGGGGCGTTCGTCAGGATCGTCTCGAGCCGGTCGTGCTGTTCCCTGAGCTGTGCTTCGTACTCGAGTCGTTCGGTGATATCGCGGAGGATCGAGAGATGTCTGCCGGGGACGACGTCTGCGGTCGTGCTGTACTCCACGACTCGCTGCGTCCCGTCGGGGCGCTCCAGTTCGACGGTGCCTCGTTCCTGTTGCTGGTCCTCGAACTGGAGCAAGGCGCCATCGTAGTCGAGATTCCCCGTGGCGAAGTCCGATAGGCGGCCGCCGATGAGCGTCTCCCGGGGGACGCCGAACAGGTCGGCCGCGGCGGCGTTCGCGTCGGTGTACACGCCGTCGTCGTCTGCGAGAACCATCGCGTCGAACGACCCCTCGAAGATCGCCGTGGACCGGTCGCGTTCATCGGCGAGCTGGACGGCGTACTGCCGGGTCTCGAGGAGTGCCTCGATCTGGGCGACGATGGCGGCCCTGGACGCGGGGATGGGCTGGATGGCGTCGAGCCCCTCCCCGATGTCGTCCGCGTATCTGGTCCACGGGTCGACACTCGAGGATTCGCACAGCAGGAGCACGGGGGCGTAGACGGGGTGTTGGGCTGCTCGCCAGTCGACGAGCCGTGCTCGGTTCGTTCGGAACGCGCGTTCGTCGACGATGCAGATATCCGTGGCATCCGGGACGGGGTCCGTGAGGTCGACGACCTGGTGGTCGTCCAGGAGGTCGACGAGGAGCGCCCGGTTTCGCTCCCGACTGATGGAGAGCGCGACCGTCGTCACGCCCGACTCGACACCGTCGGGCATGCTGCTCACCACCGCCACCGTGGACTATCGGTCATCGATGGGCTCCGGCGTTCCCGTGAGAAGGCCCCGGTACCCCCGTAGCTGGTCGCCGACGTGGAGGCCGTTCTCGCCGATGGAGAGTTCGCGGAGCGACTGCTCGAACCCCCCGAAGCGCTTCTTGAGGACGCCGATGGATTTCTCGATCTCGCCGTCCACCTCGAGGTACCGCAGGAAGACGATGTTGTCCGCGATGTAGCTGATCTGCTGGGTGGTCGGCGTGAACGCGCCCGTGATGTTCCGCATCTCCTCGACGAGGATGACGGTGACACCCATGCGCTTGAGGTACCGGCAGAGCGCGTGGAGCTCCCGCATCAGGGCGTCCGCGGAGTACTCGCCGTGGAGGCTGAGTCGGTAGCCGGCGACGCCGTCGATGAGGACGAACTCGACGTCCTGCTCCTCGACGGCGGTACGGACGCGGTCCGCGAACTCGTCCGGGGTCTGGACGAGCGCCTCGATGGCCTCGACCTCGAACGTCCCCGCGTCGATGTGTTCCTCGAGGTTCATCCCGAGCGTCGATGACCGATGGATGTAGTCCGAACGGAGCTCCTCGAAGAGGAACGCGAGTGCCTTCTCGCCGCGTTCGGCGGAGGCCTGGAGGAAGTAGGACGACGTCGTGGTCTTCCCGACCCCGGAGGGGCCCGAGATGATGGTGACCGAGCCACGTTCGAGGCCGCCGTGGAGGAGGGCGTCGAGGCCGTCGACGCCCGACGGGAGCGTCTCCCGGCTGGTCTCCCGGTGGAAGTCACCGGGCACGAGTTTCGGGTAGACCCGGCCCCCGGTTCCGGTATGGATCCGGTACGTGTGTCGGCCTTCGGCGACCTCCGAGCCCCGGTACTTCGTGACCTCGAGGGTGCGGCGTTCGGTGGTTCGAACGATCTCGATGGTCGCGTTCCCGAGATACTGGAGGTCCGTTTCGGCGCCACTGTCCCCCTTCTGTGCGGTGCAGATGGTGGTGACGCCCCGGTCGGCGAGCGCGTTGAAGAGCGAGGAGATGTTCCGGCGGAACTGGAAGGTGTCCGGGAGCATCGACCGGAGATCGGAGAGGGGGTCGATGACGAGGCGGTCGATGTCGCGCTCCTCGATCTCGCTCGCGATGTCCGCGAGGAGATCCTCGCCCTCGATCTCCTCGCTGCTGAAGAGCGTGTACGCCTCCTCGGTGAAGAACCGGTCGCCGGACGCGCTCAGGTCGAGCATGGACACGTTCGAGAGGTCGATGCCGAGGGCGTTCGCGTTCCGACGGAGCTCCCGTTCGCGTTCCTCGAACCCGATGTAGAGTGCGTCCCCGTCGGCTGCCGCGAGGAACTGGAGTGCGAGGATGGTCTTCCCAGTCCCTGGCCCGCCGGTGACGATCGTGGTGTGTCCGGGGATGAACCCACCGTACAGGACGTTGTCGAGCCCGGGCGTCCCGGAGGTGACCTTCTGCGGGGCCGCACTGGCGTCGTCCGTCATGCACGACTCGCCTCGTCTCGGACCGCCGCCGACCGGCAAGCGGGGCTGGGGGGTGCTACCATGCGTCAACCTGAACGTTGGGTGTCGCCGCGTTTGTACCTTGTGGCGCTGGCGGACGGGGGTCTCAGGTGTCTTCGCCGCCGTCCGGGACGAATCGGTCGAGGCGGTTGGCGACGGTGAGGACGAGTGCTGAAGGTGCCATGCGGACTCGGGTTTCGGCCACGGTCCCTGGGCCTGTTCGGGAACGTGTTCGGGCCGTGGGTCTCGTCGGCCGGGCCGGATCCGGGCGCCCGTCACCGTTCCCGGAAGAGCTGGACGAGGAGGTACCAGTAGCAGAGGCTCCCGGCGGTCGAGACGACGGCGCCGAGCGTCGCGACCGCCGGGATGGTGGCTCCGAGACCGCCCACCTGGAGGAGGAGTCCGGCCGCGAGCCCGCCGATGGCGGCGAAGCCGGTCCGGTCGTTCGCGACGGGGAAGGTGCCGGCGTTCGGGGGGTAGAACTGGAACGCGACGCCGACGATGCTCAACCCGAGGAACCCGAGGAGCGTGAGCCGGTAGTGCGCGGTGACGAGTGCTGGTGTGGGGCCGGCGGTGGCGAAGTGGAGGCCGAACAGGACGGCAGCGCTCCCCGCGATGCTCCCGAGGAGGACGCCGTAGAAGCCGACGCGTCGGCGTTCGGCTCGCCGGAACAGCACGATGTAGGCGATGGCGAACCCGACGACGGCGGTGGCTTCGAGGAGTGCGGCTGGCGGGAAGAGGCCGCCGGCGGGGAGCGAGATGGCGAGGAGGAGTGGGGCGATGGCGCCCGCCGGGAGCACGATGCGGACGAGGTTGCGCGGCGGGTCGGTGACGAGGAAGCGTGGGAGGAGGCGGAAGCCGAGCGCGAACACGAGCAGGGTCGCGGTGCCGGCGCCCAGGAGGTGGGTGGCGCGGGGCGGGTAGCCGTCGACGAGCACCGGGAGCGGGGTGTGGGTGGCGAGGGTGGCGTACGTCCCGAGGACGAGGTAGGCGAGGGCGACGGGGACGAAGGCGTTCGCGAACCGGTCGACGCCCTGCCGGTCCTGGTTCACGCCACCGGTCGCCGTCTCCCCGCCCGTCGGATTCCCCCGGATGGTCCACGCGAGCGCGCCCACGAAGACGCCGACGCCCGCCGCCCACAGCACCGCCCCAGCGGTCGCGGACGGTGCGGTCGGGATACCCGTGAGCGGTGCGGCCGCGAGGAGGAGCGTGCCGAGGACGGTGAGCGGGAACTGGACGCCGGGCGCCCAGCCGACTGCGAGCTGGCGGTCGAAGTACGACGGGACCAGCGAGTACGCCTTCCCGAACACCATGTGGAGCACGAACCCGAACAGCCCGAGCGTGACGCTGGTCCGTCTGGGGACGCCGGCGACGAGTGCCGCCTGCCAGAGGACGAGGAGACTCGCGCTCGCCACGACGTACCGGCGCGCCCAGCGGGACACCTGCTCGCGTGTCATCGTTCGTCTCGATGTTGGACGCCGGCGGTATGAAGCCTCGTGACAGGGGAGAAGTGGGGCGGGAGCGTGGACACTATGCCAACGTCGATTCGATGCCAGTCGAATCACCCGACGCGTTCGGGGGTACCGGGGTGGCCGGGTGCAACGCTGTCAGCCCCTACTGCCCCGGAGTCGCCACTCCGGCGTAGTCCTGTGGCCGAACATCTCCGGGTCGGAGACGCGAAGCGGGACGCTCACCAGGTAGCTGTTGAGAGAATTGAAGTTACGTCTAGATCGCCTGACGGCGATGGACGAACCTTATTCGACGCGAACGACGTTCGTCGCGCGAGGACCCTTGGGAGCGTCCTCAATTTCGAATTCGATCTCGGTGCCTTCCGTCAGGTCCTCGCCGCCAACGTCCTCCATGTGGAAGAAAACGTCATCGTCGGAGTCCTCGGTGGAAATGAAACCGTAGCCGCCTGTGTCGTTGAAGAAATCAACCTTACCGTTTGCCATTGCAACTATACACAGACGGGGTACACGGATAACCCTGGCGAGAGTCACGGTACCACGGAGGTAGCCCGCGGACTCGGGACGGCGTCCGCCCGGAAACCGAGGGAGGGCGGCGCGGCAGGCCCGTGGTCTTCAGTTGCGGCCGGCGGATGGTGTCAGCTACCCGCTGTGTCATGGTCGGGTGGCGTCGGCGGCGGTGCCGAAACATCGGTCGGCGAACTCCCGGAGCGTGTCCGCGTAGAACGTCGGATTGTCGAGGTTCGAGGCGTGGCCCGCATCGGGTACCTCTCGCATCTCGACTGTGGGGAGGCGTTCGGCGAATCGACTCGCGTGCACCCTGATGAAGCCGGGTTCGTGCGCGCCGTAGAGGACGAGCGTCGGCACCGAGATGGCATCGTAGTCAACGGTCGTGTCGTGGAACCCGGCGATGGCGCGGATGGTCTTCGCGAACGCCGCGGTCGACATCGTCGGCGCGGTCTCCCGGAGCGCCTCGACCTTCTCGTAGTCCCCGCTGGCCCCCGACTCGCCGAGCGTCTCGTTCAGCCACACGAGCACTCGTTCGACGCGTTCATAGCCGAAGAGCCGGACGGGCAGGATCGTCGCGGGAAGGACGTACTGCCGCTGGAGGCGGTCACCGAACGTCAGGTACGGTGGGCCGAAGGTTCCGGCGAGCACGAGGCCGGAGAGCCGGTCGGGGTGCCGGGCGGCGAACACCTGCGCGATGCAGCCCCCGGTCGAGAGCCCGCAGACGATCGGCTGGCCGAGGTCCAGTGCGTCCAGGAACGCGGCGAGGTCGTCGGCGAGCAGTTCGACCGTGTATGCCTCGGGCGTCGAGCCACCCGTTCTGCCGTGGCCGCGAACGTCGTACGCGATACAGCGGTAGCCGTCGGCGAGCGCGTCGAGCTGTGGCGCCCACTGGGAGTGGTCGAGGATGGCGCCGTGGACGAAGACGATCGGCGGGCCCGCACCGTGGTCCACGTAGTAGGTGGTGATGTCGTTCGTCCGGACTGTCGGCATACCGACTGTGAGGCGGGCTGGGGTGATAAGGTGGCGCATGGGCGGCATCGCGGCTCGGTGCTGGTCCTGGTGGCTGGAGAGCACGCCCGCTACCCACTCGTGTACGCGACCGACTCGGGATTCACCGCGTCCACGCCAGCCACAGCCGTGTCCCGCTTCGGATACGCTTCGGGGACGATGAACCCGTTCGCCTCGAGTCGGTCCGTCGCCGTCACGAGGGCGTCGACCCACGACTCGCCCGCGGGCGTCGTGTGCGTCGCGGCGTACTGGATGGGGGTGCCCCGCACCGTCTGCTCCCCGACGTCGAACGACACCGACGCGTAGGTGTCCGCGTGCGTGGGGTTCGAGAAGTCGATCGCGTCGGGCAACGCCACGTATGGCAGGGCACGCTCCACGGCCATGTTCCGGTACGTGAACGCCGCGTCGATCCCCCGGCCCTCCACGGCCTTCAGGAGGTCCGTCTCCGGCCAGACCTGGGTGTTCGCGAGCACGCGCGCCGCGTCCACGCCGGATCGCTCGCTCGCCAACCGAAGCCCCATAACCGTTCGATACCCCAACGGATCCGCCTCCGGGTCCGTTCGACCGAGCCGGATGCCGCCCGACTGCACGGCGGCCCGCCAGTCCGCCTCGAGACGCCCCGCGTACTCCGATGTCGGGTCGTACGTCACCACGAGCGCGTTCGTCGCGAACACCGACACCCGCTGGTCGATCCCTGCGAACAACCCCGGGTCCGCCAACGCCACCGCATCTGGCTCCCGCATCCCGTGCTCGATCACCCGCCGCACCGCCACGCTCCCATGCGCCTCCACCGCCGCCCCCGGAATCTCCGACGCCACCCGCAACAGACTCCCCGCCACCAGCGCCGTCGGCCTCGGCTCCCCGGCCGATCGCTCGCCGAACCCGGCGACGCCGAGACTCCCGAGTACCCCCACACCACCGACCGTCCCCAGGAACCGACGCCGCGACCCGACCATTCGTCGCAACCTCAGCGATGCACCACCATGGAGTTTGTGGAACAACCAGACGCTTCCTCACCACGCTCCGGTGGATTATCGGGATATTTGCTCCCACACCTGGATTGGCACGCTGAAAAACTGGGCGTATGGTCATTCGGGAGTACTGGCAACAAGGCACCTCGAGAAAACGGTATGCAGTCGCCCGGATTGTGAACGCCAGTCGCAGCAAGCTGCTCCTTCGTTCAAATCCGGGGAACCCATACTGCGGCTCGGCGACGAGACGCCTCGAGAAAACGGTATGCAGTCGCCCGGATGTTGAACTTTGGTCGCTCCCTGCTCGCGGTTGCGCCGCTCGCGTCTCGAGATTCTCACTGCGTTCGAATCTCGCTGTCGCTCCCGAGTTCAAATCCGGGGGTCCCATGGCGGCTCGAACGGCGGCAGAGCACCGCAGGTGCTCTGCGGCGTTCTTCACCAGAATGGGATCGCCCGGGTTTTATCTCGGTTTGACTTTCCGTACTGCTGTCGTGCGATTTGCCGAATGCTGTGTTGTGAATCATTGGTTGAATCTTGGTTACTCAGAGCCGCTGCTGTCGCTCGTTCGAAGGTCCATCTGGTCGACGAACGGTCGGCGTCGACGCTCCATTTTCTCGCGCCGACTGGCCTTGTCGTAGTGCTTCTTGATCGTTTCCGGACTGGAGTTCACGCGCTCTGCGACGACCTCTGGCGGGAACCCGATGTCATGTTGCCACGTAATCGAGCCCGTCCGAATTCGGTGGGGACTGCGTGTTGACGGGCATTTGGACGCCTTGCTGTGGCACTTGAAATCGCAGGTATCGGGCTCTTTCCCGTGTGGACAGCTGGTCCGGATGCATGGGAACGTCGCCTTGTAGCCCCAGACGGTGATCGTCGTCTCTGTAGGGCGGCCCTGCATGCTCGTTAGCAGGGGTTGGCGTCCGTGCTCGTCGTGGCGATCCCACCGGTTCTCTTCAATGTATTCTTGGATGATATCCGCAACCCGCTGAGGAATCGCAACAGGGCGCTCGCCCTTCGATCCCTTCTTGAGCGTGGTTTCTGTCTCTGGCCGGTGGCGGAAATCGAGGATGCAGTCGTCGTAATCGAAGTCCTGAACATCGAGTCCCTGGATTCCGGCGCGACGTGCGCCAGTGAACCACGCGATCTCGAGGAAGGTGTGCAGGAGGGACGCCCGTTGCGGACTCGACCGGTAGTGTTTGAGTAGCGCGAGCGCATCGGCGGGCTCGAGCATCACGTCGTTCGAATCCTCGCCATCGGGTACGACGGGAATCATCTCACCGACCTTCTTCGGCAAGTCAGAATCCACCGCATCGACCGAAACGAGGTACTTCGTCAGCTGTCGGAGCGTGTGAAACTCCCCGTAGAGCGTGATGGTTGCGATACCGTCGCCTGAGCGGGCGTTCTTGTATTCGTCAAAGTCCCATCCAGAGAGTTCGCCGACGTGCTCGATCCGCTGTGCCTGACACCACTGTATCCAGGGCTTCAGACGCGTCCAGTACGACTCGATAGACTGCGACGTACTTTCGGGCTTCCGTGCGTTCAGGAACCGCTGAACGGCGTCACGTGGCGATATTGCGCCAGGACTCCGATCCGTTGGTCGGCTATCCATCGATGCTGAACCTCTCCGTGGATTCGTTTTCAGACGAATGCGCACAGTCCAGACGCTCACGCGCACAGTCAGGACACCACTCAGTGGACGGCGGTTGGAAGATACTCATAGACCGCCCTCCAGCGAAAATTGGTACTCGGCGGCTATTCCCTGCGAAGTCTTTGGGTTAAGACCCTGAGGCGAATTTTTGCTCATGGTTGTTACAGCAACCATCAATCGCGCCGCCCTACCGGCGCAGTCTATTGGCACCTTCCTTGTCCTCGGAAGCAACGCGATAGACGATTGCTTAGTTACCCCAAATAACGCAAAGTTAGTATAGCTAACGAGCAGGGTGTAAGTGTAACGTATAGTGGCCGATGTCGACTATGCGGTGGTATTAGGTAACTTCGCGTTAGAATTCGACCGTGCCAATCCGGAAGTCGGCAGGATGGATGAACATCACAGACGAACGGATACTAGAGGTGCTCGATGCGGAGGGGGAGATGACACCGAAAAAACTCGCCGCTTCCGGATACATCGAACCCGGACGCTCGTACGTCAACCAACGTCTTGGCCTGCTGCTCAACGTTGGATTGACTGAGATGATAGGCAACGGCGTCTACCGAATAAGTCCGAAAGGGCGAGGATATCTAGCGGGTCAAGAAGACCTCCGCAATGTCGATAAACCTGAGTGAAATCAGGTCGTCTTCGCGGGAATCCAGAATAACCCGTACGCTCCTGCCCGATCCATCCGAACTACTTGTTCTCCACGATGGTGTAGGCCAACCAAGGAATCACCATTCTCGGGAATCGTCACTGCAGTATCGACGATTTGCATCCCCTCCAGGTCGAGATCCACATCTTGTTCCCCGGAATCCGCTTCCCTCTGAAGTTCAGAAACCGGGACAACAGCATATCGCCCCTGCGTTCGTTGTCGCAGGATAGTACGGTTGTCGAGTTCATCTCGTCCAGCACGAATTAGAAGAAACTCCCCCTCATCGAGCTCGAAAGTAATCAGACGATTCAGTTCGTTACCGGTGGGTTTGGATTCAGATTCCACCATATACGTATTGAGAAGCGACTGTTAGAGGGAAGTATGACAGCCAGAACCAGAGTGAAAGTGAAAGTAGTGCCACTACTAACTTACTATTTGGTATTGTGAATATATTTATGGTAAGATTACAATGACTGCATGAATGGCTGACGTATGTGATTTCGATTTAGAACCTGATGGTGGCCCGTTAGATAGATCAAGCCATTTACGTGACGTAATTCCGCTGACGGATTCTTGGGACTGCCCTCACGATCCCTACGATTCCGAGAACAAGTGTATTTTCCACATTGACAACGACAGGAAGGCTGAGCTCGATATTGGGTCGGATGATATTCAAGAAGAGTTACGGGCAGCGCTAGAAAGACAGACGCCAGAATATACCAAATTTATCGGTGCAGAACTACCCGTACTGCCACTAAGATTCTGGTTAGAGAAGGTAAAGAATCCCTATCCCCTAGATTTTCGTTATTCGAATATTGGGGTGATAATGGCCCAGAGATCGGTTATCCCGAACGAACTTTACTTCCATCACAGCAATATTGGGGGAATTAATGCAAGAAGGGCAGAGTTCGAAAGAGACGTAGAATTTGTCAACACAACGATTGGAAAGAATGATTTTATTGAAGCAACCTTCCAGAAGGGCGCTTCGTTTGATGATGGGACTTTCACAGAGACAGCACAGTTCAGGGGGTCTACATTTGAGCTCACGGCCCGGTATGTCGACACGGAATTCCACGATGATGCCTGGTTCCCATTCATAGAAGCAAAAGATAATTTTAACATTGGCAAAGCCGATATTTCAGGGATAGCCTCATTCCAAGGTGCAGAAATCGAGTGGGGGAATTTCTCCGGGGTCTACTTCAATAAAGGAGTGACGTTTAGCCGGATGGTGATCGGCGATGTAAGTTTCAATAATACAAATTTCGGGAAAGGTGTTACCTTCGCAGATGGAACAATCAAAGAGGGTTTTTTCAGGCCCTCATTCGGGAATTCAGAAATTATAAATTTGGCCGGTGTAGAATTTTCTTCGGGTAACCTAATTCTCCCAACTACGGCATCTATTGATAATGAGGTTTTTAGAAGAGAGAATGCAATCCATGGGTATCCTGTCCAAACAACCCGGAGAACTGTGGAGCTAGATTGGGGTGAACAATACTATGATTTTTCAGAGGCTACGATTGGCGATATCAATATTGAACAGGACTCTCCGGAGGATCTCGCAAACCAACTTCGGTTCAATAAGACAGATTTTTCCAATTTTGATTTCACCGATTATCGAAGGAGCTTGAAGGAAGCCGACTGGCGCCTGCACGAATTTGGCGGAGACACTGAGTTTGACATAGGCGAGTTAGACCCGTCAGACATCGAAATATCGTACTCAAAGGCTAGGAAAGGGGCGAATGAAGTAGGTGACGACCAAGCGGCATCTGAGTTCATTATCCGAGAAAAACGATTCCGAAGGAAAACCTGGGCCAAAGAGGTAATGGATGCAGGTTTAGGATTTTTACGCAGAAGTCGTAGCGCGATACGTTGGGGCGCAAACCTATCATTGGATTTATCGTCCGCATACGGTGAAAAACCCCACAGAATCGTGATAATTTCGTTCCTTGTGGTTGTACTGGCTGCCTTGATTTATCCAATCGACTCTCTGGGGAGTGTCTCGAATGGTTCAAGGGCCTTATCTTATGTTTCTCTTACTGAAGGACCGCTACTTGAAGTCGCAAAGACAACGCTCGGGGTACTCTTTGATAGTCTTTACTTTAGTATAACTACTTTCACTACATTGGGTTACGGGGACTTCCAACCCCATGGATATGCACGTATAGTTACCTCCATCGAGGCACTGAGCGGTGTATTCTTGATGGCGCTATTAATTTACTCTCTCGGAAAACAAATTGCTAGATGATACACCTATTGGGGTGACTCCATGGGGTCACACGTCACGGAGAGCCGGAAGTCTGGATTTGAACACGGCAAGCAACAATCGGTGTTCAATCTCGTTGCGTTTCGTCGTCGACGTGCATTCGTCTCGTCCCGATCTCGTTGGAACTCGGTGGCCCCTATTTAACATGAGGGTCATTGAGTTGGTCGAGAAATTCGGTTTTGGGTGCAGTTGTTCAAATTCCGGGCGTCATGGCCGACAGCTTCCGGATGGACATGAGCGGCGATAAATCGTATCGAGAAGACGCCCTGGACTCTGCGATGACCGTATTCAATGAGAACACTCGCTCCCGGGCCGTCGTCAAAGCCTGTGAGCATGCCCGTCAGGATCGACGAGCGAAAGAAATAGCAATTCGTTATCTGGTCAGGAATGTCGACCCCGGGACTGCTATCGAAATCATCACCCGCCTCGCGACAACACAGCTCGAGATCTCCACCACGCTCCACCTCGACAGCAATACTGACACTCCCAGAATCGAACTCACCTTCCCAAACACGGGATAGCCACCTCTTTTCGGTTTATCCGAGAATCTTAATTTCGTCTTCATCGTAATAGTGATTCTCGATATCCGAGCGAGACCGGCAACTCCCACACGTATACCGTTCTTGAGTGCGGAGCCAGTGCAAATCTACATGTCCGTACGGACAACGCTTACGCCACGGATTTATCGCCATCATGCTAATGTCGGTCTCCGGTTTGATAGTGCTAATCCGGAAGCAATGTGGAAGTGAACGTATCGAGTTCTGCTTATGGATTAGGTGCGAGGAGCAAGTCCGTACGATATTCGTCCATTTCCATTTGCAATTTCATATTGGATTCTGAGGGGGAGTTCTTCTCCTAAACCCAACTCCACTGAGATGCCGGGAGGAATCGCCTTACGAATATCAGAGAGATACGGTAAGCTATAGCTACCGTAGGCATTTGCGATTTCTAAGTTTTCGACATCGTCGGTATGCATTCGGATGTTCATCCTGTCGATTTCCCCCTTTGCTTTCATATAGAATTCATCCTTGCTCGAATCAACCCCCATTTTGATATTATCTGAGAACATCGACGCAGTTCTGATTGCCTCAGAAAACTCGTTGCTATCAATCGTAACTGCAGCTGGGGTTTCAATCTCTCTCGGGTCAGGGCCCGTCCGAACAGTGTCTGGATCTACAAGAGAGACCTCGAATTCGTATTTTCCGGTGGATAGCTGAAGACGGCCAGAATCGGAGTCTTGTTCGATGAAGTATTGCCCCTGTCCTGACGGACTTGAGATGTACTCTTCCACTCTGCTAAGGTCCAACGAGATTAGCTGCCCATCAGCTTCGTAGGAGTGGAAGGCGTCATTGAGCAAATCAAGATAGACAGCCCCCACTCTAGCTGAGTCAACAGTCTGTATCCGCATACCACCCTTTTCGAAACGGATCTGGGCTTCATCAACTAATGCGGTAACGGGAGCAATAGCATTTCGTAAAATATCCGGTGAGACCCACGCACTAATCATCTCAATACACCATCCCCACTATCGCCCATCGATCCCCGGTATCTCCCAACTCAATGTTTTGCAGCAGGAAGCCGCCATAACTAATGCCTTCGTCATCCATCAATTCCTTTACTCGGTCCTCGATGCTCGAAACCCGATCGTCGTTCCAAGACTGTGTATCAAACCCCTCAATTTGGCGATTTTGTTCGGTGAACCCGAACATGAAGACCTTCACACCGTTGTCCTTACGATGCTCCGTTTTAATATAGTCTACAATAGTTCCGGCCGGGTCATCGCCCTCTAATGATTTTGCATTCTTATACTCAACCAACGCGCCTCCTTCATTCTCCTTCGTACTCACAACTGCCCGGTCCCTCGGATTACCAGTTGAAACATTTAGAATTTGGCGGAGTCCATGCTGAAAGGCTCCCTCAACCTCTCTACCGAGGATATTCAACATAGAGATTACAAGGCATTTACTCAAGGTTTCACCCCCTCTATTGACTGCATGACTGTGTGTCCGTTTGATGAACTCTTTGAGGTCTGAAGATAGATCTGGCCCTTCAATATTTAGAAATGTGAGATTATTCACGCTGAATGGTGAGGCGGCAACTTCAGTTGACGGATGGTAGATTCGCCGAGTGAGATTATTTATGATGTCCTGAAATACATCATCGGCGAATCCGCCATCAATTTCTATGTGTTTACTTGCATAGATTACGTGAAGGTCGTCCGGGATGCCATCTTTCTCAATTACTTCCCTTCGGTCCCCCCTGGTCAACTCAAGCTTATGACGTCTATCTAACACTCGATCTGCAGAATATACGGAATCGTCGGATTCCTCTGTAGGGTAGCTGTGTAATCTATCGTATCTCTTCCGATGATGGTCGAGATCCAACGTATGCTCCTGAAAATCACTCTTGAATCGGTCAACTGAATCGTAACTCTCCGACCCCCACCGTATTTCCTTAATTTGATGGGCTCTTTCCCCTTCTACAGGCGTAAACTGACTTCCTGATAATTGTACAGAACGCTCCTGTAACCAAAGATTATCAAACTCATCATTGGAGAACTCAAATTTAACCTCAAGCTCTCGATTACCATGGTAGTGGCAAATTATCTGTATGTTCTTTTTCTCGTAGTGGTATTTCTGGGGTCTTACTCCCAAGAATTCCCGAAATGCGTCCGACCCTGTATCCGTGAAATGGGAAAACACGATATCGTCGTCTTTCGTCTCAAACAGGGCTGCACTCAAGATATTATCTACGTCCAAGAATCTACGAATCAGTTCGATTTCCCCTGCCTCCTCCTTCAACGACATGCCTTTCTCGGCCCGAACATGAGCCACCAGTAGAGCCTCGCCAAGATAGATGAGCATGGCATATTTATTCTTCATCCGCTGTTTTCCTTGCAAGCTCCCGCAAAACAAGCTCAGTAGAAATTTTACATTGACCTCGTTAGGGCCATTTTCGACAACCTCCATAATTTGAGAACGGACGGCCTCCTCCATTTCCGACTCAACAAGCGGAACCGGGTAGCGGAGCTTCTTGCGTTGGATATAGCTCAGGAGTTCACCAACATCTTCTAACTCTGAGGGAGAATTAACTGGTTGTTCCTCAGGTTCAACCTGAGTCTGTTGAGATTTTGCTGGTCGATAGAACACAATCGCTTCCTCGATCCCAGTGAAACCACCCCCCAGTTGAGTCTGTCGAGCCATCTACTTACACACCCCTTTATCCTATACCTCTTTAACATCTTGCCCCGGACCGAAAATGGAGTTCCTCCCTGGTGGCGGGTTCTGCCCCAGTCATCGATTTTGAACTGGTAGCCCACACGCGCGCGATGCTTAAATTAGAATGGGAACAACCCCCCGGGGGGTATGGCGCTTCACCCCGAGCGGTCCTCATTCGCTCCGATGAAATCACCCGCGATATCGCGAACACCAGAGTTCCGACGAGGGATGCGAGCCTTGGCCGTGTTGCGGAGCGCGTTGAACGTCGCCTTCGCGAAGTTCACGGTCGTCCGGGTCTTCCCGGAGCTACGTACCCAGATGTCCTCGATGCCCGCGAGTTCGAGCACGTTGCGGACGGTCTCGCCGGCCGCGAGGCCGAGGCCACGCGGTGCGGGGATGAGTTCGACCTCGACGCTCCCGGCCTTGCCGGTCGTGCGGGACGCGACGGTGTGGGGACGCCCACAGCCACACTCCCACGACCCACAGCCACGGGAAATATTGATGATGTTCAACTTCGCGACCTCGATCGCTTTCTGGATCGCCCCGCCGACCTGGTCGTCTCGACCCTCCGCGTAACCTACGATGCCGTTCCCGTTGCCGACCGCGACGACACAGCGGAACTTCACGCGGCGACCGGAGTCGGTCATCCGCTGCACCATGTTGATCTCGAGAACCTCGTCCTCGAGACCCGGGAGTAGGAAGTCGACAATCTCCGGTTCCTTCAGCGGGAGGCCGGAGTTTAGTAAGTCATAAACGGACGTTATATTCCCTCTTTTAACTTCTCTCCCGAGCTTGGTCTTTGGTTGCCACCCAGATTTCTGCTCTTCGCCTTGCAAAATTGTTTGAGCGGTCTCGAGGTCCACAATTTCTCCAGTTTCAAGTACCAAGGCTTCATCCTCGGCTAATTCGACATCTGGGACATTCGGCTCTTCCTCATGACCACCGTCGGTAACTAACGGGTCGAACTCTCCGTTCATAATGTCTAATATTGTACTTTCATCCTGAATAACGAGACAGCAGTCTTCTTCGTAAAGGACGGGATTAGACACGAAATGACATTTTCCACCATATTGAAGCTGGAATTCTGTCGAAACGGCAGTACTTCCGGCTGCCCTCCCATCGTAATTGTCGAAAAACTTCTTTGGTACTGTCGTGACTCGGTTATTGGCTAATGTTGTATGTGCAACCCGATCGAACTCAAGGTCATCGAGGGAAGATTTTGTAGTAGTCCCACCGTCAGTCAGGGCCCTCTTTGCGATAACGACTTCCTGTAGTTTTCCCTCGGTAAACCAATGTACTGGTAGCCCCTTTTCTACTACGCCCACTTCGACTACCTGTGGGGGAATAGCGAGACGATTTTCGCTGGTTTGAATGCGGTTAGACCCGAGGAAGACGTGATGCCCCCTACTCATCATTTTCAATGTTTGACGTGCTTTCACCTAAAACAATGGGGGTCGCTATACAAATGTGTAGATTCGGTCCACATCTGCAGAACCACCAAATTGCTATAGTGTATCTTACATTTAGATACGGGTGGATGGCCTACCTGCAATCAGAGATGACCGAACAACAAATTCGGCGACTCCAAGTCATCGCCGATGGTCTGACGATTCTCTACATCATCATTTGGCTATGCTACGTTGCATCAACTTGGCCATAATTCGTTATTGGGGCCTCAAGGTTAGCCAAATGAAGACGAGCTAAAACTCGAGTCAATCGACTGGTCGCATTCCAATCGACTTGCGGTCGCAAAATTTGTAATAGCCACCTTTTGCGGCGCACTATTCGTCTATAACAACCTGAGGGAGGACGAATAGTGGAGGGTCCAGTGGTTGTATGGTTCCCGACGCGCCGGAAGGCGTGAGGGGTATGTTGGGGCCGTGCCCTTAGGCACACCCCTAAACGGGAACGGAACGCCCCCAGTTCCGATTCCAGGACGTCCTCGTCGACACGATCGCGTCGACGAAGCTCACCTTGGCTGAGTTCTGCAAGTAGGGTTGCACCAACTGATTACAAGTACAATTGTAGTATGTGCAAGTATGGTAGAAGTAGGTGGTTGTCACTGGCCGGCGACCGGGGCTCTCCGCGGTCGCCGGTTGGTTCCTCGCTAGGCTGTGGTGCCGCCCTGGAGCCAACGCCAGGCCGGCGCGGTCCCACCACGGGCGTGCACCCGCGCTTGCCGGTAGGCGTCCTCTGGCATGCCGGAGTCCTGCCAGAGCCGGAACCCACGCTTGAGCGCGTGCCGTACTTCTGGCCAGTCGACATCTGGCCCGAATCGGAGCTCCATCCGACTGTCACGGACACCGTTCACATCGACGCCGTGGGATGCCGCCCAGGCGACGAATGCGCTCATGGTTTCATCCAGGCCGCGTTCGGCGGCTTCCATCGCCTTCGCCGTGGCCTCCGTCGCCCGCCGTGTCGCCGCCCGCGCTTCGTCGACGGCGTTGTGAACGAGTTCGGCCACGTACTCGGAGCGGAGGGAGACGCTCGCGTACTCGCGGATGACGAGATCGTCCATGGCCCGAAGCGCTCTGCGAACGCTGTTCGTGTGGCGCCCATGCTCGTCTGCAATATCTTCTGGAGAGACTTTCCCGCCGTCTGCAACGAGTGTGGAGAGGCTATCCCACTGGACCGGGCTCAGGCCGTCTGCTAGGTGTTTGATGACGACGGATTCTTGGCTACTCCGGATGCGGGTGATATCCAACTCTACCGGATCGGGACCAACCTCAGACACCTCTGCGTTGAAGTAGGCATCTTCGGTTATGTAAGGGCCTGTGCCATGTTCTGGTGCGAGGTCGAGCCCGGCCGCGAGCAGGCAGGATTTGACGATCCGGTCCAGTTCGCGTGTGAGCTGGGTCAAGGCCTCGTCGGTGAACCCTAGCTTGTCGCTCCATTTGGACACCTGGTAGGAGGCACCGAGTTTCGGATGGCGAAGTGGGCTATCATCGTCGACGGACAGGGCTTCGCGGGCGTAGTAGTGTTTCACCTCAACCGGTAGTTGGTGGCCGGGAAACGCCTCCCGCACTCTTCTCGGATCGAGTGTTACCGTGTGGTAGAACCCCGGGAGATTTCGCCCGTGGTTGTCGTCATCGTTCTGCTTGAGTTCGCGCACGCCCTGGCGGTCGCCCTCAAGTAGGTGTGCCATGCTTGCGATCGGGCCTTCACGGCCATGCACGGGCCCGCTGGCGTCCTCGTGGATGCGGACGTAGCGTTCGGCGTCCTGCACGCTACTGTACGGGTGTGCGGGCAGTTCGCCGTCCGCGTGAGTGAAGTAGTCCGCGCGAATCCCGAGCGCACCCATGCCCCGCCTGAGCAAGCGCACGTACCGCTGAAACTCGATATTTGACCCACTGATTCGAATGCTCACACCCTCGCCGAAATCACTCGGCGGGCTGATGTCCTTCCGCTCTCCCTCGCGGTTTTCGGCTTCGATCTCGCGCCACCGGGGCCGCATGTGAGCGTTGAACTTCTGCTCACCAATCGGATCCTCTCGAGGATGTCGACGAACCTGCACGCGGGGTTCTCGAATCTCTTCGAACTGGATGGTCGTCCCTTCCGGAGTCGTGTGGGGATGGACGATGTTCGACTCCTGGTAATAGAGCGTGGCTTGCCAGCGCTCACCGTCGACACTGAACTCCTGCTCTGTCGATCCACCTTCGGCCCGGATTCTGGAGAGTGCACCGAACCATGGGCTCAGGCCGTGCTCGTTGTAGAGGAGTTCGGCGGTGAACTCGTGGCAGACCGGCTGCAGGGTCTTCATCGCGAACCACCCGCCAGTTGATTCCCGTTCGCGGGGAGCGTCGCCTGCGTGGGCGGCGGATTCCGATGCGCCTCCTCAATCGCGTCGTGGATGGCTTGGGACAGCTCCGCGGGGACTTTCGCGCGTTCGGCCGCCGTCGCCCCGAGACCATGGGTGGCCGCCCGTCCGTCGTGCTCCACGTTGGATTGATGGCACGGACGGCCCGGTCGACAGGAGCGATACGGCATCGGTGGATGCTCCCCCCATAGGTCCGTCCGCTTCATGTACGGCCGGCCATACTGACAATAGGTTACCCGGCCAGTGGGCTGCCCCAGGAACCATCGAAGCCGTCCCTGGGGGTTCTCGAGGAACCAGTACTCCGGGGCGAGCGCCCGAATCAATCCTACCGCATGAAAGGCCAGCGCAACCGCGTTTCGAGCGCCGGGGGTGAGCGGGCGCTTTTCGGTAAAGTCCCAGGCGTCGTGATTGCCAGCCGGACTAAAATACGTGCACGGCGGGCTCGCCAAGACAACAAGTAGCTCGATGGCCTCTCGATCGAGACCAATCACTTCCAAGAGATCCCTGGGCGTGAGGGTTTGGATGTCTGCGACGAGGTCGGGGTCAAATTCCGCTTCGATATCGACGCGATAGACCGCCCACTCGGGGTCTGACTCGAACGCCGCGGAGAAACCACCCAGGCCGCTGAACAGGTCGAGACACACCTTCGGCTCACCCCCAACGGTGGCCCTCATGGCTCCACCTCCTTCTCCGGGACGGCCACCCAGCGGATTACGCCGTCTGCGAATTCGATGCGGATGCCCAGCCAGCCGGGCGGGTAGTTCCCCGCGCTGGGGCCAGCGCATCGGATGGGGATGATGACATCGTAGGCGTGCCGGTCACACCGATACCCCAGCGTGACACACACCGCTATACTCAGTCTGTCAACGAGAAGGGGGTTGTTGAGCCGTTGGCTGCCCTTCGTCCCACCGAGAGGGCATCCACACTCGGGACAGACAACTTCGCCGCTACGGTCGCGTGTGGGCGCTCTCAGGACATCCCGAGGAGCAACCCCGTAGTCCACGAGGCTCATCGGCCCAACTCCGCTTCCAGCGCACACCCTGCACACAGTTCTCGCTCGTCGACGATCGCACCAGCCCGCCGCTCACCACAGTCCTCACAGTCTGGAGCGATGATGTCGAAGCCGCCGTCCGTGACTAGCTCCGGTTCCTTGAACAGGTCCCGACTCTCGTAGCGTTCCCCGATCGGCGAGAGCCCAGCATCCTCTGGACCATGTTCGTCGAGGAAGTGTTTCCACCGGGCTTCGTTCTCTTCGAACTCGTGGGTGCAGAAGGGGCAGGCGACGAGCTTGCAGACGCGCTTGCTTCGCCCGTACTCCTTGATTTCGAGAACGCCCCGCATCGTCACGTCGGGGTCTGCACTCACGCAGACCACCCCGTGACAACCGTCGCTAACGAGTCGTAAGCGGACGGATAAACCCCTACGAAGGGTAAAAGTACGTCATGGGATCGCCCGGATTTGAACCGGGGTCACGGGCACCCAAGGCCCGAAGTATACCAAGCTAACCCACGATCCCGTACCATTCGTACCTGACGACGAACGGTAAGGGTTTCGTTCCTCGTCACTCGGTTGGATGGGTTGGCCACAACACCTTATACTGTATTCACGCAAACGACACGTGGGATGCCACGTGTCGAACGGTGACCGTATCGCAGCGTATCTTGAACATGCATTGGATTCGGCGGAACACCCCGAGGCCCGTTTCTGGATTCGGACGGCGATGCAGCTCGCCGTCGACGACCGGCAGGAAGCCGAGTAGCAGCGCGCTACGGTGAGCCGGCGATGCTGGCTGGTTCTCGCGGCCGGGCCGCCCGAAACTCTATCCCGGAGCCCGACAACCACCCGGGCATGGTCACGTTCATCGAGGTCGCGATACTGCTGCTCGCACTCGCACTCCTGTTCGGCGCGTACCGGACGGTGCGGGCGGTGAAGCCGTTCGTGTGGAACGCGGTGGTGGGGCTCGTCGTCCTGCTCGCGGCGAACTGGTTCGGGGTGCCCGTCGATATCACCTGGCTGTCGGTGCTCGTCTGCGCGATCGCGGGTGTCCCCGGCGCGCTCCTCGTCATCATCCTCGCGTACGTCGGGCTGGCGTTCGGGCCGGCGGCGACGCTCGCGTTCCTCCCGGGGTGAGTGGCGTGGCGGTCGAGCAACCACGGTTCCAGCTAGACCCGATTCGGCGCGCCATCGGCGGCGGTATCGCGGGCACCATCGTCATGGCGGTCGTCCTCCTGATCGGTGAGGCAGAAGCCCGCTTTCAGCTGGGGCTCGCCGGTGCACTCGCCCGGTACGTGGGCGTGGGCGACCTCCCACTCGTCGGCCTGTTCGCGTTCCTCGCGGCGGGGATGGTCGTCTGGCCGCTCCTGTTCCTCGCGGTCGACCCATACCTCCACCGCATCCCCGGTGGGAGCGACCCGGCGGTTCGGGGCATCGCGTTCAGCGTCCCGCTCTGGGGGCTCTACATGCTGCTTGCGTCACCGTCGAACGGCGGGCTCGTCCTCCTCTTGCACGTCGGGTTCACGCTGTTCGCGCACCTGCTGTACGGGTTCACGCTCGGCGCGGTCTACTACTCGCTCTCCGACTCGGTCTCCGATTCGGGCTGATACTGCTCCCACTCCCCGGTGAGGCGGGGGTGTTCGTCCACGAGCCCCCAGGGGTCCCCGGAGTCGATCTCTTCGCCGAGACGGATCGTCTGCACGACGTTCCACAGGAGGACGAGCTGGCCGAGCGCGATGATCGCCGCACCGACGCTCGCCGCGACCTGGAGCCACTGGAGCTCGGGCGGGTAGGCAGCGTGGCGTCGCGGCAGGCCGATGATGCCGAGCAGGAGGAGGGGCGTGAACGCCACCCAGACGCCGACGAACGTCAACGCGAAATGTAGCTGTCCGAGTCGCTCGTCGTACATCCGGTCGAAGAGCAACGGGAACCAGTAGTAGAACGCGGCGAACAGCGCGAACGGGATGAGGCCGACGATGATGAGGTGGAAGTGCCCGACGACGTAGTAGGTCCCGTGGAAGATGAGGTCGACGGGAATCGCCGCGAGGAACACGCCCGTCACGCCACCCAGGATGAACGTCGAGACGGACCCGACGCAGAACAGCATCGGGGTGGTGAGGCGGAGGCGGCCGTTCCACATCGTCGCGATCCAGTTGAACACCTTCACCGCGGACGGCACCGCGATGGCGACCGATATCGCCATGAAGGACGCCTGGAGTCGGAGGTCGAGCCCCGTCGCGAACATGTGGTGCGCCCAGACACCGAAGGAGAGGACGCCGATGGCGAGCGTCGAGTAGACGATGAACTTGAACCCGAAGAGGGACCGGCCAGCGAACCGGGGGAGGATGAGGCTGATGAGCCCCATCGGTGGCAGGACGAGGATGTAGACCTCGGGGTGGCCGAAGAACCAGAAGAGATGCTGCCAGAGCAACGGGCCGCCGCCCTGCACGGCGAAGAACGTCGTGTCGAAGATGCGGTCGAGGAGGAGCATCACGATGGCGCTCCCGAGCACGGGGAACGCGAACAGGATGAGGCCGGACTGGGTGAGCATCGCCCACGAGAAGATGTCGAGGTCCGACCACGGGACCGTGCGCTCCTCGAAGATGGTGACGATGAAGTTGCAGGCGGCCATGATGGTCGCGACGCCGCTCAGGTGCAGGCCGAGCAGGGCGACGTCGAGTGCGGGATTCGGTGACGTGGTCGAGAGGGGCGCGTACAGCGTCCAGCCGACGGCGGGCGGCGCGAGCGTGAAGAACGGGGCAGCGTACGCTGGCGCCATCCCATCGAGAAGGTGGCCGACGACGTCCGTGAGGAGGCCGTTGCGCGTGAGCACGAGTGCGGCGGGGAGGAGCCAGAACGCGATGGCGTTGATCCGGGGGAACGCCATGTCGTCGGCACCGATGAGCGGTGGGACGAGGAGGTTCGCGAACCCGGCGATGGCGGGCGTGGCGAAGAAGAACAGCATCGTGAGGCCGTGCATCGTGAACAGGCCGCCGTACGTCTCGGCGTTCCAGACGTCGGTCGCTGGCGTGAGGAGCTCCGTCCGCATCATCAGGGCGTCCGTCCCACCCCACAGGAAGCCGACGAGCGCGAGCACGAGGTAGAGCTTCCCGATGGCCGTGTGGTCGACGGTCGTGAGCCACCGCCGGAGCCCCGGGGGTTTCGTGGATCGTGCGCCGCCGTCGGCGTGACCGGCGGCACCCGAATCACTGGCATCGGGGCCGACGCCGGGAAGCCACCATCCCATATTCGCGGGCCTTCTCGCGGCTCCGGGATAAAGCGACTGGCGGTCGGCCGCTCGTCGCCGGCGACCCGTCAGGCAGCTGCCGGGCTGTCAGGCGGGCTGGAGCCCCCAGAAGTACGCGATGCCGAGCGTCGTCACGACGGCGAAGATGAGCTGGAGCGGGGTGCCGACGCGCACGTAGTCCGTGAACTTGTACCCGCCGGGACCGTACACGAAGAGGTTCGTCTGGTAGCCGACGGGCGTCATGAACGCCGTGCTGGCGGCGAACGTGACGGCGAGCACGAACGCGAACGCGTTGGCGTCCAGCCCCCGGGCGGCCTCGACGGCGACGGGGATCATGAGGACGACGCTCGCGTTGTTGCTGATGACGTTCGTCAGGAGCGCGGTCAGGAGGTAGAACACGCCGAGGACGACGATGAGTGGCATGTAGCCGGCGGCGAGCAGGACGAGTTCGGCGATGAAGTCGGCGCCGCCGGTCTCCGTGAGCGCGATCCCGAGCGGGATGACGCCGGCGAGCAGGAAGATGACGTCCCAGTGGACGGCGTCGTAGACCTCGGTGGGCTTGAGGCAGCGCGTGACGACCATGCCGAGCGCACCGGCGAGCGCGGAGACGACGATCGGGATCGAGGTGAGGGCGGCGACGCCAACGACGGCCGCGACGATGCCGACGGCGACCGGGATCTTCCCCTCCTGGTAGTCGTGGCGCTCGATCTCCTGGGCGACGATGAAATCTCGATTGGCGTCGAGGCGCTCGATGGAGTCGACCGAGGCCTGGACGAGGAGCGTGTCACCGACCCGGAGCGGGGTGTTGTCGATGCGCTGTCGGATGAGTTCGTCACCGCGACGGAGGGCGAGGACGGTGGCGTCGTAGCGACCCCGGAAGGACGCCGAGGCGAGCGTCTCCCCGACGAGCGACGAGCCGGGGCTGATGACGAGTTCGACGAGGTTCGTCCCCTCGGCCTCGGGTTCGAGCTCCTCCTCGCTCGGCGTGACGTCGGGCACGAGGTCGAGCCCCTCGACGTCCATCAGGTCGACGAGGGTCGCCCGGTCGGTCCGCACGAGGAAGATGTCCCCGGCCTGCACGGTCTTCCGCGCGAGTGGTTCGAGGAACGCCTTGTTCCCCCGGATGAGCTGGAGGATGTCCGCGTCGAAGTCGGTCTCCTCCAGTGCTTCCTCGACGGTCAGGTCGACGATGGGGGAGTCCTCCCGCACCCGGACCTCCGTGAGGTAGTTCCCCATCTGGAACTCCTCCGTCAGGTCGGCGGCGGGCTTGATGCGGGCGGGGATGAGCTTCCGGCCGATGGTGAGCATGTACACGAACCCGACCACGGTCACGATGAGGCCGAGTTTCGTGAACTCGAACATCGAGAACTCGTGCAGCCCGAGCGTCGGGTACTGGACCGCGAGTTCGCCCGTGATGCTCGACGCGAGGATGTTCGTCGACGTCCCGATGACCGTCAGCATCCCGCCGAACATCGACGCGTAGCTGAGGGGGATGAGGAGTTTGGAGGGCGAGATGTTGCTCTCCTCGGCGATGTCGGTGACCATCGGGAGCAGGATGGCGACGGCGGCGGTGTTGTTGATGAACCCCGAGATGGGGCCGACGACACCCATCGTCGCCGCGAGATTCTTCGCCTCGCTCCCCCGCGTGATCGCCGCGATCTTCCGCCCGAGGATCTGGATGACGCCGGTCTGCTGGACGCCCGCGCTGAGGATGAACATCGCGAGGACGGTGATCGTCGCCGAACTCGAGAACCCCGAGAGGCCCTCAGTCGGCGATATCTGCGTCCAGGGACTGAGCAGCATCAGGGAGACCATGACCCCCAGCGCGGTCATGTCGATGGGGATCGGCTCCGTCGCGAACAACACCAGTGCGACCAGGATGATCGCGAACACGAGCAGCATCTCTGGTGTTATCGACGGAACTGGCACACACGAGTGAACGCGAAGCGACTAGAAAAAACCCGCCATCCCTGCGCCCAGTGTCTGCCGGGATCAGGCGTTCTCGTTCTCCATCAGCTCGATGTCGCCGACGATCTGGTAGGGGTGTTTGTCCTTCCGGATGCCATCGAGCATGAGGAACGCCTGGTCGGGGTCGAGGAAGTGCGTCGTCACCGCCCGCCCGAGACGGGTCGGCTGGAGGCCGTCGATGAAGTCGTACTCGATGAGCTTTCCTAGGGCGTGCTTCGTCGGGATGTCGCCGACCATCCGGTCGTTCAATCGCTTGGCGTGCTTCCCGCCGACGACGACGTTCGCGAGCGTCTCCTCGATAGCGGCGTTCTCGTCGTACGTCGTCACGACGTCCTCCATCTCGCCCTTCAGGAGTTTGAACGCCGTCTCGTCCTCCGTCCCCTCCATGCTCCCGTGGTAGACGGCGTCCGGCTCCACGAGCATGTAGACCTTCCCGCGGTCGTGGTAGTCGGGACGGCCCGCCCGGCCGAGCATCTGCTCGAACTCCTGCACGGACAGCCACTCGATGCCCATCGCGAGCGAGTCGAAGACGACCTGGCTCGCGGGGAAGTCCACCCCCGCCGCCAGGGCTGCGGTCGTGACCACGGCCGCGAGGTCCTGGTTGCCGAACTGGCGTTCGACCTTCTTCCGCTCGCCGTAATCGAGGCCCGCGTGGTAGGCGGCTGAGGGGTAGTCCAGCTTCCGGGAGATCTCGTGGCATCGGCGCCGCGAGTTCGTGAACACGATCGTTTGGCCCTGGTAGCCCTTCGAGGACTCGCGGTCGTACTCCCGGCGCACCAACTTGTTCGTGATGCGCGGCTTCTCCTGTCCGTCCGCGAACGTCACGTGACGCTCGATGGGCACGGGGCGCTCCTCGAACTCGATGAGGTTCCCGCCGAGCTGCTGGGCGAGCTGCCCGGGGTTCCCCACCGTCGCGGAGAGGTAGATCCACTGCGCGCCGTGGTAGTCCCGGCGCTGCTGTTCGCGCTGCTCGGTGTAGTACTTGAGCCGCGAGATGAGGCCATCGAGCCGGTGCCCGCGCTCCTCCTCCTTCAGCGTGTGGACCTCGTCGATGACCACCGTCCCGATGTCACCGAGATTTCGTCCTGTGCGGAGCGCGTGGTCGATCCCTTCGTACGTCCCGACGATGACGTCCGCGTTCGGGTCGAACGCGTGCCCGTCGTCCCGGATCCGGGAGGAGCCGACGCGAATCGTGACGTTCGCGAGATGGCCATATTCGTCCTTGAAGTCCTCGTGCTTCTGGTTCGCGAGCGCCACGAGGGGCACCAGAAAGAGCATCTTCCCCTTCCCGGAGAGGTGGCGATGGAGGCCCGCCATCTCCCCGATGAGCGTCTTCCCGGTCGCGGTCGCGGACACGACGAGCTGGTCCTCACCTTCGACGAGCCCGTTCTCCACCGCGAGACTCTGCACCGGCAGCAGCGTCTCGAAACGGTCCTCGAGGAGCTCCTGAACGCCGGGATGCAGGTCGAGCGAATCCACCCGCACCGGGTCGATATCTTCCGTCGTCGCCGACACCTCGTCGAACTTCGTCAGGTCTGGGTCCAGATCGCCAGAGAGCAGATTGATGATGCGGTCGAGGTCCTGCACTTCCAGCAGCAGGTCCTCGAGTCGGCCCTGCGCAGCAGCAGTCAAACTTCCCGTGAACGACAGCTCCCGCTCCAGCTCGCGCTTCGCACAGTCGAAACAGATGTACTCCCCATCCGACTCGATCGCGGTCTCCGCCGTGATCGGCGAGTAGTCACTCTTGTTCGCACAGAGTCGACACGTCCGCACCACCGCCGCCTTATCCTCCAGCTGGTAGCCCGCCAGCAGCTCCTTCAGCTCCGACTGCTTCGACTGCCGCGTCTGACTACTCACCCGGATCCGCGTCGCCCGCCGCGCGATATCCACGAACTGGTCCGGCCGCCGCGGCTCTTCCCCACCACTCGTCTTCAGCCGGAACTTCGCCGGACGGGGGCCGGCATCAGTCTCCGAGACCTCCAGCTTCGCCCGGAACAGCCGCTCATCGTCCCGGATCGCCACGACCAAGAAGTCGTCGCCGGTCTGATGGAGGAAGAGCGTATCGACCTGCTGACCCTGCGTCGCCACTATGAGTAGGAGTATAGGGCCGCGCTATTTCAGGAATTCGCTCTCGGGATGAGGAGTGGTGATTTCAGGTTCTGGGAGGGGAACGGCGGATACGTCTGATGTGGCGGTTTCAGCAGGGATCCAAACCACGTGAATTGGCGTCTGTACCGATGATTGGGTGGGAATTCGAAAGGGGCCGAGTTCTCGTGTGTCTCCTCGTCGGGCCCTATCCGAGTGAACGGAGCGAACGAGGATATCCCGGCGAGAGCGCACGAGAACGAGGGGGCTTTCGGAGGAAACGGCAGTGTGTAGTAACACACTACAGAATCCATATCTTTTGAAATCGGTTGATATCTCCCGAAATCGACCCGTATCTATTGAAATGGGTGTTTTCGAAGCGAAATCGCTGATTTCAGAAAATATCGGGGTTGTTCATTCTGCTCCGTTTCCGTGGGAAAGCCCGCCGGGGCGCTCGACTCGGTGCCACGGCGAGAGGCAAGTCTCTCGCCTGCTCTCGTTCGCTTCGCTCACGAGACGCTCGCTGCGCGCCTCGCTTCGCTCGGTGCTTTCGTCGCCCGCCGTCGTCGAGCGCCCCGCTCCCTTTCAGTCCTCCCACCGCCCTCCGCACCACAACCGCCTTCCGCAACCGCCACCGCAAACCGCAGGGCCGCGCCACGGAGGGCGCGGCGACCGCACGGCGGCTGGACGGAATTCGCGATACTTGGTTGGTTTCCCTCCAGCGGTTCGAGGACGGGAAGCCAGACTCGGGGTTCGCGTGTTATTCGTCGTCGAGAACCTGAATCGTATCGTCACCGTTCGGGACGACGCAGATGAACGCACCAGGAGTATCGCTTTCGTTCCGGTACCAGTGAACGACACCGGCCGGAATCAGCAGTGCGTCGCCCTCGCTGACGGTGTACTCGGTCGCCTCGCCGTCTTCGACGAGGCCGACGGTGTACTCGCCCTGGAGGACGTACTGCTCGTGCTCGACCTCGTTCGTGTGCTTCGGAACCATGGCGCCGGGTGAGAGTTCGAAGCGCCGCATCGCGAAGTTCGGGCCAACGTCGGGGCCGATGAGCACGGATTTCGACATCCCTTCGCCGGCGTCCACGGTCTCCATCTCGACGGTGTCGGCGTCGATGATCTGGGGTCGCTGTGTAGACTCACTCATGCCTACTCGTTGGTCGGCACGCATCTTAGTCGTGGTCGTTCCGCGAGGCGGCGGTCGAGAAACCGTTCGAACGTCAGTCGTCGGCGTCCGCTTCCGCGACGTCGAGTGGCGGCAGTCCGTCCTCGATCTCGTCGCGACGCGGCTCCAGCCATTCGGGCAGGACGAGCTTCACGCCGAGTGAGTCGAGTGGTTCGTCGACGGTGTAGCCGGGTTCCTTCGTCGCCCATTCGAACAGCACACCGCCCTGCGTCCGAGCGTAGACGGATTTGAACCATTTGCGGTCGATGACCTCGGTCGGTCGGAGCCCCTCGGCCTGGATGACGTCGCGCCAGTCCTCCTGGTCGTCGTCGGTGACCTGGAAGGCGACGTGGTGGACGGTACCGGCGCCCGGAATCCCTCTCGGTGCCTGCGGGTCCTCGAGGATGTCGACGACGTATCCGAGGTCGCCGTGGGATTCGTAGCGTTTGCGGTCGTGTTCGCTCGCGGTCTCCTCGAACCCCATCGTCTTGAGGAGTGTCGCGGTCGCGTCGGCGGACTGCAGGGTGAGCGTGACACCGAAGAACCCCCGGATGGCGTGCTCCTCAGGGACCGGTGAGTCGGGCAGATTGGCCGGAGGCGCGTCCGGCCGGGCGACGAGTTCGAGGGGGAGGCCGTCTGGGTCGCGGAACGGGATGACGGAGTCGCCGAAGCGCTCGATCGGGTCGTCGGCGTCGACGCCGAGTTCGTGGAAGCGGTCCGTCCAGAACTCGACCGAGTCATCCGGAATCACGAACTGCGTGGCGGTCGCCTGCCCGACACCGACCTGACCGGGGCGGGCGTCGGTGTACGGGAAGAACGTCATGCTCGTCCCCGGCGAACCGTCGTGGTCGGCGTAGAAGAGGTGGTAGACGGAGACGTCGTCCTGGTTCACGCTCTGCTTGACGAGCCGCAGGCCCAGCGTCTCGGTGTAGAACTCGTAGTTTCGGCCGGGGTCGCTTCCGACCGCGGTGACGTGATGGATTCCCGGGATTGGGTCGGGCATGGGCGTGAAATGGGTCCGCGTGGGGATTATAGTCGTGGCCCCGGCGAGCCACGCCCACACCCTCAGAGCCCGAGGACGTCGCGGGCCTCGGCAACCGACGCCACTGGCCGATTCAGCTCCTCGGCGACGCGGACGAATCGCTCGACGAGCTGCGCGTTGCTCTCCGCGAGTTCGCCACGTTCGTAGTAGACGTTGTCCTCGAGCCCGACTCGGACGTGCCCGCCGAGGAGCAGTCCCGTCGTCACCATCGGGAGCTGGTGCGGACCGAACCCGAGCGTGTTGAACTTCGAACCGTCCGGGAGGTTGTCGACGAGGTGCTGGAGGTTCCGGGGACTCGGCTGAGTCAGCGTCCCACCGCCGAGGATGAGCGTCGCGTACACGGGCTCTCGGAGGTCGCGGCGGTCCAGAAGACCATGCACCTCGTTCAGGTGCCCGTCGTTGAACACCTCCAGTTCCGGCTTGATCCCCCGAGACAGCATCTCGTCGTGGAGCGAGTCCACGAGCCCCCGCGAGTTCTCCGACGTCAGGTGGTCGTATCGATTCAATGGACCCATGTCGAGGCTCGCCATCTCGGGTGCGGGGTCGGTTCGGAGCGGCTGGTGGCGGAGCTCGCCGGGGGCGCCCGTGCCGCCCGTCGAGTGCTGGATGATGACGTCGTCCGTTCGCGCCCGGATTGCGTCGTCGATAGCCTGGAAACGCTCGACGTCGAAGGACCGTTCGCCGTTCGGTTTTCGGGCGTGGACGTGGACGACCGACGCGCCAGCCGCGACCGCTTCCGCCGCCGCCCGCCCGATCTCCGCCGGGCTCTCGGGGATGTTCGGATTCGACTCCTTCCCGTGCACACCCCCGGTGAGCGCAGCGGTGACGACGACGGGGTCGCCAGCGAGATAGTCGTCGTAGGTCATGACCCGTCCCCGGCGCCGGCTTCCGCCTCCTGCTCGAGGTAGATCTCGCAGTGTTCGGCGTGGTGGAGGTCGTATCGGTCGTTGCAGACGTCGGCGCGCATCGGCTGGACGAAGGAGTCGGTGACGGTGCAGAACGCCCGCTCGGTGTCGAACGACTTCCTCTCGCCCTCGTCGCGGTATTCGAGGTACGGACAGCGCATACTGATTCCTCTCACCCGGCGCGGATAACGATTCGCGGTACCGGGGTACGCCGCCGACTGACCAAACCATAGGGGGCTGCGGGACGAACCGCGGACCATGACTCTTGCAGGACCCGACGCCCGGACGGGGACCCCGTTCCGGTTCGACTACGACCCCGCCACGATCCGATTCGGCGCCGGCTGTGTCGCCGACCTCGCCGACGAACTCGACGCACACGGTCTCGATCGCGCACTCGTCGTCTGCGGCCAGACCGTCGGCACCACGCCCGAAGTCATCGACCCCGTCCGCGACGGTCTCGGCGACAAACTCGCGGGCGTGTTCGCCGAGACGACGCCCGAGAAGCGGCTCTCGACCGCGTTCGACGCCCGTGACGCCCTCAGGAAGCACGACGCCGACGTCATCGTGAGCCTCGGTGGTGGGAGCAGCCTCGACGTCGCGAAGGTCGCGAGCGCGCTCGCGGGCGACGTTCGGGAGCCCGAACAGGTCGGCGCGGAACTCGTCGAACGCGGCACCATCTCCATTCCCGAATCCGGCCTCACACCCATCGTCGCCATCCCCACGACGCTCGCCGGCGCCGACCTCACACAGGTCGCGGGCGTCACCGCCGACCCCGCGTTCGGTGTCGTCGACGAATCCGCCAGCGGCGGCATCTCGTCGCGCCGCCTCATGCCCACCGCCGTCTGCTACGACCCCGAACTCGTCGCCACGACCCCCGAGTCCATCCTCCGGGCGTCCGCGATGAACGGCTTCGACAAGGGCCTGGAGACGCTGTACGCGTCGACCGCGACCCCGATCACCGACGCCACCGCCGTCCGCGGCCTCCAGCTCCTCGCCCCCGGCCTCCGCCAGCTCGGCGAATACGGCCCCTCCGCCGACACGCTCGAACCCGTCCTCGAGGGCACCATGCTCGTCCAGTACGGCATCTCCCGGCCGGACGCCCTCACGGTGTCCCTCATCCATTCCTTCGGGCACGCCCTCACACGGACCTACGACGTCCAGCAGGGCGCCGCTCACGGCGTCGTCGCCCCGTACGCGCTGGACTATCTCTTCGACGAAGTGGACGGCCGCCGGGACCTCCTCACCACCGCACTCGACGTCGCCACGACCCCCCAAGCTGGCCCGGACGAACAGGCGACTGCCATCGTCGACGAGGTCACCGCCGTCCGGGACGCCCTCGGCCTGCCGACCCGATTGCGGGACGTAGCGGGTCCCGAACCCGACGAGTTCTCCGAGGTCGCCCGGAACGTCGTCGAGGACTCGTTCATGGCGAACACGCCCCCGGGGCTCGACGCCACGCCCGACGCTATCGAGGCCGTGCTGAAGGCGGCCTGGTAACGCCCTTCCCGCACTTGTCGGGAGGCTATCCACCCGTCTCGCCCCTGCCCCCGCTTTTAAGCGCACGCCCTCGGTATCGATGGGCATGCGGAGTTTCACGGTCGGGAGCGTGTTCGGCATCCCCATCAAGCTTGACGTCACGTTCCTGCTCATCCTGCCGGTGTTCGCGTGGCTCATCGGCAGCCAGGTCGGACTGTGGGTCGAGACGCTCAACGCCGCCCCGTTCTCGGCGAACCTCGACGCCGCACAGCTCACCGCGGGGAACACCGAGTGGCTCCTCGGGACCGCGGCCGCCATCGGCCTGTTCGTTGGTGTCGTCCTCCACGAACTCGGGCACAGCGTCGTCGCGATGCGCTACGGGTTCCCCATCGACTCCATCACGCTCTGGATCCTCGGCGGCATCGCCCAGCTCTCGGACCAGCCCGAGGACTGGAAGCAGGAGCTCTTCATCGCCATCGCCGGCCCCGTCGTCAGCATCGCCCTCGGCGCCATCTCCTTCGTCGCGCTCCACCAGCTTCCCGCGAGCGTCGACCTCCTCCGGTTCGTCGTCGGCTACCTCGCGCTCATGAACTTCGCGCTCGCCGCGTTCAACCTCCTCCCCGGGTTCCCGATGGACGGCGGCCGCGTCCTCCGCGCCCTCCTCGCGCGCACCCGGCCGTTCGCGCAAGCCACGAAGATCGCCGCGGAGGTCGGGAAATCCTTCGCCCTTCTCCTCGGCATCCTCGGGCTCTTCGGCACGAACATCATCCTCATCGGCATCGCGTTCTTCATCTACATCGGCGCCTCCGGCGAAGCCCAGCGCACCGTCATGACCGCCGCCTTCGAGGGTGTTCGAGTCGAGGACGTGATGACGCACGGCGACCAGGTGAAGACCGTGCGCTCCGACGAATCGGTCGCCGACCTCATGGAGCGCATGTTCACGGAACGCCACACCGGCTACCCCGTCGTCGACGACGGCCACCTCGTCGGCATGGTCACGCTCGACGACGTCCGCCAGGTCAGGGAGGTCGAACGGGACGCCTACCGCGTCGAGGACGTCATGAACGACGCCGTCTACACCATCCCCCGGTACGCCGACGCGATGGACGCGCTCGAAACGATGCAGGAACACGGCGTCGGCCGCCTCGTCGTCGTCGACGCCGAAGGCGAACTCACGGGTCTCGTCTCCCGGACCGACCTGATGACGGCCTTCGACATCATCAAATCGAGCGGCGTGCAGTCCACCGTCCCCTCGACGGAGCAACCGTAGTCACGGGCACCACCCGGTCCCCCTCGACCCACTCACCCCCACAGATTTGTTGGAATCTTTGCGTAAGTATTAACTATCGAACTCGTGAGAAAACTAGCCGTCATGCGCGTCACCCGCACGCACGTGCTGCTCCTGATCGTACTGCTCACCGCACTCCTGCTCGCGGCCGACTCAGCCGCTGCGGCCGAGGTGGGGAGTCAGCAGATCGATTGCTGGACGTCCTCCGGTGGCTCGATCACGGTCTGTTACTAGGAACTCGCCCACCGGGTCTCCCAGAGCACCAGTCCACCGACCGCGACCGCCGTGGCGAGCACTGCGTTCACGCTCGCCGTCAACACGATCGCGACGAATCCCACGCCGATAGCGACGAGAAGCGCCGGCCGCGGATTGCCGTCGGTCGCGCGGTCTACGGCCACGAGGAACACGACGCCGATGCCGATTCCGGCGACGACGTCGACGAGGTAGTGGACGCCCAGCACGACTCTCGACCCCGCCACCAGCACCGTCACCGCGCCCGCCGCGAGGAGTCGGTCGCGGCGCTCCCAGACCGTGAGCGTCAGCGCAGCGCCGCCATAGACGACCGTCGTCTTGAGCGCGTGGCCACTCGGGAACCCGAAGCCGTCGCCCGTCACCAGGCTCTCGTAGACACCACCGAGGACGACGGGGAGCCACACCGGAATCGTCGCCGTTCCCGCAGCCGGCGGCCGTGGCAGCCCGAACACGTCCTTCAGCGCATACGTCACCGCGAACGACCCCATCACGAGCGCGAGCAGATAGAGCGCGTCACGCCGCGGGTGCTCCGAGATACCTTCCCGCCGCAAGCCGAACACGAACACCGCGATCACACCCGCGACGACGAACCACATGTCGCCAAGCTGCGTGACGAGCCCAGCGATGGCCACGACCCAGTCAGGCAACTCGGCCGCCACCGCCGCCTCCCCGAACCCCCGCGGCAACTCAGAACCCCCCGAAGCGGAGGGACACCATCACGCCGATGAGCACGAGCTGGAGGACGCCCTGCAGGCCACCGAGCTTCGCGTTCTGCCGCCCGATCGCCGCGATCACCGAGGGGTCGGGGTGCTCCGACGTCATCTCGAGGTACATCCGGACCTCGCCCGGCATCAGGAACCCAAAGCCCTGCACGGAGAGCAGGGTCACGATGGCGAGCGTCACGACGATCGCGGGCTGCGTGAGCTGGAGCGACCCGATCGTCATCGCCACCCACGCCAGCGACCCCACCGTCGCCACCACGAACGGCACCCGCCACCGCCAGTCCGACCACCCGTTCAGCCGCCACCCCACCAGCAGCAAGACCGGGATCAGGTTCGCCGCCGTGAACACCGCCAACCACGGCTCCGAATGCGGAAACAACCCCAGCCGCAATGCCAGCGTGATCCCCGCCCCGATCGTCGCGAACGCCAGCGATGGCAACAGGAACGACGTCTTCGGCGTCAACCGCTGGAACACCTTCGCCGTCGCCTCGTCATCCACCCCGCCCAGCACCGGCCCCAGCACCGCCCCGAGGAAGATATCGATCCCCGTCCACAACAGTCCCGCCATCACGTGCACGTACGTATGCCCCTGCAGCGACGCCACCGTCACCGCATACCCGAACGCCGCAACCGGCACCAGCACCGCCCCAGCAGCGAACGCCGGATTCGCCCGCCCAGCCATCCCTCGAATCGTCCCCCGAATCGTCCGACCAGACATATGTCACGCAGATTGAGTGGGAGAACTTGAGTGTTGGTGTGGCGGAAACGTGGCGACATGGTGCGGTGCGTCTCGGTGTCGGAACTGTGATTCGTTCTGCGTGTCCACTGAAGCGGCACTGGAAGGGTCACGAACGCTGGATCAACGCCGTGAGAACCCACTTAGCGACGCGATGGGGTGCCTGCGCCGATGAGGAACCGCAAGCGTCGTGGGGCAAGTTTGCCGAAGTCGGCTTTCCGATGACAGGCCTCGCAGAGCGAGATGACGTTATCGAGCGAATGTGCATCTACCTTCTCGTGTCGGTCTGATTCGATGAACGACCGAACCGGAATGATGTGGTGCACATCCGGATTCCGGCCGATTTCGTGCTTCGGTTTCCCACAGATGCAACAACGGTAGTCATCACGTTCCAGTGCCTTTCTGCGGATCGCGTTCCAGCCGACGCCGTACGCCCCATTCCCACCGCCTTTCCAGTTTGGATGGCCGTCACCACTGAATGACCTCGAGAGCCAGTCTTGTCGACACTCCTCACTACAGACAACGACATCGCTGGTTACTGCACTCGGATATCGGTTGACCACCGCCTCACACATCGTGCAGGAGAACTGCTGCTTGCCGCCGTTCCACCGATGATGCGCCGACCCCTCGATCTGCGGTATCGACCGCCACTGTTCGGTCTCGATACAGTCACCGCAGTACAGTCCTTCCTTCTCCGATTGATAGTACTCGAATCTGTCACCGCAAAGTTCGCACTCGCCTTGAGTTTTCTTCCCCTGGTAGTTCGGATTGTTCTTCCCTGCATAGGAGACAGCCTCCGTTCGACATTGTTCGGAGCAGTACTTTTTCTCGTAACTACTGTGGAACGCTTCGCAACAAAAGTCGCACTCCCGATTAGCAAGCCGTTCACCGTGGGTTCTCGTGTGGTGGACTCCGAGTCCCCGTCGTGTGTCGAACACGTCATCGCATTTGGGGCAGGAGAACGTCGGCATAGAACCCGCATAGTTCGTTTTCGGGTTTCAACTTACGCCGGGCTGTCCACCCCGATAAAGTATAAGAAAACTGAAATGAGTCCAGGTGCGAGAATTGAACTTTGGTCGCTCCCTCCGGTCGCTCCCGAGTTCAATTCTCGCACGAAGGACTTCATCCGCTCACGGACTCGCGACACGCACAGCGGTCGCTCGTCGTTATTGTTCGCGGAATGAAAGGTCCAGGTGCGAGAATTGAACCCGCGTCTCAGCCTCCACAAGGCTGAAGGATAGTCCACTACCCCAACCCGGACACGCACCCGAATCTACGCGCGGCGAGTTTTTAATACGTTACGTTTCGGCCCCCGGACCAGCATCACTCCCCACCGCCACCGGCACTACCGCCGCCAGCGCCCGAACCATCGTCGCCGGTACCACCGCCAGCACCCGCACCACCGCCGCTACCGCCGCCGCTGCCGCCACCTGAATCCGACTGTGAACTACTTCCCGAGCCGACAGCGGAGACCGCCTGTCCGTCGTGCCGGATGACGAGTTCGAAGTGTTGGCTCGCCGGAACCTGGATGACGACCTCGTAGTGCACGATGCCGCCGTTCTCGCAGGACTTCTCGGGTTTCTCGGTGTCCTCGGTCGTGTTCACGTCGAGGCGGTACGCGCCGTCATCGGTCTTCGTCAGGCTGGTGTCGTCGACGACGTAGTTCGCCCCCGGAACGGTGACGTTCCCCGCAATCTCGACGGTGCGGATACCCTCGCTCTCCTGATTGGCGATCTCGAAGCCCCGCATCGGGTCGGCGACACACTGTCCACCAGTCGACGTCGTGCTCACGATCTCGGGGTCGACGTCAGCCGGTGTCGTGGTATCCGACCCGGGAATCACGCCGCTACAGCCGGCGAGTGCGACGAGGACGACCAGGGCTACGGGGAGGAGGGCTGGGCGAGCCATACGTCGAACTCGAAGCGGCTCCCCTATGGCTTTTGTCCTGCCTGGCCGCTCGCGACGCCCGAACATGGTCCAGGACGGCCCCAGACTTGTCGTCCCGAAAGCCGTTTCCCGGCCGACCCCCTACCACCGGGCAAGCGTGGCCGTTACGGACAAGATCTACATCAAGAACCACCGGCAGGTCGTCAGCCAGCTCGACGTCAACTTCCCGAAGGGCGCGTTCAGCGGCGCGACCCTCGACGTCCTCTTCGGTGGTGGCGGCGACCTCGAAGGCCTCAACGAGGCCACCCGGGAGCGCGTCCTCGACTTCTCGAAGGACTTCCTCGACTGCAGCTGCGAATCGAACCCCTACTGTGGCCATCCGGAGCGCAAGTTCATCCAGTACCTCCTCGACCTCCGCGCGGACGGCCTCGACCCCGAATCCATGGTGAACGTCATGACGGACGACTACATGGTGTACTGCTACCCCGGCGACCTCTACTCGTTCCTCGACGACGCCGTCCGCACGCTCGAAGCAGTGGAGGACCTCGCGGACGTCGACGGACGGCAGGAGAAGGCGCGGGAAGCCGCGAACCGGAAGCGGGACCTCGCGAGATAGAGCGGCGCGGCCTGAGCGGAGGTCTGGCGTCCTGGTTCAGCCGAGCTGGTACGTCTCCTCGGTCTCCAGCTCGTCGTCCAGGTCCTCGAGGAGGACGACGTCGTCGACGTCCTCGTCGGCCTCCATCTTCTCCCGCATGTTGTTGATGAAGGACTTGTGCTCCTCGAGCTGGTCGCGGAGGTGCTTCGCCTCGAGTTCGAGGCGTTCGTGCTCCCTGATGAAGGACTTCGGGACCTTCACCTTCGGTGGGAACTCGCTCCCGTCGACGTCCTCGGCTTCGTTCTCCGGGACGACGCGGACCTGGCCGTCGTGCGCGACGAGGCTGTCCACGTAGTCGCGGAACACTGCGGACAGGGAGATGTCGCGCTCCTCGGCGATGTCACGGAGCGCCTCGAACGTATCCTCGTTCACGCGGAACGAGATGGTCTTGTTCTTGTTCCCCATCGGTCACTCGAATCTCGACGCCGAGAAAACTTAAGGGTTTGTCAGACGCTACGGTGACGGTTCGGGCGCTGACTCGGCGTCAGCGGCCGATTCACCGGCGGCGTCCAGGTCCTCGAGGGCGTCGATGAGGGCCTGCTTGTACCGCGAGAGGTCCTCGCCGTACTCCTCGCGAGCACGCTGCGCGTACTCGTTGCCCTCGTCGTCGAACGCCTCGATGCGCTCCATCGTGCGCTCGGCGGTCTCGACGACCCAGCGGTCGCGGACGTCCTCGCCCACGGCGTTGATCGCTTCGGGGCGGACGCTGACGTTGATGTCGCCCTCGTCGGTCTCGTACGTCCGGGGTTTCCCGGTGAGGGAGACGTAGGATGGCGTGTCGGCGTCGCGCAGGAACGCTGCGGCGTCGGGCTGGTACTGGCCGGCGTACACGAAGAACGTGCCCGTCGGGTCGACGACGCGGCCGCGCCAGTACTCGTTGTCGTCGCCGATGTCCTCGGTCTCCGTGAGGGTGCCGACGGCGAAGATGCGGTTCACGCGCTCCCCCGTCGGGAGGAGGGCGTAGAGCGGTGCGCGTTCGTCGTCGGACTCCTTGAAGGTGAATCCGGCGTCGTTGAACTCGGTGGCGAAGACGCGGCGTGCGACCTCGCGGGTGGGTGCTTGACTCATTTACATCGACCTCGCTTTGATGAGAACGCCCTCTGCATCTGCTGGCCCGCCGAGCTCCTCGGCGTCGTTCGCGAGCACGTACCGCCCCATCGTGGGTCCGGTAACGCGGTAGTAGCGCCCGAGGACCTTCGTTCGCATCTCGTCCGCTACGACGGTGGTGTCGAGGGCGTCCATCGCCATGTCCTTCGACTCCTCCAGCGTCATGCCGGTGAGGGCCTCGGTGGCTTCCTGGTCGAAGATGACCTCGTAGACGTCGTTCCCGTCGTCGAGCACGCCCTTGATGCGGAGGTCGAACTCGCCCTCCACCTCGCCGTGCTCGTTGCACCGGCCGTTCTGGAGGACGCGCGTGCAGTCGTCCTCGGGGCAGCGCTTGATGAGGCCGCTCCCCGACTGGATGTCGATGAGCGCACCCTCGATGTCAGTCTCGTTGTCCCCGATCTCGAGGTCCTCGTCGAGCTCGGTGATCGAGGTCGTGCGGTTCAGCTTGACCGAGTACCGGCCCTGGTACTCGTCCGTGACGATGTTGCCGAGCCGGTAGACCTTCCCCTCCTGGAGGTCGTCCAGGTCGGATTTCGCCCACTTCGTGAACTTGATCGTGCCTGTCGGGTCGCCCAGCAGGCCGACCTGGCCCACGGCGTCGCTCCGGGGGTCCCAGAGCTCGATGACCTTCGCCTTCAGGTCGACCCACTGCTCGTCCTCGTCGACGTCCTCGACCTGGACGGTCTGGTTGCCGCCGCGCCCGCCGCCGATGGCGTCGCGGTCGAGACCCGCCTCGTCGAGGTAGTGGCTCTCGACGCTCCGCCGCGCCTCGGAGAGCGGGACCTTGTAGTCCGAGACCAGTGAGTCGAGGCGTTCCTCGACGTCCTCGACGCTGATGTCGAGGTGGTCCGAGAACTGCTCGTGAATATCTGCTGCCGTATCTGAAACGTCGCTCATTGTGGTTTCCGTCTCCTCGTGTGTTTCCAATGGGAGACAACTATGCATTAGTCGGAATCCACTATAAACCTACGTAAGCGGAGCGAAAGTGGAGCCGCTGGTATCGTCCCCCCGGAGGCGGGTTACGGCCCGACGCCGGCGGCGACGAGTATCGCCAGGACGATGAGCGCGGTCCCCGAGAGGAGACGGAGACCGCGAGTTGCGCGTGGGGAGTCGAGTATTGCCTGGACGCTGCCGGCCGCGGCGCCGACGGTGCAGAGGTAGAGACCGGAGAGCACGCTGTAGGTGATGCCGAGCAACAGGATTCGGATGGCCGTGTTCGGGCCGCTGCCGGCGAACGCGGGCAGGAACGCGAGGAAGAAGATGGCGACCTTCGGGTTGGTCGCGTTCACGAGGAAGCCCGCGCGGAACGCGCCGGTTGTGGGGGCTTCGTTGCCGGTGTCTGCCTCGGCGGGTTTGCTGCTATCGAGCAGGTCGTCCGACCGGAGGGTCTGCGCGCCGAGGTAGAGCAGGTAGGCGGCGCCGAGCCACTTGATGGCGGTGTAGGCCACCGGGACCGCTCGAAGGAGGGCGGCGAGGCCGAGTGCGACGGCGGAGGCGTGGACGAGCACGCCCGTCGACACGCCGACGGCCGTCTCGACGCCCGCGCGGCGACCACGGGTCGCACCCTGTGAGAGGACGGTGATCGTGTCCGGTCCGGGCAGGAGCACGATGGCGGCTGCTGCCGCGACGAACGCGAGGTACGCGCTCGTGGGTGGCAGCAGCGACATACTCGCACGAATTCCGGCAGACACGTTAGGGCTGTGGGTCGCGGCACCGATCTCGCTGTGGGCGCGAGTCCGAACGATGCGGCGGGTCCGTCTCCGGGTACCCGGGCTATTTCGATGTCGAGACCGTTCGGTCGGTATGGGCTTCCACACGTTCGACGCGGCCCGCGCCGACAAGCTCGAGGATGCGGCCCGCCGGTATCGCTATCTCTCAGCGGAGGAGCTCCGCTGGGCGCTCGCCCCGGCGGACGACCAGACGGTCGCGGACCTCGGGAGCGGCACCGGATTCTACACCGACGACGTCGCCCCGCTGGTCGACCGGCTCTACGCCGTCGACATCCAGCCCGAGATGCACGACCTGTATCGGGAGAAGGGCGTCCCCGATGCCGTCGAACTCGTCACCAGCGGTATCGAGGACCTCCCGTTCGCCGACGACGCTCTCGACGCGGCATTCTCGACGAACACCTACCACGAGTTCGCGACCGACGACGCCCTCGACGAACTCGCGCGCGTCATCGATTCCGGCGGCCGGCTCGTGGTCGCCGACTGGTCCGCCGACGGGAGCGGCGAAGCCGGGCCTCCCGTCGACGAGCGCTTCTCGACCGAGGACGCGATCGATGCTCTGGAATCGGCCGGCTTCGACGTCGAGTTCGAGGAGACGCGCCCGGAGACGTTCCTCGTCGTGGCCAGCCGGTAAGCCGTCACGACGCTTATTACCGGCGCGACCGAATCCGCGTCCAATGACCGATTTCGCGCGGCTGGCTCGCCGAGCAGCGCGGAGCGTTGGCCGCCAGCTCTCGGAGGCGAAGCGCGAGTTCCGCACGGCGAAGTCGACCGCACAGCTCCCGACGGACGAGTCTGGGCGCGTAAAAATCGTGTGCCGGCGGTACGCCGAGAAGCGCGCCGTCACCCTCGAGGACGACGTCCCGGAGTGTTACGAGGCGGGCCACCCGGCGTGCGAGGGCTGCGCCGAGGACGTCCAGGACGGGAGCGTGGAGACGTGGTGAGACTCGTCGCGGTCCTGCTCGCGGGCGGCACCGGTACCCGTCTCTACCCCGCCTCGCGGAGCGACCGCCCGAAACAGTTCCTCTCCTTCGGCGGCGACTCGTCGCTCCTCCGACGGACCGCCGAGCGCGCAGCGTTCGCCGACGACCTGTTCGTCGTCACGCGCGACCAGTTCGCCGACGAGGCCGCCGAGCACGTCGCCGGCATCGACGGGTTCGACGACCCCGAGGTTCTCGTCGAACCGGCGCCGAAGGACACCGGCCCGGCACTCGTCTACGCCGCCCACGCGGTTCGCGACGCCATCGGCGAGGACTGCGTCCTGTGCTGTCTCCCCGCCGACCACCACATCCAGGGCGACTTCGAATCGACTGCCCGTGAGGCCTGCCAGGCGGCCACCGAGACCGAGGGGCTGGTCACCATCGGCATCGAACCCGACCGCCCCGCCACGGGCTACGGCTACATCGAACCCGCAACGGGTTCTGGTGGTCTGGAGGTCCCAGACGCCGCGATACGGGTCGCGTCGTTCCGAGAGAAACCCGACGCCGAGACCGCCCAGGAGCTGGTCGACGCCGGCTGTCTCTGGAACGCCGGGATGTTCGCGTGGACGCCCGATGCGCTGCTCCGGGAGGCGAGCGACACCCCACTCGAACCGCTCGTGTCGGCGCTCGCGGACGGCTCCCCGGAGCGGGGGTTCGCGGCCGTCGACCCCGTGAGCATCGACTACGCGGTCATGGAGCGCACCCAGGAGGCGTTCGTCGTACCCGCCGGGTTCGACTGGGACGACCTCGGCGCGTGGGACGCCATCGCGCGCGTGGCGACCGAGGATAGCGACGGAAACGCCACGATCGGTGATGCACTCGCGCTCGACGCGTCCGGAAACGTGCTAGCTAGCGACGACAAGCACGTCTCCATCGTCGGCGTGGACGACCTCGTGGTCGCCGCGTTCGACGACCGTGTCCTCGTGGTTCCGAAGGATGACGCACAGCGCGTCCGTGAGGTCGTCGACGCACTCCGGCAGACGGACTCGTTCTGACTAGTCAGCCCCGGCATCCCCTGGTCGGTCGACGGGGTCGTACTCCTCCACGGTCGCCGACCCGACCTCGACCTCGAGGAGCGGCATCGACGGTGCTTCGAGCTGCTCCCGGTAGCGTGCGTCCCAGGTGCTCGGGTCGTCGCCCATGTAGGTCGAGTAGATGCGCCGGGTCGCCGCCTGCACACGGTCGGGGTCCTCGACGATCGTGGCGGTGCCGAGCAGGGTGACGCGCCACAGGGCGTCTCCGGCCTCGTCTCGCTGGATGGAGAGCGCGACGCGTGGATTCCGGCGGACGTTCTCCAGCTTCCGCCCACCCGTGACGATCCGGACGATGCCGTCGTCGTAGTCGTACCAGACGGGTGCGACGTGCGGTCGGTCGTCGACGCTGGTCGCGAGGTGGGCCATCAGTCGCTCGCCAGAGATGCGTGCCGCAGCGTCATCGAGCGCCGTCATCAGCTCCGGAGTCGGCCGCCGTCGACGGGGAGGCTGGCGCCAGTGACGAAGCTCGCGCGGTCGCTCGCGAGGAACGCGACGACGTCTCCGAACTCCTCGGGCTGGCCGACGCGGCCAAGCGGTATCGGGTCCGCCCACGCCTCGAGGCCCTGGTCGTAGGTGTCGTACTCGCCGCGCTCGACGGCTGCCTCGACGAGCTCCGAGATGCGTGGTGTCTCGTGGGCGCCCGGCATGACGACGTTCGCCCGAATGTCGGGGGCGAGTTCGCGCGCCACGGTCTTCACGAGGCCCACGACGCCACGACGGACCGCGTTCGAGAGGACGAGCCCCTCGATGGGCTCCTCCACACTCGTCGACGTGACGCACGTCACGGTCCCCTTCTCGCTCTCCTCGAGATGCGGGTGGGCCGCCGTGAGCGTGCGGACGACGCTCATCACGAGCAGGTCGTACGCCTCGTACCAGTCTCGCTCGGCGGTCTCGAGGAACGGCCCGCTCGGGGGACCGCCGGCCGAGGTGACGAGGTGGTCGAGGCCGCCGAATTCGTCGACGGTCGCGTCGACGAGCGCCTGGATGTCGTCGGGGTCCGTGAGGTCGGCGGGGACGGCGACGACGTCGCCGGTCGCTTCCTCGCGGATGTCTTCGGCGGCCGCGTCGAGGTTCGATTCGCTGCGACTACAGATGACGACGTTCGCGCCCTCGCTGGCCAGCGCGGTCGCGCTCGCCTTCCCGAGGCCGCTCGAGGCCGCGGTCACCAGTGCCGTGTCTCCGACGAGTCCGAGCTTCATGGCTGGGGGTTCGAATCGCCGCGCCAAAGCGTTCAGGGTGGCGGCACGGCTCGGCGCCGGACGAGTGGGTGGCTGCTCGACCGTCAGCTGTCGGTCCGGACGTGCACACCGCCGTCCGCGTCCACGACGACGAGGAGGCGCTCAACGACGGTGCCGTCGGCGACGCCCGCGCCGGCGTCCTCCCGGATGCGACGCATGAGGGCGGCGGCCGCCGTCGCGACCTTCACACCGGCGTCGTCGCAGGCCTCGTACACCATGTCCGGGACGTCGAAGACGGGCGTCCCGGGCGTCACCTCGACCTGGACCGGTGCGGAGAGGGCGTCCGCGAACGCGACCGTCTCCGTCGCCTTCTCGATGTTGTCGCGGGCGCTCGCCTCGACCTTCGAGACGTTCGCCCGCGACGTCCCGAGTGCGTCCGCGATGTCCGCCTGCGACGCCCCACGCTCCCGCAGCACGAGGACCTCCGCCTGGCGCCGGGTCAGCACCGACGCGTCCGCGTCGAACCCGAGGCGACGCAGCACGTCGTCGGCCGCCGACAGGTCCACGGCTCCGTCTCCCCCGGCGCCTCCCTCGGTCATACCTCGACCTACGGCGTCCGACCCCGAAAAATCCTCGTGACGAGGGCTTTATGCCCACCGACGGCCGAGTGACGGTAGACGAACGGGGCGCCAGACCCACGCCCCGGGTTGGCAGGCGTGGTCGCGCCATGATGCTCGAGTACCCCCACACCGAGGACGGCTCCCACCCCGAACGCAGTCAAGAGACGCGGAGCCACGCCGTACCCGTACCCCGGCGGTACTGGTGTGGCCACACGAGCCTCGGGGGGGCGTCCACGCCTGGCCACGCGACCAACCCACCCACATCGATGGTCGGAGCACAGTCCAGATGACCTTCGAGTACACCCCGACCGAGGACGGCTTCCGCATCCGGGACACCGTGGAGAACGCTCGAACCACGCTCTTCCTCGGCCGACGTGTCGAACCCGCGCCGGGCGACGTGGACCGATTCCGAGCACCACTCGACGACGCGATCACGGTCGAGGCACACGAGATCCGGTTCGACGAACATTTCGGCGTCAGCGTCTACGACGAGGACGCGGCCCACGTCACTCGAATGACGTTCGACTCGGCGCTCGAACTCGACCCCGGCACCTACGAACTCCACGCGTGGTTCCCGCACTTCGTCCTCTACTTCCACATACCCGACGCCGCCATCTCGGCAGCGATCCAGGACGACGGAACCTGCATCGCCTTCGACGCCCCGACAGAGGTCACGCTCGGACTCCGGTCCTTCCACGAACGGCCGGCCGGGACCGTGACCGCCACGCAGGACCCACGGGAGCTGATGCGGGCGGTCTCTACCTTCGGCTCGGGATTGAAGACGTTCTCGCCCGAACGTTCCTACCCCACGCTTCGCGGCCACCCGCCCGAACTCGCGATTCGTGGCCAGGTGATGATCCCCGACGAGTTCGCGCCGCCCGACACCGGGATCACCGTCGAGGTACCCCCGGAGTACGAGTCCATCTTCACCGTCTCGCCACTCGCCTACTATCTGGGTGCGACCGTCGAACCCGGACTCTCCCCCCGAGTTGTCGCCGGCGACGCCGAGTACACACTCGACCCCGACGCGCTCGCGACCAGCGTCAACCGTCTCCTCCGCCACTGCGTACTCCTCGACTGCCTCGTCCGCGTCGAGGGGTTCTCCCCCGTCGAACTGCGGGAACACTCACTCCTGCAGGAACACTACTCGCTCGACACCGAGACACTGTACAACCTCCAGATCGCCGAGCGCACAGCCCGCTATTTCGACATCCCCACGGACGTAACCACCCCACTCATCGATTGGCCGTACGTCGCTGACATCGACCCCGCACCGCTCAACGCGGAAGCGCTCCCATACCTCTCCTACCGCCTCGCAGGGATTCGGTCCCCCCCAACGGGCCGCGAACCCCGGCATCAACCGACGGCCGAGCCAACTACCTCCACGGATGAACCGGACACGCGGTCGTTCCTCCCGGGCGATCAGCCGGATACTACACAGTTCGTCACGCCGGACTCGTTCGACGCCCAGCATCACATCTGGATCGGTGACGGCATCCCCACCCAGGGTGCAAAACCCACGCTCGGCGCCTACCTTCGCTCCATCGACTCGTCCCCGACGGACGAAACCATCGAACAGCACGTCGTGACCGTGGACGGCCCGAGCGAGCGCGAGGTCCGCAGCCGTTACCGGGACGCTGGCATCGATCCGTCGACCCTCCAGGTTCACGAGGACCCGACGACCAGCGAACTCAGCGACATCCTGATGAGCGACATCGATTACCTCCACTACCGTGGTCGCGTCACGAGCGACGGCCTCGCGTCACTCGACGGCGCCCTCGACATCCGTACCCTGCCCCGTGTCGGCGTCTCCGCGTTCTTCCTCGACGCCACCGACTCGGCCCGACAGGGCCTTTCACTCGTGCAGGCCGGCGGCATCGGCGGCGTCGTCACCGTCGGCGCGCGGGACGCCGACCAGCCATGTGGCTGCCTCGTCGGCGCCCTCCTCGACGCGGGTTTCACCATGAGCGCCGCCGCCAGCATCGTCTCCAGACTCCACGACGACATGCAGGCAGTCGTCGTCGGCGACGGCGACCATCGAATCTCACCGTCGCGGGGGATCCCCGTACTCGTGGAAGCCAGACCCGAACTCGCCACCTCTGATACCATCACCCTCGAGACAACCGGATTCCCGACCACGCACCATCGCGTCGGTACGATATTCGAGACCGTCCCAGACATGGACGGTCAGCCACGGCTGCTCGGGACCCACGACATCGAATACACGCGCGACCAGGTCGAAGCAATCGCCACTACCGGCGAGGAACCCCTCATCGCCAACGGTGACCTCTACTGGCTCGACGACCTCTCCGCCGACGACCTCTGGGAGCTCCTCCGATGACGTTCGAGATCACCCCGACGGCGGATGGCTTCCGCATCCACGACCAGATTGAGAACGTCTGGACGGATATCGACGCCGGAGGGCGTGTGCAACCAGAACCGGTGGGAACCGGGGAGTTCAGCGTTCCACTGGACACGGCGATGGAGTTCGAGGCCGAGTCGTTGGAATTCGACCTCGCACTCATCGCGTCCGTCCGGACCCCGGACCGGGAGCTTCTCGGGATGGCACAGGAGGAGGGCCGGTTCCAGGATTCACGTGGGCTCGAAATCCAGTGTGATTCTCTCAACATCGTGCTGTACGTCAGAACCGATACAGGGGTTCGAATCACCGTTTCGAGCGGCCATTCGACGTTGTGTTTCGATGAACGAACCAACGTTCGGATTGGTGTTCGGTCCTACCACGAGCATCCCGCTGGAGTCGTCACGACCTCCAGCGACCCACGAGACCTCATGCGGGCTATCTCTACGTTTGGGTCGGCACTTAAGACGTTCTCGCCTGAGCGCTCGTTCCCGACGCTTCGGGGCCACCCACCCGAAATAGCATTCAGGTCCCGTCTCGAGGTTCCGGAAGCACTCACACCGCCTGACACCGGAATCCGGATCCGGATCCCGAAAGATCACGCTTCGATTTTCACCGTGGCCCCATTAGCATACTACCTCGGTGCGACGCTCGTACCCGGCGACTCACCTGCGATACTCGCCGACGGGTGCGAGTTCGGCCTCGACGCATCGACGCTCGCAGCTGATGTCCAGGCGGTTCTCCACCATCTATTCGTTCTGGACTGTGTGCTCCGAACCGTCGGCCTCTATCCGGTCGATCTGGAGGAAGCGGCAGCCGGCTTGTCACGGATGGACCTCGATCTGCAGGCCCTCTACGATGCACCGATAGCCCAGCGAACAGCCGCCTATCTTGAGGTCCCCGTCGGGCGGTTCTCGGACCTGCTCACGTGGCCGCAGTCGGCAGACGTACCCCCGGAGCCTCGCCACGCAGAGCTCCTACCCTACCTCACGTATCGGCTGGCCGCCATCCGGAGCCCGCCTAGATCAGCCGGGCACCGTCTCGGGAGGTCCGAAACATCCACAGGGGGTACGGCTGACGCTCGTTCGCAGGCTGGCTCGGTTAGGATTGTCGAACCCGAGCTGTCGCTGGCGACCCACCATGCCTGGGTCGGTGAAGGTGTCCCAGCCGGCGGCTCTGCCCCGATACTCACCGCTTACGTTTCGGGGCTGGACCGACACCCGTCGCAAGACGACATCTCGGTCGCCGTCCTCTGCGCCGATTCTGGCATGGCGACCGAGATACCGGACCTCTACACGTTCGAGAACTACCAGTCCCTCACGCCCGAGATCCACGAGAACGTGACTACTGACCACGTCCGGCGCGTCGTTGAGGGCGGCGTCGATTTCATTCACTTTGTCGGCCACGTCTCTCCGGCCGGTCTCCGCTGCAAGGATGGCGTCCTCGACGCTGCAACGTTATCTCCCGGTCGCCTCCCCGCGTTCTTCCTGAATGGCTGCGTCTCATACCACCAAGGTGTCGAACTCGTTCGCAAGGGCAGCCCCGGCGGTTTGGTCTCCCTCGAAGCGCTCGATAATGATTCCGCCGTCGAGGCGGGACGCCATCTCTCACAGTTCCTCTCCTACGGCTGTACACTCGCGCAAAGCCTCGAAGCGATATCCTGGGTATCCCCTCTCGAATACGCACTCGTCGGGGACGGAGAACAGCGACTCTGCGCCTGCCAGGACCCGACCCCGGTCGTCTCACGCATCGATACGGCAATAGCGTCCACAGACTCGATACCGATCGCGATCGAGCCGATTGCCGAAGCAGGAACGGATGTCGGCCGACTCATGACGACACCGCTCCAATCAGACGGCGACTACAGACTCGAGAGCAGATACCGACTGGAGTATACTGCCGAAACGCTCCCAGCGTTCTTCGATGCGGGAAACATCCCACTCTTCATCGACGACGACATCTACTGGCTTAGCGACCTCACCATCGGCGCACTCCGTGAGAAGATTCTGTGACCAACCCCAGCCCTAGAGCACCGGCTTTCAACCGAGTACGACACAAGAACACAGTACCGCCCTAGCTGCCCCAGAAGTTGTCGCGACTGCCCAGGTGTGGCCGTTTCTCTTCGGCCGATTTCCGCTCGGTCTTCTCACTTTCTTCCTCGTCGCCCTCGGCTGCTTCCTCACCTTCGTCCCCGCCCGCTGCTTCTTCTTCCTCGTCTGCTTCCTCCTCGGGGACCTTCTCGATGAGGTCGGCGCGGGCGTAGTTCGGTTTCACGGTCGTGACCTTCGCCCGGACGCGGGCCGGCGGCAGGACGCCGTCGACCATCACGACGAACCCGGACTCCTCCTGGTGGCCCACTCCGGCACCGCTCTCGTGCATGTCCGAGACCTCGAGCACGACCTCCTGGCCGGGAACGACGGGCGCGGTCTTCAGCTCGCTGATCGGCTGGCTGTAATGGTTACACCACTCCATGCCGCCGCGGTCCCCGTAGTGCTGGCATCCCATCCCCTGGATGCGCTCCTGGAATTGGGGGCAGTCGTCCGCGAGTGGGCAGTCTGCCATACGGAGTCGTTAGTGACGGACCGTTCAAAGCCCTTCCGACCGGCACTCGTCGCCTCCGGGCTTCCTCTGTGCTTGGGGGAACTCCTGGAGCGAACTTCACGGACGGCGGTCTCGAAAGCCCTCGTGGTGCTGGTGCACGCTCGCCACCATCCCGCGCTTCGCGCGGGAGCCCTGGTGCCGAACGCACACGGGTCGCCGCTGGCGACCCACCAGCGGGGCTCACGGCTTCGCCGTTCGCCAAGACGTGACGCCTGCGGCGTCACGCTCTCGCCCTTTCAATCCACCAGGACCGCCCCGTGACCGCCACCAGGGCCGCAACCGCGGCACCGCCACCGCAACCACACCGCCACCGCCCAGCACCGCTGGCGGCGGCTGGACGGTCGGCTGAAACTCGTGGTCCGGACGGGTGGTCGCCGGCTGTCAGCCGATGACCTGCCACGTGAACAGGCTCTCGAAGGCGTAGTTCACGACGAAGCCAGCGCCGAGGCCGATACCGTTCGCGAGGACGTACCAGACGCCGATGCCGTTGAGGGCGAGGAGGATGCCGGTGCCCGTGGCGAGCCCGGCGAGACGGACCGCGTTCGAGGAGACGAGGCGGCGGCCGGCGGACTCGAGGCCGGATTCGTCGGCGAACGTCCACTGGTCGTTCACGAAGAACATCAGCACGATTGCGGCCTCGGCGGCGAGGATCTTCGCCGGGAGGAGCGGGACGCCCGACCGGCCGTGGAGGGCGGCGAGCAGGACGGTGTCGAGGAGCGCGCCGGTGGCACCGACGGCGAGGAAGCGGGCGGCTCGTCCGGGGGCGGCGAGTTCGCTGGCGTGGGCGTGGAGGGACATGGTGGGCTGGCGTCCGGTCGACGCCGACGCGGCGGGGGACCCGACCGCCGGACGGCGATTCGGTCTGTCGGATGCTGTCCGACTGATTCCAGGCGACTGGATAAATACTTGTTGGATGATCGGGAACAGAAGGCACTTATCCCCGCCCCGATTCTCCCCGAATCGTGTCCCTCCCCGCGCTCGTCGCGCTCGTCGCGTGGGCGACCGTGGTCCTCGCGCTCTCCGCCCTCGCCCTCCCGCTCGCGGCGGCGCTCTTCCCCGACCACCCGGACCGCGGCGCCGCCCTCGCCCCACCGCTCGCGGTCGGCACCCTCGCGCTCACCGGCTACTGGGTCGGCCAGTACGCGTTCGGCCGAATCGCCGCCGTAGCTGGGGTGGTCGTCCTCGCCAGCCTGAGCGCTCTCGCGTGGCGCCAGGGCTCCCGGCTCGGCCGTCGCGACCTCGCCCGCCTGCGTGCCCCGGCCATCGTGTTCACCGTCGCGTTCCTTGGGCTACTCACCGTCCGCTACCTCGACCCGCTCGCGTACCCACAGGGCGGCGAGAAGTTCCTCGACTTCGGCCTGCTCGCCGTCCTCCAGCGCACCGACGTGCTGCCGCCGGAGGACATGTGGTTCGCTGGCGAGACCGTTCGATACTACTACGCCGGCCCGCTCACCGTCACCCTGCTCTCCGACCTCGCCCACGTTCCGCCACGATACGCGTACAACCTCGGGCTCGCGACCTTCTACGCCATGCTCGCCACCGCGGTCTATGGGCTCGCCACAGCGATCGCCGACGCCCACGGCGACCGCGACCCCCGATTGGCCGGTGTCGTGGCGGCGTTCTTCGTCGCCCTCGCTGGCCGCCTTGCGACGCCCGTTCGTTGGCTCGCCGCCCAGCTCCCCCGCGAGTACGCCATCCAGAACCTGGAGTGGGTCGTCGCCGGCATCCGTATGTCGCCCGCCGACGCCTACGCCACGTTCGACAGCGTCGGCGCGTGGTCGTACTGGACCGGCCGGTACGTCGTCCCCGACGCTCTCCACGTCTTCCCGTCCTGGGCGTTCCTCAACGGCGACCTCCACGCCCACCTCATCGCCACGCCATACCTGGTGCTTGCCGCCGCGTCCGCCCTCGCCGCCAGCCAGGCGACCGGCCGTCGACGACTCGCGCTCCTGTTCGGCGTCCTCCCCGCGACCGCCGGCCTCCTCGGCCTCACGAGCACGTGGAGCATGCCGACGGCCATCGGCCTCACGGGTCTCGCACTCGCCCTCACCCCCACGCACCCGCTGGCCGACCGTTCCGCCGACTCCAGGCTCGGCTGGCTCACCGCAACCCGGTTCCGCGCTGAGACATCTCGATTCCTCGCTGCCGGCCTCGCCTCGGGCGGCGTCGCCCTGCTCGCCGCCGCGTGGGCGTACCCCTTCCTCCGCTTCCAGCGCCCCGACTCTCGGGGCATCGGCCTCCTGCCACCGGGCGGTGCCCTCGGCCCGCTCCTCCTCGCACACGGCATCTTCCTCACCCTGTTCGCGTGGGCCGCCATCTCCCGTTGGCGAGACTCCGCCGGCCGGGACGCTGCCTCCCGCACGACGATGGCCGGAATCGTCCTGCTCGGAATCGGGTTCGTCGCGGCCACACTCGTCCTCGACGTCCACGGCGTCCTGCTCTTCCTCCCGGTCATCGTTCTCGGCTGGGTCGCTCGCCGCCGGGGCGCCAGCGATGCGGCGACCCTCGCGGTTGCGGGCGCCGGCATCCTCCTCGTCGCCGAACTCGCGTACGCGAAAGTGTGGCCGCACTCCCCGAGCGCCCCGCGCTGGAACACCATCTACAAGATCTCGATGCAGGCGTTCGTGCTCTGGGGGACCGCTGCGGGCGTCGTCTTCGCTCGGAAACTCACGAGCATCCGAGCAGGGCTCGCCGACCGGTCGCCGTCCCGGCGCACCGTGGCTCGCGTCGGGGTCGCGGTCCTCATCCTCGCGTCGGCGGCGACGTTCCCCATGCTGGCGTTCGGCGAGCACGTCGGCGGCGTTGCCACCTCCACTGACCACTCCCTCAGCGCGACCGAGTACGTCGACGACGCCCACCCGGATGAGGCCGCTGCCATCCGCTGGCTCCGCGACGATGTCTCCGGCACCCCGACCATCGTCACCGCGCCCGGCGAGCCGATGTACACCTGGGTGAGCGCCCCGTCGAGTCTCACCGGCGTCCCGACCGTCGTCGGCTGGCGCCACGAAGCCGGCTACCGCGGCAAGGCCGCCTACGACGGCCGGGTCCAGCACGTCGAAACCATCTACGAGGCCGACTGGCCGGCGGCTGCCCGCCTCCTCGACTACCACGATGTCGAGTACGTCTACGTCGGCCCCGTGGAACGCGAGCGCTACGAGATTCGGCGCTTCGCTGCACGACCCGGCGTCGACATCGCCCACCGGAGTGGCACGGTCACCATCTACGCCATCGACGCCGACCGGGCGTGTGGCGCGACGAACCTGACGTGTCCGGCCGGCTGACCGCCCCTGCTCACCTCGGCGACAGTGATACGGTGCTCCCGCGCCACGGTCCTGGTATGCTCCCCGACGCCGTCTGGGAACGCCACGCCAACCCCCTGAGTGGCTGGTCCCGGCTCCTCGCCTTCCCCGTCCTCATCGTCGCCATCTACACCCGGAAGTGGCTCGCGCTCGCCGCGACCGTCGGCTTCCTCGCCGTCAATCCACTCCTGTTCCCCGCGCCCGAGGAGGAACCCGACGCCTGGATGTACCGCGTCGTCAGGGCGGAACAGCACTGGACGGACGCCGACAACTCGCTCTTCGGCACCGACTTCCCGCAGGTCCTGAACGTCCTCCAGATCCCCGCCTTCCTCCTCGCCCTCGGCGGCGCCCTCAAACGGCGCCCGCTCGCGACCATCGTCGGCACCGCCGCCACGATGGCGCTGAAGCTCTGGTTCGTGAACGAACTCGTGAAGTGGGACGCAGACCGGTCGAACGAATAACTGGTTACGCCAGCGGCGTCCGTTCCACGACCTGGCCGTCGTACGTCGGGTACTGTTCGACGATCTCGCCCTCGTCGAGGTCGCCATTCTCGACCATCTCCTCGAGGAGCCACCACGCGACCTCGACGTGGTTCGTCTTGACGGTGTAGAAGTCCTCGGGGACGCCGAGCGCCTGGAGGCGCGCCGGGTCGGTCCGGGTCTTCCCGTAGACGAGGGTGCCGTCCTCGGTGACGTCGTCGAACTCCCGGCGGACGTTCTCGGCCATGCGCTTCAGGCGGTTCCGGTGCTGGGCGGCGTCCTTGAACACGCTCGTGCAGAAGTAGACCTTCTCGTGGTCCGCCATCTGTTCGAGGATGGCGTTCTTCGAGCCGTCGACGGCGCTCATGTGGCCCTCCTGTAGTTCGAAGCCCTCCTCCTGCATCCGCCGGTAGTTGCCCTGACTCATCTCGAACTCGTTGACGTTACAGAACTCCGCGGCGCCCTCGTCGAGGAAGTCGAGGAACTCCTCCTCGGCGCGGATGCCGGGGATCTCGAACGCCGGCGTGAGCCCCTCCTCGCGGGCGATGTAGAGGATCTCCTCCCACTCGGTGCCGTGCATGTCGCCCCAGAGCTCGTACGGTGGGTGGAAGCGAATTTCGTCGAGACCAGCCGCCGCGAGCTTCCGCATGTTCTCGCGGCCGCCCGTGATGCCGGTGTAGAGGTGGGTGTGGTGGTCCTCCCCGAACTCGTCCTTGAGGAGGCGGAGATACCGGGTGGTCTTCGCCATCGCCTCCTGGGGTTCGCCACCCGTGATCGAGGTGCCGAGGGCGCTCATGCGCTTGGCCTCGGTGATGACGTCCTCGTCGCTCTCGACGGGTCGCTCGTTCGCGTAGACCTGGGTGACGTTCTTCCGGTTCTCGCCCAGGGGACAGTAGAAGCAGTCGCGCTGGTCACAGTAGCCGTAGACGAAGAGCACCATCTTCCCGCCCTCCGCGCACTGTTCACAGCCCTTCGAGATCATTCGATTACTGCACGGTACAGGCTCGGGCGGGAAAAAGACCGCGAATCGGGGGCGTGACGACGTTGCGCCAGCGGCCTACTCGTCGAGCGGGCGGAGCGTGATGTCGCCGTTGCCGGTCGTGGCCTTGAGGACGTCGCCGCTGCCGCCGTTGAGGGTGCCGAACAGGTGGCCGCGTCGGGAGGCGGTCGTCGCGACGTCGAGGCTGCCGGTGTCGACCTCGCCGGTCCCGGTATCGAGTTCGAGCGCGCACGCGAGGTCGCCCGCGACCCGGGCCGTGAGGGTACCGTTCCCGGACACCAACGACGACTCGTCCTGGATGTCACGGATCTCGACGTCCACGGACCCGTTCCCCGTCCAGGCGTGCCGGACGCCGGGACCCCCGGTGACCGTGACGTCCCCGTTGCCCGATGTGACCCGTGGGAAGCCCGCGTGATTCGTCATCGAAACGCGTCCGTTCCCGGTCTCGACGCGGGTGGACCCACGAGTGTCCGTGAGGTCGATGGGGCCGTTGCCGGTTCGGACGGCGGTCGTGACGAGGCGCTGCGGGAGCTCGATGGAGAGGTCGACGGCGACGCGGGGCCACTCGGGTGTCGATTTCTCGACCCGGACCTCGACGGTGTCGTCGACGACCTCGGCGACGACGGCGATCTTGTCGAGTTCGGCGGCCTCACCGCCGGTTCGTTTCGTTGCCTCGACCATTACCGAGGAGGTGTCGGTTCCCTCGACCGTGACCCGGCCGTTCGGCGTGAACGCTGCGAACTGGCCTGCCGACCCGGGGTCGACCGTCTCCGTGAGTTGTTCGGACGCGCCACCGGGCGCGAACGTCGCGCAGCCAGCGAGCGCGGCGAGTCCGACCGCGCCGGTCTGGAGGATGTGTCGTCTGCGGGGCATGATTGCTGGTTGACAGCCGATGGGGATAATCGCATCGACCCGTCGGGGTCCAGGTCCCGTGCGAGCACGCTGCGCACTCCCGAAGATTGTTATCTGTGAGTCGCTTACGGACCTCCAATGCTGCTCGTCCTGTGCGTCGACCTTGACGACGACCTCGGCCGGAAGACCGGGGTCCCGACCCCCGTCGTGGGGCGGAACGAGGTCGAGCACGCCGCCGTCGCGCTCGCCGAGGCGGACCCCGAGGACAGCGACGTGAACGTCCTCTTCCAGGGCATCCGGCTCTTCGACGAGCTCTCGAGCGACGAGCGCGTCGAGGTCGCCGCCGTCACCGGGGAGGAGCGCGGCGACGTCGCCGCCAACCGCACCGTCGGCCGGGAGGTCGACGAGGTGCTCGCCACCATCCAGTCCGACGAACCCGTCTCCGCCATCGTCGTCACCGACGGCGCCCAGGACGAGAGCGTCGTCCCCGTCATCCGGTCTCGGGTTCCGATCGACGGCGTCCGCCGAGTGGTCGTCCGGCAGGCCCAGGACCTCGAATCGATGTACTACACGCTCAAGCAGGTCATGAACGACCCCGAGACCCGGGGCACCATCCTCGTCCCCCTCGGCGTCCTGCTGCTCGTCTACCCGCTCGCCGTCCTCGCGAACTATTTGAATCTCCCCGGGACCGTCCTCGGCCTCAGCTCCGCGCTCCTCGGGTTCTACACGCTCTTCCGGGGACTCGGCATGGAGGACTGGCTCGACGCCGCCGTCGACCGCGCCCGGAACGTCCTCTACACCGGCCGCGTCACCCTCACGACGTACGTCGTCGCCGCCGCACTCCTCGTCGTCGGCGGCGTCGAGGGCTACAACACCCTCCAGTCGCTCGGCCCCAGCCCGAGCGTCACCCAGATCCTCGCCGCGCTCGTCTACGGCGCCGTCCGGTGGTTCGCCGCCGCCGGCCTCACCACGAGTCTCGGCCAGATCACGGACGAGTTCCTCGCCGACCGCTTCCGCTGGCGGTACCTCAACGCTCCCTTCTACGTCATCGCCATCGGCGCCGTCCTCCACGAGCTCAGCGCCTACTTCCTCGGCTACGTCGTCCTCACGGAGTTAGCGGCGGTCCTCACCGTCGGCACCCTCGTCAGCGTCCTCTCCACGCTCGCGTTCGCCATCATGGAATCCCGCGACACCCCGGAGACCGAGGGCGCACCGACGCGCTGAAGGACGGAACGCACAGCTACGACTCGCGTTCGACGACGAACGCCGCCAGCTCCTCCAGGTACTGCCGTGACTCGGAGGCGTCGAGTTCGAGGCTGTCGAGGGCGGCGCGCGCCTTCTCCGCCTCCGCGTCAGCCATCGCGTCGACCTCGGTGACGGACTTGCCCGTGACGCGGACGACGCTCGGCCGGTCCATCGTCTCGTCCTGCCCCGCCGGCTTCCCGAGCGCCGCTTCGTCCATCGTCGCGTCGAGGACGTCGTCCCGGATCTGGAACGCGACGCCGACGCGTTCTGCGTACTCGCCGATGGTCTCCACGGTGTGGCCGTCGGCGTCCGCCGCGATGGCGCCGAGTTCGGCCGCCGTCCGGAACAACGCGCCCGTCTTCCGGCGTGCGAGCTCCATGTACTCTGCCTCCGACGTGGGTCGGTCGACGAGTTCCAGTGCTTCGCCCTCGCCGAGTTCGACGAGCGCGTCCGTCACGGACTCCATCGCCCGCGGGTCCCGCGAGAACAGCGCGAACGCCTCCCCGAGCAGCCCATCTGAGGCGACGATGGCGGGACCGTAGCCGTACTCGGCCCACGCGCTCTTCGTCCCGCGCCGGAGCTCGCTCCGGTCGATGATGTCGTCGACGACGAGGCTCGCGTTGTGCACGAGTTCGACGCCGACCGCGTAGTCGAGCGCGGTGGCGTCGTCACCGCCGAGCGCCTCGCAGACGAGCAGCGTGAGCGTCGGCCGGACGCGCTTCCCGCCGGCCAGCACGACGTGCGCGAGCTCGTCGGAGAGCTCGGCCGGCTCGACGCCCGTCACGACCTCTTCGAGGCGCTCCTCGATGCGGTCGCGGCGGGCCTCGACGTACTCCATAGATTTCCTCCGGCCCCGGGGCTTTTCACTCCGTCGGGTTACAGCCGCCCTGTTGTCGGCGCAGCGGGCACAGAAACGCCGAACGCCGGCCCCGTCGCGCCCCTGGCGTTCTCGAATCGGTCGCCCTCGATCCGTCCTACCCGTCCCTGCGCGTCATCGACCTGCCAGTGACCGGCCGGCGACCCGCCAGCGACTCGTCCGTGCCCCGCCCCGTTCCCAACGGTTATGTGTATTTAACGCAATACTGAGCGTATGGCGTACTACCTCGAACGACGCGTGACTGGTGACATCGACGACGTGGAAGCCGCAGTCCGAGACGCGCTCTCGGCCGAAGGATTCGGTGTGCTCACCGAGATCGACGTCGCCGCCACCCTCCAGGAGAAACTCGGCCTCGACGACCATGATGCCTACCAGATCCTCGGCGCCTGCAACCCGGAACTCGCCCATCAGGCGCTCGACGTGGAACCGAATCTCGGCGTCCTCTTGCCCTGCAACGTGATCGTCTACGAAGCCGACGCCGACGCGGCCGATGCGGGCGACGAGGTCGTCATCGCGGCCGTCGACCCCGAATCGATGTTGTCCATCGTCGACAATCCCGAACTCGACCAGTTCGCGACCGACGTCAAGGCCAGCCTCGAGCGGGCGCTGGACGACGCGGTGGTGTGAACGAGCCGCACCACAGCTCTGTGCACGCGGTTGGCGGGCCGGGGAAACGTTTTTACTACCGCACTGCGAAATAGTAAGCAAAGCGTAAGTTCTCTCTTTTCCACAAGTCTTATCGTGGTCAATTCGGTACCGTCGGATACCACCCGTCCCCGAAACCCGTCCGGCAGTCGCGCCGCCCGCCGAACACACCCAGTGACCACCATGAACTCCGACACACCCAGCAGCGACGGCCACGACACGTCCGAAGTGCCGACCGATGCTTCCGATGCGTCCACCGATGCCATCGAAGTGCCGACCGATGTCCCGCTTGCCATCGAGGCCCCGGCCAGCGGCCCCATCGAAGAATCGATTCGCATCCGGATCACCGGCGCCCAACCCGGTGCACCCGTCGAGTTCACGGCCAGCCTCGAGGACGATAGTGAGCATCGCTGGCGCTCCCACGCAGCCTTCATGGCCGACGACTCCGGCACCGTCGACCTCGCCCGTGCGGCCCCCGAGGACGGCACCTGGTCCGACGCTGAAGCGATGGCCTGGCTCTGGTCGATGCAGACCGACGCCGACGCGAGAAGCGCCCAGTTCGACGCCCCGGCCCTCCAGATCACCCTTCGTGCAGCAACCGACACGTCGACCGCATCACGGACCATCGAACGCGAACGCTACGACCCAGATGTCACGAGCCTCGACGTGGCTCACGACGACGTCGTCGGCACCCTGTTCGCCCCGCCGGACGGCGGCCCGGCACCCGGACTCATCGAACTCCACGGCGCCGGCGGCCGACGCTCCCACGGCACCGCCCGCCGCCTCGCCACCCACGGCTTCACCGTCCTCTCCCTCACGTACTTCGGCGACCACCCAACGCTCCCGGACGAACTCGCGAACGTCGACCTCGAGTACGTCGACACCGCCGCACGCTGGCTCCTCGACCACCCATGGGTGTCCAGCGACCGACTCGGCCTGGTCGGGGTCTCCCGGGGCGCCGAACTCGCCCTCCTCCTCGCCGCCCGCCGCGACTGGCCCGGCCCCATCGTCTCCTACGCCGGCAGCGGTGTCCCCTGGGACACCCCGAGCGACGAACCCGCCTGGCTCGACGACGGCGACCCCGTCCCCCACATCACGGCCGACAGCCATCCGAACGCCACTGCCCTCGACGAGAAACCGCTCGCCGACCGGATGCCCCCCATCGAGCAGGCGAACGGCCCGATCCTCTTGCTCTCGGGCGGTAGCGACCCGGTCTGGGATTCTCGACGACTCTCCCAGGTCGTCGTCGACCGACTCGACGACCACGACTTCGCGCACGACTACCAGCATCTGACCTTCGACGACGTCGGGCACCTCATCGGCATCCCCTACTCGCCGCTTAGCGGCTTTGGCGACTACGAACAGATGCAGGCCACCGCGCACGCGAGCGAAGAAACGTGGCCCGTCGTCCTCGACTATCTCGGCCGAGGGCTCGACGAGTGGGCTGACGACTGAGCTGTCTGCTGACGGTTTCCGAACGACGACCGGTCAACTGGTGCAACGCTCTTCAGCGTAGCGTTATGCGTCAGTGTTCGTTTCGTTGGTGACCGGTGACTGGTCGAGCCATGGGTCGAACCGGACGTTCGACACGCCCGGGTCGTCCGGGTCCTCGGAGACCGCGCTCCCGTCGCCGTCGGCGAGAGTGTCGGTCTGCGGGTCCTCGAGTGGCTCGCCGGTGGTGCTGGATGGCCCGTCAGCGCCCCAGTAGTTCTGCACGGCGTGCACGACGATCTCGCCGTCGTGGTTCACGACGCCGTTCGAGTTCTCCGAGAGATCGTTACCGTGGACCTCGACGCTTCCCTCGATGACCTCGGTCTGGCGGTCGCCACACACCGTCGTGGTTCGCTCGCGGTTCGTGATATCGAGGACGACGATGCCGTTCTCGTTCCCCGCGATTTCGTTGTTCGTCACGGTGAGCGTGTGGACGGACTGGGCGCGGATGCCGGCACTCTGGCTGGCGTTCGCCGTGTTGCCGGTGATCGTGTTCCCGGTGACGGTGACGTCCTTCGCGCTGATCGACGCGATCCAGACGCCGAACCGGCCGGCGTCGTCGGGTCGGTTGTCCGCGATGGTGACGTTCGTCGCGCCCGAGAGATACACCTCGGTGAGCTCGTTGTCGCGGATGGTCACGTCCTCGGACTCGTGCACGGCCACCGTCGCACCATCGCCGCTGACGCCCGTGACGAGGACATCACGAACGAAGGACCCGAGTCCAACGCCCGCGTCGACGAGCGACGTGTTCCGAACGGTGACGTTGTCGGCGCCCATCCTGGCCGTGACCTCGCCGTGCTCGACGTGACTATCCAGGACCCGTCCCTGCGACGTCATGCCGAGGTCGACGCTCCCGTTCGTCAGGCTGACACCGTCCACGGTGCCGGTATCGCCGTTCTCCCACACGATGTCCGCGTTCATCGTGGTGAGGTTCGTGACCGTCGCGTTGTCGGTCGGTTCGGCCAGTTCGGGGTCGAGGGCGGCCCGGACGCGGACGGCCGTCGCCGAATCGTCGGCCCCGGTGATGGTGTGGCCGTTGCCGTCGATAGTCACGTCGTCGGCCATGATTCGGACGCAGGTCTCGTTGGTCTGGAGGTCCTGGGTGAGGACATAGCGGCCGGACTCCGTGACCTGGCGGCACTCCGAGAGTTCGGTTACCTCGTCGGTCGGGTCCTGGGTCGTTGCGGTCGCGACACCGACGCCGCCGGCGCCACCGACAGTTCCGGCGGCAACTGAGGCGGTCACGACGAGGGACAGGAGGACTGCTATCGATCTGGTGTAGCTGCTCATATGGCGTACCCGACCGAAGAGGCGCCTCGGAACGGGATACCTATCCACGAGCTAGAGTCGCTTATCCAGTGGCTATAGCCGGGAACGGTCGCGGAAAAAGTGGCAGTACCGAACCGTGTCCAGCGCGTTACTGGAACTGTTCGGTGAGTGCGGGGACGACGTCGAAGAGGTCGCCGACGATGCCGTAGTCGGCGATGTCGAAGATGGGGGCGTTGGGGTCGGTGTTGATGGCGATGATGGTGTCGGCGTTCTTCATGCCGGCCACGTGCTGGACGGCGCCCGAGATACCGATGGCGAGGTAGACCTTGGGTGCGACCTGCTTGCCGGACTGCCCGACCTGTCGGTTCTTCGGGAGCCAGCCGTTGTCGACGATCGGGCGCGAGGCGGAGAGCGTCGCGCCTGTCGCCTCGACGAGTTCCTCGATGAGTGGGAGGTTGTCCTCCTCCTCGATACCGCGGCCGATGGAGACGAGGAAGTCCGCCTCGCTGATGTCGACGTCGCCACCGGCGACCTCCTCGAACCCGGTGACGGTGGATCGGATGGCGTCCTCGTCGGGCGTGAAGTCGAACGCCTCGATGGCAGCGTCGCCGACGCCTTCGGCGGTGGGCCACTCGCCACCCCGGATGGAGACGACGAACGGACCGTTCGAGACTTCGACCGTGGTCTCGACCTTGCTGCCGTACATCTCGCGGTTCACGGCGAGCGTGTCGTCCTCGTAGGTGAGGCCGACGGCGTCGGAGACGTAGGGCAGGTCGAGGCCCTGCGCGACGGCGGGGGCGTAGTCGAGGCCGTTGACGCTGTTCGGGAGGAGGACGAACTCAGGGTCGAGCTCCGCGTAGAGCGCCTCGGTCGCCTGGACGTAGACGTCGTGGTTGAACTCCTCGCCGTACTCGACGGTGTGGATGGTGTCGACGCCCTCGCGGTTCAGCTCGTCCGCGAAGTCCTCGGTGTTCCCGGAGACGACGGCGACGTGGAGGTCGCCGCCGGCTGCCTCGGCAAGCTCGCTTCCAGCGGAGACGAGTTCGAAGCTGCTGTCGCGGAGGTCGCCGCGGCGGTGGTCGGCGACGACGAGAACATCGGCAGTCATTCGCCGACCACCCCGAGGTCCTGGAGGGTCTCCGCAAGTGTCGCGGCCTGGTCGCTGGCGTCGCCCTCGATGAACTGCGCCTCGCTCTCGGACTCCGGTTCGTACATCTCGGTCAGGGCGAGGTCGCTGTCGAGCACCGAGGCGTCGAGTCCGAGGTCGCCGAGCGTCTTCGGTGCGATCTCCTTCTGTTGGGCCTGGCGGATGCCCCGGAGACTCGCGTAGCGCGGGTCGTTGATCCCGGTCTGGATCGTGAGGACGGCGGGGATCTCGACGTCCGTGAGCTCCTCGACGCCACCCTCCAGTTCACGTCGCACGTGCGCGACGCCCGCGTCGGCGTCGAGGTCGAGGTCGTTCACGACGGCCGCCCACTCGAAGCCGAGGTGGCGGGCGAGCGCGACGCCGGTCGCGCCGAAGGAGTCGTCGTTCGCCTGGACGCCCGTCAGCACGAGTTCGGGGTCCTCGTCCTCGACGACGGCGCCCAAGAGCTGGGCCTTCGCGTCCACGTCGAGCAGGTCGACGTCCTCGAACGCGTCGTCCCACACCCGTATGGCGCGGTCGGCGCCCTTCGCGAGCGCCATCCGGATCGTCTCCTCGCTTCGCTCCGGGCCGATGGTCACGGCGACGACCTCGTCCGCGACGCCCTCCTCCTGGAGCTGGACCGCCTCTTCGATGGCGTAGTCGTCCCACTCGTTGAGGTCGTACTCGAGGTACGTCTCCGAGATCTCGGTGCCGGAGATCTCGAAGTCGTCCTCGACCTCCGCAACCTCCTTGACGGTGACGAGAATCTTCATCATCGAACACTCCAGTCGGTGACGGGTAAACGTTTACGAAAACCCGACTCCCGTTCTTTCGCGGTTGTTTCGACCTCAGCGATTGCCGCCGCCACGCCCGCCGTCGCTCCCGCTTCGTCCACCGTTCGGCTCCTCCTCGGGCATCGAGATGAGGTTCTCCCGGCCGATACGGAGCTTCTCGATGCGGCCCTCGTCGGCCATCTGGCTGAGGAGCTGGGAGACCTTCGCGTTCGACCACCGCGTCTCCTCGACGATCTTCGCCTGCTTCATCCGGCCACCGTGGTCTCGGAGGAGGCGTTCGACGCGCTCCTCGTCGCTCAGGAGCTCCGGCTCCGGCTCGGACTCGGTCGCCGGTTCGCCAGCTCCGTTCCCGCCACCGGAACCCCCGGCTGCCGTTCCGCCGGCCGTGTCAGCAGCCGACGCTTCACCGTCGCTGTCGCCTCCTGTCGCAGCTTCGTCCGTGGACCCGCCGGCTGTGCCAGCGGCGCCACCACCCGATTCAGCGCCCGCGCTAGCTCCACCGCCGGCAGCGGTGTCCCCGCCAGCGCGACCATTGTCCGTTTCGGCGCCTGCAGGCGGCTGGCCCGGCCCAGGGCCGGGCTCGGTGGTCGACCGCCAGAACCACGCGTACGCGATGATGCCACCGATGACGAGCGCGGTCAGGACGGCGCCAGCGATACTCAGCCACGGAATCTGGGTCGTGGGCTGCCGGTAGAACGTCGCCGCCGGCTCGCTCGGACCGAACTGCACGGGCCCCGTCCACCGGAGCGTCCCGTTCACGGTCTCGTGGCTGGGCTGCGCGCTACTGACGTCGAACCCGTCCGGGGGATCGATCTCGAGTGTCTGCCTCGGGCCGAGGTCGCCGAACCAGCCGCCAGCGAACACCCCGCCCAGCTCCACCGTCTCGTTGTTCACGACGGCGAAGTTCGTCCACGTGAACGAGAGCCGGAGATACCCCCGCTGGGCGTTCGATTCGTTCTCGACGACACTGGTCCACTGCGGGCCCCGGATCGACATGTCGCGGCCGGTGCGCTCGGCGACCCGGGGGACGACGCGCTCGAAGGTCCCGATGGAGAACCCGAGACTGCCCTGGCCGCGTTCGAAGTCGGCGGCCACGCGGTCGAAGGCACGGCGGTCACTGGAGTTGTTGAGGACGTAGCTCGTCGCGATCGTCCACCGTGCGTCACCGTCGGTCTGGATGCCGACGTTGACGGTGACGCCGTCGGGCGCGAGCCCATCGTCCTGGGCTGCCGCCGGCGCAGCGACGCCGGTGGCGACCAGCAGGGAGAGGAGGACGAAGACGGCAGGGAGGGCCTTCCGCATATATGTCGTCAGGTGAACACCGAGCCGGCAAAGTGTTTTCCATTGAAAAAGGACGCGTGCGTGACTCCGCATCGCTTATTTCAGTTCGGGGATAACACGGAGCCATGCCGAAGGCGTCCCCCGCCCTCCTCGTCGCCCTCCTCCTCGTCGCCGGCCTCGCCGCACCCGCGAGCGTCGGTGGCGTCAGCCTCCTCGACACGCAAGCAGCGACCGTGACGCCGGAGGTCGGCGTCTCGGAGAACACGACGCGCGTCCTCCGCCTCGAACAGATCCAGGCGTCCGGGTTCGGCGAACCCCAGGTCGTCGTCCTCGACGCGGCGACCGCCCAGGAAGCCGAGCTGGACACGCAGTACTCACTCGCAGCCATCGACGAGCGACTCTCCGACGCCCCGAACGCCTCGGCCCGGCGGCAGATACTCCGGAACTACACTGACGCCGCGGCCGCGGACGTCGAAGCCCTGCAGACTGCCGAACGCGACGCCCGAGATTCGTACACCGACGGTGAGATTGACGCACAGGAGTACGCCCAGAAGCTGGCGGTCATCCACGCCCGCGCGAGTTCTCTCTCCCGCTTCCTCGGAGGGTTCGGTGAAAACGCTCCGAGCCTCTACACGTACGCGAGTCCGTATGGGAGTATCCAGAACCGGATTGCGTACCTCAATGAGGAACTCAAATACCTTACCGGCCCCGTTCGAGCCGAAATGGTGAGCGCGATACAGGGGGAGCGCGAACCAGTGCGGGCGTTCCTCGCGTCAGGAGAAGACGGGTTCGAGCTATCGTACATCCGGTCAGACGGGGTATACGTCCGATCTGCGTACCGCGCCGACAACATCGATTCAAACACGAGCACTGCGGGTGGAATCGAGCTCCTGGTTCGCATCTCCCCAGATCTCTACCCGTGGGCAACGAAAACCAGTTCGCTGTCCGGCGTTCCGATTCTTCAGCACGGTACCATCCGGATGACGCTCCTTCACTCACAGGGACGAATCATTTCACACATCGACGAAACGACGAAGCAAGTCTACTACGAGATCCAGTACAAACGACTCGATGTCCTGCCCGTCGACTACGCGTTCAACCGCACCGAGAACGGCACCCGCGTCCTCGTCTCAGAGACGTACCCCGGTGGGCCGCTGCAGGTGAAGCTCCTGAACGGCACCTCCGAGAACAAGTCCGGAATCCAGGGCGTGCCCGTGACGGTGAACGAGACGGTCACGCACCGGACGGGCGAGAACGGCGTCGCGTGGTTCGTGAGCCCCAACGGCGAGTACAACGTGACGACAACGTACAAAGGAACGAAGTTCCAGATAAATATAACCGAATAAATAATTTTGACATATTGATATAATTGAAATAATTTTATTACCGTTGGTATCTCCAATTATATTGCGGTATGGAAGAACAAGATCCTCTCCCCAGAGTCAGTCGACGTGAAGTTACGAAGAAAATTGCTCTAAGCACGGCAATTGGCGCCGGATTTACTGGTGCAGCTTCCGCCCAAGATCCGGAGCCAGAAGCGTTCTGCCAGACGACCCTAAGCGAAACGACTTCGCCACCTTGTTGTTATTCTCACGACGTGGGTGGGGCAGACTATATCATCGTTTCGGGTAACACGACGAATGGAGGTACTGTTGATTGTTGGATAGAAACGAATACTGCTGAATGTACAGTCACTTCATCTGAAGCCGACTATTACCGCGAAATTGACGATGCTGGGTTCGAATTACGTATAGACAATCCCGGCGATTCGATTTCGCTGACGATGGCACAACCTTCAGACGAAACTGAATATCATACTTTTTATTTCGAAATTGAACAATGTACCGGGTGATATTCCCCAATTCAAACTAGGTAGGGAGAGTCCCAATATTTAAGCCGGATAGCGCGGCGAAGAGTGGGTGTGACTCGTCAGCCGCCACGCCGACGTTCGCCTGGGACAGCGCAGTCGCCGAACCCGACACCGTCCCGGGGGAGCGCGCCGGTTGCAGTCGTCATCCTCGTGGGGCTCGCGGTCGTGCTCGCCGCCGGTGTCGGCGCCGCCCTCACGGGCTCGGGGCCGACCGCGCTCCAGTCCCAGCCACGGTACGTCACCATCGACGGCGAGGCAACGGCCGACGGAACGGTCACGCTGACACACTCGGGCGGGGGCGCGCTCGACATCCGGCGGCTCGACGTCTCGGTGACCGCCGACGGCGAGTCCTTGACGCACCAGCCACCGATCCCGTTCTTCTCGGCGTCGGGATTCTACAGCGGGCCACGCGGCCCGTTCAACGCGGCGGCTGACCCGGCCTGGACGGCCGGCGAGGTCGCGGGGTTCAGTATCGCGGGGACGAACGACCCGCCGCTCCTCCCCGGGAGCGAGGTGGTCGTGACGCTCATGATCGGGTCGCAGACGGTGGCGCGAATCGAGATGGTCGTGACTGTCGGGTAGTTCGATCGCGTTCTTGCAGGGGGCGAAACCGTCTGGGTTACTCGTCCCCGGGGACCTCGGCGACCGTCGTGATGGCGCGGGGGCTGCCGGGCTTCGACTGCTGGATGTAGTGCTGGACATCGACGTAGCCGGCTTCGGCGAACATCCTATCTGCTTCGTCCTGGTCGTAGAACAGCATGATGGCGTCGGCGAGCTTCTGGAAGACGACGTTCGTGGGGTAGTCGGGGCCGACGATGAGGACGCGGCCACCGGGCTTCGTGACGCGACGAATCTCCCGGAGGGCGTCCACGGGGTTCGGCCAGTACTCGATGCTCCCGCTGGACCACACCTTGTCGAAGCTGTCGTCCTGGTAGGGGAGGCGCTCGGCGTCGCCGAAGGTGAACGTCACGGGGTCGTGCTTCCCGAGCTTCGCCCACGCCTTCTCGAGCTGGTGGGGGCTCTGGTCGAGGCCGTAGACGTCCTCGGTGTGCTGGAGGAGCCCCTCGGTGCCGAAGCCGGTGCCACAGCCCACGTCGAGGACGCGGTCGTCGGACTCGACGTCCAGCCAGTCGAGGGCTTCGGCGCGCATCGCTTCGTTCCAGATGAACGGGTTCACGCGGTCGTAGACCTTCGAGAGGTACTTGTAGAAGGTCCGGGCCCGCGACTTGTCTTCGAGGACTCCCATTGTCCCCTCGTTTCGGCCGCGGGGTAAAAACCCGACCGAAACGCTGCCCGGCCGAACCCGGGTTCCAACCGCGACCAAACGGTGGGGGACAAATGTTGCCAGCTGATTCCCGCCCAGACGCCCGTAAGCGGTTTCGCAACTACCTTATACGCGGTCGTGCAAGCCCCGGATGGTAAGAGCGTATGCCAAGGCCAGAGGTTCTCGAAGAGATACAGAGGTCCGAATCCGAGGCCGACGAGATCGTCGCAGACGCGGAGGAAGCCCGCGAGGAACGCCTCGCCGAGGCGCGACGTGAAGCCGACGAGATTCGGAGCGAGGCCGAGGAGGAGGCCCGCGAACTGAAGGAAGAACGCCTGGAGGAAGCGAGACAAGAGATCGAAACCGAGCGCGAGAGAGTTCTCGAGGAAGGCGCCGAGGCGCGCGCCGCGCTCGAGGAGCAGGCCGCCGCCAACGAGGACGCGGCGGTCGAGCTCGCGCTCGAACGGTTCACGGAGGCGGTACATGCTCAGACCTGAGCAGATGGCCAAAGTCTCGGTGGCGGGTAGCAAGCGCTACCAGCGCGACGTCATCGAGACGTTCCACGAGCTGAACCTCGTCCACCTATCGGACTACGACGGGGGAATCGAGGGGTTCGACAACGGCGACCCGCTCTCCGGCGCGGACGGCGCGTCCGAGAAACTCGTGACCGTGCGATCGCTCCAGTCCATCCTCGGCGTCACCGAGGCGGACGCGGGCACCGCGCGCATCGTCACCGAGGACGCCATCGAGGCGGAACTCGAGGACATCCGCGTTGAGGTCAACGAGTTCGACGACAAGCGCACCGAGCTCGAGTCCAAGCTCCAGTCGGTCGAGGACGACATCGAGGCCGCGGATCCGTTCGTGGACCTCGGTATCGACCTCGACCTGCTTGGGGGCTACGAGACCATCGACGTCGTCGTCGGCACCGGTACTGCTGACGCCGTCCGGGACGCCCTGGACGACGCCGAGCCGGTCGGCGAGTTCGAGGTCTTCGAGGGCGACGAGGCAGTCGGCATCTTCGCGCGCACCCACGAGAACGGTGCGCTCGCGGACGCCCTCGTCGGCGTGGAGTTCACGTCCGTCGAGATTCCGGACGCCTCGGGCGACCCCGAGGAGTACGTCGCGTCACTCGAGAGCAACCGCCAGCAGCTCGAATCGAAGCTCGAGACCGTCGAGAACGAGCTCGAAGACCTCCGCCTGGAGCACGGCGAGTTCCTGCTCGCGGCGGAGGAGAAGCTCGCTATCGACGTGCAGAAGACCGAGATCCCCCTCCAGTTCGCGACGACCGAACACGCGTTCGTCGCCGAGGGCTGGGTGCCCGTCGAACAGGAGGAGGACGTCCGCGCCGCACTCCGGAGCGAGGTCGGCGACCACGTCGACGTCGACCGGATCGAGATCGCGGACTACGAACCCGACGGACACCACGAGCCACACGACGAGAACCCCGCCGAGGCCGCCACGGACGGCGGCCAGGTGTTCGACCAGGACGACAGTCCACCCGTCGTGCAAGACAACCCCGGCCCCGTCAAGCCGTTCGAGGCGCTGACGCAGGTCATCAACCGGCCGAAGTACACAGAGATCGACCCGACGTTCATCCTGTTCCTCACGTTCCCGTTGTTCTACGGGTTCATGATCGGCGACCTCGGCTACGGTATCCTGTACGCCGCGATCGGGTACTGGCTCTACCAGAACTTCGAGGGTGCCATCTCGGACCTCGGACAGGTCGCCGTCCTCGCTGGCATCAGTACCGCCGTCTTCGGTGTGCTGTACGGCGAGATATTCGGCTTCCACCTCGTCACCGAGTACCTGTGGGTGGGCGCACTCGGCATGGAGCACGCCCCGATCAAGAAGGGCCTGCACTCCGCCGAGTTCGCGGAACTCTGGCTCACGCTGAGCCTCGTCGCCGCATTCGTCCACCTCGGTATCGGCTACGTGTTCGGGTACATCAACGACTCCCGGGCACACGGCGTGAAGGAAGGGTTCCTCGAGAACCTCGCGCCCCTCATGATCATGGTCGGCACGGCACTCTGGCTGTTCAGCACGCACCTCCAGGGCCAGTCGGGGCCACGCCCCGTCTTCCTGTACGAGGTCGCGCAGCTCAGCCCGACCGTCGGCCTCGTCGGCCTCGCCGTCGCGGTCGTCGGCGTGGTCGGCTTCGTCATGGGTGAGGGCGCCGTCGGCGCCATCGAGACGCCGACCGTCGCACTCGTGAACGCCGTGTCGTACACACGGCTCGCCGCCGTGCTGCTCGCGAAGGCCGGGATGGCGTTCGTCGTCAACCTGCTCGCCTTCGGGGCGTACGAGCACGGCCACGAGGTACACTTCATGCTCGGTGGCTACCACGTCCCCAGTGGAGCCCACGAAGTCTTCCCCGGACTCATCTGGCAGGGCCCCGCCGGCCTCGTCGGCGGCATCCTGGTCCTGTTCCTGGGACACGCAGTCGTGCTAGCGCTTGGCGTGACGAGCGCCGGCTTACAGGCTGTACGTCTCGAATACGTGGAGTTCTTTGGGAAGTTTTATGAAGGCGGTGGGGAGAAGTACAACCCGTTCGGACACCAGCGAAACTACACCACAGAGGATTAAGTAAACCATGTTTGGAGAACTACTCAACGCAGTCAGTCTCGTCGCAGCAGAATCGGGCAGCAACATGCCGGCCATCACCCCCAAGGGTGCGGCCGCTCTCGCAGTCGGTCTCGCCGCCTTCGGTGCAGGGTACGCAGAGCGCGGTATCGGTGCCGCAGCGATGGGTGCCATCGCGGAGGACCAGTCCCTCTTCGGTACCGGTCTCATCCTGACCGTCCTGCCGGAGACCCTCGTCATCCTGGCGCTCGTCGTCGTCTTCGTCGTCCCGAGCGCGTTCTAACCTCCTCTTTCCACCAATGAGTTTGGAAACGGTAGTTGAGGACATTCGAGACGAAGCCCGTGCGCGTGCGGAGGACATCCGCAAGGACGCAGAAGAGCGCGCCGACGAGATCGTCGCCGAGGCCGAATCCGACGCCGAAGACATCATCGAACAGGCGAAGGTCGAGGCCGAACGCGAGGTCGAGCAGGAGCGCGAACAGAAGCTGTCCAGCGCGAAACTCGAGGCCAAACAGGAGCGTCTCGAGGCGCGCCGCGCCGCACTCCAGGACGTCCGCGAATCCGTCGAGGAATCCATCGCGGGCCTCGAGGGCGACGAGCGCGAGGAGCTCACCCGCGAGCTGCTCGACGCCGCGTCGACGGAGTTCGAGGACGCCGACAGCGTCCAGGTCTACGCACGCGCCGACGACCAGGCGCTCGTCGAGGACATCCTCAGCGACTACGACGGCTACGAGTACGCCGGCGAGTACGACTGTCTCGGCGGCGTCGTGGTAGAGAGCGAGTCCTCCCGGGTCCGAGTCAACAACACGTTCGACTCGGTCCTCGAGGAGGTCTGGGAGACAGAACTGAAGGAGATCAGCGCCCGATTGTTCGAGGAGCAATGAGCGCATCCGGTACCGCGAACTACGAGTACGTGGTCGCCCGGGTCCGTCACCGACGGGCATCCCTGTTCAGCACCGAGGAGTACCGCAAACTCCTGCGGATGGGGAGCGGCGAGATCGCACGCTTCATGGAGGAGACCGAGTACGAGACCGAGATCAACGCGCTCGGCTCCCGCCACTCCGGCGTCGACCTCATCGAGTACGCGCTCAACCGGAACCTCGCGAAACACTTCGAGGACCTCCTTCGATGGAGCGACGGCCGCCTGCACGAGCAGGTCGCCCGGTACCTCCGGAAGTACGACGCGTGGAACGCCAAGACCGTCCTCCGTGGGCTCTACTCGGACGCGTCCGAGTCGGAGATCCGCGAGGACTTCATCGACGCCGGCGAGTTCAGCGAGGACTTCCTCGACCAGCTCGTCGCCGCGACCGATATCGAGGCCGCCGTCGACCTCCTCGAATCCACCGCGTTCGGCGCACATCTCGAGCAGGCGTACGACGACTACGAGGCATCCGGTCTCCTCGTCCCGCTCGAGAACGCCATCGACCGCGCGTACTACGAGAACCTGCTGCCCGAGCGCACCAGCGAGTCGCGCGCCCAGCAGCTCTACGAGGAGTTCCTGCAGGCGGAGGTCGACTTCCGGAACGCCCGGAACGCGCTCCGCATCGCGCGCTCCGGCGCCGACATCGACCCGGCGGACTACTTCATCGAGGGCGGCACGCTGTTCAAGCGCAACGAGATCGGCGCGCTCGCCACGAACCTCGACGAACTCGTCTCCCGGATCCGAGAGAGCACGTACGGCGACGAGCTGTCCGCCGCCCTCGACGACCTCGAGGACGCGGAGAGCCTCGTCGGGTTCGAGCGCGCGCTCGACGACGCACTGCTCGCGTACAGCGACCACCTGTCACACGTCTTCCCGCTGTCCGTGTGTCCGGTGCTCGCGTTCGTCATCGCGAAGGAACACGAAGTGAACAACATCCGCGCCATCGCTCGCGGCCGCGAGGCCGGTCTGAGCGAGGACGAGATCGAGGAGGAACTCGTCACCCTATGAGCCAGGAGATCGCCGTCATCGGCAGTCCAGAGTTCACCACGGGCTTCCGCCTGGCAGGCGTCCGCAACTTCCAGAACGTCCCACAGGACGCGAAGGACGAGGACCTCGACGACGCCGTCGAGGCGGTCCTCGCGGACGAGGGCGTCGGCATCGCCGTGATGCACGCCGAGGACCTCGACCACCTCTCCCGGAACGTCCGGAACGCGGTCGAGACGAGCGTCGAACCGACGTTCGTCACCCTCGGTGCGGGCGCCGCAGGCGGCAGCGGCCTGCGCGACCAGATCAAGCGCGCCATCGGGATCGACCTGATGGCAGACGAAGGTGAGAACGAATGAGTCAAGCCGAAGCAATCACTGACACAGGCGAAATCGAGAGCGTGAGCGGTCCGGTCGTGACCGCCACGGGCCTCGGCGCCCAGATGAACGACGTCGTCTACGTGGGCGACGAAGGACTGATGGGTGAGGTCATCGAGATCGAAGGCGACATAACGACCATCCAGGTCTACGAGGAGACGTCCGCGGTCGCGCCCGGCGAACCCGTCGAGAACACGGGCGAGCCGCTGAGCGTCGACCTCGGGCCGGGCATGCTGTACTCCATCTACGATGGTGTCCAGCGCCCGCTCGACGTCCTCGAGGACAAGATGGGCGCCTTCCTTGACCGCGGCGTCGACGCACCCGGCATCGACCTCGAGAAGGAGTGGGAGTTCGTTCCCACGGTTTCCGAGGGCGACGAGGTTGCGACCGGCGACGTGGTCGGCACCGTCGACGAGACGGTGAGCATCGAACACAAGGTCATGGTCCCGCCCGACTTCGAGGGCGGTGTCGTCGCCGAGGCGAAGGAGGGGTCCTTCACCGTCGACGAGACCGTCGTCGAACTCGAGAACGGCGAGGAGATCACCATGCACCAGGAGTGGCCGGTCCGTGAGGCCCGCCCCTCCAAGGAGAAGCGCACGCCGCGCGAACCGCTCGTCAGCCGGCAGCGCATCCTCGACGGGCTCTTCCCCATCGCGAAGGGCGGGACGGCCGCCATCCCGGGTCCGTTCGGCTCCGGGAAGACCGTCACCCAGCACCAGCTCGCCAAGTGGGCCGACGCGGACATCGTCGTCTACGTCGGCTGTGGCGAGCGCGGGAACGAGATGACGGAGGTCATCGAGGACTTCCCCGAACTCGAGGACCCGATCTCGGGGAACCCGCTGATGGCGCGGACGTGCCTCATCGCGAACACGTCCAACATGCCCGTCGCAGCCCGCGAATCCTGCGTGTACACGGGTATCACCATCGCGGAGTACTTCCGCGACATGGGGTACGACGTCGCGCTCATGGCTGACTCCACCAGCCGGTGGGCAGAGGCCATGCGTGAGATCTCCTCGCGTCTCGAGGAGATGCCCGGTGAGGAGGGCTACCCCGCCTACCTCGCCGCGCGCCTCAGCCAGTTCTACGAGCGCGCCGGGAAGTTCGAGACCCTCAGCGGCGACGAGGGCTCCATCAGCGTCATCGGCGCGGTCAGCCCGCCCGGCGGCGACTTCTCCGAGCCAGTCACCCAGAACACGCTCCGTATCGTGAAGACGTTCTGGGCGCTCGACGCGGACCTCGCCGAACGCCGGCACTTCCCCGCGATCAACTGGAGCGAGTCGTACTCGCTCTACAAGGACCAGCTCGACCCGTGGTTTCGGGAGAACGTCGCGGAGGACTTCCCCGAGATCCGGCAGTGGGCCGTCGACGTCCTCGACGAGGAGTCCGAACTCCAGGAGATCGTGCAGCTCGTCGGCAAGGACGCGCTGCCGGAGGACCAGCAGCTCACCCTCGAGGTGGCGCGCTTCCTCCGTGAAGCCTGGCTCCAGCAGAACGCGTTCCACGACGTGGACACGAACTGCCCGCCAGAGAAGACCCACCGCATGCTCGAGGCCATCAAGACGTTCAACTCCGAGGCCTTCGACGCACTCGACGCCGGCGTCCCGGTCGAGGAGATCACGGACGTCGACGCCGCACCCCGACTGAACCGGATGGGGACGGCAGCCGAGTGGGACGAGTTCATCAGCGAACTCGAAGACGACCTCGCGGAGGAACTCCGGGGGCTCTACTAGACCAATGAAAGAATACCAGACCATCACCGAGATCAGCGGTCCGCTGGTCTTCGTGGAGACCGACGAACCCATCGGGTACGACGAGATCGTGGAGATCGAGACGCCCGATGGCGAGGTGAAGCGCGGCCAGGTCCTCGAATCCGCCACGAACTTCGTGGCCATCCAGGTCTTCGAGGGGACCGAGGGTATCGGGCGCGACGCGTCCGTGCGGTTCCTCGGCGAGACCCTGAAGATGCCCGTGACCGAGGACCTCCTCGGTCGCGTCATGGACGGGTCCGGGATCCCGATCGACGGCGGTCCCGAGATCGTCCCCGAGGACCGCCGAGACATCATCGGCGCAGCGATTAACCCGCACGCACGCGAATACCCCGAGGAGTTCATCCAGACGGGTGTGTCCGTCATCGACGGCATGAACACGCTCGTGCGCGGCCAGAAACTCCCCATCTTCTCCGCGTCCGGCCTCCCGCACAACGACCTGGCACTCCAGGTCGCGCGGCAGGCGACGGTCCCGGAGGAGTCCGGCGAGGACGACGAGGAAGAGAGCGAGTTCGCCGTCGTCTTCGGCGCGATGGGTATCACGCAGGAGGAGGCGAACGAGTTCATGCAGGACTTCGAACGAACGGGCGCCCTCGAGCGCTCCGTCGTCTTCCTGAACCTCGCGGACGACCCCGCCGTCGAGCGGACGGTCACGCCGCGACTCGCCCTCACGACCGCCGAGTACCTGGCGTTCGACAAGGGCTACCACGTCCTCGTCATCCTGACCGACATGACCAACTACTGCGAGGCGCTCCGCGAGATTGGCGCCGCGCGTGAGGAGGTCCCCGGTCGCCGTGGCTACCCCGGCTACATGTACACGGACCTCGCGCAGCTCTACGAGCGGGCCGGCCGTATCGAGGGCGTCGAGGGCTCCGTCACGCAGATTCCCATCCTCACGATGCCGGGTGACGACGACACGCACCCGATCCCCGACCTTACGGGATACATCACCGAGGGCCAGATCTACGTCGAGCGCGACCTCAACAGCCAGGGCCTCGAACCACCCGTGAACGTCTCCCCGAGCCTCAGCCGGCTCATGGACGACGGGATCGGCGAGGGCCTGACCCGCGCCGACCACGCCGACGTCTCCGCGCAGCTCTACGCTGCGTACGCGGAAGGGAAGGACCTCCGCGACCTCGTGAACATCGTCGGCCGCGAGGCACTCTCCGAGCGCGACAACCTCTACCTCGACTTCGCGGACGAGTTCGAGTCCGAGTTCGTCGACCAGGGGACGCAGACGGACCGCTCCATCGACGAGACGCTCGAGATCGGCTGGGGCCTCCTCTCGATGTTCCCGAAGGAGGAGCTCAACCGCATCGACGAGGAGTTCATCGAGGAGCACTACCGCGAGGACACGCAGGCGGAAGCCGCAGAGGCCTAATCCACAACCATGGCTCAGGACGTCAAACCGACCCGCAAGAACCTGATGCAGATCAAGGATCGCATCGAGCTCTCGGAGCGGGGCCACGACACGCTCGAACAGAAGCGTGACGGCCTCATCATGGAGTTCATGGACATCCTCGATCAGGCGCAGGACGTGCGGGCGGACCTCGAGGACGACTACGAGGACGCCCAGCAGGCCATCAACATGGCCCGCGCGATGGATGGCGACATCGCCGTTCGTGGGGCCGCGGCGGCCCTGAAGGAACACCCGGAGATCACGGTCGAATCCCGGAACATCATGGGTGTCGTCGTCCCCCAGATCGAGTCCTCGAAGGTGCAGAAGACGCTCGACGAGCGCGGCTACGGCGTCCTCGGCACCAGCGCGCGCATCGACGAGGCCGCCGAGGCCTACGAGGAACTCCTCGAGTCCATCGTCCTCGCCGCCGAGGTCGAGACGGCGATGAAGAAGATGCTCACGGAGATCGAGACGACGAAACGACGCGTCAACGCACTCGAGTTCAAGCTCCTGCCCGACCTCTACGAGGGCCAGGACTACATCGAGCAGAAGCTCGAGGAGCAGGAGCGCGAGGAGATCTTCCGCATGAAGAAGGTCAAGGCGAAGAAGGCGGAAGCCGAGGAGGAGGAAGCAGCCGCGAAAGCTGCCGAAGCCGCCGAGTCCGCCGACTAACCCCTCGTTCTCACCCCTTCGTTCGACGACCCGAGAGCGACAGCACCCGGCCCGAGGTGGGCACGGATGCCGGGTCGACCGCCGGTGTTTTCCCTCGCGATGCCGAATCTCGCCCATGACCTGTCCGGAGTGCGGCGGACGCGAACTCGTCTTCCCGGTCCCCGACCGGCTCGCCGACTACCTGCCGGACGACCGGCCGTACGCCGCGCTCTGCGAGGACTGCCTCCACGTCGCTCCCGAGGACGAGGGGCCGGCCGACCTTCCGGACTTCCAGCAGATACACGACGTGTTCCCGGCGGACCCCGAGGCCGCCGCTGCCATCGCGTGTCTGCTCGCCGTTCTCGATAGTCTCGTCCTCTACCGCCAGGAAGCCGACGCGCTCGCGACCGTCGCGGAAACCAGCGGGGCCGACGTCATGCTCGTCCTCGACCGACTCGCCCACGACCCCGAGATCGACCCGTGGTTCGACCTCGACCGACGCGCCGGACAGCTCGAACAGCTCATCTAGTGACCTGCGCTCACCGGCCACCGCGCCGAATCCCGCCCGGCGTCAGACGGCCGGCCGACGGTGACTTAACACGGGGGCGGCCGAACCCGAACCCATGACCGACTGGGGCTGGGCGACCCCCGACAACCTCCGCGACCTCGCGACCGACGCTGCCGCTCCCAGCGACGGCGACCCCCGAACGATTCGCGCCCCGGCAACCGGCGACACGCTCGGCACCGTCCCGACCGCGACTCCGGCGGCCGTCACCACCACGAGTGCGACCGCCCGCGATGCCCAGGTGGACTGGGCCGAGCGGTCGATCGACGAGCGCGTCGAGATCGTCGCCCGGTTCCACGACCTCGTCCTCGACCGCCGCGGGGACCTCGCAGACGTCGTGCAGGCGGAGACCGGGAAAGCCCGCAGGGATGCGATGGAGGAGGTCCTGGACGTCGCGATCAACGCCCGGTACTACGCCAACCGCGCCGACTCACTCCTTACCCCGGACCGTCGTCGCGGGGCACTGCCACTCCTGACGAAGACCCGCGAGCACCACCAGCCGCTCGGCGTCGTCGCGCTCATCACGCCCTGGAACTACCCGCTCACGCTCGCCATCTCCGACGCCATCCCCGCACTCCTCGCCGGAAACACCGTCGTCCTGAAACCCGACGAGTCCACGCCCTATAGCGCGCTTCTTGGGGTCCGACTCCTTCGCGAGGCCGGCCTCCCCGCTGACGCCTTCTACGTCACCCCCGGCCCCGGCGAGACCCTTGGCGACCCACTCATCGAGGAGAGCGACTTCGTCGGATTCACCGGCAGCACGGCGGTCGGACGGAGCGTCGCGGAACGCGCCGGTCGCGAACTCACCCCGTGCTCGCTCGAACTCGGCGGGAAGAACCCGCTCCTCGTTCTCGACGACGTCGACGTCGACGACGCCACCGAGCCCGCCGTCCGGTCGTGCTTCGCGAACGCCGGCCAGCTCTGCGTCTCGACCGAGCGTGCATACGTCCACGACGCCGTCTACGACGAGTTCCTGGACGCCTTCGCGACCGCCGCAAGCGAGTTGCGTCTTGGCACGGGAACGAGCTGGGCGTACGACGTCGGCTCCCTCACCCCGGTGGGTCACGCCGACGCGGTCCACGAAGCCGTCGAAGGCGCGGTCGACGCGGGCGCAGAGGTCGTGGTTGGTGGGCGGAAACGCCCGGACGTCGGCCCGAACGTCTACGAACCAACCGTCCTCACGGACGTCCCTCGGGACGCCCAGATCAACGTCGCCGAGACGTTCGGCCCCGTGGTCGCGGTCCACCGGGTCGACACCGTCCAGGAGGCACTGGACCGGGGGAACGACTCGCCGTACGGCCTCCACGCCACCGTCCTCGCTGGTGACGCCGACCGCGGCGAGCGGGTCGCGACTCACCTCGACTGTGGGACCGTGAGCGTGAACGACGCCTACCCCGCAACCTGGGCGTCAGTGGACGCCCCGATGGGTGGCACGAAGGACTCCGGACTCGGACGCCGGCACGGCAGCGACGGACTCCTGAAGTACACCGACGCCCAGACGGTGTCCGTCCAACGCGGACCCACGATCGGACCTGGAGACCGACTATCGGCCAAGGCCTGGTCCGGTCTCATGACTCGGGCGCTCCGGTTCCAGAAGACGATCTCGGGGTGGCGGCGATGACGTGCTTCCTCACCGGATTCCCGGGGTTCCTGGGGAGCGAACTGGCGGAACGCCTCCTCGGTCGCCACGAGCGTGTCCATCTGCTCGTGCAGCCGAAGTATCGGGACGCAGCGGAATCCCGGGCGAAGGATATCGCGGGGCTGTCCTGGCGCGACCGCTTCGCGTTCCACGAGGGCGACATCACCGAGGACGGCCTCGGCCTCCAGGGTGGTACCCGCGCCGACCTCGCCCGCGAGGTCGAGGAGGTGTTCCACTTCGCTGCTGTCTACGACCTCGGCGTCGACCGTGCCGTCGGCATGGACGTCAACACCCGTGGCACCCAGCACGTCCTCGACTTCGCCCGGGGCTGCAAGCACCTTCGACGGTTCCACTATGCGAGCACGTGTTACGTCTCCGGCCAGTACGAGGGCGAGTTCACGGAGGACATGCTCCGCGAGGGTCAGGACTTCAACAACGCCTACGAGGAGACGAAGTACCACGCCGAGGTCCGGGTGCAGGACGCCATGGATCGTGGCCTCCCCGCGACCATCTACCGGCCCGCCATCACCGTGGGCGATAGCGAAACTGGCGACACCCAGAAGTACGACGGTCCGTACTACCTGATCCGATGGCTCCTGAAGCAGCCCCGGCTTGCGGTCCTGCCGCGGTTCTCGGGCGCGGACGACTACGAGATCAACGTGGTCCCCCGGGACTTCGTCGTCGACGCCATCGACGCCCTCAGCCGGAAGTCCGAGAGCGAGGGCGAGGTCTACCAGCTCTGCGACCCCACACCACCGACCGTCGAAGAGATGACGGAACTGCTGGCGGACGCCACGGACCGACGCGTCCTCCAACTCCCCTCGACGCCGGGGTTGACGAAGCGACTGCTCGACACCGACCTGGGCCAGGACCTCACCGGAATCGAGCCAGCGACTATCGATTACTTCGTCCACCCGACCCGCTACCGGAACGAGCAGACCCGCCACCACCTCAAGGACGACGGCATCGTCTGCCCGCCGTTCGCCTCCTACGTCAAGACGCTCGTCCAGTTCGTCCGCGAACACCCCGACATCGAGTCGGACGCGATGGTGTAATCACTCGAATATTGGCGAACAGGTGGCGCCAGCAGACTAGTGCGAAGGGACGCGCCACGCATTCACCGGGACCCCTTCGCACGAGAGTTACGTCACACGCCTTCTGGTCCCGGTTTCGGATATAAACCTACGGCAGTAACAGCAATCGAACAAGGTCGGATTTGCTAGCATCGGCGAACGAGCGGTCCGTCAGGACCCGAGTGAAGCCGTTCACCGCCGCCGGAGGCGGCGGGCTGACGACCGACTAACGCGGCCGGAGGCCGCGGCAGGCGGGAGGAGTGCTTTTAGTGCAGGTTTTATCGAGCGGTCGCCTTCGGGCGACCGCTCGTGATAAAACGTGCGCGTTCTAGACGCCCGTCTCGTACCGCAGGATTCCGCCGAATCCGCCGAACGCGGAGAGGAGTTGTTCGCCCTTCTCGAAGTCGGTGCTGATGAAGTGGGTGTCGGTGCCGCGTTGTTCGGCGATGTTCATGAGGTGGTCGATGGCGTCCTCGCGCTCGCCCGCTTCGGCGGGTTCGCCGCACTCGCTGCAGTTGTGGTCGGGGGTCTTGTGGCGGCGGTCGACGACCTCGCGTTCGTCGTGGCCGTTGGGGCACTCGTACGTGATGACGTCCTTCCGGAGGTCCTCGCTGATGAGGAGGCGGTCGACGCTCCCCATGACGAGGTTCTTCCGCACCTGGTCGAAGCCGTATGTGGCTTTCTCGCCGCGGTTGAGTTCCTTGAAGAACTCCTCCATGTCGTTCTTGTCCTGGACGAGTTCGGCGCTGGCGAGGGCGTCCTGGCCGGCGTCGACGAGGTCCTTCAGGCCGGACTCGTCGGTGTAGGAGACGTCGAACTTGCCGAGGACGATGTCCTGGACCTCGTGGTGGAGGTAGTCGCCGTCGAGGAACTCGTCCTTCGTCGGGCTTGGGCCGCCGACGAGCACGCCGTCCATGTCGTGGCGTTTCGGGACGAAGAGGTCGTTCGCCATCTCCGCGACCTCCTGGTAGAAGTTGTCGATGGCTTCGAGGCGGAGGCGGGCGAACCGCTGGGCGGACTGACCACCTTTCCGCTGTTTGCCGGGGACGAGGCTGCTCGCTGACTTCACCGGTTCGACGCGTTTGCCCTTGAGCCAGCCGACGTTGGCTTCGCGGCGGTCGAGGACGATGAGCCCGTAGAGTCCCTTGTCCGCGAGCATGTTCTCGAGGGGCTCGGTGAGGAACTCGCTGTCACAGTGGTAGCGGAAGCTCTGGATGGGCTCTGGTGGGGATTCGAGGACCTCGGTGACCATCTTGGTCTGGCCGCCGCCGGTGTCGACGGCGCCCGAGAAGACGACGAGCCCGTTGTCGGGCGGGAACACGTCGTAGTAGCGGAGGCGGTCCTTGATGGAGGTGAGGGCGTCCTGGACCGCGGTCCGGGTCTGCTTCGACTTGATGTTCGCCGCTTCGCTGTGCTCCTGGGTGACGTGGGCGACGACGTCGGAGATCTGCTTGTCCGGGGGGATATAGATCGTGACGAGCTGTGTCCCGGAACCGTCGTAGTCCTGGAGTTCCTCGATGAGTTTCCGGAACTCGTACTTCTTCCGGTCCTCGGACGGTTCCTCCTGCTGTTCGCTCATTACTCGAAAATTACCCGGCCGGCGCGTAAGTATGCTTTGACATGGGAGGTCGCCGCGAACGTCGCGTGGCCAGCGGCTGGTCGCTGGCCACCGGGGGCGTGCCGCAAGCCACCATTCGCCGGATTCCCGTTCAACGCCGAGGTCGTTGTGGCCAGTTCTACGGGTAGTTATAGGCCTCGCGCTCCAAGTCCCCGGTATGGATTTCGCCCTCACCGAGGAGCAGGAGGCGATCGTCGACGAGGTTCGACGGTTCGCGGAGAACGAGATCGACCCCGTCGCCGAGGAGTACGACGTCGAGGAGAAGTACCCCTACGAGATCATGGACAAGGCCGCCGAGATGGGGCTGACCGGCGCCGGCATCCCGATGGAGTACGGCGGCGCGGGCTACTCGCCACTCGAGAACGCCCTCATCATCGAGGAGCTGTTCGCCCACGACCCGGGCATCGGGCTCTCCATCACGAGCGCGGCGTTCGGCGCCGACGCCATCCGCGAGTTCGGGACCGAGGAGCAGAAGGAGGAGTATCTCGCGCCCATCGCCTCCGGCGACGCCGTCATGGGCACCGCCATCTCGGAGCCGGACTCCGGGAGCGACGTCTCCAGTGTCTCCACACAGGCCGAGAAGGACGGCGACGAGTACGTCATCAACGGCAACAAGATGTGGATCACGAACGGCTCGGTCGGTGACTACTTCGTCGTGCTCTGCCAGACCGACCCCGACGCCAGCGACCGATACAGCGGGTTCAGCCAGATCCTCGTCGAGAGCGACCGAGACGGCTTCAGCTCCGAGAAGATCACGGGCAAGCTCGGCATCCGCGCCAGCGACACCGCCGAACTCATCTTCGACGACCTCCGCGTCCCCGAGGAGAACCTCATCGGGACCGAGGGCGCCGGCTTCCTCCAGCTCATGCAGTTCTTCGACGAGACCCGGACGATGGTCGCCGCACAGGGCGTCGGCATCGCCGAGGGGGCCTTCCGCGCGGCGAAGGAGTACGCACAGGACCGCGAGCAGTTCGGCCGCCCCATCAGCGACTTCCAGGCCATCCAGCACAAGCTCGCAGAGATGCGCACCAACCTGGAAGCCGCCCGCATGCTCACCTACAAATCCGCGTGGAGCGTGAACAACGCGGACGGCCAGCTCACCGCGCTGGCGTCCATGGCGAAGGAGTTCGCCTCCCGGACCGCGGTCGAGGCCGCCGACGAAGCCGTCCAGATCCACGGCGGCGCCGGCTACGTGAACGACTTCCCCGTCGAGCGCCTCTACCGCGACGCCAAGATCACGCAGATCTACGAGGGTACGACGGAGATCCAGAAGAACATCATCGCCCGCGAACTCCTCGGCAAGGGCTTCTAACGCCACCGAGCCCACCCAGCCACCCCGATTCGTCCGACGTCCGTCCGACGCGCCCACCAACGCTTTATCTGTCCGGGTGTCTATCTCCCGTTCATGACCGATGGGGACGCCGACCCGGCCGGGGCGCAGGACGCGAGCGACGAAGCCGACGGCGCCCGCGTCTTCGCCGTCGCGAGCGGGAAAGGTGGCGTCGGAAAGACCACGACCGTCGTCAACCTGGCGGCCTCGATGGCCGACGCCGGCCGTGACGTCGTCGTGGTCGACTTCGACCTCGGGATGGCGAACGTCGCCGACGTCCTCGACTTCGAGAAACCACCACGCACCCTCCACGACGTCCTCGCGGGCGAGGCGAACCCCGGGGAGGCCATCGCCGACGCCCCTGGTGGGTTCAGCGTCCTGCCCGGCGGCACCACCATCGAGGACTTCGGGAAGGCCGACCCCGCGAAGCTCCGTGACGTCATCACGACGCTCCGCGAGCACTTCGACGTCGTCCTCGTCGACACTGGCGCCGGCCTCAGCCACGACACCAGCGTCCCGCTCGGCCTCGCCGACGACGTCCTCCTCGTCACCACCGCCCAGGCCGCCTCCCTCGCCAATACCCGGAAGACCCGCGACCTCGCCGACCGCCTCGGTGGCGACGTCGCCGGCGTCATCGTCACCCGCGTCGGCGGCGGTGCGGCCAGCCTCCCCACCGACATCCAGGAACAGTTCGAGGTCCCCCTCCTCGGCACCATCCCCGAGGACCGTACCACCGCTGAAGCTGCGAGCGCCGGCGAACCCCTCCTCACCTTCGCCCCCGAGAGCCCCGCCACCCAGGCCTACCGCGAACTCGCCTACGACCTGCTCGGCGAATCTCTCCCCCTCGACTTCCGCGACAGCCGTGGTGAGACCGGTGGCGGCCCCGCGACACCCACCACAGCAGCACCAAGTGACGAATCCAGTAGCGCTAGCATGGGCGCTCTCGTCGAAGAAGCCGAACCCGAAGAAGAGAAATCCGAGAAACGCAGCCTCCTCTCCAAGCTCACCGGCGGCCTCGTCGGCGGGAAGTAGCGAGACGCCTTCGGCGTCCCGAAAATGCGAACGGCGGAGCCGTGAGCAAAGCGAATTTCCGGAGGGACCGCGCAGTTCTCACGGCTCCCGTTGGTCGCCGTTCGTATTCCCGTTGCGCTTCGCGAAACGCGCTCTACATGCTCTCTGGGGCCTCGATCCCCAGCACGCCCAGCGCGTTCGCGAGCGTCGCCTTTGCGGCCGCGACGAGTCCGAGCCGGGCGTCGCGGACACCCGGGTCCACCTCCTCCGCGAGCACCGGGCATTCACGGTAGAACGCGTTGAAGGCGTCCACGAACTCTCGTGCGAAGGTCGCGACGGCGTGCGGTTCGAGGTCGACTGCTGCGGTCTCGATGACACCCGGGAAGCGCGCAATCTCACGGAGCAAGCGGACTTCCTCGGGCGCGCCGAGCGAGTCGAAGTCGGGGTCGTCGGGGATCTCGTTCCCATCCAGGATTCCGCAGGTCCTCGCGTGGGCGTACTGGATGTAGGGCGCGCTCTGCCCCTCGAAGTCGAGGGCGTCGTCCCACTCGAACGTGATCGCTTTCGTCGGCTGTTTGGAGACGATGTCGTAGCGGACGGCGCCGATGCCCACCTGACGGGCGATGCGTTCGACGTCATCCTCGTCCAGTTCGTCGCCACGGATGCGGGAGTCGAGGCGGGATTCGACGGCATCGCGGGCGCGGTCGATGGCCTCGTCGAGGAGGTCGTCGAGCTGGACGCCCGTCCCCCGCCGGGTGCTCATCTTCCCCTCGGGGAGATTCACGTAGGAGTAGATGAGGTCGGTGAGCTGGCTGGTGTCGTTCCCGAGGAGGTCGAGGGCGGCCTGGAGCTGGCCGGCCTGGAGCTTGTGGTCCTCACCGAGCACCGTGATGGCGCGGTCGTAGTTCGCGAACTTCCATTCGTGATGCGCGAGGTCGCGGGTGGTGTAGAGGCTCGTGCCGTCGCTCCGGAGGAAGACGAGCTTCTTCTCGTACCCGTAGTCCTCGAGGTCGAGCTGCCAGGCGCCTTCCTCGAGGACGGCCTCGTCCATCTCCTGCAGCCGGGCGGCGAGGTCCTTCGTCTCCTCCGGCATGAAGCGGGTCTCCTTCACGAACTCGTCGAACTCGGCGGGGAGGCGGGCGAGACACGACTTCATCCCGCCGAGCACCTGGTCGACGACCTCGCTCACGCGCTCGTAGGTCTCTTCCTCGCCCTCCTCGAGGCCCATGAGGATCTCCTGGATCTCGGATTCGGCGGCCTCGACTGCGTCCGGGTCTGCCTCCTCGAGGAACGCGTTGCCCTTCCGGTAGTAGCGGACGAGGTCGTACTCGATGCGGTCACGGGCGGGCGCCTTGTCGAGGTCGTCCTCGTCGAACGTCTCGTAGGCCCACGTGAAGACGGCCATCTGGCGGCCCGCATCGTTGACGTAGTAGTGGCGGTCGACGTCGTAGCCCGCCCAGTCCATGACGCGAGCGACCGAATCGCCGATGATGGGGTTGCGGGCGCGGCCGACGTGCACGGGCCCGGTCGGGTTCGCGCTCGTGTGCTCGACGACGACCGATTCGCCCCGGTCGGGGAGGCGCCCCCAGTCCTCGGCCTGCGCACCGGTGAGGGTGTCGGCGTAGTAGGCGTCGGTCGGCGTGAAGTTCACGTAGGGGCCCTGTGTCGACGCCTCACCGACGTACTCGAATTCGTCGGTGTCGACTGCGTCGGCGATCTCGCCAGCGATCTCGGGGGGTGCGCGTCCGGCGACGCTGGCGAGGCGGAAGGCCGCACTGGAGGCGAGGACGGCGTCCACGTCCTCCGGCGGCTCCTCGATGCCGAGGTCGTCGGCCGGGAGGTCGAGCGCCTCGAGAGCGTCCGTGAGGGCGTCCTCGACCTCGGAGCGAAAGTGCAGGAACATACCGAAGCCGTCGGTACCGCGGGTAAAAGGCGTTCTGAATCGGGCCCCGGGACGCGAGATTATTCCCCGTTCTCGCGCCGTCCAGGCGGTCGACTACCGGTCCCGCGTCGGGACTCAGTAGCCGGCTAATCCGCCATTATCGCGCATTAGTAAGCCTGTATGTAAGGCTCGGCGGCCCAACACTCCAGTCGGTGATACGGTGCCGTCCAGACGCCAGTTCACGACCGTTGGTGTAGTGACCCTCGTCCTGCTCTCGACAGTCCCGTCCGCCGGTGTCGGCGGGACGGCCGGGACGACGACACAGGAACACGATGTGACCGTGGTCGACGAGTGCAGAACCATCGACAGTCCGGGGCACTACCGCCTCGGACGCGACATCGAGACCACGCAGGATACCTGCATCCGGATCACGGCGAGCGACGTCGTCTTCGATGGGGGTGGTCACCACATCAACAACACGAACCTCGACGAATTCCGGGACCTCGGGCGGCTCAACGGCGACGCCGTTCTGGTCGGGGGTAATACGGCCGTGTCGAACGTCACTGTACGGGACGTCACCGGGGCGACCTGGGGAACGCTGGTCCAACTGGAGAACGTCACCGGCGCCGAGGTGGCGGGCGTCGAGATGCCCGCTGGAGCGGGTGAGGACTACCGTCGCGTCACCACGGGCATCAGCATCGCACACTCGACGAACGTCTCCGCCCACGACAGTACGCTCCAGGAGTCCACGATAGCCGCCGCCTTCCAGGTCGTCCACGCCTCGAACGTCCGCATCTCCAACAACACCATCGCCAATATCGACTACTACGACACCAACTATGGGTCCGCCGAAGGGCTCGTCGTCGATACCGCCACTGGCGTGACGATCGTGAACAACACCTTCGTCGACGCGCCCGGCGGCCCATTCGGCGAAAAAGGCCTCGAGGTCACGGACAGTGCGGACGTTCGACTGGCCAGGAACACCTTCGAGGACTCCGTCGCCGCCCTCGGGTCGAACACCACGTTCCTCCACAACACCGTTCGGGATAGTGGCATCCAGATCCATGGCCAGGACAGCCACGTCGCCTCGAACACGTTCACCAGCGCCGGGCTCGGCGCCAGCGGGTCGAACGTAACGGTCGCGGGGAACGCGTTCACCGACGGGTCGTCGGTGAGTATCGAGGAGACGCCTGATACGACCGGCGCGACTGACTTGGCCGATTCGAACGATTCGACCGATACGTCGAGCGCCGCTGTCTCGGTCGTCCGGAACGAGTTCGAGAACCACTCCGGCGTCATCGTCCGCGACGGTGACGTTGCCGTCCGCAACAACACGATAACCGGCGGCCACGATGGACGCGGCATCTATGTATCCGACGGCCAGAACGTCACGGTCTCGGCGAACACCATCCAGAACACCAGGCAGGGTATCTCGATTGGTGACGCTGCCGTGACCGTCACGAACAACCTCCTCACCGACAACGAGGCCGGCGTCCACCTGCGCTATCTGGGCGTCGACGTCACCCTCGTGGCGAACGACATCCGTGGGAACGAGGTCGGCCTCAGCATCGAGAATGGGTCCGCCACGCGCTGCATCAACGTGAACCGTGTCGACGTCCACCAGAACGACTTCTCGAACAACTCCCGGTACGCCATCGAGAACGAGGACGTTCGCGTGGTGAATGCCACGAACAACTACTGGGGCGCCGAGAACGGGCCGTCCAGCGCGACCGCCGAACCTCTCGCGGACCCACAGACCGGCACACTAGCGGACGGCGACGGTGCCGCGGTCTCTGCCAGTCCAACCGAACCAGGTGTCGCCAACGTCCGCTTCGACCCGTGGCTGGCGCAGGACCCGACGACGGTCGACGGGAACGCGTCGGCCTGACTCGGTGCGAATCGCTCAGGCTTCGGGCGTCGGCCGGACGGGCACCTCGGCGTACGCGTCCTCGGGCGGTCGCTCGAAGTAGTCGGGGTGGAGGAGGCCAGCGAGGTGCTCGAGTGCGTCGACGAGTCGGGGGCTGGAGCAGTTCAGGACGTCGCCGTCCATCGCGTACAGGTCGCTGTTCTGGACGGCGGTGAGGTCGGACCAGTCGTCGCGCGTCCGGAGTTCGTCGACGTCGCGGAGGGTGTGTTCGATGCTGAACCCGCACGGCGACACGATGAGCGTCTCGGGGTCGAAGTCGACGATGTCGGCCCAGTCCTCGGGCACGCTGTACGCCTCTGGCTCGGTGATGCCGTACTCGCCGCCCGCGAGCTCGACCATCTCGGGCGTCCAGTGTCCGGCGACCATCGGCGGCTCCATCCAGTCCGTCACGATACAGCGCGGTCGGCCGTTCTCCGCGACCGCCTCCGCCGCCCGGGATTCGACCTGGGAGATGCGGTCCCTGCAGTCCTCGACGAGTTCTCGGGCTTCGGTCTCGCGGTCGATCGCCTCGCCGATTCGCAGCACCTCGTCGAGGACGTCGTCGAGACTGTGCGAGTCCGTGGTCAGTACCTCGCAGTCGAGGTCCATCTCTTCGACGGCGTCCCGGATGAGGATCTCGTCGACGGCGCAGACGTCGCAGACCGCCTGCGTGATGACGATATCGGGGTCGACCTCCCGGAGGGTGTCGCGGTCGACCTCGTACACCTGGTCGTGGGCCTCGAGCTGTTCGTTGATGTCCTCGCTCGACCCCTCGGGGTCCACGACACACGAGTTGAGCCGGGGCCGGTCGGCGGCCGCCGGCGGATACACGCACTCGTGGGAGACCGCGACTGGCTCCACGCCGAGCGCGTACACGATCTCGGTTGCCGACGGGAGGGCGGTGGCGACGCGCATTACCTGAACGTTGGGGCGGCTTCACAGATAAACCTGGGTAGGGCGGCAGACGCGAAGTCGGACAGATGCGGGCGGTTCAGGAGCCGTAGCGTTTGTGGGCGTCGTCGATGGGGAGAATCTCCAGGACTCGAACCGCGTCGACCGCCTCGTCGATGTCGTAGAATGCCGTGAACGTCCGGCCGATGTGGAGGCGGAATATCGGCTCGCCGTCGACGACGAGTCGTTCCTTGTCGCCACGCCCGGTGCCCGGATATGGGTTCTCGGCGAGTTTCTCCAGGTTCTGTTTGCAGATGCGTTCGCTCTTCTCGTCGAGGGCTTCGACGAACTGGAGTGCGTCCGCCTCGACGAGGAGTCGATACTCAGTCATCGAGTTCGCCCGTGGTCGGCCGGTGTTCGGTCACCACTCGTCAGTGTCGACCTCGACGAACTCGCCGTCCTCGCGCTTCTCGCGAACCATCTCGGCGAGCCGTCGCTGCTTGTGCGCCTCGATGAGGTCTTGGAGGAGTTCGTCGTAGGTCTGCCCGGCATCCTTCATCTCACCGAGCTCCCGCCAGCGCTCCTCGCTCACGGGGATGCGCTTGTCCGCGCTCATGTGCAGTACTACCCGTCCTTACAATATGTGTGTTTCCCACAACTTGTGTCGCTCGCATCGTGCTGCGCCTCGCTTGTTCGCTCTCGTATTTACGCCTACGCCCGCGGCTTGCGGACCACGAACCTTTTCCACGACCGCGACGAATCCCTCTCTCGTATGCCGAAGCAGGTCGACACCCCGGACTACCACAGCGAGAACCATACCGCCGCGCAGACGTGCGGGTGGACGGCGAACTCGCTCCGCGGGGAGGGCACCTGCTACAAGTACGCGTTCTACGGGATCCGGAGTCATCGTTGCATCCAGATGACGCCCGTGGTGCGGTGCAACGAGCGCTGCGTGTTCTGCTGGCGGGACCACAACGGCCACTCGTACGAGCTCGACGGTGTGGAGTGGGACGACCCGGAGGCGGTCGTGGACGCCTCCATCAAATTGCAGAAGAAGCTCCTGTCCGGGTTCGGGGGGAACGACGAAGTTCCTCGAGAACGATTCGAGGAGGCGATGGAGCCCCGGCACGTCGCCATCTCCCTGGACGGGGAGCCAACCCTGTATCCCTATCTCCCGGAGCTCATCGACGCGTTCCACGACCGCGGGCTGACGACGTTCCTCGTGTCGAACGGGACTCGACCAGAGGTACTGGAGCGCTGTGACCCGACCCAGCTCTACGTCTCCGTCGACGCCCCAGAGCGCGCGACGTTCGACAACGTCGTCGGCGCGATGGAGGACGATGCCTGGGAGAAGCTCATCGACACCCTCGACGTCCTCCACGCGAAGGACGAGACCCGGACGGTGATCCGCACTACCCTCGTGAAGGGCGAGAACATGACGAATCCCGACTGGTATGCGGGCCTCTTCCAGCGCGCCGACCCCGACTTCGTCGAGCTGAAGGGCTACATGCACGTCGGGCATTCCAGAGGTCGGCTCGGCCGCGAATCGATGCCGAGTCACGAGGAGATCGTCGAGTTCACGAAGCAGGTGCAGGCGCACCTGCCCGAGCACACCGTACTGAAGGAGCAGGAGGTCTCGAGTGTCACGCTGCTGGCTCGCGACGAGGACACGTGGGTGCCGAAGCTGCGAGCAGAGTCGGACTTCTGGGACCGCGCGGCGCCGGAATCGCCACGGTAACGCGAACGGGGCGACGCGCCGTGAACGAGGCCAGGCTATCTGGATAGCCGGCGAACGCACAGCCACCACGCCGAGCCACATAAACGCCACACTTCGTTCCAGAAGTGGAACGCATCACGTATCCGGTATCCTTATGCGCGATTAGCAGGTAATCACAGGTATGTCAGCACAGTCCGGCGCCCGCGAGGTCGGGTTCGACGAACTCGCGACGCTCAAGCTACTCGCGATGGAGGGCGGCCATCGCGGCGAGGTGAAGGTCTCGTGCGCGGAACTCGCCGGCCGCCTCGACGCCTCGAACCAGACCGCCTCCCGGCGCCTCCAGGCGCTGGAGGACGCCGGGTTCCTCGAACGCGACCTCGTCAGCGACGGCCAGTGGGTCGTGGTCACCGAGCCCGGCCTCCGGGAGCTCGAACGCGAGTACCAGGACTACCGCCGCATCTTCGAGGAACGCGGCGACCTCACGCTTGCCGGCACCGTCACCGGGGGGATGGGCGAGGGCCGCCACTACATCAGCCTCCCCGGGTACAATCGCCAGTTCAAGGCGAAGCTTGGCTACGAACCCTACCCCGGCACCCTGAACGTCGAACTCGACGCCGGGAGTAAGCGCGCCCGGAGCGGCGTCGACGCCTTCGACGCCATCCCCATCGAGGGCTGGGAGGACGAGGACCGGACCTACGGCTCGGCGTCCTGCTACCCCGCGACCGTCGAGAATGAAGACGGGCAAACGTACTCGCCCGTCCACGTCATCATCCCGGACCGCACCCACCACGACGAGGACCAGCTCGAACTCATCGCGCCCGACAAGCTCCGGGACGAACTCGGGCTGCTGGACGGCGATGCGGTCCTCGTACACGTCGAGGAGGGCGACGCATGAGCGCCGTCGAGACCGCGGCCGAGCAGGCCATCGAGGCCTTCCGACGGGGCGACCCCGTCCTCATCTACGACGCCATCGACCGCGAGGGTGAGGTCGACCTCGTCTACCCGGCGGGCAGTGTCGAACCCCGGGACGTCGCTCGGCTCCGGAACGACGCCGGGGGCCTCATCTGCGTCGCGCTCGGGAGCGATACCGCCGACGAGTTCGACCTCCCGTTCGTCGCGGACACCATCGATCACCCGGCCGCCGACGTCGAGCACCTCGGCTACGACGAGCGCTCATCGTTCTCCTTCACGGTGAACCACCGGGACACCTACACCGGCATCACGGACGACGACCGCGCCCTGACGATCACCGGACTCGCCGACGCCGCCGACGCCGCCGAACTCGGCGCGTACGACGAGACCGACTTCGCCGAGGAGTTCCGCGCGCCCGGCCACGTCCACGTCCTCCGCGCCGCTCCCGGACTCCTCGCCGACCGACGCGGCCACACCGAGTTCGGCGTCGCACTCGCGGACCGCGCCGACCTCCCGCCCGCCGTCGTCGTCTGCGAGATGCTCGACGACCGTACCGGCGGCGCGCTCAGCCCCGAGGACGCGACGGCCTACGCCGACCGCCACGACCTCGTCTACGTCGAAGGCAGCGACCTCATCGATACGCTGTCGTAGCACTACGCAATCGGTGATTCCCGTCGCCGATACGAGGACAGCGCCAACCCTCATGGTTTTATATCCGGCCACCGCCTTCCGTCGGGTATGAGCGCGTTCGAGGAGATGGAACAATCCGGTGTCATCTGGAAGAACGGCGAGTACCTCGACTGGCAGGACGCCACGACGCACGTCCTCACCCACGGCCTCCACTACGGCTCGGGCATCTTCGAGGGCGCCCGCGCCTACGACACCGAGGAGGGCACGGCGCTCTTCCGCTGGGAGGAGCACCTCGACCGGTTCTACGCGTCCGGCAAGCCCTACGAGATGGAGATCGAGCACTCCCGCGAGGAGCTGACCGAGGCGACGAAGGAGGTCATCCGCCGCAACGACCTCGAGTCCGCCTACGTCCGGCCGCTCGCGTACTACGGCTACCACAGCCTCGGCGTGAGTCCGGGCGAGTGCCCGACCGACGTCATCATCGCCGCCTGGCCGTGGGGCACCTACCTCGGCGAGGACGCCCTCGAGAACGGCATCAAGGTCATGGTGTCCTCGTGGCGCAAGCACTCCTCCAGCCAGATTCCCACGAACGCCAAGACCACCGGCCTCTACGTCAACTCCATGCTCGCGGGCGAGGAAGCCCGCCGCAACGGCTACCGCGAGGCCATCGTCCTCAACAAGGAGGGCAACGTCGCCGAGGGTCCCGGCGAGAACATCTTCCTCGTCCGCGACGACGAGATCTACACGCCCGGTCTCAGCGAGAGCATCCTCGACGGCATCACCCGCGACACCGCCATCACGCTCGCCGAGGAGCTCGGCTACGAGGTCCACGACAACGTCTCAATCAGCCGCGGCGAACTGCACACCGCCGACGAGCTCTTCTTCACCGGGAGCGCCGCCGAGGTCACGCCCATCCGGCAGGTCGACAACGTCGAGATCGGCGACGGCAGCCGTGGCCCCGTGACCGAGGAGATCCAGTCCGCGTTCTTCGACCTCGTCGAACGTCGCACCAGCGACCACCCCGAGTGGTTCGAGTTCGTCTACGAGTAATCGATCGACCGCCAGTGTCTGTTCGTCGGTAGTCCGCGCTCCGACTGCTGTCGCGGTACGCCATCCCACACCAATTTCCTCGTTCCCGGACGTCTGACGGCCAGATACCAGTTGCCGCGGGGCGTGGTACCATGCTTTCCAGCAGGCCTTTTGCCTGGCGTGTATTGCGACTAGTCAAGATGAAGACCGACCTGCAGAAGACCCTCCTCTTCTGTCCCTCGTGCTGGCACGAGTCGCCCCCGGACGGCGACTGGGCCCGCGAGCGACGCGAGGACGGGGTCGCCCTCGTCTGTCCGACCTGCGAATCGACCGTGACCATCCGCCCCGCCGCCGACGCGCGGGTGCCGGTGCTCGCGAGATAACACGCTGACGCTTCTTCGGTAGGATTCTGCGGCTCGCCTGATTCCACTCGAGTCAGCTGGTCGAGAACCGACCCAGTGAACGGCGGCCGTCTGCTATTCGCTCTCGGTGTCGGACCCGACCTCGGACACGTGCTGTTCGTCGAGGAGGTCCGGCGGAATCTCCTTGTCCGTCTCGCCGAACCCGGCCGAGAGGACCCTGGTGAGCGCGTCCTCGACGGATTCGTCGGTCTCTTCGAACTCGTCAGCGGCCGCCTCCAGAACGAACCCCGTCGTGATGTTCGGCGCGGTGGGGAGGAAGAGGATCTCGCGGCCGTCCGCGCTCTGCTTCCCCGTCTTGAACGCCGTCATCCGCATATCGCCCCAGACCGAGACCTTCACGGGTTTCTGGAGTCCCTCAGCGCCCGTCAGGGCGGTCTCGATCGCCATCTTGGAGGCGTTGTAGATGACGCGGAATCCGGGGAGCTGGTTCATGATGTCGTCGATGGCCTGCTCGACGATGCCGCCGACGGCGGTCCGCATCAGGTAGCCGACGCTGAACACGAGCAGGATGAAGATCACGAGCGTGAGCAGCACGCGGGCGTACGGCGGAATCTCCTGGAGCGGGATCGGGAGCCCCGCGACGAGCGAGTACAGCCAGTAGATGACGTACAGTGTGACGAGGATCGGGAGGAGGACGATGAGGCCGCTGGCGAAATCCCGTTTCCACGAGGTCATTACTGTGAGCGTAACGACGAATCCATATCAACGCTGTCATCGGCCGACGACCGCCCGGAGCGCGAACAGGAGGTTCTCCTTGCGCTCCATCACGCGCCGATAGAAGTACTGCAGCCACTTCGAGCCGTACGGAACGTACTGGTAGACCGCCACGCCCCCGCTCGCGAGGTCGAACTGCGCCTGCTCGCGGACTCCCATCAGCATCTGGACCTCGTAGGGCGTCCCGTACTCATCGTGGAGGTCGCGTGCGAGCGCGATCATCTCGGGGTCGTGGCTCCCGACGGCGATGCCGGCCTCGAACTCCCGGAACATGTACTCCAGGTACTCGGCGTACTTCGCGTTCACCTCTGCCTTCTGCGTGTACGCGATCTCCCGGGGTTCGTCGTAGGCGCCCTTCACGAGCCGAACCTTCCCCGGCACGTCCTCGAGGCGTTCGAGGTCGTCCGCCGTGCGCTTCAGGTTCGCCTGGACGCATACCCCGACGCCACCCTCGTACTCGCGCGAGAAATCCTCGAACGCGTCGAGGGTCGCGTCCGTCGTCGGGTGGTCCTCCATGTCCACCCACACGAACACGCCCCGGTCGGTCGCGTGGTCAGCGATCCGGTCCAGGTTCTCCCGGAACACGTCCTCGCCCACCTGCAGCCCGATCTGGGAGGGCTTCACGGAGATCACGGCATCGACGTGGCTGTTCGCGATGTCGTCCACGAGGTCGAGGTAGGCGTGCGCGTCCTCGTCCGCCGGCACCCGGTCCTCGTAGTGCTCGCCGAGGAGGTTCAGGATCGCCGTCACCCCGCGGTCGTTCAGCCGTTCGGCGTGCTCCAGCGCGGCCGCCGGCGTCTCGCCCGCGACGAACCGACTCGCGATCGGCGGGATCATATCCGACCATCCGACCGCGTCCCCCTTAACGACCGGTGGCCCACGCCGACGCTGGCCTCGCTCACCTCTCGCGTCGGTTCGTGTCCCGAACCAGTTCGTGTCCCGCACCGTTTATACCGCCAGCCCGTGCATCCACACCCGATGGCCCTGCTGGAGACGGTGCTCGTCGCCTTCTGGACGATGCTCCCCGCCTACGTCCCGAACAATGCCGCCGTCATCTTCGGCGGCGGCACGCCAATCGACGGCGGCCGCACCTGGCACGGCAAACGACTCCTCGGCGACGGTAAGACCTGGCGTGGCACCCTCGGCGGCATCCTCACCGGCGCCCTCCTCGCCGCCCTCCTCAATTCCACGAACAACCCCATCGCCACCGCCGTCGGCATCGACCTCCCCACCTTCCCGCTCCCCGCCCTCCTCGCCCTCCCCACCGGCGCCCTCCTCGGCGACATCCTCGCGTCATTCATCAAGCGCCGCACCGGCCGCGAACGCGGCGCCGCCTTCCCCCTCCTCGACCAGCTCGACTTCGTCGTCGTCGCCCTCGCCCTCACCGCACTCGCCGCCCCCGCCTGGTTCGGCGCCACCTTCACCCTCGACGTCCTCCTCGCCATCCTCGTCCTCACCCCCGTGCTGCACGTCGGCACCAACATCATCGCGTACTGGCTGGGGCTGAAGGACGAGCCCTGGTAACGGACCTTTTGCTGCGGGCGCGCTTCGCGCGCCCTGACAAAATCTCCACCAAAAGCCCGTCGGACCACCGTTGGTGGTCCTCGGGCCCGCTCGCGTCGCGAGCGGTGGTCACGTGAGCGAACCGCGAACGTGGCCCTGCCGGGCCTTCGGTCCGGCAATGAACCGCGAGACTACCGGGTCCTCCGGACCGCTCGTCTCGCGGATGCCTGCCGCCTTCCCCCCTTCTATTCGGAACCAATACTTTTCTCCTCTCCCGACATGTACCCGGTATGAGCACTCGTCGGAATCTCTACGTCGCGGCGTTCGTCGCAGCATCGCTCGCCTTCATCTTCGTCTCGCTCGCGTTCTCCGGGCAGTTCAACGTGCTCCACTGGAGCGTCTTCGCCGCGTTCTTCCTCGTCGCCACCTACGGCTTCGAGCGATTCATCGGCTGGTCCGAGACACTCGACTAGGCTATCGGCGGAACACACATCGCTTAATGCGCCCGGCGAAGTCCTCCAACACATATGGCGAACGAGGAACTCATCGCGGCGCTCCGGGAGTCCGATTCCGTCCAGTTCGGGGAGTTCGAGCTCTCGCACGGGGGGACGTCCGAGTACTACGTCGACAAGTACCTCTTCGAGACCGACCCGAAGTGTCTCCGGCTCGTGGCGGAAGCCTTCGCCGAACGGGTCGACGAGGACGAGAAACTCGCGGGCGTCGCGCTCGGCGGCGTCCCGCTTGCGGCCGCCACCTGTGTCGTCGGTGGGAACCCGTACGTGATCGCCCGCAAGAAGACGAAGGACTACGGCACGGCGAAACGCATCGAGGGCCGCCTCGCGGAGGGCGAGGCGGTCACCATCGTGGAGGACATCGCGACGACCGGCCAGTCCGCCGTCGACGCAGTCGAAGCGCTCCGTGATGCGGGCGCCGAGGTGAACCGGGCGCTCATCGTCGTCGACAGGGAGGAAGGTGGCCGCGAGAACCTCGCCGACGTCGGCGTCGAACTCGAATCACTGGTGACCGCCTCCGAACTGCTGGCCGACCGCGACTGATCCGCCGAGTCCAGACGCCACCGATCATCGTCGCGAACACGTTGGATAACCGGTAGGTTCACACCACGTCCGTGCAGAATTTCTCCCGAACCAGGACCGGGATATTCATGGTTGTGGAACCGTGAATACCACCATGAATCGCGCCGAGAAGGCCGCCCTGCAGCTTCAGGCGGTCTCCGTCCTCCGGACGCTCAAGGAGACGCGCACCTACGACGAACTCGCCGAGGAGACCGGACTGCCGGCCGGCGACCTCAACCGCTACGTCAACGGGCACGTCCTCCCGAGCGCCGACCGCGCCCGAGAGGTCGTCACCGAGATCGGGGAGTCGGCGCTCCGCGACGAGCTCGACGCCCGCGTCACCCGCGACAGCGAGGGCTACGTCGACAACTCCGGCGTCGTCTTCGACCAGTCATTCCTCGACCTCGTCCCGCCCGTCGCCGCCGAAACCTACGACTACGAGCGCCCCGACGTCGTGCTCACCGCCGCGACCGACGGCATCACGCTCGCCGCCAGCCTCGCCTCCTACTTCGACGCCCGCTGTGCGTACGCGAAGAAATCCAAGGAGACGGCCGTCGAGGAGTTCATCGAGGCCCGCCAGCGGCTCGCCAGCGGCATCGAACTCACGTACTACCTCCCCGCCTCCGCCCTCGACGCCGGCGACACCGTGCTCGTCGTCGACGACCTCATCCGTTCCGGCGAGACGCAGGAGCTCCTCCTCGACATCACGGAATCCGCCGACGCCAACGTCGCGGGCGTGTTCACGCTCATCGCGGTCGGCGACGAGGGCATCGAGCGAGCCCGCTCTCGGACCGACGCCCCGGTCGGCGCACTGGCACAGCTCGACTGAGCCGGCGTCCCGCTGCAGTCCCGGAGACCCCGTCTGAATCCTGGTACGTATTCTCACGTTTCGCTGCTGAACCGACCGATTCTATCCACGAACGTGCTGCTTTTCGTCCTCTGAAGGGCGTTGTATCGCACGGATGGCAACAGATGCATAACAATGCTTAAGGTGTGGGTCGAGATATGCTCGAACGTGCATCATGGGGCTCACTGAGACACTCGCTGACTACTTCAACTTCAGCGAACACAACACCGATCTCCGGACCGAGGTGCTGGCGGGCCTGACCACGTTCCTGACGATGTCCTACATCGTCGTCGTCAACCCCGGCATCCTCTCGGCCGCCATCAGTATCGAGGGCGTCAGCGACCTCCGGACGTTCCAGATGATCGCCGTCGTCACGCTCATCAGCGCCGCCGTCGCCACCTTCGTGATGGCGGTGTACGCGAAACGGCCGTTCGCCCAGGCACCCGGCCTCGGGCTCAACGCCTTCTTCGCGTTCACGGTCGTCCTCGGCCTCGGCATCCACTGGACGACTGCCCTCGCCGCCGTCGTCGTGGAGGGCCTCATCTTCATCGCCCTCACCGCCGTCGGCGCCCGCGAGTACATCATCCGCCTCTTCCCCGAACCCGTGAAACTCTCGGTCGGTGCCGGTATCGGGCTCTTCCTCGCCATCATCGGCCTCGAAGAGATGCGGGTCGTCGCGGGCGACTCCGCGACCTTCCTCCAGTTCAGCCCCGTCTTCGCGAGCGACCCCGTCGCCGTCATCAGCGTCGTCGGCCTCTTCGCAACGCTCGCCCTCTACGCCCGTGGCGTCCGTGGCAGCATCGTCATCGGCATCATCCTCACGTCCCTCATGGGCTACGCCGCCAGTGCCCTCGGCTACGCCGCCTATCCCGCCGCGAAGGCGATGGAGCTCTACGGCGCGAACATCAAGTCCATCCCGCTCGCCCCCAACGTCCCCATCACCTACGAGGCGGCCTCCTACAACATCGCGCCACTCGCCGGCGCCTTCATCGGCGGCCTCCAGAACGTCGAACCGTTCGGCTTCGCGCTCATCGTCTTCACGTTCTTCTTCGTCGACTTCTTCGACACCGCCGGCACCCTCACCGGCGTCGGCCAGGTCGCCGGCTTCCTCGACGAAGACGGCCACCTCCCCGACATGGACAAACCCCTCATGGCCGACGCCATCGGCACCACCGTCGGCGGCATGCTCGGCACCAGCACCGTCACCACCTACATCGAATCAGCCACCGGCGTCGAGGAAGGCGGCCGCACCGGCATGACCGCGCTCGTCGTCGCCATCCTCTTCCTCCTCTCACTCGCCGTCGTCCCGCTCGCCGTCGCCGTCCCCACCTACGCCTCCCACCTCGTCCTCGTCGTCGTCGGCATCATCATGCTTTCAAATGTCGCCGAGATCGCCTGGGACGACCTCTCCTTCGCCGTCCCCGCCGCACTCACCATCTTCGTCATGCCCTTCACCTTCAGCATCGCCTACGGCATCGCCGCCGGCATCATCTCCTACCCCATCGTCAAAGCCGCCCAGGGCGAAGCCGAAGACGTCCACCCCGGCGCCTGGGTGCTCGCCGTCCTCTTCGTCCTGTACTTCTTCGTCAGGACGGGCGGCATCCTGAGCGCGGCCGTCTAACACGCACGTTTTGCTGCGCGCGCCCCCTCGGGCGCGCTGGCAAAACCTGCACTAAAAGCACTCCTCCCTCCTGCCGCTTCACTTCGTTCAGCGTTAGTCGGTCGTCGGCCGCGAGCCTGACGGCTCGCGGGAACCGCGGACCTCAGGCTCGTTCGAGCCGTTCGGTCCGCGGATGCTAGCCGTTCCGCCGCTGTGTAATCGCTGTTCTTGCCGTAGGTTTATATCCGAAACCGGGACCAGAAGGCGTGTGACCTGAACCCCGTCCAGGGACGGATCGCGAAATCGGCGGTGCGAGCGCGGTTCCGGAGGAACCGCGTACATACGAACGGCGAAGCCGTGAGTAGTCGCCCCTGGATCTCGTTACGTGGCGGGCTCCCCGACTGCCACACCAACGCATCGTCTGCACGCCACACAATCCACGTCCCACGGCCGGCGGTAGCGGTGCGTCTCGCTCCCACCACACCCCATTTACCCTAGACTCGTCTATCTGGATGTATGCCAGCACTCGAACTCTACCGGCTCGAAGGCTGCCCGTACTGCGCCAAAGTGGAGTCCAAGCTCGACGAGCTCGGCCTCGACTACGAGCAGCACGAGGTTCCACGTAGCCACAGCGAACGCGACATGGTCGAAGCCGTCAGCGGCCAGACCGGCGTCCCCGTCCTCATCGACCACGACAACGGCGTCGAGGGCATGCCCGAATCCGACGACATCGTCGAGTATCTCGAGGAGCAGTACGGGAGCTAACGCGGCGAATCGGCACTATCTTTTGGAGGGCGCTGTTGCTGGGGCGGTAGCTACCAGTTCGTCGACTTCTGGAGAATGACCGCCGACTCAGGCTTCCTGTGGGTTCCCGCGGTCCTTGAGGAGGTCGCGGAACTCGTCGTTGTCCTCCATGTCCTCGACCTCGTTGCGCTCGACGATGGCCGTGCCATCGATCTCGTCCTGCTTCGCCTCGTCGACGAAGTAGACGGCGCGGGTGCGGGTGACGGCGCCGAGACTGGACATGATCTTCGCGCGCTTCACCGCGGCCTCGGTGAAGTTCGAGTTCCCGGTGAGCATGCGGTCGGCGTCGCGCTGGTCCTCGCTCACGGCCTTGAACGGCGCCCTGACGGTCGGGTGGACGTCGAAGCCGACGCGGGTGAGGATGGTGACGAGGGGTTCGTCCTCGGGGTCGGCCTCCGGGTCGTCCGGGGTCGGGTCGGCGTCCCGAACCGACTCGGCGCCGTCCATCACGCTGACGGGGCTCGTGAGGTCGCCGCCGAAGATCTCCTCGAGCTGGACGGCGACCTCGATGCTCGCGTTCATGCCGTCCTCGTACTTGGAGACGGTGCGGCGGCTGACGCCGAGCTCGGTCGCGAGTCGGCCGAGGCTCCAGCCGCGCTTCTGGCGTTCGTCGGCGAGGATGTCGCCGTCGATGCTGACGTAGAGGCCGCCGGGGGCGGCGTAGATGAGGGGTGGGACGCCTTCCACGAAGTACTCCATCGCGGTGTCGGGGCTCAGGACCGGGACGCCGTGGCGGAAGTACACGACGCCGGGTTCGAGTTCCTTGTCCCGGCTGCGCATCCCGATGAGCAGTGGCGTCGCCTGGAGGTGGGTTCCGAGGCGACGCATCTCGGCTCCCGTCGGGCCGTCGAACGCGTCGATGTTCGCCAGGATCTTGAGGAGCACGACGTCGTCGCCGCGGCGGGCCGCGACGTCGAAGCTCTTCGGGCGCGTCGCACACCGGTCACTCACCGTGAACCCCGCGTCCGCGAGCATGGCGGTGATATTCTCGATGAGTGCCGCGCGTGACATAGTGGAAGGTAAGCGCACACCGACGTATATACGTTGTGACGGACGCGGGGATTAGCGGCGCTCTCGGACGCCCTTGGCGGGTCGAAACCTGTTAGGCGGCCCACCGATTACCTCGGGGTGTGACCGTCATCGGCATCGACGACACGGACTCCCGGACGGAAGGTATGTGCACGACGTTCGTCGCGCACACCGTCGCCGAGGAGCTCCGGGACCGCGGTGCCGACGTCGAACGCATCCTCCTCGTCCGGCTCAACCCCGGCGTCGAACACAAGACGCGCGGGAACGCCGCGCTCGCCGTCCACACCGACGTCGACCCGGCCGTCGCCAGCGAGGTTGCGACGACGGTCGTCTCGGACCTCGCCGTGGTCGAGGACGTGGAGACGAACCCCGGCGTTGTCGTCGCGCACACCGTCCCCGACGACGTTCCGGATGCCGTCGCCGAGTTCGCCCACTGCGCCGTGACCGACATTCTGGAGCCCGGCGAAGCGGTGAGCCTGGCCGACGCCCACGGCTTCGAGACGCACACGTGGGGCAACGGCCGTGGTATCGTCGGCGCCCTCGCCGCGGTCGGTGCCTGGGCGGCGTTCGACGACTGGACCTACGAACACATCACCTACCGGGAATCCGACCGCTGGGGCAGCGACCGCGACGTCGACGACGCGTCGGTCCTCGAGGCGGCCGACGACGCCTATCCGGCTGTCTGGGACACCGTCGACCGGGGCGAAAACGAGGTCGTGTGCGTCCCCCGGACCCCCTGCCCGATCCTCTTCGGTATCCGTGGTGACGACGCCGACACCTGTGAACGGGTCGCCGGGGCCATCGAATCGGAACCGGGGACGAGCGGCCGAACGTTCGTCACGAATCAAGGAACCGACGTCCACCTGAATGACGCGACGGACGCGCCCGACGCCAGCGAGCTGGAGGCAGGCCGGGCTTACCGGGCATCGGGGGTCGTCGCTCGCAACCCCGAAACCCGGCGTGGTGGCCACGTCTTCGTCCCGTTCGCTATCGGTGGCCCGGACGCGGACCGCGATTCGGCCGACGGCAGGACGCCCGACGTCGACGAGGCCCCACCCGAACTCGAACTCGCGGCGTTCGAGCCGACCAAGCGATTCCGCGACCACGTCCGGGCGCTCCACCCCGGCGATGCGGTGACCGTCTGTGGCGAGATTGCCGACGGCACCCTCAAACTGGAGAAGTTCCGCGTCGACGACCTCGTACTCGCGTCCCGTGAAACGCCCGAGTGTCCGGACTGCGGGCGACGCATGAAGTCGGCCGGGGCCGACCAGGGCTACCGGTGTCGGGACTGCGACACGACCGCCCCAGGGAAGGTCGACGTTCCGCTCGACCGCGACCTCGAACTGGGCTGGTACGAGGTCCCGCCTCGGGCGCGACGCCACGTCGCGAAACCTCTCGTCCGGGGTGGATTTGCTGGTCCAATCCACCCGGAGCGTTGAGGTGGCCGCCCAGGGGCGTTCCTGCACCAGAGAAGGTGACATTCCCTAACACTGTGGCCACAAGTCTTTATCCGACGAGGCGGAATGAAGGATGCATGACGAGTGCTCGTCGGAACCCTCGGCGTCGACCCGAATCGTCCGTCAGCGACGGCGACGAAGCGCTCGCGGTGTGCGTCGAGGAGTACGCGGACACGGTCGAGTGCACGTTCTTCCCATACGACGCCGACGACGAGGCGCTGCTCACCACCTGGATGACGGCGACCGACGACGCGTTCGTCGACCTGGAGAACTGGCAGTAGCCGGCGTCTCGCGGCACGAAGAACTCCTACGCTTTCAACCCGCTCCCGGTGAGCGCGACGACCACGTCCTCCGCCGGTTCGACGACGCCCCGTTCTCGATAAGATTCGAACCCCGCGACCGCGATGGCGCTCGTCGGTTCGACGTAGAACCCCGCCCGCCCGAGCGCCTCGTGTGTGGCTTCGGTGGATTCCGCCCCGACGGCGACTGCATCCCCGTCCGTGGCCTCGATTGCGTCGAGAAGCTGGTCGCGGCGGACCGGGGACCGAATCTGGATACCGTCCGCGACGTCGTTTCGACCATCGGTCGACGCGCTGGCTGCCGAATCGTCGTCCGTCTCGCTCGCGATGGGTGCGACACCGGCCGCCTGCACGCCGAGCATCCGGGGGACGCTGTCGGTCCAACCGGCGTCCTTCAGCGCCTGGAAGCCCCGGAAGGCGCCGAGGAAGAGCGTGCCATGGCCGAGTGGCGAGACGACAGCATCGGGGACGTCCCAGCCGCGCTGGCAGGCGACCTCGTAGGCGAACGTCTCCGTGCCGGCGAAGAACGCGGGGTTCCAGGCGTGGCTCGCGTACCAGGCGTCGCCTGCCTCGACGGCCTCGATGCAGGCGTCCGTCACGGCCTGCCGGTCGCCCTGGACCGTGATCGTGTTCGCGCCCGTGGCCTCGATCGCCCGGAGTTTCGACGGTTTCGCGTCTGCCGGCACGTAGATGTCCGCATCGATGCCAGCACGGGCGGCGTACTGTGCGATGGCGGCACCGGCGTTACCCGAGGAGTCCTCCACGACGCGCTCGACGCCGAGTTCGACGGCGCGGGAGAGCGTCGTGGTGGCGCCGCGGTCCTTGAAGCTCCCGGACGGGAACGTGTAGTCGAGTTTGAACTCGGCGTCCCAGCCGGGTGCGGTGGATGCTCGCGTGCTCCGCACGCTCGCGTGGTCTGTGGCGTGTCGCGCCGACACTAACGGGCTGAACCCCTCGCCGAGCGTGACGTGGGGGTCGACCGGCAGGAAGTCGGAGAACGTCCAGAGGCCGTCCTCGGGGCGGACGTCGACCTCGTCTCTCGTTGGGAGCGGGCGGCTGGTGAAGTCGAGTGGGCGGCCGCAGGTACAGCGCCAGGGTTCGTCGGGGCCGGCGGGGTAGGTGCGGCCGCAGTCACGGCATTCGAGTGGGCTGGGGCGGGTCGTCGACATCAGACCTGGTCGACGTCGGTCCCGATGGAGCAGACGTACTCGCCGGTCGCAACCTGGGGGAGCCGGCGGGAACGCCAGAAGACGCCGTCGTTGTCGGCCGTGATGGTGGCCTTCATCGTCCCGAAGACGTCGGTGACGCGGAACAGGGTGTCGCCGGCGGCGACGCGGTCGCCGAGGTCGGTCTCGTACTGGACGAGGCCGCCGACGGGGCTGCCGTAGCGGTCGAAGCCCTTCGCCCGAGTCTGGGGCTCGACGTCGACGTTCCCGTCGAGGAAGCCGTAGTGGCGGAGGACGTTGAAGACGCCCCGGGTGCCGACCTCGATGGATTCCTCGTTCCAGCCGACACAGCCGCCGAGCTCGGGATCGATCGTCGGGATGCCCTCGTCGGGCGCGGTGCGGGCGAGCTGACCGTCCGGCCCCTTCTGGTCGAGGATGTGACCGGCGCCGAAGACGCGCGCGAGTTCGAGGCAGTCGTCGTGACAGCGGTGGTGGCGGCCACACCGCACGCGCACCTCGTCGATCATCCGGCTGGTGGAGCCCTGGTGGAGGTCGACGACGAGGTCGCAGGTCTTCGCGACGTCGAACGTCGCGGCGGCGATGCGTTCGCTCGACGACCCGTTCGGGTCCCCGGGGAACGCGCGGTTGAGCTTGGTGTCGTCGATCGGGTTGCGGTGTTCGGCGACCTGGAAGGCGTGCCAGTTCGCGATGCCGACGACGTAGATGGTGCCCGAGAGCTCGGCCGGGTCGAGCTGGGGGACGACGCGGGTGAGGACGCCGACGCCGTTGAGTTCGTCGCCGTCGCTCGCCGCCTGCAGGTAGAGCGATTTGCCGTCCTCCGCGCCGTTCACGACGGCGACGGGGAGGCCGACGCTGGTGCCATCCCGGGTTTCGCCGACGGTCAGCCGCCCCGTGTCGAGTTCGCCGGGGTCGGCCGACGCCGTGCCGAGGGAAGCCATTACCTTCTATTCCGCCACCCAACCGTCTTGAGCGGTTCGGTCCTGGCGAACCACGCTACCTGTTGGGCGTCGGACCGACGCGCCTTTGCCGGCCGCCGGCCAACCGCCAGGTATGCCCGACCGGCCCGGCGTCGACAACCTCGTCGCCGCCATCGACGTGCGTCGACAGGTGACGCGAGGGTTCGCCGTCGCTGGCGTCCTCGCCATCGGCTGGTTCGTCCTCTTCGTCGTCCTGCCGGGCGGCGTCGCGTACCCCGTCGGCCTGCTCGTCGGCCTCGGGCTCGTCCTCTGGTTCACCGGGGGGATGCTCGCGACCATCGTCTTCGCGGGCGTCCGCGTCTACAAACTCACCCGAGACCTCGACGAACAACCCGCCTAACGGCCGGCCTGGGGGCGGCAGTCCGTGGCGGGCGGTGACCGGCTGCTCCTATCGTCTTGGGGACGTTCCCACTCGGCGTCGTGACTGGTGAGGAAGCTCCTCTGGTTCTGGCGCCGACGCCGCCGTGGTCAGTCTTCGTCCTCCCACTCGGCGTCGTGACCGGCGAGCACGAGCAGTCGGTCCGCGCTCGCCCGCGTCCCTTTCGCCAGGAGGACGTCCCCGGCCTCGACGCCGGTGTTCGGACCGGGCTGGACGACCCACTCGTCGGTCTCGCCGGGCCGCCGGACGGCGATGACGCGCATCCCCGTCTCCGTCTTCACCTCGCGCTCGCCGAGGGTGGCGCCGTCGAGCCGGCTCCCTGGCTCTACGGGAGCGCGAACGATGATCTCGTCCGATTCTTCGACGGCCTCCTGGACGACGACGTGCGTGTCCAGTCCGCGCAGGACGCCCTCACTGATCTCGAGGGCGGCGTCACTGATGACCTCCGTCGAGGTCGCGATGTGCACGAGCCCCCGGAGCATCAGGGGGTCCTCGACCCGGCCAGCGGCCCGCAGCGTCCACGCCTCGAATCGCGACTTGAGGGCGTCGACCTCGGCCTCGAGCTGGACGACCTCCTCCGCGATCTCGGTGGAGTCGAAGAGCACGCTGCCGTAGGCGAGGTCGACGGCGAGCTCGCTCATGTCCTTCATCAGCACGAGCGAGTCCATCGCGCGCCCGAGGTCCTCGATTCCGGACTCGGGCGGCGGCGGGCGTTCGTACGGGGCTCCGGAGAGCGTCTCGTAGACGACGCCCAGGCTCTCGACCGGGCCGCGGAGGAGGAGGATGTCGCCAGTGTCCAGGGCGGTGTCGCGGTCCGGGTTCGTGATCCAGTCGCCACGGCCGTCGCTCCGGCGACGGATCGCGATGACGCGAACGCCGCTCTCCGTCTCGAGGTTGATCTCGCCGAGTGTTCGGCCCGCGTAGTCGCTGTCACCGGCGACCTCCGTCCGGGCGACCGTCTCGACGGCCTCCGGGAGCGCCCCACGGATGGCGTCCGGGAGGCCGATATCCTCCAGGACGACCTTCGCGATGTCCCCGGCAGCGTCACTGATCTTCTCCGCCGCACCGACGACGCCCAGGACAGGTGCGAGCGCTTCGGCGTCCTCCGGGTTGCGTGCGGCCATCAGGAGGCTCATTCGGGCGCGAAGCTGGAGGACGTCCATACGTTCCTCGAGCTCGAGTACCTCCGCTGCGACGTCGTCGCTGCCGTGCAGGACCGCGGAGTACGAGAGGTCGATGAGGAGCTCTGCGGTGTCCTTCATCTCCGAGAGGAGCTCCTTCACGCTCGCGGGCTCGTACTCGACGCGGCCAGCCATACGCTGGGGTTCGCCGGGCCCCGGGAAAAACGTTCGCGTCCCCCGGGACGGACCCCCAGATTATCCTACACCACCTTAGCCCCGTCGCTGGGCGGCAACGTTCGAACCGATACAAACCGATAACCCTTTTCCAGACCCATGAAGAATCATCACAGTATGTCCGACGAACTGAAGAAGGGGCTGGAGGGCGTGCTCGTCGCCGAGTCCGAACTCAGCTTTATCGACGGCGATGCGGGCCGCCTCGTCTACCGTGGGTACGAGATCGAGGACCTCGCCCGCGACGCGAGCTACGAGGAGGTCCTGTACCTGCTCTGGCACGGCGAACTCCCCGGCCGCGCCGACCTGGAGTCGTTCGAGGACGAGATGGCGGCCCACCGCGACATCGACGACGCCGTCATGCGGACCGTCGAGGACCTCGCCGAAGCGGACGAGGACCCGATGGCGGCCGTACGGACCGCGGTCTCGAAGCTCTCAGCGTTCGACCCCGACGCGGATAGCGACCCACAGGACCGCGAAGCCAACGTCCGGAAGGGTCGCCGCCTCACCGCGAAGGTGCCGACCATCGTCGCCGCCTTCACCCGGTTCCGTCAGGGGAAGGAGCCCGTCGAACCCCGGGAGGACCTCAGTCACGCGGCGAACTTCCTCTACATGCTGAACGACGAGGAACCGGACCCGGTCCTCGCCGAGACGTTCGACATGGCGCTCGTGCTGCACGCCGACCACGGCCTGAACGCCTCGACGTTCAGCGCGATGGTGACGTCCAGCACCCTCAGCGACCTCCACTCCGCCATCACCTCGGCGGTCGGCACACTCGCCGGCCCGCTCCATGGCGGTGCGAACGCGAACGTGATGCGGATGCTGAAGGAGGTCGACGACAGCCACATGGAACCCGTCGACTGGGTGCAGGACGCCCTCGAACGCGGCGAGCGCGTCGCCGGGTTCGGCCACCGCGTCTACAACGTGAAGGACCCGCGCGCCAAGATCCTCGGCGAGAAGAGCGAGGACCTCGGCGAGGCCGCGGGCGACACGAAGTGGTACGAGATGAGCCACGCCATCGAGGAGTACATGGCCGAGGAGAAGGGGCTCGCGCCCAACGTCGACTTCTACTCCGCCTCGACCTACTACCAGATGGGCATCCCCATCGACATCTACACCCCCATCTTCGCGATGTCCCGCGTCGGCGGCTGGATCGCGCACGTCCTCGAACAGTACGACGACAACCGCCTCATCCGGCCACGGGCGCGGTACGTGGGGCCCAAGGATCTCGAGTTCCCGGCCCTGGACGAGCGGTAGGCTGCCAGTTTCGCGGTCTCCGTCTCTCCCGAACTCGGTGTTTCGTCCACGCCCACCGGCACTCGCAAAATCTGCCAGTACACTTTTCGTGTCCGATACCCGCCCTTCAGGTAGTATGGATTCTCTGGGCGACCTCGAGAGCATCCTCCTCAACTACGCCCAGGACAAGGTTGCGGTGCTCGACGACGATGGCAGCTACACGTACGTCAATGCAGCCGTCGAACGACTCCTCGGGTTCGAACCCGACGAACTGGTCGGGACGAACGCGTTCGACTACATCCATCCCGACGACGTCAGCCGGGTTCGCGCCCGGTTCGCCGAGATCGTCACCGCCAACCACGGCTTCGTCGACGGTATCGTCGAGTACCGACATCGGGGCGCAGACGGCGAGTACGTCTGGCTGGAGAGTCGGTGCTCGAACTACACCGACGACCGGCTCGGCGGGTACATCGTGAGCAGCCGGGACGTCACCGATCGAGTCGAGGCGGAACGCGAACGAGACGAATCCGCCGTCCGTCTCGCCGAACTCGCGGGCCAGACCTCGGACGTCCTCTGGGTGTTCACCGGCGACTGGTCGGAACTCCTGTTCATCAACGACGCCTACGCGGAGGTCTACGGCGGCGACGTCGAGGAACTCCTCGGCGACCCCTCGACCTTCCTCGACTGCGTCCATCCCGAGGACGCCGACGCCGTCCGGGAGGCGATGACGCGGCTTTCCCGGGGCGACTCCGTCGACATGGAGTACCGCGTCGACGCCCGCCGGAACTACAACACCTGGGCGTGGATCCAGGCGGAACCCATCATCGAGGACGGCGACGTGGTCCGCATCGTCGGGTTCACGAGGGACGTCACCGAGCGCCGTCGCCGCGAGCGACAGCTCGTCGTCATCGACAACATCCTCCGTCACAACCTGCGGAACGACATGAACACCATCCTCGGGTACGCGGACCTCATCACGGAGGACCCATCGAGCGGCCCCGAGAACGCCGAGATCATCCGCCAGGTCGGTGAAGCCCTCCTCGAGACGGCGGAGAAACAGCGTGACATCAACGAGCTCTTCACGTCACCGATCCGGCTGGAGACCCTGGACCTCCGCACGGCTATCGACGACGCCGTCGGCCAGGTCGTCGAGGCGTATCCCCGGGCCGAGATCCGGGTGGACGCCCCGAAGACGCTTCCGGCCAGGGCCGTCCCCCAGATCGAGGTCGCCGTCCTGGAACTCGTCGAGAACGCCGTGAAGCACGCGGGCGTCGAGGCACCGTCCGTCGAGGTGCATGCCGGGACGACGGGCGACCGAGTGACCGTCGAGGTCCGGGACGAATGCCCGCCCATCCCCGCGTCCGAGTACCGCGTCCTCACGGGGACCTCCGAGATGAACCAGATCTACCACAGCACCGGGCTCGGCCTCTGGCTCGCCTACTGGATGACCGACCTCTCGGATGGCCACATCGAGTTCGAGCCCCGTGCGGACGTCGGGAACGTCGTCACCATCTCGCTCCCCCTCCCCGCGGAGGCACTCGACGACGAGGCGTGAGACGACGGGGACCGTCCACCTGCCTGAACTGTCGTCGTGGTATAGGCGTCTCTACCCCCGATGTCCCGGTATGGAGTACAAGGTCGCATTCGACGTCAACGGCACCGTCCACAACATCACGTGCGAGCAGACCAAGGTCGGCAACCAGTACCTCCAGTGCTTCGCGGAGACCCGAGAGAACGATGATGCGAAGGTCGCGTTCATCCCGTTCGACGCCGTCGAGTACATCGTCCACGAGGGTACGACGGTCTCGACGGAGTCCCTCGACGACACCGGCCCCGCACAGACCGACGAGCCGATGACGCTCGGCGACCCCGACCAGCACTGATCGGTGCCGTCCCGGCCTTTCGACGCACCGCCGCTCCGACGCCCACGATTTCTGCCGCCAGCTGCTCCCACGATCAGTCCGCCCAGTACGGGCAGCCACGGCACCGGCGGTTTGCCCCCGATGTGGTTCGCCGCTGATGTGGTTCGCCGCTGATGTGGTTGGGGTCACGACGCGCTGGGCAACTCCCCAGTTTTCTAGCCGGTCTATGCGGTACTTCCGGAGCCGTCGCCAACTCCGGGGTATGGCGAAGTACAAGGTTGCCTTCAACGTCAACGGCACCGTGAACAGCATCGACGTCGAGAGCGTCAAGGTCGGGAACCAGTTCCTGATCTGCTTCGGGAGCGTCAACGGCGACTCCGAGATCGTCGCCCGCATCCCCTTCGACTCCATCCAGTACATCACGCACACGGGCGTGACCGTTTCGACGAGCGACCTCGTCCAGCGGTAGGTCGGGACCGACGATTCGCGTACCCTTCTGGAGCCAGTCGACGCCCTAGCTGTCGGTGTCGAGGCTGCCGCGTTCCGCCATCATGTCGGCCGCCCGCGTCGCCCAGTCGGTGCGGTGGAAGCCGAGCAGGACGAGGACCGCCATCCACACCCACGTCAGGCCGGCGCCGAGGAAGGCGCCGAGCGCGCCGTAGCCGAGGTGGACGCCGACGACGTACGTGAGGCCGAGCTGGCAGACGAGCATCCCCGAGATGCGGGCGACCATCGGGATGCGGGTCTCGCTCGCCCCCTGGAGCGACCCGGAGAGCGCGACGAACACGACGAGGAAGGACGCGGTGAGCCCATAGACCTGGGCGAACGTCGCGGCGAGCGGTGCGGTCTCCGGGTCCTGGGTGAACAGCCCGACGAGTGCGGGGGCGAACCACGCGAGCACGGCGCCGATGACGCCGACGGTGGCGATGCCGAGGCCGGCGATGGCCCAGGCGTCGAAGCGAGCGCGGTCCGGGGCACCGTCGCCGAGCGCCTGTCCGACGAGGACGCTCGCGGCCACGCTGTATCCCCGGGAGAGCGGGCCCGTGACCTGCTGGTACATCCGGCGGCCGATCTGGAACGCGGCGTTGAGGGGGACGCCGCCGATGACGAGCAGGAGGGTGTTGAACGGAAAGCTGATGAGGGTCGCGGCCAGTCCTTCGCCGACGCGGGGGACGCTGATGGTGACGAGCTGTCGCGTGATGACGCGGTCCGATGGGCGGACGAGGCCGGCTTCGGTCGAGCCACGCCACATGAGGCCGACGAGGACGACGGCGGAGAAGGCGTTCGCGGCGGCGGTCGCGGCGCCGACGCCAACAACTTCGAGGCGGGGTGCACCCAGGAGGCCGAGGCCGAGCAGCACGGAACCGACGATGTTGAGGGCGTTCGAGGTGACGCCGACGTACATCGGCGTCCGGGTGTCGCCGGTGCCCTGGAGGGAGCGGGCGGCGATGAGGGAGACGTGCCTGGCGGGTGCGGTGAGGAAGACGATGGCGAGGTAGAGGCCGCCCATGCGGGCGACGTCGGCCGGGGCGCCGAGGATGGCGATGGCGCGGTCGCCCGCGAGCACGCCGAAGATGGCGAACGGCACGCCAGCAAGGAGGCCGATGAGGAGCGCCTGACTGATGGCCTGATCGCGGTTCGCGGTCGCGCCGGAGCCGGTGTCCTGGCTGGAGAGCGCGATGGCGCCACCGCCGAGTCCGAGGCCGATGCGGAGCGGGAATCGGGCGTAGAGGTCGGCGAGCCCGATGGCGGTCACGGCGGCCGGCGAGAACGACGCCGTGACGAGGATGTCGGTCGTCCGCATCGCCGTCCGGAACGTCTGCTCGGCCATGACGGGCCAGGCGAGGGCGAGCACGCGTTTCCAGACGTCGAGGAGGCGGGCGCGCACTGCCGAGGGGGTCGTGGCCGCGTCACCTGAGGGTATCGGAATCGGAAAGGCCGTGCGGCTCCCGGGAGCACGTATGCAGGTCTTCGTCTACGGGACGCTCACCGACGCGGCCCAGGCTGGACGGGTCGTCGACGACGCCGAATTCCGGAATGACGCGGTGCTCGAGGGACTACACCGCGTGGACGGAGCCTACCCGACGCTCGCGCCCGGGGGGTCGGTCGAAGGCCGCATCCTCGAGACGGACGACGTCGCTGCGCTGGACGCGTACGAGGGTGTCGACCGGGGGGTGTACGTCCGGGTTCCCGTTCCGGTCGCCAGTGACGCCCCGTACGGCGACGAGGCCGGGACGTACATGCGGACGCATGCCGGTGGTCGCACCGTCGAGGTCTACGTCGGTGACCCCGACGAACTCGGCGTCGCGGACCCGGTCGAATGGGCGTCTGACGAATCTGATTCAGCGTCCTTCACGGCGTGCGTCAGGGCTGTTGTGGCCGACTGCGTCGTCCGCACACGCGACTGACGTTCACTTTCACCGTGCTTCGGTCGCCTTTATCATCCATCCGGCCATCGTATCGAGTGCAGTCACACGCTCCCCTCTGACTTTTAGACGATAACCGTTAACAATAGCGCCAGGCGTAGCGCCGCGTATGCTCCAGCTCGACGACGTGTTGGCGGCGCGCGACCGCGTCTCGGACGTCGCCCGCCACACGCCCCTGGACTACTCCCACACGTTCTCCGCGATGACGGGTGCGGAGGTCCACCTCAAGATGGAGGCCTTCCAGCGCACCGGGTCCTTCAAGATCCGGGGCGCGACCAACCGCATCCGCACGCTCTCCACACCCGAACAGGAAGCGGGTGTCGTGACCGCGAGCGCCGGCAACCACGCCCAGGGCGTCGCGCTCGCCGCGAACCGCAGCGGCGTCGACTCGAAGGTCGTGATGCCCGAGACCGCGCCAATCTCGAAGGTGAAGGCCACCCGGAGCTACGGCGCCGAGGTCGTCCTGCACGGCGTCGACTACGACGAAGCCCAGGCGAAGGCCCACGAACTCGAGGACGAGGAGGGCCGCACCTACGTTCACGCGTTCGACGACGAGTACGTCATGGCCGGCCAGGGCACCATCGGCCTCGAGATCATCGAGGACCTCCCCGAACTCGACACGGTCGTCGTCCCCATCGGCGGCGGTGGCCTCATCTCCGGCATCGCGACCGCCATCAAGGCCCACGACCCCGACATCCGCGTCGTCGGCGTGCAGGCCAGCGGCGCGAGCAGCGTCGCCGACAGCCTCCAGAAGGGCCACCCCGAGAGCCTCGACAGCGTGGACACCATCGCCGACGGTATCGCCGTCCGACGGGTCGGCGAGCAGACGTTCCCCGTCATCCGCGAACGCGTCGACGAGGTCGTCACCGTCACGGACGACCAGATCGCGACCGCGCTCACCCTCCTCCTCGAACGCGGCAAGACCCTCGTCGAAGGCGCCGGCGCCGTCCCCCTCGCCGCCCTCCTCGAAGGCCAGTTCGTCTACGACGAGGACGAGGTCATCGTCCCCGCCCTCTGCGGTGGCAACATCGACCTCAACCTCCTCACCACCGTCATCATGCGCGGCCTCGTCGACTCCGGGCGGTACATCAAGATCCGGACCGTCCTCAAGGACCGCCCCGGCGCCCTCGACGACCTCCTCGACGTCCTCAGCGACGCGAGGGCGAACATCTACGCCATCCAGCACGACCGCACCAACCGCGACATCGCCATGAACGCCGCCGAGGTCGAACTCGACCTCGAGACCCGCGGCCTCGACCACGTCGAAGCCCTCCTCGAATTGATGGCCGACAAGGGCTACGACGTCACCGTCCTCAACGGCCCCCGTGCCGACGACTGACGCCGCATCATTGCGTTCTTCTCGCCGTCGCCCCGTACGTCACGGTCAGGAATTGGCAGCCGAACAGCCACATCTCGTGCGTCGCCACGACCTCCGGCGCTTCCTGGCTGCTCGAAACTGGGACGGCCGGGGCGTCGGACGAATCTGCGGGCCAGACGCGGAACCGCTGGCTCATCGGGAGCTCGAATCCACCGAGCCTCGGCAGGACCGCGTACAACCCCGGGTCTCCGGCACGTCGACTCGTCGCGACCACCCCGGTTCCGTCGTCCATCCGGTCGTCGGTCCCATCACCGGTCTTGTCGACCTCACCGGTTCCGTCGAGGTGTTCGAGTTGGAGGACGGTCGCGAGATTCCAGCCGGGAAGCGGCACCCCGACGTTCACGAACCGTTCACCGTCGGTGACGTGACTTCCGTAGAACGCGACGAACACCGCCTCACCTGCTGCGTTGGTCCGAACCCACGCGCGAACGCCCTCCCGAGGGTCACTGTCGTCGACGACGTCCACGAAGCGGCTCCGGAGTTCGAGGCGACTCTCGTCGAAGGGGCCTGGCAGATTGAGCTGCTGGATGGCACTCGTCACCGGAGCGGCCAACGCGGCGCCCAGCCGGAACGGTCGATGCCAGCGCACCCACGTCGTCATCTCGAATCTGCTGGATGGCACTCGTCACCGGAGCGGCCAACGCGGCGCCCAGCCGGAACGGTCGATGCCAGCGCACCCACGTCGTCATCTCGAATCTGCTGGTCTCCTCGTAGAACTTGCGAACCGCGGGATGGACGGCATCCGGGTCGAAGTCCCTGCGACGGTATGCCTCGAGGTCGTCCATCTCGCCACTCGGCGTGCCGTGGTCCGTGAGTCCGACGCGTTCCGGATAGTCCGGGCCGACGAACCAGCCGGCGGTCTGCGTCCCGAACGGGATGTCCCGGGCGCGGAACCAGGACCAGCAGATGGTGGCGACGCCGAGCAGGAACGCGAGGACGCGACGCATACCCAGATTCCGCCAGCCGGCCGGAAGTAGTCAGGGGCCGGTGTCGCCGCGAGTAACGGTCGTGTACCTATAAGTGCCGGCCCCGCAACCGTTCGGGCATGAAGCGCATCATCGAGACGCCGGATGCCCCCGCCGCCGTCGGCGCCTACAGTCAGGCCACCACCGACGGCAACCTCGTCTTCACCGCCGGACAGATCCCGCTCACGCCCGAGGGTGACCTCCTCGACGACGAGGACATCGCCGTGCAGACCCGACAGAGCCTCGAGAACGTCAAGGCCATCCTCGAGGAGGAGGGCCTCACGATGACGGACGTCCTCAAGACCACTGTCCTCCTCGCCGACATCCAGGATTTCGAGGCGATGAACTCCGCCTACAAGGAGTACTTCCAGGACAACCCGCCCGCCCGCAGCGCCTTCGAGGTCGCCGCGCTCCCGAAGGGCGCCGGCATCGAGATCGAGGCCATCGCCGCCCAGCGCGACTAACCATGGGCCTCTCTGGCCGCACCAAGGCCAGCGTCCTCTGGGGCGCCATCGGCGCGCTCGCCTTCCTCGTCCTCGCCGAAGGGTACCTCGTCTTCAGTGCTGCCGACATCGCGCTCTCGTCCGTGCTCGTCGCGGGCTTCGTCGTCTTCATCCTCGCCAGCCTCGCGTCCTACGTCGCCGAACCGTACGTTACCACCATCGGGCAGTAGCGCCCCGCGCTCCCCTGCCCCGAAAAGAAGGGTTTAAACAGAACACCCGGGTAGGAACGTGTGCAGGCCGGGATGGCCGAATGGCAAAGCGCACGCCTGGAAAGCGTGTCCCCTTACGGGGTTCTGGGTTCAAATCCCAGTCCCGGCGTCTTCTTCGACGACCACCCGACGAGCCGCGCGTAGCGGGCTCGTCGCCCGTTCGTCGAAGAAGCAACCAGCTGGGATTTGAAGCGTTCGAGCAAATCTCCGATTTGTGAGAGTAGGTTCAAATCCCAGTCCCGGCGCTTCTCCCGTGAACCGACCGCCGAGCGCCGCGTGCGCTCGGCCGTCCGAGAACGGAGACGCAACCAGTCTGTGATTTTAACCCCTGTGAGTCGCAGCCGAGCGAAGTGAGGGCCGTCTCACTCCGGGTTCAAATCCCAGTCCCGGCGTCTTCTTCGACGACCACCCGCACCCAGCGTCTGCTGGGTGCCGTCGGTGAGCGGTGACGAACGCCCAGAGTGGATTTGAAGCGTTCGAGCAAATCTTCGATCTGTGAGAGTAGGTTCAAATCCCGGTCCCGGCAGCCGGACGAATCGGCCGGTTCACGTGGTCCGTGTCCCTGCCGAACCCACTGAGTTGGCCGATGGGAACGTGGCGATACGTTCGATGCTGGTGTTGCAGTAACGGGCGGGCTGAAAGCGGCCCAAGGCTACTTTTCGCGCCCGCCGGAACGACGAATCATGCGAGAACGAGACACTCCGGTTCCGGTCGAGGAGGGAGAGCAGTACGTGTTCGACGTGGAGGAGATGGGTCGCGAGGGCGACGGTGTCGGGTACGTGCAGGACTTTGCGGTGCTCGTCCCAGGGGCGGACATGGGCGACCAGGTACGCGTGGAGATCGAGCGCGTGGAGCCGGAGTTCGCGATGGCGACGGTGCTGGAGCACGAGACCGACCTCGCCTGACTGTTCTTAAAGACACCTCGCGGGCGAACTTCCGGGGTGTGCCAACAGATAGCATAATTCGTTCGGTATGGTTGGTTTACGGTGGTGTGGGGCGCTCTGTCGTCCGGGTAGTGACGACACGCCGATGGCCCCGAAACCAAGCTTTTATATAGAATCACAATCAATCAAAGGTTACCTATGGCGCAGCAACGACGCATGCAGGGGCAGCCCATGATCATCATGGGGGACGACGCACAGCGCGTAAAAGACCGCGACGCGCAGGAACACAACATTTCTGCAGCCCGCGCAGTCGCCGACGCCGTGCGCTCCACGCTCGGCCCGAAGGGCATGGACAAGATGCTCGTCGACTCGATGGGGGACGTCACCATCACGAACGACGGCGTCACCATCCTCCAGGAGATGGACATCGACAACCCGACGGCCGAGATGATCGT